>Ga0222428_100132_pt1 | contig 100963 bp, 97 predicted proteins | sample 2B5Ametagenome_FD_182471 | JGI IMG/M metagenome (GOLD analysis project Ga0222428, IMG submission 182471) | Enriched microbial communities from leaf-cutter ant dump, University of Wisconsin, Madison, United States - 2B5A (version 2) | ecosystem: Environmental > Terrestrial > Nest > Insects nest >...
TGAACTTAAGGGTGAAAGTCTAAGAAAAAAAAGGTAATATTGTCAGGCTATTGGTAATAATCCCCAGATAACCAAAATCTGAGGGGTCAGTATCGCCGGAAAGGGGTCAATATCACCGGAATATGCAACAAATATCTGTTGAACTGTATAGTTGAAATTTTTATCAATTCCTTTGGAAAAATTGCTGATAAATTTTTGTTTATGTTTCTTGTCAAATGAGTCAAATATAAATGTCAATTTTGCTGAATTTTCGTCTAGTGTTTCAATATTAATTTTCCATTTAAGTGTCCCCTCCTTAGAAAAAGACTCGTTAATAACCGGTTTTATTGGATGTTTAAGTGTCTCAGCACTAAATTCCCCTTTGAATAGCATTAATAAGTTGGTCTCAAAAGATTTCTCTTTGATTGTTTTCTGATATTTATTCAAATTTGTTACGATTATAGCAGATTTGTAATTTTTGTTTTCGGTAAAATAAAGTGTGGTAATATTTTTATTGTGAGTGATAGAATCTATTTTAGTTTCTGTCAGCTCATAGTCAGTCAGATAGTGAAGGTTAAAATTATCAAAATATCTTACAATTTTTTTTACAGGCAATTGTATTGTTTCTGTTTGATTGTTATTGCGAATTTCCTGTCCGTACGAAAATGAACTTGCGAAAATTATTAGTAGAGCAATTGATAATTTAAAAATAAAATATGAATTGTTTTTCATTTTTTTAGTGTTTGGATAAAATTTCTGTTTAGGCTTGCCGAAGGCGGGAAAACCGAAGCCGAAACCTTCAACTAATATAAAAGATTGCATGATTTTAAATTTTCACATTTCTGCCAACGTTATTAAAAATGAAACAAGCTTTCACCTATACAAGCACTTTGACTTAAGATGTATTGGCAATTGTTCAAATGTAAAAATATTAATTTTTGCAGAGTAGACCATTTACAATTCGTAGAGGATCGTCTAAAATTCGTTAAAAAGAATGTGATTCAATTAGTTTGGCTGATGCAAAACCATTGTTAGTGGTGGTTTTATTCATTCAGCTCGGAGTTTGTTGATTCTTTTTCTGAATAATAACAATTCAAATGCTGTAAAAAATAGATAAATTGTCGAAAAAACTACCAGATTTCTGAATAAAGTAACAGTGTCATCGTATAATATATTGTCCGATACACTTTCAGGAACTAACCGAAGAAACTTTTGAAGAGCATCGAAATGAAAATAATGTCCGCTTTTTTTACGACTACATCGACGAAAATATTAATCGATTAAATCGAAAAAATAGGACTAACAATAGTTTGCGACAACTTAGTATAGCACTCGAAAAAGTTTGGAATTTAGAAACAGAAGAAGATAGGAGCAGTAGACTTTGGGACCTCCCGGACAACTTGTTTAGGTTTTTTGTCCAGCCTGAATCCAGGGAATGTTGCCGGTTTACGAATCCTTCCGGTTTTGGTCCAGGTTGCAGATTCAAAATTAGCTACAAGTTGAGGTTTTAATCTATGCATCTTCGCGCCTTTAGTATTGAGTACTTTATTAACAAAAGGTGACTCATCAATTTCTATGGTCTGCAGCTTCCTAAGGATACCGGGCATTTACTTATCTTTAAATCCGCCGCCACTACGTCCGATGCAGATAAACTTCCCGTTTTTATAAGAGCCAAATAAATGGCTTATGAATGATCTCGCTTTATCAGATTCCGCCCAGCCACCAATGACAAATTCCTGCTGTTTTCGGGTCGGTGTCTTACTCCTCACTATCCAACGGGGTACAAAGCATCGGGGTTAAATGAGCAGGCATATTTTTCATCACACGACTTTTCTGGTAAACATATACCACAAGCCTTTAGTTGTCGAATATTAACTGTTTTGTTAATATCTCAAAACAATCAAACTGTATGTGTTTGCGCTTGTTCTATTCAAAAAACCGTTTTGTATGTCAGACAATAAAAATCAAAAGGACGCAAAAGATCGCAATCAGGTTGCAGGACGCGAATGGTATGAAGTAGATTTACATCGCAAAAGAACTTGGCGTATCTCTTCAGGAAGTCGAAGCGGCAATTGAGAAGATCGGTAATAGCAGAAAGAAATCACTAAATATCTAAAAAACAATAAGAAATGATATGACAGATAGAACCACATTTACAGGAATCCCAGTGACCAATAGCGAAGGAGTTGAAAAATATTTTGATTTCGAAGTTGGTGAGGAGGGGGAGGACCGCCAATATGCTCGCATTACTATGGACGGCTGCCAGCTGATTTTAGGTAAAGACCTGGCTTATATCAAAGGTGATCTGCCGGAGCAGTGGCATAAACCTGCCATCAGCAAATTGCTTTTTTTATTACAGGTTGACCGTAGCAAGGATGGCGCTTTGAATAACGATAAATGAAAATAGCAACCTACAACGTCAATGGTATTAATGGGAGACTAAACGTATTGCTTCGCTGGTTAAAGGAAGAGACGCCGGATATCGTTTGTTTACAGGAACTAAAAGCCCCGCAGGAACGCTTTCCCTTAAAAGCCATTAATGACGCTGGTTATAACGCTGTGTGGCATGGCCAGAAAAGCTGGAACGGTGTAGCTGTCCTTTCTAAATTTGAAATTGCCGAAGTGACAAGGGAGTTACCTGGTGATAAAGAGGATAGCCATAGCCGGTACCTGGAGGTTATAATCAACCAACTGTTAATATGCTGTCTTTATTTGCCCAACGGTAATCCTTATCCAGGGCCTAAATTCGAGTACAAATTGGCCTGGATAAAGCGATTAATGAAACGGTCAAAAGCTCTTTTAAAAATGGAAGTGCCTGTTATCCTTATTGGTGATTTCAATATTATCCCTACGGAACAGGATGTCTACAAGCCGGAAAAATATATAGAAAATGCCCTTTTTAGAATTGAAGCTCGAAAAGCTTTTAAACAGCTTATCGGCCAAGGGTGGATCGATTCAATCCGGACGCTTTTTAAAGATCAACAGGTTTATACCTTTTGGGATTATCTAAGGAATGCATATGGTCGAAATGCTGGGCTACGGCTGGATCATGTTCTTTTAAGCCCCATCGTTGCTCCGTTGCTATTGGAAGGAGGGATCGACCGACACGTTCGGGGATGGGAAAAAGCCAGTGACCATGCGCCTGTCTGGATTATATTGAAAGATAAAAAATAAATATGGCTGCTAGTAGGAGATCCAAAAATGAGTTGCTAAAGGAGGCACGATTGCAGGAACTTGAAGGTAAAACCGAAGATGCCATAAAAAGCTACAGCCAAGTTATAAGCAAAGACCCATTACAGTCCGGGGCATACAATCGCTTAATGATCCTTTATCGAAAGCTAAAAGATCATAAAAAAGAGTTGGCAGTTATTAAGCAGGCCATCGGCGCATATGAAAAAGATATAAAGGACGACCAACAAACTTGGAAGAAGGCAAACCGTAAATCTGCCCGGCTTAGTCTCAGCCTGGCTAAATCAATGGGGCTTCTCAACGACAAAGACCTTCCAGTTTATGAAGATCCGCAGATCCTAGCATGGAGAAAACGGCAGGAAACGGTTCAGAAAAAAATTAAAACTCCTCCAAAACCACAAAAAAAGAAAGTTGTAGCGCGTACAAAAAAGTAAAACCAGGATTTCTACCTGATTAAGTAGAGCTTATTTGAAAACTTCCTGCTGTTCGGTATAAAAGGTTTGGCCGCGATAAGCGGTTCTATTCGATTTTTTTCTTTTTATCGTTTTCTTTTTCCTTCTTGAAATGCTCTCGCGCTCTTTTAAGCCCGGTGGCTATTGCAATACCTTCTTCAGTACCCTCTTCCAATAGCGCATTCGCAACCTCGGTCGCTTTCTCCCGTATTTTAACAGGCTGATTTTTATATGATGGTGGATAGTCTCCATTATACCAAGGCATAGTTCCTCCTTTTTTTATGGAACAATTTGCTGGTACAGATAGTTTATCATTCCTATCACTATTAGGCCGTTCGTTTTGATGTGTTATGCTCCAATAATCGGCAATTGGTTTTATAGAATTCCAGTGTTTCCTCAATAGCAGCTCATTTCATTTATCAAAGAGATTCCAACTTTTTAAGAAATGTCTGTCAGCCTGATTATCTTACCTTCCTCGGAAAACTCAAAAACAGATTTCCCTTTTAAATTTATTTCATCACCTTTGTTCAGTCCGTTCGGAAAATCCATTGCTGCAATAGCCGTGTATTTAATTGTGATTTCCGTCGAACTATAGTTATGAGTTATTGATTCGATAGACTCTTTTCCGTTCTTTCAACCTATTCTTCAATATGATCTTTCAATTCTTCTTTCAGTCGATAGAATAATTCTAATTCATACTTTAGCTGTTCTTCTTCCGAAACGACTGGTGGTAGGTGTGGTTTTGAAGGATCGAACGGGCCTTTTACAATTTCTAAATTGACCACGCTGTACAAAGTACAAGAATCTTCTTTCGGGTGTCCTTGTTGACATCACTGTACTTTTTTTTTGCTGTAATTTGTCTTGGTCGTAACCATCGCCTTCCTTGAAAAAAATGAAGGTTCGTAGCCAATGCCGTCAAATACAGGTTCTTTGCTCAAATGGTTTGAAAATAATGACATAGTAATATTTTTTAGTATTTGTAATTCGTGCTATTGATTAGCTTCGAATGTCAAACTTTCCACATTTTATAAATCTTTAAGAGATAACAACATCAAAGCACATGCTGTTTCAGATAAAAAATGTTTGTGAAAAGTAGCACTCAAAGAGGGGTGAAGGAATCATGGAGCGCTTGCTAAATGGCTGTTCCCAATCCGCTTTTAAAGCAACCTTGGATGAAAAGAAGGTGGCGACAATTTTCAATAGCTATAAAAATATTGATTCGTTAAGTATCGCTTTTTTTCGCAATCAGTCCGTACGTCTATATATATCAGAGCCAACCAACAAATTGTCTAAACATATTGCTAATAAAGAGCTACCGATATATTACCTTAATTTTGGGGGCGATCAATGAATATCCTACCCACATATTTTGTAGGGTTTACTGCACAGGTGGCAAATCACTGCTGCAAATTGAAAGGCATCAACACGGATAACTATACAATAAGGTTATGATCATACAAAGAGTCAAATCACGAGCTTTTAATCCTGAAAAATAGCCCGCAGATTATAGCAGCGGTCGAATAACATAATATCGGCATCAGTCGCCCGTTGCCCTGCGTCAGCGATGCGGTGAGCGCAATCCCAGCAATTGAAATCGAAGTTAGGGTCAATTTAATCCACTTTACTTGAATAGTACTCTTGTTGAGTATAAAGAATGCCGACAGATAGCATAGCAAGGTAGGAACGGCATATATTGCGCTAAAATATAGGCATAATATCAACCAGGCTATTGATTGTACACTATCTAGCGAACCAATTAAATCAAATTTAGTATTCTGGCTAAATAATATCGAACCTAACAACAAGATACCACTCCAATGCCTAACAATATATTTCCAGTTTAAGCTCCTGGACTTGTTTGGAGCCGTCTGATCACTCGGAATCCGATATTCATCAAGCAGTTGCTGCGCTATGGATACATCGGCAGGAGCAAGCTTCCTATTCAATAGTTCTTCCACCTTGACCCATTCGATCAGGTCATGATCAGTAGATTCTACCACAGCGTCTTCAGTTGTGCAGATAAGGGAGATCAGCTGGATCGGATTCTTCTCATTATGGTGAATGGCATTTCTAAAGTGCCGTTTGATTTTTGCTGTCAAATTTAATTCTTCAATCAGTTCACGTCGCAATGATTCCTCATAAGATTCTGACGCTTCCACTTTTCCGCCCGGGAATTCCCAGTAACCGCATAACGATTTTTCTGGTTTTCTTCGGCAGATCAAGACCAGATCATTTTTGAATATAATTCCGCAGACAACTTTTATGATAGCCATAAGCTTTGGGTAATTAAAGTGATATTTTAGCTCACAGCAACTACAGTTATTCTTCTCGGAGGCAATCTTGCACTAGAAATAATCGGTCGTTGCAGTTCATTCTTCTCTGTTACCTTTTTTTGATTAAGGTAAATCTTTTTTTCTTTACTTTCAATGGTTGTATGAGATTATTATCGACCCATCGAATTCGTTTAGCCTATCTATTTGTAATAAACTAGCAAATCTTTTTAAAACTAAATACGATTGGCTTTTGTCCTTATATTGGAAATATTTTGGGGTGGTTTGAAAAAATCTGAGAATATACCCATAGAACCTGATCTAGGTAATGCTGGCGAAGGGAGAAATGTTTCCTGGGGTTTTGGTTTCGGCCAAAACCCTTGTTGTTTATTAGCATTACAAACTTAATTGTTTGCCCTTTAACTGTCAGATTACATCGAAACTATTTCAGCTGAGTACAGCCCCACTATAAAACCCTTTTTTCAAGGATAATGATATCGTCTTCATTACTTATCTTCTGAAAACCCAATTTTTCAGCAAATTTCAATGCTTTAAGATTCGTTATTTCCGTCTTTGCTACCAATACATTTACCTGGTACTTTTCTTTTGCCACTGCTATCAACAACTCAAAAGCTACAGACATTATTCCTTTTCCCCAATATTCGGGCAGCAGGGCACCACCAATCTCAATTTTCTTTTCTTCCTGATTCCAGTGGTGTAAGGCGCAGTCACCAATAACTATATTCTCATTTTCCACAGTTTGTATACTGTAGAGTTCCTCACAAAGAGATAGAATATGTTCTGTAAACTGTACCGGATTCATATACTCCTCATCAGTTGTCCGATCCTTGTCGGCTGATTCATCTCCAAAGTACAATTGATAAAATGACTCAGCATCTTTCACAGACATTTCTTTCAATATGATCTTTATATGGTCTCCATCCGATTTCATGACCTCCATAGATTATAATTTTTATGTTTATTTATCAATAACTGCTGATCGAAGCTCTTTCAGTTCCCCCAATACGATATTCAGATCAGTTTGAGGTTTGGGTATGCTGTCAGCTTTCAATACAGCAACAGCCGCTTTAGGCGGCGGGAGCCTTGACCAGTCTTCAGCAAGCCTACCTCATACTGTATCTTGGAAAATATATTCCAGATCAGTGTATTCCCCGGAACTGTATCCCATTTTTGCCGATACAAGCACCTATTCAATGTTTTCTCTATTATCCCGTTTCGATCTTGCCACCCGGAAATTCCTACTTCACCGCAAGCCTCATCCAAGCCGATCGTTGGCAGATCAGTATCTTGTTGGCGTGTTCTATTATCGCACAGGTTACTTGCAGCAGTGAGGTCTAAAGTTAATGATTATCTTGGTTGAAGCAATCGGTTGTAAATAGAGTAATATATACAAAAAGATTACTCAGTCAATGTTTTATGGTATGTTTGGAGATAAATTAATTCTTTTGTTTATTTCATTTTTTATATATTTATTTGAATTAAAGTATATGTATAACAGTTTTCTTAATTAAGCTATGCTTTAGTTCAACGTGAAGTCTATTTCGATTCCTAGCTCCTTAAGCACCTTGTTTTTTTCCGTAGCCAATTATATTATGATTTCTACATCTTTTTAATATGGGATTTAATCCAAATTTAATTCGAACTATTGATGTTGAAATGCGCCCTTTAGATATTGATGCATTACAGTATCCACGTAATTTGTCTGTGGATATCAGTTAGAAAATTTAAAAAGATATGAAAAGGTTTATCATTATTGCATTTTATGTTATCTTTTTTCAATACTGTTTTGCTCAATCAATAACAGATATAGGTAGAGTATATATAAACCAAAAGAATGGCGAATACAGTACATTTCTAAAAGAAGACACACAGGTAGATAGTGTCATTATTGTATACAAAGACCGTCTCCCTGTTTCTTTGCGTTTTTATTATTTAGATAGTGTAAAACGCGCTGTTGAAGATTTTTATTACCTAGATTTCCCTGGCGATCGTTATCTACTGAACTTGGCCTTCGGGAAGCTTAATATTCCTGAATGTCCAACAGTAACATTAATACTTCCACCGTATAGAAAGGAAATCCTAAAAAAAAGAAAAGTAGATACTCATGCAAAATTCTATCGTGACTCGGTTAGATACGAGGCAATAATAACTGAAGTAGAAAGTGATCCTTCTGTTAGAGAACCTACAATGGTTACATTTTCAGCGAATTATTACCAAGGAAGTAAAAAACTACAGCAGGATTTTAGCGCTTTTATGGAGACTTTGGGAAAAAGTAGAATACCTAAAAATGGAAGTGTATTTCTATTCCAGGGTCTTGTAAAAGAGGATGGGAGCCTAGGCAATGTTAAAACGATTATTGGTGATAATAGTATCTATGGGGACCTATTAAAAAAGTGGTTAGTCAATTTAGGGAAACCATGGAAGTCTGCTACACAAGGTGGTAGACACGTGAAAAGTAATATAGATATTTTTGTAGAAGTAAAGGGAGAACATGCCCAAATTTCTACATGTGGTTATAACAGAAATCCTAAATCATACAAGAAAACGAACTAAAACGCCACCTATATATGAAATTGATTTGCTGCTTTCTAGTTATTTTTATTTGTTTTAATACAGCTTTAGCCCCCTCAAATATGCTGGCGATCTATTTTTTTTGAAAAAGAAATATTCTCTTATCGAGAAATTGACAAAAAATAAAGAATTGGTGAATTCTATTGATAGGCAGAGCAGTAATTTTATTTTAAGCGTGGAGGCTCAGTCAATTTCTATAAAGCCTCTCTTTGACGGGTCAGTCTTTTGTGGATTTAGACATTCATCTCAGTTGAAATTTCAAAGAAAACTAAATGCTAATTATAAGGAAACCATAGTTCCATCTGGTGATTCTATTCTGATTCTTCAAGCTATTGTAAACAGAGATGGTAGCCTTGGGAAAAAAATGCTATTGCATGGAGATGAAGACGACAAATTATATAGTTATATATGTGATAATTATCAGGACTATAATCAAGAAAACAAAGCTAACCTAAATACGAAGGGATTGTTTTTGCCATATCGATCAGGAGGAACACCTTTTACCAGCATTATAGAGATCTTTGTACGCTTAAATCCTGATAGGACATTTAGCGTCAGTGGGAGTGGTAGAGAAAGAAAGCTTCGAATTAAGGATTATAAAGAAGATCCGAACGATCCTCTGCAGCTATTTTAATAATATTACAGAGCATTATAAACTCTGATAAGCAATTAATCCTGGCAATACGCAATCTGTAGATCCTTGGAAGAGGGATGCCGGTTCGAGGAAGATTGTAGCTGTAAAGACCGGAAGCCAGCGCTTTGTTTACAATGATTATGGTAACGAACTATTAATGGAGGAGTATAAATTGACTTCAGCTAAAAAAATAACGGTAACCGCTTATAAGGCTGTTGGCGTAAAGGAAAACGGAACTTTACGTCCGGCTACAGCTGCAGAAGGTTCGAATTGTCTGGGATGGGCTTTGACTGGTGGAGAATATACTTTTATTGATGATCCTGCTACAAATAATATTGACGAGGGAATGGTAACTCGGGTAGGATTAAAAGCTGGTAAGATAGCGGCTGACTCAATTATTGTTTTTCGGGCTACGGTAATAGCAGGAGAGTCCCGTAATCAGGATAAATTACAAATGGACGAATTAATTTATGGCAAAGAGACGTATTTCTCTGATATTGTACGCAAGGTTTTGAATGATACAAATAATAAATCCAGTATGCCAGGGCATTCGAATTGGGCTGCGGCAACAAATGCTAGCGCAAGGCCGCAAACAACACGTATCAAAATTTTTGCTTGGTTAAAACCTAATGGACAGGTTGAGTTAAAACTTCCATCCAAATTGCAAAATTGGACAGGAGACTAAGTTCAAAAAGATGAAATTTTTATTTTTGCTATTACTAACTATTGGCTCTTTTATAGAAAATAGTTGTGCCCAATCTGCTTTTAAAGATTCTTCGGATGAGAAGAAGATACAGGCAATTTTCAATACCTATAAAAATATTGATTCCTTAGATATTGTTTTTTTTAAAAATATTCCATTACTTCTTTATGTTGATGAACCATTGGAGGCCGAACTAGCCTACACGGGAAATAAAAAAAAGCTAACAATATATTACCTGAATTTTGAGGGCGATCAGTTTTGGTTAAAAAGAAAATATAACCTTTTGTATGACTTTGTTTTTCAGAAAGAATTGATCTCTAAAATTAAATCTCCTGAACATGAGGAAGAATTTGGAATAGCAATTACTCCCAAGGGATCTAGAATTGTCGATGCATCTTCATACAGTTCTGCTTCCGGCCCAGGTGCATTCCTCAATCCTCAGAGAAAGCAGGATTTCATCGACCTGCTCAACAAAAATTACTTGAGCAAAAATGAAGCGGTCACTGACTCCATATTGATTATTCAGTTTGCTACAACACGGGATGGCACCCTGGGGCAACATGAAATTATCCATGGGCACAAGGGATCATCGCTCTACAAAAACTTTTTCAAGACATACGCTGAATTTAACTCCACATTGCCCAAAGAGAGATATCCTGCTACCAAAGGACTTGTCTTGCCAAAAATGCAAAACGGAGAAAGAGCAGGGCTGATCGATATTTTCATCCGCCTTAATCCCGACAGAACATTTACTGTTTCGGCACAAGGAAATGATAGAGATCTAAAAATTAAGGATTTTAAAAACGATCCTGATAATCCACTTTTCTTATAGATTATTGATAGACGGTAAATAAGGAAGGGACGTAAAAGTAGGCTTTTTAACAATGTTTTTTTATGATCAATTTGTTTTTTATAGATTATTACAGCCAAGATAACGGCGGGCTCACCACAAACACTGTATGCTCTACTGCCACGGTTCTGTCTGAACAGTGACTGGGATGAATTTTGAAAAGTATTTTTTTGTTATTAAAGATGATTGTACTTTTAAACAAAGCTGTGGGATTGCTTCGAAGAACTCTATCGCTCTTAATTAGATTGTTTTTATTTATTTGATTTCATAGCCTTTACTTTTTTGACGTTCGAGTCAGCCAAGAATTTTTGGTATTCGTCTGTTTCCATTCCATAGAGTGCAACTCTGCCGTTATTATCGCTGTGTATACCAAAGCCATAAGTTTTTGTTAGGGGAGATGCTCTGAAACATGGTTGCCCTTTTGAGAAAAATTGCTCTCTTGCTTGTTGATATTCAGCTTTTGTAAGTTCATTCCTGTCGGCAAACACTTGAAAAAGGATGTCATCGGAGGTATATTTATATGGATTTTTGGCAATCATTTCATACTGCATCTCTGCAACGGTCTTTTTGTCTTTTGCAGGTGGTTTTGTACCGCAGTTTACTTTGGTATCTTCAGCTACTATAATAAAAGTGTCAAAAAAGTTGGTCGTATGTATTTTCATTTTGTTTGTTGTTTTTTTGATTATGGTGTCTATTGTTCGCCGTTTGGTTGCTTACGTCGCAGCAACTCTTTGTATATATCCGAACTATCCTTTTTCAAAATAATATAAATGCTTGGTTCTAAAATATGAAAAAATTACTTAGGCCGATTTACTTTCTGGACAAAGTCTTCGGATATTGTAAAATATTCTAATCCTATAACTAATAGAATCGAACATAAAATAGACTTTTTGTAGTATGATTCCCAAACTCAAATACCAAATCCGAATACTGCAAAAAAGCAATAGAAAATCAACAAGCAAAATAAACAGCAGAATTTAATTAAATGCCATTCCAATACTCCCCCAAATTCTACCAGGGTTTTCTGAGCCATTTACCGCTTTTGCTTCAAACAAATTGCTTATGAAATTTTTTGACCAACCGAAACCTATGGAATTTTTATCAAGCAATGAGCTACCAGGATAGGAAATCGCGGCTATGATTATAAATATCACCGAAGTAGTTAAACATATCAAAACCACATACTTCTTAATCGCCTCTTTTATCATAGAATCAAAAATTAGCATTAAATAACAATCGAGAAATTAAGAGATCGCACGTGCCATAAATATTTTTGATAAAATCTTTTTATATAGAAAGAATTTGCCTTTAAGCGGTTTATTATCAAATAAGTATAAATTAATTAGATCAAATTGAAGTATGCCCGATTCACATTCACCAAATACACCTGTATCAATTTGGATTGGAATAATTATTTTCTCAGTCTCTTTTCCCAGTGACTTCAGGTCCATATAAAGAGATTCAAAATCTATATCTTCTCGTACTCTTTGGACTTCTGCTATAAATTGGGGATAGGCACTGTCTGAAAAGCGAAGTGAGTTAATTTTTCCATATTGATCAAAGGAAATTACCATCAATGTCAATACAGGGATACACCTTTCCTGTAGTTGTGGCGGGTATTTGAAATTTCTAAGGAAAGAATTTTCAAACTTCTTGAAGTTATCAATTTTTCCCTTATCCTGAGCGTATACACTATTGATCACCGCATAGAGGATGATCAGTATGAATTTGATTGATTTCATTGTCTTAATATTTAATCGTTTATAACGGTAAGGACAAGGGGAGCATAAAAATAGACATCTCCAAAAACTTGTGTACCGTTAAAATTATATAGATCTTGAGATACTTTGCTCTTAGGATCTGAAAACTCTTTTGATACCCGTGCTAGTCTAATCTCGACGGGGATCATAATAGGTATATCACGCTTCCCCATATTAAGATCATCATATACTACATTAAAATCTAATTTATCTTTAATTCTTAGCAACTCTTTAATCATAAGCGGATGTGCACTATCCGAAAATTCTAAGTTAAATTGCTTTGTTTTCTCATCATACTGGACCTTTAATGTAAAAAATGATGGAATAGAGGCTTTCTCCAAATCCTTTGGATACCTTAAGTGATGAACAAAACTCGATTGTAATTTTGTACAATGATTATTTGCATCTTGGCTGTAAACGATACTTTTAATCCACATGAGTATCACAGCAATCAGTATTAATTTTTTCATACTTAGTTGACATTTTTTTCCTTTATATCCCATTTCGTAATCTGCCATTATAGTTGCTCTTTCGTTAAGGCTTCTCTTTAAATTCTGTAGTCACTAGCTTCTTTTTCGGATAGATCGTTATTTCACCTAAAAAATTAGCGGTGTGGAGATCATTATTGCTTTTAGTCCTTTTCATAATCGGCAACTCTATGCTGGATTTTAATCTGGCGTGAAAAACTGGTTTGCAGGTATTTCAAGGGAATCAACATATCGGCGATTAAAACTATCATTCAGTAGGCCGGAACGGACGAAGGTGAATTTTTTAAGTTTTTCAGGGTCATCCTGATCCTCGAATTTTTTTGCATAGATAAGTGAATCCTTCGATAAGAGAAGAATTTCATATCCGGCAAATTCAGATGTTACCATTGTATGATCAGATAGTTTATAGGGTATTTCAAATGCTTTGCGAGGAGAGACAGATGAGCTATTGAAATAGAGCTTGGTGTCATCTATCTTTAGACTTTGGAATACATCCCTTACATCCGGCACAGCGATTATTTTACTACCATCTAATCTAGTCACATCAATCTGTGCCCAATTATTTTTGAGGTTATTTAAATCAACTTGAGCAAATGCATTATTGGAAAACAATACTGCTAACAAAATGAATAGATTAATAATGAGTACCTTATCATATTTTCTCAATTCAACAAGGTTTACGGTTAATAATGGAAGCTTTTTCGCTAGGCTTTTCATCGTTTGGTCAAATATGCTTTAACGAAAGTAATAATTTTTCCTTGAAAAATGTGCCGTTGATTTTAGATGATCAGTTTTTATGAAAGCCCCATGCGGAAGCTCACCTTTCTTTGCTAATGATCATGAGTTTTATAACCGGTTCATCCGTTAAAGAAGAAAAAATCGTACTTTTCGGGATCTCGCCGATACCGCTTACATTGGAATTATTTAGTTTTGGATATGGTTAGTTAGGGTGAGATTACATTTTAAGTCATCTTTTGTGATTTTTTTTCCATAATTATGTAGCGTCGTCATTTTTAGTTGTCGGTCGGTTAAAATTACCACTAACGTTTCACGGCTTGGCGATGGTGGGGCATTTGAAAAACTTGAGCCGAACCTTAGCACAAATGTTGAATAGGATTACTAATGTTGAATTTTGCACGTCAAGCCCCACTATTGCCAAACCCAATGTTAGCGGCAGTTTATTTCAGTTGTCTATAATCAGTTTTTTTACTTTGTCTAACGTTGTTTCTATATTCAAGAATAATTTCAGATTTATAGTTGCTTGTCAAATATATTAAATTGTCTTTATCGAGTGTGGGAAAATTCGTTAGCGAAAGTTGTCCCTTGAAATAGGTTGAACTTTCGTAAACCACTAATGGTAAATAGTTCAATTGTTTCAATAATTCAGAAATTGACAATGTAGAAACCTTTCGTAATTCACCAATAAATTTGGATTTATTGTCAGGAACTTGAATTACCACAAGTCTGTATTCAATTGAATTAAATTGTTTGTTGTGTTCATTGTCTTGGTCAAAACGTTCAAAAGTTTCACCAGGTTGCAGGCTGTTAAATAACCATTTGGTAAATGTCTTGTCAATTCTGTTTGTGAGTTTTTTAGCCGAATTTGGAACTTTCAAGTAAAAAGTTGTTTCTACCCAATTTTTGAATTTGTAGTCTGTCTTAGTTTCTGTTGGCGGTTTTTGTAAATCGTCATTAGCTAAATTTGCATATCCAATCGCAAGAATATTTAAAAAGTCAACAAAATTATTTGCAACAATAAACCAGTCATTTCCCTCTGAACCCAAATGAACAATTTTTTGGTCGTTGCCATTTTGCCAAATTGCAAAAATTCCACCGTCACCCGAATGTCCAAAAGCTGCAATATATTTTTCTAATTTTTGTCCATTGTCAAAATAATGTGTCATTGAATTTGAGAAACCGTGTAATTCAAAGTCGGTTACTATATTGTCGTAGCCATTTTCGTCAACCCAATCGCAAAATATTTTAAGTTCTGCAGGAAATTGAACTTCGGTCGGAAAAGTTTGTTTGATTTTGTCTGCAAGTGTCATAGGTAAGATTGTCATGTCTAAATTGCTGCTAACGTTTCAGGCTTTGAGATGGCGGGCAAGCCGAAAACCTTCAACTAATATAAAAGATTGCACGATTTTAAATTTTCACATTTCTGCCAACGCTATTAAAAATGAAACAAACTTTCACCTATACAAGCACTTTAACTTAAGATGTATTGGCAATTGTTCAAATGTAAAAATATTAATTTTTGCAGAGTAGACCATTTACAATTCGTAGAGAATCGTCTAAAATTCGTTAAAAAGAATGTGACTCAATTAGTTTGGCTGATGCAAAACCATTGTTAGTGGTAGTTTTATTCATTCAGCTCGGAGTTTGTTGATTCTTTTTCTGAATAATAAAAATTCAAATGTTGTAAAAAATAGATAAATTATCGAAAAAACTACCAGATTTCTGAATAATGTAACAGTGTCATCATATAAGATATTGTCAGATACCATGTTAGGCAAAATAGTGGTATTCCTACAAATGTCAGTAATGATAGATAAATATTATTTCTAATTTTATCTATCAGATTGAGAAAAAGTGCATATGCACAAAGAACCATCCCAATGAGGTATAGAAAGGAATAAGCTAGGTTTAATGATATATCTACAATTTGTAAAATCACTTCAAAAAAAATCCATTAATGTGATTTGTTTCTGCAATCACTATTCTATAAGTAACGAATAACGCAATACTTATTAAAATGTGTAATAACCAAAATTTAAAGACAATTCTTTTCATTTCTCGCATTGGATGGTTTTTTATGTAACATTTGTGAATGCTATCCGGTGATTTTGATTATCTAAGTAAATCTCTGAGCGTTTAATATTTGTTCTGCTACTAAACCATTTTCGCATTTATCCGCAAAAGTACCTGTCAATATTTTGGTTACAAATCCAGCAATACCATTATAGCCTGTCTAATTATTAGCTTTTGACTGCAACAGACCGAGAACTTTAAATATAATCTTTGCTAACCTTAAATTTTTGATTACCTCGGCTATTGAAAATTACGATAAAATGTAAAGAAATGCCATTGTTTTCATTGTGTAATAAAGGATCATCCAATTTAACTATTTTTCTGCTGACTTGAAAACGAAGTTCTTTACTTGCTCATACGGATGATAACCGTATTCATATAACTGAGTATCTTTTCGTTCATAGATCCTGTCTTGTAATAAACAGAGCAACAGCCTCCTTGTTTAAGCCAACCCCTGACTATAAAATATAGCGCTGACTGTGAATGTGATAAAAATTAAATCAATCTCCCGCATTCAAAATTACTAATAATATTAGTAATTTTGAATGCGGCAACTACCGGAAACAAGAGTCGTCGTGAACGACTGTTTTGATATTTGAAAAACATGGAAAGGAGTATAGTACATTGTGATCTCGATACATTTTTTGTATCTGTCGAGCGCTTGCAGAATAGCAAGCTCATCGGAGTACCTGTGCTCATAGGAGGAAGTAGTGACCGTGGGGTAGTTGCATCTTGTTCCTATGAAGCCCGTAAGTATGGCGTGCATTCCGCTATGCCCATGCGGCTGGCACTGCGCATGTGTCCAGAGGCCGTTGTGGTGCGGGGAGATCACGATAGCTATAGCCAATATTCCAATATGGTCACACAGATCATTGAAGAAGAGACACCCATCGTTGAAAAAGCCAGTATAGACGAGCACTACCTCGATGTCTCCGGTATGGACCGCTTCTTTGGCTGCTGGAAATGGATGCAGGAGCTCCGCCAGCGCATTATCAGAGAAACTGGGCTTCCCATTAGCTTTGGCCTGTCGGTCAACAAGACTGTCTCCAAGATTGCCACCGGGACCGCCAAACCCTGTGGCGAAAAGCAGGTACAAAATGGGACTGAGAGAGGCTTCCTAGCTCCGCTATCCATCCGCAAGATTCCCATGGTCGGCGAGAAGTCCTTTACCTTACTCCGCAATATGGGGATCTCCAAGATCGGCACCTTACAGCAGATGGAGGTGTTCACCATGCAGAAAGTTCTCGGGGAGAAGGGGATCAACATCTGGCGCAAAGCCAATGGGCTCGATGATTCCCTGGTGTTGCCGTTTCGGGAGCAAAAGTCCATGTCCAAAGAAAATACCTTTCAGCAGGATACCATCGATATGGATGTGCTACGCCGTACCCTCATCGGTATGGTCGACACCCTGGCCTTTGACCTGCGCAAAGATCAAAAACTAACCAGCTGCGTCACCCTCAAGATCCGGTATAGCAATTTCGATACCCATACCCAACAGCTGCAGATCGCTTATACCAATTCGGACAGAAAGCTTACGGATGTGGTACTTTCCCTGTTCAAAAAACTCTATAGCCGCAGGATGCTGATCCGCCTTATCGGGATCAAGTTTTCGGGGCTGATCTACGGTTCTTATCAGACCGATCTCTTTGACGATAGCGCCGAGGAAGTCAACCTGATGCAGGCCATGGACAAGATCCGCAAACGCTATGGCGCCGAATTTCTGATGAAAGCCATCTGCGCGCCGCCGCCAGAGAAAGGAGGGGAGCATGCTCTTAAATCTACATAGCTATTATAGCCTGCGCTTTGGTACCCTCAGCCTGCAGGATCTTATTTCGGGCATGCTCGCTGGGGGCTATGATACCGCTGTGCTCACCGATATCAATAACAGCTCCGGATCGCTCGACTTTATCAAATTAGGCCGCGCAGCCGGGCTCAACCTGCTCGCCGGCATGGAATTTCGCAGCGGCGATCAGCTCTGTTTCATCGCCATTGCCAAGAACGAACAGGGCTTCCGTGAGATCAACGAATACCGCACCAAGCTCAATATGGAAAATCGCCCTACACCGGAGCGATCGCCAGACTTTGAGCAGGTCTTTGTGATCTATCCCTTTCCCAAGCTCAATAGCTTTCCACTGCGGGATTTCGAGTACATCGGCGTCCGTCCCAGCGAACGTACGCGTGCCCAGCTGATGGATCGAAAACTGCTCGATCGCTGTGTGATCCTGGCTACCGTCAGTTTTCGCAAAGCCGACTATACCTTACATCGGCAGCTGCGGGCAATTGACAACAACCTGCTGATCTCGCAGCTCAATCCGGATCAGGTCGCGGCCGAGGATGAGGTATTTATCCCCCGGGTCAAACTGATGCGCCTGTTTTCCGAACTGCCGCAGCTGCTCGCCAATACAAACCGTATCCTGGGGCAGTGTTCCTTTGGTTTTGATTTTACCAGCGTCAAAAACAAGGCGACCTTTACCGGCAATCGCTACAACGATAAGCAGCTGCTGCATAAGTACTGTATGGATGGCTTTTCCAGGCGCTATGGCCGCAATGATCGGATCGCGACCGAACGCATCCAGCGTGAGCTCGAGATTATCGAAAACCTGCGTTTCTCGAGTTATTTCCTGATTACGGACGAGATCTGCCGCTATGCCCGGGGGCGCAATTTCCACTATGTAGGCCGCGGATCTGGAGCCAATTCCGCCGTTGCTTATTGCCTGGGCATCACCGATGTCGATCCCATTGCCCTCAACCTGCCCTTTGAGCGTTTCCTCAACCCCAAGCGCAAAAGCCCGCCCGACTTTGATATTGATTTTAGCTGGAACGAGCGTGAAGAGATCTATGATTTTATCTTCAACCGCTATCAGACAGGACATACCGCTTTGATGGGCGCCATGAGTACCTTTCGCTCCAGGAGTATCCTGCGTGAACTGGGCAAAGTATACGGGTTGCCCAAGGCCGAGATCGACCGCCTGGTGCATGAGCCCGAGCATATGCTCAACAAAAATGAGGTGACCAACACCATCTTAAGCGTGTACAACCGCATGGCCGATTTCCCCAATCAGCGCACCATCCACGCCAGTGGCGTACTGATTTCCGAGGAACCGCTGACCTGTTATTCCGCCATGGACAATCCGCCAAAGGGATTGCCCACCATGCAGTTTGATATGTATGTGGCCGAAGATATTGGCTTTGAAAAATTTGATATCCTTTCGCAGCGCGGTATCGGCCATATCAAAGATTGCCGTTCCATTGTGCGGGAAAATCTCGGTGTAGTTATCGATACCGACAATCCAAAGCGGTTTTTTGAGGATCCCCAGATCGCTGCACAGCTCAAGTCGGCCAATACCATTGGCTGTTTCTATATCGAGAGTCCGGCGATGCGGCAGCTGCTGACCAAGCTGCGCTGTGATGACTACCTGACCCTGGTGGCAGCCTCTTCCATTATCCGTCCGGGCGTAGCCAGTTCAGGTATGATGGGCGAATACATCCGCCGGCATCATGATCCCACAACCGTTGTCTATCCCCATCCGGTGTTTAAGGAACAGCTCGAAGAGACTTACGGCGTGATGGTCTATCAGGAAGATGTAATGAAGATTGCCAATGCCTATGGTGGACTCGATATGGCCGATGCCGATGTGCTCAGACGCATGATGTCGGGCAAATATCGCAGCAAAGACCATCTGATTGAAATTGAGGATAAGTTTTTCTCCAACTGCAAGGCCAAGGGCTATGACGAGCAAGTCAGCAGGGAGATCTGGCGGCAGATGGAAAGCTTTGCCGGCTATTCCTTTAACAAGGCGCACTCCGCGTCATTTGCTGTAGAGAGTTACCAGAGCCTTTTTCTCAAGACCTATTATCCCTTGGAGTTTATGGTTGCGGTGCTCAACAATTATGGTGGGTTTTACAACCGCAAGGTCTATGTCAATGAGGCCCGAATTTCGGGAGGCAATATCTGCTTGCCCTGTGTGAATCAGTCGGTCTTTAATACCTCCATCCGGGAAAAGGATATTTATCTGGGCTTTGATTGCTTGCTCAATTTTGAAGGGAAACTGGCCCATCGCATCATCGCAGAACGGGAGGCCAATGGTCATTATCAAAGCTTGCAGGACTTTGTCAAGCGGACGCAGACGGGGCTCGAGCAGGTCATTATCTTGATCCGTGTCGGTGCCCTGCGGTTTACCAGGATAGGCAAGAAGCAATTGCTCTGGGAAGCTCATCTGCTAATGAGCAAGCACAGACCTGCCACTGTCGGCATGGCGCTATTTGAGACCGAGAGCCGCCGACCTATTCTTCCGCCTTTGGAGGAGGATATCCTGGAGGACTATTACGATGAGATCGAGCTGATCGGCTTTTGCGTGACTGGTACCTTGTTTGATCTGGCCAAGAGCGATTATCGGGGCGATATGCCAGCTCGGGAACTCCATCTGCATGAAGGGAAAATAGTACGTTTAGTAGGCGATTTTGTCTGCGAGAAATTTGTCAAGACCAAGCGGGGCGACCTGATGAAATTCGGCACTTTCCTCGATGCCGAGGGACGTTTCTTTGATACGGTGCACTTTCCACAGACACTGGTAAAATATCCGCTAAGAGGAGCTGTAATCTATCTGATCGAGGGTAAAGTTGTTGTCGAATATGCTTTTCCATCGATCGAGGTGATACGCTGTGCTAAGATGCCGCTAAAGCCCGACCCACGGAGTGAGTAACCTGTACCAGAGGCCAACACGATCGGCTGCAATTGTATTAGCGTCTTCATTCTGCTAGATAAGCGGTAACGTTTTCTGCAATACAATTAATGATACCACCTCCATCTGCCGACTCTTATTTAATTTGTAAAACGAACCTATTATGAAAAGCATAACTCCGAACCATATAAATATATAACTGAATATATATATTTGAGTACTAAAAAAGATTTAAAGCTGATAAAATCAATGCGAACACAGATTATTACCATTGGAATTATAATAATAATTTTAAATTTGTTTGGCTGTTCTGAACGTACGAAGCAAAATAACAATAAGCTATCAATCCAGACTCCATTGACCGAGCAAACTATTGATACGACTTCGGATGACATGTTATTGGAAGTCGTTTATGATAACCTCTTTCGTAAGTTATCGGCGGCATATGATAAAGAATATGAAATCGTCTTTTCTTGGAACAAATCGAGACAAGCAATTTATATGATCAGCCGGTTAGAAGCCGAAGTAAATAATGGTGGTTATAACCAGTTTTATTTTAATTCAAGCGGTCAATTTGCTACTGCGCTGCCAGAAGCGCTGAAATTAGTTGGCGCTACTCAATTTGCTGATCTGACCGAGCGGGCAAACAGCACATTTGAAAAGGAGAAATCGAAAATAACCGAAGATCAGGATGGTACGGTAGAAGGTTTTAGTAAATCTTATGAGAACAATCCGTTAAACAAATTTGACGAGGTATTCTACAAACTTAATGAGGCTAAAAACTTGCAAAAAATTCAGGTTGACTACATCCGAAAGAACAAGAATGAGTTTACTGATTAAAACTTAAGTTAGGCCTATGCTGTACAATGCCTTTGAACAAGTTACCAAAAGTTCCTTTCGCAAGCTCGTTGAGTCCGGTTATACCGACTTTGTGCTGCAGCGCTTTGAGTGGCCTGATGTCAGAGATAAGGCAGGCTTCCTGCTCACGCCTTACGGTGATAAGGAAAGCGCCGATCAGCATGCCCATCAACTGGGGGCCAAGGAGGGAAGAGCTATGCAGTTGCCGCAGGACGCTGATAAGATCGAAAGCATGCTTGCAACAGGATCAGGCTACCGTATCTTTCTCAATCGTATCAAGGAGGAAAACTGAGTTTCGGGCTTTAGGAATCTTTCTGTATTCCAAATCGATGGAATAAAAGGTAGCAAGCCGATTCATAGAAAAGATAAATTTTATTTAGGGTACCAATGATTTTGATTTAGTAAATTTATCATTATATTAAGTTCGTCGTTCTACCAATTATAAGAATTTGCCAAATGAAATCTCCGAAAGAAGCTGCTACACTGGAAAAACTTAAAAATGGAGACCTCAATTCGTTTAATGAAATTTATTTCCATTATTCTCCAAAGATCTATATTAGATTGATCAAACTGGTGAAAGATCAAACTATTGCAGAAGAAATCCTACAGGAAGTATTTACCAAAATATGGCTCCAACGTGAAAAGATTGACCCTAATAAAGGGTTTGTCTCATTTCTCAATCATATTTCGGATAATTTGGCCATGGATTTTTTTCGAAAAGTGCAGAGAGATAAGGCTCTTCAATTGGAAATATGGGCTTCAGCAATAGAACTGTATTATCATACCGAAGAAAAACTGTTTTTCAAAGATAAACAACAGATGTTGACTAATGCAATTGACTCCCTGAGCCCCAAACGAAAGGAGATTCTGTTGCTCAATAAATTTGAAGACAAAAGTTATAAGGAAATTGCCGATTTATTGGGGATTTCAGTCTCTACAGTGAGTAATCAACTCGTGAGCGCACTCAAAGATATCAAAGAATATATTCAAAAAAATTACCGAGATGAGTATATAATCAGTCTTTTTGCAGCCTTTTTATTTAAGCTATAAAAAAAATAAAAAAGCAATAGTGTGTTTCTCTTCGCCAAACGTATAGAGTAACAAATACAGCAATGTATTGAACTAATTATAGAAAATTTGAAAGAGCAATCCTTTAAAGATCAATTGTTGGCGTATATCCACAACCGCTTGGATGCGCAGTATTATGAGTCATTTTTTGACGAAATGGCCGAGATAGATGCTGCAATTCTGGAATTATGGATCGCTGAGATGCTGGATCAGGATGAAGGACAGGCATTACAACAAATTCCCTTACCAGATTTAAACATCGTTCATCGGAAAGTGCTCGATCATATCTATGCCGTAGATCCGCCCAAGCCTATGCTAGTCCGGAGAATAAGGCCGTGGGCCTGGGCTTCTTGTGCTGCTGTTCTACTCTGTGTACTGTCGGTTCTCTTTTTGAAAAATTTCTCAACGTCAACAAAAGAACAGGTCACCTGGTATGAAAATAAAAATGCTTATGCGATCAATGCTCAGCTTCCTGATAGCACGACCGTTATACTTTATCCACATGCAAAAATCGGATTCGAATATAATGGCCAAGGCCACCGCGATGTACAGCAGGTGCAAGGTCGAGTTATTTATAAGGTGCAAAAAAACAAAAATGCGCCTTTTCAAGTCAATTACAGAGGATATTTGACCACTGCCTTAGGAACAATATTTAGCGTAGACCCCAAGGATGCCGATCATGTACTGATAAAATTAATGGAGGGCAAAATCTCTATCGGATTAGTTACAGCAGATCACCGAAATTTAATATACCTCAAACCAAAAGAGGAAGTATTGGTCAACTTAAAACTGCAGCAGATGATTAAGTTTTCTGAGTCCGAATTGACAAAATCTCAGCCTGTTCGTGTGGATAAGGAGTTAAGAAAACTCATTCCACAGCTTACCGCTAATGTAGAATGGACCAATCAGTCTGTCAAATTTAACCAAACCAAAAACATTCAACTCTTAAGAGTAATCGAAAGCCTTTATGATGTATCGATTATATGCGATAATCCAGATTTACTCAATAGTTCATTTACAGGAAGTTTAAATAGCAAAGAACCGCTAGTGAATTTCTTGACCAGCTTCTGCCAATTGAACGGTTGTACATTCCAAGTGAACAATGGTATTGTCAACATCAGTAATTCGGGAAGAAAGGAGGACGTACAGTAGGATAGAATCAACCTAAAGCGGAAAAAATAAACCAATATATAAATCAGAATAACCAACTGTAAATAATTATGAAGCATATTCTAATCAAATTAATGCTCGTGGGATTGCTATTTCCATACTTTTCTGTAGGATTTGCACAATCAAACCTGAAAGTAAATGGTAAAATAGTAGACAACGAAGGTAATACATTACCCGGCGCTACTATTGATCTTATCCACGAAAAGAGCAGCAAAAAACTCCATTTTGTGGCCGATAACAACGGATTGTTTGTTTTAACTCCACTTGTTGCTGGCGAAAATTATACGATCTATGCCCACCATCTCGGCTACGATACTGATTCTGTTAAGCATTTTGTGGCAACGGCTACCAGCAAAAATACCGTACTTATCCGCCTGAAATCACATACCGGAATGATAGACGAAGTTGTTGTGGTCGGTTATGGTGTTCAGAAAAAGGTCAATTTGACGGGGGCTGTTTCCGCCGTATCGGGCGATGATCTGAACAATAGGCCCGCTGGGCAAACCTCCTCGGCCCTTCAGGGCATGGCCTCGGGAGTAACCGTGACCCAGCGTTCTGGTAAGCCGGGAGCCGACGGTGCGGATATCCGTATTCGCGGCATCGGTACGCTTGGCAACGCCGCACCTTTGGTGCTGATTGATGGGATCGAAGGCTCCATCAATAATATCGACCCCAATTTAATAGAGAATATTTCAATATTAAAAGATGCCGCATCCGCATCGATCTATGGTTCGAGAGCTGCCAATGGTGTCATCTTGGTCACGACGAAAAGGGGAAGTTCTGATAAGGTCGCTATTGCTTACAATAATTATTTTGGTTGGCAGTCCGCAACCAATATGCCCAAAATCGTCAATGCCCTGGATCATATGCTGCTGACGAATGAAGCGTATACCAATGTTGGTGCAAGTCCATTATATCCGGAAGATATCATTGCCGCCTACCGTAGTCAGGGCAACGGTAGTTCGGACGAGTATCCCAATACTGATTGGCAAAAGGAATCCTTGCAGGGGAATGGATTTCAGCAAAGCCATTTTCTGACAGTCAATGCAGGCACAAACAAAGTAAAAATGCTGACTTCGGTCGGTTATTTCGACCAGAAAGGCTTGACACTAAATAGTTCGTTTAAGCGCTATACCATCCGCAACAACGTAGATGTTAAATTCTCAGATCAGCTCGCGGTTAAATTTGACTTTCAATACGTCAATCCGATCGTCACCTCGCCAGCAGCGAGTATCGAAGAACTTTTTCAGTGGATGAGCAGTATTCCTGCCAATCAATCCTTCAGAAATTCCAATGGTACATGGGGATTGGGCTGGAATGGTAATAATCCCGTCTCTGCCGCGGCTGATGGTGGTGTTGCTACCAACAAAAGTCCATTTGGCAGTGTCAACGCATCATTAATCTACAGACCCAAAGAATGGTTGACCGCCGAAGTCAATTATGCACCTAAATATGCGACGCAGGTAAATAAGAATTTCCGAAAAGCAGTGCAGTCCTATTTTCCAGATGGTACGCCGAGCTTCTCGGTCCCTGTGCGTACAGCACTTACGCAATACAATAGCCAGGAACTTTTTAATAATATGCGGGCGACCCTTACGCTAAACAAAGATTTCGGTCCACATCAGTTGAAAGCATTGATTGGTGGTTCGCGGGAAGACTACAAGATTGATTACTCCCAGGGCTTTAGAGACACCTACGTGCTCCCTGACTATGAAGTGCTCAATGCCGGGTCGGCACTAAATCAGTCAGCGACAGGAAGTGCTTCCGAGTGGGCGTTACAATCTTTATTTTCCCGGATCAATTACGTTTTCAAAGATCGTTATCTTTTGGAACTCAATGCACGCTATGATGGTTCGTCCAGGTTTGCCAAAGGTAAACGCTATGGTTTTTTTCCATCGGCATCAGCAGGATGGCGTTTTTCTGAGGAGCAGTTCCTAACCGCAGCTAAGGGCTGGCTTACAGAAGGAAAAATCAGGGCATCATGGGGTAAACTGGGAAATCAGAATATCGGGACTTATCCTGCCGTGGCATCTTTGAACCTAGGTTCGTACACCTTAGGCAATGGCATCGTCAATACGGCAGCGCTAAATGATATGTCCAATCCTGATATTACATGGGAGTCTACGGAGGAGAAAAATATCGGGATTGATCTTACCTTATTTAAGCGATGGACTATTACCGCAGATCTATACAACAGAAAAACCAGTGATATATTATTACAGCTGGACATCCCGCTCATCATTGGTTTGAATAGGCCTTATCAAAATGCAGGCGTCGTTGAGAATAAAGGTTGGGAGCTTTCCATGGGCTATCGAAGCGATCCAGCTAAAGACTTTAAATATAATTTTACACTCAATCTCTCTGATGTCAAAAACAAAGTGCTGGATATGCGGGGAATCAATCAGACTGGTCTAACGGTCAATCGGGAAGGTTATCCAATTAATTCCATCTTTGGCTATGTTTCCGACGGCTATTTCCAAACAGCGGAGGAGATAAAAGCTCATGCGACACAGTTTGGTACCTTAGCACCGGGTGATCTCAAATACCGTGATCAAAATGACGACGGCGTGATTAATGAGTCCGATAAGGTCATCATTGGGAGTACCATTCCACGATATACCTATTCGCTCAACTCCAATTTCAGTTTCAAGGGATTCGATCTCAGTTTTCTTTTACAAGGCGTAGGTAAAGCCGATGGTTATCTCTACGGGGCCGGTATTCAGCCCTTTACGACGACCGGGGCAATTGGTGGAACGATACGTGAGGATAATAAAGACCGATGGACACCCGACAATACTACAGCGAAATATCCGCGACTGGCTTTTGGACAGAATAACAACCAGCAGTCCTCCCAATTCTGGATGAAAAATGCCGCCTATCTTCGCCTAAAAAATTTACAGTTTGGTTATACCTTTCAAGCTGACCTACTAAAGTCCATCGGACTGAATAAACTTCGGGTATTTGTTAATGGTTCAAACTTATTTAGCGTAGATAAATTTTGGGACGGTTATGACGTCGAAGCACCAGTAGGCTATGGTAACTTTTACCCACAGGTAAAGGTGTATTCTTTTGGATTGGATATTACATTATAAACTTGGCAAGTATGAAAACTCTAAATAAACTCGTGTTATATTTTCTGTCGTTTGCAGTTCTCCTTTTGTTGGGGGCATGCGAAAAATACCTGGACAGATCACCCTTGGATGGCCCTTCGGACGAAAATTATTTCAAAAATCAGGATGAGCTGACATTGGTTGTCAATGGTTTGTACAGTGCCCTGGCATTTCACCCCACGGACGACATGCCCATCAACCTCACTCTTGATGATGCCACCGATATTGGGTGGGACCGCAATACCTCTGATTTACAGGCTGTCGGAAGAGGTGATCACGACAGCAACAATGGTTACATCCGGAATATCTGGACCAATTCTTATAAGGTCATTGGCAAATGTAATTTTATACTGGACAATATCCAGAAGTTGGATGGAAAAATGGATGCCAATCTTCAAAAGCGTTATAAAGCTGAGACACAGTTTATCCGGGCTTATGTCTATCAATATCTGATAGATTACTTTGGGGGAGTGCCCTTGGTAACAAGTGGCCTAAGCCTTGCTGATGCAAATGTTCCGAAAACATCTAAGGCTGAAATTGCTAGCTTCATCCTCAAAGAGCTTGATGAAGCGGCTACGATTTTGCCAGTAAGCTATGGTTCAGCAGATGTTGGACGTGCTACCAAAGGAGCGGCATTGGCCATACGCGCTCGGGCAGCACTTAATAATGGTCTTTGGGAAGAGGCTGCGCGTTCTGCCAAAGATGTCATGGACTTAAAAGTATATGCCTTACACGCCGATTTCGGCCAATTATTTACCTATGATGGGCAGGCTTCCAAAGAGATTATTTTTGCTTTTCAATATTTACGGTTACAAAAAACAAAAACCCACAGTGCTACGCGCGGTTTTCTGTCGCGCAACGCACAGGGAACTTCCAACAAAATTCCATCGCAATCCGTTGTTGATAGCTATCTCTGTACTGACGGATTTGCCATTGATAAATCTTCCATATTTGATCCCCAAAAACCATTCGCCAATCGGGATCCACGTCTGGGGTATACCATTGCACTTCCCGGCAGCACGTTTTTTGGTTTTCAGTTTGAGACCCATAAGGATAGCATAAGCTGCTGGAACTACACCTACAATACTTCTACGGCAGCACGCATCCAAAATCAGGACGCCATCAATGCCTATGCGACTTTTTCTGGTTATTGCTGGAAAAAATATGTCGATATTAGGGACAAAGACTTTACCATGGAATCGGAGTTAAATATTATTCAGAGCCGATATGCCGAAGTGTTGTTGATTTACGCCGAAGCGATGATCGAAAACAATAAGATCGACCAGACTGTCTATGATGCAATCAACAACATTAGGCAGCGCCCCAGCGTCGATATGCCAGCAATCACGGGTAGTAAAACGCAAGCTGAGCTGCGCGAGATTGTACGGAAAGAAAGACTTTACGAATTAGCCAATGAAGGCTTTCGTCTAGTCGATTTGAGACGTTGGAAACTGGCCGATAAATTTATGAATTCGACGCTCTATGGCCGCATTCCAAAAGGCTTATTGGCCAATGCACCGACGATCGATGCAGATAGCTACGTGGATTATAAAAATGTCGCCAATCAGAAAGACATGCGGGTTATCGAGCTCCGCAAGTTCGACCCCAACAAGAATTACCTTTGGCCGATCCCGAATATTGAAATTGTAACCAATAAAAATCTGGAACAAAATCCAGGTTATTAAATATTAAGATGATGAGAAAAACACTTTTAACGACTATTTGGCTTTTGACCATGTTTTGGCAGCTAGTCAATGGACAAACGGATAAGCAAGTAGATCTATTTATTTATGGTGCCACTTCAGCCGGCGTTATAGCCGCCTACACAGCTTCGCAGGCCGGAAAATCAGTTTTACTGGTAGATCCCGGCACACGGGTAGGTGGGCTCAGCTCCGGTGGATTAGGCCAGACGGATATTGGAAACAAATATGTCGTCACAGGGCTCGCTCTTGATTTTTATCGCAAAATTGGCAAGCACTATGGCAGTTTTGAACAATGGATTTTTGAACCCAAGGTGGCCGAATCTATTTTTAAGGACTATCTTGCACATGCTAACACACCAATGTTAATGGGACATCGTTTGGTAGCCGTAAAGACCGACAATCGATCAATTAAAACCATTTCGCTGCTTCCGAGTGAGCACAGGGATGGCAAAAAGACAACTGTCAGTGCCAAAGTGTTTATGGACTGCAGCTACGAGGGTGACCTCATGGCTAAAGCTGGCGTATCCTACCACGTGGGGCGGGAGTCGAATAGCACCTATGGAGAGACAATTAATGGTGTGCAATTACTTGACGGTCATCAGTTTCCGGATGGTGTAGATCCCTATAAGAAAAAAGGTGATCCTAAGAGCGGTATTTTATGGGGGATCAATATGGAGCCTTTAAAAGAAAATGGAACGGGAGACACCAAGGTTCAAGCCTATAATTATCGGATCACATTGACCAATGTCCCTGAAAACAGAATCGCAATCACCAAACCCCACAATTACGACGCAACCAAATATGAACTCTTAAAGAGGCAAAAGGAGATACAGCCTTGGAAGAGTATCCAGGACGTATTTATCTGGAGTCTGATGCCCAATGGAAAGACTGATATCAATAACAGGAATGGATTTTCAACAGATATGATTGGCATGAACTGGCGTTATCCCGAAGCCGATTATTTCGAACGCAAAGAGATTATTCAGGCCCATGAAGATTACACCAAAGGTCTGTTATATTTTGTTGCCAACGATAGTTCGGTACCAAAGGCGATCCGAAGCGAATTTCAAAAATGGGGATACCCCAAAGATGAATATCTTGACAATAAGCATTGGTCTCCACAATTATATATCCGCGAAGCCCGAAGGATGATTGCTGATGTCATCATGACACAACACCACTGTCAGGGGCGTGCGCGAGTATCCGATGGCGTAGGCTATGCTGCATACACCATGGACTCGCACAACTGCGATCGTGTGATCGTGAATGGCATGGTCAAAAACGAGGGCAATGTCGAGGTCGGCGGTTTCTCCCCCTTTCCGATTTCCTATAGGGCTATTGTGCCAAAAAAAGAAGAAATCAACAATCTTGTTGTCCCCGTATGCCTATCGGCAAGTCACATTGCCTTTGGTTCCATCCGCATGGAGCCCGTATTTATGGTATTGGGGCAATCTGGTGCTGTTGCCGCTTGCGAAGCAATCGACAACAAAATAGCCGTTCAAGATGTTGATATTAAACGCGTGCAGAAAATATTGCGGGACAACCCGAAAGCAGATGGTCGTAGGGCCGATTATATCATTCATGTTGACGATAAAGATCAGGTCATGTTGAAAGGAACTTGGCGTAAATCCGCAAAAAAAGGGTATGGCATGAGTTACCAGGAAGTGGATAGTGATCTCGCTGCTGTCGCACGTTTTACGCCTGGAAAAGATTTTGCCGCTGGGAAGTATAAACTCTATAGCTATTTTCCAAAAACTGCCGAAAGCACGGAAGCCGGAAAATTCATTATTCATACCGGAAAGACAAGGATCGAAAAAAATATAAATTTCAAGGAGGTCCACATTCTCGGACAGACAACCAGTACCTGGGTAGCACTCGGTGAATATGAATTTGAAAACGGAGGCAACAAGCCTTATGTGGAGATTATGCCAGCCGCAAAAGGTGTTCTGGCTGCAAATGCATTATTGTGGGTTCCGGTTTCAGATCAAAATTAAGTACATATGCAAAAGATAAAAATAGGGTTAAAATTAGTGTTTGTCTTGGCTTTTCTGCGGGTTGAGGCCCAGCATTCAACCAAGAAGGTAGATGTCGTGGTTTACGGCGGTACACCGGCTGCTATCACCGCTGCATTGCAAGTGAAACAGGCCGGTAAGTCTGTAGTCGTCTTATCGCCCGATCAACATTTAGGAGGCCTGAGTTCAGGCGGGCTCGGTTTTACCGATACCGGCAATAAAGCAGTTATTGGTGGTCTGGCCAAAAAATTCTATCAGGACGTATACGATCATTATTCGAAAGAATCGAGTTGGAATTGGCAGCCCCGGACGTCGTTTGGCAATCGGGGACAGGGCACTGTGGCGATGGATAGTGAGCATGGGACGATGTGGATCTTTGAGCCTCATGTCGCCGAGGGTATTTTTGATGCCTGGGTGCGGGATCGTCAGATTGATGTTGTCCGTGGAGCATATTTAGATCGGCAGGAGAGCGCTATTCAAAAAGAATCCACAGTTATCAAATCGATTAAGACCCTGGACGGAACAGTCTACGAAGCGAAGGTATTTATTGATGCCACATATGAAGGCGATCTGATGGCGCTGGCCAAGGTAAGCTATACCGTCGGGCGGGAGGCTAACCATACTTACGGGGAGCAGTGGAACGGTGTGCAGACCGGGGTCTTTCAGCACCGGCATCACTTTAGTGCACAGATTAGCCCTTATAAACGTGAAGGCGATCCGGGCAGTGGTCTGGTATACGGCGTTTCTGCAGAAGACCCCGGGCAATACGGGACTGCAGATCGGAAGTTACAGGCCTATTGCTTTCGCATGTGTCTGACCAATGATCCCCGAAATCGCAAGCCCTTCACCAAACCTCTTCATTACGATCCACAATATTACGTTTTACTACAACGTTTATTCCGTGCCGGCTGGGACGAAGCCTTTCAAAAATTTGATCCGGTGCCCAACCATAAAACCGATGCCAACAACCATGGCCCGTTCAGCACAGATTTTATCGGGATGAACTATAGCTATCCCGAAGCAAGCTATGCCGAACGAAAATCCATTATCGACGCCCATCGGCAATATCAGCAGGGTTTATATTATTTTATGGCGAATGACGCCACAGTTCCCATCGCAATAAGGACAAAAATGGCCGAATGGGGACTTGCAAAAGACGAATTTAAGGATAATGACAACTGGCCTTTTCAACTGTATATACGTGAAGCTAGGCGGATGTTAGGTCAGTATGTGACGACCGAGCATAATATTCTTGGGAGGCGGAGTGTGGACAATCCGATTGGTATGGGCTCCTACACGTTGGATTCACACAATGTACAACGCTATGTGACCAAAGATGGGTATGTTCAGAATGAAGGCGATATTGGCGTTCACGTACCCAAGCCTTATGCCATTTCCTATGGATCAATCATCCCGAAGAGCGATGAATGTACAAATTTGCTTGTCCCTGTCTGTGTATCCAGCTCACATATTGCCTTTGGTTCCATTCGTATGGAACCCGTATTTATGGTGTTGGGGCAGAGTGCTGGTGCCGCAGCAGTCCTAGCGATTGATAATGATCATGTTGTGCAGCATGTCGACTATGGGGTATTAAAAAAGCAACTGTTGGAAGCAGGACAAGTATTGGAGCAAAAATAATATATTGCGCTAGAATTAGACTTAGATATATGATGGATTTAGCTAATATGAATGCCCTCACACTGGTTTTTGCGTCGATTTTGATATTTGCGCTCGCATACCGCTTTTACGGAATTTTTATGGCGCAGAAAGTGCTACGGCTCAATGATGCGGTAGCGACACCAGCGGTCGAGTTTGCCGATGGACATGACTACGTCAAGACAGACCGTAAGGTCTTGTTTGGGCATCATTTTGCAGCAATAGCCGCGGCGGGGCCATTGGTAGGTCCGGTGTTGGCGGCACAGTTTGGTTATCTTCCGGGGGCACTCTGGATTTTGATCGGCTGTGTTCTGGGTGGTGGTGTGCATGATATGGTCGTCCTGTTCGCTTCTGTGCGGCACAAAGGACAGAGTCTTGCTACCATTGCGTCCAAGGAGATCGGCCCCGTTGTCGGCGGTATAGCCGGTATAGCCATTCTATTTATTCTGATCTTGACCTTGGCCGGTCTGTCACTGGCCTGCATTAGTGCCATGCACGAGGCCCCATGGTCCCTGTTTACTATTATTCTGACCATGCCAATTGCGATATTTATGGGACTTTTGATGCGGTATAAAACAGGATCTGTTACATTGGCTAGTGTATTGGGGGGCATTTTATTGATCATTGGCATTATTGCGGGGCATCGTCTGATGGAGATTCCGGGCGTACATAACCTATTCGATTGGGATGTCAAGACCATTTCAATCGCGATTGCTATTTACGGATTTTTAGCTTCGGTCTTACCCATCTGGCTGCTTCTGGTACCACGCGATTACCTTTCCACTTATCTCAAGATCGGTACGATCCTGATGCTGGCCGTAGGCATTGTGTTTGTGCATCCGATCATACAGATGCCAGCGCTGACCGAATTTATCCATGGCGGCGGACCTGTAATTGGCGGACCGGTGCTGCCATTTATCTTTATCGTGATCGCTTGCGGTGCAATTTCGGGTTTTCATGCCATTATTGCCACCGGGACGACGCCTAAGATGCTGGGAACCGAAAGGGAGATTCTTTTTGTGGGCTATGGTGCAATGCTGGTGGAGGGATTTGTTGCTTTAATGGCATTGATCGCTGCCTGTACCTTACTGCCAGGCGACTATTTTGCGATCAACACACCAGTCGGTGATTATGCACATTTTTTGGAAAAACATCCCGAATTGATAGCGGTAGATCTGCAGCATTTTTCAGATCGGATAGGCGTAGACCTCCACGGCCGTACGGGGGGGGCCGTGTCCCTGGCTGTCGGGATGGCCCATATTTTTGATAAGGTTCCCTTTATGGACAATGTGATGGCTTATTGGTATAATTTTGCCATAATGTTTGAAGCCGTGTTTATTCTTACAGCCATCGATGCTGGTACGCGGGTCGGACGATTCTTTTTGCAGGAAATGCTGGGCAATATCTTTCCGGCTTTTAAAGACAAGGATTGGAAACCGGGAGTTTGGCTATGTAGCGCTATTTTTACTTTTTCATGGGGCTATCTTGTTTTTACAGGAAATGTAAGCAGTATCTGGCCGCTATTCGGAATCAGCAACCAGCTGTTGGCTGCCTGTGGGCTTATTGTCTGTACGACAATGCTTATTCGGATGAATCGGGGGAAATATGCCTTAATTACGGCAATTCCGGGCGTATTTATGGCAGGGATTACCTTTTGGGCTGGCTATCTACAGGTGATGGATATTTATTTGCCCAAGGGACAGCTGCTATTAGCTTCATTGGCTATATTGGCCATGCTTTTGATGCTGCTTGTCTTTATAGGTACGTTCCGGAAATGGTATCAGTTATTTAAATCTGAGGCTAAATTTATCGACCAAAATGGAGAATCTGTCAAGGAATTGGTTGATCGTTAAGCGGAGGTACTATGAGGCCTTTGACTTGGGAAGACTACACTATCGGGTAGTGACACGCTGCAGACTTCTTTCTTTTGTTTCGTACATATAATGACAAAAATTGAATACAAACTTTCCGACGACTTCAAAGTAATTTAAGGCATTTTGTGCACTATTATACAAATGGAACTTTGCCATATGTCGTCGGAGACAATGAACTACTAAAAAAATAATAGCGCACTATTCTAACGCGCACATAAGGCTTCTTTCTACGAAAAATTCATGCCGTCCTATATTGTAAAACTTGGTTGGACAACAGAAACTTTAAAAACTCTTAAAGGGAAATTGGATAAAGCAAATTGTATTGGCGTCTCAAATGGAGAACCTTGCAGTATAAATTTTCAACGAAGCGGAATGGGGAGGTATTCATTCAATGTTTTTGACAAACCAATTTCAGATAGTTTAAAAGCGCGTTACAATGACGGTTGCACTTACATTATGGTAAATGACAGGCTTGTGTTAGAGTATGGTGGTGGCGCAATAGGAGGACAATGTTTTTATAATTTGGACTAGGTTGATTAAAAAATATTGTGCTCGACTTTGGATTTCGAGATACCACCCATCTCAATAAGATGTTCCATGAAGATTATGGAATAAATACGCTTTACAGATCCAGATGGTTTACGACTTGAATCTATGCAGGAAGGATAGTATAGTTATTTTGATTATAACGAATGCGAGATGGTTAGAAACGGAGAGCCAACATATTTAGATCATAGTGATGAAGAGGTGTTGGGAGAAGGCCCGGGGACGTTAACATTAAATTTGCTAAAATGATTCTATGAATACAAGAGATAAATTAAGCTCTAGGGAAAAATTTATGGAGATTATCGCAAGGCAAAATGAGTATATCCAAGAGGAGTTAGAAGATCTTTCAGAATATAGCGTAAAGGATAAAGAAGAAATTTCTGAAACATATAAAAACTTGAGCAAATACACACTGGATAATATGGTTGCCGCATATTCCGCAGGCGGGGCGATATCAAAAATTTAAGAGGAATATATCACGGCAGTTGATTATTTTATACATGACTGGGAGCAATCAAATAGTTATGTTCAGATGGTTTGGATGCTTTCAATTGGGATCATGCTAAATATAGAACAAAAACATTTCCTTAAACTTGTAAAATGTGTTCAAAATGATGACCCCAAAGATTATCTAATTGACTTTTTAATAGGTTGCAGAGTGAAAAACTGGTCACTTCATAATAATTCCAAATTTTCTAAGCCATACAAGGTGCTTTCGGTAGTCATTGATTTGGCTACAAAAAATAAAGACCAAGCCTTAAAATATCTAATATCTTATATACAAAAAGATTGGTATAAAGGGCATTAGGATACGGGATGGTATGATGCGCATCATACCAAATGTAACATTCACACAGGATATTGGAGCTTTGAAAGCGGGGCTCTGGTTAAAATATTAGGTCTGGATGATGGTCATTTTAAAGAACTGCAATATTATCCTAACGATTTAGTTCATAGGAAAGATTGAGAGAAATGTGGGTAAGGATTAGTTTTAATTGAAAGGTCGAGTTGAAAGGTCTCGACCTTTTTTGCAAGTGTTAAATATAATCTTTGTTAACTTTTAGGATCTAATATGGCGTTGCTTTTTTATCAATAAAAACTAATTCAAAAATCAAATATGTAGTTCCTAGGGCGGATACAAGTTAGTCAAGATAAAAGGTTTTCATTTTGACGGCAAAAGCATAGGCTTATGGGCAAGGTAATTGTTCAAATAGCTGGAAATTTTCTTCATCAAAACAAACTATTGTAATTAGTTTTATTGTTGTATTTGATTCAAGAAACTGATTTATTGCGTTAATAGATATTTGGGCGGCCAACTTCTTCGGGAACCTGTATATACCTGTGCTAATATTCGGAAAAGCAATTGTTGTACAGCTATTATCCACAGCCAGTCGGAGGGAGTTGAAGTAACAATTTGCAAGGAGGTTCTCTTCATTCTTTTGGCCGCCATTCCAAACCGGACCGACGGTGTGGATCACATATTTAGCGGGTAGGTTGCCAGCTGTGGTGATTGCTGCTTCACCCGTTTTGCAGCCCCCTTGTCTAGCTACTATCATTCGACATTCTTCCAGAATAACTGGACCACCTGCTCGGTGAATGGCACCATCTACACCGCCACCACCAAGTAAGGAGCTGTTAGCAGCATTTACGATTGCATCGACTTCGATCTTAGTGATATCTCCTTTAATAACGTTTACTATTTTGTTCATTGGGTATGGAATAATATTAGGACACCTCATCGACATAACTGATGTCGATCATATTTTAAATTTAATAAATGTTGTTCCATAATAAAGATCTCTAGTAACTTTTTGCACTTTGCGTTCGCAAAGTGCTTTCCGTTTCTGTGACTTTTTGTAAGTTAGTATAGCCCAAAAAGCATTCGTATATTAAACCCGCAAATGAACTCAAGATATTTTAAGAAATTTTGGAATGAAAATGCAGGAGACGAGTTGACAGATTCTTGGGGAAATTCAACCTTGTATTTTGAAACCGACTCAAATCTAAACGTGGCCAAACAGTTACAGCTATTTCAAAACGGAAGAACATTAAAATATGATTTGCAAAACTTTGAAAATGAATATGGTTTTCTAACGGATCAACCTTTAGATAGGCAAGAGTTTTCCAACGACGAAATTAAAAAAGATAAATTCTATGAAATCTGGAATAAATAAAACTGAATATAAACTTTCCGAGGGAAAGAAACCATTTTAAGTAAGAAGTCTATGGAACTTATGCAGCTTTATGATAATATGTTCAATCAGTCTATCGGCCAAATTAGCAGGGGAGATATAGAAATTGACCGGCAGATAGACGATGACAGCGACCGACGTCGTGGTCTGACCTTATTGATACGTCCGAATGATGAGATTAAAGCCCGTGTTGAGGCTTTTCAAGATGAATTGATAAAGATTGACGGAGGACAGTATTATCAGCCGCCCTCGGATCAACATGTGACGGCACTTTCGATCATTTCATGTTATGAAGGCTTTGATCTAAATGAGATACAAATCCGAGATTACGAAGATATTATTTCACAAAGCCTCAACGATATTCCCAGCACCATGCTGAAATTTAAAGGTATAACAGCATCTCGGGAAGCCGTGCTGATACAGGGTTTTCCGATGGGCGAAGGGCTTAAAATACTTCGTGATAGGCTGAGGAGTAATTTCCGCTCCTCCGATTTACAACAGAGCATAGATTCAAGGTATCGATTGGCTACCGCACATATGACTTCAGTACGCTTTCGAAGGGAACTGCGTTCTCCGGCCAAGTTTAGCGGTATATTACAAGATTATAGGGCGGCCGATTTTGGTGTAATGAACATAAAATCACTTGAGCTGGTATATAACGATTGGTATCAGAACAGTAACATCGTCAAAACACTTCGTCGCTTTACTATATAAATCATCATTATCTGTTTTTATGGGCTCTAACGGATATGATCAAACTTAATAAGGATTATCACCTTGAAGAATATGCATCTGATTTTTTTATTTTTGGTTCTGATGGTCGTGATACAGCTTATGCAATAAAAAAAGCACAAGTGATATTTGTGAAAAGCCCTTTATTGGAAAAGTACAACCTTTTCAGAATTTATTGAGACAATAAATTTTATTTGCTAAAATAGTAAGGCTTATTTTTTACTGTACCGGCATTTCCAGAATAGGTAGCATAATAATATTTCTACTTCTTTTTTATTGGAAATGAAAAACTTCACGTTAAGTGGTGTATTACTCTGCGATTAAATATCCATTCTAGAAAGTCCTTCTTTTAGTCTTTTTATGAGTTCGGGTGTTTCCAGACATTCCAGAGGGGTCAGGCCATCAAGCGCAGGCACTTTGCGGTGTATCCATTGCAGGCTCGCTTCTCCAAACCTTGCATACATCACTTTGGCTATATCGGTATGGTTCTTCAATGATCTCTCCAAAAGTTTTTGGCTTTCCGAATTCGTCCAATAAGTTTCCGTTGCCAAATTTACCAACTTATCCCAAGCTTGGCTTCCGTTGTTGTCAAAATATTGTTCAAGTTTATTCATAGTTTGATAGGTTAGGGGTTAAATGTTTCAAATAATAAGAACTTATTATTTGAAGGGTCTTTAATTGCTATACTTTTACCCAGTGGATATTCAAATACTGCTGTACTTAATAATCTCCCCGTAGTTTCAAATTCTTTTTGTCTTAATTTATCGAATGTAGCAGTACAGCTGTTTACTTCCAGTTCAAATAAGTATTCATCTGTGTCAGTAACGGTACCTGTTGTCAGCAAAAGTATAAAGCTGGAATTTTCTTTGGCCATTAATGAAATGGTTTCCATGCCATAATCCTGGTAAAACTCAAAAAGCTCCAGTTCTTTACAATAAAATAGTTCTGCATCTGTTATGGAGTTGGTTTTTAATCTCACAATTACTTTTTTCATAATTTACAGTGGGTTATTGGGTTAATTATCGTCTATTCAACAACAGCATGATTGTAAAATTCCTTGTAATATTTTTCGATCAAACCAATTACTCTTATGGGTTCTTTCTGACTCATTTTTTTGCCTGTACTGTCCCCCTGTTTGATAGATTTTGTAAAGATAGCACCATGTGCTGCGTCAATGGTACAGATCAGTCCCTTTTCGTTTTCCATAAATAGTAGATTATCACCTCTAAATAGAACACGTATTCCATATTGGTTCTCTGCATGGCCAGTAACCCGATGTACATTTTCACTGTTCATTTGATCTTCTAAAAAACTTCTCATAATATTTATCTAGTGTGGTTGACTATAATGCTTTTGCCCGATTCATGTTAAACGTATTTTTTTAGTGTATCCTCGATTAATTTCTTGGCCGAGCCCATGCCATGATGGTCTACATCGTTTGCTAAGATTAACAGATCTTTCAGATGTTTTGCAACGGCTATCTTATGTTGAAATCCTTTTTCCACACAATCCCTTAATGACAGTATCCAGTCCCTGCTATCTGGACCCAGATCCAATAGGATGTGCAGGATAATATTATTCCTGAAATCTGTATCAGTATCACAATCGGTTAATAAGGTGAGATGGTCTTTAAGGAATACTGTCTGACGGATTTGATGGAGAACATCCTTTCGATACGCATCGCTGATAAGGGGAAACTCTTGAACCAATAACTGAGCACAATCGACGATAATAGATTTGTTTCGCTGAAAAAAAACGTCATATTTTTGCATGGCAAGCATCCGCCACCCTGAATCATTCATGTCAATTTCCTTGTCCAAAATCCACCGGTCTCTATTTAGCCTTTCATCGGTTTTATGGATAGTATTCATTAATCTTTTATATTGTTCATTTCCTTTGTGAATCATTATTCAATCATTAGAATTAATATCTCTTTAAGAATGGAATTAGTCCGGCAGGTATCTCTCGACCAATTTACCAGATCGTTCAAAGCCTGGCTGCCGCTATCATCAATATGTTGTTCAAGTTTGTTCTTTGTAAAATAGATTAGTTGCAACATTAAAATACGGTTTATAATCAATTATCAAAAAGATAGTATGTGCTCATGTTTATATTGGATTCAATTTCGGCCATACAAACTCTTATTCTGGTAATAACCGAATCTTTGGTTAAGGACAATTCATACCGCAAGTCTTCATACTGAAAAATGATCCTATCTATTTGTTCTTGGTTATAAAGAGAATAATAAATTCGAAGGTTGTCGAAAGGAGTTAAATGCTCTTGAATATCAGCGGGATTTTTAATAGCTGATTGAACAGGAATTTTTTTAGCTAAATAACCAATATTGTGAGGGTAGTTAAAAACGTCTATATCAATATATGCTATTTGCGGCGGTACTTTAATCGTTTCGGCAATAAAACCAATCATAATACCTCTATTCTCAATTTCAATTGGAAATTCATCAATTTCGTCATATTCATACTCAGACAAAAAATCTTCAATTTTGATTTCAAATATTTTTTCGAAATCCTTTTTAAAATCTTTGTTTCTTATATCCTCTTGAAAAAGATTTGAAGTTATCTTATTATTTTCCAGCGTGCTCATAGTAAATTGTTTGCTCTTAATGTGTCATCAAAATCGCCTTCACTTTCCATTTGATCTATAATTTTTTTACTCAATTGGGTTGGAGTTAAGTAATGAGATGCTTGTCCAAATACCGGGTGAATAGCATAATTCATTTCCGGATGACTTTCTTTCATCCATTTCAGAAAACCCACGGTATCGACCTTACTCAATCTTATTGGCGTTTCACAAGAATTTAAGTAGGCTTCCATATAATACTCATCTTGCCATAATAGCAAGATATTACTACCATCATTTCCAATAATTATCTGAAAAGTTTCCTCAGAAGCAATGGCGCTAAGAAAATTCTTCTCTCTTTTTAAATAGTCTGAGTTTTGAATATTTTGCTTTTTCATTTTAATATATATGCTTAATTAGTGATGAACCTTAAATATGCCTATTCTATAGGTTTATGCTTCCAGGTCAGGAAATTCAACCATTTTGTATCGATCTTCATAAATCGAAGTATTTAGTTGAACTTTTGACTGTAATTGCGTTAACAATTCTGATTGAAAAACAATTTCCTCTTCCAATAGTTGATTCCAATACTCCGGTTCCTCTGAGAAATTTTCGTAATGGTCCAACGTGTCTATAATACCAAGAAACAGCGCAACTACGCTTTCCTTTTTATTGTTGTCAGCCACAGCATTATCAAAAGCATCCAATATGAAAATGTAATTTCCTGATAGCTGCTAGTAGATTCTTTATTAATATCGGCTATCAACTTTACTTTGTCAATAGGGGATTTTATATACTGCTCGACCACTATTTTCCATCGAGGTAATTTAAAATAGAGAACCAGTGCCATTAGCTTTAATTGAATGACTTGTTCCACGGAGAGAGCTTTAAAACTTTTTTGTAAGCTTTCCGTGTGTTTTTTAATATGCTGCATATTCCAGTAATATGCCCCCCAGTTTTTAGCTCCTGTGCTTTTTGTTTAGCATGACAAAGTTACCTTTTTTTACGTAAGCTTTCTCCTTTTATAGTAAAGCGGTGTGCCGTATGCACAATCCTATCGAGTATGGCATCTGCTATTGTCTGCTCCGGAATCACCGTTTACTTGGCTGAAAACAACGGTTCTCTTTCCTTTCCTGGCTGCACATGCTCCGGAATCGTCCCGGATATATACCCGAATCCAAAAGCTGGGTGCACATCCTTCGGATTATGCAAGCAATGATAAAACCTACAGACCTTAGTGCTTGCTATTACCCTTGATAAAGGCAGCCATGTTCATAAACTTAACCCATCCCGCGTACATGTAGAGAAAGGCATTGCCATAAATGATCAGACCAGGTAAGCGACGATAGATCCAGCGTGTACCTGAGCGGATTGAACTACCGCGTTTAGGGGAGCTTGCCGGCTGATCCTGTTGATATTCGTATGTATTAAAGTGCTTCTCCATAAGCTCTTATATCGTGCTGTTGTATCTTCTGTTTGTTTTTCTGCGGAGCCACCTGCATCTAACAGACGGATTTTCCTGGATAGCCATGCTGCTTAACGACATTGCCGGAATAGCGCAAATTTTCTTCTGTACTTTGACTTGCTTCAACCAAGCTTTAATATGCTGACCTGCTTTATCCGACCTGTTATTACAAAGTTGCGATACAATTTATACTCTGCCGCAGCAGTAAAAAAGAGCTAAGACTCCTAAACCATATCGCGATGAAAAAGGTTACCAAATGGTATAATGGGTATCAATAGAAAAGGTAACTTAGATTATGTATCAACGCTTAAGGATTCTCGCTTCGCCACTTTTTATTCTTTTTCTGATCCTGCTGCTCGTGAACGATTTTTATTTAAAAGGGGCATTTCACAATGTGCTGACGGGAAAGCTCTCCGATTTTAGTGGGCTTTTTATTTTCCCTATTTTCTGGTCGGCTATCTTTCCCAAACGGAAAGCATTGATTTTTATAGCCACAGCAGTACTATTTATCTTTTGGAAGAGTGAGTATTCGGCGGGGCTCATCCAATGGATGAATCCTTATTTTGGAGTAGGACGAACAGTAGATCTGTCCGATCTCATGGCATTACCCATGATCGGCTTGGCCTGGTTTTATACGAAAAGCGGATCACAGCCTGCTATTCGGCCCGCATTCATGCTGCGCCTAAGTACTTACCTTATCGGTATGGTCGCTATGTTCGCTTTTTGTGCCACCACACAGCCGCGATATATCCAAGCCTTTGAGCAACCGCAGTATATCTTACTAAAGCATCCGACACTCAAGAATTTTGATCCTTACTATGGATTTCAATTTTATAAAAAAGATTCGCTGCTTGTTGTTAAAATAGATTATTTATATCGCAACAGGCCTGTCCGGAATGATGATTACAATAAAAATAAAAATATCCAACAGCTCGATCAGGACGTGTTAAGCATTATCGGGGATAGCGCAACGCATATTCCCGCTGGAACAATCACCCAGCTCACCATTCATACGGATGAGTGGACGGATTCGTTGCGATTTAATGGCGGACGCCTCGATGGACCATTGATAAGAACAAAAGGAAATAAGCGGATCATAGAAGGATTTTATAAGATGGGGCTGGAAGATGCTACCTGGACACTCCGGGATAGCAGCAGTAACGATAGGGTGGTACAGACATTTGTCCAAGGCGAGAAAACGCAGGTAAAGCAATATAGCGGGGATAAACTCAAATCCTCTTCGACGGTAAACACGCGCGCCGACACCATTGTAAATACCTATGTGCAATTGGCGATGCTGACTTTAGCGGTAGCGGCTATGTGCTTCTTATTGTACAGGAATAAGCGGAAGGCGATCCCTACAGGCCTTCAGCTCAGCTTACTTTGGAAGCTGCTGATATGTTTTGTCTCCCCACTGGTCGTATGGCTGTTTTACATTGGCATCATGCTCTTACTGATGAATTACGATGAGGATATTTTTGAAGCGATCGCTACAGCTATTTTCGTTTTTATTGCAGTTTGCCCATTGATGTTCATCATTGTTTTTGCGATCAAACTGGCCAAGGAAATCGATGTGTTCTGGTACTGCCTCTTGTTTGCGCTTCTCCTCAGTATCTTTAAAACATATGCCATACTCGAAGCGCTGTCGAGCTAAAATGGAAACATAACTGTTTATTTCTGTGTAGCCACCCCCTTACTTTACGACAATATAAATACCGCAAAATATGATCCATTGTAAACTATTAGTGCCTCAAAAGATTTCCCCGCATTCTTTCGAATACGATTTTCAGGCCCTCCGAGTAAAAAAAATAGGATGACAAATGCTGTTTGCGCCACGATGAGGTAGATGTTTGGAATGAGTATAAGCCACCAGACAATATTTTTTTTCGTGCCTTGAAGAGCGAAGTAATCGTTGCTATTGATGTCAGTAAGAATAATAGCAAGTAGAGTTAATTGAATACATTTCCTTTCCGTGACGCCCCATTTAAGAAGTTCAATCGAACCCCCTTAGGCGCTACCTGTCAGTAGCAAGGGGGTAAGGAAGTATCTAAGTTACCGTAATGGTTCGGTTACGGTAACTTGGGTGGAGCAGCTATCCTTCAGACATGGCTAAAGTGAGGTTAGTCGTAAATTCAAGCCCTGTGGTTGTCAGTGCCTTTACGGTTACCTTATAGCTGCCAGCTTTCAAACTATCACTTTTTTTCACGGAAACTGTACCTGTTTGTGCATTGACGCTAAACAGCTTTTCGCTATCGTCAAAGGCAACGCCATCTTTCTGTATCGAAACCAGTTCAAATGTCGATTTATAGTTTTCTGGATACAATGTGGGCGCTGCAGAGACATAACCATTTGAAAGACCGATGTGTATCAGGCTAAAGTCGATTGTCAGGTTTAGATCGGGATAATATTGTCCAAACAAGAACTTAATTTGTGGAATCAGAATGACCCTGAAAGTAGTTGAAGCCACAGGAAAGCCATCTTTCCTAAGTTCGGGAGTCAGCTCGAAAGACTTTTCAGCTTTTTTTTCCGGATCTCCAGCATCCTTTGATAATTTGATATGCGTGCCTGCTATTGAAGCAATATTTTCCTGGCCATCCTTTTTAACCAAATGAAAGCTAGCACCATCAATTGGTAGGCCGAGAGGATCTATTTCAAAATCAGTAGATTGGTCGCCATACAGTACATACGAATAAGGTAATTCGCCGCCGCTTTTTAGTCCTTTGATAGCAATAGATCCAGCCGTTATCTTGATCGAAAAATTTTCTTTCCCTACCACTGTGCCATGAGATTCTTTGGCTATCACGGTGACATTATAATCATCGGGAATGCGTGCGCTGCTCGATTGGGCTCCGTTTGGATAGAGTAGGGCACTGTTAATCAGTATGCTTTGTTTTTCGCTATCGTATTTGATGGCTTGGTTCAGTTTGTCACTGAGTTTACTCCCGTTGCCCAAATTGATGTCTGCAGTCTGGGAAAAGTCAAAACTGAATGTCAGTCCTGTACTTGCAGATAGGTCTTTCGGAAGATGAATTTCCTGTGTTTCGCCGTAGCGAATACCGACCTGCGATGGTAAAGAAAGTGAGATTTCACTGGGAATAGCTGCTGTTTCCTTTTTACAGGATGATGCCGATCCCAGCATCAGAATCAACGCTCCCGCTAGAGCGATTGGTGTGTTGATGTACTTCATATGGTGTAAAATTTTGACGAAGGTAGTAATTGTAAATTATTAATGCAACATGATTGCATTTAATATTATCTTTTTTATTTTTGCAGCTCAAACAGGAATAGGCTACACTATGTTACGGTATCAGAAAGAAGTTTTTTTAGCATCTCTAGTGATGTTAACTAGCACAAAAACTGCGCATGCACAGCGCAAACCATCAGTGGATACGCTGCGAAGCTATACGCTTCCCACCGCAGAGACAACAGGCTTTTTGCCAGGGCATGGGCAAAAGAAGCGGCTCGATCGAAATCAGCTAGATCGTATTCAGGCGCAAACGCTCGGTGAAACATTAAGTCATATTTCCGGGATACAAAACGCTTCTTTTGGTCCCAATTCTGGCATGCCCATGATACGCAGTCTCAGTGGTAGCAGGGTAGGTGTGCTTTCCAATGGTCTTTCGGTCAATGATTTGTCGGGAATCAGTCCTAACCTAAATCCCAATTTCGATATGGACAATCTACGCGAAATAGAATTGTACAAGGGTGCTGCTAGTGTGTTATTCGGAGGAAAGGCAATTGGTGGAGCGGTCAATCTCAAAGACAACACCATTCCTATGACCCGTCTGACAAAGAAGATTGCAGGCCAGGCCAGTGCGGAGTTAGGAACCAATAGTGGCAATAGCCAGTCGCTGGCCTTCAATACAAACCTTGGAAAATACTGGGTGGGACATATCGGCGCAATGAGACTCAGACACGGAAATCTTAAGATTCCAGGCAATACAAAGGCAGCTATTGCTTATGATCCTAAGATCGATCATTTGACAGCCGCAATGGCACAGGTAAATGTCGATCGCGAGACGATTCGAAATCTGACCCTATATCCCTATTTAAGTCAGTTTGTGCTCGATAATATGGGCGATCCAAAGTGGGGTTTATCGGAGGCCGACCTGTATACCTTTGAAGATTATTCATTTATCAATGGTGCAAAAGTCCTAAATCCTCAAAATGACAAATATATCGCTGGACAGGATCCCAACACACCGCTTTACACCGAAGTCGTACATGGAATTACAGATTATGTTCCTGTCAAACGCGGGGTGATGCCCAATAGTCATGCCGAGAGAGGCGCTGTCAATGCAGGTGCCAGCTATATCAGAGACAACTTTCGAGTAGGTCTAGGGCTTTACGCTCTTGAAAGCTATTATGGTATTCCCGGTTTTGCACAGCGCAATAAGCCTGTCCATAGCCACAGCACAGTTTGGACACCCATATATGAACCGATCAATACGCGCACTTATTCCTATGCCTGGCAGTTAGAATCTGCTTTTAAGCCGAGAACACCGTTGATGTCGGAGATTAAATTTAATTATAGAGGTGAGTTGTCGGACGACCGGGAGCTCCTGGGCAGGTACCGTGTCAATAAGTTCGATAGCGAGCGTCATGCGCTTCGATCGGAGATATCGCAACAGTTTACCCGTTTTTGGTCTGGGACGAGTGGATTTGATTTTTCATTTGTAACCTTAAAGGGCGAGGGGGATCGGCGGTATATACCCAATAACCTGAGTCGGGAAGGAGGGATCTTTACGTTGCAGACAATAGAACTTAATCCGGTTGCCCTTCATATGGGCTACCGGCATGACTGGGTTGCCCGACGTACTTTGAGCGATCCTACCTACCAGCGTAGCCGGGGGATGGCAGGAGGGCAGCTTTCGGCCCGGGATTTTAGCTTAAACCACTTTTCGGGAGATATCAACTATTCTATTTTTGACATTGCCTATTTACAGGCTACATTTTCACACGCAGAACGAGCACCCGGGGTCAATGAACTTTATGCTGGGAACGACCATTTCGCGATCCTGGTAGAAGAAAATGGAGATGATCGACTTAACAAGGAAAGCTCAAATTCCTATGAGTTATCCGGAGGGGTAAAATATGGTGGATTAAAACTGTCAGCGACCCATTACCGCAGCTTCTTTAAAAATTATCTCTATTTGGCCCATACAGGCATTTCCCGATCTGGAGGTTTTTTGGTCAAGGAATGGCGTGCTTCAGACACCGAGATCCAGGGTTGGGAGTTGGAAGGAGGTTATACCTATGCATGGGCAGCAGATTGTCATCTCGCATTAAATGCGTTCGCCGATCTTGTCAAAAATATAAATACCTCAGATGATACTATGCGTAAATGGGCCGAAGGGGACTATATGCCCAACCTACCGACCAGTAGATATGGGATATCCGCGTTACTTCAATATAAAAAGTTTTTTGGGAACGCCAATTTCGACCGGTATCTGAGACAGCGTTATTTAGGTAAAAATATCAATATTGAACCACCTATGCCGGCCTATTCCTTGCTATCTGGTCAATTAGGTTACAAGGTGAATCTAAAAAAATATGAATTTGTCTATTTTATTTCCGGAAATAATCTATTGAATGTTGAAGCACGTCCGCAAAATTCCATACTCAAATATCTAGCCCCACTACCGGGGCGTAATATTTCTATTGGATTAAAGCTATTGCTCTAAAGAAGAGAGGTGACGATCGATTCATTTAAGTCATTTACAAACGTGCCGCTCAATGCGATTATCTTATTGTTGTAATTCCGGTTTCCAATTTCTAGGCATTTCTTTACAGAAATGAGCTCGGAAGACCAACCGACAAGTAAGGCTCAACCGCCATTGAGTAATGTGTATTTAAGGCTGAAAGATAATTTCAGTTAGCTACATTCGTTAAGCCATTTTATATCGCAAATGCTATCCATAGAATTGGAGAAACACTTCCGGTCTTCCATTGACCTTTATCGTGATCGCTTGCGGTGCAATTTCGGGTCTCCATGTGATTATTGCGACCGGAACGACGCCTATGATGCTAGGAAACGAAAGGCTACGCAAACCCCAAAATATACGCGATAAATCTTTTATTTGTAGACCAATTAATGGTACGTAATTTTTCATTCATTGCAGAGAAAATCGTATACTTGTCTCTACTACCAGTTGAAGGATCTAAATGACAAAAAGATATGTCCAATGCATTATTTATTTAACGCTAATCTGCTGTTTATTTGCACAACATGCCCAAGCCCAGTATCATTTCGGTAGTTTAACTTATGATAAAGGGCTCTCGAATAGCACCGTATTGAGTATATGCCGTGACAATGCAGGTTTTCTCTGGATCGGTACCAGGGACGGACTTAATAGATACGATGGTAAGCGCATTAAACAGTACCGTTCGGATAATAACGATGTTAACACCATTTCCACGAACAACTATATTTACACCATTGCTGAACATCCGCGCCAAAAGACCCTTTGGATCGGAACACAGCAGGGCCTAAATATTTATCAGCCTAAACAAGACCGTTTTCAGCGAATTAGCTTTGAGCATGTCAAACCTAAAAATAGCAACCATTTTGCCGTTTTAGCAATTTATTTTATTGAATCTAGCGTCTTACTCGGTACAAACAATGGTTTGATGTGTGTTAAAAATGCCGATCATCCAAAGATAGAAAACGTGAATATCCTCCCCGGATTGGAAATCTACTCCTTATTACAGCTGGGAAGAAATATCTTGATCGGGACCAACAGGGGATTATATCTTTGGCGGGATCAAAAAACAATTGAACCAATTAAACTAAGTCATACAAATAGCTCAGCGATATCCGTGAAGGATATTAAGCGAGTGGCAACAGATAAAATTTGGATTGCCACGGATGGATATGGTCTTTTTGAATTGGACATCTTATTTCAGCAGACTGCGCATTATACAGGAAAAACGGGACTATCAAGTGACTATGTGCGAGCGATAGCGATAGATAAAGCCAAAAATATCTGGGTGGGGACAATGGAAGGGGCCAATTTGCTACAGCCCGACGGAAGTCAGATACAGCAGATAAAATCGAGTGCCATCAATCCTTTCAGTATCAATGATAATTCCATCAAGACGATTTATATTGATCGGCAGGGTATTGTTTGGATGGGGACAAATTTTGGCGGAATAAACTATCATCATCCATCGGTATATCCCTTTAAGGTAGATCTCGCAGACGGCAATTTCAAACATCTGAGCGGAAATCTGGTCAGCGCCATTGCCGTTGACGATGATGAAAATACTTGGGTGGGAACAGAACGGGACGGGCTGAACGTGCGCAAAAAGGGTAGTGATGTCTATCGGAAAATAGAGCTTCGGTCCAATACGGTCAAATGCCTGCTCACAGATGATAAATATATTTACGTGGGTACGTTCGGCGCAGGGCTGGCTCGCATCAGCCGTCAAAATACCGCAGATATTCGCTATTACAATATTACCGGTGAAAATGGCATTACGCTGCTCCAGAATTACATCAGCAGCATTAACCGGGATCGCCTCGGGAATATTTGGATCGGGACTGGCAACAAAGGCTTACAAATGATCAATAGCCAGTTTACGACTGCTATCCAACCTACCAGCACATTTACAAAAAATACCGCCAACAATTATATCAAGCATATTTTAGCCAGCCGAAACGGTAGTCTATTTATTGGAACGGCCCAGGGGCTTGGTCAGCTCCGCAATAGTGCTGAAAAACAAGGAATCTATCGTTCTGAGGATCTTATGAAAGATCATTATATCAACACGCTTTTTGAAGATAGGACTTCACAAATATGGATTGGGACGCAAGAAAAGGGGCTTTATAACTATAATCCGAAAACAGGAGTGGTAAACAGGGTGGAGTTATTTCCAACGCGTAGCTATTACCATGTATTGGGGATTGCCGAAAACAACGCCAACGAAATTATTATCTCCACAAATAATGGACTCGTGTTTTACAATAAGCTGACGGGAGCAAAACGCTATATGGATATTCAGGATGGTTTCCCAACAAATGAATTCTTACCAAATGCCATTTTTTGCCGGGATGGGCAGCTGCTCGTCGGTTCGCACAAAGGCTTGATCAGTCTCGACGTGTCTCATCACCAGTCAAATGAGGGAGTGCCCAAATTGTTGATCTCGGGCTTCTCTATCAACGGTCTGACCAGGACGAGAGTCGACAAAGTGTTGGGCTACCTAAATCCGGACCGGGCGGAGGAAATTGCACTGAAACATGACCAAAATACGTTTACGATCGACTTTAGTTCAGACAACCTTATCAATCCGCAAAAAAACAGCTATGCCTATAAAATTGAAGAACTCGAAAAAGAATGGAATCTGACCGATCAGCCTTCCATAACCTATACCAATCTGAGCCCCGGACGATATACGCTTCGGTTAAAGACGGCAAATAATGACGGAATATGGAGTAACGTGAGCAAATCTGTGGTGTTCAACATTGCTCCGCCTTTTTATAAATCTATCTGGGCCTATACCGGGTATACACTGCTACTGATGGGCATTGTCTATTTTTTCTACCGCTATAACCTGGACAAAAAGCAGCTTAAAACAAAGTTATATTATGAGGAAAAACTACATCAGGATCAAGCTGCGCTGATGCAGTCAAAGCTTGATTTCTTCACCAAGATCAGTCATGAAATCCGCACCCCACTGACCTTGATCCATGCCCCGATAGAGAAAATATTGCTGGATAAAAGGCTAGACAATCAGGTGGATGCGCAGTTACAACAGGTGAGACGTAATATTAAGCGGCTGCTACATTTGACGCAAGAACTATTGTCTTTCAACAAAATGGATGCCCAAAAATTGACCTTGAATAAAGTTGTTATAGACGCAACAAGTTATTTTGAGAATATACATCAATCCTTTGTTGTGATCGCCGAAGAATCGGGGATAGGCTATGTCTTGGACAATCAATTTGAAGGTTCTTTTATGGCTGATCCCCAACAGCTGGAAAAAGTATTGCTCAACCTGCTTTCCAATGCCTTTAAATTTCGGCGCGAGCATACTCCAACGGTTCAACTTGTCATCCGTCAGCGGAACGAAGATCTGTTTATCCATGTGATGGATAATGGTCAGGGTATAAAAAGGGAAGACAGGGAGCGCATATTCGATACCTTTTACCAAGCTGATGCGGGAAAAGGGAAGGAAGGCTGGGGGATCGGGTTGTCTTTCGCCAAAGAGATCGTAGAACTGCATCAAGGAAATCTCTATCTTGACAATCCGCTGCAGCTAGGCCAACAAGAGGGCACCGTATTCACCATATTGTTGCCGGCATGTATCCGGCAGCAGCAGGGGATACCGACGGAAATTATTTCGGAGACAAGTACAGCTGACAGTACCGCGGCCTGCATTCCGGACTCGGCCCGGGATTTTCAGCTGTTGATCGTGGAAGATAATGACGAACTCCGTTCTTTTCTACTGAACCATCTGCAGACATGTTACAACGTAAGTGCTGCTGCCAATGGAAAGGAGGCGCTTGTGGCAATTGCCGATAGTGTGCCCGATATGATTATAACAGATATCGCGATGCCCCAGATGGATGGCTACACGCTGGTGAAATCCATCAAAGCCGATCCGGATACAGCTCACATTCCCGTAATTATGCTGACAGCCAAAGGAGACGAGCAGGATAGTATCATTGGTTATCAAAGTGGCATCATCAATTATGTAACTAAACCATTCAACTTACAGGTTTTAGATCTTCAGATTTTCAACACCATATCAGCTTTAGAATTGGTTAAGGAACGTAACCGACGCTATTTGCTGTTATCGAAACGTGATGAAAACATAAGCAATGCTGCTGCGGCTTATTTGGATAAATTAAGAACGATGGTCGAAGCACATATCGCCGAAGCTGAGTTTTCAGTTGCGACTTTAGCAGAAAATATGGGACAGAGTCAAAGTGCGCTGTTGAAGAAAGTGAAAAGCTTGACAGGCCTCAGTGTTGCCGAATTGATTAAAGATATCCGTCTGAGTGTCGCTGCCAATCTCCTGATACAGTCTGATCAGGTCGCATCTGTTGCCTATGCCGTAGGATTTAACGATCGAAAGTATTTCAGTAAAGAGTTTAAAAAGAAATTTGGTGTAAATCCCACTCAATATAGAGAAAGTAGCTTGCGCTAAGAGATTTTACCCCTAAATTTCCGATTTTTTACCCCTGCATTTCCCATAAAGATTCAAATATTTGTCAAGCTTCTTTCTACTACAGAAAAAAGCTACGGGCAAATACTACCTCATGTTGGATTGCCCGAAAACCAATCAATTTATTAAATGTAAAATATGATACCGAATCTAAAAACAATCGTATTGGGAGCGACCTGCCTGTTCCAAGTTCCGCAGCTCTATGCACAAAATCAGCAGATCAGTGGAACAGTAACCGATATAGTTACGGGAAAGCCATTGCCAGGTGTAAGTATTTTGCAAAAGGGCTCCGGTACAAAAGGAACCACGGACCTTAATGGTCGCTTCTCTTTTCAGGTCACGAACACTTCAGCTGTACTTATCTTTAGATTTATCGGTTATGATGAACAAGAAGTTGCTGTAAAAGATGCTAAAGTGTTGCAGATAAAACTTGTACAGACCAATAAGTCCTTAGATGAAGTTGTTGTAATCGGGTACGGTGAAGTGCAACGAAAAGATCTTACAGGTTCGGTGGGATCAGTCAATATGCAGGATATCAAGAAGGCTCCCGTTGGTTCTGCACTGGAAGCATTGGCCGGTCGTGTAGCCGGTGTACAGGTCACATCAGAAAGCGGGAAACCGGGCAGTGAGATGAACATTGTGATCCGTGGGGCCAATTCCCTGACACAGGATAATTCACCCCTGTATGTCATCGATGGTTTTCCAATAGAAAATGCGAACAGTAATGTCCTTAATCCGGATGAAATCGCTTCGATCGAAGTGCTGAAAGATGCATCTGCCACTGCGATTTACGGTGCACGTGGTGCAAACGGTGTTATTTTGATCACCACAAAAAAGGGCGAAGCAGGAGCTCCACAGATCAGTTATAGTGGCTATATAGGATCGCAGCAGATCATCAATAGCATGGATCTGATGAATGGCTATGAATTTGTCCGTTTGCAGGCAGAACGCGATCCTGTCGGCTCGCAGCTCACTTATTTTAACGATGGCAAGACATTAGAAGACTATAGGTCTGTACCGAGCAACGACTGGCAGCAGCATATTTTTAGAGATGGCGTGATGCACAACCACAGCCTCTCGGTGATGGGCGGCAACAGCAACACAAAATATTCCGTTTCGGGTAATATCTTTGGTCAGCAGGGTATTATCATTAATTCGGGATTTGACCGCAAACAAGGGAAGATCACGCTCGATCAGAGTTTTCAAAAACTAAAAGTCGGTATCAATGCCATGTATACCGGCACACTTACTGATGGCAGCAATCCCGCGGCTCCTGAATCGGCATTCTCCGCCATGAACTACCTGATGTACAGCGTATGGGGCTACCGTCCCATTGCTTTTGCCGATGAAGACCTTTTGAATGATCCAACAGACGATCTCGCTAATCCCACCAACGACTATCGGTTCAACCCCATACTTTCTGCTCAGAATGAGCTTCGCAAAAACTATAACAACCGGCTTATCGTGAACGGTTATGCCGAATACGCGTTCTCGCCGGCGCTAAAACTGCGGATTAATGGCGGTATTAACAATTCGGATACACGGCTGGACACATACAACAATTCACGTACTCGGTACGGTTTCGCCGGAAGCACAAATGGCGTAAACGGTTCGATTCTATACACGCAGAGCAATACTTGGCTCAATGAAAACCTGTTGACCTACAACAAAAAATTTAAAGACCATTCCCTGAATGCGGTTGTTGGGATCACTTTTCAGGGAAACAAGTACCATAGGTATGGCTTTTCAGCTATTCATCTGCCCAACGAGATCAAAGGACTGGCCGGCCTGAGTGAAGGGGTGCCTCAACCTGTCACCTCCTTGCAATCAGAATGGTCCATGCTCTCGTATCTGGGCCGTGTTAACTATAATTACAAAAACCGCTACCTCCTGACTGCTTCGTTTCGGGCAGATGGATCATCCAAGTTCGTTGGCAATAACAGATATGGGTACTTTCCCTCTGCTGCATTTGCCTGGCGACTGATCAATGAACCCTTTATGAAAAATCAGCAACTTTTCTCGGATGCGAAATTGAGACTGGGTTATGGAATTACAGGAAATAACAGGGTGAGTGAATATGCTTCTTTTTCGCCTGTGTACTTTGAAAATACCAGTGTCAGCACCAACGGTTACTACTCCTGGGGAAATGAGCTTTTACAAGGGATGTACCTTGGTATCGGAACACCGGATCTGCGCTGGGAAAGCACGGCGCAGCGCAATGCCGGCATCGATCTGGGGCTTTTTAAAAACAGGTTGATGCTGACGGCGGATTATTACCACAAGCGCACCTACGATCTCCTGCTCTATGCAGCATTACCCTCCACCACGGGCTATAGCAATGCCTTTAAAAATATAGGTGAAACTAGCAACAAGGGGATTGAATTGACCTTATCGGGAGATATCATTCAAAAAGCCAATTTTAGCTGGAATAGTTCCTTCAACATTTCCTTTAACCGAAATAAAGTGGTTGAACTTACCGAAAATCAGGAAAGCCTGACCACGGCACTGGCCTGGGATCAGGATTACAGAACTACTCCATTATATATTGCCAAAATCAATCAGCCACTCGGACAGATGTATGGATACCTCTGGGATGGTGTCTATCAATATGAAGACTTTGACCAACAGCCCAATGGCAGTTACCTCTTAAAACAGACGGTGGCGACCAATGGTAATACACGTAGCTCGATTCGCCCCGGCGACGTGAAGTATAAGGATCTCAATGGGGATCTGGTGGTGGATAATCTCGACAGGACAGTGATCGGACGTGGATATCCCATTCACCAGGGGGGATTTGCGAATACCTTTAAATACAAGAATATTGATCTCCACTTATTTTTCCAGTGGTCTTATGGAAACGATATTGTCAATGCCAATAGGCTGTTGTTTGAAAACGGCAGTAAAGCACATCTCAATCAATTTGCGAGCTATGCGGACCGCTGGACACCGGAAAACACTTCTTCTACCATGCCCCGTGTGGGTGGCCAGGGGCCTAATGTCTATTCGACCCGCATTATCGAAGACGGCTCATACCTGCGTCTGAAAACAGGATCTATAGGTTATACTTTTGATAAGGGCCTGTTAGACAAGTGGAAAATCAAAAGCCTGCGTATCTATGCCTCCGTACAGAATATATGGACACTTACCAATTACTCAGGATATGATCCCGAGGTTGCTGTGTACTACTCGGCGCTGACACCTGGCTTTGACTATTCATCTTACCCAAGACCCAAAACCTTTGTATTTGGTATCAACCTTAATCTGTAATCTTATGAAAATAGCATTAACAAAAAAATATAAACATTTAAGCTTCTTGTATTTAGTAGTTTCGACTTCAATTTTTTCAGGATGTTCAAAATTTTTGGACAAGCAGCCCTTTGATGTGGTCAAGGAAAATTATTATCAGAATGAAAAGGAGGTGATGACCGGACTTGTTGGCGTATACGATATTCTCGGCAGGGAAGACTTTTACGGATCCACCTATTCGAGCTACCTGACCCTAGGTGATGAGGGGGCCTATTTTCGCTCATCTTATCTCGCTGGACCAGAAATCTATAGTTACGACGCTTCTAATCCAAAAATCAATGATATCTGGCGATTTCTGTATGAGGGTATTGAACGGGCCAATTTTTTTCTGAGCAAAATTGAGGCCGTACAGATGGCTGCCTCTGATAAACAGGCTGTGATAGGTGAAGTCAGGTTTTTGCGGGCCTATTACTATTTTATTTTGGTCAGCAACTGGGGGGACGTTCCTTTGAAAACAGCGCCTACAAGTTCGGTAAGTGATGTCAATATCGCACGTACGCCACAGGCGGAAGTTTATAATTTTATTGTGCAGGAGATGGAAGCAGCGGATTCCATGGTCAAGGACATTCAGGCGTACGGTCATGCTGGCCGCGTTTCAAAATCTGCCGTCCGGGGCATCTTGGCCCGGGTATACTTAAAAATGGCCGGAGCTCCGCTCAATGACGCATCCAAGTATCAAAAAGCATTGGAATGGTCAAGCAAACTGGTCTTTCCACAAGGGGAAGGTTATAAACATAGCCTTGTCGCAGATTATAAAAAGATCTTTACAGATATGGCGGCAGACCGGTATAATATCAGCGAATCCATCTGGGAGGTAGAATTCTACGGCAATCGCAGCGGTGATTTTGAAGCTGGGCGCATTGGCAATCAAAGTGGCATACAGACCAGCGATGAGGCCAAAGGCTTTAGCTATGGTCTGTTGGCTGCCACGCGTAAGCTCTTTGAATCTTACGAACCCACAGACAAACGCCGGGACTGGAATATCGCCAGTTATCGGTACAACCATGCCAACAACTTGATCACAGACTCTGTATTCTATACGGCAGCGGAAATTGAGCGTAGGCATGTCGCCAAATTTAGAAGAGATTACGAGACCTTGAAGCCTAAAAACAGGAATTATACGCCAATTAATTTTCCGCTATTACGTTATGCTGATGTTCTGTTGATGTTTGCTGAAGCCGAAAATGAAGTGAATGGCTCCACGGCCCGTGCCAAAAATGCACTTCAGGAAGTACGTGGCCGTGCAAATGCTTCAAACCGGAATAATGAGTTAACCAATGAAAGCGAAATGCGAATAGCTATACGGGAGGAACGCTTTCGGGAATTATGCTACGAAGGGTTGCGGAAATTTGATCTCGTACGTTATGGTACTTTCATTGCCGAAATGAAACTGGTTGCCCAACAGTATAACCAGTTGGCGCCGGCCGATTATCGGTACATGGCATTGGCTTTCAATAATGTCAGTGATCGCGATACGTATTTCCCTATTCCGATCAACGAACTATCCCTGAATAACCTGATGACGCAAAATCCAGCATGGTAACACCAGCTAATAATGTGAAAATTATGAAAAGATATATTTATATAGCATCGCTTCTCGTACTGCCGATCCTACAATCATGCGAGAAAAAAGAGGCCATCCCTTTGAACTTAGAAGTCCATACGGATAAAAATAGCTATAAAGTTGGTGAGCAAGTGTTGTTCCATATCAGTGGCAATCCCGACCAGCTGACGTTCTTCTCTGGTGAAGAAGGCCATAAGTACGTTTACCGCGAGCGCACCAAAGCTATTCCACAGGCTGTAACACTGGAGTTTTCGACCAACCGTCGTTATGGTACGGATGCGCAACAGCCGAATTCTCTCCGCCTACTTGTATCGCAGCAATTTGCAGGAGTTTATCAGCCTGATGCGATCAAGGAGAGCGACTGGGTGGATATTACCGCCGCATTTAAGTTATCTGGCATCCAGGCCAATGACGCTACCTACATATCCTCGGGACAAGTTGATCTGTCGAAATTAAGTGCGTCGGGTTTTAATCTGAATGCGAATGCCATGGTTTATTTTGCTTTTAAATACACCGGGACTACCGGATCGACACAGCCTCGCTGGTGGATCAATCAGTTCAGCCTAAATACCGAAACAACAGAGGGTATTACCTTGCCGATAGCAAATCTGCAAGGTGCAGCCTGGACCTCAATCGGTCTGGAAAATTCTCCTGTCTCCTGGTTATTAAGCAGTACGGGGCTACGCTTTCAGGGTGGCGGAGCAACAATAGGCTCCAATCAGGTGTGGGCTATCTCAAAACCGCTGGACCTGACCAGTGTGACACCGGATAAAGGGGTAGCGCTCAAAAATATGAGCACCCGTATGGATACCTATGCTTACACTTTCACAGCTCCCGGGACTTATGAAATTACTTTCGTTGGCAGTAATAGCAATGTGTACGGAGAATATCTAGTAGTCAAAACAGTCGAACTGGAAGTGACGGAATGAAACCGACGCATGCGGAAAAAATAATCCGACATTCCCCGAAAAATATAATATACAAGAATCAACAGCGCAGTAAATAAAATCTTATGAAGCAGAAACATTATTCTTTTGGACTTAAAATGATATTCTTATTTCTTTTGACAAACCTCTTTTCCTGTGCGCAGCAGCGCACCAAGCAGAACAGTTCCGATTTTGTGGCTGCCGGCTTTACGCGAGCCAGAGCGCAATATGACCTGCTCCTTGATAACAGCAACTTTCCTCGGACGCTGGATACAACAGGGCATGTGGTGGGAACCGATGAATGGGATTGGACAGGTGGCTTTTTCCCGGGCGCGCTTTGGTATATTTATGAGTATACAAAAGATCCCCAGGTCAAAGCTCAGGCCACAGCATGGACCGAAAAACTGGAAAAGGCGAAGGATCTGACCCAACATCATGACATTGGTTTTGTGATGTACTGTTCGTATGGCAACGCTTTACGGCTGGAGGACGATTCTACAAAGATCAAAAAATACCAGCAGCTCCTCGTACATTCAGCAGAGTCTGCCCTGAAGCGCTTTGATCCGAAAGTTGGACTGATCAAATCCTGGAATGAAAAAGCTTCCTGGGACGGAAAAACGGTATGGAAATATCCGGTGATCATCGATAATATGATGAACCTGGAGCTGTTGTTTTTTGCATCAACATTAACTGGAGACCCCAAATACAAAAATGCCGCCATCAGTCATGCCGACCATACCCTGAAGAATCATTTCAGGCCCGATTACAGCACCTACCATGTGGTGGACTATGATCCCAATACGGGAGCAGTCCTGCATCAGCAGACCAATCAGGGCTATGCCGACAATTCAACCTGGTCTAGAGGGCAGGGCTGGGCAGTCTATGGCTATACGCTGCTCTACCGCGAGACCAAGGACAGTAAATATCTGGATGCAGCCAGGAAAGCGGCAGATTTTTATATGAATCATCCCAACCTGCCAAAGGATAATGTTCCCTATTGGGATTTTAATGCTGGCCAGGAAGGATACCGACCGGATGTGGATTATGCAAACCGAAAGCTGAACTATATACCACGGGATGCGTCGGCGGCTGCACTGGTCAGTGCAGCCTTGCTCGAATTATCCACCTATATGACCGGAGCAGATGCCAAACGCTATTATGACTTTGCCGAAAGCACGTTGAAATCGCTCTCCTCCAGCGAATACCTGGCTGAAAAGGGGACCAATGGCGGCTTCATCCTTAAGCACTCGACAGGAAGCATGCCACATAAAAGTGAAATTGATGTTCCGCTCATCTATGCAGATTACTACTTTTTAGAAGCGTTGCTACGTTACAGAAAACTAAATGGGGCCTAGTATGAAGATTAAAACGATACTATTGTTGTGCTTTTTGTTGGGCTGTTCGCTATGGTCGTTCGCCCAGCAACAGCCTATGGGCACCTCCGATAAGATGGCCTGGTGGTCAGCATCCAGATTTGGACTGTTTATCCACTGGGGCCTATATTCTCAGACTGCCGGTGACTGGAATGGCAGGCCAACACGGGGCGGTGAACATTTTATGTTATATGAAAGGATCCCACTGCAACAGTATGCGCAGATCGCCAAAGATTTTAACCCTACTGCTTTTGATGCCGATAGCTGGGCAAAGGCCGCCAAGGGGGCCGGCATGAAATACATTGTCGTTACAGCAAAACATCACGATGGGTTTGCCATGTTTAATTCCCCCAGCAGCGATTATAATGTTGTCCAACAGACTCCCTGGCAGCGGGATCCAATGCGGGACCTGGCTGATGCCTGCAAACGTTATGATTTAAAACTTTGCTTTTACTATTCTTTGGGGCGGGACTGGGCAGATCCGGATGTTCCTACCAATTGGCCTAGCAAGGCCGGACGAAGCAACTTCTGGGATTATCCAAATGAAGACGCCAAAGATTTATCAAAATATATCGAGCGAAAAGTAAAACCACAATTACACGAATTATTGACACAGTATGGTCCCATTGGTATAATGTGGTTTGATACGCCCGAACTCTTTACTAAAGAACAAAGCACAGAAATCCAACAGTTCATTACCGATTTACAGCCCAATTGCATCATCAATAGTCGTATCGGCAATCACCTGGGCGACTACGAAGTCGTTGAGCAATCCCTAATGAATAAAGCAAAGGGCAAATGGGAGGCCTGCATCACAATGAGTCGCAATTGGGGTTTTAATAAGCATGATACAGTCTGGAAAAGTCCCGAAATATTGGTTAGAAATCTTGTAGAAGTGGTTAGTAGAGGTGGAAATCTGCTGCTGAATATCGGCCCGAAAGGGGATGGTACCTTTCCTGTGGAAAGTATGGCCCGATTACGGAGTATCGGAGATTGGATGAGCCTCAATGCAGAGGCAATATACGGGTCAGGCGAATGGAAAATACAAAGCGAAGGAAACCAGTTACATGAGGAGGAAACCGAGATCGCGGGGCAACAAACGATCAAAGACGCCGAAAATGATGCCACCTCAAAAGAAATTGTGTCCGACATCCGTTTTACGACAAAAGATGGCTTTGTCTATGTGTTTGTACGAAGTCCAAAGACCGACTTTGCAGCGGTAAAAAGTCTGGCAGCAGGTCAGGCGCGAATAGCGAAAATTACGCTATTGGGAAGCAAGCAGAAAATCAAATGGAAACAGGACGCTAAAGCATTACATCTTCCTGTTCCTTCGGCGACAGGCGGAGAGATACCTGTTTATGTTTTCAAGGTAACACTTGTTGGCCAGTCATAAGGCTATACAGCGTTATCAATCAACGGAAAGAAAGGATATTCACAACCAAATTATAACAGATGAAAAAGATCATTTTCAGTTTTGCGGTACTCGGTCTGCTGCTAAATTCTTGTTCCAGCCCATTGGACGGACTCGATTCCACAACAGAAAAAAATGTTTCCTTATACGGTAGTTCTGTAGCAAACAGCAGTCTGTCCGGCTCTAGCCTGGTTACTGCCGGAATGACACGGACAGAAATCAATGCTGTAATCGCGCAGGCAAGTGCCGGCGATACCGTGTGGGTAGAAGCCGGTACTTATCTTATTGATGGTGCCCTGTTGATGAAGCCCGGTATTACGCTTATGAAAAGCGGAAATACAAACCCCATCTTTGATGCGCGGGCATCGGACAGTCAGCTGCTTCGGCAGACCTTCAGTGCGGCCAATGTTGCTGGCTGTACATTCTCGGGCATTACATTTTGGAATCTGACTTTTTACATCAATAATGCGTCTGACGTAACTTTTAAATGGTGTATTTTTGACTATGGCATTAAGAAAGCAGGCAGTAACAAATCGAATGATCTGCATGATGCTTACATTCGCCTGATCGGCACGGATAAAGCCACCGTTTCAAACTGTGTATTCTCCAGGAGGCAGGGAAACAGTGGAAGAGGGGTGTGGAACGGGTCGGGCAGTACAAATTCAAAGATCATCAACAATACCTTTGGCAATGCTGGCACAACGGGTTACTTTATCACGGCGATTAATGATAATTCTCAAAGCAATAGTCTGATCAGTGGGAATACCATTTTACGCAATGTATCTTTCAATAATGAAGATGCCAATACCGATCATGGTATTTATGCACATAGTTTTAACGCCCTGACAATACAGAACAATGTGATCAAAGGCTGGCCGGCAAATGGAAGCGGTGGTGCTATTAAAGCTCGAAACGGGCAGAACTTGGCTATCCTCAACAATGAATTCCATACTTCGGGGATTTTACTGTATATCTATATTGAACCTTCCTCGTACCAGTATCTTAAAAATGTACAGGTCAAGAACAACAAGATTTACCTGGATTCATTGACCGGAGGCATGTATGGTGGGATCGGCTATTGGCGACAGAGCGGTGTTACCGGACAGGAAGAGTCAATTCTGATATCCGGCAACGAGATGCCAAATGGATCAATTAGTATTTCGGGATCCAATGGCTTTAGCAGCGCACAGTTTAATCTATCGGGTGGTGGGGTATTCAACAATGATCTACACCTGCCTTTTCTTTCGCTTGCGGCAGGTGTAAGTCAATCGGGTAATTACTAAGGCTAATAGCTCCATTTTTGTACCATCGTAGTTTACGAGAAATGCCAGTGCCATTTTTTTATAATGGTTTTGGACCGTAATGAATCAGAAAAAAATGGTTGAAACTGACTATCCCATTATTGGGAGCATAACTATATATATCAGTGCTGGCTTATTCCGGCCTTTTTTGTGCTATAAATCCTATCTTAGTCCTATGTTGTACAATCCTTTTGAACAAGTCACCAAAAGTTCTTTTCGCGAACTCGTCGAGTCGGGCTATACCGACTTCGTGTTGCAGCTCTTTGAGTGGCCCGATGTTAAGGAAAAGACAGGCTTCCTGCTCACGCCTTATGATGATAAGGACGCCGTTTAACAAAATATGTATCAAATGATCCTCCAGAATTCGCGGTATTTATCAAAGATGACGATAAGGCCTGTTAAGCATACTTATTGAATGAGAAAAGAATAGTTGGAGATATTTGGTTTATTAATTTATGATGACTTTCATTAAAATAGCGTTAACCGCTGCTAATCTTTTCGCACTTAATCAATGTTTTGAGATCAAAACGTTCTATTATAAAGAGAAATTGGAACATACTTTCATAGATGGTAAGGCCAGGTTCCAAAAGTAAAGGTAGCTCCATTTTAATTCGTATTGATGTAAACATGTACTATTAAATCCGATCCGAGGAGTGAATAGGACGGAAATGATCTTCATCGGGGAACTTGTTTTAATTCATATGCATACCAATATTTTTATGCTAAAAATATTAGTATTTAAATGTTTATTTACTTATATTTGCATTGTTAACCAATTTGAAAACAATGTATTATGAGTGAGTTTAAACAATCGAAATATATCGATATCACGACAGATTATGGCTTTAAAAAAGTTTTCGGATCAGATACCAATAAAGATCTTCTGATCGCTTTCTTAAACGAACTGTTTAGAGGACGCAAGATTATTGCCGACCTGTATTATAACAAAAATGAGCATGTCGGGGATACAGAGGATATCGGTACCGTTATTTTTGATCTGACCTGTACGGCAGACAATGGCGAACGTTTTATTATTGAAGTGCAGCGCACGGCGCAGGATAATTTGAAAAAGCGCATGCTTTATTACAGCAGTAAATTGATAGCGGATCAGGCTCCCAAAGGCAACCGAAGGGCTTGGAATTATGCAATTAGTGAAGTTTATATCATTGTACTGATGGATGGATTTGCAATGCCTGATGCGGGGGATGAGAAGTATTTTCTGCACGATATTTGTTTATGTTATCGAGATCATGGTAAAATATTTTATGACGATCTAGGCTTTATATATGTGGAATTGGTTAACTTTGTTAAAGCTGAGGCAGAGTTAGTTAATGATTTAGATCGTTGGCTTTATGTACTCAAAAATATGTCTTCGCTAAATGGACTTTCCACTTATTTGCGTAAGCCTATTTTTGAGAAGTTATTTCAGTTAGCAGAGTATAGCAAACTAAAACCGGAGGAACGAGAGATGTACAACGTAAGTTTAAGGAATAAATGGGATGCCGAGAGTATCCGAAGTAGTCAAGAGGAGCAATTGAAACGAGCGCGCGAAAAAGCAATGGCTGAAGGAAAAGCAGAGGGAAAAGCAGAGGGAGAAGTTATCGGAAAAGCCGAAGGAAAGGCGGAAGTAATAAAAAATCTTTTGTCTTCGAATAAGTTTTCGATATCGGAGATAGCCGAATTAGCGGACGTCACTTTAGATTTTGTAAAGCAGATCGAGGCAGAGAAGGCTAAAGGAAAATAAAACAGATTACAATATAAGATTTTTAGGCCACTTGGATAATGTCTAAGTGGCCTTTTCCTTTTTTATAGGTTAAGTTGGTCTTAGACAATACCATTTGAATGAGCTCTCATTTAAATAAAAATAATTGTAAGACCGAAGCGACAAACTCAACCTTTTTATAAAAAGATTAAACGAATATTATATTTCTGTTGTCCTTTATACGAAAAATGAGAAGATTGCTTTTGCTGGCTTGATTTGCACTTGTTAGGCCAGCATTTTTTTGAAACCGACTATCCCATTATTGGGATCATAACTATATATATATCAGGGCTGGTTTATTCCGGCCTTTTTTGTGCTATAAATCCTATCTTAGTCCTACGCTGTACAATCCCTTTGAACAAGTCACTAAAAGTTCGTTTCGTGAGCTCGTCGAGTCGGGGTATGCCGACTTTGTGCTGCAGCATTTTGAGTGGCCCGGTGTTAAGGAAAAGACAGGCTTCCTGTTCACGCCTTATGATGATAAGGAAGCCGCCGATCAGCATGCCCATCAACTGGGCGAAAAGGAGGGAAGAACCTTGCAGTTTGTTAGCGAAAATCTTGAACCATTCGACGCTTGTTCGCCTGTTGAGGTTATTTGGGATTTTGGGAAGAAACAGTGGCCAATATATTTCTAGCGTCCAGATTGATCGCGAAACTAACCCTGGGATCTTGTCCCGGTTGGTCTAGTCTGGTCACTAAAGATGGGCCTTTGGCACTGAAGATGTAGAGCTTTTAAAATATGATTGTCAGTAAAGATTCCTACGTGTTTTTATTTCTTCGATCCTTTTATAATAAAGTTTTCTTTGTTTTTGTTTACGAAATGGGTCAACAGACAAATAAATAAACAACAGTATAATAATTGCAGAAAAAAAAACAGCGACATACATTAACCAAGTAAAAAATCTTTTCATTTGCTTGAGGAAGAATTATCCTGCTTATCACTTTTCAGCAAATGTTCGACAATATTCCTTGAGAAGGGGCGTGCTAAATCTTCCAACAACAACGAAGATTTGCCAGAAGGCAATAACTCAATCATTGCCTTGGCAAAGGCAAACTTATATGTCGCCGAGTTTTTGCCAAACAAAATAATGGCGCGCCATTGCGACTCGAGACTGGGATCGTTTATCTGGAATATTGTAGACATTTACTCAAATTCATTAACAGCTTTGATCAATTAAAAAGACCTATTCCTTAATGTGATCTTTCAATTCCTCTTTCAACCTATAGAATAGTTCTAACTCATACTTTAGCTGATCTTCTTCCGAAGCAACTGGAGGTTGTCGTGGTTCCGAAGCATCGAATGGGCCTTTTACAATTTCTAAAGTGACTATGTCTCCTAGATTAAGTGTAGTATTTAGCCAATTAACATGACTGTCTACATCAGAATCTAGACCACCTACACGGAAACCAAACGCATCATTGCGGCCTCCTCTACGCGCAAAAGCAGCCATTGCATGCAATACGTAGTGAGCTTTGTTAAATCCTGCTCTTGTAATCTGTTCCCCGTTTATTCTGATATTGATGCCTATATTTTCCATGGAATTATTTGATGTGGTCTTTTAGTTTTTCTTTCAGATGATAGTAGTTTTCCAGTTTACTTTTTATCCTGGCTTCCTGGTCTATATCACTTTTGGTTCTAGTTTTGGGGTCGTCAAAAGGAGCTTCAATTACCTCAAAAGTAATTGCGTCCCCTTCTTTTAGTTTGGTCCCATACCAATAAACATGGTCGTTCTGCTCGCCATCCATTCCAGTTACATTAAGGGTAAAGTCCTTACTGCCGTTATTTCGTTCCGCAAAGGTTACATTACCAATTAATACATAGTCATCCGTGTCCAATCCGGCATTTGTGACTAGATTGCCATTGACTTTTACTTTAAGTCCAAGTTTCTTGTCCATAATTACTTTTATAAAATTTCCGCTTCACCAATAATTTTAGGTCCTTCATGTAGCCACCATTTACGGCCTTTTGTCAAATATTGCGGTTGATAATCTTGGATAATTTATCGGGATTCTTGCTTATCCCACTTCTCTCATAATATAGCGTGTTGATTTGTCTTTTCAATTCGCCGACGCTCCATGCTTGCCGAATACATTCTAACTCATAAAATGCGCGCTTCTCTAAATTTTGAATTGGAAGGAGTTGTACGAGGTGAGTAGTTTTCTCACAATTTATTATGTTCTGAAAAATGATTTCATCATCAAAATCCGCTATCATTTTTTCTACATCCATCTTATTATAGGCATTCAGATACCAGAAGATCTTTTCTGTTTTTTCATTTACGAAGGATGCGTTTGTAAGTTTTGATACCTGATTTTCCATTTAATTGTTAATTGATGTATACGTTATCTTTCTATGAGGTTTTCTGTTTAAAATCTGAAAATATAGATACGGTGAACAAACGTGTCAAGTTACCATTATTCCACCTGTTCAAATTCCTGTAATACTTTTGATGCGAAAATAGGCGAATATTGATTTTGTATACAAATTCGATTTATAATTTCCGCAAATATTCCAGAGCCATACATTTCCTTAACGGGATTATTTTCATAGCGTATCAGCCAATCTTTAACTTCCTCACTTTTTAGTATACTCATGATCTTTTTGGCGTCATCTTTCGTTTTCACTGGTGGGAGAGCGGCTAATTCACGCCATCTGTCATCACTAAAATAGGTGTAGAAAAACCAATTGTCACTAACGATTCCCTTATCCATGATACTATCTGCCACATGTCGATCGATACGCCTAGCGACATCAGCTGTTTCTATTTGGTTTTTTGTAATTCCTCTAAATACCGCGATAGAAAATCTATTGGTAGGAAAAGGAACTGTAGACATAGGAAGGCTGTCAAGCGACTCTGTCATTACCAACCAGCTGTCGCCTTGCGCACGTTCTTTGATGATTCTCTTTGTTTTATCAACTTCCCAGTCTTTAGCGTCTAGGTTCAATGTCCCTTTCAGCTCATATAAGCTGCCATGGAGTTTCAACAGAAGACTGTCTTTTATAATTATGCGCTCTATCTCTCCATCGGCTATTATAAATGAATATGCGCGGTCCAAATCAAGTTTCTTATGCTGTGCAAAGGCCGCCTTTAATAAAAATATATTTATGAGTAAACATGTGATGATAATAGTTCTAATTACCATTTTTTATATCGTATAAATTTAGTTAAACTATAGCCTGGTTAAGTTCACTTAACAGCATTTCCTCACAATTTAAAAAGAATATATCATATTTTGGGGATTTTGTATTTCAAACATCACACTTTTCGGTATCTACCACATACCGCGTACATACACCCTGTTTTCCACAGAATAGAAAGATTTAGAACATTTTTTTAGTTCTGATTTGATCAACTTTTTCTCCGAAATGATCAATAGCTATTTCAGATAACATGCTTTTCTTTATGTAAAGACAAACTATATATAGTTTGCGGCTATTACAGCTAAGTAAACCAACTCATTAGCCAAATTGCTTCCCTCTGCCGGTTAGAGGGAAGCTCTTTTTGTTTTAGGGATTTTATGTACGCAGATAGCTGCTATTATTCGATTGTTTTTGCGTAAGCGATATACTCGTTTACAATAGGCTTGTCAGCGTCAGCCCAGTCATAGTCAAGCAGTTGATCTATCGCGACCCATATTGCCTGAGCATGCTCCAGCGCTTTTACTTTTCCAGATTGTAGACTGCATACGAAAGGGTTGCAGTGAGAAGTCGGAATGCTGATGCTCGACCATCGTGAACGATCTGCGTATGGTGATATCAATATTGATCTCCTCTTTGATCTCTCTGCGAAGGCAGTCTTCTTTAGATTCTTCTGTTTCAATCTTTGTGCTAATGAAAATTTTTCCTTAAAACTCTGCTCAGAAAGGTGTATAATTGTTAGGATCACTCGTAACAGGAATTTTCTTGCCCCATCGATCTAATTTCTTAATGCCTTTACTACCGCTTCGCTCTTGGAGTTTACTTGGAGTTTTTCATAAATTTTTTTAATGTGGGATCGAACGGTATCCATGGAAATATAGAGCTTATCTGCGATCATCTTATAGCTATATCCATCCACCAGGAGATCCAGCACCTCTTTCTCACGAGCGGACAGGTTGAAGCTCGATGTTCTTGTAGCCTTTCCATCCGCAAGCATATGTAACACCTGAGTCGCAATAGAGGAGGTCATGGGAGCGCCTCCATTTAAAGCATCTTCGATATACTCAAGAATTTTTGCCGGCGGTGTTTTTTTTAATATATAGCCGTTGGCACCAGCCTTTATAGCTTCAAGAACATTGACATTGTCATCAAATACGGTAAGCATGATAATTTTGCCCTTAAACCCTGAATCCCTTAACAGCTTTAATCCCGAGATACCATTTATAAAAGGCATGTCTATATCCATGAGAACGAGATCGGGTGCATGCTTTCGGATATCTTCAATAGCATTGGCGCAATGGCCATAAGCAGCCTGTACCAGGTATTTTGGATCACTATTAATCAGGATGGATAACACCTCTCTCAATTGGTTGTTATCTTCGTATATAAGGATCTTTGTCATAATCTATACTACAATTTTATGAAAAATTTAAAGCAGGACCAATCGCATATTGATGTGAATTGTCTTTTCTCAGATTTTCATGATCAGTGAAATACTGGTTCCTACACCTGTGGATGACGAAATCTTAAGCTCAGCCCCTAAGGCTTCGCTTCGTTGATTCATATTGAATAAACCGTTACCGGATTGCTGTTTATTGGAGTCAAAACCTTTGCCATTATCTTTGATAATTAGTTCAATATGCGATGCCGCTGCACCGATATGGATATCTACCAGGGTGGCTTCGGCATATTTGGAAATATTGTTCAGTGCTTCTTTATAGATCAGAAAGAGATTGCGGCGTTGTTCCATATCTAATTTAATATTCCGTATACTGTCATCCGCTTTAAAAATATACTGTATTTTCAGTGGATCCAAGATTAGGGCAGCATGTTCGCGCATACGCGCTACGATTTTCTGTAGAAGGTCATTATCCGGTTTTATACTCCAGACAATATCATCCATTGCCTGCATCATCTGTGAACTGTTTGCTCCGATCCGGTCAAGATAGGACTGCACGACATGATATTCGTCCGAAAGATCTTTTTTTGCTACTTCGCTCAGAATATGGATAGAAGTGAGCGTAGATCCAACATCATCATGCAGGTCCCGTGCGACCTTTTCGCGTAGCCGGTGTACTTCCAGCAATCTCCTTAACCGATAACGGTGTAAAATGAAAATTCCAAGTAAAATAAGGAGAATAATCATGGAAAAAAACCACCAAGTCTGATAAAACGCAGGTTTAATAGTGATCGGCAAACGTGTGATTGCCGAAAATTTACCTTCTTGGTTTTCCGATCTTATCATAAAGACATATTTTCCAGGTGATAGCGCCGCAACTCTAACGCCTAGTCGAGGATCACTAAGGATCCAGGAATTTTCTGAACCTTCAAGCCGATAATAGTATTTAAGGTTGTCACGATCATTGTAGGAAAGCGGTGAATAAAAGATGGAAAAATAATTCTGCCAGTTCTCTAGCGTGACACCTCCCACTTTGATTAAAGAATCAACAGATAAATAATTGTCAAAAAGCTTGAAATCGGTAATATGTAGCTTTTTAGGTGCTGAGTTGCTATTGTTAAATTTTGACGGATCGAAGATAAGGATAACTTTGTCACTGCTGAATGCGATTTTTCCACTTTCAAGCTTGATGCCTCGCATTGGCAAATTAACGATATTTGACGTATTGATTAGACCATGCTGCTTATTGAAGGAATGGAATTCTTTTTTGTTGGGGTCAAAACGGCAAATACCAGCCGTTGTGCTCATCCAGAGTAGACCTTCATTATCGGTGACCAAGGCCGTGATCATATTCTGCGGCAATCCATTATTAATATTATATTGCATAATATGACCATTAGAAAGGTTTAAGATATCTAGACCAGAATATCCTGCTATCGCGAGGAACCTATTCCCAATAAATTCAATATCCTGAATTTTTGAAGTGCTAAGACCATGGTTTCCGGATTTGTAGTTTTTTAGAATTTTTCCGGAACCACCATCCAGCTCAAATACCCCTGAGCCACGCGTACCTATCCATATCTTATTACCTTCACCGGGCCGAATGCAGGAAATGGCAGATTTTAAATCGGCGAGTAAAGCAAATCCGCTGTTACTTGTCCTAACTATTTTGCCATTATCTGTTCCAAACCATAGCTGGCCACCGTTGTCAATGGTAATATGCCGGATAGATTGTCCTTCAAAAACTTTAGGTACCAGAAACTGGGATTTTTTGGTTTTTGTATTAAAAATAATCAATCTTCCGTCTTTACACCCAACCCAGATATTTCCTCGCTTTGGATCGTATTCCATAGCCCAGATGTGCCTAAAACTGCCATCTTGCGGTGCTTGTCCTTTAAATATCATGCTATTTATGGCAGGTTCATGGTTTATATGTAGTGCCGTGTCATACTTAAAAGCAGTCAGTTTTTCCCCCCAGGAACTTACCAAGATACGATCGGAACCGAAAGAAGTTAAGGCAGTGATAGCCGCTTTATGAAATATTGTGGACGTAACGATGTTTCGCACATGATCTCCTATGACGGACATAATGTATAACCCGTTGTCTGTCGCTACCCAGAGGTTATTGTCGCGGTCTTTAAAAACCTGCGAAACTGTAGTAATCTGTATTCCATAATCCATGTTTTTTCGATCATAGAATTGGATAAACTCCTTTTTATCTTCGTCAAAAAGGTTGAAGATATCCACGCCATAAGTCCATACAGTATGGTCATATTCGAAGCAATCATAAAAGTCGTGATAGTTGCTGTCACTATTCGGCGCAGATGGTATAATTTTCTTACGTTGAAAATTAGCATCGGCGAGATAGATCTGGCCGTTCGAGTGGCGTATTTTTGTGTGAATATAAAAACGGGATTTGGAATCGATGAAAAAGCGGTTTATGTTTTTAAGTGAACTTAGGTTACTATTTGTAAAAAACGATCTTTTTTTCGTGTCAAAATAGCCTATCCCTTGTTTTCCTGATATCCAAAAAATACCTTTTTGGTCATATTGTAGCCAGGTTGGCTCCCAGTTGGATGGAAAATCTATGATACTTTTGCTGGATTCGAACTTATTTTTCGATTCGTTTAATAGCAAAATATCCACTCCATGAAGTATTAGAAAGATATGCTGTCCCTGTTGGACGAGACGGATCTGATAATTCTGAAAGTCCTTGCTGTATTTGTCTATCGCGATTTCCTGCGTTTTATTCGTGTGGGTATTTAGTAGAAAAAATTTATGTTCCATTCGCACAAGAAGCGATTTAGACTTTTGCGCGATGAGCAATTGGTCAACGGGCAATCCCGGGAGGCCCAAACTCAGGAGCCGGCGAAAACGCATGCCGTCGTAACGCTGCAAACCATTTTTGGTTCCGACCCAAATAAATCCGTCCTCCGTTTGCGTGACGGAGCTTACAAAGTTGGATGCTAAGCCTTCGGTTATACGGCTGAAAGAGATCTCCTTTGCTGTGAGCAGCAGTGGAAATAAGGTTAGTACAGCCAGTAGGTATAGGATAAACCTGTTGCTTTTCATTACGGAAGTTATTTTTCTTAAAAATGCAATAAATCTATGGCTTAATAAAATCTAGACACTTTGTTATGACGATTTTGATTGAGAATCAATCCATTACAAGGTGTGCTCCCTTTAGTACTTCTACAGATTTAAACGGTGATGATGCGGTATGGATTGGATTATTCGGCCCGGCGTTTGAGATCTTCAGCTCCCCCGGTTTTGCGGTTTTGTGTGGATTTTCCGCCTCCGAAATTGTAGCTATAAGAGAGCATCATCACCTTTGTATCCCTTTTCGAACTAAAATTCTCCCTGTAATTAGCATAGACCGTCAATCCCTTATAATAGTTGGTCCAGAATATATCTGTAAAAGAGAGTTTCAATGTACTGTTATTTCGGAATTTTTTCTGGGCACCAATATTTACCGACCAGAGCGGTGAGATACGAGCGAAAGCGTAGACTTCGGCCGACTTGTAATTTGCTGCGAGCTCGGCCGAATAATTATTGCCTAATTTAAAGGTACTCACGGTATTTATGTCAATATTAAAGTTCCCCTTGTTATTGATTTGTGTTTCGGAGATATTCCCTGTATAGGAGCCATAATAAAAATTGAGGTTTGTATTCAGATCCCACCAGGTTAATACTTTAAAAGGAGCAACGAGGTATAGTCCATAGTATGAAGCTGATCTAAGGTTCTCGTCTGTCTGCACCGAAATGTTCTCCCCATCTTCGATGATAGGTTTTACGACCGATGTGATATTATTTGTGGTTTTGCTGTAGCTCACGGTGGCCAGGTATTTACTTTTTAGGCTATAAGTGACTTCATAATTCAGGGAAGTCTGTGCGTTTAGATCGGGATTTCCTGTTTTATAGGTTGTTGCGTTGATATAATACTTGAACGGATTGAGCTGTATATAGCTCGGACGTGAAATTCTCCGACTAAAGTTTATTTCCAGATTGTTTTCTGAACTGAGGTCAAATGATAATGAAGCGCTAGGGAACAGCTGTGTATACTTTCTTTTATTGACCAGATTCATCGTGACCTGTGTTCCGGTGACATTGCTATGTTCAGCCCTCAATCCGACAACAGCTTTGATATTTTTCCATTTTTTTGAGAGATTGCCATAGACAGCATGGATGTATTCCTTATAAATATAATGATTAGACTTATTCACATCCAGTTTCGGATTATCGGTACTGTGATCATAGAATACCATGTCGTTATCGGATTTGACAAAACTGGTTTTAATTCCGGTTTCAAATTTCCAATTTTGTTTAAAAACTTTTATCGCATCACTTTTCAAAGAATAGATGTTCAGACCACCGTCTATATCTCCTTGTAGAAGATAAGGGAGCGGCATCGTTTGACCAGGGATGATTGTTTTGGTATTAAAGTTTTGGTCAGACTTATTGAAATAGTGGATAAAGTCTAAGTCGGTGCTTACTTCAGAACCGATAGAGTCCATGGTATACTTGTGGTTTAAGTTCATGCTGCCGTTTCGCCACCTGTTTTTGGCATCGCTTTGGGTTTCTATTTCTTTGGTAAGCAGAGATTCACTATTCAGTATAATCGTTTTACTCGTACTGTTGGGAGTCATCACATTGCTATTGAAACCAACGGAGATGCCTAAGAGGTTTTTGTCGTTAAGATTATAGTCCAGCCCTAGCTTTCCACTATGGTTACGAGATCCTGTCTTGATAAAGTTATCCTGAAGATATGCTTTAACGAAATTTTCCTGATCATAAAAACTACGGTTTAATATCAGATCATTTGACATCTCACGATAGGCGAAACTATAGCTGGCAAACAGATTCACATGGTTACTCCTATGGTTGATATTTAAACTATTGCTGTTTTTGATGTATCTTCCTGTGCCGATTGCGGTAGTCAATGTACCATTTGTTCCTTTCTTTGTTCCTTTTTTTAGTTTAATATTGACGATAGCTGTACCTGCGGCATCATATTTTGAGGAAGGGTTAGTGATAAATTCAATTTTTTCGATACTGGAGGCAGGGATTCCCCGGAGATAATCTGCAAGGGCATCCGCTGTCAACGGTGTGTTTTTCCCATCGATCTGTATAAGTAAATTCCCTTTTCCTCGCAAGCTTATGTTGTCATTGGCGTCAATATTGACACCGGGTGCTTTTTCTAATACTTCAAAGGCTGAACCACCCGTATTTTGAAGACTATTTTCTACATTTAGGATTATTTTTCCTTCCTGTCGCTCTATGTATGGACGCATTTTGGTGACAACAACAGTCTCCAATATCTTATCATTTATCGTGATTGTGGGAAGTAGTAGCGATTGATCCCGAACCTGGAAAACTTGGGAATTATAGATATCTGCCCGGTTCCGGCTAATTTTTAGATAATAGGATCCATTGATTAGCCCTTCAAATTTAAATTCTCCGGTCGTATTAACTAACTCTGTCTTTATCAGTTTGCTTCCCAGATTGAAGAGATTTACTTCCAGATCAGTGCTGTTCGAGGTGACCACTTTTCCTGAAAGCATATAATGCTCCGTTTGCGGTTGCCCAATGAGTCTAGCGATTTGAAACAGGAATACTATCAATAATAGGAATATGTTTTTTTTCATCGAATCAGTGATTTTAGTGGTCTTTAATAGCGACTGTTTTTATCTACAAAAGTAGTTCGCATTTTTTTGGTGATCTATCACATGTTTGTGGGATTAATTAAATTATTCTTTCAAAGAATCGGGGCTATGGGAAGCCCCGATCTTCTTTTTTAACATGGAAATATCCTCGCGACATGTCCTCACATATGAAACTACTATTACTAGCTGGTCAATTTTGAGTTATTATATGGCTTTTATTTGTCCTGACAATTAGCCTTTAAGATGTTGCAAATTAGAAAGAATAGTAAGTCGGATAAACCACATGTTAATGTGATTCGATGATGTGCTATCCATACCCTAATCCCAAAAGTCTCTTCATAATATATATATATCCAAGATTAGGTAGTAGCTGAAGCAGATACATAGGCAGTATTGCCTATTAAGATAGTGGATTCTGCTTATTTGTTCGCCACCAAAGCTGCGATAATTTTAAAGAATCAAATAGGCGACGTGTAAAATCCGACGAATCACCCAAAGATGTGATTCATTGCTGTGTTACAAGGGGTTAATTTTGAAAAATAAAATTTATCATAGAAAGATATATTATAACACTAGACTGAAATTAAATAAGAAAAGAAATGAATGCTAAAGTATCGAAAAAAAAATCAGGCAGAATAAAAGGGCTATTGCTCGCCCTTTGTCTACTGTGTGTAAGTGCATTGTGCTGCTGTACATTTTCTAGCTGTAAAAAAGCAGAAAATGCATCCGAACTGCCCGAAGGTGAATTTGGAAATCATCCTAGATCTACTGTGCCGGATGAACTGGTGGGCTATTGGATTGCTGGAGTAAGTTCGATCAGTAATTTTTGGGGTTACGATGGAGTGTACAAAGGCCCTGCCAATGAAATTGCGGTTGGATACATGTTTTACAAAGATGGCCGGGCCAAGGAATACTTTTATTATACCAGCACATCCACTTATTGCCGTACCCAAGTACTGGGTTATAAAGAAGGTACTGTAAAAATAGATCCAGCCAATAAAACCTTGGAAATGTTCTACGCAAGCGGTAATTACAGAGGGTTTAATAGCTGCGGATCAAGCAACCCTCCGGGATTTGGTGAAACAAAGAAGTACACAGCTGCAGAACTGTATCCCAACAAAAAAATGGTTCTTAAAGATTGGACAATAAAAGAAAATAACGGCAAAAAAGTACTTGAAGTTCCACTAGGTGGCGGTGAAGTACAACGCTATGTGAAATCAACTGAACCACAAAAATAATCATTTATTAAAATAGCAAAACTATGAAAGTGATAATTAGCACATTGTTTTTTGTAGGCATAATAAGTAGTATAGCCAACGCTGCTTCTAAGCCAAGTACGATGCGGAGCTGGAAAGCCGCCAAAGTTTTAGATGCCTATGTGAAGTCCGTCACTGCAGGAGAATCACAATTGGTCGAGCACCTCTTTACGGACGATTTAGAATATTACGTCAATGATGGGGCAGGACGACATTCCAAAAAAGAAGTTATAAAATTTCTAAAATCGATGAAAGGGCATACCTATGACTGTGAGACAGCCTATAGTGTTCTTGACGAAACCACAACAAACTGCTTAGCTAAAATGACAATGCGGTTCCAAACGTTTACACGTACCGATTATATCTATCTGAGTTCGACTGACGCAGGATGGAAAGTCTGTAAAATATTAGTTGGGAATAGCTGAAAAAGTTAATTATAAACTCTTATCCCACACTGTTGTCGTGCGGGTATTTTAAATAAAGTATAAAAATGAATAATACAATGAAACATCAATTCCGTTCAAAACAGGGAACTCTAGTCTTGTTATCATTTATAGGCCTGTCCATGTTTTCATGTTCTGACAAATGTTCGACTTGCGCAGTGGAGCCAGAAAAAATTGAAAAAAAGCTAAGTAAGATTGAGATCGACGCAGCTAATTATAGTGAATTTAAGTATGCGAATGGCGTATTGACCGAGCTGATCGAGGTAGAGGGGGAAGGACGGTCGACATCCAAGATTACCTATGACAATAGTAAGAAGCCAATAGCGGTTGAAAATGAGGAAGGGAAGATTAAGTTCCTGTATACTGGAAACCTTTTGACGAAGGAGGAGATAGCTTATACAGATTCTGAAATGTTCTCCTACAACCAATACGTTTATCAAGACGAACAGGTCAAAGAAATTACCGGCTACGGACTTGTCGAACAGGATGAACCTTATTTTAGAAAAAAACTATTTTATAATCAGAGCGGTGATGTTGAACGTGTGGAGATATATGATTTAACGGAAAACAATACACTTGATCTATCGGTCAAGATAAATTATGAATATGATAATAAGATTAATCCCTATATGACCACCGTAGGTTCTTATCTCTCACTATTTACACACACTTACAGTAAGCACAATGTTATCAAAGAGGTCACAACAAATGCGACGGGTACTCTAAATCAGACAATCACGACAGCATATACCTATGACAATGCCGGTTATCCACTTACCGCAGAGGAAAAAAAGGTAGAGAATGGTGGCAATCCGGTCGTGATCAATAGAAAATTCATTTACCAACCCTAAAAAACTTATTCAGTGGTAATTGAACATAAATAACAGCTGTTTGATCACTACCAATTTTATCCTAACGTATAGCCATGAAAAAGATATTTTTTACTTCAGTTATGCTTCTGCTTGGCGGGAGTGCAATCGCCCAGGGCTTTCTTAATAAGCTTAAACAAAAAGCTGAAAATATGGCCACTAAAACATTGGAGAATGTAATTGATGGCAAGAACAATACCGGTAAGAAGACATCTATTGAGTCCAATGCTTCTGGTGACGATAACGGACATCAGGAGAATGAGCCAGTTGGAAAAAAAACGGCATTAAGTAGCACAACTACTTACGATTTTATTCCAGGAAGTAAGGTCTTGTTAGCGGATGATTTCTCCCAGGACGCGCTGGGACAGTTTCCATTGAAATGGTATACCCGTAGTAAGGGAGAGGTTGTCACCCTCAACAATGCTAAAGGTAAATGGCTCCGGCTTTATCCCGGAGCTTTTGTCAGTCCCGTGGTCAATATTGGGGAGAACGCAACCATAGAGTTTGACCTGATCATGGATTGGCCTCTTGCTGGAGGCTATATGGTGCCTGCTTTTAATTTCGCTTTCTATGATCGGGGCAACAAAGGTGAGATCATGTCCTATGATTACCGCCTAAAAAATTGTCTCAAAGTAGGTATTGCCCCTTATCGTTCAGAAGCGGCAGTACAGTTGACCTCCTATGAGAATGTCGCAAAAAAACTGGAAACAGATAAATATCGGGTAGCCAATTTTGACAGGAAAGTTGGAAATGTGATTCATGTAGCGATCAGTATCCAAAAAGAACGTATCCGTATCTGGTTGGATAAGGAGAAGGTCTTTGATCTCCCCAATGCCGTGCCGTTGAACAGCAACTTTAACCAGCTCAAGTTGGATATGGGCAGCTCCAATTATACCAACGATCAACTCGGGTTCTATGTATCCAACTTCAAAATTGCTGAAGGGAGTGGGGATAGGCGCTCCAAGCTATTGAGTGGAGGAAAGCTTGAAACCAGTGGTATTCTGTTTGCCACGAATTCCGCAGAAATAAAGTCTGATAGTGAGGGGACTATCGAGGAGGTGGCAACAGTACTTCGCGAGAATCCTGAACTGAAGATTCGTATCATAGGTCATACGGATGCGGTGGGAAATGCCAGCGCGAATTTGACCCTATCTAAAAAACGTGCTGACGCTGTTCGTGATATCTTGATCAATGATTATCAGATAGAAATAGGCCAAATAGAAACAGATGGGAAAGGGGATACCGCACCTGTAGCTGATGAATCCAATGAGCAGAATAAAGCAAAAAATAGAAGGGTTGAATTTGTCAAAATTTAATAAGGACCGCTATTCGAAGGACACAATCATGTTTATAGCCAATCAATGCATCTAATTTTGCTACTGTTGAATATTAGAATTTTGAAAAAATGAAAGTACAACTTAATAGTTTATATATTTTTCTTACATGTGCCACACTCGGTGGAATACTATTTGGCACATCCTGTAAAAGAGACCCCATTAAGAACGAGGAAGAATCTGAGACAGAGATTGCGATCACACCTTTAGCGCGACCGATCGGGTCAGTCAAAGGGCAAGCTTCGAGTAAAACTATTGGGCCGGCCGGTGGTGTGCTGTCTTCAGCTGATGGAAAATTAAAGATCTCCATTCCTGCGGGTGCACTCACAGAGGAAAAGTTAATTTTAGTGCAGCCAATTGAACAGACGAATATTGCTGGTATCGGTTTATCTTATCGGTTGACACCACATAATGTCATATTCAAGAAGGCGGTCACCCTTACCTTCGACTGGAAGGCTATAACTGATCAGGTCGGACTGCCACAAACCCTTGGATTTGCCTATCAGCAAGGAGATCAGGTTTGGAAATATGTCGGTGCCAGTACAACGGATACGGTTCAGAAAACAATTAGCTATGAAACCACGCATTTCAGTGACTGGTCATTAATGAATAGACTCTCATTGGAACCCTATGAAGCTACTATCGAACCCGGACAGACCCAGTCTGTACGCGCACTTATTTATACCCAGACAAAATGGGATGATCTTTTGACACCCCTGACCGGCACTGGTCAGGGGACCGAACCGGGGTATCCTGTTGGAACACCCGCTGCCTTACCCAGCAAATTTATAGATTCCTGGGAGCTTGCGGGGCCGGGTAAAATCGTTAAAACAGATGCCAGTACTGTAACCTATCAGGCACCAGCAAGTGTTAACGGTAGTGCAACTGCCGTCATAAACCTCAAATTAAAGGCCCCGCGGGAAGGAACCTATCTACTACTGTCGAATATCCATATTTCAGGTAACGGCTGGATTGAGCTCAGTATCGCTGGTGGAGGACCTGTAAAGTTTCCTGCATCTTCGGCTGCGAAATCAGGAAACACATATTTGTTATCGAATCCTGAAAATGAAGGTGGAGGTTACTTTTTGTTGCGGTGGAACGGTGGTGTGGGCAGCTATAAGTATGAGATTTCTAATGGTGGCAATCATTTTCATTTTCAGACATCCAAAACAACCTACATGAGCAGATACGTAGATAAGATCGTAAAAGACCTTGTGCCCAGTGGCGGTCAGATTCAGATTACCAAAATAGATAAGGGCTGGGTCGAAGGGCTGTTTAATGTAACAAATGCCGGCTATGGCCCGATGTTATTGGATATAACCTCAGCAAGTGGACGGTTCAGAGCAAAGATTTATGATGCGGCTACACATGCGAAGTAATTTAATCCGTCTGTACCTGAAGCTGATCATCTTACAGGTAATATTGTTGTTTATGGCCTGTGGCCGGGATGATATCCTTCCGAGTCGGATAAACAACATTACATTTAGGAATGATACCCTCTCTTTGGTTGTGGGAAAATCTGAACGACTGTTTGTAGATCATACACCAGGGGATATAAAAGATTCTGATTACATATGGTCGACAGCAGATCCGAAAGTCGCAACTGTAGAAAATGGAATTGTCTACGGACATCGTGTTGGTGAAACAGAAGTAACTGTTTCAGTGCGAGGTCAAAACGTAAACGCGAAAGCCTTGATTCGGATTTTACCGGTTTCGCCGGCAGCATTAAAATTACAAGTAAGTAAGACCACCTTAGCGCCAGAAGAAGAAGTGGAGATAACGTATATAATCGAACCTACAGATTTATCGGATACAGATCCGCTGGAAATCGAATGGAATAGCTCTGATAATCAAGTGTGTACTGTTGATGGGGGCAAGCTCAAGGCAGTTGGCACTGGAACGGCGAAGGTGACAGCAGAGATCAAAGGGACAGCAATCAAAGGTGAACTAACAATTTATGTCCAACCAGTGCCTATAGGATCGATTGAACTTAGCCCTGCACAGGCAGAGTTACATGTTGGGAAGGAATTGTCGTTGCATGTGAAAGTGTTGCCTGTTAATGCCGATAATAAAACGTTGGTTTGGTCCTCCAGTAATCCACAGGTTGCTACGGTGACCGGTGGAGTAGTAAAAGGAGTAAACGTGGGTACAACAACGATTAAAGTGGCTACTATGGATGGAGAAAAAAGTGCATTTTGTACAGTTACCGTAAAATCGGTTACGGTGGATCATATTATCTTATCTGCACATAGTTTGGTCATGGTTGCGGGACAACAGCGGCAGATTATAGCCACCGTTGTACCAGAGGAGGCAAAAGAGAGGAATATCACATGGGTCTCTTCAGATAATAGTATTGCAACAGTGGATGCTCATGGACAGGTTATAGGAAAGAAACCTGGTACAGCAATTATCAACGCAATATCGGTAGCTAATCCGCAAATTTATGCGAGCTGTAATCTTGCGGTTGTGAATCCCGAAGATCAAGTTTTTACGGTGCTGAGTAACAGAGGGCGAGTAGCAGAAAATGGTTATATCAGTTCGGATGTCAACACCCTTTTCGAAAATGGATCAAGTGAACCCGTGCGTTTGATTTCTTTTGAAATTCTTTCTCAAGGCGGCGAACTCATTGTGAGTGATCATCAAACGAGAATAATAGCAACAGGCATGCAGCAACGGCATCAAGCGCAAGTTAAAAAAGTCTATCGTCCCTACGTTCGTTATATATTTGAACTAAAGGGTAAGCGCTATGAAAGACGCTTGGATATCTGATAAGAATTTGTTCATATGTTTATTTATGGCCCCAAGTCCCCAGAGGACGCAGGGCCTTTTTATTGTTCTGACCTTTCCACAGTTGCAATCTTCTTATCTCTGCGAAGGCAGTCTTCTTTAGATTCTCCGGTTTCGATCTTTCCCCCTGAACATTCCCATTTCAATGGCAGTTTCATCGCATCATTTACCTTGGTTTGGTTTACCCAAAGTTTTTTGCCCAAATGTGACTAAGCTTATCAAAGCAGCTCCTAGTAGTATGCCAATAGCGCCTATAGAGATTCGAAAATACAATATAGATTTATACTCCATCGCGTACCAATAGCAGCCCTTACAAAAATTGTATTGATAGAGCATGTAAACATCTTCATAAGTAATTAGTATATTGAAAAGAATCAATAATGCTCCAATTACCCGACAACTTTATCAAATCTTTACAGAATACTGATTCGTTATCAAATACGTTTTTACTACTGTATATATTAACAAGATATCCGTCTGAACAAACCGATTCTAACGGACATTTTGAACAAAAAGAAAAGTGATTGTTTATATAAGTGAACCAGATCGTATTTTACCTGTAAACAAAGATCGAAAGTAGTAGTATACTACATGTAAAAATAATTTTTTCATAATAACCTATTCTTAAACTGATATGCCGACTAAGTTAACAACTCCAGTCCTAATACATTGTTATCGCTTTTATTCTTGAATAAGAAGATTTTTTTTAGCTTTGCTTTACATTCTGCCTAAATGCTTAATTATAAAAAATATAGCGACTATGATCTCCTGACTCTCTTCAATACCAATGATGAGCGCGTGTTAATAGAAATTTATGACCGATACTGGGATAAGATGTTGGCTGTTGCATTTAATCGCTTGGGCAATCTAGAGGAAGCTGAGGAATGTGTGCAGGATGTGCTTTGTAAACTTTGGAAACTTCGCTCAACTTTCAGTTTGCAAAATGAAAAACTATCCAGTTACCTAGCACGGGCAGTCCGCAACCAGACCTTCAACATCATCTATCAGAATAAGCAGAAACGCCAAAAACTAGCAGGATACAATCTACAAGAGAATGTCATCGATTCGATTTCGCCAGAGCGGAAACTTATCATTCAGGAACTCCAACAACAGATTGATAATGCCATCAAAAACCTGCCTCCACAGTGTCAGCTTGTTTTTGTTATGAACAAAAATGAAGGTCTCACAACAAAAGAGATTGCTGATAAGCTTAATTTGTCAGAAAATACGGTCAAATCACATCTTAAAAAAGCGAAAAAAGATCTAGGAAACAATACCGAATTTCTTACGATCATTGTTTTTTTCTCAATTTACTTTCGCTAATAAAAAAAATTGTTGGGCAGACTCACCCTATCCGTCTTTTTTACTGTCTATTTAGATAGGAAACACCCTTACTACCAATTTTTAATTCATGCATAACGATCTTAGATATATAGAAGATTTAATAGTCAAATTTCAGACTGGTATAATTTCTCCACAGGAATTGGCCGAGCTTACGAAATGGTACAACAGTCATTTGGACGAGGAAGTGACCATTGTTACTGATGAGCCTTTGCAAAAGGAACAGATCCGTGAGCGTATGCTCAACGGTCTGCTCGCCAAGATCAGGATCGCCCAGCCAGTAGATAAAAACAATGTATATTGGATGCAGCCAAAATTTTGGGCGGCTTCTGTAGCCGTGTTATTGATACTTTCATCATTGGCATGGTTTGGAATTAACAGGAATAAGCAAGTTAAATCTCCGAATTTTGCAGTGCAGTCCTCCTCAGATGCTATTTTGCCCGGTGGGCCTCGGGCAGTTCTCCTCTTAGAAGACGGGCGAAAGCTCATGCTAGATACTGCGCAAGATGGGATTGTTGTGGATGGTGCGATTCATTATGCAGACGGAAGAAGCTTAGCTAGTAATGTCGATCTGGATAAGATGAGCGATTTACAATTATATGTTCCCAAGGGTGGGATTTATCACATAACCTTATCAGACGGTACACAGGTCTGGTTAAATTCCGAATCACGATTACGTTATCCCGCAAAGTTCGCATCTACTGAGAGAGAAGTGGAGCTAGATGGAGAAGCATTTTTTATGGTAAAAGGACAGTTCAGCACTAAAGGAAAGCGTATTCCTTTTTTCGTAAAGACGGAACAGCAGACCGTGGAGGTCCTCGGTACACAATTCAATGTAAACGGATACTCCACGCAGTCATTTGTGAAAACAACCTTGTTGGAAGGCAAAGTCAATATCCATGTAGCTGACCAAAAAATTATTCTGAATCCGGGGCAACAGGCTAGCACCCGAGGAAATCTGACAAAAATAAAAACTGTGGATGCGCAGATGGAAATTGCCTGGAAGGAAGGCAAATTTAATTTCGACGGCAAATCCTTTGACGAGACAATGGCTGAAATAGGTCGTTGGTATGATTTAACGATTAAATATAATGGCAAGATACCAGACGTCGAATTGGTGGGGGATGCCTATCGTAATGAAAAAATTAACCTTGTACTCCGGTTGCTGGATGCCGCAAATGTTCGTTATCAACTGGATATCCGCAAGCGAGAGCTTATTATTTATTAAAAAACAAATTATTTACCTAAACAACGATCATGATGAAACAGACCTAATGACCATGAAGAGTGCCGTATAAAAGAAGGAAAGGACGGCCATCCTTTCCTTTGATTATCGGTTGCAACAAAGCCAAACTAAACAATTAGCAGATTTTGCACTAACCAAACCCACGTAAATTTAATGAATAAAAATTACTTATTAAAAGTGATGAGAATTACACTATTCTTACTATTGACTGGAATATGCGCTGTGAGTGCTAAAAGTTATTCACAACAAATTACCTTCAAAGGCCGTAATGTTTCCCTGGAGGCAGTGATTCAAGCCATTCGCCAGCAAACGGGCTACAGTATTTTCAGTACCAAGCATACCCTAAGCAGTACTGTGCCTCTTACGATAGACGTCAAAAATATGGAACTGGATCAGTTTCTCAGCCTAGTGACGCGCAATCAGCCTTTAACGTATCAGGTAGAAGATCGGACGATTTCTTTTTATAATTCAGAAAAAAACAGTTCGAAAATCCAGTCCGGTACAATTTCTGCTCAACAGCAACGCATTACCGGAAAAGTCATCCATGCCGAGTCAGGTGAGCGCATTGAGAGTGTTACCGTACAGATAAAGGGAACAAATAGGGTAACTACCACCGATGCAAAAGGGCAATTTCAGTTGCTTGCTACAGGCATGCAACACGAAGAATTTGTCATACTGTTTCGTCACATCGGTATGAAACCTAAAGAAGTTGCTTACAGCGGTCAAAAGTTTATTGAAGTAAAACTTGAGCCCGCCGCTGCTACAGAAATCAAAGATGTCGTTGTTACAGGAATTTACCAGCGTGACAAAGAAAGTTTTACGGGCTCTTCATCCACTTATACAGCCAAAGAACTGAAGATGGTCGGCAATCAGAATGTTTTACAGAGTCTGAAGACCTTGGATCCCTCTTTCGCCATTGTGGATAATAACCAGTTTGGATCGGATCCGAATCGCTTACCCGATATCGAGATTAGGGGCAAAAGCAGTGTGATTGGCCTCACTGACGAATACAGTTCCAACCCCAATCAGCCACTTTTTATTTTAGACGGTTTCGAGAGTACCTTGGCCGTGATAGCAGATCTGAGTATGGACCGTGTCGAAAGCATCACTTTACTCAAGGATGCCGCCGCGTCGGCCATTTACGGCTCTAAAGCCGCCAATGGGGTGGTGGTGGTTGAAACAAAACGCCCTAAACCCGGACAGCTACGGATCAACTATACGCTCAATGGTAGCATTAGCTTTGCAGACCTCACCGACTATAACCTCATGAATGCTGAAGAAAAATTACAATTTGAGTTGTTGTCTGGCTTCTATGGTATGCTCGATGACAAAGGGCAGATTATATTAGGGGCTAACCCCGTCAGTGAAGCAAATTATTTAGAGCGCTTAAAAGAAGTGCGTCGCGGTGTCAATACCTATTGGGCAAACGAACCCTTGCGCACTGCGATCAACCAGCGGCATACACTTTTTGCAGAAGGTGGCGACCAAAGCTTACGGTATAGCGTTTCTGTTAACCATGGTATTACCAATGGCGTCATGAAAGCTTCAGACCGAAAGGCAACTAACGGCAATATTCGTCTCTTGTACCGAAAAGGAGATTTATCATTTACCAATTCATTGAGTATTGACCATGTAGTAGCGAATAAAGAAGTTTCTCCTTTTTCCACATTTTCGAGGGCCAATCCATATCACCGCAAATACGATGAAAATGGAAATATCAAAATGGTATTGGAAGACTTTAGTGCGACCCGCTCAGGTTATGATCCAATTTATAGCCCTTTTTACGATCTCAACAATTTGAATATAAATACACAAGGGTCTGAGGGCTTTACCAATAATTTTGAGATCGAGTGGCGCATGCTGCCAGAGTTGCGGGCAAGGGGGCGTTTTGGCCTACGCAGTTTAAATTTACACGATGAAATATTCCGCTCGCCCTTTAATGTGGAGTTTGTGGGTACAGACCAGTTACAAAAAGGATCCTATCAGGAAAACAATGGTAAGAATGTGAATTATGACGGTGATTTTAGTCTCACCTATGGGAAGCTCTTCGCAGACAAACATATGCTCAATGCGGTGCTGGGAGCACGTATGGAGCAGGCCACTACCAAACGTAGTAGTTATCAGGTCCGAGGGTTTATTGATGATGAGTTCTCAAACCCAAATTTCGCTTTAGGCTATCCCGAAGGACAGCGTGCAGACTACATGCAATCCAAGCGGCGTGGCGCCAGCTTCTTTATGAATATGGGCTATTCTTACGACAAACGCTACCTGTTGGATGCGACCATAAGATCTGACGGTTCTTCGGTATTTGGATCCGAACGTCAGTTTTCGACAATATGGTCTTTGGGTTTAGCCTGGAATGCACATAACGAAAGCTTTTTCAAACAGTTTCATTGGATTGATCAATTGCGTTTGAGAGCTACAATAGGTAATCCCGGCAATCAGAATTTCGACGATTATATTTCAATGCGTGTTTACCGTTATAATAATGACAACCGTAATCCCTTTGGGGCGAGTACAATTATCAGCAATATGGGCAATAGCGGACTCCGTTGGCAGACAACTTTGGACCGCAATTTAGGTCTGGATTTTACAACATTTAAAAACCGGCTTCGTCTCAATTTCGATTATTTCGTAAAGAGTACAGATCCCTTATTGGTGCTTGTGTCATTACCCACCTCTACAGGTGTAAATACCGTGGCTAAAAATATGGGCGCACAGGTTACCCATGGTTTTACGATAGCTGGTGATTATACTTTGCTTCGAAGAGAGCAATTCAACTGGCGTATCAATCTAAATATGCGACAGCTAAAAGCAGAATATCAAAATATTGGTAATCAGCTGAGCAATTTTAACGAGGCCAATAAAAGCCGTAATCTCATCCGCTATTATGACGGAGGCAGCCCATCCGACCTTTGGGCCGTGCGTTCTCTGGGCATCGATCCCGCGACCGGACGGGAGATCTTCCTGAATAAAAATGACCAACAGACTTTCGTACACGATTATAGAGATGAAGTTGTTGTGGGAAATAGTGATCCCGACCTCGAAGGAATATTAGGTACCAGCTTCTACTATAAGGGGTTTTCGGCTTCGGTTAACTTGCGCTATAGATGGGGGGGGCAATCATTTATGCAGACACTTTTTGAAAAGGTAGAAAATATTTCGGCAAGGGATGTCGCACTTAATCAGGATAAACGGGCATTGTACGACCGCTGGAAGCAACCGGGAGATGAGGCAAAATTCAAAGCGATTTCCAATACAGACCAGACACCCATTTCATCGCGGTTTGTCGCGGATAACAATATGCTCGTCGGTGAGGCATTTTCGGTTGGCTACGAGACTACTACAGCCGGCTGGTTAAGATCCATCCGCGCCTCTTCAGTAACTTTTAGGGCGTATATGAATGATATCTTTCATCTTTCGACTATAACAAATGAACGCGGAATAGATTATCCCTTCGCACGGTCAGTCTCATTTTCGGCTGGCATTCGGTTTTAATAATTAAAGATCTAAAAAATGAAAATACTAAAGTACATTATCCTGATTTCATGTCTCACCCTTGTAGCAAGCTCGTGCAGTAAATGGATTGATGTCAAGCCTGCCGACAGGCTGGGAGAGGAACAGCTGTTTGTCAATCGGGCTGGCTTTATGAAAGCGATCAACGGCATCTACGTCGAAATGGCTAGTACGGATCTTTACGGACAGCATATGAGTACGGGAATTATAGATGTCCTGGCGCAACATTACTACATCAATGGTTCCACACATGTATTTGACAAATATAACAACTTTGTCTATACAGAAGCGAGTGTCAAATCTGGCTTCGAGCAGATTTGGAAAAAAGCCTATGAGCTTATAGCCAATTGCAACGTCATTCTGGACAAATGTGGGAATGCTCCGAGTGAGATCCTTCCGCAGCCCTATTATGGAATCATCAAAGGCGAGACACTGGCCTTGCGGGCGATGATCCACCTTGATATGCTCCGGTTGTTTGGGCCGATCTATTCCGAAGACAATAAGGACAAGCCAGCATTACCCTATATCGACAAAATCAGTTATGACATCTCACCATTACTTGGATCCGAAGAATTTACCGAGCATGTTGTTGCAGATCTTGAAGCAGCTCTTTTATTGTTGCAAGACAGTGATCCGATACGGACAGAAGGTGTGCGTAATCAAGGGAGCCCGACAGGGGAGAATGATCTTTATTATCGGCAGTATAGGCTCAATTACTATGCTGTAAAAGCATTATTGGCAAGAACATACCTTTGGAAGGGCAATCGGACTGCAGCATTAAAATATGCCGAAGAGCTTTTGGCCGAAGTACAATCGGCTGATAAGATGACTTTCCCCTTTGTCACCTTTGCAAGTGCTGTAAGTGTTGACAAGCCAGACCGGATGTTTTCGACCGAAGTGATGTTCTCCTTATACAATATTAACAGAAAGGAGATGTACAATAGATTATTTGATGTCAGCCTGCAATCAAATAACAAACTTTCTTTTTCCAACGGCGATGTCAACGATACACGCGTAAGGGCCATTTATGATGACAACAATGATTTCCGTCGTCGGATTTGGCAAAGTGCTTCCAATGGGACGACCACCGCGACGACCAATATGAAATATGCTGATGTGATCGATGGGCCCGGGCGCTATATGATCCCGCTTATCAGACTGTCCGAGGTATTACTGATTGCGGCAGAATGCTCCCCCGAACTGGCCAAGGCGACTGCCTATTTCAATAGCCTGCGCACCGCGCGCAACTGTGTCTCGCTTGTACCCGTCGATCAGACAGCACTGAAAACCGAAATCACCAAAGAATTCAGACGTGAAATGTTGGGTGAAGGACAGCAGTTTTTTTATTATAAAAGGAATGCCATGCAGGCTTTACCTAATTCGTCCACACTCAATATCAGTCCGGAGAAGACCATGGTGCTTACGAATTACACTGTTCCGCTACCGGACAGTGAAACCTCCCAACGTTATTAATTAGTATACAATTATGAAAAGAACAACTTTTTATATCATGTTTTTTCAGCTGTTTGGACTATTTACGGCGTGTAAAAAAGAAATGATGTCCTATGAAGGTAAGGAAGGCGTCTATTTCGCGATGCGTCATGGTACAAATGAGTATCTTCCAAATCTATGGCCCTATCAGCCCTTTACCGATATAGACTTTGTACGCATGAGTAACGATGAAATTGATTTTCCGGTTCAGGTCATGATCACAGGTCCTAGCAAGACTTATGACCGGATTTACCGGGTGGAGGTCAATCCAGACTCCACTAACGCGATTTTGGGACAGCATTACGAGGCTTTGAAGGACCAATATATTCTGCCTGCCGGTGCTGTTTCGGCGCAAGTCAATGTGCGGCTTAAGCGCACGGCCGATCTCGAAGAAAAGCCCGTAACCCTGGGCTTAAAACTTGTAGCCACCAAAGACTTTGCGCTTTCCTTTCCCGAATGGCATTCTATCCCTTCATTAAATTCAGGTACTGTGGTGCCACAATTTGATGCTACCCTGCATTCTTTGCATATCAATGATGTGATGGTGCAGCCCGCTGTCTGGTCCGGTTCATTGCAGCCCGGAAATAGGGAGTCAGGATTGTTTGGCGTTTTCTCCAGACGTAAAATGGAGTTTTTAGCAGAATATTTAGGACTCAAATATGAAGACTTTGGCGCCGCGGAGACTATGCCAATGGCTAGGATGATGCTTATCGCCAGCGATGCGACAAAGGTTCTGGTTAAGCGCTATAATGAAGGCAAACCTGTCCTCGAAGATGATGGCCGGTTGATGTGGATGGGCACTGTACCCTGGACCTCATATCTGGGCGTTCCGTGGGTCCCTGGCGGATAAGATAAAATCAAAAGAAGAGCGAAATCAGTAGGAATAAACAAGTTATATTGAAATGAAAACCTATCAATTAATCATGGGCGCAGTCTTCCTATTTATCCTAGGAGCCTGCAGCAAAGACCTTGGTAATTACGATTACCAGGAAATAAACGAATTGACCATCAAAGATATAAACGAAGAATATACTTTACGGACGGGACTTGATACCTTAAGTATAAACCCTAACATTGCTGCTTCTATGGACGGCAATGATCTCACCCGTTATACTTATAATTGGATTCTCAGAATTGACAATAAAGTTTTTGATACCCTCAGCAGAGCAAAAGATATCAATTATCCAGTTCGTTTAGCTCCAGGGGAATATGCTATTTTTTACCGGGTGCTTGACAAAATGACCGGTGTCTCCTGGGCAAGCAATGTCAAGCTCAAGGTCGTATCGCCTTATTCCAGAGGACTTTTAATCATGGGGGAGGATCCTGAAGGCTATGCTGAGGCAGAAATGCTATCCATGCAGAGCGATACCATTCATGTCAGGCACATGCTATCCGGATCGGGTTTACCTCGTCTTCGAGGAGCATTGGGGATGGTACATACCGGCGGCTCAAGTGCATATGTCAGATTATGGGCGATGACCCGTGAAGGGTCGTACTTTTTAGACCGGGCATCCATGACTGCTACCTTAGACAATCATCTGGGACGTTACGTGTTTATGTCAGATATTATCGATCCCAAAACGCTAAATCCCGTCGTTATTGCACCGCAGATACGCACAGCAACCGGTGATATCGGTAGTACCCTTTATCGTGCCTTGGTAACCCAGCGCGGCGATATTTTTGCAAACGTACCCCTGTTGATGGCCGGTGACTTTTACAACAATCCTGTGAATAGGGTAACGGCGGCCCCGGACGAACTGATTCCCGCTGCTCCCTATTTACTATACCCTATCAATGGCATGAACAATGTCATGTGGTATGACACCCGTTATCAGCGTTTCCTGAATTATACCGGTATCGGATTGTCTACGACCTCAATGGTACTTGCGGATAAAGATGGCGAAGCATTCCCCTGGAATCAGCCCGCGGGCCGTACACTGGTGTATGCCGAAAATACCCGGAACACTGATGGAGGCTCCAATAATGGTAATTCATTTGCCTTGATGAAAGACAAAGATAATACTTACCATATCTACAAGTTTTATGCAAATGGAACGAATCCGGCAAAACGGGATGCTTATACCGTCAAATCCATTGCTACGGATTTTGATAAAGCAGAAGGATATGCCTTTTCATCAAATCGCAGTATCATATGCTACTTTGTGGGCAGCAGGCTATATGCTTATGATTATAATCCCGGTTTTGAAAAGATTTATACTTTTCCCGAACTGGGAACAGATGCGATTACCATGATCAAGTTTGATACCCAGATCGACCATTTGACCAATAGTCTCTATATCGCCAGCTATAAGGATCAAAAGGGCATTCTTCGTCGATTTAAAGTGGGCAATAATCCAAATATCGTTGAATTGCAGTTGCAGGACAACAGCACTTGGACGGATCTCATCAAAGTACAATCGATTAACTGGCGTGCAGTCAATTAAAAACTATTTATATATCAAGAAAAATGAAAATAAGAAAAATCATTACAACAGTTGCCCTGCTATTAGGAACCTATTCCGCATTCTCACAAAGCAGTCAGTTTATGGTTAAAGGAAAAATAGGGAAAGCCAACAATGGAAAGTATGTTAAACTATATTATCAACGCGACACGACAAAAGTCGTCGATAGTGTGCTTGTAAAAGGTGGTGCCTTTGTCCTACGTGGCCAATTGACCGATCCCACCCTAGGTCATTTATCCATGGACAATATCGAATCCGGTGACCGTATCGATCTTTTTCTTGCGCAGGGGACCGTCCATGTCGAAACAAAAGATTCGTTAAGTTATGCGCGAATATATGGAACAGCATTAACTGAAGCACACGAAAAGCTGGCCCAGAAATTAAGACCTGCCGACCGAAAAGTGATAGACGGATTTGTGCGTTTTAAAAATATGCCTGAGGGCGAGGAAAAAAAAGCTTATATTACCGAGCTTCTCGCGGGCTTGGACCAATACACACGGTTTAAGCGGGAAACAATTCATCAGTTTGTTGAAGAAAATCCTGGATCCTATGTTTCCTTATACCATTTGGATCGAGTAGCAGGTGGAAATGTTAATTATGAGACAACCTATCCTTATTACGACAAACTTAGCCCCGGAGTGAAAAATAGTGCTTTGGGCAAGCAACTTGGCGACCGTCTGTCGGCGGCCAAAGGAGTCCTGACAGGGCAGCTTTATAAAGATTTTGTATCTACCACACCAGACGGCCAGGAGCTGAGTCTGAAAGAGGTGATCGTTAAAAACAAGTATACATTGCTTGACTTTTGGGCCAGCTGGTGTGGGCCTTGTCGAAAAGAAAATCCGCATGTTGTGGATACCTATGAGGCATTTAAAAAGCAAGGATTTACAGTGCTGAGTGTTTCGCTAGACGATGACAAGACTCGATGGACGGAGGCGATCAGCAAGGATGGGATGCCCTGGTACCATGTTTCCAGCCTCAAAGGTTGGAAAGAGCCTGCTGCAGCACTCTATGGTGTTCGGGCTATTCCCCAAAACGTGCTGATTGACAGCCAGGGGAAGATTGTAGCAACAAACCTACGGGGTGAAACACTTTTCAATAAAGTACAAAGTCTTTTGAAATAACATTTCAATAGCCAATTTCCGGCTTATATCCATTTGACAGAAAATTAAGTAAAAAAGCTTCCTTTTGGTTAAACAGAAGGAAGCTTTTTACAGATATCATCATTTTAAACGACTGGAAATGATAAAAACAACAGCGTTAAATTGGACGTTTTCTATACAGACCCGTTCATTCGAGAATTCATCGAAGAAGATAATATTCGTTTAGCCTCAATCGAAGAAATTATTGCCATGAAGATCGATGTGATTCAGCGAGGCGGACGCAAGAAAGATTTTTGGGATTTACACGAGTTATTAGATAAGTATTCGATTTCACAAATGGTTGCATTACATGAAGAGCGATATCCGTTTTCTCACGATGAGAAAACGATCTTGATTAACTTAATTAATTTTGAAAACGCTGATAATGACTTCGATCCTGTGTGTTTAAAAGGTAAATATTGGGAATTTATTAAAGCTGATTTTGAAGAAGTAATAGGTAAGATTTAGTTGTGGGATCCAGATTGATTGCAAAACTTACCGAGGGATCCTGTCCTGGTTGGTCTAGTCTTGTGACTAAAGATGGACCGTTGGCGCAGAAGATTTAATGTCTTCACGAAATCAATTGGACGCAGATAGAACAAATATGCAAACACATAGACGAATAATAATGAAATACTTTCTAAGTCTTATCCTTTTGGCAGCATCGATTTTTACTAAAGCCCAAATAAAGCTTGATCAAAAAGACCTCAATAATTTAATAGCTATTGCTGAGCTCTATTCCTATAATACAAATGCAAGAGGAGATCAATTTGCCAAATCAATTGACTCATTACGGACACCTAAGCTGAATCATATTGTTGATGCTTTAATTGCGGTTGGCAAAGGTGACCATACAATTTTGGAGACACACTTTCTTGCAAGACCAAACGACGAAGAGTTGGTATTATGGTATGTCATCCGCGAAATTCACTACAATAGGACAAACGAAAAAGTCAAAGCAAGACCAGTTGTAGCGGTAGCAAATGAAGTTCTTTCCAAGCAGATTGATAGTCGATGGTTGCTTGATAACTACTACTATCGTATCCATGGTGGTATAGCCTCATTGTTTAACGAAGCTGATTTGAGCAAGTACAATTTCAATATGGACAGTTTAGGATTTAAGGACGACACTGAAAAGGCAATCTTCTTTTTGAATATGATGGATGCTTTGGTTGGAGGACGCTTCAAAGTTCTACAGATGATGAAGAACAATAAAAAGATACTTGAGTTTTGCGGCAAACTTCCAACGTTTAATGGCAAGGAATATTTCTACTTTAAAAACTTTGACTACGCAGATTTTGATTGGATTGGATACGATAAAACAGTCGCCTATAATGAATGGCACATTGGTAGTTTTTACAGTACATTGATTGCACAATTCAGTGCATCTGCTGAATTAAAGGATAAGAAAAGGATGCAAGAAATTTATTTCAATTCTATTTTACACGAGCCAAAATATTTTAAATTCACGGATTCAAAAGACGAGTTACAGTCATTCTATGACACATCTAAATAAATGACTAGCGGGCCCCCTTCCTTTGAGGTTATTCATCCCGTGAAGGTGCCGTTAAAGGGTGGGCCGCAAGGTGAATAAATAAGGGAATTATAATTCAGCTGCACTAATCAACGCTCGGCTATCGTTGAAACGTAAATGAAGAGCTAATTGTAAGTGTCATATCCCCAAATTTTAATTTTCTTTCTTCTTGAAGAGTGGATTTATCGTCGGTCAAATACCCTGTTTTATAATATTTGAAAATTGTGCCAAAGTGATTATCGAGTATCCTGAATTTTTTGCCATTCTGCATGTAGGTTAATTGTAGGTAAAAATCATCCTTTTCTGGAAAATCAAATGTTGGGATAAAAATTGGATCGGTATTGGTGAATGCTATTTGGGATGCGCCCAATTTCAACGCTTTAATTACATCTGTTTCTGCGATTGGTTTTTTGTTATTCTCAGCGTCTTCCAAAGAGTTGTATAACGAGACAACGGCATCAAAGGCTTCGTCTTCTTTAAAAGAATAAGTCAGATATGGACTATGCGATGAGAGCTTATCAATCACAATTGAGTCAATCGACTTAAAGGCTGTGACCTCTACCATTTTGGACGCAGAGTCCACTGCCATATCCAGTGTTTCACTTTCTTCTTTATTTTTGAAAATATATTGCGTTAGCCGGTATCTACCAACGCTTGCAATATCGAGAATAATGTCTGATGTCGATTCCGTTTTTACAATCTTTTTATTATCCAAATCATATAATACCCATTTTACAACAGGAGTTCCTGGATAATCCTGTTCTATTTTATTTTTTTTAACTTTTATATTACTTTTGAAAGTTGCCCCTTCATAATGGATGTAACTTCTATCGACAGGCACCGCAGACAGCTTGGGAGGAACGATAATAATTGAGTCTCTTAGCTGTTTGCCTTCAGGGTTTACATATACAAACCCCGCTTTCAATACTTCCTTACCTTCGGTAGGATCAATATCTTTCTTGCAACCAGTGAGCAGTAGAGCGGAAATTAAAATAAGGTAATAACGCATTATTTAAATCAATTGGTTCAGCAGCCTAATATACTAAATATATTTAATTAATTTGCGTTTAGGGAAAATATGCTGCTAAATTTTTATGTAAAATAGAAAGACTAAATCCTGTATACTAGGAGGCCGAATAGATGTAAATAAAAGATTCGATGGGAAAATAGGTAAATCAAAATGAAAGTCTCGCTCTGCTTCCAATAGATAGAATGGAAGATGAGCATACCTCTTTTTTGGAAATGCAATATTCTAAACTAAATGTTGCATTTCTAATTTCATCACTTATCTCTTAAGAGTAAGTTTTGTTTCATCATCTGTTTTTTCAATATTTTCCTAACTAAACTGTTAGTTTCGCTTGCTTCAGAAACGAGAATTAAATTTCCATATTTTGCAAATATCTAGAAAAGTGTATATTTGCAAAATACTTGACTATTCAAGTATATTGCAAATATAAAATGAAAGAAATAAGTACAATTCTGAATATCTTAAAAGTTCAATCTGTCATTACAAAAAAGTTTGACGGTTTAAGTCTGCATGGTATTAGCCTTACTGACTATATGATCCTGTATATTTTAAGTAATGCACCTGGTAATCGTTTAAAAAGAATTGATCTTGCTGAGAATACTGGTTTAACCGCCTCTGGCATTACGCGGATTATTTTACCAATGGAAAAAATAGGACTTGTAGAGAAAGAAAATAGCGATCGGGATGCCAGGGTGAGTTATGTAAAACTCACTTCTGCCGGAGAAAAAATTTTTGCTGAAGCTACCACTACGGCAGCACACATATCCAAAAAGTTATTAGACGGAATTGTAGCGGAGAACCTGAATGTTTTTGCAGCACAATTGAAAATCTTAGGGGGTGATCTTTAAATTAAAATAATATGGACCAAAAGTACAGAAAGAAATTAAACGCTGAGTTTTTAGAGACGAAACCGTTAATGGGTGTATTGGCTATTCTCAATAATGCAGAAAATAAAATATTTATCAAAGAGAGTATAAATTTAAGAGCACTTTCCAACAGAATCCGGTTTGAACTGAACAACGGACAATTTGATAACAGGAGCTTACAGGACGATTGGATTCGACTAGGAGAGGAAAGCTTCGTTTTTGAAAATGCAATCATTCTTCCATGGGAGGATGATAAATTCGTAGACTATAAGAAGAAGGTGCTGAAGGCTTGTAATGATCTGAAGGAGGAGCAAAGTAAAACAAAAAATATATACTGATATGGAAAGCAAAACCTATTTATATCCCACCTACGAAGCCGGCCGGGATCTTATGTTAAAAAATATTCAAGGCTCAATCGTAAATTTAAATCTGATACATTTAAAGGAAATTGCCGACTATTCTGAATTTCCTGAAATTACACCTTCCACCGAAATTTCGGGCTACGAAGCTTTTATGCTGTATATAGATCTTGCCAAACCTTTTGTAGAGCAAGGGGGCGGAGAAATTCTTTTCATTGGAAAAGGAGACCGCTTCTTGATAGGTCCTCAGGACGAGCAGTGGGATATTTGTATGCTGATTAGACAAAAGAGCGTATCAGATTTTTTTGCATTCGAGCAAAACCCGGATTACATGAAAATTACTGGACATCGCTCAGCTGCTATATTGGATTCCAGACTTTTACCTTTAGAAGTTGCATTGTAATTTATGGGATATATTGAGCTAAAAAATGCTACCATCTATTATGAAATATTCGGCGTAGAAAATAAGGAGACCCTTGTACTCGTTAGTGGGCTGAATACCCAGATGACCCGTTGGGAAGTACCGTTTCTTAAGATGCTTGCAGAAGAAGGATTTCGCGTAATCTGCTTTGACAACAGAGACTGTGGAAAAAGTACATTTACCACATATGATAGGAATGACAGCTATAGTTCTTCCTTGAACGATTTTCTAGATTATCCGGAAAAATTTCCTGCCCCTTATTCTTTATTGGATATGGCAGATGATATAAGAGACCTGCTGCTATCGCTGGATATAGAAAGAGTACATGTTGTCGGACGTTCAATGGGTGGCATCATTGCACAGTTATTTGCATCACGGTATCCGCCAATGACTCAGACACTGACTTTATTGATGTCTTCAAGCTTTAATCCGATTCTACCGAAGGCAAATGATGCATTAATAGGTAAAATGACAAACAGCACTGCAAATTTTCAGGATGACAGGCAAACTTATATAAACGAAAAAGTTGACTTTATGAGAGCTATTTATGGAAATAAATATTATTTCAATGAAGAAAAGGAGCGTGGGCTGATTATTGAGGACGAAAACCGAAAGTCTCCATTAGTTAGGCCTTTTCGTCAGATCGTCGCCCTGCTGAGTTATCAGTATAATTCATATGTTCTTAGTAGTCTCCATGTGCCCACATTGACGATTCACGGAGACGAAGATCCATTATTTAATATGGAACACGCGTTTGATTTAAAAAACACTATTCCTTACTGTGAGTTGATCATAAAAAACGGAATGGGACACGCTATTCCAGATTCACTTTATCCGTCACTGGTAGAAGACATTTCAGATTTTATTGCTAAAACTGAATGAAACATCATTATCAAAATGTAAGTAGCAACGGTGAGATATATAGTTTTGGAGTCCATTGCCATTGATCATGATATCTGTCAATAAAACCTATTCCTGGCCAAGGAAGATGGGAGGCGCAAACTAGCAATTTTTGCTCATGACATTGTTCCAGTATATTTTTTCGGGTGTTGATCCCCAAAGAAAAATCAACATCCCATTGTGTACCCCAAACCGGATTAGAGATCAGCACGGGACTATGAACGAGATCAACCAGATGCGTAATGGATAGCTTACCCGAATAAACCGTAAATATGATGTGTCCGGGAGTATGTCCGGGAGCTGCCTGCGTTTTAATACAGGAGAATAATTCATCACCTGCATCAAATATTTCTAAACGGTGGGTAATGGCTCCTAATATCTGCTTAACTAGTGAAACAGAACCATGACCAAACTCAGGCCTCCGGCTGTTGGGGAAATTCGGCTCCTGTGCAAACCAGAATTCCAGTTCAGCCCGTGAAATATAGAATCTTGCATTTGGAAATATCAGATTACCATTTTCGGTTAATATGCCGCCAATATGATCACGATGAGCATGGGTTATCAATATATCGGAAATATCACTGGCTCCGAATCCGGCACTTTTCAGACTGTGTAATAATTTTCCTGCATTTTTTTTATCATAAAAGCCTTCTCCTGTATCTACAAGTATTAATTGTTCATCCTTTCGGATAAGCATTACATTAATAGGAGCTTCGTAGATATCGGCAGGTAAATGCAGTCGGCTTAGCTCTTTTTGAAGATCTGCAGGTGCTGCATCCGTTGCAATAATGGGTTGATATGATCCTATATCAAAATATCCATCGGAAAGAATATAGATTTCCAGGTTATCAAATGGAATCTTGAGGTGACTGTAGTTTGTTTGCATTTTCATTAGAATACTGCGATTTAATTAGCATTTGGTCTTGTTTAAAAAAGGAAATATTCGTGGTGCTAATCCAGCCAAAACATGTCCCATTTCCGGAATGGTTATTATGGTAAAGTCGTCGACAATATTTTGCAATCTAGCGGCAATTTCCTGAGTAGAGCGGATTACATCCTGTTCTCCGCCGATGAATAACACAGGCATTGTCAAACGGCTGAGCTCATCATCTGTAAAAATATATTCTTTTTCTATCCTCGCATTAAAATTGGTTTGTATCAGATCCATAAATGCTACAATTCTTTGATCCACACGCTGGTTTCCCAAGACCAATCTATTAATCTTGATACGTCCAGTTGCTCCCAAAAGGGAATAGAGCAGTGCTTTCATGATAAATGATGTTTTGGTAGGAACTATTCCTGCAGGTGCCAGCAAAATCAGCCGGTCGACTAATTCAGGATAGCTTGTTGCAAAACGCAATGCCAACCATCCTCCTTGCGATAATCCGACTATATTTGCCTTGCTGATGTTGAGTCTGTCGAAAATCTCTTTTAGCCATTCTGCGAAATCTTTTGTTTCATAAGATGGTCTGGTTTCTGCACTCTTTCCTGCCTCTCCGATAATGTCTATTGCTATGACTTTATATTGTTTTGAATATTCGGCTATGTCGGATAGCCATGACGTTGCATTAGAAGATGCGCCATGCAGCAAGATGACAATTTCTTGGTGTTGACTTCCATCCTCCAAAAAATGGGTGTCCCCATAAGTTGTTTTCAGCACGCCGGTTTTCAAATTCAATGAAGCATTTTTTATTGCATTGTCGTAGGCACGGATAATTTTGTTTTTTCCTTCAGGGCTTTTAAAGATTGATTTATTCATGAATGGTTTGTATAAAGTTGTAATTGAGAATTGGATTAACGTCCTGTCGCTTTAACACCTCTTAAAGTCATGACCGTACTTGTTATCATAGCGGCTTTTTTACCATCACTACGAAAAATATCGCATTGATAATGACTTAAGTTTTTTCCACTATGTAAGGATGATGCTTTGGCAGTGAGTATATCCTCGAAAACGGGTCGGTAAAAATTGATTTTCAATTCTACGGATGTAAAAGTTTCACCTTCCTGAATAAGGGTCGAATGCGCGGTTCCGATGGCTGCGTCTGCCAGTTCACAAAGCAGACCTCCGTGAATAGTTCCCTGTTGGTTACTGTGCAGTTTTTTTGTTGTATTGATCTGTACAGTAGCTGTACCTAAACCGACTTCCATGACGTTCATGCCCAATGTTTTTGATATTGGTGTCGGGTAATGCATATGTGTATGCATGTCGTCGGTAGTTTCATTTTTTATCAATTTATTTAGGAAATCTAGTATTGATAGTTTTGTCATATACGGAGTTATTATATTTATATAAAATAAATCAATCGGTCTTTTTATTGATAAAAAAAATTATATGGTTTCCATGCTGCCTATTATAGACTGTATGGCGTGCAAATGATGCAAATCATGCTCTGCAACAAAATGCATCAGGTCAACGATATTCATTGGCTGTTGTAACCTCGGATGCATACTTGCCTTCAATAAATCTTCTTCAATTAATTTTTGAAGCATTGCAATTGTTTTGTTTCTTTCGCTGACTAGGCTCTTAATAAGCTTTTCAACCAACATATTGTTGAAAGAAGACTCGTCGGTTGCTGTATTGTTTAAATCGGCAGGGGATATATCCGGTTTTCCTTCCTTTATATCTCTAAAACGGATTCGCCATAGATCTTCTAAAAGGATTAAATGTCCTATATTCTCATTGACAGACCATTTATCTCCTATTTTGCGGGTTGAAACCTCTATAGGACAACTTTTCAGGAGCTCATTTAGAACAGCCGGAAAATGTTCAAGTCGTTTTAGAAATTCGTCAAAATATTTCGAACCTGTGTTTGAATCAAATTGTCGATCGAACCATCTGACAAATGATTGTGACTTTACTTTTTTCATTAATATCAATTTATAGGTTATTACTATTGATCCATGCTTTGGCAGGTATTATCCACTCGTCTAATGCCCTGAACAGAAAACCGTGTTCCAGACCTGTGTTGAGGGTAATCTCTTTAAAAGATTTTAAATCAGAATTTTTAAACCTAAGTTGCCTTGATAATAACTCAACGCCGACGTCGGTTTTTTCATTAATCGATAAAATCTTCCCGTACAGCCGGAACTTTCGATCTTCGTTCATCGAATCGTTTTTAAAGCTTGAGCCAATAAAAACAAATTTCAAATCTGGATTTCTAGCATAATAGGAGATGTATTGAGCTATATAACCTCCTTGGGACGTTCCAACAATTGAGATATGGTTATAAGGAATTCCATAGCTATGTAAGCTGTCAATTGTAAGGATCACCTTTTTTGCATACATCTTGGGATCAGTACCGGGCTTTCTTTTTTCAGATAGTATGACAGAATTTGTAGATTGAAGTTTTTCTAAAATAGCTGTATATGCTGCTGGTCCGTATTTAGGATGGGATTCATTTAACAGATGTCCTTCCAAAAATTTATTATGCAAAAAAAATACATACCTATTTTGAGCATTGACAGCAAACGGAAGAAAAGACAGATAAAGAATTATTAATCTAAAAAACATATAATTTGAATAAACAGCGTATTTTAATTTTAGAGCAATATAAAATTTTATTGTTCCGTATCTACAAGATACTTTTTTGAGGCTGTCAATGCATACACCATAGGGATTTTGTCTCCCAGATGAGCAATTCTGAACTTACCGGGTTCAAATTCCGCTGAATTATTGAAATTATTGTATGGCGAATAATCAAATTCTTCAATGGAATTTATTTCTAAACCATTTTGCATCAGACTACTTATTACTTCGGCTAAGCCGTGGTTCCAGCCAATTGATTTGACTTCAAATTCTGCTTCTCTATCTGCATAAGTTCCTTTTTCAGTTTCCATAATGGCTCCGGAATTAAAATACCTGTATTCAATCTTTTTAAACTCCGAATCAAACATCCAAACAACCGGATGAAACTCTACAAAAACAAATGTGCCGCCGGGTTTCAGGAATTTCGAAATGATCTTTGCCCACCGATCCACATCCGGAAGCCAGCCGATAGTTCCATAACTGGTAAAGACAATATCAAACTCACGATCCAGATGATTAGGCAGATCATAAACATCGCTGCAGATAAAAGTTGTTGAAAAATTACTCTGTTCTGCCAGTTCCCGAGCACAATCTATCGCTACATCCGAAAGGTCAACGCCGACTACGTCCGCTCCCAAGCGACTTAAAGAGATGCTATCCTGTCCGAAGTGGCACTGCAGATGTAATATTGATTTGCCTGTCAAATCTCCAAGTAAAGCAAGCTCTATATCTTTTAATGAATTTTTCCCCTTCAAAAAGGCATCTAGGTTATAAAACTCAGAATTGATATGAGTTTCTGTTCTGGTATTCCAAGATTCCCTGTTTATTTCCAAATAATTATCTTCTGTATTCATATCTATTTTTCTAATGAGGTGAATTGTTTTTTTGCCATTCCTCGTAGCTGAGTACGCCAAGTTTTCAGACCTTGTGTGTTTTTGGTCACTACCTCGCTTTTTCGTTTAAAAAGCTGTTCAACATTGAGCCGGAGATCCGAATATTCAATGCCATGTGCCCGGAAACTGCTGAGCGCATCTGCATAATGATGCGTGCTGTCCA
>Ga0222428_100133_pt1 | contig 98051 bp, 90 predicted proteins | sample 2B5Ametagenome_FD_182471 | JGI IMG/M metagenome (GOLD analysis project Ga0222428, IMG submission 182471) | Enriched microbial communities from leaf-cutter ant dump, University of Wisconsin, Madison, United States - 2B5A (version 2) | ecosystem: Environmental > Terrestrial > Nest > Insects nest >...
TGTACAGGCGCGCGGTGTCGGCGCCGTATTTCTCGATGAGCTGCTGCGGATCGACGCCGTTGTTCTTCGACTTGGACATGGTGCCCACGCCCTCGTAGTCGATGGGCGTGCCCACCGGCAGCAGGCCGTCGCCGCTCTCGGCCGGGTTCTTCAGCTTCGCGCCGATGATCTTGCCCGCCTCGTCGTGGAGGTGCTCCACGTCGTGCGGCCAGAAGTAGTCCTTGCCGCCCTTGGCGGTGCGGCGGCTGTAGATGTGGTTCAGCACCATGCCCTGGGTGAGCAGCTTGGTGAAAGGCTCATCGACTTTCACCAGCCCCAGGTCGCGCATCACCTTGGTCCAGAAGCGCGCGTACAGCAGGTGCAGGATGGCGTGCTCGATGCCACCGATGTACTGGTCCATCGGCATCCAGTAGTCGGCGCCCTCAGCCACCATGGCTTCGCGGTTCTTCGGGTCGCAATAGCGCATGAAGTACCAGGACGAATCCACGAAGGTGTCCATGGTGTCGGTCTCGCGCCGCGCCGGCTTGCCGCAGCAGGGGCAGGCCACGCCGGCGTGGAAGGCTTCGCTTTTCACCAGCGGGTTGCCCGAGCCGTCGGGCACCAGGTCCTGCGGCAGCACCACGGGCAGGTCTTTCTCGGGCACGGGCTGCGCGCCGCAGTCGGCGCAGTGGATGATGGGGATCGGCGTGCCCCAGTAGCGCTGGCGGCTCACGCCCCAGTCGCGCAGGCGCCAGGTGGTTTTCTTCTCGCCCAGGCCCTTGGTGGCGAGCAGTTCGGCCACCTTGTCCACGGCCTGCGCGTGGGGCAGGCCGTCGAGTTCGCCGGAGTTGACGCACACGCACTTCTGCTTGTCGCCGTACCACTCGGCCCAGGCATCGGTGCTGAAATCCTGGCCTTGCACGGCCACCACCTGCCGGATCGGCAGGCCGTATTTCTGGGCGAAGGCGAAGTCGCGCTCATCGTGCGCGGGCACGCCCATCACGGCACCGTCGCCATAGCTCATGAGCACGTAGTTGCCCACCCACACCTCGACCTGCGCGCCGGTGAGCGGGTGCGTGACGTGCAATCCCGTGGGCATGCCCTCTTTTTCCTTGACGGCCAGCTCGGCCTCGGTGGTGCCGCCCTTCTTGCATTCCTCGATGAAGGCGGCGAGCCGGGCGTTGCCCTGCGCAGCGTGCGCGGCCAGCGGGTGCTCGGGCGCCACGGCGCAGAAGGTCACGCCCATGATGGTGTCGGCGCGCGTGGTGAAGACGTACATCCTGCCGTCCTGGATCGGCTGGCCGTCCGCGCCCTGGATGCCGTGCGTGAAGGCGAAGCGCACGCCCGCGCTCTTGCCGATCCAGTTCTCCTGCATCAGCCGCACCTTGTCGGGCCAGCCTGTCAGCGTGGCCTTGTCGTTGCCGATCTGCACATGGTCGAGCAGCTCCTGCGCGTAGTCGGTGATCTTCAGGTAGTAGCCCGGGATCTCGCGCTTTTCCACCAGCGCACCGGTACGCCAGCCACGGCCGTCGATCACCTGCTCGTTGGCCAGCACGGTCTGGTCCACCGGATCCCAATTGACCACCTGGGTCTTGCGGTAGGCGATGCCCTTTTCCAGCATCTTCAGGAACAGCCACTGGTTCCAGCGGTAGTAATCAGGGTCGCAGGTGGCGACTTCGCGGCTCCAGTCGATGGCCAGGCCCATGGCCTGCATCTGGCCCTTCATGTAGGCGATGTTGTCGTAGGTCCACTGCGCGGGCGGCACCTTGTTCTTCAGCGCGGCGTTCTCGGCGGGCAGGCCGAAGGCGTCCCAGCCCATGGGCATCAGGACGTTGTAGCCGTTCATGCGCAGGTAGCGCGTGAGCATGTCGTTGATGGTGTAGTTGCGCACGTGGCCCATGTGCAGCTTGCCGCTGGGGTAGGGCAGCATGGAGCAGGCGTAGAACTTCTTCCTGCCCGCGTCCTCGGTCACGCGGTAGGCGTCGGTGGCGGCCCAGTGGGCGTGCGCGGCACGCTCCACTTCGGTGTGGTTGTATTTGTCTTGCATGGGAACTGGTGGGAAGGGTTGCAGTCTCAGCACTGCGTTGCGCGGATTTTAGGCGCTCGCCGCCATGGCCCCCGCCGAAGGGCGCCCCCCGCCGCAGCCCTTGCGCCCAGGCGGCCCCACGGGCCGCCGTCCCGCCTTCCCATCCACTCGCGTGAAAGGAGCCCCCGCCGGTGCAGCCGTTTGCCTTCCTGTCCGAACTCGATCCCTGGGCCGTCACCGGCCTGTCTCTGGCCGCGCTGGCGCTGCTGGCGTTCGCGGCGCGCGCCGCCGCCGGGTGGCTGCTGCGCCAGGTGTCGCGCCGCTGGCGCGCCGCGCCGCAGACGCGCTGGTCCGCAGCGCTGCTGCACGAGCCGGTGCTGCAGCGGCTGGCGCAGATGGCGCCCTCGCTGGTGGTGCAGGCCGGCATCGGCGCCGTGCCGCACCTGGACGCCGCCGCGGCCACGGTGGTGCGCAACGTGGCCCTGGCGCTGACGGTGCTGCACGGCGTGCGTACGCTCATGGCGCTGCTCGACGCGCTGAACGAGGCCCACGCCGCCGCCGCGCGCCCGCGCTCCATCAAGAGCTACGTGCAACTGGGCAAGCTGGTGCTCATGCTGCTGGGGGCGATCGTGATCGTGGCGGCGCTGATCGACCGCTCGCCGCTGATCCTGCTGTCGGGCCTGGGCGCCATGTCGGCGGTGCTGATGCTGGTGTTCAAGGACACCATCCTCTCCTTCACCGCCGGGGTGCAACTGGCATCGAACGACATGCTGCGCGTGGGCGACTGGATCGAGATGCCCCAGGTGGGCGCCGACGGCGACGTGGTGGACATCGCGCTGCACACCGTGAAGGTGCAGAACTGGGACAAGACCATCACCACCATCCCCACCTGGCGGCTCATGAGCGAGAGCTACCGCAACTGGCGCGGCATGTCCGAATCCGGGGGGCGGCGCATCAAGCGCACGCTGCGGCTGGACACGGCCTCGGTGCGCTTCCTCACGGCCGAGGAAACCGCACGCCTGGCGCGCATCGCGCTGCTCGCGCCCTACCTCGAAGGCAAGCAGCGCGAGGTGGCCGACAGCAACGCCGCGCTACGCGAGCGCCTGGGCGAAGGCGCGGCGGAGCCCGCCAACCAGCGCCGCCTGACCAACCTGGGCACCTTCCGCGCCTACGTGCAGGCCTACCTGCGCGCCCACCCCGGCATCCACCAGGGCATGACGCTGATGGTGCGCGCGCTGGAGCCCACGCCGCAGGGCGTGCCGCTGGAGCTGTACTGCTTCACCGCGACGACGGCCTGGGTGGCCTACGAGGGCACGCAGGGCGACATCTTCGACCACCTGCTGGCCGTCCTGCCCGAATTCGGGCTGCGCCTGTACCAGAGCCCCTCGGGCAGCGACGTGCGCGCCGTGCTGCATGCGCAGGCGCCTGCGCTACAACAATAGGAGCTGCCAGCGCTTACCCTCTCTCGATTTCACTAATAAACAAGCCTGAAATCGTGAATTGGCAAGCGCTGCCAGCTATTCCTTTGATAGCTCGCGGCGACGCATCAGATCGCCTCGCTCTGCTTGAACACCAGCCGCCCGATGGGCACGCAGTCCGGCCCGGCGCAGGCCTTGCGCGGAAAGCGCGCCTGGTCCGGGTTGTCGGCCACGAGCCACCAGCCCGAGCCCTCGCGCTGCACGCGGCGCAGCAGCAGGTCGCCGTAGAAGTTGATGGCGAACACCTGCCCGTCGCGCAGCGCCGCGTCGGCGGTGTTGATCACCACCACGTCGCCCAGGTGCAGCGACGGCTCCATGCCCGCGCTGCGCACGCGCAGCGCCAGCAGTTGCCCCGGCACATAGCCGCGCCGCGCCAGCCAGTGCTTGTGCAGCGACAGCGGCGCGTCCTCGTCCGACTCGTCGGGCCAGACCGTGTAGCCGATGAGGCCCGGGCGCATGCGCAGTTCCACGGGGTAGAGCTGGTACACGTCAGGCCCCGCGCCGAAGTCGTAGTCCGCCGCCGGCTCGTGCACGGCATGCGTGGCCGCGGGCGAGAACCACCCCTGCATGCCGCGCAGGCCCTCGATGCGGCGCACCGTCTTGTCCGAGATGGCACGGTTGCCCAGCAGCATCTGGCGCACGAACGCGCCGCCGCTGTAGCCCAGCAGGCGGCCGAATGAGGTCACGTTGCCTGCGCACAGCTTTTTCACGGCATCGGCCAGGCGAGCACGGCGCAACTCCTGAATCTGGCTCTCGTCCATCGAAGCAAGTTAGCATGCGATTTTCCCCCATTTGCTATCATTACAAGAAGCAATTGGTTTCATTTTTAACCCGCGCGGCCCGGCGCGTCCAGCAATGTCAACAAACGTCAGAGCCCACGTGCCAAGGGTCAATTGATACCAAGTGCTACCGAAAATGGGTCATAAATCATTCGACAATGGCGCCCCCGATGCTCTCCCCCTCCATCCTCCAAGAGAAGGATCCCCATGGGGAGCTGCTCGTGCAGACCCTGGAGCAGGCCGCCGACGCGGTGGTCGTCATCGACGAGCACAACCGGGTGGTTTTCTTCAACCCCGCCGCCGAGCGCCTATGGGGCTGGGCGCGCGCGCAGGTGCTGGGCCATAACGTGAAGATGCTGGTGCCGCCCGAGATCGGCGAGGCGCACGATGGCTACGTCGACGCCAACCGTGCCACGGGCATCAACCGCGCCGTCGGTGCCTCGCGCGAGGTGCCGGTGCAGCGGCGCGACGGCACGCGGCTGTGGGCCTCCATGTCCATCTCGCGCGTGGTGCTCGGGCCGCGCGTGCTCTACACCGCCTTCCTCAAGGACGTGACCGCGCAGCGCGCGCAGCAGCAGCACCTGCGCCAGCTCTCGCTGGTGGCCGACCGCAGCGGCAGCGCCATCGTCGTGACCGACGGCGACTTCCGCATCACCTACGTGAACGCGGGCTTTGCGCGGCTGCTCGGCTGCGGCCCCGAGGAAGCCCTGGGCTGCAGCCCCGCCGCCCTGCTGGGCGGCCCGCACACCGACCGCCGCACGCTCGAAGCCCTGCACGCCCGCGCCCTCGCCGGGCGGGAGCTGCAGACCCAGGTGCTGCTGTACACCCGCGCCGGGCGCCCGCTGTGGGTCTCCCTGATGATGAACCCGGTGCACGGCGCGGCGGGCAGCCTGGAGCACGCCGTGTTCGTGCTCACCGACATCACGCACACCAAGATCCACGAAGTGCTGCAGCACAAGGTGCTCGACGCCATGGCGCACGGCGCGCCGCTGCGCGAAGCGGCCGTGCTGCTGTGCAGCGAAATCGAGCGCATCGCGCCCGAAGTGATTGCCACGCTGCTGGAGGTGGACGCGGGCGGCCGCCTGCGCGTGCTCGCCGCGCCCAGCCTGCCGCCAGAACTCCAGCACCTGGCCGACGGCATGCCCGCAGGCCCCGGCGCCGGCTGCTGCGGCGCGGCCGCCGCCACCGGCCAGCCCGTGCTGTGCACCGACATCGCCAGCGACCCGGGCTGGGCGGCGGCGCGCGAGGCCTTCACGCGCCACGGCCTGCGGGCCTGCTGGTCCAGCCCCGTGAAGGCGCGCGACGGCGCCGTGCTCGGCACCCTGGCCTTCCACTACCGCACGCCGCGCGGCCCCGACGCGCTGCACGAGCGCCTGGTGGAAGCCGGCCTGCACCTGTGCGCGCTGCTGCTGGAGCGCGAACGCGAGCGCGTGCGCATCCACCAGCTCGCCTACTACGACGCCCTCACCGGCCTGGCCAACCGCAGCAAGCTGCGCATGCGCGCCGAACGCCTGCTGCACGACGCGCAGCGCGCGCACCTGCCGCTGGCGCTGGTGTTCATCGACCTGGACCGCTTCAAGCAGGTCAACGACACCCAGGGCCACCCGGCCGGGGACGCGCTGCTGCGCGCCATGGCCGAGCGGCTGCAGGACAGCGCCCGCACCGGCGACGTGGTGGCGCGCATGGGCGGCGACGAGTTCGTGCTGGTACTGCCGCAGTGCGACGCGCGCCAGGCCGCCATCGCCGCCGAGCGGCTGCTGGCCGCCATCGCCCAGCCGGTGGAGGTGGATGGCGCCACGCTGCACCCCGGCGCCAGCATGGGCATCGCCATGTTCCCCGAGGACGGCGGCGACACCGACACCCTGCTGCGCTGCGCCGACCTGGCCATGTACCAGGCCAAGGCCGCCAACGGCCCGCGCTACCGCTTCTACCGCGCCGAGATGAACGCCCAGGCCCAGGAACGCTCGCGGCTGGAAGCCGACCTGCACACGGCGCTGCAGTGCGGGGGCCTGGCGCTGCACTACCAGCCGCAGATGGACGGCGCCGCGCTGCGCGGCGTGGAGGCGCTGCTGCGCTGGACGCACCCGCAGCTCGGCGCCATCGCTCCCATGCGCCTGGTGGCGCTGGCCGAGGAATGCGGGCTGCTCGGCCCGCTCACCCAGTGGGTGCTCGGCGAGGCCTGCCGCCAGATGGCCGACTGGCGCGCGCGCGGCGTCACCGTGCCGCACGTGGCGGTCAACTTCCAGGCCGGCAGCTTCCTCGACCCCGGCCTGCCCGCCATGCTGGCGCGCACGCTGGCGCAGCACGGCCTGCAGCCGGCCGACCTGACGGTGGAGATCACCGAGACCGTCATGCTCGCACCCGACCCCGCCGTGCTGGAAACGGCACGCGCCGTGCGTGCGCGCGGCATCTCGCTGTCGCTGGACGACTTCGGCACCGGCTACTCCAGCCTCGGCGCGCTGCACCGCCTGCCCATCAGCGAGCTCAAGCTGGACAAGAGCTTCGTGCAGGACATCGAAACCAATGCCACCGCACGCGCTCTCACCATTGCCGTGCTGCACATTGCGCACGGCCTGGGCCTGCCCGTGGTGGCCGAAGGCGTCGAAACCCCGGCCCAGCGGGAGTTCCTGCAGGCGCAGGGCTGCGCCGTGCACCAGGGCTACCTGTACACCCGCCCCCTGCCGCCCGAGGCGCTGGAGGCGTGGCTCACGGCGGCCTAGCGCGCGCCACGCCCCCTCTCCCACTGTCAGGAATACGATAAAAATGCAACAGATTCTCAGAGACATCACCGTACGGCGCATGGTCATGTATGTGCTCATGCTCATCAGCGCCCTGGTCGCGGTGCTGGCGTTCATCAGCACGCGCGGGCTGCAGCATGCCGAGCAGTCGCTGGAGCAGAACCACCTGCTGCTCACGGAAACCTCGGCCCTCAACATCGCCAACGCCAAGATGCTGCAGGCGCAACTGGCCCTGTCGCGCCAGCGCGAGTACACGGCCGCCGGCGACCCGGAGGCCGCCGCGGCGGAGGAGCGCAGCCTGGACGGCATCCTGTCCGTCGCGCAAGAGCAGTTCGCGGTCTTCGCCCGCGCGGCGCAACCGCACGCCCCGGGGCCCTTGCTGCAGGAGCTGCAGGCCAGCTTCAAAGCCCTGGTGGAGCAGGGCATCACCGCGCAGCGCAGGCTGCTCGCGGCGGGCGACATCGCACAGATCGCGCAGCACGTGCGCCAGGTGACCATACCGGCACGCCGCGCCCTGGAGGACGCGGTGAACCGCTATGAGGCCTACGCCGCCGGGCACGAGAGCGCGCTGCTGCAAACCGCGCACACCAACCGCCGCAACGCCTTCATCGGCACGGCGGCGGTGCTGGGCATTTGCCTGCTGCTGATCGTGCTCGGCGACCGCTACGTGGTGCATTTCGTCAAGCGGCCGCTCGACGAGATCAAGGGCCACTTCCGCCGCATCGCCGAAGGCGACCTGACCCAGCCCATCGAGCTCTTCGGCCGCAACTGCGTGGGCCAGATACTGCCCTACCTGCGCGACATGCAGGACAGCCTGGCGACGACCGTGGGCACGGTGCGCGAAGGCGTGGCGCAGATCACCGGCGGCGCCTCGGAAATCGCCGCCGGCAACGCCGACCTGTCCTCGCGCACGGAGCAGCAAGCCGCGTCGCTGGAGGAGACCGCCTCCAGCATGGAGGAGCTGGCCGCCACCGTGCGCAACAACGCCCACAGCGCCGCCGAGGCGCGCGGCATGGCCGAGCAGGCCAGCGCCACCGCGCAGCGCGGCGGCGACGCCGTGCAGCAGACCGTGGCCACCATGCGCCGCATCGCCGAGGGCTCGCGCCGCGTGGACGACATCACCACCGTCATCGACTCCATCGCCTTCCAGACCAACATCCTGGCGCTGAACGCCGCCGTGGAAGCGGCGCGCGCTGGCGAGCAGGGCAAGGGCTTCGCGGTGGTGGCCAGCGAGGTGCGCACGCTGGCACAGCGCAGCGCCACCGCGGCCAAGGAAATCAAGGACCTGATCGCCGACTCCAACGCCACGGTGGCCGAAGGCACACGCCAGGTGGAGGCCGCGGGCGTCACCATGGACGGCATCCTGGACGCGGTGCACAAGCTCTCCGCGCTGGTCGGCGAGATCGCTACCGCCTCGCACGAGCAGGCGGCGGGCATCGAGCAGGTCAACCGCGCCATGGCGCAGATGGACCAGGTGACGCAGCAGAACGCCGCCCTGGTCGAGCAGGCCGCCGCCGCGGCGGGCTCGCTCGAGTCCCAGGCCCAGCACCTGAACCAGGCCGTCGCCCTCTTCCGCCTGAACGAAGGCGGCGCGGCGGCCCTGCCCAGACAGACCTACACCGCGGTGCCACGCCTGCCCGCATAGTCTCCCCATTCCTAGCCCCAGACCCCGGCCATGCGAAACAACCAACCCATCACACAGCGCGAGTACACCTTCCCGCTGGACGCCACGCTGCTGTCCGTCACCGACACCGGCAGCCACATCAGCTACGCCAACGCGGCCTTCATCGAGGTCAGCGGCTTCGCGCGGCAGGACATCCTGGGCCAGCCGCACAACCTGGTGCGCCACCCCGACATGCCGCCCGAGGCCTTCGCCGACCTCTGGGCCACGATCAAGGCAGGCAAGTCGTGGACGGCGCTGGTGAAGAACCGCCGCGCCAACGGCGACCACTACTGGGTGCGCGCCAACGTCACGCCCGTGGTGCGCGGCGGCCAGCTCACCGGCTACATGTCGGTGCGCACGCAACCCCAGCGCGCCGAGGTGGAGGCCGCCGAGCGCCTGTACGACGACTTCCGCGCCGGGCGCGCGCGCGGCCGGCGCTTCCGCCAGGGGCTGATCGTGCGCACCGGACTGATAGCCTGGGCCTCGCTGCCGCAGACGCTGCCGCTGCACTGGCGCATCCACCTGGCCGGATTCATGCTGGCGCTGCTGGCCATGGCCGGCGCCTGGGGCCTGGGCGTGCACGGCGGCCACTTCGCGCTGTTCGCCGCCTGGACACTGGCGGCCTACGCACTGTCCTCGCTGTGGCTGGCCAACCAGATCGCGCGGCCGCTGCGGCGCGTGCTGTACCAGGCGCAGAGCGTGGCGGCGGGCCAGATGCAGCAGGGCGTGCACCTGGACCGCATCGACGACATCGGCATGCTGATGCGCAGCGTGAACCAGTCCGGGCTGAACCTGCGCTCGCTGGTGGACGACGTGAGCGGCCAGATCGACGGCGTGCACAGCGCCAGCGCTGAGATCGCGCAGGGCAACCACGACCTGAGCCAGCGCACCGAGCAGGCCACGGGCGAGCTGCAGCAGACGGCGGCGGCGGTGGAGCAGATGTCCGCCGCCATCGGCCACAGCGCCGAGGCGGCGCGCCAGGCCAGCAGCATCGCCGCCGAGGCCACGGCCGCCGCGCACCAGGGCAGCGCGGTGACGCAGCAGGTGACGGCCACCATGCAGGACATCGCTACGGCCAGCCACCGTATCGGCGACATCACGGGCGTAATCGACTCGCTGGCGTTCCAGACCAACATCCTGGCGCTCAACGCCGCCGTCGAGGCGGCGCGCGCGGGCGAGCACGGGCGCGGCTTCGCCGTGGTGGCCGCCGAGGTGCGCAAGCTCGCGCAGCGCAGCGCCTCGTCGGCCGCCGAGATCAAGGCGCTGATCGCCGACAACATGGCCCAGGTGCAGGCCGGCAGCACGCTGGCGCGGCGCGGCGGCGAAGCCATGGCCGGTATCGTGGAGCAGACGGGCCGCGTGGAGCGCCTGATCGCCGAGATCAGCACCGCCACGGCCGAGCAGGCCAGCGGCATCCAGCAGGTGAGCGCCGCCGTGGGCCGCATCGACCAGATGACGCAGCAGAACGCCGCGCTGGCCGAGCAGTCCACCGCCGCGGCGCAGCAGCTGAGCCACAAGGCAGACCGGCTGGTGCAGGCCGTGGACGTGTTCCGCAGCTGACAGGAATAGGAATAAAAAAGGCCTTCAGCCCAGTACCAGCAAGCGCCAGCAGCTATTTTTTCAGTAGCTGAGGCGGCGCGGCCACAGGCTCTGGCTCGGTCACGAAGCCGATGCGCTGCAGGCCCGCGGCGTGGGCCGCCCCCATGATGGCGGCCACGCGGCCATAGGGCACGGCGGCATCGGCACGCAGCTGGATTTCCGTGTCGGGCCGCGCAGCGGCCACCTCGGCCAGCCGTGCCTCCAGGGCCTGTGGGGCCACCGGCCGGTCGTCGATGAACGCCTGGCCCGTGCGGTCCACCACGAGCGTGAGCGCCTGCACGGGCGCGCCCGGCGCGCCGCCCTGGGCGCGCGGCAGCTCCAGCTGGATGCTGCTGGCCAGCAGCGGCGCGGTGAGGATGAAGATCACCACCAGCACCAGCATCACGTCCACCAGCGGCGTGACGTTGATTTCGCTCATGGGCTGCGGCCCGGGGGTGCGCTCCAGCCGGCCAAAACTCATGCCCCCACGCTCCCCGCTGCGCGTGGTTCGCTGCCCCCCGAGGGGGCTGACCCGCCTTGGGGCGGCCCGGCGGCGGGTCGCTCCATGCCACTGCTGCCGGCCAGCAGCTCGCGCAGGTCGTGCGCGAAGCCTTCGAGGTCGGACTCCAGGCGCCCGGCGATGCGGCCGTACACGTTGTACGCCAGCACGGCAGGAATGGCCACGGCCAGCCCGGCGGCGGTCATGACCAGGGCCTCGCCCACCGGGCCGGCCACGCGCTCGATGGTGATCTGGCCCGCGCCCGCGATGGTCGCCAGCGCGTGGTAGATGCCCCACACGGTGCCCAGCAGCCCGACGAAAGGCGCCGTGGAGCCCACGGTGGCCAGCAGCACCTGGCCCCACTGCAGGCGCCCGAGCACGCCGTGCAGGGCATCGCGCAGCACGCGCGTGAGCTGCTGCGCGCGGCTGCCCTGCGCGGCCAGCGAGCCGGGCGGCGCACCCGCCGCCAGCGCATGGGCGGCGCCCGCCAGCGGCAGGATCAGGGCTTCGCGGTCGAAGGGCTGCACGCGGCTGGCCGCATCGGCCAGGCTGGCGGCCTGCCAGAAGGCGGCGGTGGCCCGCGGCAGGTCGGCGCTGGCGCGGCGCAGCAGGCGCAGCTTCCACAGGATGACGACCCAGCTCGCCACCGACATGGCGAGCAGCAGCAGGGCCGTGACCTGGGTCACCGCATCGCCTTGGCGCCACCAGTGCAGCAGGTCCATGGCGCGCTCAGTCGTTCAGGCCGAGGACGTCGAACATGTCGAACAGGCCGGTGCGGTGCGCCGCCAGGAAGCGTACGGCGCGCAGGCTGCCCTGCGCATAGCCGGCGCGGCTGGAGGACTTGTGCGAAATTTCAATGCGCTCGCCCGTGCCCGCGAACAGCACCGTGTGGTCGCCCACGATGTCGCCGCCGCGGATGGTGGCGAAGCCGATGGTGGACGGGTCGCGCTCGCCCGTGACGCCTTCGCGGGCGTAGACGGCGCAGTCCTTGAGGTCGCGGCCCATGGCCTGGGCGATGACCTCGCCCATCTTGAGCGCGGTGCCCGAGGGGGCGTCCACCTTGTGGCGGTGGTGCGCCTCGATGACCTCGATGTCGTAGCCCGTGGACAGCGCCCGGGCCGCCATGTCGAGCAGCTTGAGCGTGACGTTCACGCCCACGCTCATGTTCGGCGCGAAGACGACGGCGGTCTTCTGCGCGGCAGCGGCGATGGCCTCTTTCTGCGCCGGCGTGAAGCCGGTGGTGCCGATGACGGCCTTGACGCCCAGTTGCGCGCATGCGGCCAGGTGCTCCAGCGTGCCCTCGGGGCGGGTGAAGTCGATCAGCACGTCGGCGTTGGCCAGGCCGGCGCGCACGTCCGCGGTGATGGGCACGCCGCTGGCCACGCCGAGGAAGGCCGTGGCGTCGGAGCCGATGGCGGGGCTGGAGGCGATGTCGAGCGCACCGGCCAGCACGCAGTCGTCGCTGGCGCGCACGGCCTCGATCAGCATGCGGCCCATGCGGCCGGATGCGCCGGCGATGGCGACGCGAATGGCGGGTGCTGCGGACAGGGAAGTGGCGGTCATGGAAATCCTGGCAAATGGAGGGTGGCGCCCCGCAGCCGGCGCGCCAAGGGCGGGTCAGCGCGCGGAAGATTCCAGCGGCGGGTAGTGCCGGGGCGCGGCGTCGGCATCGGGCGCCGACGGGCTGGCGGACGGCGCGCGTTCGGGCGCGGGGTAGCGCTCCAGCTGCGCCTCGGTGGCTTCCAGCACGGGGGCCTTGCGCGGCACGGCGCGCGAACCCAGGGTGGCGACGAACTCGGCCTCGGTCGGCATCTCGTCGCCCTCAGAACGCACGAACTCGTCGCCCTCGAAGAACACGACGAGCTTGCGCGTCTGCACCTCCTCGCCCTGCTTCTTGAGCGTGAACACGTAGTCCCAGCGGTTGGCATGGAACAGGCTGGTGACCAGCGGCGTGCCAAGGAGGTCGCGCACCTGCTGGCGGCTCATGCCGGGCTGCAGCGCCTGCACCTGCTCGCGCGAGACGAAGTTGCCCTGCACCACGGTGGCACGGTACGGCTTGAGGGTTTCGACCATCGCGCGCCCGGAAAGGTCAACGCTGCCGCAGGCGGTCATGGCAGCGCCAATGGACACAATCAGCGCCACGCGGGCGCTGCAACGGGCTGTGGCATGCATGGATAAGGCTATGAGGCTATGATCCGGCCCATTGTAGCGGCTGGTGCCGAACGCCCGGCCCGCGCTTTCCGGCGTATGCGAAAGACCTTGCCATGACGAATATCGACGAACTCAAAAGCACCGGACTCAAGGCCACACTGCCACGCCTGAAAATCCTCGAGATCTTCCAGAAGGGCGTGCAGCGCCACATGACGGCGGAAGACGTGTTCCGCACCCTGCTCGACGAACGCTCCGACATCGGCTTGGCCACCGTGTACCGGGTGCTGACGCAGTTCGAGCAGGCGGGCATCCTGCTGCGCAGCAACTTCGAGAGCGGCAAGGCCGTCTACGAGCTGAACGAAGGCCAGCACCACGACCACTTCATCTGCACCGCCTGCGGAAAGGTCGAGGAGTTCTACGACCCCGAGATCGAGAAACGCCAGCAGGCCATCGCCAAGTCCAAGGGCTGGGTGGTGCACGACCACGCCATGGCGCTGTACGGCCAGTGCGCGAGCTGCGCGGGCAAAGGCTGATCGGCGGCTAGAAGCCGCCGCTGTGCTCCATGGCGCGGCGGTGGCGCTCGACGAATTCCTGGTAGGTGTCGATGCCACGCAGTTGCAGGATGGTATTGCGCACCGCCGCCTCGACCAGCACGGCGATGTTGCGCCCCGCCACCACCTGGATGACCACCTTCAGCACCGGAATGCCCAGGACGTCCTGGGTCAGCGGCTCGTAGGGCAGGCGCTCGTACTCGCGCTCCAGCGTTTCCTTGCGCACCAGGTGCACGATGAGGCGCAGGCGCATGCGGCGGCGCACGGCCGACTCGCCGAAGATGGCGCGGATGTCCAGCAAGCCGATGCCGCGCACTTCGAGCAGGTTCTGCAGCAGCTCGGGGCACTTGCCCTCGATGGTGTTCTGGTTGATGCGGTACAGGTCCACCGCATCGTCGGCCACAAGGCCATTGCCGCGCGAGATCAGCTCCAGCCCCAACTCGCTCTTGCCCAGGCCGGATTCGCCGGTGATGAGCACGCCCAGGCCCAGAATGTCCATGAACACGCCATGCATGGTCATGCGTTCGGCGAAATGCTTGGACAGGTAGGCGTGCAGCACGTCAATCACGAAGGCCGAGGATTCGTGCGTGGCGAACATCGGGATCTGCGCGCGTTCGCACATGGACACCAGCTCGTCCGGCGCAGCCTGCCCGTCGGCCAGCACCAGCACCGGCGGCTCGAGTGTGACGATGCGTGAAACGCGGCGCTTGCAGTCCTCGGGGGTGGCGTTGCCCAGGTAGGCGATTTCACGCTCGCCGAGCACCTGCACGCGGTATGGGTGGATGTAGTTGAGGTGCCCCACGAGATCGGCGCCCGAGCGCGCGCTGCGGATCGCCACCTCGTCGAAACGGCGCTCCGAGGCGCTCAGCCCCGCGACCCACTCCCAGCGCAGCTGGCTGCGAAAGGCCTCGAACAGGACATCGGCGCTGACGACGTTGGGTTTCACTGCGGGTCGAGCGGGCTCAGGCCGCCTGGGTGGATTGCCAGCCGGCGATCATGCCGTGCAGCTCGGCCGCGTCGGTACAGGCCTTGATCCGCTCGCGCAACGCGCCGTCGCTGAGCAGTTCGGCGATCTCGGAGAGGATCTCCAGGTGCTTCTGCGTCGCGGCCTCGGGCACGAGCAGGAAGATCAGCAGGTTCACCGGCTGCTCGTCGGGCGCGTCAAAGCCGATGGGGCGCTCCAGCTGGAACACCGCGGCCATGGGGGACTTCAGCCCCTTGATGCGCCCATGCGGAATCGCCACGCCATGGCCCAGGCCCGTGGAACCCAGGCGCTCGCGCGCGAACAAACTGTCGGTGATCAGGGCGCGCGACAGGCCATGCTGGCTTTCAAACAGCAACCCGGCTTCTTCAAAGGCACGTTTTTTGCTGGTGGCATCGACGCTCACGAGAACCTGAGCGGTCGGCAAGATGGAGGCAAGTCGGTTCATGGTGGTGTCGGTCATTATGCACACGGTGCTTGGAAACGCGCCGGGCTGGTTTCTGCGCGCCCGGTAGCCTCGCAATATTTTGTTGCAATGCAAAAAGAGTGTAATGCGACTGTGGCCAGCGTCCTCAACAGGGGGCTATGGCGGGCCGTAAAAAAGCCGCCCCGGAAGGCGGCTTTCAGCACCGGAACCGGCCCCGGCAACGTGCGCTACTCAGGCGTAGGCACGCTTGAGCGCATCAGCCTGGTGGTCCTGTAGCCGGTTCTTGTGGCGCACAACGATGCGGTCGAGCTTGTCCATCAGCTCGTCCACGGCGGCGTACAGATCCGCGTGGGCACTCTCGGCGAACAGGTCGTTGCCCTTGACGCGCACATTGCACTCGGCGCGTTGCCGCTTTTCCTTCTCCTTTTGCTTCTCGACTGACAAAAGCACTTTCACGTCCACCACCTGGTCGAAGTGGCGGGTGATCCGATCCAGCTTGGTCATGACATAGCTACGCAAGGCGGGAGTGACTTCGAGGTGGTGACCGCTGATCGTCAAGTTCATGGATATGCCTCCTATGGCGCTCGGTTGAACACTGCGGCCCCGCTGCGCCGGGCCGCCCTGAGAACTTGTGGTTTCACTATGCGCCGGGCCCCGGCGGAAAGCAATCCGATTCCGCCTCGACGCACCGGGTTATGGCGCGCCAGGTGCCAAAACGGTGCAAACCTGCGCACAATGGACAGGCTTTGGGGGGCTCTGCCGCCGGAGACCTAGAATCGCGCCCTGGCGGGGACAGCCCCCGCGCGCCGAACCAACCCTCCGACAGCCATGACCCAGCCCAGCACTCCCGCCCTGCACACCTCTGCCCTGACTTCGCTGCCCCTGCTGGCGCGCGGCAAGGTGCGCGACAACTACGCCGTGGGCGACGACCGCATCCTCATGGTGGCCAGCGACCGCCTCTCGGCCTTCGACGTCATCATGGGCGAGCCCATTCCCGGCAAGGGCGAACTGCTCACGCAAATGGCGCTGTTCTGGTTCGGCAAGCTTGGCCACATCTGTCCGAACCACCTCACGGGCGAGTCCCCCGAGAGCGTAGTCTCGGCCGCCGAGGCGCCGCAGGTGCGCGGCCGCTCGATGCTGGTGCAGCGCCTCAAGCCCATCCTCGTCGAGGCCGTGGTGCGCGGCTACCTGGCCGGCAGCGGCTGGAAGGAGTACCAGGCCACGCAGTCGGTCTGCGGCGTGCCGCTGCCGCCGGGCCTGACGAACGCGGCCAAGCTGCCCGCGCCCATCTACACGCCCGCGGCCAAGGCCGAGATGGGCAACCACGACGAGAACATCACCTTCGAGCGCACGGTGGAGATGATCGGCCCCGATCTGGCCACGCGCATCCGCGACATCTCCATCCGCCTGTACCAGGAGGCCGCGGACATCGCCCTGGCCAAGGGCATGATCATCGCCGACACCAAGTTCGAGTTCGGCCTGGCGCCCGACGGCACGCTGGTGCTGATGGACGAGGTGCTCACGCCCGACAGCTCGCGCTACTGGCCCGTGGAAGGCTATGCCGACGCGCTGGCCCGGGGCGAGAACCCGCCGAGCTACGACAAGCAGTTCGTGCGCGACTGGCTGGAGCAGGCCAAGGTCAGCGGCAACAAGCCCTGGGACAAGACCGCCCCGGCGCCGCGCCTGCCGCAGGACGTGATCGAGAAGACCGCGGCCAAATACCGCGAGGCCCTGCAGCGCCTGACGGCCTGAGCCCGCTCACTGCGGCAGCAGCGGCGGCGCCTCGATATCGTCCAGCGACGGCTCGCCGCGCTCCTGCGCCGTGAAGCGCAGCAGCGGCTGGCCGTCTGCGTCGCGCAGCTCCAGCGCACGGCCCTGCTGGTGGAAGGCGGCGACGGCGGCCAGGCGCTCCAGGTAGGCCATTTCGCTGCGCCCGCCCGCCAGGCACAGCCGCAGCGACGCATCGAACCCCGACAGGCGCAGCGCGCCGCCCTGCTGCGCATAGCTGGCAATGAAGCGGTTGCAGCCGCCCGCGCCGCTGGCGCGCGGCGCGCCGCGCTGCAGCACCAGGTGCGCTGCGCCCGCGCCCGGCGCCGGCGCATCGACGGCTTCGCCGCCGACGATCTCCTCCAGCCGCCAGTAGGTCTGCTGCAGCGGCACGGCCGCCGCCACGGTGGCCGCCCCCTGGGGCGGCAGCGCCAGTTGCACATCCACATGGCGGAACGCAGGCTCCCACAGCACGGGATGCACGCCGGGCGTGTCCAGCAGCAAGCGGCCGCGCCAGCGCACCATGGCACGCACCTCGTAGCGCCCTTGCGGCTGGATCTGCGCCTGGCGGTAGGGGATGCGCAGCAGGTACGGCAGCGGCCCGGCCGGGTCCACGCGCTGGCGGGCCAGCACAAGCGGCGGCGCGCCTTCGTCCGTCACGTCCACCAGCGCGGCCTCGAAATACGCATCGGGCGGCACGTACAGCCGCTCGCGCGAGAACACGGTACCGGACACCTGCGCGTCCGGCGCGGGCACCGTGCTGCAGCCCGCCAGCCACAGGGCGATTCCGGTGGCCCACGCCGCCCCGCGCCACCGCACGGGCTCAGCTCAGGACGACGCTGGACAGGCGGCGCCGGTACGTCGCCACCACCGGGTCTTCGGGCGGGATCTGGCCCTCGGCCACCTTGGGCTTGGGCGGCTCGATAATTTCGAGGACCGACACATAGGCCTTGCGCGCGGCCTCGTCGTTCCAGGCCTTGTCGCGCATGAGGATCTCGAGCAGCTCGTCCATCGCCTCGGTCCAGCGCTGCTGCGCCATGAGCCAGCGCGCGCGGCCAAAGCGCGCCTCGAAGTCGCGCTTGTTGGCCGCGATTTTTGCATCAAAATCGGCTCCAGACCCCGCCCCAAGCGCGCCAGCAGCTACGAAATCAAGAGCATCCATCCAGTCCTTGAGCGCGCCCAGGCGGCGCACGCCCGCGGCCTTGGCGATGACGGGCGCGAAGGCTACCTTGGCATCGTCCTCGCGGCCGAGCTGCAGCAGCAGCTTGACGTAGTCGAAGCGCGCCTCGTCGTTGGCCGGGTCGGTGGCCACGGCGTGCTGCAGGTGCTCCAGCGCGCCGGCGGTGTCGCCCTCGGCCAGGGCGTCCAGCGCCTCGGACTCGGCCTCGTCGGCCTCCACTTCCTCGGCGCTGGGCAGGTGCTTGTCGAGGAATTCGCGCACCTGGCCCTCGGGCAGCGCGCCCATGAAGCCGTCCACGGGCTGGCCGTTCATCAGCAGCACGCAGGTGGGAATGCTGCGGATGCCGAACATGGCCGCGAGCTGCTGCTCCTGGTCGGAATCGATCTTGACCAGCTTGAAGCGGCCGGCGTAGGCCACCTCCAGCTTTTCCAGCACGGGGCCCAGCGTCTTGCACGGGCCACACCAGGGCGCCCAGAAGTCCACCAGCACGGGCACCTGCATGGAAGCGGCGATGACTTCGGCTTCAAAGTTCTGGACGGTTACGTCGATCATGGGAGGGATCCTCTGCAAAGCATGGCGCCGGGGCGGCGCAAAAGTAAAATCGGGGGTTCCACTCAAGGCGCCGCGCCCGCGCGCGGCACCGCACAGCACATGAAACCCATACAGATCGGCGTGGTCATGGGCTCCAGCAGCGACTGGGACACCATGCAGCACGCAGTAGAGATTCTCCGGCAATTCGGCATCGCCCACGAAGCGCGGGTGGTCTCGGCCCACCGCATGCCCGACGACATGTTCGCCTACGCAGAGAGTGCCGCGCCGCGCGGGCTCAAGGCCATCATCGCCGGCGCGGGCGGCGCCGCCCACCTGCCCGGCATGATCGCCGCCAAGACCCCCGTGCCGGTGCTCGGCGTGCCGGTGGCCAGCCGCCACCTGCAGGGCGTAGATTCGCTGCACAGCATCGTGCAGATGCCCAAGGGCATTCCGGTAGCCACCTTCGCCATCGGCCAGGCCGGCGCGGCCAACGCGGCGCTGTTCGCCGTGGCGCTGCTGGCCAACGAAGACCCGGCGCTGCGCCAGCAGCTCGAAGCCTTCCGCGCCGCGCAGACCGAGGCCGCGCGCGCCATGGCGCTGCCGCCCGCCGCATGAGCGCGCACCCCGTCCACCTGCTGCCGCCCGGCGCCACGCTGGGCGTGCTCGGCGGCGGCCAGCTCGGGCGCATGTTCGCGCACGCCGCGCAGGCCATGGGCTACTTCACCGCCGTGCTCGACGCCGACGCCGACAGCCCGGCCGGACGCATCAGCCACCACCACATCCGCAGCGCCTACGACGACCCGGACGGCCTGGCGCAACTCGCCGGCCTGTGCGACGCGGTAACCACCGAGTTCGAGAACGTGCCCGCCGTGGCCCTGGCCGCGCTGGCCGGGCAGTGCCCCGTGGCGCCGGCCGCGCGCGCCGTGGCCGTGGCGCAGGACCGCGCGCAGGAGAAGGCGCACTTCGTCGCCTGCGGCGTGCCGTGCGCGCCGCACGCCGCCATCGAGACGGCCGAACAGCTCGCCGCCGTGCCCACCAATCTGCTGCCCGGCATCCTGAAGACCGCCCGCCTGGGCTACGACGGCAAGGGCCAGGTGCGCGTGCAGACCGCCACCGAACTCGCCGCCGCCTGGGCGCAGCTCGGCCGCGTGCCCTGCGTGCTGGAGCAGATGCTGCCGCTGGCCTTCGAGTGCTCGGTGATCGTGGCGCGCGCGCACGACGGCGCCACGGTGCACCTGCCTGTGCAGCGCAACCTGCACCGCGACGGCATTCTCGCCGTCACCGAGGTTTATGAAGGAAATGTGCCTTCAGCCCTTGCTAGACAAGCGGTGGAAGCTGCGATTTCCATAGCAAACGGCCTGCAGTACGTGGGCGTGCTGTGCGTGGAGTTCTTCGCGCTGCAGGACGGCCGCCTGGTGGTCAACGAAATCGCCCCGCGCCCGCACAACAGCGGCCACTACAGCCAGAACGCCTGCGACGTGTCGCAGTTCGAGCTGCAGGTGCGCACCCTGGCCGGCCTGCCGCTGGTGCAGCCGCGCCTGCACAGCGCCGCCGTCATGCTCAACCTGCTGGGCGACCTGTGGTTCACGCGCGGCGACAGCGCGCAAACCCCGCCCTGGGAGGCCGTGCTGCGGCTGCCCGGCGCGCACCTGCACCTGTACGGCAAGAGCGCCGCCAAGCACGGGCGCAAGATGGGCCACCTGAACGTCACCGCCGCCACGCCCGAGGCGGCGCGCGCCACGGCGCTGCAGGCCGCCGCGCTGCTGGGCATCGCGCCGTTCTGACCATGGTGCTCGACGGCCAGCAAGGCGCCTCCATCACCGCCGCGGCCCAGGCGCTGCGCGCGGGCCAGCTCGTGGGCCTGCCCACGGAGACGGTCTATGGCCTGGCGGCCAATGCCGACGACGACCAGGCCGTGGCGCAGGTCTTCGCCACCAAGGGCCGCCCGGCGGACCACCCGCTGATCGTGCACGTGGCCGACGCCAGCGGCGTCGATCACTTCGCCAGCGCGGTGCCCGCCTTTGCCCAGGCACTGGTGCAGGCCTTCTGGCCCGGGCCGCTGACGCTGATCCTGCCGCGCCGCCCCGGCCATGGCGCCGCCGCCGCCGGGCAGCAGGACAGCATCGGCCTGCGCTGCCCGGCCCACCCCGTCGCCCAAGCGCTGCTGCGCGCCTGCCTGGCCGAAGGGGTGCGCGGCGTGGCCGCGCCCAGTGCCAACCGCTTCGGCCGCGTGAGCCCGACCACCGCAGCGCATGTGCAAGGCGAGTTCGGCGACGGCCTGCTGGTGCTCGACGGCGGCGCCTGCGCCGTGGGCATCGAATCGACCATCATCGACTGCACGCGCGGCGTGCCCGTGCTGCTGCGCCCCGGCGCCATCACGCGGGCGCAGATCGCGGCCGCCTGCGGCATCGCACCGCTCTCGAAAGAGGAGCTGCCCGCGCACACGCCGCGCGCCTCGGGCACGCTGGAGGCGCACTACGCGCCGAACGCCAAGGTGCGCCTGATGGATGCCAAGGCGCTGCAGGCCGGCCTGGACCTGCTGGGCGCCGACGCCGCCCACCTGGCCGTGTACGCCCGCACGCCGTTGCGCGCGCCCTCGCCCCAGGTGCTGCTGCGCCGCATGCCGCCAGACGCAGAGGCGGCAGCCCAGGAGCTGTTCGCCGCACTGCGCGCCTTCGACGACGCGGGCGCGCGCCTGGTCTGGATCGAACTGCCGCCCACCACCCCGGAATGGGAAGGCGTGCGCGACCGGCTGCAGCGCGCCGCGGCCGCCTGACCCCGCTTAACGCCGCTTGACGTATACACTTTCGCCCACTTTTTTGGAGAAATTCATGGCTTCTCATTGGATGCGCCGCAGCCTTCTGGCCGCCGCCTGTGCTTCGGCCGCGCTGCTCGCGGCCTGCGGTTCCAGCACCGTCGATTCCGCCATTTCGCCGCAGCGCGCCGTGGTCTTCGGCGACGCCGTGAACGACGTGGGCCAGAAGGGCTCCGCCTACACCGTCAACGTCACCGACGGCAGCCGCTTCAACTGGACGGCGCAGTTCGCCTCGTACTGGAGCCTGCCCGTCACCCCGGCGTCCAAGGGCGGCAGCAACTACGCCCAGGGCAACGCCCGCATCGGCGCCAAGCCCGATGCCGCGGGCGACGCCAACACGCCCACCATCACCGATCAGGTCACCAGCTTCCTGGCCGCCAACAAGACCTTCGGCGCCCAGGACATCGTGCTCATCAATGGCGGCATCAGCGACCTCATCGCCGGCATGGCCCAGGTCAGCGCCGGCCAGCTCACGGCCGACGCCTTCCGCGCCCAGGCGCGCCAGTGGGGCGTGGACCTTGCCACCCAGGTGCGCCGCATCACCGAAGCGGGCGGCAGCCATGTGGTGCTGGCCGGCGTGTACGACCTGAGCCGCACCCCCTGGGCCGCGGCCATCGCGCAGCAGGCGCTGCTGAAGGACGTGAGCCGCGCCTTCAACACCGGCCTGGAAATCTCCCTGACCGACCTGGGCAACAAGGTTCAGTACGTGGACCTGGAGTACTACGTCAACCTGTACACCGACACGCCGGCCAGCTTCGCCTTCGACAACGCCACGCAGGCCGTGTGCACCTCCGTGGACGCGGGCAACGGCATCGGCACGGGCGCGGGCCAGGTCAACTCGGCGCTGTGCACCCCAGCCACCGTGCTGGCCGGCGCCAACGTGGACCGCTACGTGTTCGCCGACAACGTGTACCTCACGCCCTCGGCGCACCGCCAGTTCGGCACCTATGCCGTGGACAAGGTGCGCCTGCGCTGGTAAGCGCTGGCCCCGAGATGAAAGAAGCCGACCCGAGGGTCGGCTTCTTTGTTTCGGGTGGTGGCTGGCGGCGGCCTACTTGACCGGGTCAAACGCCCCCCGCGCCTGCGCGAGGCAGAACGGGGGCTCGTACTGGCCGTGGTAGTTGCCGTAGTAGATGGCAAACGCTGCGGAAGTGGGGTCGGTCGGTGCCTTGCCACCGGTGCCGAAAGCGGCCTGGACATAGGCGTCCACATCCACCGAGGTGACGTTCTTCACGCCCCGGCTGTCAAAGTCGGCCTTCATGGGCACCTGGTGCACCGCCGGTGGCACGGTGGGATCGCCCGCCCCGCCGCACAGGAGGACAGGGGCCTTGGGCGTCCAGCCCAGCAGCTCGTTCTTCTTGGCGGCCAGATAGAAGGGATGCGTGGCGCTGGCGATGGCCCCCGCCAGGTAGTCGGCCTGGAACATGGCATCGCGCGCCTGGTCGGGCGTGCCGCCCGGCAGTTCGCCGCTGGCGATGAGCTGCGCGGCCCCCTTGGTGGCGTTGGGCATCAGGTTTTCGATGTAGCCGGAGTAAGGCGCCTTGAAGACGGTCTTCACGTCGGAATACAGGTTGCCATACACCTTCTGCCAGGACGTGACCATGAAGGGAACGAAGACCTGGTAGCCCGCGATGGCGCTGGACATGCGCACCGCGCCACCCAGGTTGTAAGGGCCTGCGAGGTGGGCGCCAGCGACCACGTTGAACTCGCTGCCATAGTCACGCTCGGCCGCGCGCTGGGCCGCCATCGACGCATGGCCCCCCTGCGAGTAGCCCGAGAACATCACCTTGCCCGAGAGGTTGGCGCCTACCGTCCCGGCTGCCTGGCGCGCGGCACGCACCGAGTCAATGATGGTCGTCGCCTCCGAGTCGGCATGCAGGTAAGGGTGGAAGCCGTAGCTGGACTTGGCGTAGCCGAGGTAGTCGGTGGCCACCACGGCATAGCCCTGGGCCGCGAAGAACGCCGCCAGCAAGAAGGTCTCCGGGTCTTGCGGATTGGCCATGGCACGGGTTTTGAGCACGTCGGTGCCGCGCGAATAGGCCAGGAGCGGCGCCGCCTGCGTGCAGGCCCCGCCGGGCACCAGCAGGGCGCCGGAGGCATTGGTGTTCTCACCCGCCCTGGCGCCCACGGTGTTGTAGTTCAGCGCCACCACCTTCACATCGCACTTGGCCTTGCCGGTGAGCGCCTGCACCCCGGCGCTGGCCGCGCCCGCATCGATCTGCGCGGCGGTCAGCGTGGCCAGCACGGCGGGCGGGTCGATCAGCGCACCGCGCTCGGGGCCGTCCGAGCCCCCGCAGGCCACAAGCAACACCGCGGCGGAGGCAACACAGGTCAGGCGGAAATACGTCATGGAGGAATCCCCTTGGTCAGTGAAGAACGCCGCATCGTGCGCGCACCCGCACCGCCCCATCCATTGGGGATAACGCCGATCAGTCCCCCGGGCGACAGCGCCACACCCACCCTCTTGCCGTTCACTGGTCGCGGGCGGCCCAGTCGGTCAGGCTGTCCAGCACGGGCCGTGCGGCGCTGGCGTGGGGGTGGTTGACGATGGCCACCAGCACGTAGCGCCGGCCGTTGGCGGCGTGCACGTAGCCAGCCACAGCCATCACGTCGCGCAGGCTGCCGGTCTTGAGGTGGGCCGCGCCCGCCGCGCGGCTGGCGCTGCGGCGCAGCGTGCCGTCCACGCCCGCGATGGGCAGCGACGCCAGGTACTCGGGCATGACCGGCGCGGCCCAGGCCAGCTGCAGCATGCGCGCCAGGGCCTGGGCGCTGATGCGCGCCTCGCGGCTCAGGCCCGCGCCGTTGTCCACCACCGGGAATTCGGCGTCGCTGCCCAGGCGCTGGCGCCACCAGCGCTGCAGCGCCTCGCGCGCGGCCTCGAAGCTGCCCGCGCCGCCCTTTTGCAGCCCCAGGGTCAGGAACACCTGCTGCGTCATGACGTTGTTGCTGTACTTGTTGATGTCGCGCACCACCTCGGCCAGCGCGGGCGAAGCGGCGCTGAACGCCGGCTGCAGCCCCGCCGGCACGCGCCCCTCGCGCACCTGGCCCGCCAGCGTGCCGCCCAGCGCGCGCCACATGCCTTCAATAGCGCGCGCGCTGAAGGCCGCCGGCTGCGCCGGCGCCACGGCCCAGGCGCGCTCGCCGCAGGCCGCAGGGAAGACGCCGGCGAAGGCGATGCGCGTGGCCTCGCCCAGCTCGGCGCGCAGGCCCTGGCGCCAGTCGCCGCAGGCCGTGCCCGGAGCCGCCAGCGGCACGCTGGCCTGCAGCTGCATGCCCGCCAGCGGCGGCTCGTAGGACACGCGCGCCACGCCAGCGGCGCTGTCGGGCACGAAAGTCAGGGCGATGGCCTGGTAGTTGACCAGCAGCGCATCGGGCGCCACGTTGTACGGCCGGCTGGGCTCGCCGTCGAAGGCCGCCGGGTCGTGCGCGCCCGGGCTGAAGGCGCTGCGGTCGAGCACGATGTCGCCCGCGATGGCCTGCACGCCCTGCGCCTGCAGGCGGCGCAGCAGCAGCCACAGCCGCTCGACCACGAGCTTGGGATCGCCCCGGCCCTGGATGTAGACGTTGCCCTGCAGCGTGCCGCCCTGCAGCGCGCCCTCCAGGTACACCGGCGTCTGCCAGGTGTAGGCGGGGCCGAGCTGCTCCAGCGCCGCGAAGGTGGTGACCAGCTTCATCACCGAGGCCGGGTTCATCGGCACCTGGGCGCGCCAGGCCAGGCGCGGCGGCTTGCGCGGCGCATCGGCATCGGCCACCACCACGGCCAGGGCCTCGGGCGGCAGCCTGGCGGCGGCCAGGGCCGCCTGCACCTCGGGCGGGAGGACGGACGCAGGCTGCGCGGCCGCCGCGCCGCACAGCAGCCAGGCCAGCACGCAGGCGGCCCAGCGGCCGCGAAGACGGGGGATGCCAAGGGAGTACATGCTCATATTTTAAGCATTTTTGGCCTCTAGCCCTTATGCAGAAAGCGCTGGCAGCTATCATTTTTGATATTCCGCCAGGGCGTCGATAATCCAGGGCTGCTCCGCCTGCCCGCCCATGAAACTGCTTGCCTTCGACACCAGCACCGACACCCTGTCCATCGCCGTCCAGCACGGCGCGCGGGTGTGGACGCACAGCGGCCCCGGCGGCGCGCAAGCATCGGGCACGCTGGTCCCCGGCATCCAGGGCCTGCTGGCACAGGCCGGGCTGGCCCTGGGCGACCTGCAGGCCATCGCCTTCGGGCGCGGCCCCGGCTCGTTCACCGGGCTGCGCACGGCCTGCGCCATCGCCCAGGGCCTGGCCTGGGGCGCGGGCCTGCCGGTGCTGCCCATCGACACCCTGCTCGCCGTGGCCGAGGAAGCCCGCGCGCAGCACGGCTGCACCGCGGTGGTGGCCGCGCTGGACGCGCGCATGGGCGAGGTCTACCACGCCCCCTGGCGCTGGGACGGCGGCCAGTGGACGGCGCTGGCCGACTGCGGCCTGTGCGCGCCCGAAGCCGTGGCCGTGCCGCCCGGCTTCGCCATCGCGGGCAACGCCCCCGCCGCCTACGGCGACCGCCTGGCCCCCGCAGCGGCCGCTGCGCCCCGGCTGCCGGCCCTGCCCAGCGCGGCGGCGCTGCTGCGCCTGGCACCGGCCTGGCTGGCCGAGGGCCGGGCCGTGCCCGCCAGCCAGGCGCTGCCGCTGTACGTGCGCGACAAGGTGGCGCAGACCACGGCCGAGCGGGCCGCCCTGCGGCAGACCGCCGCGCAAAGCGCCCCACAGGGCGCCACAACCCCATGAACACCCTCGCCGCGCACGCCACGCGCTTCGAGGCGCTGTCGCTGGCGCGCCTGGACGCGCTGCTGGCCGTCGAGCAGCAAGCCTACAGCCACCCCTGGACGCGCGGCAACTTCATCGACACCCTGACGGCCGGCTACCAGGCCGAGCTGCTGCTGGCCGGGGACGAGCTGATCGGCTACTACGTCGCCATGCAGGGGGTGCAGGAAGCGCACCTGCTCAACGTCACGGTGGCGCCGCGCCACCAGGGCCAAGGCTGGGCGCGCGTGCTGCTGGAGGCGCTGAACGCCTGGGCGCGCAGCCGCGGCGCGCAGTCCCTCTGGCTGGAAGTGCGCAAGAGCAACACCCGGGCGCGCCAGATCTATGAAACCCATGGCTACCGCCAGGCCGGCGTGCGCAAGGCCTACTACCCCGCCAGCGGCGGCCTGCGCGAGGACGCCATCGTCATGCACCTGAACCTATGCCCCTGAACCTCGACGCACGCCAGCGCGCCATGCTGCAGGAGATGGGCATCACCCTGTGGCTGCCCGGCGCGGCCCCCGCGCCCGCTCCGGTACCGGCCACGACGGTGGCCGCCCCGGCACCGCCAGCGCCCATGCCCCTGGCAGCGGCCCCCACGCCAGCCGCCCCCCCTGCGGCACGCCCGGCGCCCCCACCGGCCACGGCCCCCGCCCCCGCCGCAGCGGCGCCTGCGGCCGAGGGCGCGGCGTTCACCTTAGCGGCCCCGCGCCCAGCCTATCCCGCGCAGGCCGCCGCCGCGGGCGCCGCCCCGCAGTCCGCCTGGCTGGTGGTGGTGGAATGCGCCCAGGAAGACGACCCGTTCGCTGGCGAAACCGGCCGCCTGCTCGACAACATGCTGCGCGCGCTGCGGCTGCACCGGCAGCCGGGCGTCTTCATCGCGCCGCTGCTGCGCGGCCCCGCCGCCGCGCCCGCCGCGCTGGCCGATGCGCTGCACGCGGCGCGCCCGGCCGTGGTGCTGGCGCTGGGGCTGCCGGCGGCGCGCATGGTGCTTGGCTGCAGCGAGCCGCTGGGCCGCCTGCGCGCCAGCCCGCAGAGCGTGGAGGGCATTCCCGTGGTGCCCACCTATGCGCCGTCGTACCTGCTGCGCGCCCCCCAGGCCAAGGCCGCCGCCTGGGCCGACCTGTGCCGCGCCCATGCGATGGTGCAGCGCAGCAACAGGTGAAACACCGACACGGCGCTGTCATTGTTGCGGTGCGATAATCCGCCGCTTTACCGGAGAACACTCCTTGGAAACCTACCCCAGTCGGTAGCTTTCAGCGCCTGGCCCGCTCCGGGTGACTGAAAGCGCCCCGCATCCCGCTTCGTCGCCCCGCACCCACAAGGAGTGAGCCCATGCTCAACATCTTTACGCTCGCCAATGGCCGGCTGGTCCAGGAAGAGATCGAGTCCCTGGAGGAGCTGTCACGCTTCCAGCCGATCTGGGTGGACCTGGAGTCGCCCACGCCCGAGGAAAAGCGCTGGATCAAGCAGCACTATGGCCTGTCCATCCCCGAGGACGCGATGGACGAGGACATCGAGGAATCGGCGCGCTTTTACGAGGAAGACAACGGCGAGCTGCACATCCGCAGCGACTTTCTCATCGACGACCACGAGCAGCCGCGCGGCGTGCGCGTGGCCTTCATCCTGAACCTGGTCAACGACGAGCTGAAAAGCAAGGGCGTGCTGTTCTCCATCCACGACGAGGACGTGCCCGTGTTCCGCCTGCTGCGCCTGCGCGCGCGCCGCGCGCCCGGCCTCATCAACGACGCGCGCGAGGTGCTGCTCAAGCTGTTCGACGCCGACGCCGAGTACTCTGCCGACACGCTCGAAGGCATCTACGACGAACTGGAGCTGGCGGGCAAGAAGGTGCTCTCGGGCAACGTGACCGACGCGCTGGCCGGCGAGGTGCTGGGCGCCATCGCGCGCCAGGAAGACCTGAACGGGCGCATCCGCCGCAACGTGATGGACACGCGCCGCGCCGTCAGCTTCATGATGCGCAGCAAGATGCTGAACGCCGAGCAGTTCGAGGAAGCGCGCCAGATCCTGCGCGACATCGACTCGCTGGACAGCCACACGGCCTTCCTGTTCGACAAGATCAACTTCCTGATGGACGCCACAGTGGGCTTCATCAACATCAACCAGAACAAGATCATCAAGATCTTCTCCGTGGCCAGCGTGGCGCTGCTGCCGCCCACGCTGATCGCCAGCGTCTACGGCATGAACTTCCGCGCCATGCCGGAGCTGGAATGGGAATTCGGCTACGTGTACGCCATCGGGGTCATGGTCGCCAGCGCCATCGTGCCCATGCTGTACTTCCGCAAGCGCGGGTGGTTGAAGTGAAGCACCGCCTTGGGTGAACTGCCCGCGGCAGCGGGACGATCTTCAAGAAGCGTCCAAACGGAGCACAAGCTTGAAGTCGTCCAGGGCTTCCTGGCGGGTGAAGGCTCAGTGCATTTCTACGATACGGTCGCAGGCGTCCAGGGTGGACTGCCGATGTGCGATGACGACCACGGTCTTGCTGCCAGACAGGCTGCGAATCGCGTCATTGACCGCCTGTTCGGTGGCCCCGTCCAAGGCACTCGTGGCCTCATCCATGCACAGCACAGGCGGATCGCGGTACAGCGCCCGGGCGATGCCAATGCGCTGGCGCTGCCCTCCCGAGAGCCGTATGCCCCGGTCGCCCACCAGCGACGCATAGCCATCCACCAGATCGCTCACGATGAAATCATGGATGTGCGCCGCGCGCGCAGCCCGTTCGACACGCCCCATGTCGATCTGTTCCTTGGGAACGCCGAAGGCGATGTTCTCGGCCACGCTGATATCGGCCAAGTAGATCTGCTGGGGCACATAGCCAATGGATTTTTGCCAGGCCTTCACATTCGTCTTGTCGATCGCCATGCCGTCTACCAGCACCTCCCCGGCTTGCGGAGACAGCAATCCGAGGAGCAGATCCATCACCGTACTCTTGCCTGAACCGCTGCGCCCTGAAATCCCGGTGATGGTATTGGCGGCGAACACCAGCTCCAGGCGGTCGAGCACCAGCACCTCCTTGCTGGACGGATAGGCGTACGACACACCTTGCAGGCGAATTTCATGCCGGGGAACGATCTGTGCGCAGCCTTCCGCCTGGTCGTTTACCGGCATGCACAGGTCACGGTGAATGTTGTGAAGAATCGGCCCGGAGTATTTCAGGCGCGTGAGGCCGCTGTAGATGGTCTGCATCGCCGGCAACAGACGGTAGGCCGCAAAGCCGTACAGGCCCATGGTGGGCAGCACTTCGCTCACATCGCCGGAGCGCCACAAAGAGAGCAGCGCAATGGCGATCAAGCCCGCGAATCCCACCGCCTCGACGATGTACAGCGGCGACTGGACCAAGGTTTCGGTCGCGGCGGAGCGGCGCGCGAAATCGTGCGAGGCACTGGCAAACGAGCGCAGGTACGCCTGCGATGCGTGCGCGATCTTCACGTCCTTGATGCCACTGACCACCTCGTGGCAGCTTTTGTACCGGCGAGCGTCTGCCGCCTGCCGCTCGGCGCCCACCTGCGTCAAACGCTTGCGCACAAAGAGGTAAATGGTGCCGTAGAGCGCGCCCACCACGGCGACGATCCACACCGCCATTGAGGGGTCGTACACCAGGATCAGCACCACCATGGCCAGCGCCACGGCGCCCTGCGCTATCACGATCGCCAGCGGTTGCAGCAGATCAAACACCAGTTGATCGACCTCCGACAGCACATTCTTCGTCAACTCGGACGGGTTGCGCGACAGGAAGAAATCATACGGCTGCTGCAAATAATTGGACAGCAAACGCACGCCCAGCGATTTTCTTTGCATCTGGACAAATCGACTGACCACATGCAGCGTGACCGCCTTGAATACCGATGAGACCACCACGACCATCAGGGTGAGCAGGCCCAATACGTAAATCAGCGCCGCCGGATCGGAAAATTGCAAATCCCGGTAGATCGCATTCACCCACGGATTTTCCTCAATCACATTTGGACGCGCCAAGACCGCCAGAAATGGCGCGATGGATAAAACGCCTGCCGTTTGCAGCAGCGCCATGATACTGACCAGCACCACCACCCGAATGGCTTTTTTGCGCTCTTCAGTCGTGAAGAGATCAACCACCTTCTTGCAATGAGCGCAGAAGGTCACGGACGGCCCACCCATGACACCGCACGCGAAGCCGGCAGACTGGCGCATGGCGAGCACGCACCGGACATCGCCTTGGCCCTCAAGCCGATACCCCGTCTTTGAGGCTGGGCCACCCCTCGCCCGTCACATCGTGTACCGGATCGAACTTGAGCACGTCTTCAATGTCCCTGAACTGCTCCACCTTGGGTGCCGAAAACGCCTGCCTTGCTGCCGGCTCGAACGCGAATGCAATTCCAGGCGCGCCATCGTCACGGGGCTTGACCAGGCCGAAATCCAGCAATTCACGGCTCAGATTCTCCACCGCCGCATCCAGGTCGCTGTCCGTGACGTCGAAACGCGCGAGCATGGCCGAGCGGGCCTGCTCTGCAGTAGGAAGCGACAGCAGCATCAGCATGCAGTCGGCACCGACACGGTCCACCGTATAGTAAATGCCACCGCGAAGATCGAGCAAAACCAGCTCGTCGTCGTAATTTTCGAACAATATTTCTTGATTATCAAAACACAGCAACTTCACAAGGAACCCCTTCTGCTATTTCGAGAACGCCCCACCCATTACATGGAACGTTTGCGATCCAATGATTTTTTGAACACCCTCAGAACATTCAACTCCACCAACCCTTTGCCATTGGTCAAATTCCCCTCATGGCGACGAAAAATAACAGAATCAAAATCCAGCCGCACCACCCGAATACCCTGATTCTGAGCACGGTGAAACCAGTCCACGTCCTCGCCAAACCAAAGGTCAGGATCGAACGTGCCGACCCGGGAAAATACCGAGCGCCTGAACACCGTTCCAGAGATGGAGTATGGAAACTGCGCAAGAGGTGAGGTTGACAGTTCAAAAGGATGTTCTGGGCCGCGCCTTGCCATCACCTTGGGCATCCCCATTGCCAGATCGGCCTGATCATCTTTCCTGAGCGTATCCACGAGACGGCCTAACGCGCCATCCGCCCAAAGGTCATCGCTGTCGATAAACGCGATGTACTCGCCCCGTGCATGCTCCAGTCCAAAATTGCGAGCGGAAGCCGGTCCGCCGTTGGATTTGCTCAATACCCGCACACCCGGAAATTCCCCGGCACACGCAGCCGTTCCATCGGTAGACCCGTCGTCAACCACGATGATTTCAATGCCATCCATCCCCTGATTCGATACGCATTCAATTATTCCAGCAACAAATCCCCGCCGATTGTAAGCGGGGATAATGACCGTCAAATCAGAGATCGACATTAGGCATCCTCAGTCAAATACGATCCTTGAAAGCACTTCATCGAGACGCCAGGCGCTTTCTGTCCAAGGCTTTTTTGAAGCTGCGCAGCACATTCAGCTCCACCAGATTTTTCCCCTCCGTCATATTCCCCCCATGGCGCCGGACAACGACGGACACGCCATCAATCCGCATGACGTTGATGCCACGCTCTCCAGCACGGGCAAACCAATCGACGTCCTCGCCAAAGTTCATATCCGCATCGAACAAGCCAACCCGATCAAACACCTCACGCCTGAAAACCGAGCCCGTGATATATGATCTAAACCCTTCACATGGATTGCCAAAATATTCGTACGTACCGCTTCGCATATTCCATTGGGCCAATTGTGGCCATCCCATGACCACATCCACTTCGGGGTGTGCGTCCATGGTGCGCACCAACTCCCGTAACACACCCTCCGGCCACAGGTCATCACTGTCGAGAAAAGCGAGATATTCCCCCCGCGCGTTCATGATGCCCCGGTTGCGCGCCTGAGCGGGCCCACTATTGGGCTGCTCAAACAGTTTGGCGCTGGGATGGGCGCGCACACGCGCCGCCGTGCCATCGGTGGAGCCATCATCCACCACGATCAGTTCCAGATCGGGATATCCCTGGCCCACGATATTCGCAATGGCCTCGTCAATCAGATGCGCCCGGTTATATGCAGGAACGATCACCGTCACGGCCGTCGGCTGGGGGCCGAGAAACGGCGTCTGCGCGCTCCTCGACCGCTTTGGAGGCGCCTGGAGCCATGACACAAGAGCGTCCACCAGCAATTTTCTGTCACGCCCCAACTGCAATGCATACCCAGGAACAGCCTGGCAAAGCCGGTCGATGAATGCGTAGGTGGCATTGCCGGCATATGCCAACTGCTCCACGGTGGTCAGACCCGCTGCGTTGCGCACCTCGTTGGGGGTGATGTCCGTATCCAGAAAAGAAGACTCCGAGTCCTGCACCCGCGGCACGGCCACGCCCTTGATGGGCATCGAAGAAGGCATGGCAGCGCTGAACGCCGGTGTGAGCTGGAACACTGCCTTCTCATCCGCCGCTCCAGCCGGATTGCTCAGGCAGGGAAGTAGGCGCTCACAGTGGGCCAATTGATCGCGGTGAACCTTGGCCGAACCATACAAGGGGTACACCGTGGGTTCTGGCTCCAAGCCGACCACGACGTAGTCGTCCCCGCAAAACAGCATGCCATGCTGCAATCCAGCGAGCGCCGTGGACGATTTGCCGATGCCTCCGCGTCCCGTAAGCAAAAGCGCTCCGTCTTTCGTACCTATCGCCGCCGCATGCAGAAGCTGGCGCCCGTCCTCCGCCATGCACCAATGCAGCAGCGTGCGCAGCGGCGCTGCCGCGCACCAATACGGCAGGCTTCTCGGATCATCCACCCAGTAGTAGCCACAGCGCTCTTGCCGGGAGTACATATTGACGGAGAGTTCTCCGTACAGAAACGCAAACTGGTACACGGAGTTGTCGAAACCCCAGATGTCACCACGGTCGGTGAAATGCCGATTGTCAAATGATGGACGCGGTATTTTGGTGCCGCCGCTGGCGCCATCCCATAGGCAAAGCGTGTGGCGGGCAACAGAATTCCCCGTGGGTTCAGCCACGCGCAGATGGCTCAGTGCCGGCAGAAAGATTTCCTGCAGCCGGGAACTGCCGAAGCGCAAATCGATATGAATTTCGGCGACCTTGAGGATGACGGCCGACTCATAGGCCTTGGCTGCCGTCTGATACCCCCCCTGCATTTGTTCGAAGAATTTCTTTTGGCAGACCAGATCCTTATAGAAATCACTCACGATGCCGATTCCTTGCCACGTGCACGCTGTCTGTCGATATGTTGCTTGAGGATCGACAGGTGCTGGATTCTTTCGGATTTTTGCGTGATGCCCGAATTGGTGGGATGTATCCGTCGATGCAGCAACACCTCCGGCAGGATGAAACTTGAAAGACCGATGCCTTGACTGCGTGAATACCATTCGACGTCAATCCCGACCGACAAATCAGTTCGATAATCTCCAACGCGCGCAAATGTGGACTTCTTCGTCAGCAAGGTGCCGCTGGTTGGCGCCGGCATCGCACCGCCCGGACAATGCAGGCCAGCGCGGATTTCGGGGGCAAGTTCCGGGCTCAAGAACTGCATGGCATATGCATAAGCAACATCAACGGCTGGATGATCGGCCAGATGACGCATCTGCATCTGCAGCTTATGAGGCTCCCAGCGGTCATCAGAGTCGAGGAATGCAATGTATTCGCCGCGTGCAGCAGCCACACCCGCATTTTTCGCTGCGCTCGCGCCTTGATTCGGCTGGTAAATATAGCGAAGGCGGTCACCGTACGACCGGCAAATTTGCGCGGAACCATCCACGGAACCATCGTCGACCACCAGCACTTCAATATCCGCAAACGTCTGGGCTAGCGCGCTGTCGATCGCCTCGGCAATATACATCTCGCGGTTAAAGCACGTCACCACGACACTGACCTTGGGAGCCAACACGGATTCACCACCTCTCAAAAAATCACAAGTCACTCGTCCAGACTACTGCCATCCACCGGGTACGCCTACCCGCTCAAGACCGCCGCAGCAGCCGGCGGGCCATGTGCGCAGGAAAATCACGCCAACGGCTTATCTTGCTAGCAGTTTTCAGATAGCTCGGGAAACTCCCGAGCAAACGCCACCAGGGCATGTCTGGATACGCACGCGAATGGTTCATCCACCCAAGCACCAGGAGCTGGTCTGCACGCATTTCATAGGACGAAGATGTCTGCAATCTGAACAACAAACTTTCGTAGCGCGACGGAACAGCCGCATTCAAGCTGTCCATCACGTGCTCTGGAATGGGCGCGTCATGCGTTTCGCGCAGGTAATTCAAGGCCATCTGCAGCAACTGCACACTGTTCAGATAGCGCGCGTGGTCCATCAGCCGCAGCCAATCGATCCGCTCGCCGCGCAAGATCCACATGGCATCGACAATCCAGCGCAGCGGTGGCAATGCATTCCACAGCGCCCCATGCAGGCATACGTGGAGCAGTTGGTCCGTTGCATCGAAGGCTCGGCAATCCACACCCTTGAAATCCGACACAACGGAATTTTCCCAGAATCGCTCATGCGCTCCTGGCCATGTGGCCCGGTGCAAAGGGGTCCAATGCAGATCTATTTCCCATTTTTGCCCATTGACTGTGCGCGTAAATTCCACCGCATGGGTCAAGCGTTTTTCACGAATCTCCTTGAATTGGATATCGATGCGGCGTGCATACCCATATCTCAGCAGCACTGCACTGGCGTCTTCAAAACGATCGGGATGCACCATGAAGTCAAGGTCACTCATGGGCCTCAGCGCAGGATCAACGTAATAGCGCTGAATCAACGCGGAACCCTTGAGCAAAATCACCTCGATGGACTCCGCGCGCAATGCGGCAAGCACTTTACGCAACTCCGAAAGCATCAGATGGTTGCGGCACCACTGGTAGCGGTAAATGCCGCGCAGCCGCCCCATTTCCGCATCGCACAGCCCCGATTTTTCCGCTTGCCGGTACAAAAGCGGCAATAACCGGTTCGATGATTCATCCAAATGGTCTATATCCTCGAGGTCTCTCCATGTCCACCAGTGCTCTGGAAATTCATCCGAGGGGCACAGACAGGCCCTCAGCAAGGCCGCCTGGCCTGGTTGAGGGAGATTTTGAGAAGGTTTTTTGACCTTGGAGTGTGGAGAAGCTGTCATCCGCCGGGAAAAGAAGGCACTGCTTTGACGGGCGGATGCTGCGTCCGGCCGTGCATGGAAGCGGGCATTTTCGATTATTTTTTCACCAGCCCCATGCAGCAAGGCAAAGCAGATTCACATCCGAAAAGCCGCCCGCCCGTCCGCTACGGCGCGTCATCGGGCGCCGGTCCTTCGCCGGGCGCGGCGCCGCAGTGCACCTTGGCAAACGTGAGGATGACCTCCCGCACGACCTTGCGCTGCGGCGCGGGCAGTTGCAGGAAAGCATCGAAGGCCTCGCGCTCCAGGTAACCTACCCCGTCATCCCAGCGCTTGCGCTGCTCCTGCACCGACAGGCGCACCGCCTCGCCAAAGCGCAGCACCTCGGGCTCGATCTTCAGCCACTCGGCCAGGACCTGCACCTTGTCCTGCGCCGGAATCGCCTCGCCACGCAGCCAGCGGCGCGCCGCCTGCAAGGTCACCGACCGCCCCCAGTACCGCGTGTTGAATTCACGCTCAAGCACCACCGGCCGCAGCGGATAGCCCGCCTGGGCCATGGCGGTGCGCAAGCGCTGGCCAAACTCGATTTTCTCGTTCATGAACCTAAAGTAGGTTTTCAAATGAACTGGTAGAGACTTTTGGTTCATTTTCAAATAGACTGTTGGTTCACTTCATCGCATGCCTCATGGTGGGAGGGACATCCGCATGCAGACAGAACACGAGACCGGCCAGCAGATGCCCCGCGAACGCGAGGCCGCCCGTGCCGGGCGCGGCTTCACCCTGATCGAGGTCATGATCGTCGTGGCCATCGTCGGCATCCTGGCTGCGGTGGCGCTGCCGTCGTACAGCCGGTACGTCACGCGCGCCAAGCTGCCCGAGGCGTTCTCGGTGCTTTCGGGCATGGGGCTGTCGGCGCAGCGCTACTTCCAGGACAACCGCACCTACGCCGATACCAGCGGCATCAACGGCTGCCCGCCTGGCGTGGGCGTGGCCAACGGCACCAGCAAGCACTTCAACTTCGCCTGCAGCAACGTCGCCGCCGCCACCATCACGATGACGGCCACGGGCATCGGCACCGACCTGTCGGGCATCGTCTTCACGCTGGACCAGAACAACGCGCGCGCCACCACGTCCGTGCCGTCGGGATGGACGGGCAGCAATGGCGGCGCATGCTGGGTGCGCAGCCAGAGCGGGGAATGTTCATGAGCCCCGTCCCGCACACCCCACGCCCGCCCCGGCGGCCACACCCCAGGCGCGGCGGCCGGGGCTTCACCCTCATCGAGCTGATGGTGACCATCACCATCATGGCGATCCTGCTGATGATGGCGGTGCCGCCGGTGATGCGCGCGCTCCAGAACGCCCGCACCGCGGCGCTGGTGCACCGCCTGCCGCAGGACGTGGCCTGGGCACGCAACCGCTCCGCCACCTCGCCCACGCCCTACCGCATCGTGCTGGGGCCAGGCTGCCAGTGGCAAACGCAGCAGGCCAGCTTCGCCGGCGGCACGCTGGCCTGGAACAGCACGGCCGAGACGGACGCGCGCTCCATGCCCGCCGCCACGGCCGCCGCCGCCCACCCCCAGGCCACCTGCAGCCTGAGCGGCGGCGCCACCCAGCACGTCACCTTCGACGGCCAGGGGCTCATCGCCGACAACGCCCCCACCGTCACCATCGCCAGCGGCAACGGCCAGACCTGGACGCTGCAGATCCTGCTGTCGGGCCTGGTGCTGCTGAACGCACAGACCAGTTCATGATGCCCGTCCCGCACCCCACCCGCACACCCCGCCGCCCGCGCCAGCGCGGCATGACGCTCATCAGCGTGCTGGTGTCGCTGCTCATCTTCGCCTTCGGCCTGCTGAGCCTGGCAGGGCTGTATGCGCGCCTGCTGTCGGCACAAACCGGCAACGAGATGGCCACCAGCACGCAGGTCTTCGGCAACCGCTTCTGGGCGCTGCTGCAGGCACACCCCGGGCTGGTGCAGGCGCTCCAGGCCCATGGCACCAGCGTGACCTACACCCAGGCCAGCATGGGCGACGCCCCGGCCGGGCTGCAGCCGCTGCTGCGCGACGTCTTCAGCAGCAAGGCCCTGCGCCTGCCGGACGCCAGCGTCACCATCACCCTGGGCAACGACGCGCGCGGCCAGGCCTGCGCCACCACCACGCCCGAGACCACCGTCTGCGGCGTCGGGCTGCGCATCGACTGGCCCGCGCAAGGCGGCGGCACCCCGCGCAGGCAAAGCTATTCGTTCCAGGTCGGAGGGTTTTGAAATGCTCCCTCAAAACGGCCTCTGCCCCTTACCAGACAAGCGCCTGCAGCTATCGATAAGGAAGCATGTGCAAACCGGTTTCACGCTGATCGAGCTCATGGTCACCCTGCTCATCGGCATGCTGCTGACGCTGGCGGTGCTCGTCATCCAGGCCGAACTCTCGCGCGCCAACATGCTGCTGGCCGACGCCAGCCAGCGCAACGACCAGGCCCGCTCGGCACTCGACCTGCTCCAGCGCGACCTGGGCAATGCCCTGTACATGCTGGGCGGCACCACGCCCCGGTGCGAAGCCACGCTGCAGTACACCGGCGCTGCAGCCACGCCCGTGGCCACCCTCCAGGGCGTCACCGCCCAGCCCCAGCCCGCGCCGCTGCCGGCCAGCACCGCCGTGGCGGATGCGCTGCTCAAGCCCGATGCCTACGCGGGCGGCGAAGGCGGCGTCACCAACGCCAGCCACATGCTCGCCGTCACGCTGGTGCCCTCGGCGCTGCGCGCGCCGCCCGCCACCGGCGTGCAAAGCACGCCCTACAAGGTGGTGCACAACGTGGCGGCCACGGCCCCCTCGGGCCAGCAAGCCGTGAACGACGGCTGGTTGCCGCTGAACAGCACCACGGGCATCGCCGCGGGCGACTCCCTCACGCTGCTGCTGCCCCTGTCGGGCGGCACCGCGAGCGGCCTGGCCTGCCTGCGCTTCACCGCGGGCAGCCTGGGCACGGTTTCGCTGCCGCCCCCGGCCACCGGCACGGTCGCGGCGGTGCGCATGGCCGTGCCCGGCAAGTTCGCCGACTTCACCCAGCCGCTGCGCGACGCGGGCCTGCTGGCGGCCGGCCAGGTGCTGGCCAACGGCCAGCTCGCCGGCACCAAGCTCAAGAACGACGGCCCCGCCGCCGGCCAGGGCGCCGTGCAGACCCTGGTGTACTACGTGGCCCGCGCCGCCAATGGGGCATCGGGCTCGGTGCCCGTGTTGGCGCGCGCCACCATCAACGCCGACGGCACACTGGCCGCCCAGCCCGCGCCCGTGGCCGCCGGGGTGGTGAGCCTGCAGGCCCTGTTCGGCGTGGACGGCGCCAGCGCCGCCACGCCGCCCACCGGCGGCGTGACCCACTACCGCACCTGGCAGCAGGTCACGGCCAGCCAGCTCACGGGCCGCGTGCGCACGGTGCTGTACGCCGTGGTGGCACGCACGCTGCAGGCGCACCGCGGGAACCCCGAGGTCACGCAGGTGGACATTCCGAGCCCGCAGCTCGCGGCGGGCGACCCGGTGTTCACCGCCTTCCGGCCCCGCACCGACGATGAAAAGCGCGACCGCTACACGGTGCGCACCGCCGAGGTGGCGCTGCGCAACCAGATATGGGGGCGCTGATGCAATTTCCAGCCAAATCAGCCCCAAAGCCTTGCATGGAAAGCGCTACCAGCTCCCTTTTCAGGAGCACACGGAGGCGCCAGCGGGGCGACGTGCTGCTGTTCGTCCTGTTCGCGCTGCTGGTCACGCTGCTGGGCGGGCTGTACGCCATGCGCGGGCTGCTCGACGACACCGTGGTGGCAGGCCATGCCGCGCAGCGCCAGAAGAACGTGCAGATGGGCGACGCCGCGCTGGCGCTGGCCACCCAGGTGATCACCAGCACGCTCGGCGGCACCGATGGCAGCGTGGCGCTGCAGATCGCCGCCGATGGCGCGAGCTGGTTCCACATACCGTCCGGCGCGGGCGCCTGGGATCCGCCCGGCACCGGCACCAACGCAGGCTTCTGGAGCCAGTGCACGGACAGCGCGGCCGCCGTGAAGTGCCCCGACGTCGCCACGCTGGCCGGCACCGCGCTGCCCGGCGGCTACACCGCGCGCATGCTGGTCGTGCCCACCAACCTGCCGCCCGATCCGCAGACCTGCGGCACCACCGGGTACGTGGCCAGCTTCTACAGCGTGTTCGTGAACGTGCGCGAAGCCAGCGGCATGACCTCCGCCAACCTGGAGAGCGTCTTCAAGCAATGCGTGCGCGACATGAACTGAACCCACCAGGACCTGCCATGAAACAGCCCCCTCCGCACCGCCCTCCCCTGCAGGTGGCAGCCGCCAGCCTCTGCCTCGCCGCGCTGGCCTGCGGCCTGCCGCCCGCCAGCGCCCAGACCCAGGCCCGGCCCCAGGTGGTCTTCGCCGTGGGCAACTCGGAATCGATGGACGGCACGCTCTCCGGCGCCATCATGACCGGCTCGGGCATGTTCGCGGGCAACGCCAGCCTCAGCTCGCTGGCGGGCTCGTCCTCGCCGCCCAGCTATGCCGTGCCCGCGGGCTTCACGCCGCCGAAGCAGGCAGCCGATGGCACGGGCCAGGCGCCCTACACCGTCAGCAGCGGCGGCACGCTGTACGACAACGGCGCCAGCCGCCTGAACGTGGCCAAGGCGGGCATCGCCAGCACCCTGAACAGCTATTTGGGCAGCATGGACTTCGCCCTGGTCACCTACCAGACCAGCAACAGCAGCGTGTACACCACCTGGGCATACCACATGTCGCCGCTGGGCGGCTTCAGGTTCACCAACACCCGGCAAGCGGGAAAACGCTACGTCAACAACCCCTGCTACGCGGCCACCGGGGCGGCGGGGCTCTCCGCCACGGTGCGCAGCAATTGCCAGTCCATCGCCGACGCCAACCTGTACAGCGCGGCCGCAGCCCCGGGCGGCATCTTCGCCAACCCGTACATGGAGATCGCCTCCAGCGCCGACGATCCCAGCATCAACGACGTGCTGTATGCGAACAACCTCGCCGCCCTGTGGATTACCTACGGTGCGGTGACCACCAACAATGGCGTCACCGTGACCCCGCCCAGTGCCAATACGCCGTACACGGCCTATGGCCTGAACAGCTACAACAACGGCGGCATCCTGGTGGGCTATGCCAGCTCGGCCCCTGCTGACAACCCCTATGGTTACCGCACGGCCAGGCAGACCGGCCCCACCAACGCGGGCTACGTGCCCTTCTCCTCGCAGGTGATGTACGTGCAGCGCGGCTTCGGCTACGGCGGCAGCCAGTCCGCCACCACGGGCAGCACCCGGGTGGCCATGACCAGCCTGGGCAACAGCCCCGCCGCCGCGGCCATCGCCACCGCCTACAACCAGTTCAAGCCCCTGCTGGAGCCCGAGACCAACAACATCGGCACCGGCGAGATCAAGGCCATCGCCGGGCAGGCCGCCACGGCCGGCCTGGTGGCGGGCGCGGGCAGCGTGCTCTCCAGCCTCACGGCCACCTGCGCCGGCCAGTACGTGATCCTGCTGACCGACGGCCTGCCCACGATGAGCCTGGACGGCAAGGCCTGGCCGCCGCTGGGCAGCGAGGCCGGCGCGGGCTACGGCGTCTACGCCACCTTCGCCGGGCTGCCCGCGAACGCGCCCTATGGCATGCGCGACGGCACCGGCTCCACGCTGGCACGCGGGTCGCTGGTGGCAGGCGCCACCGCCACCAACAACCAGGCGCTGACCGACACCATCGCCAAGATCACCGAACTCCGGAGCCGGGGCATCAAGACCTACGTGGTGGGCCTGGGCGCGGGCGTGGATGCCACGCAGAACCCGGCGGCGAACGCGGCCCTGAACGCCATGGCGATCGCGGGCGGCACCGGGCAGCAGTACCCGGCGAGCGACATTCCTTCGTTCCAGGCGGCACTCTCGGCCATTGCGGCGCAGATCTACGCCAGCACGCAGATCACCGCGCCCGTGGCACCGGGCAGCGTCACCTCGGGCTCCAAGGTCTACGTGGTGACGAGCAAGAACCAGTCCGGCGCCATGGGCGGGCATATCGAGGCGTACAACACCGACACATCCCCCAGCGCCGCGCCCGGCACCGCCGTCGGCAGCGCGCTGTGGGACGCCGGCAGCCCCGCCAAGATGGGTGCCGCCACGCGCCGCGACAGGCTCTGGAGCACCCTCGCCACGCCCGGCGGCGGCGCCCCGGGCGCGGGCGCGCTCGCCAGACTGGCCGGCATGGACGCGGCGGCCTTCGGCTGGCCGCTGTCGCCCGCGCAGACCTGCGTGCCCAGCCTGGCCACCATCCTGGCCTACACCTTCAACCCCAGCTACGGCACGGCGGGCGACACGGGCAGCGGCGGCATGGGGTTTCCCGCGCCGGTGGCGGGCTGCTCCTACCTGGCCGGGCGCGAGCCCAACTGGATGCTGGGCTCGATGAGCCCGAACGACGGCGTCCAGTACCTGGGCGCGCCCGGAAGCGCCTCGCTGCTCGACCTGCCCGGCTATCCGGCCTTCGCATCGCGCAACAAGGGCCGCCAGGGGCTGGTGCTGGCCGCGAGCAACGACGGCATCCTCTACGGCATCGACGCCGACACCGGGGCCATGCACTGGGGCTGGATGCCGCGCCCCTTCGTGGCGCAGCTCGCGCAGTACACCGCGCTCACGTCCAGGCAATTGTTCGACGGCGGCTTTCGCGTGGCCGACGCGGTGGACGCATCCAACGGCTGGGCCAGCTACGTGGTGGGCACGGCCCAGGGCGGGGCGTACCACTATGCGCTGCAGCTCACCGGCAACGCCAGCGCCACGGAAACCACGCCGCCCGGCCCGGCCGCGCAGGCCTGGGGTATCGGCGTACCCGGCGGCACGTCGCCGCAAATGCAGGAGCCCGTGGTAGTGACGGTGGGCGGCCGGCAGTACGCGCTGTTCGTCGTCAACACCACCTCGGGCGCCACCACCACGAGCGCGCTGTACGAGGTCAACGTGGCCACAGGCCAGGCGGCCGGCGGCGGCGCGCTCTCGGCCAGCCTGCCCTTCGCCGCGCACAGCGCCATGAGCTACGACGCGCAGACCGGCACGCTGTGGCTGGGCGACAAGACGGGCGGCGTCTGGTCGGTCAGCATCACCGGCCAGAGCACCGCGGACGCGGCCACCGCGCTCCAGCGCGGGGCCGTCAGCCCGGCCGCCCCGATCAACTTCGTGGGCTATGGCGAGTCGGAGGGCATTCCCTACGTCTGGGCGGCAGCCAAGGACAAGCTCACGATGTTCACGCTGTCCGGCTCGGGCATGGCCCCCGCCGCCTGGGCCAGCCAGGGTGGCACGTCGCCGCAGGGGTACAAGGCAGGCAACGCCAGCGCGGCCGTCAGGGCGCTGAAGCAGGGCGGCCAAATCTCCGCACCGCCGGTGCTGGCCAACGGCGTGCTGGTGGTGCCGGTGCACGTGCCGCCCGCCGCTGGCAGTTGTGGAGCGGGCCAGGGGTATTACCAGCTGTTCGACCTGGCGTCGGGCTCGGACCCCAAGATCCGCATCACCTACAACGGCGCGGACGTGGTGGCCGGAGAGATCTACCTCGGCGCGGGCGCGCCGCTCACACCCGGCCTGCACGGTTCGGAAAAAGGCATCGTGGGCTATCCCGGCACCGATGCCCCGCCCGCCGCAGGCAGCAGCCCCAGCCTGGGCTCGATCAATTTCGGCGGCAAGCCCCTGAGCCGGGCGATCCTTTGGCGACAGCGCTAGGCAGGTTTCCAAGTAAACAAGGTCAGCAACGAAACCACCCTCAACCATCCTGTTCGTGCTGCACACAGACATTTCGAGGAAAGACCGACAGCAGGAATCGCTTGGGCAAGCACCACTGGATGGTGGAGAGAGCCCATACGCCGTTGGCTGACTCCAGAAGGTTGCGCATCCGGTGCGAGCGCCGATAAGTCATCCACGAACTAACTACAGCCCCTTGAACATGCCATCGCAGAGGGCGGGTAAACACCACCAATCCACCTGTGTCATTCAATCTTCATAAGGCTAGAGTCACGAGGTGCTAACTTTGCAACCCCATCCACAGTGGAAGGAGAAGAGACATGTCAACACCTACCTTGGCTGAGAGCATTGCTTTTTTGACGGACTTGAACATTTCCAAGGTCGATCCTGCTGGGCTGGCTGTAAATTTTGCGCTGCAGGCACGGCGTGCCGAACTATTCACCTCTGAACAGTTAATTGGAGCGAAACTGAAGCTGGTAAACAACAAGGGGCTGGAGCTATTGGATCAGTTGGTAGATGGTGAAGCTCCCACCGCTGAAGCTGCTGCCCCAGCACCAACACCTGCGCCTGCCGCAGCACCAGCCCCCGCTCCCTCGGTATTGCAGGCACAAATTGATGCAAATAACGTGTTTGACAAATCGAAAAGCCAAGCGGTCATTGCGAGCTCGACGATGATGACCTATGAAGCTGGCGTAGATGCAATTTTACGGGAAGCCATCGCAGATGCCTTGATTCTTGCCAAGCTTTATGCCGATAGCGTAGCGAAGTTTGAATCATCGCCTAAAGAGTGGTTTGAATCCCACCTTCGGGTTCTAGAGGCATGCGGATGGGCCGTCAGCAGCCTGCTATCTTCAGATTACAAATCTACGGGGCAAGCTGCTGAAGTCCATCAAACAATCATTGGACTGCTTGCTGCCGTAGCGGGCGGTGCTACCGGCGGGCTTCTTTTGGCCAAGGCTCTGCTGGAAGCGTTGGATAAAATGGATGAGGGGCAGTGGATCACTCTTTGGAAAAAGGAGACTTTTCAATCAAAAATATCTCAATTTCAATTCGGCTTTGCCAGCGTGAAAGATGATTTTGTCATAGTGAATTTAGCCTTCATGTACTTGAAGGCTAACACCAATCTCTACCAAGTCCTCTTTTTTAAATGGAATGACGCCCAAGCCGATCTATATGGAAAATCACAGTCCATCATTCTAAACAAGAGCACCGTCTTGGAAACCGCACCAGTCGTAAGAAATAAAATCAAGGAAATCCGCGGAAATTTCCTAAGCTCGATTATGAATTTAACACCCATTCAGCAATAAGAGACGAATTATCTACCCACGCTTGCGTAGACTGGTGGCGCTAGCCGCTCCTAGCCCAGCTTCGAGCAGCCATGACGCAATTGCCCCAGCCATGAAGCAGTGCACTCGTCAGAGTTCCGGTGGATGCTTCTTGAACATTGGGCAGCATTGAGGGACACCTTGAGGCCGCACCAACGTCGTTCACGCACGCCTAGAGCATCCTGAGGAAACTACTAACGATGTGGTCGGCATACCGGCTGGCCACGGTGGCGACGAAGCGGCTGAAATCGACGTGCGCCGTGTCGTCGGCGCGGTCCGAGATGGTGCGCATGGCGGCGAAGGGCACGCGGTAGTCGGCGCAGACCTGGGCCACGGCGGCGCCCTCCATCTCCACGGCCAGCACCGGGTGGCCCGCCGCGTGCAGCGACGTGCGCAGCGCATGCGCATCCTGCGCGGCCGAGACGAAGCGGTCGCCGCTGGCCAGCAGGCCCTGGTGCACGCGCGGCGTGGCGCCGCCGTCTTGGGCATCAAAAACGCCCCCAGCCCTTTCCAGGCAAGCGCTGGCAGCTTGCAAAAGCGTAGCAGTCAGCGCCGTGTCGCAGGCCAGGCGCGCGCCGCCGTAGCCGGGCAGCTCCCAGCGCGGGAAGAGGGGCGAGGCGTCCATGTCGTGCTGCAGGTAGTCGCTGGCCACCACCACGTCGCCCACGCGCACGCCATCGCCCACGCCGCCGGCCACGCCCGTGAACAGGATGCGCGACGCGCCAAAGCGCTCGATGAGCGCCGTGGCCGTGGTAGCCGCCGCCACCTTGCCGATGCCGGACAGCGCCAGCACCACGGGCCGCTCGTGCAGCTCCCCACGCCAGAAGGAGCGCCCGGCGTGGATGACGCGCTGCGGATGCGCCAGCGCCTGCACCAGGCCAGCCTGCTCTTCGGGCAGTGCGCTGAGGATGGCGGTGCTCATGGGCGCAGCCTGCACCACGGGCGCGGCCCAGGCCAGCGGCCGCCGCGCAAGGGCCGCCCCGCCGCGCTGGCGGCGTCCCCCTGCCCGCATGGCGCAGCCATGCAAGAGCGGGGGGAAGCCGCGCAGCGGCTCAGGGGGGTGCTCACTTCTTATCCCGCAGCTCGCGGCGCAGGATCTTGCCCACGGGGGTCTTGGGCAGGTCGGTGCGGAACTCGATCACCTTGGGCTGCTTGTAGCCCGTGAGGTTGGCGCGGCAGAACTCCTTGACCTGCGCCTCGGTCAGCGCCGGGTCCTTCTTGACGATGACCAGCTTCACGGCCTCGCCGGTCTTCTCGTCGGGTACGCCCACCACGGCGCATTCGAGCACGCCGGGCATCTTGGCCACCACGTCCTCGACCTCGTTGGGGTAGACGTTGAAGCCGCTGACCAGCACCATGTCCTTCTTGCGGTCCACGATCTTGAAGTAGCCGCGCTCGTCGATGATGCCAATGTCGCCGCTCTTGAAGTAGCCGTCCTCGGTCATGACCTTGGCGGTTTCATCGGGGCGCTGCCAGTAGCCGGCCATGACCTGCGGGCCCTTGATGGCGATTTCGCCGGGCTGGCCCTGGGTGGTGACTTCGTTGCCCTCGTCGTCCAGCAGCTTCATGTAGGTGCTGGGGATGGGCACGCCGATGGTGCCGGTGTAGTCGGTCGCGGTGACCGGGTTGCAACTGGCCGAGGGGCTGGTTTCCGACAGGCCGTAGCCTTCGCAAATGGGGCAGCCGGTCTTCTCCAGCCAGAGCTTGGCCACGGCGCCCTGCACGGCCATGCCGCCGCCCACGGAGATCTTCAGGTTCTTCCAGTTGACCTTGCCGAAGTCGGGGTGGTTGGCCAGGCCGTTGAACAGCGTGTTCACCGCCGGGAAGCTGTGGAAGCTGTGGCGCGACAGCTCCTTGAGCACGGCGGGCAGGTCGCGCGGGTTGGGGATCAGGATGGTCTTGCCGCCCGTGCGCATGGACAGCATCATGTTCACGGTGAAGGCGAAGATGTGGTACAGCGGCAGCGCGCACACCGCCGTGGGCTGCTCGCCCGCGGGCACCTTGCTCATCACAGGGGCGTTCCAGGCCTCGGACTGCAGCACGTTGGCGATGATGTTGCGCTGCAGCAGCACGGCGCCCTTCGACACGCCGGTGGTGCCGCCGGTGTACTGCAGCAGCGCGATGTCGTCGGGCTTGATGTCCGGCGCCTTGAAGCTGCCGCGCGTGCCCTGGGCGACGGCGTCGTTGAAGCGCACGGCGCCGGGCAGGTCGAACTCGGGCACCATCTTCTTGACGTTGCGCACCACGTAGTTGACCAGCGCGCCCTTGAGCAGGCCGAGCTGGTCGCCCATGGCGCACAGCACCACGTGCTTGATGGGCGTATTGGCCACGCAGCCCTGCAGCGTGGTAGCGAAGTTCTCGATGATGATGATGGCCTTGGCGCCGGAGTCCTTGAGCTGGTGCTCCAGCTCGCGCGCGGTGTACAGCGGGTTGACGTTGACCACCACGTAGCCCGCGCGCAGCACGGCCGCCACCGCGACCGGGTACTGCGGCACGTTGGGCATCATGATGGCGACGCGGTCGCCCTTGGCCAGCCCCAGGCTCTGCAGGTAGGCCGCGAGGGCGCGGCTGAGCGAGTCGGTCTCGGCGTAGCTGATGTCCTTGCCCATGAAGCTGTAGGCGATCCGGTCGGCGTACTTGGTGAACGCTTCGTCCATCAGGGCCACCAGGGACGGGTACTGCGACGGGTCGATGTCGGCCGGAACACCTTGCGGGTAAGCGGCCAGCCAGGGGCGGTCTTGCATGCTTGTCTCTCCTAACTTCTCGTTACAAAACGGATGGCCTGCATTGTCTCAGCGGGCCCTTTCTCTCACGCCGGTGGTTATCCCGAAGCCGGGGCCACCGCTTGATGCTGCGCAACGTCCCCAGGCACAGGCCGCCGGCTAGGGCCGGGGCGCCGCGGGGACGGGGAACGGCGGGATGGTCAGGGTGCCGTCCATCATGCCGGTGCTCTGCCGGGCGGCCTGGGCCAGCGCCTCGGTCCACGCCTTGGCGGGCCTGCCGGCCACCAGGAATTCATGGCTGTTGCGCGTCTGCGGGCGCAGCAGGTGCTGCGCCACCCAGGCGTCCACCACGACCAGGGCGCCCCGGTCCATGCCATAGCGGTAGCTGATGTAGCTGGCCGGCTGCGGCGGCGCCAGCTTGCGGCCGGCCAGCCACTGCGCCCATTCGGTCTGGTGCTTGTCCATCCAGGCGCCGTCGGCCCAGCGCTTCATGCGCAGGCAGTCCACGCGCACGCTGGAGCCGCTGCGCGCGTCCTCCACGTCCATGCCCTGCTGGCGCGGGCAGTTGCCGGTCCAGAGCACGTCCTCGCGCTCGAAGTTGCCACGGTTGGTCTGCACGCGCAGCACGGCCAGCACGTCCTTCTTGGCGCCGCGCAGCACCAGGGTGCGCGCCTGCAGCGCGATGCTGTCGCCCGGCTCCGATGGCAGGGGGTAGACGGCGTCGCTGGTGCCCAAATCCTCCCAGTCACCCGGGGGCAGGTTCAGGCGCGTGCGCCCGACCTGGTACTCGTTCGGCTGGCGCTCCAGGGGCGCGCAGGCCCCGAGGGCCAGGGCGGCGCAGGCCAGGAGCAGACGGGGCAGCCAGCGGCGGGCTGGCAGAGCGGATGTATTCATATCTGACCACAAGCTTACATGAAGATGGTTGCGCCCCCGCCGCGCGCGCCCGCTGTAGGGAGCTGCCCCCACCGGCGCGGCGCCCGGGCCGCGTGCAAAAAAGGCAGCCCGAGGGCTGCCTTGGCATGGCCGTCGCGCGGGGCGCTCAGCGCACGACCTGCGCGAGTTCCCCGGCGGCGTATTTCTGCGCCATCGCGGCCAGCGGCACGCCCTTGATCTTGGCGGCCTGGCCTTCGCAGCCGAATTCCAGGTAGCGCTGCTTGCAGATCGCCTTGGCGGCCTCGCGCGCGGGCTTCATCCATTCGCGCATGTCGAACTTGTCGGGGTTCTCGGCGTGGAACTTGCGCACCGCGCCGGTCATGGCCAGGCGGATGTCGGTGTCGATATTGATCTTGCGCACGCCGTACTTGATGGCTTCCTGGATTTCCGCCACGGGCACGCCGTAGGTTTCCTTCATCTTGCCGCCGTACTGGTTGATGAGGGCCAGCAGGTCCTGCGGCACGCTGGAGGAGCCGTGCATCACCAGGTGGGTGTTGGGAATGCGCGCGTGGATTGCCTTAACGCGGCTGATGGCCAGCACGTCGCCCGTGGGCGGGCGCGTGAACTTGTAGGCGCCGTGACTGGTGCCGATGGCGATGGCCAGCGCGTCGAGCTGCGTGGCCGTGACGAACTGCGCGGCTTCCTCGGGGTCGGTCAGCATCTGGCTGTGGTCCAGCTTGCCGACGGCGCCCACGCCGTCTTCCTCGCCCGCCTCGCCGGTCTCCAGCGAGCCCAGGCAGCCCAGCTCGCCCTCGACGGTGGCGCCGATCCGGTGCGCCATGGCGACCACCTGGCGCGTCACGTCCACGTTGTAGGCGAAGTCGGACGGGGTCTTGCCGTCCTCGCGCAGCGAGCCGTCCATCATCACCGAGCCGAAGCCCAGGTCGAGCGCGCCCTGGCAGATGGCGGGCGAGGTGCCGTGGTCCTGGTGCATGACCAGCGGGATGTGCGGGTAGGCCTCGCTGGCGGCGGCGATCAGGTGCTTGATGAAGCTCTCGCCCGCGTACTTGCGCGCGCCGGCGCTGGCCTGCAGGATCACGGGCGCGCCCACTTCGTCGGCCGCGGCCATGACGGCCTGCACCTGCTCCAGGTTGTTGACGTTGAAGGCGGGGATGCCATAGCCGGCTTCGGCGGCATGGTCGAGCAGTTCGCGCATCGAGACGAGAGGCATGGTGGGGAGTCCGGTCGAGGGTTGAGGAAAAGCGGTGGTAACCGCTTGGTAACCCTCGATTCTAGGGCCTGCCCCATCCGGGCCCGCCAGCGCCGCAGCGCACTCCAGGGGCTTACGCCACGCGGCAGATCTTCAGCATGTTGGTGCCGCCGGGCTGGCCCATGGGCTCGCCGCAGGTGATGGCGTAGATGTCGCCGGCCTGCACGATCTGGCGGGCCTTCAGGTGCATTTCGGCCTGCTCCAGCGCGGTATCGCGGTCGGCGCTGGTGTCCATGAGCAGCGGGCGCACGTTGCGGTACAGCGCCATCTTGCGCTGCGTGGCCACCTTGGGGGTGAGCGCGTAGATCGGGATGTGGATGCGGTGGCGGCTCATCCACAGCGCGGTGGAGCCGCTGTCGGTCAGCGCCACGATGGTCTTGGCGCCCAGGTGGTGCGCGGTGAACAGCGCGCCCATGGCGATGCTCTGGTCGATGCGGCCGAAGGTGCGGCCGGTGAAGTCGGCGTCCAGCTCCACGTCCTCGGCGGCCTCGGCGGCGGCGCAGATGTTGGCCATCTCGCGCACCGTCTCCAGCGGGTACTTGCCCGCCGCGGTCTCGGCGCTGAGCATCACGGCGTCGGTGCCGTCGAGCACGGCGTTGGCCACGTCGCTGACCTCGGCGCGCGTGGGCACGGGGTTGGTGATCATGCTCTCCATCATCTGCGTAGCGGTGATGACCACCTTGTCCATGTCGCGCGCCATGGAGATCATTTTCTTCTGCAGCGCGGGCACGGCGGCGTTGCCCACCTCCACGGCGAGGTCGCCACGCGCCACCATGATGCCGTCGGACACGCGCAGGATTTCCTCCAGGCGCGGGATGGCCTCGGCGCGCTCTATCTTTGCGATCAGCGCGGGCCGGTGGCCGTAGTCCGCCGCCGCCACGTTGCACAGCTGGCGCGCCATCTCCATGTCGATGGCGTTCTTGGGAAAGCTCACGGCCACGTAGTCGGCCTGGAAGCCCATGGCGGTCTTGATGTCCTCCATGTCCTTGGCGGTGAGCGCGGGCGCCGTCAGGCCGCCGCCCTGCTTGTTGATTCCCTTGTTGTTGGACAGTTCGCCGCCGAGCTTGACGGTGGTGTGCACGGCGTCGCCGCGCACCGCCTCCACGGTGAGCACGATCAGGCCGTCGTTGAGCAGCAGCGTGTCGCCCGGCTTCACGTCGCGCGGCAGCTCCCTGTAGTCCAGGCCCACGCCCTGCAGGTCGCCCGGTTCGGTGCGCGAGGCGTCGAGCACGAAGGGCGCGCCCGGCTCCAGCCACACCTTGCCCTCGGCGAACTTGCCCACGCGGATCTTCGGGCCCTGCAGGTCGGCCATGATGGCCACCTCGCGCCCGGCGCGCTGGGCGGCCTCGCGCACCATGGCGGCGCGGTCGATGTGGTCCTGCGCCTTGCCGTGGCTGAAGTTCAGGCGCACGACGTTAACGCCCTCGCGGATCATCTGCTCCAGCAACTGGGGGTCGCTGGAAGCGGGGCCCAGGGTGGCGACGATCTTGGTGGCGCGAAGCAATTGCATGAGGGTCTCCTGGTGTGCGTGTAATCCGGTTTCAATTTTTGCACGAATCTGGTTACATCCGTGCGACAAGCGGCAGCAAAAACAGGAGCTGCCAGCGCTTTCCTGGCAAGGGTTTACAAGTTTTTTATGTTGCAAACCCAATACAAACAAGCGCCAGCAGCTATTGCTTTGGTAGCAGCGTCAGCCCTCCAGCACCCGCACGGGCCGCCCGCGCTGCACCGCCTGGTGCTGCAGGCGCCGCTGGCGCCCCGCGTCCTCGGCCTGCGCGGCCTGGCGCTCGGCCAGCTTGAGGGCGATGAGCGTGCGCGCCAGGCGCTTGTTGGCGTGCTGGCTGCGCTCGCCCATCACCTTGACGGCGATGCCGCTGGCCACGTGCAACGCGTGCACCGCCGAGTCGGTGGTGTTGACGTGCTGCCCGCCCTTGCCGCTGGCGCGGCAGGCCTGGTAGACGATGGCGCCGTCGTCCAGCCCCGCCACGGCCTCGGGCACGGCGCAGCGCTGCACGCCCACGAACCAGTTCTTGCGCCGGTGGCCCGGCCGCCAGGGGCTGGTGAAGACGCACTGCACGCTGCCCTCCCACGTGGCCAGCCATTGCCACGCCGCAGCGCTGGCCGGGCCCTGCAGCAGCACCGACCTGAAGCCCGCCGGCGTGGCCGCCTCCTGCGCCACGGCCAGCGCGATGCCGTGGGCCCCGGCGTCGCGCAGCAGGGCGCGCACGGTGATGGCCACGGCGCGTTCGCATTCCGCCGGGCCCTGCGCGGCGGTGATCTGGATCAGCAGCATGCGGACAGCGCCCCTTTCTTGTAGGTCAGCAGCGGCCGCAGCCGCGCCACCAGGCGCGCCAGGCCGGCCTCGGCCAGCGTCGCCACCACGGCGTCCACGTCCTTGTAGGCCTGGGGCGCCTCCTCGTACAGCAGCGCCTTGTCGGCGCAGACCACGGTGCTGCCGAAGCGCGTGCGGCGCAGCCCCTCGGAAGGAAAGCGCGGCGCCAGGCGCCCCATGCAGTCCGCGCGCGCCCACTTGCGCCCGGCCCCGTGCGCCAGCGAATCGAGCGCGTCGTGGCAGTCCGCCAGCGGCGCCACGAGGTAGCTGTAGTCGCCGCGCGAACCGGGAATCACCACCAGGCCCTGGCTGGCCGGCGTGGCGCCCTTGCGGTGCAGGTAGCCCGCCTCGCCCCGCGCCACGGCGGGCAGCACGTGGTTGTGGCTCACGTCCAGCAGGCGCTGGCCGCCGGTGCGCAGCGCGCGCAGCATGCGCTGGGCGATCCAGTGGCGGTTGCACGCGGCGTAGGCCAGCGCGGCGTCGTGCGCGGCCAGGTAGGCGCGCGCATCGTCGCTGCCCGCAGCCAGCCCGGCGTGGCCCCAGCGCTCGACGTGTTCGCGCAGGATGGCGCCGCCCAGCCCGCGCGAGCCGCTGTGCACCAGCAGGTGCACGTGCTTGGCGTCAAGCGCCACGCTGGCGTCGTACACGGCATCGACCACCTGCAGCTCGGCAAAGTGGTTGCCGCCGCCGATGGTGCCCAGGCTCTCGGCCAGCATGGCCTCGGTGGCGGGCAGCGGCGCCGTGGGCAGCGCGCGCAGCTGCGCCAGCGCGTCGTCCATGAGCGCATCGGGCAGCGGCCCGTCGATGCTGCCGAGCTGCTTTTCCAGCCCGCTGGGCGACACCTTGTGCGTGCGCAGCCCGGTGCGCCACAGCGCCATGCCGCAGCCGATGTCGCCGCCCACCAGCGCCGGGTACAGGTGGCCCACGGTGAAGAAGGCCGCGCCCACCGGATAGCCCCGGCCGGGGTGCAGGTCCGGCAGGCCGACGGCGGCGCGCATGTGCGGCAGCCGCGCGGTGGTGTGGAGTTGCTGGACCGCGGCGTCTTCGATCCACACGCGGTCGTTGGCGAATACGCGCACCTGTGGCGCGCCGCCTTGAAGGGAAGAATTGCCCATGAAAACCTTTGGAACAGGCAAGAGAAACCAGGCGCCACGCGGTGCGTGGCGCTGCCAGAGGCTGCACGCCGAAGGGGCGCAGCGCGGCGGCTGGGGTTCTCGGGCCTGTCCGGCGGTGCGGGCAGGACGGTGGAATCAGGCCAGCGCGGCGGCCTTGCGGGTGCAGCAAAGGACGGTGTGAGCGTGTCGTGCAGTCATGGGCTGCTCCTTTGCGAAAAAGAAAAGAGGGGGCGAGTCTAGCGGCGGCGCGCGCGCCCGGCCAGCGCGGGCGGGCGGCGGCTGTTGCGCCGCCGCATCAGTCGCGCATCAGCGCCTCGATGGCGTCAGCCGCCACGGGCACGCCGCGCGTGATGAGTTCGCAGCCGCCTTCGGTGACCACGGCGTCGTCCTCGATGCGGATGCCGAGGTTCCAGAACGCCTCGGGCACGCCCGCGGCGGGGCGCACGTACAGGCCGGGCTCGATGGTCAGCACCATGCCCGAGCGCAGGATGCGGCTCGGGCGGTTGGTGATGGTTTCGCCCGACAGCGGGTCCTGGCGCGCGCTCGCCTGGCCCACCTCGGCAGGCTCGACGTAGCTGCCGCAATCGTGCACGTCCATGCCCAGCCAGTGGCCGGTGCGGTGCATGTAGAACGGGAAGTAGGCGCGCTGCTCGATCACGTCCTGCGCGCTGCCGGCCTTGCCCTTGTCGAGCAGGCCCAGGTCGAGCAGGCCCTGCGCCAGCACGGCCACGGTGGCGTCGTGCGGGTCGTTGAAGCGGTTGCCGGGGCGCGTGGCGGCCACGGCGGCCTCCTGGCTGGCCAGCACCAGGTCGTAGAGCGCGCGCTGCGGCCCGGTGAAGCGCCCGTTGGCCGGGAAGGTGCGCGTGATGTCGCTGGCATAGCCGTCGAGCTCGCAGCCGGCGTCGATCAGCACCAGCTCGCCGTCGCGCAGCGGCGCGGCGTCGGCGCGGTAGTGCAGCACGCAGGCATTGGCGCCGGCCGCGACGATGGAGCCGTAGGCCGGGGACTGCGCGCCGTGGCGGCGGAATTCGTGCAGCAGCTCGGCGTCGAGGTGGTATTCGCGCAAATCCTGGCCCGCGCGCAGCAGGCGCGCCGACTGCCGCATGGCGCGCACGTGGGCGCCGGCGCTGATTTCGGCGGCACGGCGCATGGTGGCCAGCTCGTGCGCATCCTTCACCAGGCGCATTTCGTCCAGCAGGGTGCACAGGTCGCCCTGCTGCGCCGGGCACAGCGCGCCGAAGCGCGCGCGCGCGCGCACCTGGCCGAGCCAGCCTTCGACCTGCGCGGCCAGGCCCGGGTGGGTGGCGAACGGGAACCAGACCTGGCTGCGGTTTTCCAGCAGACGCGGCAGGCGCGCGGCCAGTTCGGCGAAGGAGTGCGCGGCATCGACGCCGAGCGCGGCGGGCGCAGCCTCGGGGCCGAGGCGGTAGCCGTCCCAGATTTCGCGCTCCAGGTCCTTGGGCGCGCAGAACAGGGTGGATTCGCCCTCGGCCGTGAGCACCAGCAGCGCCTGCGGCTCGGTGAAGCCGGTGAGGTAGTAGAAGTAGCTGTCGTGGCGGAACGGGAAGCCGTTGTCGCGGTTGCGCGGCTGCTCGGTGGCGGTGGGGATGAGGGCGATGCCGCCGGCACCGAGTTGGCGCGCGAGGGCCTGGCGGCGCAGGGCATGGGGTGTGGTCATGGCGCTATGGTAGTGCCCTGGTTGAGCGCCTGCAGGCGCTCGGGCGTGCCCACGTCGGTCCAGCGGCCGGTGTACGGCGCGGCGCCGACGCGGCCCGCGTCCATGGCGCGGCGCAGCAGCGGCGCCAGCGGCGCGGCCATGCCCTCGGGGTTGCCGGGGGGAATGTCGCACCAGGGCGGCACGAACAGTTCGGCCTTCAGCAGCGCCAGGGTGCTGTAGGTGTAGCGCGGCGCCGGGTCGGCGTCGGGCAGGTTCAGCGCCAGCCCCTGGGGCGAGAGGCCGAAGTCGCCGCGCGGGTGGTGCGGCGGGTTCGGCACCAGCCACAGGTGCGCCAGCAGGGGGCTGGCGGCGAAGGCCTGCGCGGCCTCGGGCGCGAAGACGAAGTCGGGCGCGAACACGTCGCCCGCCGCGAGCCAGAACACCGGGCCGAGCTGCGGCAGCGCGCGCGCGATGCCGCCGGCGGTTTCCAGCGCACGGCCGAAGTCGCGCCCCTCGTGGGAGTATGAAATCGATAGCTGCTGGCGCTTGTCCAGCAAGGGCTGAAGGCCAAAATGGCTTGAAATTCGATCGCCCAGCCAGGCGGTGTTGACCACCACGCGGCGCACGCCCGCGTCAGCCAGCGCGCGCAAATGCCATTCCAGCAGCGGCACGCCGTGCACGGGCAGCAGCGGCTTGGGGCAGGTGTCGGTGAGCGGGCGCATGCGTTCGCCACGGCCGGCGGCCAGCAGCATGGCGGGGATCGGAAGCGTGGTCATGGGGGCGCAGTGTAGGTGCCGCAGAACGGGTCGGCCACGCGCAGCAGCTCCGCCAGCGTGCGCACCTGCATCTTGCGCATGGCCTGGGCGCGGCGCACCTTGACGGTGATCTCGCTCACGCCCAGGTCCGCCGCGATCTGCTTGTTGAGCCGCCCGGCGGCCACGCCGCGCACCACCGCCTGCTCGCCCGGGGAGAGGCTGTCCCAGCGCGCGCGCAGCAGCGCCTGCGCCTGCGCCTGCGCGCGCCGGTCGCGGTCGCGCCCGAGGCCGAGCTGGATGGCGTCGAGCAAATCCTGGTCGCGGAAGGGCTTGGTCAGGAACTCGATGGCGCCGCCCTTCATGGCCTGCACGCTCATCGGGATGTCGCCATGGCCGGTGATGAAGACCACGGGCAGCGCCATGCCCAGCTCCTGCATCTGGCGCTGGAATTCGAGGCCGCTCTGGCCGGGCATGCGGATGTCGAGCACCAGGCAGGCGGGCGTGCCGTCTCCCGCTGCATCGGCCTGGCGCCAGTGCGCCAGAAACGCGGCCGTGGAGCCAAAGCCCTGCGCCGCCAGGCCCACCGATGCCAGCAGGTCCTCGATGGCGGCGCGCACCGAGGCGTCGTCGTCGATCACATACACCCGGGCGCCGTTCATGCCGCATTGTCCCGCAGCGCCGGCAGGCTGACGTGGAAGCTCGCGCCACGGCGCCCGTCGGCGCGCGGCGCGGCCCAGACCCGCCCGCCGTGGGCCTCGGCCATGCTGCGGCACAGCGTCAGCCCCAGGCCCATGCCCTGGCTCTTGGTGCTCCAGAAGGCATCGAACAGGTGGGCCTGCACGGCGGGGTCGAGGCCGATGCCGCTGTCGGTCACGCACAGCTCCAGTTGCTCCGGCCCGGGGCGACGCAGGGACAGGATGATTTCGGGCACACCGCCGGGGCCGGCGGTGTCGATGGCGTCGATGGCGTCGATGGCATTGAGCAGCAGGTTGCCCACGATCTGCTGCACCTGCACGCGGTCGGCCCAGGCCTGGGGCAGGCCGGGCGCGGCGTCCCAGCGCACGGCGATGCCGCGCGCGTCGAGCGCGCCGCGCGACAGGGCCACCATGTCGCGCGCGGCTTCTTCCAGGTCGAAGCGCTGGCGCCGCGGCGCCTCGCCGCGCGCCATGCCGCGGATGCGGGTGACGACGTTGCTGGCGCGCTCGGCGTCGGCCAGGATGCGCTGCAGCGCCTGGCCGGCCTTCTCCAGCTGCGGCGGCTGCTGCGCCAGCCAGCGCTGGCAGGCGTGGCCGCTGGTGACGATGGCCGCCAGCGGCTGGTTGACCTCGTGGGCGATGGAGCCGGTCAACACCCCCAGGCTGGTGGCGCGCGCGATCTGCAGCAGCCGCGCCTGGGCCGCGTGGGCCGCCGCTTGCGCGGCCACCATCTTCAGGCCCAGGTAGGCGGTGATGGCGATGGCCAGGATGCTGATGCCGGTGTTGACCAGGCCGACGCGGTACAGCCCGGCCGGCGTGAGCGCAAAGCTGACCACGGTGAGCGCGATGCAGGCCAGCGCCAGCGCCACCACGGCGCGCGGGCTGAACCAGCGCACCGCCACCAGGATGACCGCCGTGTGGAACACGGCCGCCGCCACGGCGTACTCGGTCAGCGTGTCGGCCACGAAGATGGCGGCCATGGCCAGGCCCAGGGCCAGGGCGATGAGCGCGCGGCGCAGGGAAGGCCGCAGGGAAAGGCGCATGGCGCTCTCCTTATAGGAGCTGCCAGCGCTTGCCAGTCAAGCGATTGCGGTGGAAAACCATCTCAATCCCTTGACTGGCAAGCACAAGCAGCTATCGTTTATGAAGCTTCAATCCTCCGCGCTGGCGTTCCAGAAGGCCTGCAGCACGCCGTCCTCGGCTTCCAGGCGGGCCATGATCTGGTCCAGTTCGTCGCCGTCCACGGCGGTGGCGTAGAGCGTGGCCTCGATCTCCGCGTCGCCCTGGCCGAAGGGGTGCTGGTCGATGTCGCGCACCGGGTAGCTGGCGGCCTCCAGCCATTCGACCAGTTGCTCGCGCACCTCGGACTGGCGCGCGCGCCGGCAGATGACGTAGACCGTGTAGGTGGCCTCGCTGAATTCCTCCTGCACGGGCTGGCGGTTGATGCGGTTGACCACCGGGCGCAGCAGCGTATTCGCCGCCAGCACGAACAGCGCCGCCAGCACGGCCTCGGGCAGCAGCTTGGCGCCGGCGCAGCAGCCCACGGCCGCGGAACCCCAGAGCGTGGCGGCGGTGTTCAGGCCCGAGACGTTGGCGCCCTCCTTCATGATGGCGCCCGCACCGAGGAAGCCGATGCCCGAGACCACGTAGGCGATCACCTGCAGCGGGCTGGGCGAGCCGCCGTAGAGCGTGTGAAAGCGCACCGCCAGATCGACGAACACCGCCGCGCCCACAGCCACCAGCGTGTTGGTGCGCAGCCCCGCCGTGCGCTGGCGCACCTGGCGCTCGAAGCCGATCAGGGCGCCGAGCAGGAAGGCCAGCAGCAGGCTGGCCAGGGTGCTCAGCGTGGCGGAGAGGTCGAAGGCGGGCCATTGGTTCATGCGGCCATCCTAGCCAGGAAAGATGTCACTGCGGCCCTCACTGCCAGCCGAAGCGGCGCATGTAGGCGCGCTTGGCCCACGTGGCCAGCACGGCATAGCCCAGCAGGATGGCCGCCAGCAGCGGCCAGTACAGCGGCGGCAGCGCCTGCAGCTTGAAGTGGCCGGCCAGCGGCCCCATGGGCAGGAAGATGCCCACGGCCATGATGGCCGCCGTGGTCAGCAGCAGCGGCCAGGCGGCGCGGCTCTGGAGGAAGGGCAGGCGCGGCGTGCGGATCATGTGCACGATCAGCGTCTGCGTGAGCAGGCCGACGACGAACCAGCCGGACTGGAACAGCGCCTGCTGCGCGGGCGTGTTGGCCTGGAAGACCCACCACATCATGCCGAAGCACAGGATGTCGAACACCGAGCTCAAGGGGCCGAAGCACAGCATGAAGCGGCCGATGTCCTGCGGGTTCCAGCGCAGCGGCTGGCGCACCAGTTCGTCGTCCACGCGGTCGAAGGGGATGGCGATCTGCGAGATGTCGTACAGCAGGTTCTGCACCAGCAACTGCAGCGGCAGCATGGGCAGGAACGGCAGGAACACCGAGGCCACCAGCACCGAGAAGACGTTGCCGAAGTTGGAGCTGGCCGTCATGCGGATGTACTTGAGCATGTTGCAGAAGGTGCGGCGGCCCTCGACCACGCCCTGCTCCAGCACCATCAGGCTTTTCTCCAGCAGGATGATGTCGGCCGCCTCCTTGGCGATGTCCACCGCGCCGTCCACGCTGATGCCGATGTCGGCGGCGCGCAGGGCCGGCGCGTCGTTGATGCCGTCGCCCATGAAGCCGACCACGCGGCCCTGCGCGCGCAGCGCGTGCACGATGCGCTCCTTGTGCAGCGGCGTCAGCCGGGCGAACAGCCGGTGCGTTTGCACCGCAGCGGCCAGCGCGGCGTCGCCCATGCGCTCGACCTGCGCGCCGGTCACGGGCTGGCCGCAGGCCAGGCCCACCTGCTCGCAGACGCGGGCCGCCACCAGTTCGTTGTCGCCGGTCAGCACCTTGACCTCCACGCCGTGCGCGGCCAGTGCCTGCAGCGCCGGGGCGGTGGATTCCTTCGGCGGGTCGAGGAAGGCGATGTAGCCGACCAGCGTCAGCGCGGCCTCGTCGGCCACGCCGTAGCCGTAGGCCGCCAGCGGGCTGGCCGGCAGGTGGCGGCGGGCCACGGCCACCACGCGCAGGCCCTGGGCGTTCAGCCCTTCGGTCACGGCGCGCACGCGGGCCAGCATTCCGGCATCCAGCGCCACGGTGTTGTCGCCGTCGCGCACCTGCGTGCACACGGCCAGCATTTCCTCGACGGCGCCCTTGCACACCAGCAGCGTGTCACCGCCGGCCTGCGGCTGCAGCAGCACCGACATGCGCCGGCGCTCGAAGTCGAAGGGAATCTCGTCCACCTTGCGCCAGGCGGCCTCCAGCCCCGGCTCGGGGTGCAGTTGCAGGTGCTCGATGACGGCGCGGTCCAGCAGGTTCTTCAGCCCGGTCTGGTGGTAGCTGTTGAGCCAGGCCAGGTGCAGCGCCTCGCGCGACTCGTGGCCGAACACGTCGGTGTGGCGCTCCAGCACAATGCGGTCCTGCGTCAGCGTGCCGGTCTTGTCGGTGCACAGCACGTCCATGGCGCCGAAGTTCTGGATGGCATCAAGGCGCTTGACGATGACCTTTTGCCGCGACAGCACCACCGCGCCCTTGGCCAGCGTGGAGGTGACGATCATCGGCAGCATCTCCGGCGTCAGGCCCACGGCCACCGACAGCGCGAACAGGAAGGCCTCCATCCAGTCGCCCTTGGTGAAGCCGTTGAGCAGCAGCACCAGCGGCACCATCACCAGCGCGAAGCGGATCAGCAGCCAGGAAACGCTGTTGACCCCCGCCTGGAACGCGGTGGGCGCGCGGTCCGTGGCCACGGCGCGGTGCGCGAGCTGGCCGAAGTAGGTCTGGTTGCCGGTGGCCACGACCACGGCCGTGGCCACGCCGGAGACCACGTTGGTGCCCATGAACAGCAGGTTGGTCTGCTCCAGCAGGCCCTCGGCGAGCTGCTGGCGCTCGGCGAATTTCTCCACCGGCAGCGACTCGCCGGTCATCGCGGCCTGGGCCACGAACAGGTCCTTGGCCGTGAGCACGCGGCAGTCGGCCGGCACCATGTCGCCGGCCGACAGCAGGATGTGGTCGCCCGGCACCAGCGCGCGCATGGGCACCTCGCGGCCCCGGGCCGGGGAGGGCAGGCCAGGCCCGGCGTCCGGCGCGCGCCGGATCACCGTGGCGGTGCTGCCCACCATGGCCTTGAGGCGCTCGGCGCTGCGCTGCGAGCGCCCCTCCTGCACGAAGCGGATCAGCGTGGACAGCAGCACCATGGCGCCGATCACGAGGGTGGCCTGCAGGTCCTCGGTCAGGTACGACACCACGGCCAGCAGCGTCAGCAGCACGTTGAACGGGTTGCGGTAGCACTGCCACAGGTGCTGCCACCAGGGCAGCGGCTTTTCGTGGTCCACCTCGTTGGGGCCCACGCGGCGCAGGCGCTCGGCTGCCTCGGCCTCGCTCAGCCCGTCCTCGTGCGACTGCAGGCGCACCAGCGCGCCGGGAATGTCGTCGCAGGCGGCGCGCCACAGCGCGCGCGTGCGCTGCGCGGGCACGGCGCCGGGCGCCACCGGCTTGCCCGGCAGCGCGCTGCGGCGGAACAGCCGCAGGTTGTGGCGGCGGCGCAAAAAGCCGCCGAACCAGGACGTGAGGAAGTGCATGGTGTTCTCCTGGCGTGGCGGGCACGGCCACGCGGTCGGTCAGGCGCCGCGCCAGGCCAGCAGGCCCCAGCCCAGGCGGCGGGCGGGCTGCGACGCGGCCGGCACGATGCCCAGCGGACGCAGGCTGTCGCGCACCGGCCGCGGCAGGTGGCGCAGCACGGCGTTGCGGTCATCAAGGGGCAGCAGGCTCAAAGCGTCGGCCGCGACACGCGGCGGGCAGCCGGCCACGGCGGCGGCAAAGGCGGGCAGTCCATGGGCGGCGCGCAGCGCGCGCACCTGGTGCACATTGCGCGAGAGCAGGGCCGCGCGCAGGGCGACATGCAGTTGTTGACGGGTCATGAGAGTTCTCCTGGACAGGGCCAGCCCGGGCGGAGACCTCGCATGCGTCAGGCGATGGCGGGCCTCCGGGCCGTGGCGGCCGGGTGCAACGAACGGAATGGGCGGGACGGAGGGAAAGCGGCGCACGCTCGCCCGTCAGGGTCGGAATCCATGGCTTTGTTCTCCATCGTGGGGGGGAAAGAAACGCGCGGCACGGGCGGCGCGGCATGGTGGCCATTGTCCCGCCCGGGGCCGCCGGCCGCCAGAGCCTCTTGGGAAGGCGCGGCGAGACGATGGATCACGCTGGCTATACCAAGGTATAGCCAGCGCAGTGGTCAAAAAACGAGGCGATAGCCCACGGCCGTTTCGGTGAGCAGGTGGCGGGGCTGCGCGGGGTCCACCTCCAGCTTGCCGCGCAGATGGCCCATGTAAACGCGCAGGTAGTGGCTCTGGCCGCCGTGCGCCGGCCCCCAGACCTCGCGCAGCAGCTGCCGCTGGGTGAGCACGCGGCCCGCGTTGGCCACCAGTACCGCCAGCAGGCGGTATTCGATCGGCGTGAGGTGGACTTCCACACCCGCGCGGCGCACCAGGCGCCGCGCGCGGTCGATCTCCACCGCGCCCGCGCCGTCGCCGAAGCGGAACACCGCCTCGGCGGCCTCGCCAGCGGCGGCCCGCTGCCTGCGCAGGTTGGCGCGCACGCGCGCCAGCAGTTCGCCGGTGCCGAAGGGCTTGGTGAGATAGTCGTCCGCCCCCGCGTCGAGCGCGGCAATCTTGTCGGCCTCGTCGGCGCGCGCCGAGAGCACGATGATGGGCACGCTGGACCAGCCGCGCACGTCGCGGATCAGTTCCACGCCGTCGCCGTCGGGCAGGCCCAGGTCGAGCACCAGCAAATCCGGCTTGCGCGTGCCTGCGGCCGCCAGTCCATCGCGCCGGGTGGCGGCTTCGTGCACCAGCCAGCCCTCTTCTTCCAGTGCGCTGCGCACGAAACGCCGGATCTGCGGTTCGTCCTCGATCACGATGGCGACGCAAGGCAGTGATGAAGTCATGGAGGGCTATTCCGTCAGGGCTGGAGGGTCGCGGCGCGGCAGGGTCACGGTGAATTCTGCCCCCGCGCCCTGGGCATCCGGCAGCGCGTTCGCCGCCACGATCTCGCCCCCGTGGGCCTGCACGATGGCCTTGCAGATGGCCAGGCCCAGCCCCACGCCAGGCATGGCCGACTCGGCCTGGCCCCGGGTGAACTTGTCGAACAACACCTGCTCGCGGCCCCGCAGGTGGGGCGGCAGACCCGGACCATGGTCGCGCACGGCGATCTGCAGCACCTGTGGCAAGGCCCGCGCCGTGACCACGACCGGCGGCCCGCCGTAACGGGCGGCGTTTTCCAGCAGGTTGACCAGCACGCGCTCGAGCAGCACCGCGTCGAACTCGACCAGCGGCAGGTCAGGGGGCAGCTCGGTACGCACGGGCAGGCCGCCCAGCGCGGGCTGGGCGGCACGGATGGCGGCCCCCACGGCCTCTTCGACCGATTGCCAGTCACGCCGCAGATGGACAGCCCCGCCACCCATGCCGCTTTCCAGCCGCGCCATGTCCAGCAGGTTGCCCACCAGGGTGTTCAAGGCCCGCGCCTGGGCCACGATGGCCTGCGCCACGTCGGCTTGCCCGCCGGGCAGCGGCGGCACCATGGTCCGCAGCGACTCGGCCAGCCCGATCAGCGCCGTGAGCGGCGTGCGCACGTCGTGCGAGATGGCGCCCAGCAGGGCATTGCGCAGGCGCTCCGACTCGATGTCCAGCACGGCCTGCTGCGCCACTTCGACGTAGTGCACGCGCTCCACGGCAATGGCGATCTGGCGGGCCAGGGTTTCAAGCTGCCGCGCCTGTTCGGGAATCACCAGCCAGCGTGGGTCCGCCGGGCGCAGTGCCAGCACCCCGCGCACGCGCATCGGCGCCGTCAGCGGCGCATAGTGCCAGGGCTGGGCCGACAGGGTGGCCGTGGTCAAGCCCGCGCTCTGGCCCTGGCGGAAGGCCCAGTCGGCAACGCTGAAGTCAAACCCTTGCGGCGCCTGGTCCGGCGGTGCGAGCCGGTCCTGCGCATCGGTCAGCAGCACCAGGGCCTCGCCGCCGTAGTGGCGCTGCACGGCAGCGGCGCCCAGGGCCTGGATCTGGCTGGCCTGCAGCGCCGCCGACAGGTCGCGCGCCAGCGCGAAGAGCGACTGCGCGCGCTGCTCGCGCTCCGCCGAAACGCTGGCCGCGAAGCGCAGGCCCGCCGTCAACTGTCCCACCAGCAGCCCGACCCCCAGCATGACGGCGAACGTCAGCAGGTACTGCACATCGCTCACCGCGAACGAGAACATGGGCAGCACGAAGAAGAAGTCGAAAGCCATGACGTTCAGCGCCGCCGCGCAGGCCGCCGGCCCCCGGCCGAAGCGCCACGCCACCCCCACCACGCCGAGCAGGTAGAGCATGACGATGTTGGTCAGCTCCAGCACGCCCGACAGCGGCGTGGCCAGCAGCGTGATGGCCACGCTGCTGACCGCTGCCCACGCGTAGCCATGCCATGGCGAACCACGCCAGGTTTCCGGCATGCTCCCTCGGGCGTGCTCCGGCCAGGGGCCGTGCGCCAGGCGGCGCGCGCTGCCCGCAGGCGCCACGGAAACGATGTCCAGGGCCGGGGCGATGCGTGCCAGCCGGCGCGCCAGCCCCGGCCACCAGGCCCCCGTCCACCGGCACCACTGCGCACGCGCATGGCCCCGCCCCAGCACCAGCATCGCGCAGTTCAGGCGCTGTGCCTGCTGGGCCAGCGCCGGTGCCACCTGCTCGTCGCTGAGCACCGCCGTCTCGGCGCCCAGCTCCTGCGCCAGGCGCAGCACCGCCAGGATGCGGTCGCGCTCCGGGTCCGCCAGGCGCGCCAGGCGCGGGGTTTCAACGTACACCGCATGCCAGCGGACACTGAGCTGCCCGGCCAGGCGCGCGGCTGTGCGTACCGTCTGCGCCGCGTCCGGCCCGGGGCCGACCGCCGCCAGAATGGCGCCCGACGTATTCCACGCAGGGGGCGCGCCAGTTCCCTGCGCAGCGGCAGCGCCACCCGATTGTTCGACGCGCCAGCCACGCACGTCGTCCTCGACGTGCTCGGCGGTACGGCGCAGGGCGATCTCGCGCAGGGCGATCAGGTTGCCCTTGCGGAAGAAATTCTGCGCGGCACGCTCGGCCTGCTGGGGCAGGTAGACCTTGCCGGCGGCCAATCGCGCCGCCAGTTCATCGGGCGTGGCATCGACCAGGATGACTTCGTCGGCGGCATCGAGCACGCTGTCGGGCACCGTCTCGTGCACGCGGATGCCGGTGATGGCGCCCACCGTGCCATTCAGGCTCTCCAGGTGCTGCACGTTGAGCGCCGTCCACACATCAATGCCTGCGGCCAGCAGTTCTTCCACGTCCTGCCAGCGCTTGGCATGGCGCGAGCCGGGCACGTTGCTGTGCGCCAGTTCGTCCACCAGCAGCACCTGCGGGTGGCGCTGCAGGGCACCATCGAGGTCGAACTCGCGCAGCACCTTGTCCCGGTAGGGCAGCTCCCGGGCCGGCAGCGCTTCCAGGCCGGCGACCAGCGCGGCGGTCTCCCGGCGCCCGTGCGTCTCGACCACGCCGATCACCACGTCGCGCCCGGCCTCGCGTTCGCGCTGGGCCGCGCTGAGCATGGCCCAGGTCTTGCCGACTCCGGCGTTGGCGCCGAAGTAGATGCGCAAGCGCCCACGCGGGGCTCGCTCGGCATCGGCGCGCCACTGCGCGAGCAGGGCGTCCGGGTCAGGGCGGCTGGCTTCAGACATGGCGCAGGCAGGTTAACGCATCGCAGGCGGCCATTCACCGTCCATCGGCCGCCTCCAGGGCCAGGTTGAGCGCCAGCACATTCACCCGGGGCTCGCCAATCCAGCCAAGCCACTGCGGTGCCTCCACATGGCGCTGGACCAGGTCAACCACCTGCTGGGGCGCCATTCCCCGCAGGCGCGCAATGCGCGGCACCTGGTACAGCGCGGCAGCAGGGCTGATGTGAGGGTCCAGGCCGCTGGCCGATGCCGTGACCAGATCCGCGGGCACCGGGGCCGTGTTCCCGGGGTCGGCCGACTGCAGCATGGCAATGCGGTCCTTGACCGCAGCGGCCAATGCCGGGTTCAAGGGGCCCAGGTTGGAACCGGAGGAGGCCGCCGCGTTGTACGGCATGGGCGCGGTCGCCGAAGGGCGGCCCCAGAAGTGCCGGGGGTCGCTGAAATGCTGGCCGATCAGGGCCGAGCCCACGGGCTGGCCCGCGCGAAGCACCAGGCTGCCCGCCGCCTGGGCCGGAAAGACGGAACGGGCCACGCCGGTCACCACCAGCGGGTAGACGATGCCTGTCAGCACGCTGAGCAGGACAAAAAGGACCAGGGCCGGACGGGCGGCCGCAAAGAGCTTGGTGTTCATGCCGGACTCCTTCACACCATGCCGCTGGCAACCAGCAGCAAGTCGATGCATTTGATGCCCACGAAGGGAACGACCAGCCCCCCGAGGCCATAGACCGCCAGGTTGCGCCGCAGCAGCGCCGCCGCACCGACAGGCCGGTAGCGCACGCCCTTGAGCGCCAGCGGGATGAGCACGACGATGATCAGGGCGTTGAAGATCACCGCGCTCAGAATGGCCGACGACGGGCTGGCCAGCCGCATGACGTTCAGGGCCCCCAGTTGCGGGTACGTGCCCATGAAGATCGCGGGAATGATGGCGAAGTACTTGGCCACGTCGTTGGCGATGGAAAAGGTGGTCAGGGAGCCGCGCGTCATCAACAAGGCCTTGCCGGTTTCCACCACCTCGAGCAGCTTCGTCGGGTTGGAATCCAGGTCCACCATGTTGCTGGCCTCCTTGGCGGCCTGGGTGCCGCTGCCCATGGCCACCGCCACGTCGGCCTGCGCCAGCGCGGGTGCGTCGTTGGTGCCATCGCCGGTCATCGCCACCAGGCGCCCTTCGGATTGGTACTGCCGGATGAGGCGCAGCTTGTCCTCGGGCGTGGCCTCGGCCAGGAAGTCGTCCACGCCCGCCTCGGCGGCGATGGCTGCGGCCGTGAGCCGGTTGTCACCGGTGATCATCACGGTGCGTATGCCCATGCGCCGCAGCGCGGCGAAGCGCTCGCGGATACCGGCCTTGACAATGTCCTTCAGCTCGACCACGCCCAGCACGCGTGCGCCGTCGGCCACCGCCAGCGGCGTGCTGCCCCGGCGTGCCACCTCGTCGGCCATGCGCGCCACCTCGCCCGGCATGCTGCCTCCCAGGGCCTCGACATGGCGGCGCAGCGCCTCGACCGCGCCCTTGCGCAGCACGATCCAGCCGCCGCCCTGGCCTTGGGCGGCCGCAGGCACATCCGCGCCGCTCATGCGCGTCTGCGCAGTGAAGGGCACGAACGCCGCGCCATGCACCGGTTCGCTGGAGATCCCTTCGCGCCGCGCGAGCTCGACAATGCTGCGCCCTTCGGGTGTCTCATCGGCCAGCGAAGCCCAGAGCGCGGCCTGCGCCAGTTGTGCCTTGTTGATGCCGGGCGCCGGCAGAAATGCACTGGCTTGCCGGTTGCCGTGGGTGATGGTGCCGGTCTTGTCCAGCAGCAGCACGTCCACGTCGCCCGCGGCCTCCACCGCGCGGCCCGAGGTGGCGATGACATTCGCCTGCATCATGCGGCTCATGCCTGCCACGCCCACGGCGGACAGCAGCCCGCCGATGGTGGTCGGGATCAGGCACACCAGGAGGGCCACAAGTGCCGTCAGGGAAACCACGGTCCCTGCGGCCGATGCCTGCACGCTGAAGATCGAGTACGGCAGCAGCGTCACGGTCACCACCAGGAACACGATCGTCAGCGCCACCAGCAGGATGGTCAACGCGATTTCGTTGGGTGTCTTGCTGCGCTTGGCCGCTTCCACCATTCCGATCATGCGGTCGAGGAATGATTCGCCCGGGTTGACGCCAATGCGCACCACCAGCCAATCGGACAACACGCGGGTGCCTCCGGTGACGGCCGAAAAATCGCCCCCGGATTCCCGCACCACCGGCGCGGATTCCCCGGTGATGGCACTTTCGTCGACCGAAGCCACGCCTTCGATCACCTCGCCGTCCAGCGGAATGGCATCGCCAGCCTCGACCAGCACGATGTCGCCCTTGCGCAGCTCGGTGGCCTGCACGGGCAGGAAGCCGCTTGCGCGCTGGGGCGTCTTGAGTTTCTTGGTCCAGGTGTCCTTGCGCAGGCTGCGCAGGGAAGCCGCCTGCGCCTTGCTGCGCCCCTCCGCCAGCGCCTCGGCAAAGTTGGCGAACAGCACGGTGAACCACAGCCAGACCGCCACAGCCAGCACGAAGCCAGCCCCCATGCCCACGTCGCCGGGGGCGCTGAGCGCATGCAGCCACAGCAGCGTGGTGAGGATGCTGCCGACATAGACCACGAACATCACCGGATTGCGCCACTGCGCGCGGGGGCTGAGCTTGGCGAACGCGCCTGCCAGCGCGGGGCGCAGCAACGCGGGGTCCGCGAGCGAGAAAGATTGTTTCATCGAGGTCATGAGCGCCTCACTTCCAAAGCATCAGGTGTTCCACGACCGGCCCCAGGGCCAGCGCCGGCACGTAGTTCAGCAACCCCACCAACAGCACGGTGCCCACCAGCAACACCACGAACAAGGGGCCGTGGGTGGGCAGGGTGCCCGCCGTCACGGGCAAACGCTGCTTGCCCGCCAGCGCCCCCGCCATGGCCAGCACCGGAACGATGACGGCGAAACGCCCCAGCCACATCGCCACGCCCAGCATGGCGTTGTAGAACGGCGTATTGGCCGATAGCCCGGCAAACGCGCTGCCGTTGTTGTTCGCCGCCGAGGTGAAGGCATAGAGGATTTCCGAAAAGCCATGCGCCCCGGGGTTGGCAATGCCGGCGCGCCCCGGCGCAACGCCTACGGCGACCGCCGTGCCCAGCAGCACCAGCAGGGGCGTGACGAGGATGACGACCGCCACCAGCTTCATCTCGAACACCTCGATCTTCTTGCCCAGGTACTCGGGCGTGCGGCCGATCATCAAGCCAGCGATGAAGACGGCCAGCACCGCGAACACCAGCATTCCATACAGGCCCGAACCCGCACCGCCGAAGACCACCTCGCCCAACTGCATCAAGACCAGCGGCACCATGCCGCCCAAGGGGGTGAGCGAGTCGTGCATGGCCACCACGGCGCCGCACGAGGCCGCCGTGGTCACCGCCGTGAACAAGGCCGAGGCCGTGATGCCGAAACGCAGCTCCTTGCCCTCCATGTTGCCCAGGGCCGGGTCCACGCCCAAGGCCGTCAGCAGGGGGTTGCCCGCACGTTCGGCCCAGGTCACGGCCACCACGGCGGCCACGAAGATCAGCACCATGGCCGCCAGGATGGCCCATCCCTGCCGGAGGTCTCCAACCGCCCGCCCGAACGCGAAACACAGGGCCGTGGGAACCAGGAAGATCGCCAGCATCTGCACCAGGTTGGCGAGGGCCGTGGGGTTTTCATACGGGTGTGCCGAGTTGGCATTGAAGAAGCCGCCACCGTTGGTTCCCAGCAGCTTGATGGCCTCCTGCGATGCCACGGGCCCCATGGCCAGTGTCTGCGTGGCCGTGCGGGCCTCCTGCATCCGTACGTTGCCCGACGCATCCAGCAGCGGCACGCCATCGGCGCCAGCCATCGGCGCCTGGTAGACCGTCGCCTCCAGGGTCGCCACTTGCCGGTAGCCGTCAAAGTTCTGGATGACGCCTTGCGACACGAAGAAAACGGCGATCACCAAGGCAATCGGCACCAGCACCCACAGCGTGATGCGCGTGAGATCGGCCCAGACATTGCCGATGGCGCCAAAGCGCGCGCCGGGCATGCCCCGGTGTCCGCCGCCCTGTGCCGCAAAGCCACGAATCAGCGCAAAGGCCACGGCAATGCCGGTCGCCGCCGAGAGGAAATTCTGCACCGCCAACCCAAGCATCTGCGTCAGATAGCTCATGGTGCTTTCACCGCCGTACCCCTGCCAGTTGGTGTTGGCCACGAAACTGATGGCCGTGTTGAAGGCCGAGTCCGGCGCCACCGCCGCCATGCCTTCGGGATTGAGCGGCAGCCTGCCCTGCAGGCGCTGCAGGGCATACACGGCCAGGGCGCCCAGCGCGTTGAACGCCAGCAGGGACAGCGCATAGGCGCGCCACCCCATCGACACTTCCGGGCGCACGCCGGCCAGGCGATACAGGGGCGCCTCGACCCGCTGCATCCAGCGCGGCATGCCGCCGGCGATCAATGCCGCGAGCACGCGGCCCAGCGGCCAGGCCAGCAGGCCCAGCAGCGCCAGGAAAAGGGCCAGCAGGCCCCAGGCTGAGGCGTCCATGGTCAGAACTCCTCGGCGCACACCAGCGCGTACACGAGGTAGGCCATCAGGAGGACCGCGAGCAAGCCCCCCAGGCCATACAAAGCTTCCATAGCCATCACGTCTTCTCCCCGTGCGGCTGACCCATGCGGTCCAGCCCCACCACCAGTTGCGCCACCGCCAGCCAGAGCAGGCCCAGCGCAGCGATCCATACGATGTCCATACAGCACTCCTGCCGATTGCTTCCAATGGCAGGCAGTCTCCCGAAGGGCATGTCAAAACGGGATAGAAAGGCGCGCAGCCGCTGTAAAAAAAGCATCAACGCCCCAGGGGATGGGGCCTGCCAGGCCGGCCCCGCAGGCGGGCGCGCCGCCTGCCCGGTAAAATTGCGGGTTTCCCCTTCACGCCCCTTTCGGAGCCGCCCCGATGGCCAACTCTCAAAAAATGGCGAATGCGATCCGCGCACTCGCAATGGATGCCGTTCAACAAGCCAATTCCGGCCACCCCGGCGCCCCGATGGGCATGGCCGACATGGCCGTGGCGCTGTGGGGCCAGCATCTGCAGCACAACCCCGCGAACCCGCACTGGGCCAACCGCGACCGCTTCGTGCTCTCCAACGGCCACGGCTCGATGCTGATCTACGCGCTGCTGCACCTCACCGGCTACGACCTGCCGCTGCAGGAACTGAAGAACTTCCGCCAGTTGCACAGCAAGACCGCCGGTCACCCCGAAGTGGGCGTGACCCCGGGCGTGGAAACCACCACCGGCCCGCTGGGCCAGGGCATCACCAACGCCGTGGGCATGGCGCTGGCCGAGAAGCTGCTGGCCAGCGAATTCAATCGCAACGGCCACGCCATCGTCGACCACCACACCTACACCTTCCTGGGCGACGGCTGCCTGATGGAAGGCATCGGCCAGGAAGCCATCTCGCTGGCCGGCGCCTGGAAGCTGGGCAAGCTGATCGCGCTGTACGACGACAACGGCATCTCCATCGACGGCCAGGTCACGCCCTGGTTCGCCGACAACACGGCGCTGCGCTTCGTGGCCAGCGGCTGGAACGTCATCGGCCCGATCGACGGCCACGACGCCGAGAAGGTGGCCGCCGCCATCGCCGAGGCCAAGGCGCAGGCCGAGCGCCCCTCGCTCATCATCTGCAAGACCGCCATCGGCAAGGGCAGCCCGAACCGCGCGGGCACGGCCAAGGCGCACGGCGAGCCGCTGGGCGCCGAGGAAATCGCGCTCACGCGCGAAGCCCTGGGCTGGACGCATGGCCCGTTCGAGATTCCCGCCGACGTGTACGCCGGCTGGGACGCCAAGAAGGCCGGCGCCGCACGCGAGGCCGCATGGAACAAGCGCTTCGCCGCCTACAAGAAGGCGCACCCGGCGCTGGCCGCCGAGTTCGCGCGCCGCATGGCGGGCGACCTGCCCGCGCACTTCGCCCAGACCGCCGTGGACACCGTGGTGCAGGCCCATGCCAAGGCCGAGACCGTGGCCAGCCGCAAGGCCAGCCAACTGGCGCTGGAGGCCTTCACCGCCGCGTTGCCCGAGCTGCTGGGCGGCTCGGCCGACCTGACGGGCTCGAACCTCACCAACACCAAGAGCACGCCCAACCTGCGCTTCGACCTGCAGGGCAACGTGGTGAAGACCGAGGCCGCGAACGGTGAGATGGTCGGCGGCCGCCACATCAACTACGGCGTGCGCGAGTTCGGCATGGCCGCCATCATGAACGGCGTGGCGCTGCACGGCGGCTTCATCCCCTACGGCGGCACCTTCCTCACGTTCAGCGACTACAGCCGCAACGCCATCCGCATGGCGGCGCTGATGAAGCAGCGCGTGGTGCACGTGTTCACGCACGACTCCATCGGCCTGGGCGAGGACGGCCCGACGCACCAGTCCGTGGAGCACGCCGCGAGCCTGCGCCTGATCCCCAACCTCGACGTGTGGCGCCCCGCCGACACCGCCGAGACCGCCGTGGCCTGGAGCGTGGCGCTGAGCAACCGCGACAAGCCCACCGCCCTGCTGCTGAGCCGCCAGAACCTGCCCTACGCGCCCAAGAGCGGCAAGGCGCTGGGCGACATCTCGCGCGGCGCCTACGTGCTGTCCGAGCCCAAGGACGTGGGGCTGAAGAACAAGAAGACCCAGGCCGTCATCGTCGCCACTGGCTCCGAGGTGCAGCTCGCGCTGGCCGCGCAGAAGCTGCTGGCCGAGAAGAAGATCGCCGTGCGCGTGGTCTCCATGCCCAGCACCACCGCCTTCGACCGCGAGGACGTGAAGTACAAGAAGGCCGTGCTGCCCGCCGACCTGCCGCGCATCGCCGTGGAAATGGGCGTGACCGACTTCTGGTGGAAGTACGGCTGCGCCGCCGTGGTGGGCATCGACACCTACGGCGAGTCGGCCCCGGCAGGCGTGCTGTTCAAGCACTTCGGCTTCACGGCCGAGAACGTGGCCGCCACCGTGCAGGCCGCGCTCAAGCGCAAGAAGCATTGATCGTGTTGTTTTAACTTGGAAGAAAGAGACTGAAATGGCTATCAAGGTTGGCATCAACGGCTTCGGCCGCATCGGCCGCATGGTGTTCCGCGCCGCAGTGCAGAACTTCTCCGATATCGAAATCGTCGGCATCAACGACCTGCTCGAGCCCGACTACCTGGCGTACATGCTCAAGTACGACAGCGTGCACGGCCGCTTCAAGGGCACCGTGTCCGTCGAGGGCAACACGCTGGTGGTCAACGGCCAAAAGATCCGCCTGACGCAGGAGCGCGACCCCGCCAACCTGAAGTGGAACGAGGTCGGTGCCGACGTGGTGATCGAGGCCACCGGCCTGTTCCTGGACAAGGCCAGCGCCGAGAAGCACCTGGCCGCCGGCGCCAAGAAGGTGCTTATGTCAGCCCCCTCGAAGGACGACACGCCGATGTTCGTCTTCGGCGTGAACCACGCCAAGTACGCGGGCCAGGCCATCGTCTCCAACGCCTCGTGCACCACCAACTGCCTGGCCCCCGTGGCCAAGGTACTGAACGACAACTGGGGCATCAAGCGCGGCCTGATGACCACCGTGCACGCCGCCACCGCCACGCAGAAGACCGTGGACGGCCCGAGCAACAAGGACTGGCGCGGCGGCCGCGGCATCCTGGAAAACATCATCCCCAGCTCCACCGGCGCCGCCAAGGCCGTGGGCGTGGTGATTCCCGAGCTGAACAAGAAGCTGACCGGCATGTCCTTCCGCGTGCCCACCTCCGACGTGTCCGTCGTGGACCTGACCGTCGAGCTGGAAAAGGAAGCCGACTACAAGGACATCTGCGCCGCCATGAAGGCCGCCAGCGAAGGCGCCATGAAGGGCGTGCTCGGCTACACCGAGGACAAGGTGGTGGCCACCGACTTCCGCGGCGAGCCCTGCACCTCGGTGTTCGACGCCGAGGCCGGCATCGCGCTGGACAAGACCTTCATCAAGGTCGTGAGCTGGTACGACAACGAGTGGGGCTACTCGAACAAGTGCCTGGAAATGGTGCGCGTGATCGCCAAGTAAGCGCACCCGCCGGTTCACAGCCGAATCGGCCTCCAGCGCTTGCCAGGCAAGCGCTGGGCGCTATCAAAAAGAAAGCCAGCACCCTCTCGGGTGCTGGCTTTTTGCATGGGGCGGGCGAGAGCCGGGCGCGTCAGCCCTCCTGCTCCTGCGTGCGGATGGTGTCGCGGCCGTGGCGGTCCTTGGCGCGGCCCAGGTCGTGGTCGATGGCGCGCATCAGCTTCTCGATGGCGCCCGTGACGGCGTCGGCCACCTTGTCGGCATCGGCCGTGACGGCCACGGGCTGGCGGCCGGCCGGCCGGGCCTCGATACGGCAACGCTTGTCGTTGGCGCCGGACTTGCCCGCATCGACGTCGGTCAGGAAGACCTCGATGCGCGTCACCAGCTCGCGGTAACGCGCCAGGCGGGTCTGGGCCTCCTGCTGCACCCATTGGGCCAGCGATTCACCGCCATGGATCTTGTCGTCGGTATGGACTTGCACTTGCATCGTGATGACCTCTCCTTGAGCTGCCCCTGGCGGACTGCCGGGGCACGGTGCCATCTTATCGCCCCCACGCCGCGCTCCCGGCCAAAACGCCGGGCGCATGGCGCGGGAAAGCCCTGATGTCAGTGATGGTGTCCATGGCCGCCATGCACGTGGCGGTGGGCGATTTCCTCGGCCGTGGCGGCGCGCACCTCGGTCACCTGGCAGGCGAAGCGCAGCGCCTGGCCCGCGAGGGGGTGGTTGCCGTCCAGGTGCACCTCGGCGCCCTTGATCTTGACAACGTTGAAGGCCTGCGGGCGCCCGTCGGCACCGGGGCCGCGCAACTGGCCGCCGACCTTCACGCCGGGCGGGAACTCGCTCTTGGGAATGGTGCGCACTAGGCTCTCGTCGCGCTCGCCGAAGGCATCGTCCACGCCCAGGTCCACCGTGGCGGCGAAGCCCGCGGCTTGGCCCTCCAGCGCAGCCTCGACCTTGGGGAAGATGCCCTCGTAGCCGCCGTGCAGATAGGCCAGGTGGCCCTTGTCCAGCGGCTTGCCCTGGGGCGTGGTGAGCTGGTAGCTCAGGGTGACGGCGGTGTCCTTGGTGATGTTCATGCGAAGTCCTCGGCGGGCTGGAACGGGAAAAAACGGTAGCCCGCATTGTCCACGCCCCGCGCCCCCGCCGCGCCCAGGAATCACTCCGGCAGTTCGTCGGCCTGCGCTCCAGGATGGCGCGCGAAGCGCCGGGGGGCGCCGCCATGCACCGGGCCGGGCGCGCTCCAGGGCCAGCCGCCGAACTGGGTGCGCCGGTAGTCCTGCAGCGCCTGCATGATCTCGGCCTGCGTGTTCATCACGAACGGGCCGTACTGCGCCACGCTCTCGCCCAGCGGGCGGCCCTGCAGCACCAGGCATTCCACGGCGTCGCCACCGAGGTTGCGCAGTTCCCAGTCCTGCGTGGCGTCCACGTGCAGCGCGGCGTGTTCGCGCACGGCCACGGGGCCGACCTGCAGGCCGCTGCCGACGAAAAAGTACAGCATGCGCTGCGTGGCGCTGCCGGCGGCGCGCGGCAGCGTCCAGCGCGCGCCGGGCGCGAGCTGCAGCGTCCAGATGGCCACGTCGGCATCCGGGGCACTGGCCCACGATTCGGGCGGCGGCGCCAGCGGCGCGCCCGCGCCGGGCAGCGCCCCCGCCACCACGCGCACCAGGGTGGCGCGGCCCTCGGCGTCCACGTGTTCCAGGCGCGGGATGCGTTCGTTCCAGAACATGGTGAAGTGCGGCGCCGCCATCTTGCTGCGCGCAGGCAGGTTCAGCCAGACCTGGAACAGCTCCAGCGGGTTGGGCGCGCCGGCGTGCAGCAGCGGGAACATCTCGGCATGCTGGATGCCCCGGCCGGCCGTGAGCCACTGCACGTCGCCGCCGCCGAAGCGCGCGGCCGCGCCCAGCGAGTCGCTGTGGTCGATCAGCCCCCGGCGCACCAGGGTCACGGTCTCGAAGCCGCGGTGCGGGTGCACCGGAAAGCCGGGCACGTGCTCGCCGTGGTACATCGAGAAACCGTCCTGGCGGCTGAAGTCGCTGCCCAGCCCGCGCCCGCCCAGCGCCGCGGCGGGCACGCCCTGCGCGCCGTCGCCGGCGGGATAGGCGTCGTCGTGGTGGGCGCAGAACAGGAACGGATCCATGGTGGGCCACAGCGGGCCCAGCGGCTGGGTGCGGAGGATGGGGGTATCGGTCATGCCGGGAATATGGGCCCGGCCTGCGCGCCTGCCAAGAGGCCATGCGCGCGACAGTGCGGCACGCGCGCAGGACAATCTTTCTTGACCCCTGTTTTAATAGCTGCCAGCGCTGTACAGCAAAAGGATTAAGGTATTTTTCAACCTCAAATGCTTATCCAGCAAGCGCCAGCAGCTACGCAAACAGGAGCATCAAGGTGTGGTGCGCGGCACGAAGTCAATGCGCAGGCCCTGCGGCGTCACGGTGATGGGGCCGGGCTGCATGCCCAGGCCATCGGCCAGGGCCAGATCCTTGTCGCGCAGGTGGTGCAGCACCACCTCGCCCAGCGCCTGGCCGGCCAGGCCCGCGCCCAGGCCCTGCAGCACGGCAGCCGCGCGCGGCGGCAGGCCGTCGATGCGCAGCACGTTCAGGCGCACGGCGGTGGCGCGCAGGCTGCGGTCGGCCGCCTCGTAGCGCAGGCCGAAATCGACATCGAGCACACCCGGGTAGCTGCGCTGCAGCAGCGCCCCGGAGGCCTGCAGCGCCAGTTCGGCGCCGACGCGGTTCTCCTCGGGCAGCAGGCGCAGGCGCGGCGCCTGCAGTTCCAGCTCGGCCAGGCCCGCCACCGGCTGGCGGCGCGGAAACCGCGCCGCCAGCGCCCCCTGCAGCTGCGCGGCACTGACGGTATAGCTGGGCATGCGGCTGGCGCAGGCCGCGAAAACAGGCAGGGCGCACAGGGCGAGCAAATGGCGGCGTTGCATGGCGTCTACGGAAAAAGCCGATGGTGCCCTATTACCCCCTGTTTCTTGTCAAGGAAACGTCAAATATCCCCATAAATTAATAGACTGTCCGGTTCAGGAGACTTGAGTAACCGTAGGTAACAGGCGCAAACTTTGTCGGTCCATCGGCAAGGGGCCTGCGGTCTACCCTCTTTAAGCACAACAACCCTATGACCACCCTATCCACATCTTCCTGGTCACCGCGCGACTGGCGCATCGGCACACGCTTGGCCCTGGGCTTCGGCGTGCTCATCGCGATGATGCTCACCATGGTGGTCGTGGGGCTGCTGCAGCTCAGCAGCCTGCTCGAAACCAACCGCCAGATCATCGAGCGCGAGTGGGTGAAGGCCGAGGCGTCAAACACGCTCAGCTCCATCGCCCAGGCGAACGCGCGCCGCACCATCGAAATCTATTTCGCCGAGACCGACGCCCAGCGCGCGCAAAAGCGCGCCGAGATCCTGGCGGGCCGCGAGACCTTCGTGCAGGCCTTCAAGACGCTGCAGGAGCTGGTCTACAAGGACGAGGGCAAGCAATTGCTGAACGAGGCCGAGGCCGCGCGCGGCCGCTACGTCACCTCGCAGGCCAAGTTCAACGAGCTGGTGGACGCGGGCCGCAAGGAAGAGGCTTTCACCGAGCTGCAGGAGCACACGCTGGTGGAGCTGGCAACGGTGCAGGACCGCGTGGACCGCCTGGCCAAGCTGCAGCAGCGGCTGGTGACCGAGGCCGGCGCCCGCGCCAAGGCCGAGGCGCAGTTCGCGCGCATGCTGCTGCTCGGCCTGGGCATCGGCGGCCTGGTCATCGGCCTGCTGCTGGCAGCGTGGATCACGCGCTCCATCACCGCCCCGCTGCGCCAGGCGGTGCGCGTGGCCCAGGCCGTCTCCGAAGGCGACCTGCGCAGCGAGATCGAGGTGCACAGCCGCGACGAGGCGGGCCAGTTGCTCTCGGCGCTGCAGAACATGAACACCAGCCTGACGGACATCGTGCACGAGGTGCGCCACAGCAGCGACACCATCGCCACGGCCACCAGCCAGATCGCGGCAGGCAACCTGGACCTGTCCTCGCGCACCGAGGAGCAGGCCGCCGCACTGGAGGAAACCACGGCCTCGATGCACGAGCTGGCGGGCACCGTGAAGCAGAACTACGACAGCGGCAAGCACGCCAACGAGCTGGCCGAGTCGGCCTCGCAGGTGGCCCTGCGCGGTGGCGAGGTGGTGGGCCAGGTGGTGCACACCATGGAGTCCATCAACGCCTCGTCGCGCAAGATCGCCGACATCATCGGCGTGATCGACTCCATCGCCTTCCAGACCAACATCCTGGCGCTGAACGCCGCCGTGGAAGCGGCACGCGCCGGCGAGCAAGGCCGGGGCTTTGCCGTGGTGGCGGGCGAGGTGCGCCTGCTCGCGGGCCGCAGCGCCGAAGCGGCGAAGGAGATCAAGGGGCTGATCGAGGCCTCGGTGCGCAACGTCTCCGAGGGCTGCACGCTGGTGGAGAAGGCCGGCAGCACCATGGACGAGATCGTGGTGAGCGTGCGCCGCGTCTCCGACATCATGGGCGAGATCAGCAACGCCAGCGCCGACCAGTCGCACGGCATCGACCAGATCAACGAGGCCATGGGCCAGATGGACCAGGTGACCCAGTCCAACGCCGCGCTGGTGGAGGAATCGGCCGCCGCCGCGCAGTCGCTGGAGCGCCAGGCGCACACGCTGGTGCAGACCGTGAGCGTGTTCCGCCTGCCCGGCAACGGCGCGCCGCAGCGCCACCAGGGCGCGCTGGCCCAGCCGTCCGCCCCGCTGACGCTGCCCAGCTAGCTGAAACCACCAAAAAAGGGAGTGACATGGCGTACTTTGAATGGGCCGATGACATGGTCATCGACAACGGCCAGATCGACGCGGAGCACCGCAAGCTGGTCGATCTGGTCAACGAGCTGCACACCGCCACGAGCCAGGGCATCGGCCAGAGCGTGGTGGGCGACCTGCTGGAGCGCCTGATCGCCGACACCGCCGAGCACCTGCGCCACGAAGAGATGCAGATGCAGCAGGCGGGGTTTCCCGACCTGGACAACCACCGCATCGGCCACGAGCACTTCATCAACGACCTGCGCCGGCTCAAGGAAAAGCTCGACGCGGGCAGCATCACCGTGGCCGCGCAGCTGTCCTCGGTGCTGCGCGACTGGCTGTCGCTGCACATCCGGCGCAACGACAAGGAACTGCGCTTCTTCCTCGAAGGCAAGCGCCGCAGCGCCCAGCGCGCGCCCAAGAAGCGCTGATAAGGCGCTCGCGCATTCCGGGCGCCCGCCCGGGCCTGTGAAATTCACAGGCTTTTCGGCCTCTAACCCTTGCGCAGCAAGCGCTGGAAGCTATCCAAACCGTAGCAAATTCAGGCGGCGGGCACCACCAGCCCGCGCTGCACCGCGGGCCGCGCCACGAAAGCCGCCAGCGCGCGCCGCACCTGCGCGAAATCGCCCCAGCCCACCAGGTCGGCCGCGCCGTAGTGCTCGACCAGGTTGCGCACCCAGGGGAAGATGGCCATGTCGGCAATGGTGTACTGGGCGCCCATCACCCAGTCGCGGCCCGCCAGGCGCTGCTCCAGCACCCCCAGCAGGCGGCGCGACTCGGCCACGTAGCGGTCGCGCGGGCGCTTGTCCTCGTAGTCCTTGCCAGCGTATTTGTGGAAGAAGCCCAGTTGCCCGAACATCGGGCCGACGCCGCCCATCTGCCACATCAGCCACTGCAGCGTCTCGTAGCGCGCGGCGGCGTCCCGGGGCAGGAACTGGCCGGTCTTTTCCGCCAGGTAGAGGAGGATGGCGCCCGACTCGAACAGCACCAGCGGCTGCCCGCCGGGACCATTCGGATCGAGGATGGCCGGAATCTTGTTGTTCGGCGCCAGCGCCAGGAACTCGGGCGAGAACTGGTCGTTGGTGCCGAAGCTCACCAGGTGCGCCTCGTAGGGCAGCTGCATTTCCTCCAGCGCGATCGACACCTTCACGCCGTTAGGCGTGGCCAGCGAGTACAGCTGCAGCCGCTCAGGGTGGCGCGCCGGCCACTTGACGGTAATGGGGTGGGTCCAGGTCATGGGGGGTTCTCCTTGGTCAATCCTTCACCAGGCCGCTGTCCACGACCAGGTTTTGCCCGGTCACGGCGCGCGCCCAGGGCGAGAGGAAAAACAGCACCGCGTCGGCGAACTCGGCCGGCGTGGTCACGCGGCGCAGCGGGGTCAGGCTGGCGATGAGGTCGAACACCGCCTCGGGCGTGGCGCGGCTCGCGTCGGTGGTGCGCAGCAGCCCGCCCGAGACCATGTTCACCGTGATGCCGTCCGGCCCCAGGTCGTTCGCCGCCGTGCGCGTGAGCGACAGCAGCGCCGCCTTGGCCGCCGTGTAGTCGTGGTAGGGCACCACGGGGTTCTGGAACAGGTTGGTGCCCACGTTCACGATGCGCCCGAAGCCCTGCGCGCGCATGCCGGGCAGCGCGGCCTGCATGGTGTTGAGCGCGCCCTTTACGGCGCCCTCGATCTGCTGGCTGAAGCGCTCCCAGGCGATGTCGCCCAGCTTGGGGCGCGCGTCGCCGTCAAAGCTGAACTGCGCCAGCGCGTTGTTCACCACGGCGCTGATCGGCGCGCCCGTGCGCTCCCGCGCTGCGGCAAAGAGGCGCTGCACGGCGGCGGCATCGGTCACGTCGGCCTGCAGCGCGATGGCGCGCGGGCCCAGTTCCTCGGCCAGCGCCTGCGCGGCCGCCGCGCTGCGGTGGTAGTTGATCACGACCCCGGCGCCCTCGCGCGCCAGCGCGCGCGTGATGGCCTGGCCCAGGCCCCGGGCGCCGCCCGTGACCAGCACCCATTGTTCGGACAATTGCATGTGTGAATCTTCCTCTCGTCAGTGGTCCATGGCGCCGCGCGTGGCCCGCGACCGATGAAACCGGCGCGGCCCATGCGCGGGCAGCCTTGCCTAGGCCGCCCCGCCGCGCCGGCTGCGTCCCCCCTCCCGAAGCGCGCAGCGCGTAGAGAGAGGGGGGAAGACGCGAAGCGTCTCAGGGGGGTGTTCCTTCACTTCGGCGGGCGGTGCAGCAGGCACAGCTTGTTGCCGTCGGGGTCGCGCAGGTAGGCCAGGTACAGGCGCATGCCCGCGGCCTCGCGCCAGCCCGGCGGGTCTTCGCACGTCACGCCGCCCGCGGCCACGCCGGCGGCATGGGCCGCATCGGCCTGCTCGGGCGACTCGACTGCGAAGCCGAAGGTGCTGCCGTTGCCGTGGCACGCGGGTTCGCCGTTGATGGGCGCGGTAATGGCGAAGGTGTTGCCCGCGTGGCGCCAGAAGGTGCGGTTCTTCGGGTCGGTGAAGCCGGGCTTGCAGCCTATGGCGCCGAGAAGGGCGTCGTAGAAGTGTTTGGATTTTTCGAGGTCGCTGGCTCCCAGCATGACGTGGCTGAACATGGTCTGTCGGTCTCCTGTAGGGGTTGCTGCCGCCATCCGCGTGGCGCGGCGTCCGTATCGTAGCGGCCCACGCCGATGGCCGCAGGTCGCCGGGCAGACACCCCGCGCGCGCCCATCCCTTTATGGCGCGCTGGCCGCGCGCCGGCGCGCCGCCTCCTGCGCCGGCAGCGCCGGCGCGAACAGCCAGCCCTGGCAATGCAGCACCCCGAGCTGCTGCAGCAGGCCGCGCTGCGCCTCGGTCTCCACGCCCTCGGCCACCACGGTCAGCCCGAGCGCGCGCGCCAGCTCGGCCATGTAGGACACCATGGCCGCCAGCACCTGGTCGTGCGGCAGGTCGGCGATGAATTCGCGGCTGACCTTGAGCCGGTGCACCGGCAACTGCCGCAGGTGGGCCAGCGAGGCGTGGCCGGTGCCGAAATCGTCGAGCGAGAGCGACACGCCCAGGGCCGCCAGCCGCACGAGCTGGCGCCGCACGTGGGCCGGGTCGGCCATGACCTGCGATTCGGTGATCTCCAGGCCCAGCAGGCGCGCCGGCACGCCGTGGCGCTGCAGCGCCCGGTCCACCTGCTCCGGGAAGTCCGCGCTGTGCAGCTGCTGCATCGCCACGTTGATCGCCACCGGCAGGGCGATGCCCGCGTCGAGCCACGCGCGCAGCTGGCGGCAGGCCTGTTCGAGCACCCACTGGCCCAGCGGGAGGATCAGTCCTGTCATCTCCGCCACCTGCACCAGCTCGGCCGGCGGCAGGTCGCCATGCTCCGGGTCGCGCCAGCGCAGCAGCGCCTCGTAGCCGGTCCAGCGGCCACTGGCCGTATCGACGATGGGCTGGAAATGCAGCCGTGGGCCGCTGGCGTCCTCTGCCGCCGTTGTGGCGCCCGCGAGCGCGTGGCGCAGGCGCGCGTGCAGCCGCAGGCGGCTTTCCAGCGCGGGGACGGCCGCCACGTCGTAGAGCATGGCCAGCCCCCGGCCCGCCGCCTTGGCCTGGCACAGCGCCATGCCGGCGAAGCGCAGCAGTTGTTCGGCATTGGCCGCCTGCGCGGGAAACAGCGCGATGCCCGCGCTGCCGCCCAGGAAAACCTCCTGCCCGCCCTCCAGCCGCAGGCCCGGGCGCAGCACGGCGAGCAGGCGCGCCGCCTCCCGCACGGCCTCTTCCGGCTCGCCCAGGTCGGCCAGCAGCAGGCCGAATTCGTCGCCGCCCAAGCGCGCGACCATGTCGCCGGGGCGCAGCGCGGCCTGCAGCCGGTGCGCCACCTCCCGCAGGACCGCGTCGCCCTGGGTGTGGCCGAAGCTGTCGTTGACCAGCTTGAAGCCGTCGAGCCCCAGCACCGCCAGCGCCGCCAGGCCCGGGGCCTGGCCGGCGGGCAGGTGGCAGGTGCGCTCCAGTTGCGCGGTGAAGCTGCGCCGGTTGGCTAGGCCAGTAAGGCCGTCGTGCCGGGCCTCGAACTCCAGTTCCTGCCGCAGGCGCTGCTGCTCGCTGCTGTCGCTGATCACCGCGACCGCACAGCGCTGGCCGTGCACCTGCACATGGCCCAGGCCGACATCCACCGGCACGGCCGTGCCATCGCGCCGCTCCAGCCAGAGCAGGCGCCCGCGCCCCATGGAGGCCAGCCGTACCGGCCCGTCGAAGAACGCCTGTACGCGCGCCCCATGGCACGCGCGCAGCCGGGGCGGCAGCAGCACGCTCATCCGCTGCCCCACCAGCCACGTGGGCGGGTGGCCGGAGATTTCCTCCATCGCCGGGTTGGCGCGCAGGATGACGCCATCGCGGCCCACCAGCACGATGCCGGCGGGGGACGCGTCGATCATGGCCTGTGCCAGGGCGTCCATTGCGGCGGGCATGGCGGGGTGCGGTGGGCCCGGGCGTCACGCGGAGGGCAGGGCCAGCGCAGCGCCCCGCCGCGCCGGCAGCGCGGCGGCGTCGGCCAGCCGGAACACGGACACCGCCGACGCCAGTTGCCCGGCCTGCGCCTTGAGCGCGCCCGTGGCCGCGGCGGCTTCTTCCACCAGGGCGGCGTTCTGCTGCGTCACCTGATCCATCTGGCCGATGGCCTGGTTCACCTGCTCGATGCCCTGGCTCTGCTCGGCGCTGGCGGCGCTGATCTCGCCCAGGATGTCGGCCACGCGCTGACTGCTTTGCGCGATGGCGTCCACCTGGCGCCCGGCCTCGGCGACCTGTGCGCTGCCCTGCTCGACCTTGGCGACCGAGTCCTCGATCAGCGCCTTGATGTCCTTGGCCGCCGCCGCGCTGCGCCCGGCCAGGGCACGCACCTCGGAGGCGACCACGGCGAAGCCGCGCCCCTGCTCGCCCGCGCGCGCCGCCTCCACGGCCGCGTTCAGCGCCAGGATGTTGGTCTGGAACGCGATCGCGTCGATCACGCCGATGATGTCGGCGATCTTGTGCGACGCCGCGTCGATCTCGCCCATCGTGCGGATCACCCCCTCGCCCGCGCGGCTGCCCTCGGCGGCGGCCCGGGCCGCGCGCACGGCGAGCTGGTTGGCGGTGCGCGCGTTGTCGGCGTTGTGGCGCACGGCGCTGGCCAGTTCCTCGATGGAGGCGGCAGTCTGCTGCAGCGCGCTCGCCTGCTCCTCGGTGCGGCTCGACAGGTCCTGGTTGCCGGCGTCGATCTGGCCCGACGCCGTGGCGATGCCCTCGGCGCCGCCGCGCACCTGGCCCACGACCTGGGCGAGGCTGTCGTTCATGCGCCGCAGCGCGGCGAGCAACTGGCCCGTTTCGTCGCGCGCATCGGCGGTGATGGTGCTCGTGAGGTCGTTGCCGGCGACGGTGTTCGCCACCTGCACCGCGTGCTCCAGCGGGCGCACGATGCCGCGCGTGAGCCGCCATGCGATCAGCGCGCCCAGCGCCACCGCGAGCGCGCCCGTGACGATGGTCGAGAAGCGGGCGCTCTCGGACTCCTCGTGGGCGCTGCGGGCGTCGGCGTCGATGGCGGCGCGCTCCAGGTCGAGCAGCGCCTGCACCACCGCCGTCATGCGCCGGGCGGCGGGCTCGTAGCTCTGGCCGAGCAGGCGCTCGGCCTCCTCGGCGCGGCCCTCGATCCGCGCCGTCACCGCCGCGTCGCGCGCGACGATGAAGGCGTCGATGGCGGCCTGGTACTGGTTCCAGATGTCCTTTTCCTCCGCGCTGTCCAGCAGCGCCGTGATGCGCTTGGCCAGTTCCCCGGCCTCGCCCGTGGTGGCCTTGGTGTCTTCGGCGAAGTAGGTGCCGAGCGAAGGATCGCTGCTCTTGACGATGGCCGTGGTGCGCCGCACGGACACGTTCACGAGCCGGTTGATGTCGCTGGCGGCGCGCTCCTTGGCCAGCGCGCGGTGCGTGATGCGCTGGGTGGCGGCATCCTGCGCGGCCAGGCCCTGCACGTTCCGCCAGGCGATGAGCACCAGCAGTGCCAGCACAAGCGCAAAACCCACGGCGAGCCGGGTGCCGATCTTCCAGTTTTTCATGCTTCTTCCTTTGGCGCTGCCGCCAGCCTCCCGAAGACAAACCGGGCCCAGGATTCTGGAAAACCCGTATTCAAACCAAGTGTAACGTATTAATTTTACTGAAGTCTAAATATTGAAATACCACAGTTACATCATGCTTTGACTTGCGATGATAGTTTTGGCGCCATGATCCCCACGCAAGAGCCCGATGGAGCAAGTGGTTTCGCCCAACGCCTGCACCAGGCGCTGCAAAGCCAAGGCAAGCGCGTGAGCCCTGCCGCACTGGAACGGGAGTTCAACCTGCGCTACCTTGGCAAACCCGTAACCAGCCATGCCGTGCGCAAATGGCTGCTGGGCCAGTCGCTGCCCACCCAGGACAAGCTGCAGGTGCTGGCGCGCTGGCTGGACGTGGATGAAAGCTGGCTGCGCTGGGGCTACGGCACCAACGGGGCGTATGCGGCGCACCAGGCGCCGGGCAGCGCCCGCCCGTCCTTGCGCAACGCCCCGGCGCTGACGCTGGAAGACGCCTCGCTGCTGCAGGACTGGAGCCTGCTGGAGCCACCCCATCGCCGGGTGGTCCGCGCCGTGATCGAGACCCTGCTGGTGCACCAGCGCGATTCGGCCGCGGGCTGACGGGTACCAGGTTTTGAATGAAAAACGGCCCTGGCGCTTGCCAGGCAAGCGCCAGCAGCTATCAAAACAGGAGTTTCAGGGCTGGAGGTAGCGCGCCGCCAGCTCGCGCTGGGCAGCGGCGTCCACGCCCAGCACGTCGGCCAGGTAGGTGTCCATGCCGCCGTACTCGCCGTCCACCAGGTGCAGGGCGGCTTCGAGGAAGTCCTCCTGCACGCGCCAGAGCACAGCCAGCACTTCGTCGGGGGCGTGGCCGCCCAGGCCCGCGGGGCGGCGGTACAGCGCGTTGGTGAGCAGGTAGTCGTGCATCACCACCGCGCGCGGCACGCCCAGCGCCTGCAGGATCAGCGCCGCCGCGAAGCCGGTGCGGTCCTTGCCGGCCGTGCAGTGAAAGACCAGGGGCGCGTCCTGCCTGTCCAGCAGCAGGCGGAACAGCTCGGCGAAGCGCGGCGCGCTCTCGCGCACGAAGCCCCGGTAGGTGTCCTGCATCAGCGCCACGGCGTCCTGCGCCGTCAGGTGCTGGCCGGTGCGCTGCAGCTCCAGCGCGCGCTGGATCACCGTGGGCTCGATGACGAGGTGGCGGTAGTCCACCCCGGGCAGCCGGTAGGCATGGGCCGCGCTCTCGGCCTGCCCGCGAAAGTCGATGCTGCGCGCCACGCCCAGGCGGGCCAGCAGGTCCTGGTCCTGCGGCGTGAGCGCCGCCAGGTGGTCGGAACGGAACAGGCGCCGCCATTTCACCGTGCGCCCATCCCGGCCCAGATACCCCCCGAGGTCGCGGAAATTGCTGGCCCCGGCCAACGGCACGGAGCGGGCAGGCGCGGCGGAGTCGGCAAGGTCTGCAAGAGGGGTCAACGGGGTGTGGGGCATGGGCGGGGCGGTGGCAGTGGAAGGAACGGCCGAGCTTAGTCGAAGCGCGTGACGCCCGGTGTCACGGGGTTACCGGGGCCCGCACGGAACGGCGGCATGCCGGACACACCAGAGAAGGCATGCAAAAGGCCTCCAGCGCTTTCCAGGCAATCGCTACCAGCTATCAATCGAATAGCACCCTCACTGGGGCAGCACCGTCACCGCCCCGTCCACGCCGTGCTCGCGCGTACCGCCAGGGCAGGGCTGGTCGGTGTAGGTCGTGCGGCCTTGCGCATCCACGCATTTGCGCGGCGGGGCCGGAGGCGACGAGGCGGCCGTGCCCGCCGCGGGCGCGGCCTGGCCCGGGGCGCCCGCGGGCAAGGTGTCGGGGCCGGGGCGGGTGAGGCGGCGCAGCGCCTGCCCCGCCCAGGGCTGGGCCTGGGGGAGCCATTGGTCGGCCGTCCACCACGCCAGGACGGCAGCGGCCGCTGCCGCCAGGGCGAGGAAGAACCAGAGGGCTTTTTCTTTGCGGCTGCGCATGGCGTGGGCGGGGTGAACCGGGCGGATGGAGCGGCCCCGAGCTTACGCCATGGCCGCTTCAGCGGACTGGCGCGGCCGGCCGGCCGTAGCGCCCGGTCAGCATGGCGCGGCCCAGGCTGTTGGCGTGGATCATGTAGCCCGCCAGGGCGGCGGTGGCATCGGCCGGCAGGTCGAGCCGGGGCACCTTGAGCGCATGCACCGTGAACACGTAGCGGTGCGGCGCATCCCCCGGCGGCGGGCACAGGCCGCCCCAGGCCGCCACGCCAAAATCGGTGCGCACATGGCTGGCGCCCCCGGGCAGGCGCGCGCCCCCGGCCGCGCCGGCGTTGGCGGGCAGCGCCGTGACGCTGGCGGGGAGGTTCACCACCGTCCAGTGCCACCAGCCGGAGCCGGTGGGGGCGTCTGGGTCGTACATGGTGACGGCGTAGCTTTGCGTGCCTGCGGGGGCGCCGCTCCATTGCAGCGGGGGCGACTGGTTTTCGCCCGCGCAGCCGAAGCCGTCGAACTCCATGGGCTGGGGCAGCGTGCTGCCTTCGGCGAAGGCCGGGCTGGTAAGGGTGAACGGTGGCGCGGCATGCGCCGCCATGGCCGTGCCCGCCGCGAGCAGGCAGGCAAGCGCCCAGCGTGCGGGACGGCGGGCGGCGGTAGCGAGGGTGTGTGGCACGGAGGGACTCCTTGGCTTGGTGAAGAACAAGGCCCCATGGTGGCGCGCCCGCGCCCGGTACGCTGGCCCTGGCGCCGCAATGGCTGTGCGCAATGCGGCACGCGCCTGCGGGGCGGACGATGGCTCAGGGCCGCAACTGCGAGGGCGGAAAGCCGAAGCGCGCGCGGAATGCCGCGCTGAAGCGGCTGTGCGAGGCATAGCCGCAGCGCGCCGCGATGTCCGACACCTGCAGCGTGGTGCTTTGCAGCAGCGCCAGCGCGGTCTCCAGGCGCACGTCGCGCAGGCACTGGCGCACGGTTTCGCCTTCGTCGGCCAGGCGGCGCTGCAGCGTGCTGGCGCTGGTGGCGAAGGCGGCGGCGATGCGCTCCACCGTCCAGTCCGCATGGGGCATGGGGCCGATGAGGCGGCGCACGCGCTCGGCCCAGCCGAGCTCGCCCGGCGCGGCGAAGACGATGCCGGACTCGGCCAGCAGCAGGAGCACTTCGAGCGCGCGGTGGGCGCGCAGGGCGGGCGAGCTGGCGGCATCCTCCAGCGCGGCCAGGGCGTGCATGTAGCTGGACTGGAAGGCGGCGTCGGCCGGCAGGCGCGCGCAGCCGCTCACGGGCGCCAGCCCCGCGAACTGGCCGAAGCGCTGGTGGAACTGGGCCACCAGCTCGGGCGCGAAGCACAGCAGGCGCGCCACGTAGCGGCCGTGCGGCGCGGGGTCGTTCACCACCTCCCACTGCGCGCCGCGCGGCAGCACGAAGACCTGGCCGCTGGGGTAGCGGTGGGTGCCGCCCGAGGCCACGAGCTGCTTGGTGCCCGAGACGACCCAGCCCACGGCATCCATGCGCACCGTGACGGTGTGGATGCGGTGGTGCACCGCCGTGGCGATCTGCAGCGACAGGGCCGGGGGCTCAGCCATGGGGCCCCTCCAGGGCAGTCACCTCACCCCAGGTGCGCGCCCAGCAGGCCGGTCAGCTCAAACATGCCGGCGCTGTCCTTGCCGAACACGGCGCGCAGCTTGTCGTCGGCGCGGATGGTGCGCTTGTCCTTCGGGTCCTGCAGGTTGTGGGCCTTGATGTAGTCCCACAGCTTCTTCACGGCCTCGGGGCGCGCCACGGGCTCGCTGCCGATGACGGCGGCCAGCGCGGCGCTGGGCTGCTTGCCGCTGGCGGCGCTGGCCTTGCGCGGGGCCTTGGCGGCGGTGGTTGCGGCGGTTTTTGCTGCGGGTTTGGCGGCTTTTTTGGCCGCAGCGCCCGTGCGGCTTGCGCTGGCAGCTCCTGTTTTCGCAGCAGCGGTCTTGCGCGCGGGGTATTTGCTGTCGCGCTGCTCGAACTCGAAGTTGACCTTGCCGGCCTCCTTGTCCCACACCAGGAAGGCCTTGAAGGCACGGCGCGTGCGGTTGGAGATGAACTTCTCCAGCAGGCCGGTCTTGCCCTCCTGCAGCAGCCGGGCCATCTGCGCGCGCTCGATGGGCTGCTGCAGGATGATCTGGCCGCTCTTGAAGGTGCACGAAGGCGCGGGCTGCTGCGCCGTGGGCACGGCGCGCGCGCACACGTAGTTGGCGCCATGCTCGTACACGGGCGCGCCGCACACGGGGCAGGGGCCCAGGCTTTCCTGGGCGCTGAAGTCCACCAGTTCGCCGGACTCTTCCGCCTTGTCGTCGCCGAAGTCGAATTCGAGCTTGTAGTTGCCCGCTTCCTCGTCGCGCACGATGGCGACTTCGGCGGTGAAGGGCCAGCCCGCCTTGGAGCGGAAGCCCTCCAGCGGGCCGATGCGGCGCTCGCGCAGCAGTTGGTCGGCCTCGGCTGTCTCGAAGGTGCGGCCGGCGGGCGACTTGCCGAACGAGAAGCCGCAGCCCTCGCCATGGCCGCCCGTGCCCGTGCAGGCGTAGCGGCGGTAGTTCTCCTTGACCACGCCGCCGCAGTTCGGGCAGGGCGCGGCAAGCGTCGCGTAGTCGCCGGGGATGGTGTCGCGGTCGTATTCCTTGGCCTTCTTCACCATGCGCTCGGTCATGGCGGCGATCTGCTGCATGAAGGCTTCGCGGCTGAGCTGCCCCTTTTCCATCTGCGCCAGCTTGTATTCCCACTCGCCAGTGAGTTCGGCGCGGCACAGCTCCTCCACCTGCAGGCCGCGCAGCAGCGTCATGAGCTGGAAGGCCTTGGCCGTGGGAATCATCTCGCGGCCTTCGCGCAGCATGTACTTTTCGGTCAGCAGCCCTTCGATGATGGCGGCGCGCGTGGCCGGGGTGCCCAGGCCTTTTTCCTGCATGGCTTCGCGCAGCTCGTCGTCGTCGATCTGCTTGCCCGCGCTCTCCATGGCGCCGAGCAGCGTGGCTTCGCTGTAGCGCGCGGGCGGCTTGGTTTTCAGGCCCTTGGCGGTGGCGTGCGCGGCCAGCGGCTGCTCGCCGGGCTGCACCGCCACCAGGGGCTGGCCCTTGTCGCCGTCCTTGCCGCCCTCCACTTCGTTGGCGGCTTCCTTGCCGTAGATGGCGAGCCAGCCGGGCTTGACCAGCACCTTGCCCTCGGTCTTGAAGCTGTGCTGCGCCACCTTGCTGATGCGCGTGGTCACCTGGTATTCGGCGCTGGGGAAGAACACCGCCATGAAGCGGCGCACCACCAGGTCGTAGAGCTTCTGCTCGGCTTCGCTCAAGCCGCTGGGCGCTTGCAGCGTGGGGATGATGGCAAAGTGGTCGCTCACCTTGCTGTTGTCGAACACGCGCTTCGTCGGGCGCACGTAGTTGTCCTGCAGCGCCTGGCGCGCGAACGGCGCCAAGTGGCCCATGGGCGAGCCGGCGAGCATCTCGAAGGTCTGGCGCGCCACGGGCAGGTAGTCCTCGGGCAGGGCGCGCGAATCGGTACGCGGGTAGGTCAGGGCCTTGTGGCGCTCGTACAGGCTTTGCGCCAGCGCCAGCGTGGTCTTGGCGGAAAAGCCGAACTTGCCGTTGGCCTCGCGCTGCAGGCTGGTCAGGTCGAACAGCAGCGGGCTGGCCTGGGTGGTGGGCTTGGCCTCTTCGGTGACCACGGCGGGCTTGCCGCGCACGGCGTCGGCGATGGCCAGGGCGTCCTGTGCGTTCCACAGGCGGTCGGCGCGGGCCTCGGGGTCGTCGCTCTTCTTCCACTGCGGGTCGAACCACTTGCCCAGGTACTCGCCCGCCTGGGCGGCGAAGCCGGCGTGGATTTCCCAGTAGTCGCGGCTGATGAACTTGCGGATCTTTTCCTCGCGCTCCACCACCAGCGAGAGCGTCGGCGTCTGCACCCGGCCCACGGTGGTGAGGAAGAAGCCGCCATCGCGCGAGTTGAACGCCGTCATGGCGCGCGTGCCGTTGATGCCCACGAGCCAGTCGGCCTCGCTGCGGCTGCGCGCGGCGGCGGCCAGGCCCTGCATCTGCTGGTCGCTGCGCAGGTGGTCGAAGCCGTCGCGGATGGCCTGCGGCGTCATGCTCTGCAGCCACAGGCGCGAGACGGGCTTGCCCAAACCGCCCTTGGCGCCGCCCGCGTACTGCTCGATCAGGCGGAAGATCAGCTCGCCCTCGCGCCCCGCGTCGCAGGCGTTCACCAGGGCCGTGACGTCCTTGCGCTTGGCCTGCTTGACCACGGCGGCCAGGCGGCTCTTGGTCTTGTCCACGGGCTTCAAGTCGAAGCGCGGCGGAATCACCGGCAGGTGGGCGAAGCTCCACTTGCCGCGCTTGACGTCGAATTCCTCGGGCGCCTGGATTTCCACCAGGTGGCCGACGGCGCTGGTGACCACGTAGTGCGCGCTCTCGAAGTGGTCTTCGTACTTGTCGAACTTGCCCGCCACGGGCGTGAGGGCGCGCACGATGTCTTGCGCGACCGAGGGTTTTTCTGCGATGACCAGTGTCTTGCTCATGGGTGTTTCGTTCCGCCCGCCAGGGCGCTTCTACAATGCGTCGCTTCACGCGTGCACGCGCACGCGCATGTGTGTGCCTATACAAAGTAGCAGAGTTTTCGCATGCCCCGCAGCGCTCCCCCTTCTTCCCCCGGCCGGCGTATCCAGACCCGGCGCTCGGGCGTCCATGGCAAGGGCGTTTTCGCGCTGCAGGACATCGCCGAGGGCGAGGTCCTCATCGAGTACACCGGCGAAGTCATCAGCTGGCAGGAGGCGCAGGACCGCCACCCGCACGACCCGAGCCAGCCGAACCACACGTTCTACTTCCACGTCGACGAAGACCGCGTGATCGACGCCAACCACGGCGGCAACTCGGCGCGCTGGATCAACCACAGCTGCGCGCCCAACTGCTATGCCGACGAGCAGGACGGGCGCATCTTCATCACCGCGCTGCGCAACATCGCCGCGGGCGAGGAGCTGAACTACGACTACGGCCTGATCATCGAGGAGCGCTACACGAAGAAGCTCAAGGCCGAGTACCCCTGCTGGTGCGGCAGCGCGCAGTGCCGGGGCACGCTGCTGGCGCCCAAGCGCGGCTGGAATCCGCCCGGCCCCGGGGAGCGGGCATGAGCGCCGCCCCGCTGCGCTGGCCCGCCGAGGCCCTCTGGGAGGCGCTGCACCCGCTGCTGCCGGGCTTCAGTGTGGAGGTGCTGCCCGAGATCGACTCCACCAACAGCGAGCTGACGCGCCGCGCCCGCGCCGGGCAGTGCGACCCGGTGCTGCTGGTGGCCGAGCGCCAGAACGCCGGGCGCGGCCGCCTGGGCAAGCCCTGGCACAGCGGCACGGGCGACGCGCTGACCTTCTCGCTCGGCCTGCCGCTGGCGCCGCGCGACTGGTCGGGCCTGTCGCTGGCCGTGGGCCTGTCGCTGGCCGAGAGCCTGCACCCGCGCGTGGCCATCAAATGGCCCAACGACCTGTGGCTGGACGGCACGCGCAAGCTCTGCGGCATCCTGATCGAGACGGCGGGCAGCGTGGGCGCCGGCGGCGCGGCGGGCCAGCGCTACTGCGTCATCGGCGCGGGGCTGAACATCCGCCCGCGCGCCACCGACGGGCTGGCCACGCCGCCGGCCTGGCTGCAGGAGCTGGACCCGGCGCTGGACGCACCGGCCGCGCTGGCGCGCGTGGCCGTGCCGCTGGTGCAGGCCGTACTCGGCTTCGCGCGCACGGGCTTCGCGCCGCTGCAGCCGCGCTACGCCGCGCGCGACCTGCTGCGCGGGCGCGAGGTGACGCTGAGCGACGGCCGCCACGGCCAGTGCGAGGGCGTGGCGGCGGACGGCGCGCTCATCGTGCACACGGCGCGGGGACGGGAAGCCATCACCAGCGCCGAGGTAAGCGTGCGCCCTGTCCCTGCCGCTTCCTGAAAGAGCCCCCATGCTGCGTCTTGCCGTCCTGATCCTGCTGCTGGCCAACGCCGGCTACTACGCCTGGAGCCAGGGCCTGCTGCGCGCCTGGGGCCTGGCGCCCGCCACGCAGTCCGAGCCCGAGCGCCTGGAGCGGCAACTGAACCCCGACGCGCTGAAGCTGCTGCCCGCTCAGGGCCAGGCGCCAGCCGCCACGGACGAACCGGAGCCCGCCGAGGCGGCTGCGGCGGCCCCTGCCGCACAGCCCGCGCCATCGTCCACGCAATGCCTGCAGGCCGGCAGCTTCGACGAACGCCAGGCCGCCGCGCTGCGCCAGGCCGCCGCCGCGCTGCCCCCGGGCAGTTGGACGCTGGACGCCGTGGTGGTGCCCGGGCGCTGGATGGTCTACATGGGCCGCTTCCCCGACGCGGAAACCGTGGACAAGAAGCGCACCGAACTGCGCGCCCTGGGCATTGCCTACGACCGGCCCGGCGCGGCGCTGGAGCCGGGGCTGTCGCTGGGCCGCTTTTCCAGCGAGGAGCGGGCGCAGGTGGCCCTGCGCGACCTGGCGCGCCAGGGCGTGCGCACCGCGCGCGTGGTGGTGGAGCGCGCCGAGGCCAAGGCCTACACCCTGCGCCTGCCCGCGGTGGACGCGCCGTTGCGCCCGCGGCTCGATGCGCTGCAGGGCGCGCTGGCGGGCAGGCCGCTGGCCGCCTGCAATTGAGCGGTACGCGCCACTCGCTCCTTTTTCAATAGCCTCTCACGCTTGCCTAGCGGGCGTTTGGTGCCGATTTGGCCTTTACTCCCGTACCGATCGTCAGGCGCCGCGCATGGCCGCCACCAGCGCATCCAGGCGCTGCACATCCGTCACCACCAGGGCATGCGCGCCGTCCTTGCGCAGCAGGCCGCTCCTGGCCAGCTGGCCCATTTCGCGCGTGACCTGCTCGCGGCTGGTGCTGATCAGGCTGGCCAGCAGGGCATGCGCGGGCGCGGGGTCGAGCCGCGCCTGGTTGTCCTGCACGCCGGCCTGGCGCGCCAGGCGCAACAGCTCGGCATGCAGGCGCGTCTGCACGCCCAGGGTGGACAGGTCGATCACGCGCTGCGCCAGCCCGCGCACCATGAGGGTGAGTTCACCGATCACGCGCAGGGCGATGGCTGGCTCGCGCTCCAGCAGCGCGCGGAACGCCTGGTGCGGGAGGCAGGCCACGACCGAGGGCGTGAGGGCCATGACGTCGGCCATGCGCGGCGTGTTGTCCAGCGCCGCGAGTTCGCCGAAGTGGGCGCCGGCCTCGTAGTCGCGGAACGACACCTCGCGCCCCTGCAGCGAATAGCTGGTGATGCGCGCGCTGCCCGAAACCAGGAAGAACACCTCAGTCCCCACGGCGTTGCGCATGCAAATCGGCCGGCGCGCGCCGATGCTGCGCCAGTCGCACTCGGTGGCCAGGCGCTGCAGGCAGGCTTCTTCGAGGCCCTGGAGCAGGTGGATGCGGCGCAGCGCGAGGCTGGACCGCGCGGGGGTGGAAGCAGGCATGCGGGGACGTGAGGAACCGGGGGCCGATTATCCCGCCCGTGCCGGCGGCGCGCCCTGGCGCGACTTGCCGAAAGCTGTGCGCTAGCGCACATACGCGGCGGCGGCGCGCACGGACACTGCCTTCCAGCAGAACGCATTCGCGCTGCACTCGCTCAGAAAGGCAAACGACCATGCAAAAAACCACCCTCCTGCTCGCCGCCGCCACCCTCGCCTTCGCGGGCGCCGCCTCGGCCCAGTCCACCGATGCCAGCGCACCGCGCGGCCTGAGCCAGGCCGAGGTGCGGGCCGACCTGAACCTGTGGAACCGCGCCGGCCTGGGCCACAGCGCGCTGAGCGGCTCCGACCCGGCCAGCAGCTTCGACTACGAGCGGCGCGTGGCCACCTACCAGCGCCTGCGCAGCGGCCCCGAGTACGCGGCCGAGGTGGCGCGCCAGCAGTCCGGCGCGCAGGTGGCGGGCGGCACGGCCCCGGCCGTGGCCCAGTGACCCTGGCACCACGCGCCCACAGCGCGCGGGCGCGTCACTCGGGCGCGCGCCGCTCGGGAAAGCGCACGTTGAAGCGCGCGCCCGGCGGGCTGTGGCCCGGGTGCACGTCCTCGACCAGCACCTCGGCCCCGTGCTGGCGCGCGATCTCCTGCACGATGGGCAGGCCCAGGCCTGAGCCGTCGGCGTCGGTGCCCAGCGCGCGGTAGAAGGGCTGGAACACCAGCTCGCGCTCGCTCTCCGGCACGCCGGGGCCGGAATCCTCGACCTGCAGCAGCACCACGTGGCTGAAGCGGTCGGCCAGCACCCGCGCGGTGATGACGCCGGGGCGCGCGTCGCTCGACGGCGTGTAGTTGATGGCGTTGTCCAGCAGGTTGCGCGCCAGCTCCTTGAGCAGCGTGGGGTTACCGTCCACCCAAACGCCTTCGGCGCCGGGCTCGGCGCCGTCGTAGCCCAGGTCGATGCGCTTGTCGAGCGCGCGCGGCACCGAGTCCTGCACCACCTCGATCACCAGGCGCGCCAGGTCGCACGGCTGGTGCGCCAGCACCATGGCGCCGCCCTCGGCGCGCGCCAGCGCCAGCAGCTGGTTCACGGTGTGCGTGGCGCGCATGCTGGCGCGGCCGATCTGCTGCAGCGACTGCTTCAGCTCCTCGGTGCTGGTGCCCTCGCGCTGCGCCAGGTCGGCCTGCATGCGCAGGCCGGCCAGCGGCGTCTTGAGCTGGTGCGCGGCGTCGGCCAGGAAGCGCTTCTGCGTGGCCATGGAGTCGCCCAGGCGGCGCAGCAGGTCGTTCACCGAATCGACCAGCGGCGCCACCTCCAGCGGCACGGCCTTGTGGTCGAGCGGCGAGAGGTCGTCAGGGTTGCGCGCGCGGATGCGTTCCTCCAGCTGGTTCAGCGGCTGGATGCCGCGCGCCAGCGCCAGCCACACCAGCAGCACCGCCAGCGGCAGGATGACGAACTGCGGCAGCATCACGCCCTTGATGATCTCGGTGGCCAGCATGCTGCGCTTTTCGCGCGTCTCGGCCACCTGCACCAGCGCCAGCGGCTCGCCCGGCAGCGGCAGGCGCACCCAGATGTAGGCCATGCGCAGGTCCACGCCGCGCAGCTCGGCATCGCGCAGGCGCACCTCGCCGGTCTGCGGCACCTCGTCCTCGGGCGGCTGGGGCAGGTCGCGCTCGCCCGAGAGGAAGCGCCCCGAGGGCGCGAGCACCTGGTAGTACACGGTGTCGGATTCGTCGGCGCGCAGGATTTCGCTGGCCGACTGCGGCAGGTTGAACTGCACCCGGCCGCGCTGCACCGTGACGAGTTGGGCCAGCGCGTGCGCGTTGTACTCCAGCGCGCGGTCGAACGGCTTGTTGGCCAGGCCCTGCGCCACCAGCCAGGTCAGCGCCAGGCTCACCGGCCACAGCAGCAGCAGCGGCGTGAGCATCCAGTCGAGGATTTCGCCGAACAGGGAGCGCTGCTCGCGCTGAAAGATTTTCAAGGTTTTCGGCCTCTAGCGCTTATGTGGCAAGCGCTGACAGCTACTCATTCAATAGCATCAGCGATCACGGTCAGTGCGGGATCTTTTCCAGGCAGTAGCCCAGCCCGCGCACCGTGGCGATGCGGATCGGCCCACGCTCGATCTTCTTGCGCAGGCGGTGGATGTAGACCTCGATGGCGTTGTTGCTCACCTCTTCGCCCCACTCGCACAGGCGCTCGACGAGTTGGTCCTTGCTCACCAGGCGGCCGGCGCGCTGCAGCAGCACTTCGAGCAGGCCCAGCTCGCGCGCCGAGAGCTCGACCATCTTGCCGTCGATGGTGGCCACGCGCCCGGCCTGGTCGTACACCAGCGGGCCGTGCTTGATGGTGGCGCTGGTGGCGCCCATGCCGCGGCGCGTGAGGGCGCGCACGCGCGCCTCCAGTTCCTGCAGGCTGAACGGCTTGGCCATGTAGTCGTCGGCGCCGAAGTCGAGGCCCTTGACGCGCTCCTCCACGCTGTCGGCCGCGGTGAGGATGAGCACCGGCAGCGCCGAGCCCCGGCCGCGCAGCTTCTTGAGCACTTCGAGGCCGTGCATCTTGGGCAGGCCCAGGTCGAGGATCAGCAGGTCGAACTCGCTGGTCGTCATCAGGGCCGTGTCGGCTTCGGTACCGCTGGCCACGTGGTCCACCACGGCGCCCGAGGCACGCAGCGTGCGCAGCAGGCCGTCGGCGAGCACCTGGTCGTCTTCGGCAATGAGAATGCGCATGGGGTATGTCTCCTAGTAGGCGGGCGTGAAAAGGCAACGAAACGTTGCACGCCCCCGTTGGGAAGATTCTAGAGGGCCGTATCCATGGCACGGCACTGGTCAGGCATTAGGCGAACCCGCCCGCATAAGCCTCCAGCCCCAGCGCCACCACCGTGGCCACCTCGGCGCCCACCTCGGTGCGGAACTCGGCCTCGGCCTGCGCCACGGCGCGGCGGAAGGCCTGCAGCCAATCGAGCCCCAGGGGCGTGAAGCGCACGATGCGCGCCCGTGCATCGCGCGGGTCGCTCTCGCGCGCCACCAGCCCCCAGGCCGCGCACTGGTCCACCAGCGCCGCCATGGACTGCTTGGCCATGCCCGCGCGCTGCGCCAGGTCGGTCAGCCGGTCGCCGCGCAGCGACAGGTGGCGCGTGATGTGCACATGCGCCGCGCCCACCTGGTCGCGCGCGGCCAGGTTCGACAAGGCCAGCGGCACCTGGGCATCGCGCGCCATGAGTTCGAGCACGCGCGCGTCGAAGCGGCGCATGGCATGGCCCAGCAGGCGCCCCAGGTGGGCCTGGCGCCAATCGGGAGACAAGGTTGTCGTGTCCATGGAGGGATTCATCGTACGCGCAATTGTCAGGCAAACTGACCAAAATTTCATTTGCGATAAGATGAGAAGCTCCTAAACTACTGTTCAAGCATACAGACTGTTTTTCAAAACAGTTCTTTACTGAAAGCATCAATGGCCACCAAGAGGAGCAACACCATGGACACCCCCGTCAAGACCGCCGCCGACCAGAGCGAAAAAGCCAAGGCCCTGCAGGCCGCGCTGGCCCAGATCGAGAAGCAGTTCGGCAAGGGCACCATCATGCGGCTGGGCGAAGGCGAGGCGATCGAGGACATCCAGGTCGTCTCCACCGGCTCGCTGGGCCTGGACATCGCGCTGGGCGTGGGCGGCCTGCCGCGCGGCCGCGTGATCGAGATCTACGGCCCGGAAAGCTCGGGCAAGACCACGCTGACGCTGCAGGTCATCGCCGAGATGCAGAAGCTCGGCGGCACCTGCGCCTTCGTCGATGCCGAGCACGCGCTCGACGTGCAGTACGCCAGCAAGCTCGGCGTCAACCTGCCCGACCTGCTCATCAGCCAGCCCGACACCGGCGAGCAGGCGCTGGAGATCGTCGACAGCCTGGTGCGCTCGGGCGCCGTAGACCTGATCGTGGTCGACTCGGTGGCCGCCCTCACGCCCAAGGCCGAAATCGAAGGCGACATGGGCGACCAGCTCCCTGGCCTGCAGGCGCGCCTGATGAGCCAGGCGCTGCGCAAGCTCACGGCCACCATCAAGAAGACCAACTGCACGGTCATCTTCATCAACCAGATCCGCATGAAGATCGGCGTGATGTTCGGCAGCCCCGAGACCACCACGGGCGGCAACGCGCTGAAGTTCTACGCCTCGGTGCGCCTGGACATCCGCCGCACCGGCACCATCAAGAAGGGCGAGGAAGCCATCGGCAACGAAACCAAGGTGAAGGTGGTGAAGAACAAGGTCAGCCCGCCCTTCAAGACGGCCGAGTTCGACATCCTGTTCGGCGAGGGCATCTCGCGCGAAGGCGAGATCATCGACATGGGCGTGAACGCGCGCATCATCGAAAAGAGCGGCGCCTGGTACGCCTACGGCGGCGAGAAGATCGGCCAGGGCCGTGACAACGCGCGCGAATTCCTGCGCGAGAACCCCGACCTGGCGCGGGAAATTGAAAACCGCGTGCGCGAGCAACTGGGCATCGCCCAACTGCCGCCCGCTGCTGCGGCGGCGGCGGCCGAGGTGGAAGGCGCCTGAGCCGGGGCGGGAGTTTCAAGGAAAAGTGCCCGCAAGGCGCCTCCATCAAGCGCCAGCAGCTAGCAAAACAATAGCATGGCATTCCAGAAGCTCTCTCTCAAGGGCCGCGCGCTGCGCCTGCTGGCGCAGCGCGAGCATTCGCGTGCCGAACTGGCCAGCAAGCTCGCGCGCCACGTGGAGGAAGGCGACGACCTCGAAGCGGTGCTGCACGACCTGCAGGCCAAGGGCTTCATCGACGAAGCGCGCGTGGCCGAGTCGCTCGTGCACCGGCGCGCGGCCCGGCTGGGCACCCAGCGCCTGGTGCGGGAACTGCGCGGCAAGGGGCTGAGCGAAGACCTGGTGCGCGCCCAGGCCGCGCAACTGCGCGAAACGGAAGAGGAACGCGCGCGCGCCGTGTGGCGCCAGCGCTTTGGCACGCCTGCGGCGACGCAGCAGGAGCGTGCGCGGCAGATGCGCTTCCTGGCCGCGCGGGGCTTCAGCGGCGACACCGCGCGCCGCGTGCTGCGCGGCGCGCCGGACGGCGACGACGCGGCCTGAAGCCCTTCAGAACGTGTTCACGATCTCAGAGCCCGAGCATCAACTGCAGGTTCTGCACGGCGGCACCGCTGGCGCCCTTGCCCAGGTTGTCCAGGCGCGCGATGGCTACGGCCTGGCGGTGCGCCTCGCTGGCGAACACGCGGATCTCCAGCAGGTTGGTGTCCGCCAGCGCCGTGGCGTCGAGCTTGCCGTCCTCGGTGGGCGGCAGCACCTTGACGCACTGCGCCGGCGTGTTGCTCTTGGCATAGTGCGCCGCATAGGCGTCGTGCAGATCGGCGGCGCGCGGGCGGCCAGGCAACTGGTCCAGGTGCAGGGGCAGGTTCACCAGCATGCCCTGGCGGAAGTTGCCCACCGAGGGGATGAACAGCGGACGCGCCGTCAGCCCCGTGCAGCGCATGATTTCCGGAATGTGCTTGTGCTGCAGGCCCAGGGCGT
>Ga0222428_100134_pt1 | contig 94154 bp, 87 predicted proteins | sample 2B5Ametagenome_FD_182471 | JGI IMG/M metagenome (GOLD analysis project Ga0222428, IMG submission 182471) | Enriched microbial communities from leaf-cutter ant dump, University of Wisconsin, Madison, United States - 2B5A (version 2) | ecosystem: Environmental > Terrestrial > Nest > Insects nest >...
GCCGCCTGCGCTGGTCTCGGGTGATGATCTCAATCGTTTCTGTATGCCTAGTCATACGCACAGTCCTATGCCTATCTCGAAGATAAGCGATGGACCGTGTCCGGAGATTCAGGGGGCTATCTCAGTGCCGGCCTCGTAGTTTCTTTCAACAACTGGCTTTAGAACGTGTTCAAAGTCTCCTGAGCAAGAGCACCAAGAATGCCAAGTGGACGAACTGCAAGCTGGTGTTGAGCCACCGCTCGCAGTTCTTCCACAGCCTCCTATTCTTGTCCTGCCACGCAAAGCTGCGCTCCACAACCCAGCGCTTGGGCATCACCTTGAAGGTGTGCAGCTCGCTTCTCTTGGCGATCTGCACCGTCACATGAGTGCCCAGAATCTCCTGCACGCCTTGCGCGAACGGCCGGCCGATGTAGCCTGCATCGCACAGCAGGCTTTGTACTCGGCTCAAAGAAGGCTTGCAGCGCTTGAGGGCCTGCAGCGTGCCCTTGCGGTCTGTCACCTCTGCCGTGGTCACCGCGATCGCATGCGGCAACCCCTGGGTGTCCACCGCTATGTGGCGCTTGATGCCCGAGACCTTCTTGCCCGCGTCATAACCCTTCAGGCCCGCCGTGTCCGTGTTCTTCACGCTCTGCGCGTCCACGATCAAGAACGCGCTGCATGCGTTGCGCCCCAGTTTCTCGCGGGCCGCACCAACCCGATTTTTTTAACGCCTGCTCCAGCAGGCTGCCACCCTCGCGTGGCTCGCTCCAAATGGCAAAGTACGAATGCACGGTGCGCCACTTGGGAAAGTCGCTGGGCAGTGCCCGCCACTGACAGCCTGTGCGCAGCAGATACAGGACTGCGCAGAACACCTCGTACAGTTCCACCTTGCGCGGGGCTGTTTTTCTGCGCGCACTCTCCAACAGGGGCCGGATCACTTCAAACTGCTCGCGCTTGATGTCGCTGGGGTAGCCTTTTCTCACCCCGCGAGCTTCTCACATCAAGCAGACGAGACTTTGAACACGTTCTGAGGGACAGCAGTCGCTCCGCTGCGCTTATTTCTCGTACCAGTTCCGTGTCCGGTTCACGACGCGCACCACCAGCAGCATGGCCGGCACCTCGATCAGAACGCCCACGACGATGGCCAAGGCCGCGCCCGACTGCAAGCCAAACAAGCTGATGGCGGCAGCCACGGCCAGCTCGAAAAAGTTGGACGCCCCGATCAGGGCCGAAGGGCAGGCAATTTCGTGCTTTTCGCCAACTGCCCGGTTGAGCCCGTACGCCAGCGCCGCGTTGAAGAACACCTGGAGCAGGATCGGCACGGCCAGAAGAGCGATCACCAGCGGCTGCTGCAGGATCGCGTTGCCCTGAAAAGCAAACAGCAGCACCAGGGTTGCCAGGAGCGCGGCCATCGACCACGGGCCCATCCTCCGAAGCACCCGGTCGAAAGAGGCCTGGCCCCTGGCCAGAAGCTTGCGGCGCAGCCATTGCGCAGCGATCACCGGCGCCACGATGTAGAGCAGCACCGACACCAGCAGCGTCGCCCATGGAACAGTGATGGCCGACAGGCCCAGCAAGAGGCCCACCAGCGGCGCAAAGGCCACGATCATGATCGCGTCGTTGAGCGCTACCTGCGAAAGCGTGAACAGCGGATCGCCGCCGGTGAGGCGGCTCCAGACGAACACCATCGCCGTGCATGGCGCCGCAGCCAGGAGGATCAGGCCGGCAACGTAGCTGTCGATCTGCCCGGCCGGAAGCCACGGCGCAAACACCTGGCGAATGAAGATCCAGCCCAGCAGGGCCATGGAAAACGGCTTCACGAGCCAGTTCACGAACAGCGTGACCGCAATGCCCTTCATGTGGTTGCGTACCTCGCCGAGTGCGCCGAAGTCCACCTTGACCAGCATGGGAATGACCATCACCCAGATCAGCAGGCCCACCGGCAGATTGACCCGCGCCACCTCCATGGCCCCAACCGCCTGAAACAGGCCCGGAAACAGATGGCCCAGGGCGATGCCGGCCACGATGCACAGGAACACCCAGACCGAGAGGTAGCGCTCGAAACCGCCCATGGCCGGGCCGCCCGCCTTTGCGGCGGCTTTATCACAAGATGGCTGCATGATTTTCAGTGCGCCGCGAGTTCGCGCGCCGTGCCTTGCAGCACGGCCTTCTGCAGCCTGTCCGCCGGCAAGTTCACCAGCAGGTCCAGACGGCGGCGCAGCAGGTGCATGGTGTGCCGGAAGGCTTCGAGCCTGGCCTCTGGCGGCGCATCTCCCTCTGACGGGTCGGCCACGCCCCAATGCGCCGTGGCTGGATGGCCCGGCCAGATGGGGCACATTTCCCCTTTGGCGCTGTCGCACACCGTGATGACCAGGTCCATCCGCGGCGCATCCGGCCGCGCGAACTCGTCCCAGCTCTTGCTGCGCAGCCCATCCACAGGCACCCCTGCGCGCTGCAGCACCTGCAGGCCCAGGGGATTCGGCCGCTGATTCCCCCGCGGGCGGCTGCCCGCCGAATAGGCCCTGAAACGGCCTTGGCCCAGGTGGTTGAGCAAAGCCTCGGCCAGGATGCTGCGGGCGGAATTGTGCGTGCACAGAAACAGCACGTTCAAGGGTTCGGATATATCGGCCATGGTGAATTGACGCAGAGGACTTGGCTGCTCAGCAGTTGCATGCAGCCGCCGGGACAGGGCTGCAAGGGGCGCCTTGGCAGCAGTTTTCAGTGAGGTAGCCGAGCAGGTCGTTCATGGCATCGAACGAGGCACGGTAAACCAGATTGCGTCCCTGGCGCTCCTGGCTGATCAGGGCGGCATTCGCCAACTCCTTGAGATGAAAAGACAAGGTGTTGGCAGCCACGCCCAGTTGCTCGGCCAGGACGCTCGGCGTCAAGCCTTCGGGGCCGGCGACAACCAGCGCGCGAAAGGCACGCAAGCGAACCTCCTGTGCGAGGGCCGCGAGGGAGCGGATGACTTGGGGCTCCTGCATATTTCAATAATTCAATGTTTATCGAATTATTACACAAAAGAAGGCCGCACTGACCACCGCCAGATTGCCATCAACTCCTGAATCGATAGCTGCCAGCGCTTTAACCACAAGCCTTTGAGCCTGATTTCGCCTGATAAAACTGCCAGCCCACGCGGGGGCTGGTGCCCCCTCGCCTCACTTCACCACAAAGCGCACATTCGCCGCCTTGCGGCCCGGCAGCGTCACCAGCGCCACCACCTTGGTGCCTGGCGCCACCTTGAATGCGCCCTGGGCTTCCAGCGTGCCCACACCGGCGGGGGTCAGCGTGGCTTCGGTTTTCTCGCTGCCGTTCAGCAGCGTGAGTTTGGCGCTGGCGCCCTCGGTCCTGGCGGGCTGGCCGTGGTCGCTCAGGTACAGGGTGATGCGCCCGGGCTGGGCCACCAGCTCATAGTCCACGTCGGCGGCCTGGGCCACCACGCCGCCATGCCGCGGCGCGGTGGCGTGGCTGTCGCCATGGGCGTGGGCAGGCAGGGCGGCGCCCAGGGCGAGTGCGAGGGCCGCCAGGGCGGCGCGTGCAGAAGCGAAGTTCATGGGAACAGTCCTTTCATGTGAAACAAGGCAAGCCATCAGAACGCCTCGGCGCTGTCGTGGTTCAACAGCCGCTCGGCATCGCAGCGGCCAAAGAGCCAGAACAGGGCCGGGGTGAGGAAGGTGTCGAGCAAGGTGGAGCTGATGAGGCCCGAGAAGATCACCACGGCCACCGGGTGCAGGATCTCGGTGCCGGGGCGTTCGGCCTCGAACAGCAGCGGCGCCAGCGCAAACGCCGTGACCAGCGCCGTCATGAGCACCGGGCTGAGCCGCTCCAGCGAGCCGCGCAGAACCATGGCGTGGTCGAAGCCTTCGCCCTCGGCGCGCATCAGGTTCAGGTAGTGGCTCACCTTCAGGATGCCGTTGCGCACCGAGATGCCCGCCAGCGTGATGAAGCCGATCAGCGCCGCCACCGACAGCGGCTGCCCCGACACCCACAGCCCCAGCACCGCCCCCACCAGCGCCAGCGGAATGTTGGCCATGATGAGCAGCGACAGCCGCGCCGACTGGTAGCGCGTGTAAAGCACGGTGAACATCAGCGCCAGCGACACGAGGGACAGCAGCCCCACCAGGCGGCTGGCCTCCTCCTGCGCCTGGAACTGGCCGCCCAGGGTGATGAAGTAGCCCTCGGGCAGCGGCGTTTGCGCCACCACCTGGCGTATGTCGGCCACCACCTCGGACAGCGCCCGCCCCTGCGCGTTGGCCGAGAGCACGATGCGCCGGCGGCCGTCGTCGCGGCTGATCTGGTTCGGGCCGTCGCCCTCCTCGATGCGTGCCAGGCGCGCCAGCGGCACGCGGCCCCGGGGCGTGTCCAGCAGCAACTGCCGCAGGCCTTCGAGCGAGCGCGCGCTATCGGGCAGGCGCACCACCAGGGCAAAGCGGCGCCCGCCCTCCACCACCTGCCCGACCTTCTCGCCCTCCACCAGGGTCTGCAGCATGGCCAGCACCTGGGCGGCGCTCACGCCGTACTGGGCGGCGGCGTCGTAGTCCACGCGCACCGTCACCTGCGGGGCCAGCACCTGCTTTTCCACCTCCAGGTCGGCCAGGCCCGGCACGCCCGCCAGGCGCGCGCGCAAGGCCTCGGCCTGGCCGCGCAGGGTGTCCAGGTCTTCGCCGAAGAGCTTGATGGCGATTTGCGAGCGCACGCCCGAGAGCATGTGATCGATGCGGTGCGAGATGGGCTGCCCCATCGAGATCGCCACCGGCAGCGGCGCCAGGCGGGCGCGGATGTCGGCCTGCACCTCGGCCATGCCGCGGCGCATTTGCGCGGCGGGCAGCAGGCCCACGTCCAGCTCGCTCACGTGCACGCCCTCGGCGTGCTCGTCCAGCTCGGCGCGGCCGCTGCGCCGGCCCACGTGCGTGACCTCGGGCACCGCGCGCACCAGGCGCTCGGCCTGGCGCGCCACGGCCGTGGATTCGGCCAGCGTCACGCCCGGGTTCAGGCGCAGGCCCACCAGCAGCGTGCCCTCGTTGAACGGCGGCAGGAACGTGGTGGGAAACAGCGGCACCGATGCCGCCGCCAGCGCCACGGCCGCCGCCCCGGCGGCCACGGCCGCGCGCGGGCGTTCCAGCACCGCCTGCAGGGCGCTGCGGTAGCGCGCCTTGAGCCAGGCCAGCAGGCGCGTGTCGCCATGGTCGAGGTTCTTCATGCGCGGCAGCAGGTACAGCGCCAGCACCGGCGTGACGGTGACCGACACCAGCAACGACGCCAGCGTGGAGACGATGAAGGCCACGCCCAGGGGCACGAACAGCCGCCCCTCGATGCCCGGCAGCGCGAACAGCGGCAGGAACACCAGCACGATGATGGCCGTGGCGTAGACGATGCCCGAGCGCACTTCCAGCGACGCCAGCTTCACCACCTCCAGCGGGTGCAGCCGCGCGCCGGTGTGGCGGCTGCGGTCGAGCTTGAGGCGGCGCAGTACGTTCTCCACGTCCACCACCGCGTCGTCCACCAGGCCGCCAATGGCAATGGCCAGGCCGCCCAGGGTCATGGTATTGATCGACAGCCCGAAGTAGCGGAACACCAGCGCCGTCAGGAAGATGGACACGGGAATGGCCGTGAGCGCAATCACCGTGGGCCGCAGCGTGCCCAGGAACACGAACAGCACCACCGCCACGAACACCGAGGCGCCGATGAGCTTGCCCTGCAGCGTGTGCACCGAGGCCTCGATGAAGCTCGCCTGGCGGAACGTGACGCGCGGCGCCTGCATGCCGCTGGGCAGCGTCTTGGCCAGGTCGGCCAGCGCGGCCTCGATGCGCCCGGTCAGCGCAATGGTGTCGGCCGTGGGCTGCTTCTGGATGCCCAGGATCACCGCCGGCCCGCCCTCGAAGCCCGCGTCGCCGCGCCTGGCGGCAGCGGCGAACGTCACCTCGGCCACCTGGCGCAGCAGCACGCTCTGGCCGCCGCGCGCACCCACGGCCAGGTTCTGCAGGTCTTCCAGCCGGGCGGTGCGGCCCAGGTGGCGGATCAGTACCTCGCGCCCGTTGCGCTCCAGAAAGCCGCCCGAGGTGTTCGCCGAAAACCCCTTGAGCGCCGCCGTGAGCTGCTCGGGCGTCACGCCCAGCTGCGCCATGCGCACGGTGTCGGGCTGCACCTGGAACTGGCGCACCTCGCCGCCAATCGGGATGACCTGCGCCACCCCGGCAATCGACAGCAGGCGCGGGCGCAGCACCCAGTCGGCGTACTCGCGCACGGCCATGGGGGTGGTGCGCGCTTCATCGATCGGGATGGCCACCATCATGATCTCGCCCATGATCGAGCTGACCGGCCCCATGCGCGGCGCGGCGCCGGGCGGCAGGCCCTCTTCCATCGACGACAGGCGCTCCGACACCATCTGGCGCGCGCGGAACAGGTCCACGCTCCAGTCGAAGGTGACGTAGATGAACGACAGCCCCGCGCTCGATGTGGAGCGCACGCTCTCCACGCCGGGCAGGCCGTTCATGCTGGTTTCCAGCGGGAAGGTGATGAGCTGCTCCACCTCCTCCGCCGCCATGCCCCCGGCCTCGGTCATCACCGTGACAGTGGGCTTGTTGAGGTCGGGAAACACATCCACCGGCGTGCGCGACAGCGTGTACGCGCCGTAGGCCATCAGCACCGCCGCCGCCATCAGCACCAGCAGCCGGTGGGCCAGGCTCTTTTCTAGCAACCACTTGAACATGCGGCGCTCCTCAACGGACTTGGTTGATGAGCGAAGCCGCCTCGGTGGCTACGCGCTCGCCCGCGTGCAGGCCCGCGGTCACGGCCACAAGCACGCCATCCAGCGGCACATGGCGCACCACGCGCGGCGCGAAGCGCTCGGGCGCGGTCTTGACCCAGACGATGCTCTGGTTCGCCGCATTGCGCTGCAGCGCCGCCACCGGCACCGCCATGCCGGCCACGCGGGCGCGGGTTTGCGCCACCACGCGCACCGGCTGGCCCAGGGCCAGGGTGGCCAGGGCCTGCGCATCGGCCGCGAACGACAGGGGCAGCGCCTGCTCGCGCAGGCTGCGCGCCGCGCCGAGGAAACGCAGCGGCAGCGCCTGCCCGCCCAGTGCCAGGTGGGCACTGGCGATGTCCTGCGCCTGCGCCGGGTCGTAGGCCAGGGCCTCGATGCGCAGGTGGCGCGGGTCCACCACCTCGAACACCAGCTCGCGCGCGTCCACCACCTGCCCGGCCACGGCGTTGGCCGAGGCGATGACCCCGCTGGCCGGGGCCACCAGGGCGTCGCGCTGCTGCAGCCCGGCACCCACGGCGGCCAGGCGCTGGGTCAGGCTTTGCAGCTCGGCTTCGGCGGCCTCGATGTCCTTGCGCGCCACGGTGTCGGCCAGCGCCTGCAGGCGGGCCACGCGCTGGCGCGCCAGGCCCTGGGCGGCGCGCAGCTCGGCCTGCTGCGCCAGTTGGTTGGAGCGCTCGATGGCGCCCGCCGTGGGCACCACGTAGGCCAGCACCTCGCCCTTGCGCACGGCCTGGCCCAGCACCGGCAGGCCGCGCGGGCCGGCCTCCAGCCGCCCGGCCAGGGTGGCCTGCACCTTGCCGCCGGCATTCGGGTCCATGGTCACGGTGCCCGCCAGCTCGAAGGCCTGCGGGTGCTCGCCCGCCTGCACGGGCAGCGTGCGCACGCCCAGTTGGTGCTGCGCGGGCTTGGGCAGAAATACGCTGCCGTCGGGCAGGCGGCGCGGCCCGTCGCCGCCCACGGCGGCGGGGGCGTCGTCATGGCCCTCGTGCGCGGGCGCGGCCAGCGGCAGCGCCACGGCCAGGGCAGCCAGCAGCCAGGCGGCGAGGTGGTGGTTGCGGCGCGTCATGCGGCACCTCCGGCGCGAACAGTGGCCTGGGGGACGGCGCGGCGGCGGTCCCTCCACGCCCATAACGCGGCGCCCAGCGCCGCCAGGGCCCCTGCGGCGCCGGCCAGCCAGCGCATGCGGGGGCTGCCCCCTGGGGCCGCAGCGGCGGCGGGGGCGTGCCAGTCCAGTGCGCCAGCCAGCAGGTCGGTGTCGTCGCCCGCGACCACGGTGGCGGTCACCGGCACGCTGCCATCGGCCAGCGGCACGGCCAGTTCGGCGCGGTATTCGCCTTCGCCCACGGGGGTGACGGCCAGACGCTGGCCGGCCAGATCGAGCTCCAGTTGCGCACCGGGCACGGGGCGGTTGTCGTCGGCCCGGTCGAGGTACAGGGCCAGGGTGTGGCCGTTGACCACGCCGACCAGCTCAAACAGCTCGGAGGCCAGGGCAAAGCGCGGCGCGGCCTCGGTGGGCGCAGCGGCGGGAGCGTCGTCATGCCCTTCGTGGGCCCGGGCGGCCAGCGGTGCCAGGCCCAACAGCAGGGCCAGTAAAGGGGCCAGGAGAGAGGCCGGTAAAGCGGCCAGGACGTTTCGGTGTTGCATGGTGATTCTCTGCAATCTCACAAAATGAACTACGTTTTTGATAGCTGCCAGCGCTTGCCATACAAGGGCTGGAGCCAGTTTTTTCTTGAAACCCGGCAGCGCGCTCACTGCGGCAGCAAGCCCAGCGCCTGGCGCAGTGCCGAGAGCGCCGCCGCCGCTTCGATGCGTGCGCGGGCCAGTTGGCGCTCGGCCTGGGCGGCGTCCTGCTCCACGCGCAGGCGCGTGGGCCAGTCGGCCTCGCCCAGGGCAAAGGCCTTGGCCACGAAGCCGCGCGTGGCGCGCGCCAGCTCGGCGTGGCGGGCCATGGCCTCGTGCTGCGCCGTGGCAGCGCGCGCGCGCGCCTGGGCGGCCTGGATGTCGGCCCCCAGGCGCTCGCGTTCGCGCTCAGCGCGGGTTTCCAGCTCCAGCGCCTGGGCCAGGGCCGCCGCCTCGCGCGCCTGGGCGCGCACGCCCGCGCCCAGCGGCAGGCGCACGCCCAGCGTGATGGATCGCTGGTAGCGCTCGTCCGCCGTGCCGCGCTCGCGCGCCGCCGAGAGCGACAGCTCCGGGTTGGCGCGTCCCTGCACTGCCACCAGCTCCGCCTGGCGCCGCGCCACGCGGGCCTGGTGCAGCCAGTCGGCCAGCGCCGGATGCGCCTCGGGCACGGGCAGCGGCAGCGCCAGTGAAGGCGCCGGGCTGGGCTCGGGCTCAGGCTCGGTGCCGGCCACCGCCGGCGCATCGGGCGCCGACGGCACCGGGGCGCCCGCCAGGGCCTGCAGCGCGAGCCGCGCGGCATCGCTGGCGCCCTGGGCCTCGGCCAGCAGCGCCTGGGCCTGGGCCACGCCCGCCTCGGCCTGGAAGTGCTCGGAGCGCGCCATGTCGCCCGCCTGGTAGCGGCGCGCCACGTCGGCGGCCAGGGCCTGGGCGCTGGCCAGTTGGCCTTGCGCCTGCGCCAGGTCGCTGCGGGTGCGCTGCCAGCCCCACCAGGCTTCGCGCACGCGCGCTGCCAGCTCCAGTTGGGCGGCCTGGGTGCGGCTTTGGGCGGCTTCGAGCGCGGCGTCGCCCAGGGCGGCCTTGCGGGCGCGCTCGCCCGGCAGCCACAGCGGCAGCACCACGCCCACGGTGGTCTCGCGCGCGCCCTGGCGGCTGCCGATGCGGTCGGTCTTGGCCTGCAGATCCAGCGCGGCGGGCTCGGGCGTCCAGGCGTCAGCGCTGTCGCGCTCGGCCTGCGCGGCCTGGCGGCGCAGCTGCTGGGCCTGGGCTTCGGGCTGGCGCTGCCAGGCCTGGGCAAACAGCGCGGGCAAATCGGGCGCGGCAGGCGCCGGGGCGGTTTGCGCCATGGCGGCCGTGGCGCCCCCTGTCAGTGCCCAGGCGCACGCCCAGGCCAGGGCCCCGGGGCGGGGCCGGAATATCGTTCGGTGAAAAGGCATCCGATGTTTCTCCGATGGCAAAGCCATGGGGTGAAAACCGGCAAGACAGGGTGCGCCGCGCCACCAGGGCGCACAGGCGTCACACGCGAAGGGAATGGGGCTGCCCTGCCCCGCTGGCCTTGCCGCTCAGGCAGAGGCGCGCCAATTGGGGCGCTCGGGGCGGTGCGGGCTGGGCGGCTGCAGCAACGGCAGCACGAAGGGGGCGGGACGGGTGCCGGCAAGGCGCAGCGGCGGCGCCACGGCATCCATGTGCAGGGCATTGCCCATGCCGTGGCAGGCATGGCAGTCCATGTCGGCGCCGGCCTTGGCGGCGCTGGCGCCCGCGCCATCGGCATGGCCATCGTGGTGCTGGTGCACATGGTGGCCGAAATGCGCCGCCGCAGGCGCCGCCTCATGCGCGCAATAGCTTGCCGCCACCGCCCAGACGGACTGGAGCGGCAGGAAAGCCAGGAGCAGGAGGACGAGCAGGCGGCGCATGGGAAGCGGCATTCTATGCCCAGGCGCCGCCCATGCCCGCATGGCCGTGCCGTTGCGGCGGTCTATTGCAGCCTGCCGGGCGCGCTGTGCCACAGCACGCGCGGGTCTCCCGCCGCCGCCTCGCTCCAGGGCTGGCCCCAGCGCTCGCGCAGGCTGGCCAGCATGGTGCGGAAGTGCGGCGTCAGCGTGGAGAGCCCGGACAGGTTGTCCAGGTTGGCGACGATCTTGGCGCGCAGGGCGTCGCGCTGCATGCCGCCCGCCTGGGCAAAGCCGGTCATCAATGCGAGCGTGCCGGCCATCAGCGCCTCGGCGCACGGCAGGCTGTACTCCTCGTCGTGGGAGGACGGAACGGGGTGGGAGGGATGGGTCATGAGAGTCGTCTTTCCGAAGGGGGCGGCAAGCCTCGCCGCACGGGCATGGGGCGATATTACATGAGAAGCATTCTCAATAAAAGCCACCGCGACACGAACAAGAACGGACGACCGAGCACTTTACAAGGAATAAAAGACAAATCATTCTCATTTGAATTAGTATAATTATTTGCCTTTCATCAAACCCACTTTGCCTTCATGCCATGAAGCCTTTGCCTTCCCGCCCGCCGCTCTGGCTTCTTTCCTTCCTGCTGGCCGCCCTGCCCGTCCATGCGCAGGAAGCCGGCGCCGAACACACCCTCAAGCCCACGGTCATCACGGCCACGCGCACCGAGCGCGCGCTGGATGACGCCCCCGTGCGCACCGAGGTGGTCACGCGCGAGGAAATCGAGCGCACGCATGCGCGCACGCTCAAGCAGGCGCTGGAGAACGTGCCCGGCCTGCAGTTGCGCGAGGTGCTGGGCAAGTCGGGCTACGAGCTGTCGCTGCAGGGCCTGAGCGCCGACCAGGTGCTGGTGCTGATCGACGGCCTGCCGATCACCGCCAGCACCAGCTCCACCGTGGACCTGGGCCAGTACCTGCTGAGCGACGTGGAACGCATCGAGGTGGTCAAGGGGGCCAGCTCGGCGCAGTACGGCAGCTCCGCCATGGGTGGCGTGGTGAACGTCATCACGCGGCGCACGGCGGCGGGCTTCGGCGGCACGGCGGCGCTGGACCTGGGCAGCTACGGCAGCCAGAACGACAACGGCCGCGGCGCCAGCGCCAACAACCGCCATGCGCGCTTCAACCTGGGCGGCGGCACCGAACACTGGCGCCTGGCCCTGTCGGGCGACGTGGTGGACGACGCCGGCTTCGGCGTGCGGCCCGACGCCTACCCGCGCCAGGGCGACGCCAGCCGCCGCCAGCAACTGGCCGCGCGCGGCGAATGGATGCCCGACGCCCAGGGCCGCGCCTGGGCCGAGGCTTCGCGCTACACCGAGAACGACACCCAGCGCTACAACGTGTACGTGCCGCCCGCCAACGTGCCGCAGCGCAAGCAGGAGGACATCACGCGCGACCGCGTGAGCGGCGGCATGGACTGGCGCTTCGCCAGCGGCCTGCGCGCGCAGCTCAAGGGCGTGCACGAGCGCTACGACAGCCACTCGCCCGGCTACTCCAACGAAGTGCTCGCCACCAACCGCCAGTCGCGCCAGGAGACGCAGCACCTGGGCACCCAGTTCGACCTGCCGGCCTGGGGCCGCCAGCTCTGGATGGTCGGCACCGACTGGCACCGCGAAACCCTGGCGCAGACCAGCAACGGCCTGTCCGAGCTGGGCGTGGCCGGCAGCGCCGAGCGCACCAGCACCGAGCTGTTCGTGCAGAACGACATCCTGCTCTCCGACACCTGGGAAGTGCTGCTGGGCCTGCGCGGCCAGCACGATTCGGACTTCGGCGGCCACTGGGCGCCCAAGGTCAGCGTGCGCGGCAACCTGCTCGATGGCGGCGGCTGGAAGGGCGTGCTGCGCGCCAGCCTGGGCCAGGGCTACCGCGTGCCCAACCTGAAGGAGCGCCACTACCTGTTCGACCACAGCGCCCTGGGCTACAAGGTGGTGGGCAACCCCGACCTCAAGCCCGAGTCCTCGACCAGCCTGCAGGTGGGCGGCACCCTGACCCGCGACGACCGGCTGGCGATCGAGGTCAACGCCTTCCACAACCGTGTGCGCGACCTGATCCAGACCGACCTGGCCAACGCCACCGTGGTCGACGGCATCGCCACCTACACCTACGCCAACATCGCGCGCGCCCGCACCAGCGGGCTGGAGACCAGCGTCAACTGGCGCGCCAGCGCCGCGCTGCAGCTCAACGCCGCCTACACCTACACACGCACGCGCGACCTCGACACGGGCCAGGAGCTGACGCGCCGCCCGCGCGACATCGTGCGCCTGGGCGCCGACTGGCGCGCGCTGCCGGGCAGCACGCTGAGCCTGCGCCTGCGCAGCCAGAGCAACGAGCTGACGGACACCGCCACCGGCGCGCGCTCGCCCGCCTGGACGACCCTGGACCTGGCGCTGAACCACAAGCTGGGCGCCGCCACGACGCTGTTCGCGGGCGTCAACAACCTCACCAACCGCCAGCGCGACTTCGCCGCCCAGGGCGACTACGGCCCGATCGCGGGGCGCTTCATCTACATCGGCGCGAAGGTCGCGTTCGGCAACGCCCTCTGAATTTCCACTGATTCCATTTCCAGATCAATCGAGTACGCGAAGGCGAAGCGCAGACAGTGCTGTAGCACGGCAAGCGAAGCCGACAAAGTAATCGATTGATCTGGAATTGGAATGAATTACCACTGACGACCAGGAGCCTGCACCATGCACCACACGACTTCCCTCAAATACCTGTCCACGGCACTGGCCGCAGCGGCGCTGGCCGCCTGCGGTGGCGGCGGATCGTCCGACAGCGGCACCACGCCCACCCCCACGCCCCCCGCCAGCACCAGCAAGTTCACGCAGAACGCCACCTGGCAGTTCACGCTGCCCGCGGCGGGCCAGTCGGTCTGCTACGACTTCGACGCCAAGGCCGAAGTGGCCGGGTGCAGCGGCACCGGCTGGGACATCAAGCTGACCAGCAGCGGCCGCACCGCCGCGCTGTACACCAACAGCGGCCCCAGCGGCGGCGGCAAGGGCGCGGCCCTGGGCACGCCCTTCACCTACAAGTGGGCCGACCTGCTGAACTACAAGGACGCCACGCTCGACCCCGCCTCGGGCCAGGCCGTGCCCGACCGCGCCTGGATGGCCGACACCGCCAAGAGCGTCTTCACCGGCAGCAACGGCATCCAGAGCGCCGTGTTCGAATACGACCTCACCGGCAACAACCAGTTGCACCCGAACTTCAACGTGTTCCTGGTCACCACCAATAGCGACTCGGCCGACATCACGGGCGCCGGGGGCAAGGTGTATGCCGTGCAGATCACCGGCTACTACGGCAGCCCCACGGGCACGACATCGGGCTGGCCCTCGTTCCGCTGGGTCAATACGGCCAGCCCGGGCAACGTGCTCTCCACGCCCGCGGGCGGCATCGACGCGACGGGCGGCTGGGTCTACTACGACCTGGAGAACAACGCCAAGACCACGGAATCGGGCACCTGGCACATTGCCTTCAACCGCTACAACGTCAAGCTCAACGGCGGCGCCTCGGGCAGCGCCAAGGTGGCCGGCTTCCTGGGCAAGAAGCCTGCGGGCTTCTACGACGCCGACGGCAAGCCCGTCACGGCCAAGTTCACCGCCGCGAGCAACCTGAACGACACCCTGGCCGACCTGACCGGCGCGAAGACCGGCCCGGCCAGCGCCAGCGCCTGGGTCAAGGACTCCATCGGCTCCGCGCTCACCCCGGACTACACCGGCACCTACCCGAACCCGCTGAACTACGGCTGGTTCACCTACTACCCCACGGCCGCCACCGCCGCCGCCGCGGGCGTGGTGCAGCACCAGATCAAGGCCAACCCGGATGCTGGCACGCTGGTGAAGTCCGGCGGGGGCAACAGCTACGCACGCATGCGCCTGGCCGAGATCAAGTACGCCGACCCCGCCTCGGCCACCAGCGCGCAGACCTGGACCGTGGAGTTCGGCATCCAGCCCGCTGCGAACTGATTCTTCGCGTGTTTTTTGCCTCCAGCGCTTGCCAGGCAAGCGCTGGCAGCTCTCTTTTTTGAAGCACCCACCATGAACGCACCCGACATCCGCGCCCGCTTCGCCCAGGCCCGTGCCGCAGGCAAGCGCCACAAGGACGCGGCCGAATCCATCGGCGTGAGCGAAGGCGCGGCCCTCGCCGCGCACGCCGGCGCGCACGGCGCGCCGCTGCAGGCCGTGCCGCTGCGCGGCCCCTGGCTCGAACTGCTGCAGGCGCTGCAGGCCTGCGGCCCGCTGCTCGCCCTCACGCGCAACGCCTCCACCGTGCACGAGAAGACCGGCGTCTACGAAAAGCTGTCGGCCACCGGCCCCATCGGCCTGGCCCTGGGCGAGGCCATCGACCTGCGCCTGTTCTTCCACCACTGGCACGCGGGCTTCGCCGTCACCGAGGCGGCGGCCAACCCGGGCGCACCGGCCGCGCTGAGCCTGCAATTCTTCGACGCGCACGGCCTGGCCGTGCACAAGGTGTTCTGCCGCGAGGCCACGGGCCGCGCCGCCTTCGAGGCGGTGATGCAGCGCTTCATCGACCCGGCGCTGGCGCCGGTGTTCCAGGCCAGGCCCGCGGCCCCGGCGCCACGGGCGGACAGCGCCATCGACGCCCCCGGCCTGCTCGATGCCTGGGCCGCGATGCAGGACACGCACGAATTCTTCGACCTGCTCAAGCGCTTCGGCGCGGAGCGCCGGCAGAGCTTCCGCCTCGCCGAGGGGCGCTTCACGCGCCGCGCCGCCAAGACCGCGCTGCGCCAACTGCTGCAGGAGGCCGCCTTCGACGGCGCCCCCATCATGGTGTTCGTGGGCAGCCCCGGCTGCATCCAGATCCACACCGGCCCGGTGGTGCGCATCGAGCCCCTGGAGATGCAGGGCGCGCACTGGCTCAACGTACTGGACCCGGGCTTCAACCTGCACCTGAGCGAGGACGCCATCGACCAGGTCTGGGTCGTCGAGAAGCCCACCAGCGACGGCATCGTCACCTCGGTCGAGGCGTTCGACCGCACGGGCGAGCTGATGGCCATGTTCTTCGGCGCGCGCAAGCCCGGCGAGCCCGAGCGCCAGGACTGGCGCGCCATCGTGCGCAAGGCGGCGCCGCTGGCCGCCCAGGCGGCATGAGCGCGGGAGCCACCCGCATGCACGCCCTGCCCCCCTCGCGGCGCGCACTGCTGGCAGCGGCCCTGGGCTGCTGCGCCGCGCCGCTGGCGCTGCGCGCCCAGCCCGCGCCCGCCGCGTCTGCCACATCCGCCGCAGCCGCCCTGCCACGCCTGGTGACCGTCAGCGGCGCCATCACCGAGGTGGTCTATGCGCTGGGCGCCGAGGCCCAGCTCGCGGGCACCGACACCACCAGCCTGTACCCCGCCGCCGCGCTGAAGACGCCCAAGGTGGGCTACCTGCGCCAGCTCTCGGCCGAGGGCGTGCTCTCGCTGCGGCCCGACGCGGTGATTGCCACCACCGAGGCCGGCCCGCCCGTGGTGCTCGACCAGTTGCGCGGCGCCGGCGTGAAGGTGGAGCTGGTCCCGTCCGAATACACCTGGGACGACGTGCGCCGCAAGGTGCAGGCCGTGGGCCGCGCGGCCCGGCGCGAGGACGCCGCGCGGGCGCTGCAGGCGCGGCTCGACACCGAATGGGCGCAGCTCGGCCGCGAGGTCGCGCAGGCCGCCGCCGTGCGCCCGGCGCCGCGCGTGCTGTTCGTGCTGTCCCACGGGCCCTCGGCCCAGGTGGGCGGCCAGGGCACGGCGGGCGATGCGCTGATCCGCTTCGCCGGCGGGGTGAACGCGCTCACGGGCTTCACCGGCTACCGGCCCATGACGGCCGAGGCCCTGGCCAGCAGCGCGCCGGACTTCATCCTCACCACCGAGCAGGGCATCGAAGCCCTGGGCGGGCCGCAGAAGTTCTGGCAGCGGCCCGAGCTCGCCCTGACCCCGGCCTATCAGCGCCGCGCGCTGATCGCACTCGACGCGCTGCTGCTGATGGGTTTCGGCCCGCGCCTGCCCCAGGCCGTGCGCGCCCTGCACGCCCGCCTGTACCCATGAGCGCATCGAGCGGGCCGGCGCGGCCAGGCGCCGGCCAGACCGCGAGCGCCGAAGGCATGGCGGCGCCACCGCCGCCCCCCAGATCCGGCCGGCTGCTGACGCCGCGCGGCGCGCTGGCGCTCGGCCTGGCGCTGGTGGCGCTGGCCTTCGTCGCCGGCGGCGCCAGCGGCGCCTACCCCATCGCCCCGGCGCAACTGCTGAGGGCGCTGGCGCACGCCGTGTCGGGAACGCCGCCCGACACGCCGCAGCAACTGGTGTTCCTCAACATCCGCCTGCCCCGGCTGCTGCTGGCCGCCGCCGCGGGCGCGGGCCTGGCGCTGGCCGGCGCGCTCATGCAGGGGCTGTTCCGCAACCCGCTGGCCGACCCGGGGCTGGTCGGCATCAGCAGCGGCGCGGCGCTGGCGGCGGGCCTGACCATCGTGCTCGGCCCCGCCTGGTTTCCCGCGCTGCCGCACGCGCTGGGCAGCTGGACGCTGATGCTCACCGCCTTCGCGGGCGGCCTGGCCGTCACCGGGTTCATCTACCGCTTCGCGCAGGGGCCTGCGGGCACCCACGTCGCGCTGATGCTGCTGGCCGGCGTGGCCGTCAACGCGCTGGCGGGCGCGGGCCTGGGCTACCTCAACTTCATGGCCACCGACGAGCAGTTGCGCAACATCCAGTTCTGGCTGCTCGGCAGCCTGGGCGGCGCGCGCTGGAGCGCCGTGGCGCTGGTCACCACGGTGGTGGCGCTGTGCTGCGCGGCCGCGCTGGCCTGGGCGCGGCCGCTCAACGCCATCGCCCTGGGCGAGGCGCAGGCGGCGCTGCTGGGGGTGCATGTCGAGCGCACCAAGCGCGCGGCGGTGCTCATCACCGCGCTGGCCGTGGGCGCCATCACGGCCACCACGGGCATCATCGGCTTCGTCGGCCTGGTGGCGCCGCACTGGGTGCGCCTGCTGACCGGGCCGGACCACCGCGTGGTGCTGCCCTGCTCGGCACTGCTGGGCGCGGCGCTGGTGCTGGCGGCGGATGCCATGGCCCGCACCGTGGTGCAGCCGGCCGAACTGCCGCTGGGCGTGCTCACGGCCGCCATCGGCGGCCCCATGTTCCTGTGGATGCTGCGCCATTTCAGGGGCCGCGTATGACGCTGCAATGCATCGATGCGCGGGTGGTGGCGGCGGGCGGGCGCGTGCTGCTCGGCGGCATCTCGGCCACGCTGCGGCCCGGGCGCTTCACCGCCATCCTGGGGCCGAACGGCGCGGGCAAGTCCACGCTGCTGTCGCTGCTGTCGGCCCAGCGCCGGCCCGACGCCGGACAGGTGCTGCTGGACGGGCAGCCGCTGCACGCGCTGGCGCCGGGCGCGCTGGCGCTGCGCCGCGCCGTCATGCCGCAGGAAGGCACCGTGGCCTTCGACTTCACGGTGCGCGAGGTGGCCGAGCTGGGGCGCTACCCGCACCGCCGGCAGCCCGACGCCGACGAGGGCGGCATCGTCACGCAGGCGCTGCAGGCCACCGGCGTGGCCGGGCTGGCGCAGCGCATCTTCAACACCCTGTCGGGCGGGGAAAAGGCGCGCGTGCACCTGGCGCGCACGCTGGCGCAGGTGTGGGCGCCCCTGCCCGGCGGCGCGGCGCGCTGGCTGCTGCTGGACGAGCCCACGGCCGCGCTCGACCTGGCGCACCAGCACCAGGCGCTGCGCCTGCTGCGCGAGCGCGCCCACGCGCAAGGCTGCGGCGTGGTGGCCGTGCTGCACGACCTGAACCTGGCGCTGCGCTACGCCGACGACGTGCTGCTGCTGGCGCAGGGCGAGGCAATCAGCCTGGGCCCCGCGCCCGAGGTGCTCACGCCCGGGCGCATCGAGCGCCTCTGGGGCATCGCCTGCACGCAGGTGCGCGGGCGCGACGGCACGGTGCAGTACCTGTTCGACCAGGTATCCGCTGAATCTGCATGAAATAGGCCGCAAACGCCCGCCAGGCAAGCGCCAGCAGCTATCGAAACAGGAGTTTCCGGACTGCGCTCACTCGACCGTCAAATGCGCCAGCGCCGGGTCGCCCGGCGGGTAGCGCAGGTCCAGCCGCTCCAGCACGGCCTTGAGCAGCGTGGCGACCATCAGGTTGCGGTGGGTCTTGGAGTCGGCGGGCACGATGGTCCACGGCGCCCAGGGCGTGTGCGTGGCCGCCAGCAACTGCTCGTAGGCGCGCTGGTAGCCGTCCCACTGCGCGCGGGCGGCGAGGTCGCTCTGGTCGAACTTCCAGTGCTTGGCGGGGTCGTCCAGGCGCTCCTGCAGGCGCTGGCGCTGCTCGTCCTTGCCGATGTGCAGCATGAACTTGAGCACCACGGTGCCGGTCTCGCTCAGCAGGCGCTCGAAATCGTTGATGTGCGCCAGGCGCTGCTGGTGCTGCGCGGGCGTGATCCAGCCGTTGACCACGGGCACCAGCACGTCTTCGTACTGGCTGCGGTTGAACACCGTGATCTCGCCCGCCGGCGGCACCTGCTGGTGGATGCGCCAGAGGTAGTCGCGCGCACGCTCGGGCTCGGTCGGCGCCTTCCAGCCCACGGTGTGCACGCCCAGGGCGCTCATGCGGCCGAACACGCCGCGGATCGTGCCGTCCTTGCCCGCCGTGTCGGTGCCCTGCAGCAGCACCAGCAGCTTGTAGCGCTTGTCGGCGTAGAACAGGTTCTGCAGCGCGTCCAGCGCCACGGCCAAGGCCTCCACGGCGGCCTTGTCTTCTGCCTTGCTGCCCAGCGAGAACGGCTTGGCGCGGGGATCGAAGCCGTGCAGCGGCACTGGCTGGCCCGGCACCGGCTGCCAGGCCTTCCAGCGCTCGGCCAGGGCGCGGTCGTGCAGGTCAAAGTACGCGGGGGCGGTTACCGTGGCGGGCGTGGTGGACATGGCGGCTCCAGGAGGCAAAAGGGATGGATGGGTGCGCGCAGCGCGGTTGCGGCAGATTGTCACCCCAGCCCTTGCGCCAGGCGGTAGGACGCCCTGATGACGTCCACGATGCGAGACTGTCTGGCACACCGCCAGCCCGGCGTTTCCGTGCTGCCGGCCAGCGGCGCACGAATGGGGATGGCGGAATCAACTGAAACGGTGGGTGGTGGCTTGCGACCCTGAGCCGCCATCCAGCTAGAAACTCCAAAGCCGTCATTCAGCCAGGCCGCAAGTGCAAGGCCAAGGAATCCAACGGGCTGGCGGTTCCTGCGGCAGCGACTTTCAGGACATGGGTATAGATCATCGTCGTACTCACGTCCGAGTGCCCCAGCAACTCCTGCACCGTGCGAATGTCGGTGCCCGACTGCAACAAGTGCGTGGCGAAGCTGTGGCGCAAGGTGTGCACAGAAACGGGTTTGCAAATGCCCGCCTGTGCCACGGCCTTCTTCAGGGCGCGCTGTAATCGCTCCTCATAGAGGTGATGGCGTTGCCATACACCTGTGCGCGGGTCCACCGACAGGGATGAAGCGGGGAACACCCAGAACCATCCCCAACGTTGTCCCACGCCGGGGTATTTGGTCTCCAGTGCATGCGGAACGTCCACGCCACCGCGCTGCGCCTGCCGGTCTTGCTCCCACAGCGCGCGCGCAGCGAGCACCTGTTGGCGCAGCTCGGCTGCCAGGCTGCGCGGCAGCATCACAACCCGATCCTTGTCGCCCTTGGCCTGGCGTACCACGACCACCCCACGATCAAAATCCACGTCCTTGACCCGCAAGCGCAGGCCTTCCATCAGACGCATGCCGGTGCCATACAGCAGGCGGGCCAGCAAGGCCATATCGGCCGGCAACGCCGATAGCAGAGCCGCCACCTCGGCCACCGTCAAAACCGAGGGAATGCGCTTGGGCGTGCGCGGGCGCTGCACGCCATCGAGCCATGGCAGGTCCATGCCCAACACCTCGCGGTAGAGGAATAGCAGTGCGCTCAACGCCTGGTTGTGCGTGGCAGCCGCCACCCGCCGCTCGTTAGCCAACATGGCCAGAAAACCTTCGATTTCCAGCTGCCCCATGTCTCGTGGATGCCGCAAGCCGTGCCATTTCACGAACATGCGCACCCACTGCACGTAGGCCTGCTCGGTGCGCAGGCTATAGTGTTTGTAACGAATTCGCTCACGGACCTGGTCCAGCAACCGTGTGGCGCGCAACACAGGAGGGGCGGCGGGTTTCATGGCTGAATTTAGTACTGTATTTTTATACAGCATACACGCCGTCAATCCAGGCTACAAGCCCCTTTCCGCGTTTTTTTCGTGCCAATTTAGACCGCAAGCGCCGGATATGGCCTGCGGCTTGGTGCGGTCTACATTACGTTAGGAATCAATTATCAAAGTTATGGAGAAATCAGATGAGTAGTTACACAGGGCTGTATGTTCAACGCCTAAATAACGGGAAAATTGATAGCGTTCAAGTTGTTGATCCGTTTGGAAACTCTCTGCCACTTGAGCCTGAAACATACATTGAGCGTCAGATAAAGCCTCCACTTGAGGAACTTCCTGATATCGACGACTATAGAGCTGCGCTCGCTCAACCAAAAGTTTCACCAGTAATTATCGCGCTCGCCGATTGGGTCAAGGGTCAAAGAGTATCCGACGAAGCTCTTTATAGAATGCAGCAATTTGGCTTCATTTTTCCAGACATCAATGGTGAGTTAAAGCTAACGCCATACGGCGAGCAAACGCTTCGGGAGAATGGGTTTGTCTAACTTGGCGCTCAAGCCGACCCGCCTGCGGCGGTCGGCTTAGCTTATTCGTTAGTCCCCTCATTTACTTTAGCAGGCCGCTATTTATTCCAGCGCTTCGCATTTCTCAAAGGCTTTCCAAGCCTTTTTGGCCTCTAGCCCTTGCACAGCAAGCGTCACCAGCTATCATTCTTGCAGTGCTGCGCCGCTTCCGTGGCTCAGCGCGTTTTCGTGGGCTGCTCCCGTCTCCAAGTCAGGGCGTTCCCTTTTGGCCTTCGGGTCTAACTCTGCGTTCAAGCCGACCCGCCTACGGCGGGCGGCTTACCTGGGCCTACAAGGGCTTCCCCACATTCGCAAGCAATACCTCTCCCTGGGTTTATCGCGTAGCGATAGACCCAGGCATGGTTTTCGTTGACTCCAGCGCAGTTCCCAGCCTTGTGCGTGCAGCGCGTCGATGCTTCGTTGCAAACGGTACGGACGGCGTGACTACAAACGGTCATTAGCGCTGCCTTCTGTGTCGGCAGCAAACCCTGATGAAAGACGCGCGCCGGGGGCTCCATTCGTTAGTCGGGTCTTGGGATTGCTCCCATTTTTCCCCTCCAAGTTAACCGAGCATTCCCCAGCGCAGGTCCAACCTTTTGCACATCAACGACTGCCTTCACGCGGCGGATTCCTGATCTGTTGGGCTTGTGTTGCTTGCGTTGTTTGTCTTGCTTCGCCTGATCGGCTCAGGCGGGCATCTTGAAGCTCTCTCCCCGCTGCAGCGCCGCCCAGCACATGCGTGCGTTCTTGGCGGCTATCGCCACTACCGCGCGCCAGTAGCCGCGCCGCTCGGCCAAGCTGCGCGCCCAACGGCTGAGGCCGTCTTGCTTGGGCGCTCGGGTGTTCATGGCGGCAGCGAGGACCGCCCGCGCGCCCATGACGAGCAAGCTGCGCAGGTAGGCGTCTCCTGCCTTGGTGATTCGCCCCAGGCGCTGTTTGCCGCCCGAGCTGTATTGGCCCGGCACCAGGCCCAGCCAGGCGCTGAAGCTGCGCCCGCAAGTGAAGTCGTGGCCACTGCCGATGGTGCTGAGGATGGCCGTGGCGGTGGTCTCGCCAATGCCCGCCAGTTGCATCAGCTGCTGCGCCTGCGTGCTGTGGCGGGCCATGAAGGCGATGTGGCGGTCATATTGAGCGATGCGTTCATCCAGCCGTGTGACTTCGCCAAGCAGGTCACCGATCACCGTGTTGGCCCAGCCGGGCAGGTCTTCGAGGTGGGCCAGCGCTTCGCGCCGTACGATGGCGGCCTTCAGGGGCAGCACAATGCCGAGTTCCGACAACAGCCCCCGGATGCGGTTGAGGGTGGCGGTGCGTTGTTCCACGAAACCCTGGCGGGCGCGGTGCACCATCAACTGGCCTTGCTGTTCGATGGTCTTGAGGGGTACGAAGCGCATTTGGGGCCGGGTGACGGCTTCACAAATCGCTGCTGCGTCTGCGGCGTCGTTCTTGCCGCGTTTGCCCGAAAGGCGGTAGGGGGCGACGAACTTGGGGGCCATCAAGCGCACAGTGTGGCCGAGCTTCTCGAATTCCCTGGCCCAGTGGTGTGCGCCGGAGCACGCTTCCATACCGATGAGGCACGGGGGCACGGGGGCAAGGCGGCGATGAGTTCCAGCAGTTTGTCGCGCGCCACGCTGGGACGCACCAGGGCAGGTTTACCAGCAGCATCCACGCTGTGAACCGCGAAGACGTTCTTTGCCAAGTCGATTCCTACGGTTACGATGGTCATGGACTTCCCCTTCCATAAAACAAGCGTGTTGATGAGAGATCGCACTTCCCATCGTGGCACTGTGTTGCCGTATTGCGCAAATGCGCGCGGCGCTTGGGACGGGGAAGTCCCTTTCATTCGTTAGGCCGCACAACCGACCCCGCTTATGCCTACAGAGATCGAACAGCGTTCGTCTCCTGAAGAGATTCAGGATCCACTGCTCCGATACAGAGCGAAGCGCGGTCATGGCGGGCGGTCACTTGAGTTCGTTGCCGTGGATCAGGGCGTTGAAATGGGCATGCTTTCATATGAAGACCGAAGCAATACTGTTCTAGCCTTTGTATACGAGATTTTTGTGTTGCCTCAGTTTAGGAGAAGAGGGGTAGCCGCTATGTTGCTTTCATATGCTGAGGCGTTCGCAGCTCGACAACATTGCCAGGTAGTGCGCCTCGAACCTCGCCCGCTCGACGAGGCGCCGGATCTGAGTCAACTCGAATCTTGGTATATGAGAGCAGGCTATCTGCGCAGTACAGAGTATCCTGCGCTCATGGAAAAGTCTTTGCCTATCCCGGGTCAGACCTAACCCTTCATTGCACCGGACCGCCTTCGGCGGCCGGTGAATTCAAACGTTGAATGTCTGCTTCTTGATCCCACCAGCGGCGCCTCATGGCCGACAGCTCCACGCCCCCTCACAAAACCCAACTCAGCCCCAACACACCCCCATCCCACCAGCCCCCTACTGCCCCGCCATCAACTCCACGAACCGCCGCGCCCCCAGCCCCAGCGGGCGCTCCTTGGACCACACCACGTCCACCCACAACGAAACACCGTTGCTCAGATTGGCGAAGTGCATCTCAGCCAGGGTACCAGCCTGGATGCGGGGCTCGGCCAGGGCGCGGGGCTGCCAGCCCCAGCCCAGGCCGGCCTCGATCAGCCCGAGCGCGGCCAGGTGGTTGTCGGTGCGCCAGTGGTGGCGGGCGAACACGAAGCGCGGGTCGGTCTGCGTCCAGTCGCGGCTGGCGACGACGATCTGGCGCGTGGTGGTGAGGTGTTCCTCGCCCAGCAGCGGCGCGGGGGGTTGCGCCAGCAGCGGGTGGTGCGGGGCGATGACGGCGATCAGCACTTCGCTGCCCACTTCCTCGAAGCCTTCGCGGCCGTCGATGCTGGGGCGCTCGAACACCAGCGCCAGTTGCGCGCGGCCGGCGTGCAGCATGGCCACGGCATCGGTCTGCGGGGCGGCCAGCACTTCCACCTGCAAGAGCGGGTATTCGAGCGCCAGGGTGGCCAGGGCGGCCGTCCAGGGCGCACCGAGCAGTTCAGGGGCGATGGCCACGGTCAGGCGTTCCTCCAGCCCCTGGGTGAGTGCCAGCGCCTGGGCGTTGAGCTGGTGCAGTTGCAGCGCCAACTGGCGCGCCTGCGGCTCCAGCGCGCGGGCGGCGGCGGTGGGCCGGGGTTCGCGGCTGCGGCGGTCGAACAGTTGCACGTCCAGCTCGGCCTCCAGGTGCGCCATGGTCATGCTCACGGCCGAGGGCACGCGCGACAAGGCCCGCGCCGCCGCCGAGAACGAGCCGTGGTCGAGCACGGCGAGAAACACCTGCACGCTGTCGGAAGTGAAGGCCATGGCGGCAACCTGTCAATTTTTCTGAAACAAGCTGACTTTATATATCAGCCATAGGCACATAAAGTTCGCCCCCATGACTGCCAAGACCTTTGCATCCGCTCCCATTTCCGCCCCTGCCCCGCTGTGGTTCTACCTGCGCGGGCGCCGCCGCCGCGTCATCTACGTGGCGCTGTATGAACTCATCGCCATCGCCGCCGCGACGGCCGGGCTGGCCTTGCTGGCCGGGCAGAGCGCGGGGCACTCGGGCGTGGTGGCCGTGGCGGCCTCGGCCATCGCCATCGTCTGGAACATCGTCTTCAACTGGGCCTTCGAGCGCTGGGAAGCGCGCCAGAGCGTGAAGGGGCGCAGCGTGCGCCGCCGGGTGGCGCACGCCATAGGCTTCGAGGGCGGGCTGGTGTTCATCCTGGTGCCGCTGTTCGCCTGGTGGTTCCAGGTGACGCTGTGGCAGGCGCTGGTGATGGACCTGGGGCTGGTGGTCTTCTTCCTGTGCTACACCTTCGTCTTCAACTGGGCGTTCGACGCGGTGTTCGGCCTGCCGCTGTCGGCGCAGCAGGGCTGACGGGCCTGCGCCGCGGCCATTGCTATTCATACATAGAATAGCGCCCGGCACGCCCCGTGCCCGCCTACGGCCCGCCAGGGGCCGTCTCTTTTTCTGCTTCCGCCCTATCGCCATGTCCCATCCCCAAGAACGCGTGGGCGAGCGCTTTTCGCTCGCCGCCATGCAGCAGGCCCGAGAAAACACCTGGGAGGCCGTGCGCCGCATCGCCCAGGCCGTGCAGCCGGGCATGCGCGAGGGCGACGCCTGCGCCCAGGCCACCGCCATCCTCAAGGGCATGGGCATGGACCGCATCTGGCACCAGACCCTGGTGCGCTTTGGCGAGAGCACGCTCAAGACCTTCCAGCGCCGCATCGACCCCGACCGCGTGCTGGGCGCGGACGACATTTTCTTCATCGACATCGGCCCCGTGTGGAACGGCCACGAGGGCGACGCGGGCGCCACCTTCGTGGTGGGCGACGACGCCGAGATGCGCGCCTGCGCCGACGCGGCGCGCACCCTGTGGCACCGCGTGGCGCAGTGCTGGCGCACGCAGGGGCTGGCGGGCACGGCGCTGTACGCCTACGCCGCCGAGCAGGCCCAGGCCATGGGCTGGCGGCTGAACGTGGACATCAAGGGCCACCGCGTGTGCGACTTTCCGCACGCCATCTACCGCGCGGGCGACCTGGGCGACTTTGGCGCATGCCCGCAAACGGGGCTGTGGATTCTGGAAATCCAGATCGCCCACCCCACGCGCCTCTTCGGCGCGTTCTATGAAGACCTGCTGGTGGAGGGCGATCCCGAGGGCGGCGTGGTGGCGTTCGACGAAGCGACCGGCCGGCTGCGCGGGTAGGCGGGGCCTCAACGCCTGCAGCACGTGTCAGCCGTTGAGCGTGTGGGTGTCGAGACAGACACGGCGGAGCCACAAAAGGAAAGGGGCCCTCTTTTTACGGAGAGCCCCTTCGGGAGTTGGTGCCGATGACCGGAATCGAACTGGTGACCTACGCGTTACGAGTGCGTTGCTCTACCAACTGAGCTACATCGGCGTTGCCTCGAACCTTATTTGGCTGAGACTCACAGTATAGCAAAAATTTGCTACAAGATGGAAGTCTCTTTGCTATTGTGTCCCGTCAACGGCGCGGCCAGATCATCTCGCCGACACAGCAGTAGATGCACGCAAGGGACAAGCTGTCCAAGCGCGCGATGGTCTGCATAAAGCGAATTCGATCATCGCCATTGGGTAAAGCCCCCCCTTCAGATGCATGCCCCCAGACTCCCTGAACACAGCCCTTCCATGACCCATCCCCTCCTCACCGACGAACTCGACCTCCTCGCCCAGCTCCTGCCCGCGCCCGGCCCGTACATCATCGAGCTGGGCTGCGGCGCCGCGCGCATGGCGCGGCAGATGCTGCAGCGCTGGCCCGGGCTGGACTACCTGGGACTGGAGGTGGATGCCATCCAGCACCAGCGCAACCTGCAGGCGCCCACGCCCGGCATGCGCTTCGAGGCGGCGGGCGCGCAGGCGATTCCGTGCCCCGATGGCGTCTTCGACCTGGCGCTGATGCTCAAGTCGCTGCACCACGTGCCGCTGGACGCGATGGACCAGGCCCTGGCCGAAACCGCGCGCGTGCTGCGCCCGGGCGGGCATTTGTACGTGTCAGAGCCTGTGTACGACGGCGCGCTGAACGAGGTAGTGCGCCTGTACAACGACGAAGGCACGGTGCGCGCCGCCGCGCAGGCGGCGCTGGACCGCGCGCTGGCCGCGCCGGGCAGCCCGTGGGTGGAGGCGGCGCGGCGGCGCTTCGACATGCCGGTGCACTTCCAGGACTTCGCCGAGTTCGAGCGGCGCATGATGCGCCCCACTTTTGCCGACCACCACATCACGCCCGAGATCCTGGAGCGCGTGGCGGCGGCCTTCGCGCCGCACTGCACGGCGCAGGGCGCGCATTTCGTGCGGCCCATGCTGGTGCGGCTGCTGCGGCGCGCGGGTTGAGAAGTTTCAGACGAAATATGGCTCTAGCCCTTATGGGATAAGCGCTAGAAGCTATCAAAACAGGAATTTCTCAGCTCACTCCAGTGCAGCGAATACCTGCGCCACGGCCTCGGCCAGCGCCGGTGCCATGGCCACGGCGTTGCTGGCATGGGCCACGCAATCGGTGCTCCAGAAGCGCCCCACGCCCGCGTCGTGCAGCGCAGCCAGCGCGTCGGGCGCAATGAGGGCATGGGTCACGGCCACATCGACCGAGGCGGCGCCCGCCTGCCGCAGCAGGCGCGTGGCCTGCGCCAGGGTATGGCCGGTGCTGGCCATGTCGTCCAGCAGCACGACCGCCCTGCCCCGCACGTCCACCAGCGGCAGCGCGATGGTGACGCTGCGGTCGCCGTGGCGCTCCTTGGTGCACACGGCATGCTGCAGCCCATGGCGCCGGGCGGCCTGGGCCACCCACTGGGCCGATTCGCCATCGGGGCCCACCAGCAGCGCGCCGGGGCACTGCTGCACGATCCAGTCGGCCAGCAGCGGCGCGCCGCTGACCACCACGGCCTGGGCCGCGGGCACGGCCTCGGGCAGCGTGGCCACGCGGTGCAGGTGCGGATCGACGGTGACCACGGCGTCGAACAGGCTGGCCAGGAACGGGCCGACGATGCGCTGGCTCACGGCCTCGCCAGGGTGGAAGGCGATGTCCTGGCGCATGTAGGCCAGGTACGGCGCCACCAGCGTGAGGTGGCGCACGCCCAGGCCGCGCGCGGCGCGGGCGGCCAGCAGCAGTTCGACCAGCTTGTCGTTGGGCTGATAGAGGCTGCGCAGCAGCACGGCGCGCGCGGGCAACTGGCCCGCCGCGTCCACCGGCAGGGTGAGCTTGAGCTCGCCATCCGGAAAGCGGTGGCGCTGCACGGGCCGCAGGGCCAGGCCGCTGGCGGCGGCCAGGCGCTCGGCGGCGGGGCGTTCGTCGTCAAAGTACAGCAGGCAGGCTGCAGGGGTATCCGGTCCGGTCATGCTCAGAACTCCACGAAAACACGCGGCACCTCATCGGCTGTGCCCAGGCGGTAGCCGCTGCCCTGCGCACAGGCCTGGCGGGCGAATTCCAGGTCAGCCGGGAAGTCGGCATGCACGCGGTACAGCGGCTGGCCGCCGGCCACGGTGTCACCCAGCTTGCACAGCAGGTCCACGCCCGCGCCCTGCACCTTGGGCGCGCCCGCCAGGCGGGCAATGCGGGCGATCTGCTGGTTGTCGATGCCGGCCACCACACCGCCCGCCGGGGCGCAGGTCTCGAAATGCAGCGCGCCCAGGCGCGGGTGGTTGTGGTCGAACGCCTTGGCACCCTGGGCTGCAATGATGGACTGCATGCGCGCCAGGGCGCGGCCGGAGTCGAGGATGTCGCGCGCAATGGCGTAGCCATCGCCGCCGCGCACGTCGGGGTCGCACTCGATGAGGCGGCCCGCCAGGCGCAGGGCCTTCTGGCGCAGGTCGTTGGGCGCGCGCGGGTCGTTCTCCAGCACGCGCATCACGTCGCGTGCCTCCAGCACCGGGCCAATGCCGTTGCCGATGGGCTGGCGCCCGTCGGTGATGACCACGTCGAGCGACAGGCCCAGGCGCTGCGCCACGTACTCGAACAGGCGGCGCAGGCGCTGCGCCTCGGGCATGGAGCGCACCTTGGCCGTGGGGCCGATGGGGATGTCGAGCACCAGGTGGGTGGAACCGGCGGCGATTTTCTTGGACAGGATGGACGCCACCATCTGCCCCGGCGAGTCGATGGACAGCGGGCGCTCGACGGAAATCAGCACGTCATCGGCGGGCGAGAGCTGCGCCGTGCCGCCCCAGGCCAGGCAACCGCGGTGGTCGCGCACGATGCGCTGCAGGTCCTGCAGCGGCAGCTCGACATTGGCCAGCACCTCCATGGTGTCGGCGGTGCCGGCGGGCGAGGTGATGGCGCGCGACGAGGTCTTGGGGCACAGCATGCCGTGCGCCGCCACGATGGGCACCACCAGCATCGAAGTGCGGTTGCCCGGGATGCCGCCGATGCAGTGCTTGTCCACCACCAGGCCCTCGTGCCAGTCAAGCCGCTGGCCCGTGGCCACCATGGCGTCGGAGAGGAAGAACACCTCTTCGCGGTCCAGTTCGTCGCGGTTGCAGGCGACGACGAAGGCGGTGAGCTCGATCTTGGAATAGCGGTGCTCGGCAATGTCGCGCACGATGGCGCGCAGGTCTTCGCGCCGCAGGCGCTCGCCCGCGATCTTGCGGAACAGTGCGCCCATGGATTCGGGCGGCTCGGCCTGCGCCACCGCCACCTTGTAGCCGGTCTCCACGCCCAACTGGGCAAAGGCATCTTCCGACAGCCCCAGCTCGTGGCAGGCGACGATGCCGGGGTCGTCCACCACGTTCACCGTGGCCAGGATGCGCCGACCATTGGCACGCACCTCGATCTTGGACAGCGCCTGGAACCCCTCGGCGCGGTACACGGCACAGTCGCGGTGCAGGTAGGCGACGTTCTCGCGCCAGGTGTCGATGGCCACGCGGCGCACGGCCAGGCGCGAGACGGGTACGCCTTCGCCAGGGGACGCCTGCGGGGCAGTGGGGATGGTGTGGGTGGTCATGCGGACAGCCTACACCCGATCGTCCCCTGGAGCAGCCCACGGCGTCTGATGGGTGCGCCTGGTTTGGCCTGCCATGCCCGCAACGTCAAAAACTCTCCCAGTCGTCCTTTCCGCCAGTTTTGGCGCCTTGCGGCACAGGCTTGACGCGTACCTTCGCTGAAACGGCTGCCAAGCGGTGCGCCGGACCCGTTGGCCCCTTGGCCACAGAAGCAGGTGCGCGCCCGGGCTCGATCGCCGTAGGCACTGCGGCCTCGCTGCGAGGTGTGTCAAACGCGCCCCCTTGCGCCTGCTTGAAGAAAGCCACAGTTCCTACCAGGTCGTGCGCCTGACTCTTAAGGCTGCTGGCTGCAGCAGCCATCTCCTCAACCAACGCCGCGTTCTGCTGGGTCACTTGGTCCATCTGCGTAATCGCTTCACCCACCTGGGCCACGCCGTTAGCCTGCTCACCGCTCGCTGCGCTGATCTCGCCCATGATGTCGGTCACGCGGCGAATGGCCGCCACAACGTCGGCCATGGTGGCTCCCGCCTTGTCCGCAAGCAGCGAACCTTGCTCCACGCGCCCCACACTGGCAATGATGAGGTCCTTGATTTCCTTGGCGGCATCGGCCGAACGCTGCGCCAGGCTGCGTACCTCACCCGCCACGACGGCAAAACCTCGTCCCTGCTCACCGGCTCGGGCGGCCTCCACAGCCGCATTCAAGGCCAGGATATTGGTCTGGAAAGCGATGCCATCGATGACGCCAATGATGTCCGCGATCCGCTGACTGCTGGCATTGATGCCACGCATGGTCTCAACCACTTCAGCCACGACATCGCCCCCTTGGACCGCTACTTCCGACGCGCTGAGCGCGAGTTCGTTGGCTTGGCGTGCGTTGTCAGCGTTCTGGCGCACAGTGGAAGAGAGTTGCTCCATGGATGCTGCGGTTTCCTGCAAGGCCGATGCCTGCTGCTCGGTACGCGCCGACAGATCATTGTTGCCTTGGGCGATTTCAGCGCTGGCATTGGCTACGCTTTCGGCGTTGCCACTGACACCATGCACGACCGAGGCCAAGCGGTCACGCATGGCGCCAAGCCCCAGCATGAGCCGTGCGATCTCGTCACGCCCCTGGACCGGAATTGCCACGGCCAGGTTCCCCTGGGCAATCGCCTCGGTACTGTCCAGTGCCTGTTGAATGGAGCGCGTGATCTGACGCACGATCGCACCGCCCACCAACACGGCTGCCAGCAAGCCGGCAAGCACCGCTGCACTGCTGAACAAGCGCAAATGCCCAAAACTCGCGTTCGACGCATCGAACTCGGACTTGGCCACCTGCTGCTGCACCTCAATCAGTTGGCCCAAAACATCTTGCAGGGGATCCATCGCCGGATACATGCGCTGTGCCGCGAAGGCCCGTAGCCCTTCTGTATCGCCGGCTTTGACGAGCCCTTCGATGGTGGCCGTGGCCTCATCGGCCTGGGCCTGCAAAGGCCTGAATCGTTCAATGAGTTCCTTTTCTCTGGGCACAAGATCAGTGACGGTATAGGCAGCCCAGGTGCGCTCGATCGTGGCGCGCGCGGCGGCAAACGACGCCAATGCCTGCGCGGGACTCAACGCCCCATCACGTGCCTTGTGCGTCGTATCCACGATATTGACTGCATACATATCGGACACGGTCTTGAGCTGAATCAACGGGACAACACGGTCTTCATACACCGAATGCAAGCCCCGATTGGACTGGCTCATTCCCCAAAGCCCTCCTAAACCGATGAGCAAGACCAACAGGCACAACCCGCCCAGCAGGGCCGTCAGGCGTGTCGAAATTTTCAGATGACTCATGGAATGCTCCTTGTCCATTGCGGCGACAAGCCAATTGGCCAACGCCAGAAGCGCACAAGATGTGCTGGTCAAGCTACGCGACCTCACTGGCAACCTTGGATACATGGCGGTTGATGTTTCTGATTTTATCTTTTTATCAATTTCGTCAAATAAACCAGTGACAAAAACACAAAAATAATAAATTTAGAAGCTCTATGCGGCGATGGAGAGCGAAGACGGAGGGCGATCACCTGGCCTCCCCACGGAGTTCCTCCTGGGGTTTGCTCACGTAAACATGAGCGCCCCACATACGCCACATGGCGTACAGACGTTCCGGGAGGGTCTCCCTAGCATGGACCCGTCCGCTTGAGAAGGGCGCCGCGGGCGCCCGCACCCCCAGGCGGCAGAGTCCTCCTCTCCCTCTTTGACAGAAACGGAACGCACCATGTCGACCTCCCGCCGCCTGACTCTCAAGACCCTCTCGGCCGCTGCCGCCGTGGCCTCCATGGGCCTGATCGGCCTGCCCGCGCAGGCCGCCGACACCATCAAGGTCGGCGTGCTGCACAGCCTCTCCGGCACCATGGCGATCTCCGAGACCGTGCTCAAGGACACGGTGCTCATGGCGATCGACGAGATCAACGCCAAGGGCGGCGTGCTCGGCAAGAAGCTGGAGCCGGTGGTGGTCGACCCGGCCTCCAACTGGCCGCTGTTCGCCGAGAAGGCCAAGCAGCTCATCGACCAGGACAAGGTGGCCGTGGTGTTCGGCTGCTGGACCTCGGTGAGCCGCAAGTCCGTGCTGCCGGTGTTCGAGGAAAAGAACAGCCTGCTCTTCTACCCCGTGCAGTACGAGGGCGAGGAGCTGAGCAAGAACGTGTTCTACACCGGCGCTGCCCCTAACCAGCAGGCCATTCCAGCCGTGGAATACCTGATGAGCAAGGACGGCGGCGAGGCCAAGCGCTTCGTGCTGCTGGGCACCGACTACGTGTACCCGCGCACCACCAACAAGATCCTGCGCGCGTTCCTCAAGTCCAAGGGCGTGGGCGACGCCGACATCATGGAGGAGTACACCCCCTTCGGCCACAGCGACTACCAGACCATCATCGCCAAGATCAAGAAGTTCGCCTCCGAGGGCAAGAAGACCGCCGTGGTCTCCACCATCAACGGCGACTCCAACGTGCCCTTCTACAAGGAGCTGGGCAACGCCGGCCTCAAGGCCAAGGACGTGCCGGTGGTCGCCTTCTCGGTGGGCGAGGAAGAGCTGCGCGGCGTGGACACCAAGCCCCTGGTGGGCCACCTGGCCGCCTGGAACTACTTCATGAGCATCAAGAGCCCGGCCAACGATGCCTTCGTGAAGAAGTGGAGCGACTACGCCAAGGCCCACGCCATCCCCGGCCACAAGGACAAGCCGCTCACCAACGACCCCATGGAAGCCACCTACATCGGCGTGAACATGTGGGCCCAGGCCGTGAACAAGGCCGGCGGCACCGACACCGACAAGGTGATCGCCGCCATGGCCGGCCAGACCTTCCCGGCGCCGGGCGGCTTCGTGTCCACCATGGACAAGGAAAACCACCACCTGCACAAGCCGGTGTTCATCGGCGAAATCAAGGCCGACGGCCAGTTCAAGGTGGTGTGGAAGACCAAGGGCCCGGTGGTGGCCGACCCGTGGAGCGACTACATCGCGGAAAACGCCGGCAAGAAGAACGTGCCCGAGAAGAAGTAAGCAAGGCCCGCCGGGGCCGCCCCGCTGGCGGCCCCCCAGAAATCGACTCCCGAAAGCGAGCTATGCATCCCACACTGCTGCATGCGTGCCGCCGGCTGGCCCTGGCCGCCGGCCTGGGCACCGCGCTGCTGCTGCCCTGGAGCGCCTGGGCGCTCACCAGCGAAGAAGCCCTGCGGCTGGCCGAGGGCGACGGCGACACCCGCACCGAAACCCTGATGCACCTGGCCGCCGGCACCGATGCGCGCGGCCATGCGCTGGTGCGCGCCCTTGCCGACGAGGCCGTGCAGGTGCAGGACGGCCAGGTGCTCATCGTGCGCGACGGCCTCGCCACCACGGCCGTGGACGGCCAGCCCGTGGACCTCACCGCCAGCGCCGAAGAGGCGGTGGTGAACAACCGCCTGCGCGGCGCGCTGGACACGGCGCTGGCGGGCATGGATCTTTTCACCGGCGACCCGGCCCGCCAGCGCGAGGCCGCCGCCACCCTGCAGCGCGGCGCCTTCGACGACCCCAGCCCGGCCCAGTTGCCGCTGGTGGAGCAGGCGCTGTCGCCCGCGCATGCCGGCCAGCTGTCGGCCCCCGCCGCCCAGTCGCTGCGCCTGGCGCGCGCCGCGCTGCAGTTGGGCAGTGCCCAGGCGGCGCAACGCAGCGACGCCGCCACGCTGCTGGCGCAGGCGCGCGAGCCCATCGTCAAGGCGCTGCTGGCCCAGCGCCTGGCCCAGGAGCGCGACCCGGCCGTGCAGGCGGCGCTGCGCCAGTCCCTGGAGCGCATCGAGCGCGCCCTGGCCGCCAGCGCCTTCCTGGGGCAGTTGTTCACCGGCATCAGCCTGGGCTCCATCCTGCTGCTGGCCGCGCTGGGCCTGGCCATCACCTACGGCCTGATGGGCGTGATCAACATGGCCCATGGCGAACTCATCATGGTCGGCGCCTACGCCACCTACGTGGTGCAGGGCCTGTTCCAGCGCTACCTGCCGGGCGCGTTCGACGCCTACCTGCTGGCCGCCCTGCCGGTGGCCTTTCTCAGCGCGGCGCTGGTGGGCGCGGCCATGGAGCGCAGCGTGATCCGCTTCCTGTACGGCCGCCCGCTGGAGACGCTGCTGGCCACCTGGGGCCTGAGCCTGGTGCTGATGCAAGGCGTGCGCTCGCTCTTCGGCGCGCAGAACGTGGGCGTGGAAAACCCGAGCTGGATGAGCGGCGGCATCACCCTGCTGGGCAGCCTCACCCTGCCCTGGAACCGCATCGTCATCATCGGCTTCGCCGCCGCCGTGCTGGTGGCCGTGGCGCTGCTCATCGGCAGGACGCGGCTGGGCCTGTTCGTGCGCGGCGTCACGCAGAACCGCCCCATCGCCGCGTGCATGGGGGTGAACACGGCGCGCATCGACACCTACGCCTTCGCCCTGGGCTCGGGCATTGCCGGCCTGGCGGGCGCGGCGCTGAGCCAGGTGGGCAACGTCGGCCCCGACCTGGGGCAGAACTACATCGTGGACTCGTTCATGGTGGTGGTGCTGGGCGGCGTCGGCCAGCTCGCGGGCACCGTGTACGCCGCGCTGGGCCTGGGCATTCTCAACAAGTTCCTCGAAGGCTGGACCGGCGCCGTGCTGGCCAAGATCGCCGTGCTGGTCTTCATCATCGTCTTCATCCAGAAGCGTCCCCAGGGCCTCTTCGCCCTCAAGGGCCGCAGCGCCTGACCGCCCGGAGTTCTCCATGACGACAAGCGTCTCCCCCCTGCCCGCCGCGCTGCCGGCACTGCCCGTGCTGCCCGCCAAAGGCCCCCTGCTCACGCGCGGCGGCTGGTCCGGCGTGCTCGCGGCCCTGCTGCTGGTCTGCGCCCTGGCGCCGGTGCTCAACCTGGCCGTGCCCGCGGGCCACCCGCTGCACCTGAGCGACTACCTGGTGGGCCTGATCGGCAAGATCATGTGCTACGCCATCTGCGCCCTGGCCATGGACCTGATCTGGGGCTACACCGGCATCCTCAGCCTGGGCCACGGCCTGTTCTTCGCCCTGGGCGGCTACATGATGGGCATGTACCTCATGCGCCAGATCGGCCAGGACGGCAACTACCAAAGCACGCTGCCCGACTTCATGGTGTTCCTCGACTGGAAGGCGCTGCCCTGGCACTGGGCGCTGTCCGACAGCTTCGCCGCCACGCTGGTGCTGATCGTGGCCGTGCCGGGGCTGCTGGCCTTCGTGTTCGGCTACTTCGCCTTCCGCTCGCGCATCCAGGGGGTGTACTTCTCCATCATCACCCAGGCGCTCACGTTCGCGGCCATGCTGCTGTTCTTCCGCAACGAGACCGGCTTCGGCGGCAACAACGGCTTTACCGACTTCAAGCGCATCCTCGGTCTGCCCCTGGCCACGCCGGGCATGCGCATGGCGCTGTTCGTGCTCACCGGGCTGACGCTGCTGGGCTGCTACCTGGGCGCGCGCTGGCTGGTGGCCAGCAAGTTCGGCCGCGTGCTGCAGGCCATCCGCGACGCGGAAAGCCGCGTCATGTTCTGCGGCTACAACCCGCTGCCCTACAAGCTCACCATCTGGGTCCTCTCGGCCGTGATGTGCGGCGTGGCCGGGGCGCTGTATGTGCCCCAGGTCGGCATCATCAACCCCGGCGAGATGAGCCCGGCCAACAGCATCGAGATTGCCGTCTGGGCGGCCGTGGGCGGCCGCGCCTCGCTGCTCGGCCCCATCGTGGGCGCGTTCATCGTCAATGGCGCCAAGAGCATCCTCACCGTGACGTTCCCGGAATTCTGGCTGTACTTCCTGGGGGCGCTGTTCATCGCGGTGACCCTGTTCATGCCCCAGGGCGTGGTGGGCCTGGTGCGGCAACTGCGCCGCAAGGAAGAGCGCCAAGGAGAGCGCGCATGACCCCCGACCTGATGGACGAAGGCGCGCGCCGCATGGCCCACGCCCATGCCGAACCCCATGCCCAGGGCAAGACCGCCTCGGGCGACCGCAGCGCCGCCTTTGGCCGCCCCGTGGTGCCCGGCACGGTGGACGTGGCGCATGGCCGCATCCTGTACCTGGAGGACGTGAGCGTGAGCTTCGACGGCTTCAAGGCCATCAACCAGCTCTCGCTGGACATCGCGCCGGGCGAGCTGCGCTGCATCATCGGCCCCAACGGCGCGGGCAAGACCACGATGATGGACATCATCACCGGCAAGACCCGGCCCGACGCGGGCACGGTGTACTTCGGCTCCACGCTCGACCTGCTGCGCTACACCGAGCCCGAGATTGCCGCCCTGGGCATCGGGCGCAAGTTCCAGAAGCCCACGGTGTTCGAGGAACTCAGCGTGTTCGAGAACCTGGAGCTGGCCCTGGCCACCGACAAGCGCGTGGTGCCGAGCATGCGCTTTCGCCTCGGCGGCGCACAGCGCGACCGGCTGTGCGAGGTGCTCGAAACCATCCAGCTGCAAGGCGCCGTGGCCCGGCGCGCCGGCGACCTGAGCCACGGCCAGAAGCAGTGGCTGGAGATCGGCATGCTCTTGATGCAGGAGCCCAGGCTGCTGCTGCTCGACGAACCCGTGGCCGGCATGACCGACGAGGAAACCGCGCGCACCGCCGAGCTGTTCCTGCGCCTCAAGGGCAAGCATTCGCTGATGGTGGTAGAGCACGACATGGGCTTCATCCGCACCATCAGCGAGAAAGTCACGGTGCTGTGCGACGGCGCCGTGCTGGCCGAGGGCACGCTGGACCAGGTGCAGGCCGACGAGCGCGTGATCGAGGTCTACCTGGGCCGCTGAACCGCTGAAGGAATTCCCATGCTTCACATCGACAACATCCAGCAGTACTACGGCGGCTCGCACATCCTGCGCGGGGTCAGCCTGCAGGCGCAGGCCGGCGAAATCACCGTGGTGCTGGGGCGCAACGGCGTGGGCAAGACCACCTTGCTCAAGTCGCTCATGGGCCTGGTGCCCACGCGCGCGGGGCGCATCGCCTTCGCGGGGCAGGACCTGACGCGCGCCGCGCCCTACGAACGCGCGCGCGCCGGCATCGGCTACGTGCCGCAGGGGCGCGAGATTTTCGCCCGCCTGAGCGTGCACGAAAACCTGCGCATGGGCCTGGCCACGCAGAAGGCCGGAACGCCCATTCCGCCGCAGCTTTTCACGCTGTTTCCGGTGCTGCAGCAGATGCTGCAGCGCCGGGGCGGCGACCTCTCGGGCGGGCAGCAGCAGCAGCTCGCCATCGCCCGCGCGCTCGCCCCATGCCCGCGCCTGCTGGTGCTGGACGAACCGACCGAGGGCATCCAGCCGAACATCATCAAGGACATCGGGCGCGTGCTGAAAAAGCTCGCGCGCGAGGGGCTGGACGGGCGGCCCATGGCCATCGTGCTGGTGGAGCAGTACTACGACTTCGCCGAAGAACTGGCTGACCGCTATGTGGTGATGGAGCGGGGGGAAGTGGTGGCCCATGGGGCGGGGCATGAGATGGCTGAGCGGGGGGTGCGGCAGTTGGTGGCTATTTGACGTTGGGTGCTTCGTTATTGGTAGCTGGTTGCGCTTTCTGGGCTTGGGTTTGGGGCTGTTTTGATGCGTGTAGTGGGTTTGCTTCCCGGAGCCGGGACTCGCCCCGGCGGGCGAGGTACTTTCTTGCCACGCGGCAAGAAAGTACCCAAAGAAACGCGCCCCGCAGTCTGCGACCCCCACGCTGCGCGTGGGGGCACACCTGGGGCGAGACGCTGGCGGGGTGCGCTGCGGAACTCGCTGCGCGCTGCGCGCTTCGCTCAAACAGCCGCAGCGAGTCAGTTCACGAAGCATGCGCGACTTCGCGCATGCCACCCCACCATCGCCTCGCCCCAGGCGCAGCCTGAAAGGGGGTGGGGCGGGCGCGTGTGCCGAAGGACACACGCGCTTCGTGCTCTGACTTGCCGCGTCTGTTTGAACGCAGCGCGTAGCGCGCAGTGAGTTACGCGGCACCGCCCCGCGCCCGAGCACCGCAGGCTGCCCCGGAGCGAAGCGCAGGGGATACGGACAGCAGGGGCGTGCTTCTTTTGCTTCCTTTTCTTGCACGAGCAAGAAAAGGGAGTCGCCCGCCGGGGCGAGTCCCGGCCCCGGGAAGCAAACCCACCACACGCATCAAAACAGCCCAAAACCCAAGCCCAGCAAGCGCAACCAGCTATCAAAAAAACCTACCGCTGCAACGCCTTCACCCGGTTCATCGCCATGGCCGCCGCCGAGGTGCGCGTCTCCACCCCCAGCTTGGCATACACCCGCTCCAGGTGTTTCTTCACCGTGGCGGGGCTGGCGCCGACGATGTCACCGATGTCACGGTTGATCTTGCCCTGGGCCACCCAGTACAGCACCTCGGCTTCGCGCGAGGTCAGCCCGAACGACTGCGACAGGGCCTCGATGGCCGCGCCGTCCGACGCCTCCTCCATCACGATGAGCCAGTCGCCCTCGGGCCCGGACTCATCGCCCGTCTGCCGGTGCAGGCGGAACGTCAGGCGGCTGCCCCCCTCCTGCAGCGTCAGCCGGGGCGCCTCGCCCAGGCCCGGCAGGGCGGGCAGGCAGCGGCGCAGCCACTGCAGCACGGGCGCGGGGGTGGCGGGCGCCTCGGTGCCGCAGTAGCGCCGCAGCAGTTCGCGCGCCAGGGGCGTTTGCCACATCAGCCGGCCGTCACCCACGCGCACCATGATGGTGGCGTAGCCGAAGGCGTCGAGCGCGCTGCGCGCCTGCTGGCGCTCACGCACCTCGCGCGAGGCCTGGCGCGCGGCGCGCAGGTGCACGCCCATGCGCGCCATGACCTCGGCGGGCTTCACCGGCTTGGTCACGTAGTCCGCGCCGCCCGCCTCCAGCGCACGCACCAGGTGCTCGGTTTCGGTCAGGCCGGTCATGAAAAGCACCGGGATCGGCGCCGTCGCCGGGTCGCGCTTGAGTGCCCGCGCCACCTCGAAGCCGTCCATGCCCGGCATCACCGCGTCGAGCAGGATCACGTCGGGCCGCGCCTGCCGCGCGCGCTCCAGCGCGGCCGCGCCGCTCAAGGCCACGAGCACGGTGTAGCCCGCCGCGTCCAGCGCGTCGTGCAGCATCGCCAGGTTGTCGGGCACGTCGTCCACGATCAGCACCACGGTGTCCACCGCGTCCACGTCACTCCAGGGCATCGCGTTCCTTCTTCGGGTCCGGCGGCAAGCGCAGGCCTTGCAGCGATTCGGTCAGGGCCTCGAAGCGGAAGGCCCGCGCCTCGGCCTGCAGGTGCTGCAGCCACGGCGCCCAGCCGGGGTGCAGCGCCTGCAGCGCTTCGAGCCGCTTGACGAAGCCACGGTAGTAGCCCAGGCGCGCCAGCTCCAGCAGGCTACCCAGGGCTTCGGCGTCCAGATCGGGTGGCGGCCCCGGCGGCGCGCCGCCCGCCGCCGGTGCCTGGGCATCCGGGTTCGGGCCGGGCGCCTCGCCGTGCACCCAGACCAGCGCCAGGCGCCCGGCCATCCAGTGCAGCAGGTCCTGCCGGCGCACGGGCTTGACCAGGAAGTCGTCGGCCCGCAGCCCCACGGGGTTGTCCAGCCCCTTGTCGAAGGCGTTGGCCGACACCACCGCGCACACCGGCCTGGGCTGCAGCGCCAGTTGCTGCATGCGGTGCAGCGTCTCCCAGCCGTCGATGCCGGGCATGGCCAGGTCCATGAAGACCACGTCGGGCCGCAGCCCGCGCGCGAGCTGCGCCAGGGCGTCCTCCCCGTGCATGGCGGTGTGCACCTGAAAGCCCAGCGGCTCCAGCCAGCGCACGAGCAACTGGCGGTCGGCTTCTTCGTTATCGACCACCAGCACCGTGCGGCGCGCGCCGGCGTACCCGCACACCCCAGCCAGCGCGGCGCGCTGCGGCAGGCCCGCCGCCTGGGCCTCGGCATAGACCTCGGGCAGGAAAAGCCGGCAGCGAAAGCAGGTGCCCTGCCCCGGCGCGCTGCGGGCGGTCATCTCGCCGCCCATGAGGTCGGTCAGCATCTTGGCGATAGTCAGCCCCAGGCCCGAGCCCGGGGCGTCCGCCACGGGCTGCGCGCTGCTGCGCACGAAGGGCTCGAAGACGCGCGCCAGGTCGGCCGCGGCGATGCCGGGGCCGGTGTCCTCGACCTCGAACACCGCCATCTCGCGCCGGTAGCGCACGCGCAGCCGCACTTCGCCGCGCGCGGTGAACTTCACGGCGTTGCCCAGCAGGTTGATGAGGATCTGGCGCAGGCGCTTTTCATCGGCGCGCACGGCGCGCGGCCACCACTCGGGCTCGTCGAACACGAAGCGCAGGCCCTTGGCCTGGGCCTGCAGCTCGAACAGCCCCGCCACTTCGCGCAGCGCCGCGCGCAAATCCAGGGCCTGGGGCTGCAGGGTGAGCTTGCCGGACTCGATGCGCGCGATGTCGAGCGTGCCTTCGATCAGCGACAGCAGGTGCTCGCCGCCACGCAGGATGACGCGGGTCGCATGGCCGTGCCGGGGCGGCAGGCCGGGGTCTTCCTGCAGCAGTTGCGCGTAGCCCAGGATACTGTTGAGCGGCGTGCGCAGCTCGTGGCTGATGGTGCTGATGTAGCGCGTCTTGGCCTGGCTGGCCTGGTCCGCCAGGGCACGCGCGCGCTGCAACTGCTCGTCGGTCTGGCGGTGGGACGCGATCTCCTGCATCAGCAGCCGGGTCTGCCGGTTCGACTCTTCCTGCGCCACTTCGCGGCTCTTGTGCGCCAGCGCCACCCACCAGGCCACCAGGGCGAGCACCGCCAGCAGCGCCACGTAGGCGCGCACGAACCCGGTGCGCAGCACCGCGGCCAGTCCTTCGCCCGCCTGGCCGAAGGTGGCCAGCACGCCCTGCAGTTCCTGCCGGTACAGCAGCCCCAGCACCACCGCCAGCACGGGCGCGAGCATGAGCATGAGCCACAGGAAATGCGCCAGCCCGGCCTCCAGGTAGGGCTGGCTGCGCGCGGGCAGGAGCCGCCGCAGCAGCGCCAGCCACTGCGCGGACAGGCGCGCGTGGGGCTTGCACAGGTCGTTGCAGCGCGCGTCCAGCGTGCAGCACAGCGAGCAGATGCAGCCCTGGTAGGCCGGGCAGTCGGCGGTGTCGGGCGCCTCGAACACGCCGCCGCACACCACGCACTGGCGCAGCACCGGCTGGCACGGCCCCGAAACCTGCGCGCCGCAGCCCTGGCAGGCATCCCCGCCAGTGCCCGCGCAGGGCGCGGGGGGCCGCGCCAGGTAGTAGCGCCCCCGGGTGGCACAGGCCAGGGCCGGTGCCGCCAGCAGCGCCGTGACCATGGCCACGCCGGCCGAGAACGCCTGGGCCGTGGGCCCCATCGCCCCCAGGTGCGCGGCGATGGACAGCACCGAGGCCAGCCCCATGGCACCCAGGCCCACCGGGTTCACGTCATACAGGTAGGCGCGCTGGAACACGATGCCCCGGGGCGACCAGCCCAGGGGCTTGTTGATGACCAGGTCGGCCACCACGGTCATGATCCAGGCGATGGCGATGTTGGCGTACAGCGCCAGCACCTCGCCCAGCACCTGGAAGAGGTCCATCTCCATCAGCAGGAAGGCGATCAGGGTGTTGAACACCACCCAGACCACGCGCCCCGGGTGGCTGTGCGTGAGGCGCGAGAAGAAGTTGCTCCACGCCAGGGAGCCCGCGTAGGCATTGGTCACGTTGATCTTCAGCTGCGACACCACCACGAAGACCGCCGTGGCCCACACCGCCCAGCGGTAGGGCAGCAGGTATTCGTAGGCGGCCAGGTACATCTGGTTCGGGTCCACCGCGCGCTGCGCCGGCACCATGTGCTGCAGCGCCAGCCAGGCCAGGAAGGCACCGCCCAGCATCTTCAGCACCCCCGGCAGCACCCAGCCGATGCCGCCGCCCAGCACGCCCAGCCACCAGCGCCCACGGCGCCCCGGCCGGGCCGGGGGCATGAAGCGCAGGTAGTCGGCCTGCTCGCCCATCTGCGTGATGAGCGCGGCCGCCACGGTCATGGCGGCACCAAAAAGGTGCCAGTCGAATCCGGCGCCCCGCCCGCCCTCACCACCGTAGTGCATGAACGCCTGCCATGCACCAGGTTCGTACCAGAGCACCGCAGCATAGGGCGCCAGCATCATCAGCAGCCACACCGGCTGCGTCCATACCTGGAAGCGGCTGATGGCCGAGATGCCGTGCATGACCAACGGCAGCACCACCAGGGCGCACAGGCCGTAGCCCCAGACCGGCGGGATGCCCAGCGCCAGCTCCAGCGCATAGGCCATGACGGCAGCTTCGAGCGCGAAGAAGATGAAGGTGAAGGAGGCGTAGATCAGCGACGTGACGGTGGAGCCGATGTAGCCGAACCCCGCGCCGCGCGTGAGCAGGTCCATGTCCACGCCATGGCGCGCGGCATAGACGCTGATGGGCACCCCGGCCAGGCAGATCACCAGCCCCGTGGCGACGATGGCCCAGAACGCGTTGAGAAAGCCGTACTGCACCAGCAGGGTGGCCCCCACGGCCTCCAGCACCAGGAACGAGGCGACGCCGAACGCCGTGTTGGCCACGCGCCACTCGGACCAGCGCCGGAAGCGCTCGGGCGTGTAGCGCAGGGCGTAGTCCTCCAGCGTCTCGCGGGCCACCCAGCGGTTGTAGTCGCGCCGCACCTTGACGATGCGCTGCACCGGCGCCGGGCCGGGGGGCGTGGGAGGGGGTGTGGGCGTGGCGGTCACGCACCGGGCCGTGCAGCTTTCATGCCTGGCATGTCTTTTGCAAAAAAGCGGGCCATGGAACTCACTCCCCGCGAGAAAGACAAGCTGCTGATCTTCACCGCCGCCCTGCTGGCCGAGCGCCGCCAGGCCAGGGGTTTGAAGCTCAACTACCCCGAGGCCGTCGCCCTCATCAGCGCGGCGGTGATGGAAGGCGCGCGCGACGGCAAGACCGTCGCCCAGCTCATGAGCGAGGGCCGCGCCGTGCTGACCCGCGCTGACGTGATGGACGGGGTGGCCGAGATGATCCCGGACATCCAGGTGGAAGCCACCTTCCCGGACGGCACCAAGCTCGTCACCGTGCACCAGCCCATTGTTTGAAGATTGTTTGGAGACCTTTGCATGCGCCCTTCCAAAGCTCTTGTTTTCATAGCTGCCAGCGCTTTATCCATCAGCGCCAGCGCCCATATTGGCGTTGAAGCGCACAGCCACGACAGCTTCATCGCCGGCTTCCTGCACCCGCTGCTGGGCATGGACCACCTGGCCGCCATGGTGGCCGTGGGCCTGTGGAGCGCGCTGGCCGCCCGCCGCGCCGGGCCTGACCTGCTGTGGGGGCCTGTAGGTTTTGCCGCGCTGCTGCTCGTAGGCGCGGTGCTGGGCCTGCAAGGCGTGGCCGTGCCTGCCGTGGAGCCGATGATCGCCGCGTCCCTGCTCGCCACCGGCCTGCTCGTGGTCTCGCGCCTGCGCGTGCCGGGCATCGTCGCGGCCCTGGGCGTGGGCGCGTTCGCCCTCTTCCACGGCGTGGCGCACGGCTACGAGCTGGCGGGCGATGGCGATGCGTGGAAGACCCTGGCGGGCATGCTGGCCGCCACCGTGCTGCTGCATTGCGCAGGCCTCGCGGCAGGCTGGACGCTGCGCGAGCGTGGCGCATGGCTGGCGCGCATGACGGGCGCGGGCGTGGCGGTGTTCGGCGGCGCCCTTCTGCTGCAAATGTCATGACCCCCGGCGAACTCCTCATCGACGCGGGCGAGCACGCCCTGAACACCGGCCGCCGCACGCTCACGCTGGTGGTGCGCAACACAGCGGACCGGCCCATCCAGGTCGGCTCGCATTACCACTTCGCCGAGACCAACGGCGCCTTGGGCTTCGACCGCGACGCCGCGCGCGGCATGCGGTTGAACATCGCCAGCGGCACGGCGGTGCGCTTCGAGCCCGGCCAGGAGCGCACGGTGGAACTGGTGGACTTTGCAGGTGCGCGCGTCGTGCATGGCTTTCGCGGCCTGGTGCAAGGGCCGCTTTGAACCAAATCGGCCTCCAGCGCTTATCCAGCAAGCGCTGACAGCTATCAAAACCATAGAAGAGCACACACCATGGCCACCATCGCCCGACGCGCCTATGCCGAGATGTTCGGCCCCACCGTGGGCGACCGCCTGCGCTTGGCGGACACCAACCTCGTGCTGGAAGTCGAAGCCGACCACACATTGCGCGCAGGCAGCTATGGCGAAGAGGTCAAGTTCGGCGGCGGCAAGACCATCCGCGACGGCATGGCGCAAAGCCAGCGCATGCGATCAGAAGGTGCCGTGGACACGGTGCTGACCAACGCGCTCATCATCGACCACACCGGCATCGTCAAGGCCGACATTGGCCTCAAGGATGGCCGCATCGCAGCGATAGGAAAGGCAGGCAACCCCGACGTGCAGCCCGGCGTGGACATCGTCATCGGCCCCGGCACCGAGGTCATCAGCTGCGAGGGCAACATCGTCACCGCAGGCGGCATCGACAGCCACATCCATTTCATCTGCCCGCAGCAGGTCGAAGAAGCGCTTGCCAGCGGCATCACCACCATGCTCGGCGGCGGCACCGGCCCGGCCACGGGCACGCTGGCCACCACCTGCACGTCCGGCCCCTGGAACATGGAACGCATGCTGCAAGCGGCGGACGCCTTCCCCATGAACCTGGGCTTTCTCGGCAAGGGCAACGCCAGCCTGCCCGGCGCGCTGCGCGAGCAGATCGACGCCGGGGCCATCGGCCTCAAGCTGCACGAAGACTGGGGCACCACGCCCAGCGCCATCAGCAACTGCCTCGACGTGGCCGAGGAAACCGACACGCAGGTGGCCATCCACAGCGACACGCTCAACGAAAGCGGCTTTGTCGAGAACACCATCGCCGCAGTCGGCGGGCGCGGCATCTGCGCCTTCCACACCGAAGGCGCGGGGGGCGGCCACGCGCCGGACATATTGCGCGTGGTCGGCGAAGAAAACTTTTTGCCCAGCTCCACCAACCCCACCATGCCCTACACGCGCAACACGCTGGACGAGCATGTGGACATGCTCATGGTCTGCCACCACCTGGACGCGGCCATCGCCGAAGACCTGGCCTTCGCCGAAAGCCGCATCCGCAAGGAAACCATCGCCGCCGAAGACATCCTGCACGACCTGGGTGCCATCAGCATGATGAGCAGCGACAGCCAGGCCATGGGCCGCGTCGGCGAAGTCATCCTGCGCACCTGGCAGACCGCGCACAAGATGAAGGCGCAGCGCGGCACTTTGCCGGGTGACTCATCGCGTAACGACAACACGCGCATCAAGCGCTACGTCGCCAAATACACCATCAACCCCGCCATCGCCCACGGCATCAGCCACGAAGTCGGCTCGGTGGAAGTGGGCAAGTGGGCCGACCTCGTCATCTGGAAGCCCGCCTTCTTCGGCATCAAGCCCGCGCTGGTGCTCAAGGGCGGCTTCATCGCCCTGGCCGCCATGGGCGACCCCAATGCGTCCATCCCCACGCCGCAGCCGGTGCACTACCGGCCCATGTTCGGCGCGTTCGGCGGGGCGATTGCCAAGACCTCGCTCACCTTCGTCTCGCAGGCGGGGCTGGCTGCGGGCATTGGCGAGCGCTTCGGCCTTGCCAAGCAGCTTTGCGCCGTGCGCAACATCCGCGGCGTGCGCAAGCGCGACATGGTGCATAACGGCTATACGCCGCGCATGGAGATCGACGCGCAGACCTACACCGTGCGCGCCGATGGGCAGTTGCTCACCTGCGAGCCCGCCACCGTGCTGCCGATGGCGCAGCGCTACTTTTTGTTCTGACCATGCGCACCGCCAACAAGCTCATTCCCCAGGGCCGGGGCCTCGCCCCCGTGCTGCTGAAACGCGCCGCCACCCTCGAACTCGACTGGGACGTGCGCCAGAAAAGCCGCTTTGCCGCCACCGACTCCACGGGCCGCGAACTCGGCGTGTTCCTGCCGCGCGGCACCCTGGTGCGTGGCGGCGACGTGCTGGTGGCCGAGGACGGCGCACTGGTGCGCGTGCTGGCCGCGCCGCAGCCCGTGCTGGTCATCACCGCCTGCGCGCAGCACGGCACACCGTTCGACCTGACGCGCGCCGCCTACCACCTGGGCAACCGTCACGTGCCCATCGAGCTGCAGCCGGACCACCTCAAGATTGAGCCCGACCACGTGCTGGCCGGCATGCTGCGCGCCATGCACCTCACCGTGACAGAGCAGAACCTGCCCTTCGAGCCCGAGGGCGGCGCCTACGCGGCAGGGCACGACCACGGCCACGGGCACGACCATGACCACCACGGCCACAGCCACGCCCATTGACGGCACCCTGCCCGCCGCGAGCCTGCTGCAGCTCATCTGGCTGGCCTCGCCCGCGCTGCCCGTGGGCGGCTTCTCGTATTCCGAAGGGCTGGAGTCCGCCATCGAATACGCGGGCATTGATAGCGAAGCCGCCGTGGCCGACTGGCTGCTGGACCAGTTGCACATCGCCCAGGCGCGCGGCGACATGGCCGTGGTGGCCCAGGCGCTGCACGCATGGCGCAGTGAAGACCATGCACGCGCCCGCGCATTGAACGACTGGGTGCTGCACACCCGCGAGACCAGCGAGCTGCGCTTGCAGTCCGAGCAAATGGGCCGCTCGCTGGCCGACTGGCTGCGCAACCAGCACCAGGGTGATGAGGAGCGGCTGCGCGCCGTGCGCCTCCTGGCCGCCCTGCCCCCCACCTACCCCGTGGCCTTCGCACTCGCGGCCTCCACCACCCAGGCCCCGGCCCGCGACGTGCTGCTGGCCTACGCCTTCGGCTGGGCCGAGAACATGGTGCAGGCCGCGCTCAAGTCCATGCAGCTCGGCCAGAGCGCGGGCCAGCGCATCCTGGCCCGACTGGCCCAGGCCATCCCCGCAGCAGCCGACCACGCCGTCCAACTGGCGGACGGCGAGCGTCAGGCCTTCTCCCCCATGCTGGCCATCCTCTCCGCCCGGCACGAAACCCAGTACTCACGCCTCTTCCGATCATGACGACCAACCTGCACCACATCCCGAACCGCACCAAGCCCCTGCCCCCGCTGCGCGTGGGCATCGGCGGCCCCGTGGGCTCGGGCAAGACCACGCTGCTGGAGATGCTCTGCAAGGCCATGCGCGACGACTACGACCTCATCGCCATCACCAACGACATCTACACCAAGGAAGACCAGCGCCTGCTCACCATCAGCGGCGCGCTGCCCGCCGAGCGCATCCTGGGCGTGGAGACCGGGGGCTGCCCGCACACGGCGATCCGCGAGGACGCCTCGATCAACCTCGAAGCCATCGACCGCATGCTGGCCCAGTTCCCCGACGCCGACGTGGTGTTCATCGAGTCAGGCGGCGACAACCTGGCCGCCACCTTCAGCCCCGAGCTGAGCGACCTGACCATCTACGTCATCGACGTGGCCGCCGGCGAGAAGATCCCGCGCAAGGGCGGCCCCGGCATCACCAAGAGCGACCTGTTCGTCATCAACAAGACCGACCTCGCGCCCCACGTGGGCGCCGACCTGGAAGTGATGAAGGCCGACACCGCGCGCATGCGCCCCGACGCGCAGCGCCGCCCCTGGGTCATGACCAACCTGAAGACCCTCAGCGGACTCGACGAGGTGGTGCGCTTCATCGAAGCGCGGGGCATGCTGGCGGCCTGAGCTGCTCCCCCTGCTTCGACTATCATCGGGCACCTTTTTCACCGCCCTGCGCGGGCTCCGACGCCAGTTGGCGGGGCATTGCGCGTAGCGCGTGTCCCCTCAGTCACCAGCGCATAGCGTTCAGGAGAAAAACAATGGGTTTCCTCGCCGGCAAGAAGCTGCTCATCACGGGCGTGCTGTCCAACCGTTCCATCGCCTACGGCATCGCCAGGGCCTGCCACCAGCAGGGCGCCGAACTGGCCTTCAGCTACGTGGGCGAGCGCTTCAAGGACCGCATCACCGAATTCGCCGCCGAATTCGATTCCAAGCTGGTTTTCGACTGCGACGTAGCCGATGACGCGCAGATCGAGGCCATGTTCAAGGGCCTGGACGCGGCCTGGGGCACCTTCGACGGCTTCGTGCACAGCATCGGCTTCGCGCCGCGCGAGGCCATCGCGGGCAACTTCCTCGAAGGCCTCTCCCGCGAAGGCTTCCGCGTGGCGCACGACATCAGCGCCTACAGCTTCCCGGCCATGGCCAAGGCCGCCCTGCCGTACCTGAACGACAAGTCGTCGCTGCTCACCCTGAGCTACCTGGGCGCGCTGCGCTCCATCCCCAACTACAACACCATGGGCCTGGCCAAGGCCAGCCTGGAGGCCAGCGTGCGCTACCTGGCCGAAGCCGTGGGCCGCACCGCCGACGGCCGCGCCATCCGCGCCAACGGCATCAGCGCCGGCCCCATCAAGACCCTGGCGGCCAGCGGCATCAAGGACTTCGGCAAGCTGCTGGGCCGCGTGGCCGACGCCGCGCCGCTGCGCCGCAACGTGACCATCGAGGACGTGGGCAACGTGGCCGCCTTCCTGCTGTCGGACCTGGCCAGCGGCGTGACGGCCGAGATCACCTATGTGGACGGCGGCTTCAGCCAGACCGCCGGCCTGAGCGCGGACCAGGTGTAAAACCGCCCCCGCCTCCCGGCAAAAAGCCCCGTCGCCTGGCATGGCGCACGGGGCTTTTTGCATTCAGGGGGCGTAAAAAAACCGGGAGGTTCCCGGTTTGCTTTCGGCCCAAGCCGGCTCAGGCTTGCGCGGCTTCCGCCTGCCGCAGGTGGGCGTAGAGCTGGTCCTTCAGATGGAGCTTTTCCTTCTTCAGCGTTTCAATCTCCAGCGCCGTCGCCTGGACGATGCGGGACTCCATGTTCTTGATCTGCTGGTCCATCTCGTTGTGCTTGTCGAACAAGCGCGTGAAATGGGCGTCATTGCCCTTGAGCTTGGTGATCAGGTCGCGGTATTCGGGAAACATCGGCTCTCCTTGAAGTAAGGGTTGTGTCACGCTATTTTACGAATCCGCATGATCCCTACTGCTTTGCTCAGCGCAAGAAATGACATAGGTCATGCACCACATCCGTACAGCCCTGGGAGTCCACATGCCATTCATGCCTCTTTTCGGCCGCAAATGCTCTCCCACCCTGCGCTGGGCGCTATGGTTCTTGATAGCCTGCTGGCACGCCGGGAGCGGGGCTGCGGCACCCGCGCCGACGTTGGCGCAGGTCTACCGGCCCGGCATCGACGTGACCGCCTACTGGGTCAGCGAAAAGTACGACGGCGTGCGCGCGCTCTGGACGGGCCATGAGCTGCTCTCGCGCCAGGGCCTGCCGATCCGCGCGCCGACATGGTTCACCGCCGGCTGGCCCAGCGTGCCGATGGACGGTGAACTCTGGGCCGGGCGCGGACGGTTCGAGCAGGTCCAGGCCGCCGTGGCCCAGGCCGCGCCACAGGATGCGCCGTGGCGCGCGCTGCGCTACATGGTGTTCGACCTGCCCGGCCAGGCAGGCGGCTTCGGCGAACGCCTGCCGCATCTGCGGCAAACCGTCGCCGCGCTGGACCGGTCCTGGGTGCAGGCCGTGCCGCAGTGGCGCGTGGCCAGCCATGGCGTGCTGATGCAGCAGTTGCGCACGCACGAGAAGGCCGGCGCCGAAGGGCTGATGCTGCGCCGGGACGACGCGCCCTACCGGGGCGGGCGCAGCGACGACCTGCTCAAGCTCAAGTCCTTCGAGGACGCGGAGGCCCGGGTCGTGGGCCACATTCCGGGCCGGGGCAAGTACACGGGCCAGACCGGGGCGCTGCTGGTGCAGATACCCGGCGGCCAGCGCTTTCGCCTGGGCAGCGGCCTGCCCGATGCGCTGCGCCGCACGCCGCCGCCCATCGGCAGCGTGGTGACCTACCGCTACAACGGCACCCACGCCAGCGGCCTGCCGCGCTTCGCGCGCTTCTGGCGCGTGCGTGCGGATGCGCCGCCTGCGCCAGGATTTGAAGCCAAATCGGCCTCCAGCGCCCGTCCATCAAGCGCTGGCAGCTCTCAATAGAGGAGCATCAAAGGGTGCGGCCAAACGGCCCGTCGTCCCCCACCTGCACCAGCCGCCCCTTGGCGGCCTTGGCAGCCTTGCCGGCCTTGGCGGAGTGGCCCGGCTCGGCCACGCAGTCGGCGTAGTAGCGCACGTTGCCTTCGTCGTCCTCGATCTCCACCAGGCCGTGGATGTCGGTCTCGAAGCCGGGGCACAGCTTGGCGAACTCGCGCGCGAACTTCAGGTAGTCCACGATCTTCTTGTTGAACACCTCGCCCGGAATCAGCAGCGGAATGCCCGGCGGGTACGGCGTGATCAGGCTGGTGGTGATGCGGCCTTCCAGCGCGTCGATCGCCACGCGCTCGGTCTTGCGCTGGGCGATGTGGGCGTACGCGTCGCTGGGCTTCATCGCGGGCGTGAGGTCCGAGAGGTACATCTCGGTCGTCAGGCGCGCGATGTCGTACTTCGCGTAGAGCTGGTGTACGTGCTGGCACAGGTCGCGCAGACCCATGCGCTCGTAGCGCTTGTGCTGCTGACAGAACTCGGGAAGGATGCGCCACATCGGCTGGTTCTTCTCGTAGTCGTCCTTGAACTGCTGCAGCGCGGCCAGCAGCGTGTTCCAGCGGCCCTTGGTGATGCCGATGGTGAACATGATGAAGAAGCTGTACAGGCCCGTCTTCTCCACCACCACGCCATGCTCGGCCAGGTACTTGGTGACGATGCTCGCGGGAATGCCGGTCTGGTCGAACTTACCGTCCAGGTTCAAGCCCGGCGTGACGATGGTCGACTTGATCGGGTCGAGCATGTTGAAGCCGTCGGCCAGGTCGCCGAAGCCGTGCCACTTGGCCGCGCCGTTCTTCTTCTTGCCCTTGTTGCGGAAGATCCAGCTCTCGGCCGTGCCCAGGCCTTCGTCCACCAGCTCCTCGGGGCCCCAGACCTTGAACCACCAGTCATCCTTGCCGAACTCCTCGGCCACCTGGCGCATGGCGCGGCGGAAGTCCAGCGCCTCGACGATGCTTTCTTCCACCAGCGCCGTGCCGCCGGGCGGCTCCATCATGGCGGCAGCCACGTCGCAGCTGGCGATGATGCTGTACTGCGGGCTGGTCGAGGTGTGCATCAGATACGCCTCGTTGAACAGGTGGCGGTCCAGCTTCTCGCTTTGCGAATCCTGCACCAGCACATGGCTGGCCTGGCTGATACCGGCCAGCAGCTTGTGGATGGACTGCGTGGAATAGACCACCGAGTGCTGCGGCCGTGCCCGCTTCTTGCCCATGGCGTGGTAGCTGCCATAGAACGGGTGGAAGGCCGCATGCGGCAACCAGGCCTCATCAAAGTGCAGGTTGTCCACGTAGCCGTCGAGCATGCCCTTGATGGTCTCGGTGTTGTAGAGCACGCCGTCATACGTGCTCTGCGTGAGCGTGAGCACGCGCGGCTTGACCTTCTCCGCATCCACGCCCTTAAGCAAAGGGTTGGCGCGAATCTTGGCCTGGATGGTGGTGGGCTCGAACTCGCTTTGCGGAATCGGACCGATGATGCCGAAGTGGTTGCGCGTGGGCTTGAGGAACACCGGCACCGCCCCCGTCATGATGATGGAGTGCAGGATGGACTTGTGGCAGTTGCGGTCCACCACCACCACGTCGCCCGGCGCCACAGTGTGGTGCCAGACGATCTTGTTCGACGTACTGGTACCGTTGGTGACGAAGAAGCAGTGGTCGGCATTAAAGATGCGCGCGGCGTTGCGCTCGCTCTCGCCAATGGCGCCGTTGTGATCCAGCAGCTGGCCCAGCTCTTCCACGGCGTTGCACACGTCGGCGCGCAACATGTTTTCGCCATAGAACTGGTGGTACATCTGGCCCACCGGGCTCTTCAAGAAGGCCACGCCGCCCGAGTGGCCGGGGCAGTGCCAGGAGTACGAGCCATCCTCGGCGTAGTCGAGCAGCGCCTTGAAGAACGGTGGCTGCACGCTCTCCAGGTAGCTCTTGGCCTCGCGGATGATGTGCTTGGCCACGAACTCCGGCGTGTCTTCAAACATGTGAATGAAGCCGTGCAGCTCGCGCAGGATGTCGTTGGGCAGGTGGCGCGCGGTCTTGGTCTCGCCGTAGATGTAAATCGGCACGTCAGCGTTCTTGCGCCGTACCTCGCCGATGAAGCTGCGCAGGCTGTGGATGATGGGGTCTTGCCCTGCGCCCAAGGTGAATTCTTCGTCGTCAATCGACAAAATGAAGGCACTGGCGCGGCTTTGCTGCTGCGCAAACTGGCTCAGGTCGCCGTAACTGGTCACGCCCAGCACCTCGAAGCCCTCGGCCTCGATAGCTTGCGCCAGGGCGCGAATACCCAGCCCCGAGGTATTTTCGGAACGGTAGTCCTCGTCGATGATGACGATCGGAAAACGGAACTTCATGCGCAGCCTCCTAGGCTCAACGGGCTCAAAAACGAAATAGGCGCGAAGTGTAAGGAATAAGCGTGACTTGCCTGGGATACGCTGCATTTTTCACCCAGAATGTGGTGCACTACAGACAAACCCTAAGGAGGCATACCTATGGAAGACTCCACCCTCTGGTGGCTGGCTGCGGGTGCGGCAGTGATTGTGGAGCTGCTCACAGGCACTTTCTATCTGCTGATGCTGACCCTTGGCCTGGCCGCTGGCGCACTGGCGGCGCATGCGGGACTGGGCCTGCCGGCACAGCTGCTGGTAGGCGCGGCCGTGGGTGCCAGCACCATCACGGTGGCCTACCTATACCGGCGCAGCCGCCCGGGGGATCCACCCGCGCGCGCCGACCGCAGCGTGAACCTGGATGTGGGCGAAACCGTCCACATCGAAGCCTGGCAGCCCGACGGCACGGCCAGCGTGAAGTACCGTGGCGCACAGTGGACTGCCATCCACCGCCCTGGCGCAACGCCCGTGCCGGGCGCGCACCGCGTGGCCGAACTGGTAGGCAACCGCCTGCTCGTCGATCGCATCTGACCTCCTCCCAGAAAGGACACCATGGAAATCGCCATCGTTATCGCCGTTGCCGTCGTCATCGCCTTCGTGCGCTCGGTGCAGATCGTGCCGCAACAGCACGCCTGGGTGCTGGAGCGCCTGGGCAAGTACGCGGGCACGCTCGCGCCGGGGCTGCGCTTCATCATTCCCTTCATTGATCGCGTGGCCTACCGGCACAGCCTGAAGGAAATCCCGCTCGACGTCCCCAGCCAGGTCTGTATCACCAAAGACAACACCCAGCTGCAAGTGGACGGCATTCTGTACTTCCAGGTAACCGACCCCATGCGCGCCAGCTACGGTTCGAGCAACTATGTCATGGCGATCACGCAGCTTGCCCAAACCTCGCTGCGCAGCGTGATCGGCCGGCTGGAGCTGGACAAAACCTTTGAAGAACGCGACATGATCAACGCCCAGGTCGTGGCCGCGATCGACGAAGCCGCGCTGAACTGGGGCGTGAAGGTGCTGCGCTATGAGATCAAGGACCTGACGCCGCCCGCCGAGATACTGCGCTCCATGCAGGCGCAAATCACCGCCGAACGCGAGAAGCGCGCGCTGATCGCCGCATCCGAAGGTCGCCGCCAGGAGCAGATCAACATCGCCACCGGCGAGCGCGAGGCCTTCATTGCGCGCTCCGAGGGCGAGAAGCAGGCGGTCATCAACAAGGCCCTGGGCGAGGCGGAATCGATCAAGGCCGTGGCCGAGGCCACGGCCCAGGCCATCGAGCGCGTGGCCCATGCCATACGCCAACCCGGCGGCGAGCAGGCCGTGCAGCTCAAAGTGGCGGAAAAAGCCGTGGAGGCCTACGGCAAGGTGGCCTCGGACGCCACCACCACGCTCATCGTGCCCAGCAACATGACCGAGGTGTCGGCACTCATCGGCTCGGCCATGAAGATGGTGAAGGCGAGCACCCCCCCCTGAGCCGCAGCGCAGCAGGCCGGCCCTGGCGCGGCGTCCGTGGGCCGGGGCCGCGCCCATTGCAAGGCCGCAGGCGGTGGCTTGGCATTCAGCCCAGCACGTCCTTCAGTGCCACTTCGTACAGGTCGGTGAGCCGGTTCATGACCTCGAGCAGGCGCTCGCTGGTTGTGGCCACGGCCTCCAGGCCGCGCTTGTCGGTCTGGCGCTGCACTGCCGCATCAAAGAACACCCATTGCCCCTGCGCCAAATCCAGCTGGGTACGGATGGCAGGCGTGGAGATCGGCGCCTTGCCCAGTTCGTCGAGCGCCCGCTTGAACTCCTGCGCATCCGCGCCCAGCAGGTCGCGCGCGGCCTTGCTGTCCAGGCCGGGAGCCTGCAGGTTGTAGTTCTTGGCCATGCGCTGCGTCAGCATGCGCTGGCGCCCCGCCAGGTTCACCAACTTGGCCGTGCCGCCCTGGGCCAGCTTTTCCAGCGCCAGCGTGGCGGCGTTGGCGGCATCCATCATGCGGTCGGACTGAACCGCCACCTGCGCCACCAACTCCTTGGTGGGAGTCTGAGCCGTCAGCGCCTCCAGCCGCCCGGACTGGGTGCGCACCTCGGCCAACAACTTGGCCACATCGGCTGGCCACTCATGCTGGTCCAACTCGTCAAAGCCCGAATGCACCAGCTGGCGCGCGGTGGTCAACACCTCGCGCGCACGATCCGGCAGCACCCCCAGGAACAACTGCGCGTAGGCCTTGGCCATGCGCTGCGACAGCGCCCGGAAACGCGCTGTACGGTTGATGGCCGTAGACAGCGCCAGGCGCGCCTGCGCCGACAAGGGCAAGGCGGCCATCAACGCCACACCCGCTACCGTGCGCAGCGCCTGCCGGCGGCTCGCCGCCCGGTTAGACATGAATGTGAAATCTATGTTTTGCATGCCGGGCATTCTGAAAGTGCCCCTGCGCACGAGCACTGACGATGGTCAAGAACCACGCAAGCACCGGATGAAGCCGTGGCAATCTCCCTGCGGCCAATATCCCTACACGAACCATGCGGCACAATTTCCGCCATGGCTGAACGTGTCATCCCCCTCGTGGACCAGCGCACCCCGGCGCTCGCGCCCATCGTGCCCCTGGGCCTGCTGCCGCCCTCTGGTCACCTCATCGACAGCCTGGCCCGCCCCCTGCGCGACCTGCGCATCAGCGTCACGGATCGTTGCAACTTCCGCTGCGGCTACTGCATGCCCAAAGAGGTGTTCGACAAGCACCATCGCTACCTGCCGCACAGCGACCTGCTGCGCTTCGAGGAGATCACGCGCCTGTCCGCCCTGTTTCTGCAGCACGGCGTGCGCAAGATTCGCCTCACCGGCGGCGAGCCGCTGCTGCGCAAGGGGCTGGAGAACCTGGTTGAACAGCTGGCCGGGCTGCGCACCCTGGAAGGCCGCACCCCTGACCTGACGCTCACCACCAACGGCTCCCTGCTCGCACGCAAAGCGCGCACGCTCAAGGCGGCAGGCCTACAGCGCGTGACCATCAGCCTTGACAGCCTGAACGATGCCGTGTTTCGGCGCATGAACGACGTGGACTTTCCTGTGGCCGACGTGCTCGCGGGCATCGAGGCCGCGCAGGCCGTGGGGTTTTCCCGCATCAAGGTCAACATGGTGGTCAAGCGCGGCACCAACGACCATGAGATCGCTGCCATGGCACGCCATTTCCGTGGCAGCGGTGTCACGCTGCGCTTCATCGAATACATGGACGTGGGCGCCACCAACGGCTGGCGCATGGACGAAGTCGTGCCCTCGGCCGAAGTCATCGCGCGCCTGCAGCAAGAGCTACCGCTGGTGCAGTTGCCCGCGGAGTCGCCCGGCGAAACCGCGCAGCGCTGGGGCTGGGCCGACGCCCTGGGGCGCCACGACCCGGCGTTGGGCGAAGTCGGCGTCATCAGCAGCGTCACCCAGGCGTTCTGCGGCGACTGCAACCGCGCACGCCTGTCGATGGAAGGCCGGCTGTACCTGTGCCTTTTCGCCAGCCAAGGCTGGGACCTGCGCCGCCTGCTGCGTGATGGCAGCAGCGACGCGCAGATCGCCGCCGCCATCGCCGGCATCTGGCAGGCACGCGGCGACCGCTATTCCGAACTGCGCGCCAGCCTGCCGCCCGAAACGGGCGGCAACCCGCGCCGCCGCATCGAGATGAGCTACATCGGGGGCTAGCCAATCCATGCCCGCCCCCATCGCCCTTGCCGATATCACCGGCCTGGTTCTCGCCGGAGGCCAGGGCAGCCGCATGGGCGGCGTGGACAAGGGCCTGCAGCCCTTTCGTGGGCAGCCGCTGGCGCTGCACGCCCTGCAACGACTGGCGCCGCAGGTCGGCGCGCTGCTGCTCAGCGCCAACCGCTCCCGCGACGCCTACGAGGCGCTGGCCGCCCCCTTCCATGCCCCGGTGCTGGCCGATGGGCTGGCGGGCTACGCCGGGCCGCTGGCCGGCTTCCTGGCCGGGCTGGCGCACTGCGCCACGCCCTGGCTGCTCACCGTGCCGTGCGACAGCCCGCGCTTGCCCACGGACCTGGCCCGCCGCCTGGCCGATGCCGCCGTGCGCGAGGGTGCCGACATCGCCATCGCCTGCGCACCGGACAGCGCCACGCCTGGTGCGCCCCTGCGCGCGCAGCCGGTTTTCTGCCTGCTGCGCGCCAGCCTGCGCCCCAGCCTGGCGCGCTACACGCATGAGGGGGGCCGCAAAATCGGCGCCTGGACCGCCCAGCACCGCTGCGCGCGCGTGCCCTTCAACCGCCCTGGGGACGACCCGCACGCGTTTGGCAACGCCAACACACCGGCCGAGCTGCAGGCGCTGGAAAGCCTGGGATGAGAACGTGAACACGTTCTAAAGCCATGCAAACCCCCATCCGCACCCTGAACGCCAGCGACGTGCACGCCTACAAAGCCCTGCGCGACGCGGCCTTGCGCCATGCGCCCGAGGCCTTCCTCTCCGACTACGAGAGCGCCGTGCAACGTCCGGCCGCGGCGTATGCACAGCGCTTCGGCAAGCCGTTGTCCGGCACCTTTTTCCTGGGGGCGTTCGATGCCGAAGGCCGCCTGGTCGGCAGCGTGGGCTGCGAGCGCGAGCTGCGCGCCAAGCAGCGCCACAGCGCCACCCTGGTCGGCATGATGGTGGCGCCCCACGCCCAGCGCCAGGGCATGGGACGGGCCCTGCTGCACGCCTGCGTGGCCGTGGCCGCGCGCGTGCCGGGGCTGGAGCAATTGACCCTGAGCGTCACGGCCAGCAACACCCACGTCGTGCGCCTGTACGAGAGCGCGGGCTTTCGCGCCTGGGGCCTGCTGCCGCGCGCCATGCTGGTGAACGGCGTGGCCTACGACAAACTGCATATGATCCGCCCGCTACACGCCCTCTGAGAGCGTGCGAAAGAACCCATGAGCACCCTCGCCGACATCGCCGCCGAACTGCCGGGCTACGACCCCAGCGACCTGCGCGTGGCCGACGCCACCGCCTTCTTGGAGGCCCTGGCCGAGCCCGTGCAAGGCACCGAAACCCTGCCCCTGCACGAAGCCCTGGGCCGCGTGCTGGCGCACGACCTGGTCTCCCCCCTGTCGGTGCCGCCGCATGACAACTCCGCCATGGACGGCTACGCCTTCGACGGTGCTGCGCTGCAGCCCAGCCAGCCCCTGCAATTGCGCCCCGTGGGCCAGGCCCTGGCGGGCCGGCCATGGCAAGGCCAGGTGGCGCCCGGCGAGTGCGTGCGCATCATGACCGGCGCCGTCATGCCCACGGGGCTGGATACCGTGGTGCCGCAGGAACTGACCACGCCCGGCCCGGATGGCACCATTGCCATCGCCCCCGATGTGCTGCGCCCCGGCGCCAACCGCCGCCTGCGCGGCGAAGACCTCCAGGAAGGCGCTATCGCGCTTCAAAAAGGAGAGCTGCTCGCGCCTGCTGCCATTGGCCTAGCGGCCAGTTTAGGCCTACAAACGCTGGAGGTGACCCGGCGCCTGCGCGTGGCGTATTTCTCCACCGGTGACGAAATCCTGCGCCCGGGCGAGCCCCCGCGGCCCGGCGCCATCTACGACAGCAACCGCGCCACGCTCACCAGCCTGCTTGCCCGCCTGGGCGCGCAAGTGATCGACCTGGGCGCCGTGCCCGACGACCCCGCACAGATCGCCGCCGCCTTCGCCCGCGCCGCCGCGCAAGCCGATGCCGTGATCACCAGTGGCGGCGTCAGCACCGGCGACGCCGACCACACCCGCGCCATGCTGCAACAGCTGGGCGACGTGGTGTCGTGGCGCCTGGCCATGCGGCCCGGGCGCCCCATGGTGGTGGGCCGCATCGCCCGCGCATTAGAAGGAAAAATGGCCTCTAGCCCTGTCCAGGAAAGCGCTGGCAGCTATGAAAACCAAAGCATCCTGTTCGGCCTGCCCGGCAACCCGGTGGCCGCGATGGTGTGCTTCCTGGTGCTGGTGCGCCCGGCGCTGCTGCGCATGATGGGCGTGCGCCAACAGGCCCTTCCGTACCTTCAGGCGCGCAGCAGCGAAATCATCCGCAAGCGCCCGGGGCGCACCGAATACCCGCGCGGCATCGTCTTCACCGCGCCCGATGGCAACCTGCAGGTCTGCACCACGGGCAGCCAGGGTTCGGGCATGCTCAGTTCCATGGTGCGGGCCAACGGCCTGATCGTGCTGCGCCATGAACAGGGTGACGTGGCCATGGGCGACTTGGTGGACGTGATGATGTTCGACGCAGCGCTCTGACCATGCCCTACCAGACCCACCACCTGCCCCAAGCCCCCACCCGCGCTGCGGTGGACGCCCTGCCCGGCACCACCCTGCTGGAGTTCGGCACGCCCTGGTGCGGCCACTGCCAACGCGCGCAACCGCTGATCGAGACCGCCCTGGCGGCATGGCCCATGGTCGCCCACCTGAAGGTGGAAGACGGCCCAGGCCAACGCCTGGGGCGCAGCTTTGGCGTCAAGCTCTGGCCCACGCTGATCGCACTGCGCGACGGCCGCGAGGTAGCGCGCTGCGTGCGCCCGCAGCAAGCGCAGGAGATCCACGATGCCGTCGCGCTCGCCATCGCACAGGCTGGCGTGGGCGATGGCGCTGCCTGAGTCGCTAGGGCGTCCCTGCGGCAGCGCGCACCGCGTCATGCGACGTCTGCCAGCGCGCCCGGCGCAGCAGGGACCGGCGTGCACCGCGCCAGCGCCTGCCGCAGGTCGGCGAGCAGATCGTCCTGGTGCTCGATGCCGATGGACAGCCGCACCAGGCCCGGCGCGATGCCCGCACGCGCCAGCTCTGCGTCGCTGAGCTGTTGGTGTGTGGTCTCGGCAGGAATGGCCGCCAGCGACTTGCTGTCGCCAATATTGACTAGGCGCTGAAACAGCCCCAGCGCGTCGTAAAAGCGCTGGGCCGCACCGCGCCCCCCGTGCAGCTCGAACGACAGCAGCCCGGGCACCAAGCCCGCACGCAGGTAGCGCGGTGCGTGGCTGTGGTCAGGGTGGCTGGGGTGCGCCACGTGGTGGATGCGTGCCACGGCAGGGTGCTGATGCAAGAAATCAAGCACCGCCAGGGTGCTGCGGCTGATGCGCTCCATGCGCAGCGCCAGCGTCTCCAGCCCCAGTAGCAAAAGGAAGGCCGACTGCGCGGCCAACGTAGCGCCGCCGTTGCGCAGCATCACCGTGCGCACCCGCGCAGCGAGTGGGAAAGCGGGGTAACGCTCGGTAAACACCACCTGGTTGAAGGCCGGGTCGGGCTCGGTGAACTGCGGGTAGCGCAGTGCCTGGGCGCGCCAGTCGAAGCGCCCCCCGTCCACGACCAGCCCGCCAATGGCGTTGCCATGGCCGCCGATGTACTTGGTGGCGGAATGCACCACCACGTCCGCGCCATGGTCGAAGGGACGCACCAGCAGCGGCGTGGCGCAGGTGTTGTCCACCACCACGGCCACGCCCTGGGCGTGGGCCACCGCAGCGATGGCGGCAATGTCGGCCACATCGCCCGAGGGGTTGCCCACCGACTCCAGGAACACCGCCTTGGTGTGCGGCGTGATGGCCGCAGCCAGCGCCCGCACATCGCCGCGCGCCACCCGCGTGCTGCTGATACCCCGCCCTTGCAGCACGTGCGCCACCAGGTTATGCGAGCCGCCATACACCGTGGAAGCCACGATGACGTGGTCACCCGCACGCGCCAGCGTGGCCAGCGCCACGTCGATCGCGGCCATGCCCGAGGCCACGGCCACCGCCGCCGTGCCCCCCTCAAGCTGCGCGATGCGCTGCTCCAGCACGGCCTGCGTGGGGTTGCCGGTGCGCGCGTAGATGTGGCCCTCTTGCACCAGGCCGAACAGCTCGGCGCCCTGCTGCGCATCTTCAAACAGGAAGGACGTACTCTGGTAAATCGGTACAGCGGCGCTGCGCTGGTGCTGCATGCCGTCGTAGCCTGCGTGCAACGCGATGGTGTCTGACTGCCAGGACCGTGCTTCAGGCGCCGTGCTCATGCCGCGGCCAGCTCTTGCGACAGGGGTTGGCGCACCAGCGTGCCCTGAATCTGCTGGGGGTTGCGCAGCAGGTTGAGGATGGGGCAGTTGCGCTCGACGGCTTCGAACAAGGTTGCCAATTCCTCATCGCTGGCGGGCGAAGCCACCTGCACCTCGTAGCGGATGTCATGCGGCCAGATCGGCGTGGACTCATGCCCTGGCGTGCCTGCGCGCGGGTCGATGCGGCCACGCACGTCCACCTCCAGGCGCTCCAGCGGCACCTGCAGCAGCGCGGCCTGGATCTCAAAGATGTGCGTCACGCAGGTGCCCAGCACACCCAACTGCAGCTCGGGCGAGGAGGAGCCGAGGTTGAAGCCCGCGAAGTCGGCCGGGCTGTCGCTGATGACCTGGTGCTCGCGGATGCGCAAACGGCGCACGCCGCTGCGCCCTTCTGCGGTCACGCGGGCGTGCAGCGTGGTGGCGCCCTCGCGCCCTTCGGCGATGCGCTGTTTGCGCGCCAGCACGGCCTGGCGCTTGTGAGAGAGGTAGTCGATAAGGCCCATGGCATGTTTCTCCGGTCGTTGAACGCCGCCATGTTCCCCGCCCGCGCAGCGCTGGCGCCACGAACCATTTCGCACTTGCTTATGTGCCCCGCGCCGCATATGGATGCACGAAATCGTTCGTTGGCCGCAGCGGCCAGGCTTCCTATCGTGGCGTCACTTTTCTTCCACGGAGGTATGCCATGCAACCCTTTTCGACCGACTTTCCGCCCCATCGCTCCCCCCTGGCGCAGCGCAGGCAGTTCCTGGGCGCCGCCGCAGCCGCTGGCGTGGCGGCCACCGCTGGCTGGCTGCCCCTGGCTGCGCATTCGCAGCCGCGCAAAATCACCCTGGCCTGGAGCCAGGCCAGTTTCTGCCAGGTACCCGTGCCCATTGCGCTGGAGCGCGGCTACTTTGCGCAAAACGGCCTGCAGGTGGAGGTGCTGAACTGGGGTGGCGCTGCCGACCAACTGCTGGAGGCGCTGGCCACCGGCAAGGCCGAAGTGGGGGTGGGCCTGATCCACCGCTGGGTCAAGCCGCTGGAGGCCGGGCTGGACGTGAAGCTGGTGGGCAGCGTGCATGGCGGCTGCCTGCGCTTTGTGGGGGTCAAGACCGCAGGCGTTACCCAGGATATCAACACCCTCAAGGGCAAGGTGATCGGCGTGGCCGACCTCAACAGCCCGGCCAAGCAGTTCTTTGCCATCCACCTCGCCAAGCGCGGCATCAATGTGGACAAGGATGTGGAGTGGCGCGTCTTCCCCGCCGACCTGCTGGATGTGGCGGTGAAGAAAGGCGAGATCCACGCCATCGCCGACGGCGACCCCAACCTGTACCTGATCGAAAAGCGCAACCCCGGCGTGTTCACCGAGATCGGCAACAGCGCCAAGGGCGACTACGCAGAAAAAATCTGCTGCGTGCTGGGCGCGGGCGGAAAGTTTGCGCGCGAGGAGCCACGGCATGCCGCCAGCGTGGTGCGGGCGCTGGTGCAGGCCTCGCAGTACGTGGCCGAGAACCCCAACGAGTCGGCCCGCATCTTCGCCAAGTACATGCCGAAGTTCGAGGTAGACGACCTGCAGCGCCTGCTGGCCGAGCTGACCTACAAGCACCACCCATCGGGCGGGCGGCTGCGCGATGAGGTGCGCGACTTCGCGGCGGATTTCCGCGCGGCGGGCATTCTCAAGAAAAGCACCGACCCGACGCGCTTCGCCAACCACATCACCTTGGATGTCCTGTCATGAGCACCGCCAGCATCACCCTGCCCCCGTCGGGGGCGGCAACGCGGGCCACCCCGCGTGTCTGGCGCGCAGGGCTGGCCGCCTCAGCCACCTGGCTGGCCCTGGCCGCACTCACCGCGCTGTGGCCGAACAAGGAGATCGGCTTCAGCGACTGGGCCTACACGCACGAGTTTGCCATCCTCTGCGCCGTGCTGGCGGCCGCACTGCTCGCGCTGGCCCTGGCAGGCGAGCACGGCGGGCGCCTGCAGCGCGCGCTGCGCCCGGCCGGCCCCTGGCTGGTGGCAGCACCCGCGCTGCTGGGCGTGTGGCAGACCGTCACGGCCAAGCTCGGCCTGCTGCCGCCACCGTTCTTCGCGCCGCCGCAAAGCCTGCTGGAGGTGTATCTGGACGACAGCGCCCGCCTGGCCACCTCGGTGCTGCATTCGCTGCGGCTTCTGCTCAACGGCATTGCCATCGGCGCGGTCGTTGGCTTCATCACCGGCGTGTGGATCGGCTGGTCGCGCGCGGCGGGCTACTGGGTGCATCCGCTGCTGCGCTTCCTCGGGCCGGTGCCGGCCTCGGCACTGCTGCCGCTGGCGTTCTTCTTCGCGCCATCGAGCTACAGCGCAGCCGTGTTCCTGATCGCGCTGGCCACGTTCTTCCCGGTGGCGGTGCTCACCTGGTCGGGCGTGGCGGGCGTGAGCAAGAGCTACTACGACGTGGCCCGTACGCTGGGCGCATCGCCCTGGTTCCTGGTGCTGCGGGTGGCCATCCCGGCGGCGCTGCCGCAGGTTTTTGTGGGCCTGTTCATGGGGCTGGGCGCTGCGTTTTCCGTGCTCATCACCGCCGAGATGATGGGCGTGAAGGCCGGGCTGGGCTGGTACCTGCAGTGGGCCCAGGGCTGGGCCGCCTACGCCAACATGTACGGCGCGCTGCTGGTCATGGCGGCGCTGTGCTCCGGCATGATCACCCTGCTGTTCGCAGTGCGCGACCGGCTGCTGTCGTGGCAGAAAGGAACCGTGCAATGGTGACCGACACTGCGCAAGCCGACGTGGCCACCCAGGGCGCGCACATCACGCTGCAGGGCGTGAGCCACGCCTTCAACACGCCCCAGGGCCGTCTGCAAGTACTCGACGACGTAAGCCTGACGCTGGCACCCGGCGAGTTCGTCGCCTTGCTCGGCCCCAGCGGCTGTGGCAAGTCGTCGCTGCTGCGGCTGGTGGCAGGGCTGGAAGCACCCGAGCAAGGGCGCATTACGCAAGACGGCCAGGCCATCACCCACCCGGATCCGTCGCGCATCGTCGTGTTCCAGGACCCGACGCTGTTTCCCTGGCGCACCGTGCGCGACAACGTTGCCCTGGGTCTGCAAGCACGCAAGGTGCCGCAGGCGCAGTACGCCCGCGTGGACGAAGCGCTGGCCTTGGTCGGGCTGTCGGAATTTGCGCACAGCCATCCGCACCAGCTCTCGGGCGGCATGGCGCAACGCGCGGCGCTGGCGCGCGCGCTGGTCAACGACCCACGCCTGCTGATCCTCGACGAGCCGCTGGGCAAGCTGGACTCGCTCACCCGGCTGGCCATGCAAGGCGAGATCCTGCGGTTGTGGCAGCAGGCGGGTTTCTCGGTGCTGATGGTCACGCACGACGTGGAGGAGGCGCTGTTCCTCGCCAACCGCGTGATCGTGTTCTCGCCCCGGCCAGCGCGCACGGTCGCTGAGCTGCGCGTGGACCTGCCCTATCCGCGCCACCGGGGGCAGGCGCAGTTCGTGCAGCTACGCCAGCAGGCGCTGGCCCACCTGGGCCTGCCGGATTCGCTGTAATGGTGGACCGGGCACAGGACGCCCCCTGGCTTGCCTGGCTGGTGGAGGCGCTGCACCAGGCGCAATGGCTGCTGCTGCGCCTGCTGCACGCCTGCGGCCTCGCAGGCAGCGCCGAAGGCCAGCCCGCCTGGCCCTGGGCCTGGCGCCTGTCGGGCGAGAACCTGCTGCTGGACGCAGGCCAGGCACGCCTGCTGGCCGCAGGCCTGGGCTGCGCAGGCGCCGCGCTGCTGTTGCTGGCGCTGGCCTGCGCTTGGCGGCGCATGCGCTGGCCACTCGCGGGGTGCGCGCTGCTGGCCGTGGTGCTGGCGCCCTGGCCCTCGGCCAGTGTGGTGCAAGTGCCCGCGCACCCGGCGAGCTTCCACACCCAGCCGCAGCCCTTCTCAGACACCGCCATTGCGCGTGGCGAGGCGCACTACGCGCGGCACTGCCTGCGCTGCCACGGCGCCCAGGGCAACGGGCAGGGGCGCGACGCTGCCGCGCAGCCCGTCTGGCCGCCCAGCTTCACCAGCACGCTGCTGTGGCGCCGCGCCGATGGCGATCTGTTCCACGCGATCCGCCACGGTGTGCGGGGGCGCGATGGCCGCGTCACCATGCCGGGCTTCGCTGCCTGGCTGTCCGAGGCGCAGACATGGGATTTGCTGCACTATTTGCGTGCCCTGGCCGCAGGCGAGCTGCTGCAGGCCACCGGCAGCTGGGCCCAGCCCGTGCCACTGCCAGACATGGCCCTGCGCTGCCATAGCGCCGGTAAAACCCGCGTGAGCGACTGGCAGGGCCAACGCCTGCTCCTGGCCACCGCGCCACTGAGAGATCTGCTGCCCGATCCACGCTTCATCACCCTGTGGGTGCCGATGGAGAAAGCGCCTTCCGCGCTCCCCGATGCCGTTGACTGCGTGGCCGCCGCGCCCGCCACAGCCACGCTGGCGCTGGAACTCGTCAGTGCCAGCCAATCCCTGCACGGCGTACAGCTGATGGCCGACAAGGCCGGCTGGCTGCGCGCGCGCAACGCGCGCGGCGCCTCGGCCTGGCGCAACGACGACCTGCTGTGCCGCACCCCCGACGGCACGGCACAGGGCGTGGCAAGCGGACAGGAAGATGCGCTGTCGCGCATCCTGCGCCTCATGGACGCGGAGCCAGTGCGCTACGTGAAAGGCGGCCGGGTCCATGGCACCGTTTTCTGAGAGGAAGCCGCACCGTCCCCCGCTTCACGGCGAAGAACGCAGGTGCCCTTGGCAACGGTCTCCCGCCATTTGAAGACGTTTTCAGCCTCCAGCGCTTATGGGGACTGCGCAAGCAGCTCTTTTATCGATAGCAAAAGTGGCATTTCGCCGCTACGCCAGTGGCACGCCAAGCCCTGCCTTCAGGCACTCCAGCGCCACCGACGTGCGAAAACGCCGCACGTTGTCATCGCCGCCGAACAGCCGCGCGGTGATGTCCTGGTACTCGGCCATGGTGGCGGCAGTGACTACCAGCAGGTAATCTGCCTCGCCCGTAATCGCATGGCACTGCTGCACCGCCGGCTCGGCCAGGATGCGTTCGCGCAGGCCGGCGGTGCGCAGTGGGTGCTCGTCATGCACGTGCACCTCGACCATCAGCGTCAATGGCCGCCCCAGGCGGCTGGCGTCCAGCACGGCCACCTCGGCGCGGATGACGCCGCTGTCGCGCAGGCGGCGAATGCGCCGCTGCACCGCTGGGGCCGAAAGGTGCACGGCCCGGGCAATCTCACGCTGCGCCACCGTGTTGTCGCGCTGCAGGATGGCAAGAATGGCCCGGTCAAATGCATCGAGCACAGGTGTGGTGGTGGAATCAGGGGGCATGGGCGAGCGAAAGTTGCGTGACATGGCGGCAAATGGAGTCTAAATATCCCAGGCTGCGCAATAAAGTCTTGCGCATGTTGCGCACACGCTTTTCCTCGCTGCTCCCAGTGCTCGCCATCCTGGGCTCGGTCACCTTTCTCGGCCTAGGCACCTCCTGGGCTAAGCACAGCCTGTTCCCCCTGGTCGGCGCCCAGGGCACGACGGCGGTGCGCGTGGGCCTCTCAGCGCTGCTGCTGGTGGTGCTGTGGCGCCCCTGGCGCTGGCGCCTGCGTGGGCACGATGCGCGCCTGGTCGCCTGCTACGGCGCGGCGCTGGGGCTGATGAACCTGGGCTTTTACATGGCGCTGCGCACCATCCCGTTCGGCGTGGCCGTGGCCATCGAGTTCGCCGGGCCGCTGGCCGTGGCGCTGTGGGCTTCGCGCCGTGCGCTCGACTTCGTCTGGGTGGCGCTGGCCGTGGCCGGGCTATGGCTGCTGCTGCCCCTGGGGCACAGCGTGAGCGGGCTCGACCCGACGGGCGTGCTGTGGGCGCTGGCGGCGGCAGTGTGCTGGGCCGTCTACATCCTGTTCGGCAAGCGCGTAGGGCATTTGCACACGGGGCACTCGGTCTCGCTCGGGCTGGCCGTGGCAGCGCTGGTGGTCGTGCCGGTGGGTGCTGCGCACGCGGGCAGCGCCCTGCTCTCGCCCGCCGTGTTGTTGACCGGGCTGGGGGTGGCGGCGCTGTCGAGCGCGATACCGATCATGCTGGAGATGGTGGCGCTCAAGCGCCTGCCGCCCCAGGCCTTCGGCATCATGATCAGCATGGAGCCGGCCGTGGCGGCGCTGCTGGCGCTGGGCCTGCTGGGCGAGCACCTGAGCGCATCGCAGTGGCTGGCCATCGGGTTGATCGTCGCCGCATCGATGGGCTGCGCCTTCACGGCGCAGCGGCGCGCGGTGGCCGCCGAGGCGGTGCTGCCGGCCTAGAACGTGCCCATGGTCTTACGCCTCTGCCGAGCGCGGCGCGCGCAGGCGGCTGGCGGGGAAGGTGACGGCGAACTCCGAGCCCTGGCCCAGCACGCTCGAAATATCGAGCTGGGCGCCATGGCGCTGCAAGACATGCTTGACGATGGCCAGCCCCAGGCCCGTGCCCCCCGTCTCGCGCGAGCGGCTGCGGTCGACACGGTAGAAGCGCTCCGTCAAGCGCGGGATGTGCTCGGGAGCAATCCCAGGGCCGGTGTCGCGCACGGAAAAACGTGCGCCGCCCCCCTCCAGCGGCTGCCACTGCACGGTGATCTGGCCGCCCGGGGGCGTGTAGCGCACGGCATTGCTGATGAGGTTCGACAACGCGCTGTGCAGCTCTGGCACGCTACCCGCAATGTCGCCAGCTGCGCGCAGTTGCGCATCCTCCGGGAACGCCAGGCGGTGCGGCATGGAGCCCTCAGGCGTGAGCAGCTGCGACAACGCGCGCGCCTCGTCCTCGCAGCGCACCAGCAGCGCGCGCACGCTGGACCAGTCCCCGCGCCCCGGCAAAGGGCTGCCCTCCAGGCGCGAGAGCGTAAGCAGATCCTGCACCACGCTGTGCATGCGCGCGCCCTGCTGCGCCATCAGGCCGAGGTAGCGCGCGCGCTCGGCGTTGGGCAGTTGCAGGGTCTGCAGGGTTTCGATGAAGCCCACCAGCACCGTGAGCGGGGTACGAATCTCGTGCGACACGTTGGCCACGAAGTCGCGCCGCATGGCCTCGGCCTGCTCCAGCGCCGTCACATCGCGCGAAAGCATGAGCTTGCGCCCGTCGCCATAGGGGTGCAGGTGTACCGACAGCTTGACCGGGTGCGAGGGTGTGCTTTCGCGCCCGGGCAGCAGCAGATCATGGCTGAAGTCGCCCCCGGCGTAGTAGGCGTTGAAGGCGGGCTCGCGCAGCAGGTTGCCGATGGACTGCATCAGGTCGCGCTCGGCGTCGAGCCCGAGATGCTGGGCCGCCGTCTGATTGCACCACTCGATGTGGCCCTCGGCGTCCAGCAGCAGCACCCCGTTGGGCGACGCCTGCAGCGCCGCCAGAAACTCCTGCAAACGCGCATCGCTGGCCTGGGCCTCCTGCTGCCGCTGGCGCAGCAGCCGGCGCATGCGCTCGACGGCTTCGCCCCACAGGCCGTGCAGCACCGGGGCACGCGCCAGCGCGCCGTCCTCACGCAGCCAATGGATCACGCGCAGGCCGCGCCAGGATTCCCAGGCGAATCCGGCCCAAGAGGCCAGCGCGATCCCCAGAGCGGCGCACCAGGCCCCTGCCAACCATCCGCCCAGGGCGCCCCCAGCGAGCTGCAGGGCAAAGAAGAAGGAGAAGCGCCAAAGCATGGGGGCGTCCGCGGTGGGTTATGAAGGAAATCGGCCTTCAGGCCAATGCCAGCAAGGGCTGGCAGCTATCCATTTTGCAGCTGCGGCTGCGCCGTAAGGCGGTAGCCTGCGCCACGCACGGTCTCTACCATGGCGCTAGCGGCGCCCAGCGCTTCGCGCAGGCGCTTGACGTGCACATCGACCGTGCGCTCTTCGATGAACACGTGGTCGCCCCAGACCTTGTCGAGCAGCTGCGAGCGGCTGTGCACGCGCTCGGCATGCTTCATGAGGTAGTGCAGCAGCTTGAATTCGGTGGGCCCCACCTTGAGCGGCTGGCCCTGCCAGGTCACGCGGTGCGTGGCGGCATCAAGCAGCAGCTCGCCGATGGCGACGCTGTCGCTGACCTGCTCGGGTGCGCGGCGGCGCAGCACGGCCCGGATGCGGGCCAGCATTTCCTGCGTGGAAAACGGCTTGGTGATGTAGTCGTCCGCACCTGCGTCAAGCCCGGCCACTTTGTCAGGCTCGTCGCCGCGGGCGGTGAGCATGAGAATGGGCACGGGCTTGGTACGCGCGTCGGCACGCCACTTGCGCGCCAGCTGCAGCCCGCTTTGGCCTGGGAGCATCCAGTCAAGCAGGATCACGTCAGGCAACACGGCGTCGAGCTCGCGCTGCGCGGCGTCGCCATCCTCGGCCCAGATGGGCGCAAAACCGTTGTGGCGCAGGTTCACGGCGATCAGCTCGGCGATCGCTGGCTCGTCTTCCACGATGAGCACGCGGGGAAACTTCTTCATATCACTTGTCCATTGCGCTGTGCGCTGCCTGCCAGCCTGGCGCGTCCCACGCCGGCGGGCGCCGCGCAAGGGCCGTCCCGCCGCGCTGGCGTCGTCCCCCTTCCCGCGCAGGGAGAGAAGGGGGGAGCGGCGAAGCCGCTCGGGGGGTGTTCATAAAACCGCCGATTCGATCTCGGTGAGCGCGGTGTGGCGCACGTCCTTGCCCTTGACCAGGTAGATGATCAGCTCGGCCACGTTCTTCGAGTGGTCGCCGATGCGTTCGATGGCCTTGGCCAGGAACAGCAGGTCCAGGCTGGGCGAGATGGTGCGCGGGTCTTCCATCATGTAGGTGATGAGCTTGCGCACGAAGCCGTCGAACTCGCGGTCAATCAGGTCGTCTTCCTTGAGAATGTCCACGGCCGCCTTGGTGTCCAGGCGCGCGAAGGCATCCAGCGCCTTGCGCAGCAGGCCCGAGGCCAGGTCGGCGGCCATGCGCAGGTCGCTGCTGGGCAGCGAGCGCGCGGCGCCGCTTTCGATGATGGAGCGCACCATGCGCGCCATGCGCGTGGCCTCGTCGCCCATGCGCTCCAGGTTGGCCGTGGCCTTGGAGAAGACCATCAGCAGGCGCAGGTCACGCGCCGTGGGCTGGCGCCGCGCAATGATGGTGGTGAGCTCGTGGTCGATCTCCACTTCCATCACGTTCACGCGGTTTTCCAGCACCTCCACCTGGGCCACGGCGTCGAGGCTGAAGTTCGACAGCGCTGCGATGGCCTGGCGGATCTGCGATTCGACCAGCCCCCCCAGCTCCATGACGCGCGCGGAGACGCTGTTGAGTTCGCCGTCGAATTGCGTGGAAAGATGTTTTTCGGTCATTGTCATGTCCTTCGCTGTCAGCCGAACCGGCCGGTGATGTAGTCCTCGGTCTCCTTGCGCTGGGGCTTGAAGAACATTTGCTCGGTGGCACCGAATTCCACCAGGTCGCCCAGGTACATGTAGGCGGTGTAGTCGCTGCAGCGTGCGGCCTGCTGCATGTTGTGGGTCACGATGACCACGGTGTAGTCGTTCTTCAGCTCAGCAATCAGCTCTTCGATCTTGGCGGTGGAGATCGGGTCCAACGCCGAGCAGGGCTCGTCGAGCAGCAGCACCTCGGGCAGCACGGCAATGCCGCGCGCAATGCACAGGCGCTGCTGCTGCCCGCCGGAGAGGCCGGAGCCACTTTGGTGCAGCTTGTCCTTGACCTCGGTCCACAGGGCGGCCTTTTTCAAGGCCCACTCCACGCGCTCGTCCATGTCGGTGGCGTTGAGGCTCTCGAACAGCTTCACGCCAAAGGCGATGTTGTCGTAGATCGACATCGGGAACGGTGTGGGCTTCTGGAACACCATGCCCACCTTGGCACGGATCAGCGCCACGTCCTGCTTGGACTGCAGCAGGTTCTCGCCGTCGAGCAGGATCTGGCCCTCGGCACGCTGCTCGGGGTACAGCTCGAACATGCGGTTGAAGGTGCGCAGCAGCGTCGATTTGCCGCAACCCGAGGGGCCAATGAAGGCCGTGACCTTCTTCTCGGGGATGTCGAGGTTGATGCCCTTGAGCGCGTGGAACTTGCCGTAGTAGAAGTTCAGGTCACGCACCGCGATCTTGGAGGGCACAGGGGTGGTCGAGTTGGAGGGCATGCAAGTCTTCCAGAAAATCGGTTTACTTTTGGCGCGTGAGCACGCGCGCCAGGATGTTGAGGCCGAGCACCGCCACGGTGATGAGGAACACGGCTGCCCAGGCGAGCTGCTGCCAGTTCTCGTAAGGGCTCATGGCGAACTTGAAGATGGTCACGGGCAGGCTGGCCATGGGCTTGGACAGGTCGCCGTTCCAGAACTGGTTGTTCAGTGCCGTGAACAGCAGCGGCGCCGTCTCGCCCGCAATGCGTGCCACGGCCAACAGCACGCCAGTGATCACGCCGGTGCGCGCTGCGCGCAATGTCACCAGGCTGATGACCTTCCACTTGGGCGCCCCCAGTGCATAAGCCGCTTCGCGCAGGCTGGCGGGCACCAGCAGGAGCATGTTTTCCGTCGTGCGGATCACCACCGGCACCACGATCAGTGCCAGCGCCAGCACGCCAGCCCAGCCAGAGAAGCTCTTGAAGTACGCCACCACCACCGTGTAGACGAACAGGCCGATGACGATGGACGGTGCCGACAGCAGGATGTCATTGACGAAGCGCGTGGCAGGCGCCAGCCAGCCCTGCTTGCCGTACTCGGCCAGGTAGATGCCGGCAAGGATTCCCACCGGCGTGCCGATGAAGGTGGACAGCATCACCATCGTGAACGAGCCAAACAGCGCGTTCGCCAGGCCACCCGCCTCGTTGGGCGGTGGCGTCATCTCCGTGAACAACGTCAGGGACAGGCCACCCAGCCCCAGGCGCAGCGTCTCCCACAGGATCCACACCAGCCAGAACACACCGAAGGCCATTGCCGCGAGCGACAAGGTCAGCGCGATCTGGTTGATGCGCTTGCGCGTGGCATAGCGCGCGCTGCGCGCCTGCGCCAGCTCGGCGGCGGAGATCAGCTTCTGCGAGGTACTTGTCGTGCTCATGCGCGCGCTCCTTCACCCTTTTGCAGGCGGTTCAGCAGCAGCTTGGACAGTGCCAACACCACGAACGTGATGAAGAACAGCACCAGCCCGAGGTAAATCAGCGAGGCCTGGTGCAGCCCCTCGCCGGCCTCGGCGAACTCGTTGGCCAGCGCCGAGGTGATGCTGTTGGCGGCCTCGAAGACCGACAGCGAATTGAGTTGGTTCATGTTGCCGATCACAAAGGTGACGGCCATGGTCTCGCCCAGCGCACGGCCCAGGCCGAGCATGATGCCGCCGAGCACGCCCGTCTTGGTGTAGGGCAGCACCACCTTCCACACCACCTCCCAGGTGGTGGACCCCAGGCCGTAGGCCGACTCCTTGAGCAGGGCCGGCGTGACCTCGAACACATCGCGCATCACCGCCGCGATGAACGGAATGATCATGATCGCCAGGATGATGCCCGCCGACAGGATGCCAATGCCCACCGGGGGCCCAGACACCAACGCCCCAAGGTAAGGCACGCCTTTGAAAAGGCTTTGCAATGGCTGCTGCACCCAGGAGGCCAGCAGCGGGCCGAAAACCATCAGTCCCCACATGCCATAGACGATGGAAGGCACAGCGGCCAGCAGCTCAATGGCCGTGCCCAGCGGGCGCTTGAGCCACGCGGGCGAGAGCTCCGTCAGAAACAGCGCGATGCCGAAACTCACCGGCACGGCGATCAGCAACGCGATGGCCGACGTGGCCAGCGTGCCGTAAATCATCACCAGGCCGCCGTACTCGTTTTGCACCGGATCCCACACGCTGCGCGTGAGAAAACCCAGGCCGTACTGCGAGATGGAGGGCCAAGCCCCCACCAACAGCGAAATCAGAATGCCCAGCAGCATGGCCAGCGTGAGCAACGCTGCGCCGCGCGCGAGCCAGGCAAACAGGCGATCCGCCATGCTGCCGGACAACAGTGGCGGACGACTGGGAGGAAGGGTCTGGCCAGTGCCGGAAAGCCGCTGTGGCTGCGGCGGTGGCACCGAGGGAACGGACAGCGTCGTGGACACAGGTGAACCTTTGTTGTCTTGCATGGTGCATCGGCGGGCACGGTATGCGCACCCACCGCCTGCGGATTATTTCAGCGCCCCAGAAAACCCCGGGGCCTTGCGGCGCACGGGGTTCCCTGCAAGCGGGTGGCTTACTTCAGCGCGATGGGCTTGCCAGCGGCGTCCTTGATCTCGCCCCAGGACTTGACGATCACGCGCTTCACGCTGTCGGGCATGGGCACGTAGTCCAGATCGGCAGCCGTCTTGTCGCCATTCTGGTAGGCCCACTCAAAGAACTTGAGCGAAGCGGCGGCTTGCTGTGGCTTGTCCTGGCTCTTGTGCATCAGGATGAAGGTTGCGCCAGTGATGGGCCAGGAGGCCTTGCCAGGCTGGTTCGTCAGGATCTGGTAGAAGCTCTTGCTCCAGTCCGCACCCGCAGCTGCCGCCTTGAAGGCATCGTCATCAGGCGCCACGAAGGCACCCTCGGCGTTTTGCAGTTGCACATAGTTCAGCTTGTTCTGCTTGACGTAGGCGTACTCCACGTAGCCGATCGAGTTCGCCAGGCGACCAACGAAGGCGGCCACGCCCTCGTTGCCCTTGCCACCCGCGCCCGTGGGCCAGTTCACTGCCGTACCCTCGCCCACCTTGGACTTCCACTCAGCGTTCACCTTCGAGAGGTAGTTGGTGAAGATGAAGCTGGTGCCCGAGCCATCGGCGCGGCGCACCGGGGCGATGGCTGCTTCGGGCAGCTTCACGCCGGGGTTCAGCGCCACGATGGCGGGGTCGTTCCAGTGCGTGACCTTGCCCAGGTAAATGTCGCCCAGCACCTGGCCGCTGAGCTTGAGCTGGCCGGCGGTGATGCCCTGGATGTTGACCACCGGCACCACGCCACCGATCACGGTGGGGAACTGCACCAGGCCCTTCTTGGCCAGGTCTTCATCCTTGAGCGGCGCATCGGAGGCACCAAAATCCACCGTCTTGGCCTCGATCTGGCGCAGACCGGCACCCGAACCCACGGACTGGTAGTTGATCTTCACGCCGGCGGCCTTGTGGTAATCAGCAGCCCACTTGGAGTACAGCGGCGCCGGGAAGCTGGCGCCAGCGCCGGTGGCTTCCTGCTGGGCCATTGCATGGGGCAGCGCCATTGCCGACAGCGCGCCGGCCACCAGGATGCGGATCAGGGACAGTTTCATGACAAACCTCTGCGGTTGTGGAAGGAATGGCTGCGACTGTAGAGACGCTTTATGACATTCATGTGACGACTTTTTTTTGTCACGTTTTTGCAAGAAAGCCCCTCGTGGCGCACTGGCGCCCAGGGCGTCATCAAACCTTCATCCCCCCTGGCTACGCTGCCGCACGTTGCGAATGAAAGCCAAGCCATGCCTTTTGAAGACCGCGAGGAACTGGTGCGCCGTATCGAGAACGACCTGCTCGACGGCCTCGACGAAGAACTAGAACTGGAAATAGAAGACCGCACGCACATCCTGGCGCAGCCCGGCGACGGCTGCGCACCTGCGCCGGAAAGCCACGCGCAGCGCGTGGCGTATTTCAAGGAACTGTTCCGGCTGCAAGGCGAACTGGTCAAGCTGCAGGACTGGGTGGCCTCGACCCGGCAGAAGGCCGTCATCATCTTCGAGGGCCGCGATGCTGCGGGCAAGGGCGGGGTCATCAAGCGCATCACCCAGCGCCTGAACCCGCGCGTGTGCCGCGTGGTGGCGCTGCCCGCGCCCAACGACCGCGAACGCACGCAGTGGTACTTCCAGCGCTATGCGGCGCACCTGCCCGCGGCGGGCGAAATGGTGCTGTTCGACCGCAGCTGGTACAACCGCGCCGGCGTAGAGCGCGTCATGGGCTTTTGCACCGACGCGGAGTACGAGGAGTTCTTCCGCTCAGCCCCCGAGTTCGAGCGCATGCTGGTGCGCTCGGGCATCAAGCTCATCAAGTATTGGTTCTCCATCACCGACGACGAGCAGCACCTGCGCTTCCTGGGCCGCATCCACGACCCACTCAAGCAGTGGAAGCTCAGCCCCATGGACCTGGAGTCGCGCCGCCGCTGGGAGGACTACACCCGCGTCAAGGAGGCCATGCTGGAGCAAACGCACATCCCTGAAGCGCCCTGGTGGGTCGTGCCCGCGGACAACAAGAAGCAAGCACGGCTGAACTGCATCAGCCACCTGCTGGGGCAGTTCTCCTACGCCGAGGTGGAGCGCCCCGAAGTGCTGCTGCCCGCGCGCGTACGCAACGCCGACTACATCCGCCATCCAGTCCCGCAGGACATGCTCGTCCCGCAGATTTACTGACCCCACTCGCGCACAAGGCCTGCCATGAACCAGCCCCCCCTGCACCGCCGCCGCTGGCTACAGCTGTGTGCCGCCGCCAGCCTGGCACCGCACGCCAGCGCTTTCGCACAAACCAATCCCAAGGAAACCGAGCGCCCGTTGGTGGTGGCGCAATTGGCCGACATGTCGCCTGGCCAGCAGGACGTGAGCCGCGACTTTCTCATCGGCTCACGCGCTGCCTGGCAGGATTTGAACGCGCGCGGTGGCGTGCAAGGCCGCCCGGTGCAACACCTGGTGATCGAGGTACCGGGCACCGGTGCCGCGCTGCAGGCGGCGTGGCGCAGCGTCGCGGGCAACCCGGCGTGCATCGCGTTATCGGGCTGCGTGGGCGATGCAGCGGCGGGCGCGCTGGCCGCGCTGCAGGAACAGGCTCCACCGGCCCAGCCGCTGGCGCACGTTGCGCCCTGGATGCACAGCCAGGAGGGCGTGAACGCCAGCGACCTGGTTTTCGGCATCTTTCCCGACTACGAGGTGCAAATCGCCCACGCCCTCAAAACCCTGGCCTCCATGGGCGTGCAGGAGCTGGGCGTGGTTTACGCCACGGCCGCCGTGCGCCAGCAGTCCCAGGCCCGGGTGCGGCAGGCGGCCCAGACGCTGCAGTTACGCATGCAGGACCTGCCCCTGCCCGGTAGCAGCGCGCAGGCCGACCAGCAACTGGCGTCGCCGGCGCAGCTCATCGTGCTGTTCGTGGGCGGCACGCCGGAGCTGCACGGCTTCATGCGCCGCCTCAAACTGCAGCCGGGCCGTCAGTGCTACATCGTGGCCCTGGCCGACGTGAACCTGCAGGTGCTGGCACAGATGGGCGCGGCCAAGCGCAACGTCTCGGTCATCGCCACGCAATCCGTGCCGCTGGTGACAGCGTCGCTGCCCATTGTGCGCAGCTACCGCGAAGCCATGGCCCGCCTGTACGACGAACCGCCCTCGCCCCAGGGGCTGGCCGGCTTCATTGCCGCGCGCTACACCGCCGAAGTGCTGCAGAGCGTGAACGGGCCGCTGACGCGTGCCTCGGTGCTCGCCGCCTTCCGCCGCCGCCAGGATCTGAACCTGGGCGGCTTTGCCCTCGCCTTCGATGGCCGCAAGCGCACCCATGCCTACGTCACGCAGAGCATGCTGACCGCCGACGGGCGCATCGTCGGATGAGGCATGCGGTAAGCGTTCGTGCGTCCTCGCGGTGCTATGCTGCGCCGCATTTTTCCCAGCGCGCCCAGCGCAGCACCATGCAAGACGGAACACTTCTCGCCGCCGTGGACCTCGGCTCCAACAGCTTTCGCCTCGAAATCGGCCGCTTCGAGCATGGCCACATCCAGCGCGTCGAATACCTCAAGGAAACCGTGCGCCAAGGCGGTGGCCTGGACGAAGAACGCAACCTGAGCCTGGACGCCATGCAGCGCGGCTGGGACTGCCTGGCGCGCTTCGCCGAGCGCCTGGCAGGCTTCGAGCGCACCCACGTGCGCGCCGTGGCCACCCAGACCTTGCGCGAGGCACACAACCGCGATGTCTTCATCGAGCGCGGCAACGCCATCCTCGGCTACCCCATCGACGTGGTCTCGGGCCCTGAAGAAGCGCGCCTGATTTACCAGGGCGTATCGCGCCTGCTGCCGCAGTCGGACGAACGGCGCCTGGTCGTTGACATTGGCGGGCGCTCCACCGAACTCATCCTGGGCCAGCGCTACCAGGCCCAGGCCGTGACCTCGCTGCGCATGGGCAGCGTGGCCTGGTCCACGCGCTACTTTGCCGACGGCAACTTCACCGCCGCCGCCTTCGAGGCCGCCGAAACCGCCGCCAAGGCGATGCTGGACGAAACGCTGCAGGTGTTCCGGCCCGACGCGTGGGACGTGGCCTACGGCTCCTCGGGCACCATCGGCGCGGTGGGCGAGATTCTGGCCATGGCCGGCCACCCACCGGGCGCCATCACGCGCGAGGCGCTGGACTGGCTGCTGGCCAAGCTGCTGCGCGCGGGCCATGCCAGCCGCGTGCGCCTGGACGGGCTGAAGGAAGACCGGCGCCCGGTGATCGGCGGCGGCCTGAGCGTGCTGCGCGCCGTGTTCAGCCTGCTGGGCATCGAGCGCATGCAGGTGGCGCAAGGCGCGCTGCGCCAGGGCGCGCTGTACGACCTGCTCAGCCGCGAGTGGCCCGAGACCGATTTGCGCACCAGCACCGTGGCTGGACTGATGCAGCGCTTCGCCGTGGACATCCCGCATGCCCAGCGCGTGGCGCAGGTGGCCGGCACCCTGTTCGGCCAGGCGGCCGCGCAGGGCAGCGAGCGCGCCGCGCGCAAGCTCGACTGGGCCGCGCGCCTGCACGAAATCGGCTGCCGCATCGCCCACAGCGGCTACCACCGGCACGGCGCCTACATCCTAGACAACACCGACGCCGCCGGCTTCGCCCAGCCCGAGCTGCACCACCTGGGCCTGCTGCTGCGCGCCCACCGCGGCAAGCTGCGCAAGCTGGAGCTCGATTGGAGCGACGCCCAGTTCACGCTGCAACTGGCCTGCCTGCGCCTGGCCGTGGCCCTGTGCCACGCGCGGCGCGACCCGGACATGGACGGCATCCGCCTGGAACGCAAGGGCGCGCGCTTCGTGCTGCGCAGCCGCCCGGGCTGGGCAGCGCTGTACCCCCAGTCGGCCCACCTGCTGCGCGAGGAAAGCCAGGACTGGCTGCGCACGCCGTGGGAGCTGGTGCTGGAGTTGGGTTGATTTTTTAGAGAAAAATCGGCCTCCAGCCCTTGGCCAGCAAGCGCAAGCAGCTATCTTTTTTGAAAGGGCTTACCGCCCCCCGGACTCAACCACCGCCACGCGCCGCCGCAGCGCGGCAGCCTCCTCCACGTTCCCCGCCTGCTCGGCGCGCTGCGCGCGCGCCAGCAGCCAGGCCAGCAGCGGCCGGCGCCAGCCCTGGGCGGAGGCGGTGTCGGCGGCCAGCACCATCACCGCCGGGCTCGCGCGCCCGGCCTGCAGCAGGGCGCCTGCTGCCACCAGGCGGGCCAACGGGTCGGCCATGGCCGCCAGCGCGGCGCTGGGGTCGCCCGTGGCGGCGAGCGCCTGGCGGTGCGCCTCGGGCAGCAGGGCCGCGTCCTGCGCGCTGGCGCGGCCCGCCAGGTAGGCGGCGTAGGCGCGCTCGGGCGCGGGCGCGTCGGCACGCAGGGCCTCGAAGCGCTCGCACACCAGGGGCTGCAGCGCCAGGCTGGCCACCTGGGCGGCGCAGTCCATCAGCGCCAGGCGCGCGAGCAGGTCCGGGCGCCCGGTGCGCGCCACCTCGGCGCGGGCGCGCGTCCATTCCGCCTGGGCCACGCGGTCCTCGCCCGCCAGGTAGGCGGCCGTGGCGCGCTGCGCGGCGCCCTGGGCGCTGCCTTGCCAGTCGGGCACGGGCGGGCGGCTGGCGCAGGCCGCCAGCGCCGCGCACAGCATGAGGGAGGCGAGCTTGGTCATGGCAGGGTCAGCTCCAGGTCCTTGGGGTCGCGGGCGAAGGGCCAGGTGCGGTTCACCTGGTTCAGCAGCGCGTCGATCTTGCGCAGGTTGGCCTCGACCTCGGCGCGCAGCGCGCCCAGGTCGGTGCTGGCGGCGCGCACGTTGGCGCCCACGGCCTGGGCTTCGGCCAGCACGGCATCGACCTTGCGCAGGCTGGCGCGCGTGTCCTGCAGCAGGCCGCCCAGTTGCGCCACGGCGGCCTGCGCCTCGGGCAGCAGGCCCTGGGCGCCGAACACCTGGGTGTCGGCCTTGGCGGCCATGCCGTCCAGGCGCGCCAGCAGCGCATTGGTGCGCTCCAGCGTGGCCAGCACCTTGCGCGCGTCGCGCTCGTTGCCCATGAGCAGGCCCAGCGCCCCGCCGGGGCCCCGCAGGCGTTCGGTCAGCGCCTGGGCATTGGCGGCGGTGGCGGCCAGGGCCGCGTCCTGCGCGGTGAGCGCGCGCAGGTTGCCCAGCAGCTCGCGCGCCGTGGCCATGAGCTGGGGGATCTCGGCCGTGGCGTCGCCGCGCAGCACCGGGCGCATGGCGCCATCGGGCAGCGGCGGGTCGTCGAGGATGCCGCTGTAGGCCTTGATGGCGGTGCCGCCCACCAGGCCGCGCACCAGCGTGAACACGCTCGATGTGCGCAGCCAGTGCGCGTCGCGCTGCGCCACGTCCACGGTGATGTGCACATTGCCGTCGGGCGCCAGGCCGATGCGCCGCACGCGGCCGATGGGAAAGCCCGAGAACGTCATGTCCATGCCCACGGCCACGCCTTCGGAGTCGTCGGCCACCAGCACCAGTTGCTGCGTGGGCTCGAACACGCCGCGCGCGTGCAGCAGGTACAGGGCCGAGCCGGCGATCAGCGCCAGCGTGAACAGCAGCAGCGCGGCGGCCTTGGCGCGCAGGTGCGCCACGGGCCGCTGGATGCCTTCGAGGCCGTCGGTGGAAGGGTCGGTCATCCGTAGTAGTTCCCCATGAGCGAGACGAGTTCGATCAGCAGCAGCAGCGCGAACATGCGCGCCAGGCCCCCCAGTTCCGTCATGCCCGGCCCCGGGTGCAGGGCCGAGGCGGTGGGAATGAGCGCCACGGCCAGGCTGGAAAACAGCGTCTTGAGCACGAACACCAGCGTGAACGCGGGCGTGAAGACCTGGCCGAACATGCGCGTGTAGCCGGGCAGCCCGGCCAGGCTGCTGCCGTACACGCCCAGGTAGGCCATGGCCAGCGCCACCACGCACGACAGCGCCGCCAGCGTGATGCCCGCGTAGGCCCCGGCCAGCACGCGCGGCAGCAGCTCCATGCGCACCGGGTCGGCGCCCTGGCGGCGCAGCCGGTCCAGGTGGCCGGCGGCGCGCAGCCGCGCCAGCTCCAGCCCCTGCGGGATGCTGCAGCGCAGCGCCACGAACAGCGCGGCGGTGAGCGGTATCAGCTCCAGCACCAGCACGCGCACCACCATCTCCAGCGCGTAGCGCGACAGGCCGTAGCTCTGCGCCGTGACGACGACGATGCGCGTGATCGACAGGCTGACCAGCGCCGCCAGCGCCGTGAAGCCCGGCAGCACCGGCAGCGTGGCGCGCACCATGTGGTGCGCCAGGCGCGTGCGCGCCGCGCCGCGGTAGGTGGAGGGCGAGAGCAGCAGCACCAGCACCACCGCGCCCAGGTAGACGATGCGCGCCCAGCCCAGCGCACGGCGCTGCGCCAGGCGCCACAGGCGGGCGGGGCCGTCCTCCAGGGTTTGCAGGGTGTTCATGCGGCGATCATAGTGGTTGATGGTAAAAAATGCCTCCAGGGCAATGCCAGAAAGCGCCAGCAGCTATCAATTCAGTAGTCGCACCCGTGGCTACACGTGCCGGTGCGCGGGCGCATTGCGCTGCGGCGCCCAGTCCTGCGCCTCGGCGCGCGCGTGCAGCGCGTCGATCACCTGGCACTGCGCCTGCACGCCGTCGCAGCGGCTGCGCAGCAGGCACAGCTCCTGCTCCAGCACGCGCAGCTCGTCCAGGCGCGTGCGCACGTGCGCCAGGTGCTCGTCCAGCGTGGCGCAGGCCACGTGGCCGTCGGCCAGGCAGGTGCCGTCGAGCGCCAGCAGCGTGCGCACTTCGTCCAGCGACATGTCCATGGCGCGGCACAGGCGGATGAAGCGCAGCCGGTGCAGGTCGGCCTCGCCGTAGAAGCGGTAGCTGTTGTCGCTGCGGCCCTGCGGGGCCAGCAGGCCCTCCTTCTCGTAATAGCGGATATTGGCCGCCGAAACGCCCGAGCGCCTGGCGGCCTCGCCGATGCGGCAGTGCAGCGTGTCTGACATGGCTTGACCTTGAAGTAACTTTCAGCTTTCCAATGATGGCATGAACCAAGCGAAGCCCTCCTCCCATCCCGCCCATGACCATGGTCATGACCACGGCAGCCACGCGCAGGGCGCGGCGGCGCCGGCCGCAAGCGCCTGCAGCCCTGCGCCGGGTGCCGGCGCCTGCTGCGGCTGCAGCAGCGACCCGCACGACCACGGCGCCCTGCCCGGCTGGCCGCGCATCGCCGCGGCCCTGCTGTTCGCCGCTGGCGCCGAAGCCGCGCACTGGGCGCAGCACGAGGTGCCGGGCATGCTGCTGGCCGTGGCCGCCATCGCCCTGGCCGGCCTGGGCGTGTACCGCTCGGGCCTGAAGGACCTGGCGCGGCTGCGCCTGGGCATCCACGCGCTGATGGCCGTGGCCGTGACCGGCGCCTTCCTGATCGGCCAGTGGCCCGAGGCGGCCATGGTGATGGCGCTGTACGTGGCGGCCGAGCGCATCGAGGACGGCGCCATGGAGCGCGCGCGCCACGCCATCCGCAGCCTGCTCGACCTGGCACCCGAGACCGCCGAGGTGCTGCAGCCCGACGGCAGCACAGCGCGCCAGAACGCCGCCCAGGTACCGCTGGGCGCCACGCTGCGCATCGCCCCGGGCGCGCGCGTGCCGCTGGACGGCACCGTCACGCGCGGCGAGAGCGCCGTGAACCAGGCCCCCATCACGGGCGAGAGCCAGCTCGCCGACAAGGCCCCCGGCGACGCGCTGTACGCCGGCAGCGTGAACCAGCACGGCGAGCTGTTCATGCAGGTCACGGCCCCGGCCAGCGGCACGCTGCTGGCGCGCATCGTGCATGCGGTGGAGCAGGCCCAGGCCTCGCGCGCGCCCACGCAGCGCTTCGTGGACCGCTTCGCCGCCGTCTACACGCCCATCGTCTTCGTGCTGGCGGTGCTGCTGGCGCTGCTGGCGCCCGCCGTGCTGGGCTGGAGCTGGGCCCAGGCGGCCTACCAGGCGCTGGCGCTGCTGGTGATTGCCTGCCCGTGCGCGCTGGTGATCTCCACCCCCGTCACCGTGGTCAGCGCACTCACGGCGGCGGCGCAGCGCGGCGTGCTCATCAAGGGCGGCAGCGCGCTGGAAGCGGCGCGCGGCCTGCGCGTCATCGCCCTGGACAAGACCGGCACGCTGACCACCGGCAACCCGACCCTGGTGGCCTGGGAGGCCGTGGGCAGCGCCGCACCCGCCCACGCGGCCGCCATGGCCTGGCAGCTTGCCAGTCGCTCGGACCACCCGGTCTCGCGCGCCATTGCCCAAGGCCTGGCCGCCGAAGCGCCGCCCACCAACACCGTGCAGGACCTGCGCGCCCTGCCCGGCCGGGGCGTGGAAGGGCGCATGGACGGCCAGCGCCATGTGCTGGGCAACCTGCGCCTGGTGCGCGAGATGCAGTTGCTCACCCCCGCGCTCGAAGCCCAGCTGCGGGCCCACGAGCAGCAAGGCCGCAGCGTTACCCTGCTGGCCAGCGACAGCACCGTGCTGGCCCTCTTTGCCGTGGCCGACCCGCTGCGCACCCACGCGGGCGAGGCCATGGCACAGCTACAGGCCCTGGGCGTGCGGCCCGTGGTGCTGAGTGGTGACAACGCCGCCACCGTGGCCGCCGTGGCGGCTGAAGCCGGCATCGCCGACGCGCGCGGCGGCCTGCTGCCGCAGGACAAGCTGGATGCCCTGGGCGCGCTGCAGCGCGAGCACGGCCCCACCGGCATGGCCGGCGACGGCATCAACGATGCCCCGGCGCTGGCGCGCGCCGACGTGGGCTTCGCCATGGGTGGCGCGCACAGCACCGGCATGGCCATGGAAACCGCCGCTGTGGTGCTGATGAACGACGACCTGCGCCGCATCCCCGGCACGCTGCGCCTGTCGCGCCAAGCGCATGCCGTGCTGTGGCAGAACATCGCGCTGGCGCTCGGCGTCAAGGCCGTGTTCTTCGCCCTGGCGCTCACGGGCCAGGCCAGCATGTGGATGGCGGTGGCAGCCGACATGGGCGTGAGCCTGCTGGTGGTGGCAAACGGCATGCGGCTGCGTTGGTGGAAGGGCATCTGAAATACACAACACAAAATTTGCTTCAAACGCAAAATTACGCATTTTTCATGCAATGTAAAAGCCATTGAACGCAGTAAATTGACGCACCGCGGGGAGCGGTGGTGTAATGCGCGCCGATTTCGCCCCCCGCGCCATGACCAGCACCACCGCCCAGCCCGCCGCGCTCCCCGCCGTCCAGCCCCACTCCCGCACCGAGGATGCGATGGCCATCCTCACCGGCGTGACCCTGGTGTCGGTGGGCGTAGCCTTCATTGCCAGCGCGGGGCTGCTGACGGGGGGCATGACCGGGCTGGCCTTTGTGCTGCACTACGCCACGGGCATCGGCTTCGGCAAGCTGTTCTTCGTGCTCAACCTGCCCTTCTACTGGCTGGCGCTGCGCAAGCTGGGCACGGGCTTCACGCTCAAGACTTTCACGGCCGTGGCGCTGCTCTCGGCGCTGGTGGGGCTGCAAAGCCAGTTCCTGCAAATCAGCCAGTTGCACCCCGCGTATGCCGCCATCACCGGCGGGCTCATCATGGGCATCGGCTTCCTGGTGCTGTTCCGCCATCGCTGCAGCCTGGGCGGTGTCGGCATCCTGGCGCTGTACCTGCAGGACCGCTTCGGCTGGCGCGCGGGCAAGGTGCAAATGGCGGTGGACTGCTGCATCGTGCTGGCGGCGCTGGTCACCGTGGAGCCGCAGCGTGTGCTGTGGTCGGTGGCTGGTGCAGTGGCGCTGAACCTGGTGCTGGCCATGAACCACCGCCCGGGGCGCTACTTGGCGGCATGAGATGCCCCCCTGAGTCGCCTTCGGCACCTTCCACCCCTCTCTACGCGCTGCGCGCTCCGGGAGGGGGACGCAGCCAGCGTGGCGGGGCGGCCCTTGCGCGGCTGCACTGGCCTGGGCCGCGCCAGTTTTGTGCGCTGTGGGTAGTGCGCAGCGCCATGGAACACTGAATTGGCACCGCGGGAACTTTGCGCCCCACCGCCGCCTCTGCCCTGACATGCCCCGCGGCCTGCTCGTTCTCCTCATGGCACTGCTGCTGGCCCTGCGCGGTCTGCTGGGCAGCGCCATGGCCATGGAGAACGTGCCGCCGCCCGCGCCCGCCCCCATGCTGCACACCGCCAATGCGGACGGGCACGCCGCCCACTGCCACGACGGCGCCAGCACGCCCCAGGACGACCCCGCCGCCGCGCCCTGCGCGGCCTGCGACATCTGCCACACGGCGCTGCTGCTGCCCGCCCTGGCGGCGCAAGCCAGCCCCGTGGCCGCCGCCGCGCCGCGCGCCTGGCCCGGTGCGGCCTTTGCCAGTGCGTCGCTGGCACCCGCGTTCAAGCCCCCCATCGCCTGAGCCGCGCGCTCCACAGGCCCCCTTGCGTACCATGCAGCCAGCCCGCTGGGCGGCTGCGTGCCGTCAGACTTTTCGTATTCTCCCCATGAAAACTATCAAATTCATAGCTGCCAGCGCTTTACTGGCAAGCGCTGGCACCGTTTTTTCCCATGAAGGTGCGGCGCACCCCGACGTCCATGCCCATGCCCAGCACGGCCACGCCGCCACTGCGGCGCCAGCCGAGCAAACGCCCTTTGGCATCGCGGGGGACGCGCGCAAAGTGCAGCGCACCATCACGCTGCGCATGGGGGACGACATGCGCTTTGCCCCCAGCCACATCACCGTAAAGCGTGGCGAAACCGTGCGGCTGCGCGTGCTGAACCAGGGCCAGGTGATGCACGAGATCGTGCTGGGCACGCCCGGCTCGCTGTCCGAGCACGCCCAGATGATGCAGCAGCACCCCGGCATGGACCACGACGCGCCGCACATGGCGCACGTTGCGCCGGGACAGAAGGGCGAACTGGTGTGGCAGTTCAACCGTGCCGGGGAATTCGACTTTGCCTGCTTGGTGGCCGGGCACTTCGAGGCCGGCATGAAAGGCACCATCACCGTCAAGCCATGAAAGGAACACCCATGACCTCCATGCACCCTCCCCTGCGCCGCCGCCAGTGGCTGGCCGCTGCCTGCGCCGCGCTGGCCGCACCGACCCTGTGGGCCGCGCGCGCCGACACCGCCGTCGAGGTCTGGAAAGACCCGCAGTGCGGCTGCTGCGCCGACTGGATCGCGCACATGCAAGCAGAAGGCTTTCGCGTGACCGTGCACGAAAGCGGCAACACCGCGGTGCGGGCACGCCTGGGCCTGCCCGCACGCCTGGGCTCATGCCATACGGCACTGGCCGGCGGTTACCTGATCGAAGGCCATGTGCCAGCCGCCGATGTGAAAAAGCTGCTGGCCGAGAAACCGAAGGCCCTGGGCCTGGCCGTGCCCGGCATGCCCGTGGGCAGCCCCGGTATGGATGGCCCGGCCTACAACGGCCGCAAAGACCCCTATGACGTGCTGCTGGTCACCCGCAACGTGATGAACAGCGACGTGTCCACGCGCGTTTTCACCAGTTACCGGTGAGGTGGACCAGCGGCGGCACACACCCATAATCCGCCCATGACCCACCCCAGCCTCCAAGGCGCCCAAGGCGCCATCACCGACGTGGCCGGCATCGAAGTTGGCCACTACACCGAAACCCGCCGCCCCACGGGCTGCAGCGTCGTCATTGCGCGCGACGGCGCCGTGGGCGGCGTCGACGTGCGCGGCGCGGCGCCCGGCACGCGCGAGACCGAGCTGCTGCACCCGTCGAACTTCGTCGAGCGCGTGCATGCCGTCATGCTTTCGGGTGGCAGTGCCTGGGGGCTGGACGCCGCCAGCGGCGCCGCGCGCTGGCTGGAGGAGCAAGGCGTGGGCTTCGACATCGGTGTGGGCCGCCTGCCCCTGGTGCCCGCCGCGGTGCTGTTCGACCTGCATGTGGGCGACGCACGCGTGCGCCCGGACGCCGCAGCAGGCTACGCCGCCTGCGCCGCCGCCACGCGCGCGCACCCGGCCGAGGGCTGCGTGGGCGCGGGCACCGGCGCCACGGTGGGCAAGCTGTTCGGCATGCAGTACGCGATGAAAAGCGGCATCGGTACCGCCTCGGTGCGTGTGGACGGCATCACCGTGGGCGCGCTCGTCGCCTGCAACGCCGTGGGCGATGTCGTGGACCCCGACACCGGCCGCCCGCTGGCCGGCGCACGCACGGAAGATGGCACGCAGCTGCGCGACATGCGCCGCGCCCTGCTGCGCGGCGAACTGCCCGGCGCGCTGCTGGGTGGCAGCAACACCACCATCGGCGTCATCGCCACCGACGCCGTACTGACCAAGCCGCAGGCGCAGCGCCTTGCCGTGGTGGGACACGACGGACTGGCGCGCGCCATCAACCCGGTGCACACGCAGATGGACGGCGACACCCTGTTCGCCCTGGCCACCGGCGCCGCAGGGCGTACGCCCGACCTGGTGGTGCTGGCCACCATGGCGGCCGAAGCCGTGGCCCGCGCCACGGTGCGTGCGGCACTGGCGGCGCGCAGCATCACCACGGCCGAAGGACTGCACCTACCCGGGTACGCAGGCTAAGCCCTGCAGCACGCGCAGACGGTGCATACGGCACCTTTTTTGCTATCAAAAATAGAGTGGCTAGCGCTCGCCACGCCTAAGTTTCAAGGCGAAAGCACCTGAACATCAGGAAACGCCAGCGCTAGCAGCTATCAAACCAGGAGCGCCGAAGCGCTCCGGTGCACGTTGCTTACACGTTGATCGCGGTGGCCGATCCGGCCTTGCGGCGCAGCTCAAACTTCTGGATCTTGCCGGTGCTGGTCTTCGGCAGTTCGCCAAACACCACGGCACGCGGCACCTTGAAGCTCGCCAGGTGCTTCTTGCAGTGCTGCACGATATCGTCCACCGTGGTCAGCGCGCCCGCCTTGAGCTCGACGAAGGCGCAGGGGGTTTCGCCCCACTTCGGGTCGGGCTTGGCCACCACGGCCACAGCCAGCACGTCGGGGTGGCGGTAGAGCACGTCTTCCACTTCAATGGAGGAGATATTTTCGCCGCCCGAGATGATGATGTCCTTGCTGCGGTCCTTGATCTTGATGTAGCCGTCGGGGTACTGCACTGCCAGGTCACCGCTATGAAACCAACCGCCGCGGAACGCTTCCTCGGTGGCCTGCGGGTTCTTCAGGTAGCCCTTCATGGCGATGTTGCCGCGGAACATGATCTCGCCCATGGTCTCGCCGTCGTGCGGCACGGGCTGCATGGTCTCGGGGTCACACACCATGGCGGCGCGCTGCAGGTGGTAGCGCACACCCTGGCGGGCGTTCAGGCGCGCACGCTCGCCGATGTCGAGGTCGTTCCAGGCGTCGTGCTTGGCGCACACGGTAGCGGGTCCGTAGACCTCGGTCAGCCCATAAACGTGGGTCAGGTCGAACCCCATCTGCTCCATGCCCTCAATCATCGAAGCCGGGGGTGCGGCGCCGGCCACCATGGCCTTGACGCCAGCGGGCACGCCCTCCTTCATGGCAGCAGGCGCGTTCACCAGCAGGCCCTGCACGATGGGGGCGCCGCAGTAGTGCGTAACGCCGTGGTTGCGGATGGCGTCGAAGATGGCCTGCGCATCAACGCGGCGCAGGCACACGTTGACGCCGGCGCGCGCCGCCACGGTCCACGGAAAGCACCAGCCGTTGCAGTGGAACATGGGCAGCGTCCACAGGTAAACGGCGTGCTTGGGCATGTCCCACTCCAGCACGTTGCTGATGGCATTGATGGCGGCGCCGCGGTGGTGGTAGACCACGCCCTTGGGGTTGCCGGTGGTGCCGCTGGTGTAGTTCAAGGCGATGGCGTCCCACTCATCGCCGGGCAGCTCCCAGGCGAAGGCCGGGTCGCCGGCAGCCACGAAGTCCTCGTAGCGCGTGCCGCCCAGGCCTTGCGCGGGGGCGCCGTAGAGCGCGTCCTCGACCTCGATGAGGGCGAGCGGCGCCGGGTTCTTGCGCAGCGCCAAGGCCTTGGCCACGACGGCGTTGAACTCGGGGTCGACGATCAGCACCTTGGCCTCGCCGTGGTCGAGCATGAAGGCGATGGTTTCAGGGTCGAGGCGGGTGTTCAGCGTGTTGAGCACCGCGCCCGCCATGGGCACGCCGAAGTGCGCTTCCACCATCGGCGGGGTGTTGGGCAGCATCACGGCCACGGTGTCGTTCTTGCCAATGCCCAGGCGGCGCAGGCTGCTGGCGAGCTGGCGGCAGCGCTTGTAGGTCTCGCCCCAGGTCTGGCGCAGGTCGCCGTGCACGATGGCCAGGCGGTCGGGGTAGACCTCGGCCGTGCGCTCGATGAACGCCAGCGGCGAAAGCGGCGCGTGGTTGGCTTCGTTGCGGGGCAGATGCTGGTCGTACATGCTGGTCACGGCTGGTTTCCTTGGTTTATTGAAAACAAAATCCTTCTATTACAGCAACGCTGGCTGACAGCGGGCTGAAAGCAATAGGGGTAAACGCGAATCGGTTTGCGCGGACAATCACGGCTGTGTCGATTCCCCAATCTTTCATCCAGGAGTTGCTGTCCCGCGTCGACGTGGTCGATGTCGTCGGACGCTACGTGCAGCTCAAGAAAGGCGGGGCCAACTTCATGGGCCTGTGCCCCTTCCATGGGGAGAAGTCACCCTCCTTCAGCGTCAGTCCCTCCAAGCAGTTCTACCACTGCTTCGGCTGCGGCAAGAACGGCAACGCCATCGGTTTCCTCATGGACCACGCGGGCATGGGCTTCGTCGAAGCGGTGCAGGACTTGGCGCAGAGCGTGGGCCTGGCCGTGCCGCAGGACGATGCCTCGCCCCAGGAGCGCGAGCGCGCCGCCGCCGCGCGCCAGAAGCAGGCCACGCTGACCGACGTGCTGGAAAAAGCCGGCGAATCCTGGCGCAAGCAGCTCAGGGCCTCGCCGCGCGCCGTGGCTTACCTGAAGGGCCGGGGCGTCTCGGGGCAGATCGCCAAGCGCTACGGCCTGGGCTACGCGCCAGAGGGCTGGCGCAACCTGGCCAGCGTCTTCCCCGAGTACGACAGCCCGCTGCTGCACGAATCGGGCCTGGTGATCGTGGGCGAGGAGGACGGCAAGCGCTACGACCGCTTCCGCGACCGCATCATGTTCCCCATCCGCAACGTCAAGGGCGAGTGCATCGGCTTTGGCGGGCGCGTGCTGGGCGACGAGAAGCCCAAGTACCTCAACTCGCCCGAAACGCCGGTGTTCCACAAGGGCCGCGAGCTGTACGGCCTGTTCGAGGCGCGCACCGCCATCCGCGAGGCCGGCTACGCCCTGGTGACCGAGGGCTACATGGACGTGGTGGCCCTGGCGCAGCTCGGCTTCGGCAACGCCGTGGCCACGCTGGGCACGGCCTGCACCAGCGAGCACGTGCACAAGCTGTTCCGCTTCACCGACCAGGTCGTCTTCAGCTTCGACGGCGACGCCGCGGGCCGCCGCGCGGCGCGCAAGGCGCTGGACGGCGCCCTGCCCTACGCCAGCGACACGCGCGCCATCAAGTTCCTGTTCCTGCCCGCCGAGCACGACCCCGACAGCTTCATCCGCGCCCACGGCCCCGAGGCGTTCGCGCGCCACGTCGGCGACGCCATGCCACTGAGCCGCTTCCTGGTCGAAGCCGCCAGCGAAGGCTGCGACCTGGGCCTGGCCGAAGGCCGCGCCCACATGGCCACCAACGCCCGCGCCCTCTGGACCGCGCTGCCCGACGGCGCGCTCAAGCGCCAGTTGCTCGCCGAGCTGGCACAGTTGGCGCAGCTCGACGCCCGCGACCTGGCCGACCTGTGGAGCCACAGCGCGCCGCCTGTCCCCACGCGCACGCCTGCCCCTGGACACGAACCCGCCCCCTGGGAGCACGGCGCACCGCCCGCCTTCGCAGGCAACTTCCCCCCGCGCACCGCCGGGGGGCCCAGCCAGGGCAGCCGGGGCACTTGGAAAAACCGCGGTGCCAAAGCCTGGGCCCCGCCCTACCAGGGGCCGCGCCCCTCACCCGTGAGCCGCGCCGACCAGGCCGCGCGGCTGCTGCTGTCGCACATGGCGTTTCTCGAAGAGCTGACCCATGACGACCACGACGCGCTAAGCGCCCAGCCCGCCCCGCACGGCCCGCTGTTCGCCTGGCTGGAGCAGGAATGGCACGAGCACGGCCCCCAGCCCTGGGCCGTGCTGCGCGAAAGCCTGCGCGGCCAAGGCTGCGAAAGCCTGGCTGCGCAACTGATGAGCGGCCCGCACGCCCAGCCCGAGGGGGATCTCCAGGAAATCCGGCGCGAGCTGCGCGGCGTGCTCAACCGCATGCGCATGGACCGGATCAAGCAGCAGGAAACCGAGGCTGTCGCCGCCCTGCGTACCGACCCCACGGCGGCACAGCGTCTGCGCGCCCTGCAGGCACAGCGCCTGGAGCTGGAAGCGCTGGCGCGCAAAGCCTCTTGACTTTTCCGTTTTTCTTTTGGAACTTTTGAAACCGATATAATCCAAGGTTTACTGGCAAGAGCGACAGCAGCACCTCCGGACCGGGCCAGCGTGAATTCCACGCCCATTGCAGCAAGTGCACGGCCCACACTACCGCAAGGACTGCACACCAAATGTTCGCCCAGACATCTTGCCCCGAGGGTTCCCCTCCACACGGCCCAGGCTGTGTGTGCTCCATGCGCCGGCTTCCATGGCGCTTGCGTTTTCTTTGTGTGTCCCTTTTTGACGCTGAGGTTATCCATGCCCGTGCAAAAGCCCGCGAAGTCTGCCAAGCCTGCCGCAGTTGCCGGTGAAAAAACCGTTTCCCTCCCGGCCGCCAAAGCCGCAACGAAAGCGTCCACCGTGTCCACACCCAAAAGCAAAGCCCAGCTGCTCAAAGAAGCCGCCGATGAATTGTTGAAAAACGCCGAAGCGCAAGAAAAGAAGAAGCCCGCGCGCAAGCCCAAGGCCACCGCGGACGCCGATGCCGCCACCGCCGCCGAGCCCGCCAAGAAAAAGGCCGGCCGCCCCGCCAAGGCCGCAGGCGCCGACGACACGGACGCCAAGCCCAAGGCCGCCGCCAAAGCTCCGGCCAAGCGTGGACGCAAGCCCAAGGCCAAGGAAGAAGGCGAAGGCATGGGCGACGACGCGGACCTGTCGGACATCGAAGCCGAGCTGGAAGGTGAAGTCGAGGAAGCGCCGGTGGCCGATGTCGCCACCGAGAAGGTCAAGCCCCTGCGCATGAAGATCAGCAAGGCCAAGGAACGCGCCTTGATGAAGGAGTTCGGCCTGGACGAGACCGTTCTCTCCGAGGAAGACCTGGCCAAACGCCGCTCGCTGCTCAAAAAGCTCATCACGCTGGGCAAGACCCGCGGCTACCTGACACGGGTGGAGATTTCGGACCACCTGCCCGATAAGCTGGTGGACGCCGAGACCATGGAAGTCGTGGTCGCCATGCTCAACGACATGGGTGTGGCCGTGTACGAACAGACGCCCGATGCGGAAACGCTGTTCCAGAACAACGTCACGCCGACGGCCACCACCGTGGAAGAAGCCGAGGAAGAAGCCGAGGCAGCGCTGTCCACCGTCGATTCCGAGTTCGGCCGTACCACGGACCCCGTGCGCATGTACATGCGCGAAATGGGCACGGTAGAGCTGCTCACGCGTGAAGGCGAAATCGAGATCGCCAAGCGCATCGAGGGTGGCCTGCAGGACATGATGGAGGCCATCAGCGCCTCGCCGGCCACCATCGCCGAGATCCTCAACATGGCCGAGGAAATTCGCGAGGGCAAAGTGGTCATCTCGACCGTGGTCGATGGCTTCGTTGACGCGGACGAAAACGACGACTACGTGGCCGAAGAAGACTTCGACGAATACGACGAAGCCGACGACGACGACGGCAAGGGTGGCTCCAAAGCACTGACCAAGAAGCTCGAGGAGCTGAAGAACGAGGCCCTGCGCCGCTTCGACAAGCTGCGCGAGCACTTCGAAAAGATGCACAAGGTGTACGACAAGGACGGCTACGGCGGCCCGGCGTACATGAAGATCCAGCACGCTATCTCGGCCGAGCTGATGACCATCCGCTTCACGGCCAAGACCATCGAGAAGCTGTGTGACATGGTGCGCGCCCAGGTGGATGACGTGCGCAAGAAGGAACGCGAGCTGCGCCGCATCATCGTGGACAAGTGCGGCATGCCGCAGGACACCTTCGTCAAGGACTTCCCGCCCAACCTGTTGAACCTGCAATGGGTGGAGCAGCAAGCCAGTGCCGGCAAGCCCTGGAGCGCCGTGCTGCAGCGCAACATCCCGCCCGTGCAGGAACTGCAGCAAAAGCTGATCGACCTGCAGACCCGCGTGGTGGTGCCGCTGTCCGAGCTCAAGGACATCAACAAGCGCATGAACGCCGGCGAAATGGCGTCGCGCGATGCCAAGAAGGAGATGATCGAAGCCAACCTGCGCCTTGTGATCTCCATCGCCAAGAAGTACACGAACCGTGGCCTGCAGTTCCTCGACCTGATCCAGGAAGGCAACATCGGCCTGATGAAGGCCGTGGACAAGTTCGAATACCGCCGCGGCTACAAGTTCTCGACCTACGCCACGTGGTGGATCCGCCAGGCCATCACGCGCTCGATCGCCGACCAGGCGCGCACCATCCGCATCCCGGTGCACATGATCGAGACCATCAACAAGATGAACCGCATCAGCCGCCAGCACTTGCAGGAGTTTGGCTTTGAGCCTGATGCGTCCATCCTGGCGGCGAAGATGGAGATTCCCGAGGACAAGATCCGCAAGATCATGAAGATCGCCAAGGAGCCGATCTCGATGGAAACCCCCATCGGCGACGACGACGACAGCCACCTGGGCGACTTCATCGAAGACTCGGCCAACACCGCGCCGATCGATGCGGCCATGCAGGCCGGCCTGCGCGACGTGGTGAAGGACATCCTCGACGGCCTGACACCGCGGGAAGCCAAGGTGCTGCGCATGCGCTTCGGTATCGAAATGTCCACCGACCACACGCTGGAAGAAGTGGGCAAGCAGTTCGATGTGACGCGCGAGCGCATCCGCCAGATCGAAGCCAAGGCACTGCGCAAGTTGAAGCACCCGAGCCGCAGTGACAAGCTGCGCAGCTTCATCGACTCGCTGTAAGCGCGGCCTGCCCGCCACCACAAGCCCGGCCCCGCGCACGCGTGGGGCCGGGCTTTTTTTTGCGCCCACCGCTTCGTGCAACCGATTGGGTGTAACAAGGGCTGTCCCGCATGCACCATGCGAGTTTCAAGACTTTTTCGGCACCAGCGCTTGTACAGCAAGCGCTGCCAGCTATCATTCTTGCAGCACCGGGCCGCCTCGTGGCATCACGGTCGTATTACCTGCCGCGCCTGGCCGGCCCTTTTCAACAGGGAAAATTCCATGAAAGCATCGACTCCCACATTGCTTGCCGCGACCCTGCTGTGCGCCTGCAGCGCCGCCCCACCTGCGTCCGCCGACCTTGATGTGGCCTTTACCTGTTCCCAGGGCGAATCGATTTCCGTCCGCTTTTCACCCACCGACGGCACAGCCGTTTTGATGCGCCACGGTGAGCGCATGGAACTCCAGCAGCAGCCCAGTGGCTCTGGCTTCATTTACAGCAACGGCCCCACCACCATTCGCGGCAAGGGCGACGACCTCAGCGTCGAAATCGGACGCATGACACCGATCGAATGCAAAGCCCGGTAAACAGAAAAAGGCCACACCGCGTCACTTCTCGCTGCCTTCACCGTCCGGTGCGCGCTCACTTGGCCCGCGATTCCGTGCTCCATCAACGAACGTCTCCAGGTCTTTTTATGGGGAACCGCGCAGAATGAACAGCGTGCTCGAAACACCCCGGCTACGCCTTCGCCCATGGACGGCGGCAGACCGCGTGCCTTTCGCGGCCCTGAACGCCGATCCACGCGTGATGGCCTTCTTCCCGGCGCCCCTCACCAAGCCACAGAGTGATGCCTTGGCGGATCGTTGCGATGCCCTGGTTCGCGAACACGGCTGGGGCCCCTGGGCGGTAGAGAATAAAGCGAGTGGCACCTTCATTGGCTTCGTCGGGCTGCATGTGCCTTCGCCCCTGCTGCCCTTTGCGCCCTGCGTCGAGGTGGCTTGGCGCCTGGCCCACGCCTACTGGGGCCAGGGGCTGGCCTCGGAAGCTGCTGCGCGAGCATTGCGCTTTGGCTTCGAGACACTGGGGCTGGAGGAAATCGTCGCATTCACCACGGTGGGCAACCACCGCTCCCGCGCGGTCATGGAACGCCTGGGCATGCAGGCGGCAGGCACCTTCCTGCACCCGCTGCTAGAGTCAGAGAGTCCCTTGCGCCCGCACGCACTGTATCGGCTGCAGCGCGGCGGCGTGCAGGCGCTGCGCGCACCGGACACGCTGTGCGACCATCACGCCCACATCGCCCTTCCCCAGCCCCAGGATTTGCCATGACGCCCACCACCGCTCTCGCCCCCCGTCTGTCGTTCGCCATCATGGGTGCCGGGGCCGTGGGCTGCTACTTCGGGGCGCTGCTGGCACAGGCGGGCCACACGGTGCGACTGGTGGCACGGCCGACACATGTGCAGGCCATCACGTCCCACGGTTTGCGCCTGCAAACCGCCACGCAGGACACGCACGTACCGCTGCAAGCCAGCACCGACGCAAGCGCCGTGCAGGGCGCCGACGTGGTGCTGCTGTGCGTCAAATCCACCGATACGGAAGCGGCCGCGCGGCAAATGCAGCCCCATCTTGCCCCCGGTGCACTGGTGCTGACGCTGCAGAACGGCGTGTGTTAGCGCCGACTGAAATTTGACCCACCCGTGAGGGCCCTGCCGATCCAAATTTGACCCAGGTGTTCAACCTACCCTGCCCGAGATATCCACAGCTGGGCGGGGGTGTGAGGAGTGATCACCA
>Ga0222428_100138_pt1 | contig 89667 bp, 88 predicted proteins | sample 2B5Ametagenome_FD_182471 | JGI IMG/M metagenome (GOLD analysis project Ga0222428, IMG submission 182471) | Enriched microbial communities from leaf-cutter ant dump, University of Wisconsin, Madison, United States - 2B5A (version 2) | ecosystem: Environmental > Terrestrial > Nest > Insects nest >...
TACATCAAGGGCGAATGCCCCAAGTGCCACGCCAAGGACCAGTACGGCGACAACTGCGAGGTCTGCGGCACGGTGTACGCGCCCACCGACCTGATCAACCCGTTCTCGGCCCTCTCGGGCGCCCGGCCCGAGCTGAAGAACTCCGAGCACTTCTTCTTCAAGCTCTCGGACCCGCGCTGCGTGGAGTTCCTGGAGAAGTGGACGCAGGACGGCAAGCTGCAGCCCGAGGTGGCCAACAAGATCAAGGAATGGTTCACCGTCCGCACCAACCCCGACGGCAGCACCAGCGAAGGCCTGGGCGACTGGGACATCAGCCGCGACGCGCCCTACTTCGGCATCGAGATCCCCGACGCGCCCGGCAAGTACTTCTACGTGTGGCTGGACGCGCCCGTGGGCTACCTCGCCTCGCTCAAGAACCTGCTCGAAAAGCGCGGCGAGAACTACGACGCCTACATGGCCGACCCGCTACTTGAGCAGTACCACTTCATCGGCAAGGACATCGTGACCTTCCACACGCTGTTCTGGCCCGCGATGCTGCACTTCAGCGGCCGCAAGACGCCCGACAACGTGTTCGTGCACGGCTTCCTCACCGTGAACAACGGCGAGAAGATGAGCAAGAGCCGCGGCACCGGCCTGGACCCGCTCAAGTACCTCAAGCTCGGCATGAACGCCGAATGGCTGCGCTACTACCTGGCCGCCAAGCTGTCGGCGCGCAATGAGGACATCGACTTCAACGCCGACGACTTCATGCTGCGCGTGAACAGCGACCTGATCGGCAAGTACGTCAACATCGCCTCGCGGGCGGCGGGCTTCCTGACCAAGCGCTTCGGCGGCCAGCTCACCAGCGACTTCGGCGCCACGGGCGGAGCCCTGCTGGCCGAGGTGCGCGGCGCCAGCGGCGCCATCGCCCAGATGTACGAGGCGCGCGAGTACAGCAAGGCCACGCGCGAGATCATGCTGCTGGCCGACAAGGTGAACGCCTACGTGGACCAGAACAAGCCCTGGGACCTGGCCAAGGACGCCGCCAACAACGCGGCGCTGCACCAGGTCTGCTCGGTGCTGGTCAACGCCTTCGCCGCCCTCACGCGCTACCTCGCGCCCGTGCTGCCCGGCCTGGCCGGCGCGGTGCAGGCCTTTGCCGGCGTGGACATGCAGCGCTGGAACGTGGCGGGCGACGTGCAGGCCATCCAGCCCTACCAGCACCTGATGCAGCGCGTGGCGCCCGAGCAGCTCGAAGCGCTTTTCGAGCCCCCAGCCCAGGCAGTGCCTGCGCCAGCAGCTACCGAAACCGTAGCAGCACCGGGCGGGGAAGAACTGGCGCCCACCATCGCCATCGACGACTTCGCCAAGGTGGACCTGCGCATCGCGCTGATCGTGAACTGCGAGCCGGTGGAAGGCTCCACCAAGCTGCTGCGCCTGACGCTGGACGTGGGCGAGGGACGCACGCGCAACGTCTTCTCGGGCATCGCCAGCGCCTACAAGCCGCAAGACCTGGTGGGCAAGCACACGGTGATGGTGGCCAACCTCGCGCCGCGCAAGATGAAGTTCGGCGTGTCCGAAGGCATGGTGCTGGCCGCCAGCCATGGCGACGAGAAGGCGCAGCCCGGCATCTACGTGCTGGAGCCCTGGCCGGGCGCGCAGCCGGGCATGCGCGTACGCTGATTTTCAAAGCTTTCGCACATGCCCATCTACCGCTGCAACAAATGCGGCTTCGTCAGTGAAGACACGCAGACCCCCGTCAACACCCAGGCCGCCTGCGGGCGCTGCGGCAATCCCAGCACCGTGTATGGCACGGTGTACTACGTGGAAGAGCTGGTCAAGCGGCTGGCGGCTACCGCCCGCGAGCTGCAGGCGCTGAAAGCCGCCGCTGCCGCCGAGGCCGAGCCGCCTGCCACCGAGCCCGTGCTATCACCCCCAGGCGCCTTGAACAGCTCCGAGCAGCACGCGCCCCTGCTGCAATGGTTTGCCGCGCGCAAGATCGAGGCGCAGTTCGACTACGCCGCCGTGGACACCAGCGGCTTCTTCGACGACGCCGCCGTGCGGCTGGGCGACAACTACGCGCTGTTTGGCGAACTGATTGATCGCGTGCGCTTTGCCTACCGCAAGAGCCACACCTGGGTGAACCTGGAGCTGGCCAATCTGGCGCAAAAAGAAGCGCAGGCCATCAACCAGCTGTGCCGCAACCTGTACGAGCACACTTTTTTTGCACGCTACCACTACCAAAAGCCCGAAAAGATCGTTCGCCTGACCCTGCAGACCGCGCCCGCCGTGCGCCAGTTCTTCGACGGCGGCTGGCTGGAGTGGTATGCGCTGATGGCCCTGCTGGACCACGCGCGCGAGCGGGCAGGCAGCTTCTCGTGCGCGCGCGGGGTGAAGGTGGTGTTCCCCAACGAAGACCTGCACGAGCTCGACGTGGTCTGCCTGCCCGCAGGCCAGCCCCCGATCTGCATCGAATGCAAGAGCGGCGAGTTCCGCCGCGACATCGACAAATACCTGCGCCTGCGCAAGCGCCTGGACGTGGACCGCAGCCGCTTCGTGATCTGCTCCGCTGACCTGACCCAGGAACAGGCGACGGGACTGAGTGCCATGTATGAGCTGAGCTTTGTGAACCTGCAGACGCTCAAGGAACATCTGCAGCGGCTGATATAGGCCAGTGCCAATACCGGGGCAGCGGCAGGAGCGCCACCGACCCGCCCGTGCGGCGATTTCTGACAAACGCCGCCCACCGCGCGGCGCTCAATCAGGGCATCGGAGGTCGCCACCATGCCCAAGCCCACCTTGTCCGAAGCCCACATCATCGACTCCATCGCCGGAGAGGAAGACCCCGGCGCGTCGCTGGACGTGGTGCGCGACCTGATCGCCGCGCGCCGCCGCCCTCCGGCACTCCCGTCCGCGCCGCAGATCCACATGGACTGCGCGGAAGACGACGAAACCATCCGCGTGGACGTGGGATGGCGCCGCCGCAGCGCGCGCGGGCACAGCGCGGCCGACCTGCTGGGCCTGGTGGTGGCGCACCACGGGGCCATCGCCAACACCGCCTGGTCGTGCTTCAACAGCACGGGGCAGCGGCGCGTGGCGCTGGAGGTGGATGAGAACGCGGACGGCGTGTTCTACGTGAACCTCAAGGACGCCTGAAGCGCGGGCGGGGGCTCAGTGCCCCACGTAGCGCCCCGGCCGGTGGCTGATCCACAGGAAGCCGCTCATCACCAGCACCGCCAGCACCGAATACGCCACGCGCTCGAAGGGCACGACGAACAGCGCCAGCAGCACCACGGTGCCGTCGATCATCATTTGCACCTTGCCGGCCCGCATGCCGTAGCGGCTTTGCAGGTACAGCGACACCACCGTGGCCCCGCCCAGGCTGGAGTGGTGGCGCGCCAGGAACAGGCAGCCCGTGCCCAACAGCAGCCCGCCCAGCAGCGAGGCGAACAGCGGGTTGAGGTAGTCCACGTGCATCACGTGCGGAAACAGTTCGGTGAGCAGCGAGAGCAGGGCCACGCAGACGAAGGTCTTGACGGTGAACTCGCGCCCCATGCGCGTCCAGGCGAACCAGTAGAACGGCAGGTTCACCGCGAAGAACAGCTTGCCGAACGAGACGCCCGTGACGTAGTGCAGCAGGAACGCCGCGCCCGCCGTGCCGCCCACCAGCAGCCCCGCCTGGTTGAACAGCATGAGCGCCATGGCCACGAACAGCGTGCCGGCGAACAGCGCCTGCACGTCCTCGAACCGGCCGTGGCGCAGGGAGGACGGGGACGAAGGCGGGGGCGGAGCGGGGGCGTCGTGCATGGGGGAGTTCACGGGATGGGTGCCAAGCAAGCAATGCGCCAGCGGGGCGATGGATTGTGCATCAAACAGGCCTCTGGCGCTTATCCACAAAGCGCCAGCAGCTATTGAACCTATAGCATCAACCCGCACGGCCCGGCGCCCGGTTGCGCTGCGCGGGCAGCTCACTACACTGGAGTCCGCCGCTGCCGCACCCCTCCGCCGCCACCTTCCATGCCATTTTCACGGGCCTTCCACCCCCGCCTGCTCGACGCCCTGCGCGGCTATGACAAGGGCCGCTGGCTGGCCGACGTGGGTGCGGGCGTCACGGTGGGCATCGTGGCGCTGCCACTGGCCATGGCCTTCGCCATCGCCAGCGGGCTCAAGCCCGAGGCGGGGCTGTGGACGGCCATCATCGCGGGCTTCCTGATCTCGGCCCTGGGCGGCGCGAACGCGCAGATCGGCGGGCCGGCCGGGGCCTTCATCGTCATCGTCTACGGCATCGTGGAGCGCTACGGCGTGGCCAACCTGCTGATTTCCACGGCCTGCGCGGGCGTGCTGCTGGTGCTGCTGGGGCTCTTCAGGCTGGGCACGCTGGTGCGCTTCGTGCCGGTGAGCATCGTGATCGGCTTCACCAACGGCATCGCGGTGCTGATCGCGCTGTCGCAGGTGAAGGACTGGCTGGGCCTGTCCATCGCCCACATGCCAGGCAATTTCTTCTCGCAGATCGACGCGCTGGCGCGGCACATCGGCACCTTCAACCCCCATGCCTTCGGGCTGGGCGCGGCCTGCGTGGCGGGGCTGTTCCTGTGGCCGCGCCTCACGATGAAGGGTTCGCCCGTGATGCAGGTGCTGGAGCGCCACACCGTGCGCAGCTTCGCGCGCGTGCCTGCGCCCGTGGTGGCGCTGGTCACGCTGACGCTGCTGGCCTGGGCGCTCGAATTTCCGGTGGAGACCATCGGCACGCGCTTCGGCGGCATTCCGCAGGCGCTGCCGGTGTTCGCTCTGCCCGATTTCTCGTGGGACACGGTGCGCCTGCTGGTCACGCCCACGGTGACCATCGCGCTGCTGGGCGCCATCGAGTCGCTGCTGTGCGCGCGCGTGGCCGACCAGGTAAGCACCGACCCGCACCACAAGAAGCACGACCCCAACCAGGAGCTGATGGCCCAGGGCGTGGCCAACATCGTGGTGCCGTTCTTCGGCGGCATGCCCGCCACGGGCACCATCGCGCGCACGGTGACCAACATCCGCGCGGGCGCGACCTCGCCGGTGGCGGGCATCGTGCATGCGCTGACGCTGGCGGTGATCGTGCTGGCGGCGGCCCCGCTGGCGCTGCACATTCCGCTGGCGGTGCTGGCGGGCATCCTGCTGCACGTGGCCTGGAACATGGGCGAGTGGCACGAGTTCGCGCGCCTGCGCCACTTCAGCAACCACTACCGGCTGCTGATGCTGGGCACCTTCTTCCTCACCGTGGTGTTCGACCTCACGGTGGCCGTGGAAGTGGGCCTGTTCATGGCCTGCGCGCTGTTCGTGCGGCGCATGAGCGCGCTGTTCCGCGTGGAGCGCCAGCCGGCCAACGAGCCCCCCGCGCAGCGCCCCACGGCCACCTGGCGCCTGCACGGCGCGCTGTTCTTCGGCGCCGCCGCCAAGGTGGACCCGATCATCCAGGCCGTGGAGGCCGGCCCGCCCGGCATGGACGTGGTGCTGGACGCGAGCGAACTGGTGGCGCTGGACACCACGGGGCTGGACGCGCTCTCGCAGATCCTCAAGGCCGTGGCCGCGCGTGGCGGGCGGCTGTCCGTCATCCACCTGCACGAGCAGCCGCGCTCGCTGATCGAGCGTTCGGGCTTCGCCGCCCGGCTGGCGGCCCAGGGCGCGGAAGACCTGCTGGTCTGACCCTATTTGCCGCCCTTGAACTCGGGCGCCTCCAGGTCGTCGCCCGCCTGGGTGCGCAGCACCGCGTGGTCCGCGCCGTAAATCACCGTGAACACCTTGGGCCGGTTGGGCGGCTCCAGGTAGCGCCAGTCGGCATGCGTCTCGCGCTTCACCTCGTAGGGCGTGACCTTCGCGGGCTTGCCCAGCAGGCGGCGCACGGCGTCCATGCCCATGCCGGGCTGCACGCGGGCGAAGTTCTCGGGCGTGAGCACCTGGCGCACGGCGGCCAGCTTGCCGTCGGCGCCCATGGTGATCATGTAGTTGACCTGGCCCGCGGGCTGGCGGTTGTACTCGAAGGTGCGGGCGCCGCCGGGCTCGTCCCACACGTTCTCGGGGACGCCGAAGCGGTCGCGCACGTCGGCCTCGGTGGAGACGCCCTCCTTGAGTTCGCTGATGCGCTGGGGGTCGCAGGCCGTGAGCGCGAGCAGGGCAATGAGAACGGCGGCGGCGCGAGATGGCAGGTGCATGGGTCGGTCCCGGTAAAATCCAGAGGAAAGAGGTTAACAGTCCATGTCCATTTTCCGCCGCCCCGACTACCAGTCCGACACCACCCAGTTCATCAACCAGCTCAAGGCCAGCAAGCCCGAGCTGGAACAGCAGCAGCAGGCCGGCCGCGCACTGCTCTGGGACAAGAACGTGGACCGCAAGATCTGGGGCGAGTACCGCGAGGGCCAGGTCGCGCAGAAGCCCTACGTGTACCAGACCAGCGCCGATTGATGGCCAAATCGGCCTCCAGCGCTTATCCAGCAAGCGCTGGCAGCTATCCTCTCAATAGCAATCCATGAGCCCCGCCAGCGCAGCCGAGGACGACCGCGCCAGCGACGGCGGCATGCCCGACGTGGTGGACCAGGTGGCGCTGGCGCGCCTGTACGGCGAGCCGCTGTTCGCGCTGCCCACCGACCTGTACATCCCGCCCGACGCGCTGGAGGTCTTCCTGGAGGCCTTCGAAGGCCCGCTGGACCTGCTGCTGTACCTGATCCGCAAGCAGAACTTCAACATCCTCGACATCCCCATGGTGGGCGTCACGCGCCAGTACCTGGCCTACGTGGACGAGATCCGCAGCCGCAACCTGGAGCTGGCGGCCGAGTACCTGCTGATGGCGGCCATGCTGATCGAGATCAAGTCGCGCATGCTGCTGCCGCCCAAGAAACAGGAAGGCGGCGAGGAGCCCGAAGACCCGCGCGCCGAGCTGGTGCGCCGCCTGCTCGAATACGAGCAGATGAAGATGGCCGCCATGCGCCTGTCGCACCTGCCGCAGTACGGGCGCGACTTCTTGAAGGCCCAGGTCTACATCGAGCAGAGCCTGCAGCCGCGCTTCCCGGACGTGCACGTGGTGGAGCTGCAGGAAGCCTGGCGCGACATCCTCAAGCGCGCCAAGCTCGTGCAGCACCACAAGATCACGCGCGAGGAACTGAGCGTGCGCGAGTACATGAGCATGGTGCTCAAGACCCTGCAGGGCCGCCGCTTCGTGGAGTTCGAGGAGCTCTTCGAGCCCGAGAAGGGCAGCACCGTGCTGGTGGTGACCTTCATCGCGCTGCTGGAGCTGGCCAAGGAAACGCTGATCGAGATCACCCAGGCCGAGGCCTTCGCGCCCATCTACGTGCGCCTCGCCTACACCCCCGCCTGACTGCAGGCCGGGGCATCCACCCAATCCCCTGCACGCCATGGCATCACACGACTTCGACGTTCTCATCGTAGGCAGCGGCCTCGCGGGCCTCTCCGCCGCGCTGCACCTCGCGCCCACGCACCGCGTGGCCGTCATCACCAAGCGCCAGATGCACGACGGCGCCAGCAACTGGGCCCAGGGCGGCATCGCCGCCGTGCTGGCCGAGGGCGACAGCTTCGGCGCCCACGTGGAGGACACGCTGGTGGCGGGCGCGGGCCTGTGCGACCTGGCCGCCACGCGCTTCGTGGTGGAGAACGCGCCCGACGCCATCCACTGGCTGCAGCAGCTGGGCGTGCCCTTCTCGCTGGAGGACGGCGCCCTGCACCTCACGCGCGAGGGCGGCCACAGCGCGCGCCGCATCGTGCACGCCACCGACGCCACGGGCGCCGCCGTACAGCGCACGCTGATCGACGTGGTGCGCGCCACGCCCGGCATCACCCTCTTCGAGCACCACACGCTGGTGGACCTGATCACCTCGCGCAAGCTGGGCTTGCCCGGCCAGCCGCGCTGCCTGGGCCTGTACGCGCTGGACGAGGCGACGGACGAAGTCCTCACCTTCCGCGCGCCGCAGACCATCCTGGCCACGGGCGGCGCGGGCAAGGTGTACCTGTACACCACCAACCCCGACACCGCCACGGGCGACGGCATCGCGGCCGCGTGGCGCGCGGGCTGCCGCGTGGCGAACCTGGAGTTCATCCAGTTCCACCCCACCTGCCTGTACCACCCGCACGCCAAGAGCTTCCTCATCACCGAGGCCGTGCGCGGCGAGGGCGGGCAACTGAAGTTACCCGACGGCACCCGCTTCATGCCCCAGCACGACGCCCGCGCCGAACTCGCCCCGCGCGACGTGGTGGCCCGCGCCATCGACTACGAGATGAAGCGCCACGGCCTGGACTGCGTGCACCTGGACATCTCGCACCAGAGCCCGCAGTTCCTGCAGGAGCACTTCCCCAACATCCTCGCGCGCTGCGCCGAACTGGGCATCGACATCACCCGCCAGCCCATCCCCGTGGTGCCCGCCGCGCACTACACCTGCGGCGGCGTCCTGACCGACCTGGCCGGCCGCACCGACCTGCCGGGCCTGTTCGCCATCGGCGAGACGGCCTGCACCGGCCTGCACGGCGCCAACCGGCTGGCCAGCAACTCGCTGGTCGAATGCATGGTTTTTGCACGGGCGGCGGCCCAGGCCATTGCGGCAGCCCCCGCGGCGGACGCACCCGCGCTGCCCCAGTGGGACGACAGCCGCGTGACCGACGCCGACGAATGCGTGGTCATCTCGCACAACTGGGACGAGCTGCGCCGCTTCATGTGGGACTACGTGGGCATCGTGCGCACCAACAAGCGCCTGGAGCGCGCCGCGCACCGCATCGCGCTGCTGCAGGGCGAGATCCACGAGTTCTACTCGCACTTCCACGTCACGCGCGACCTGCTGGAGCTGCGCAACCTGGTACAGGTGGCCGAGCTCATCGTGAAGAGCGCCCAGCTGCGCCGCGAAAGCCGGGGCCTGCACTACAGCCGCGACTGGCCCGAGATCGCCGCGCCCGCCGCGCCCACTATCCTCGTGCCCTCCGCACGCTGATTCCCAAGGACCCCGCCATGCCCCACCTGACCATCGAATACTCCGGCAACCTGCCCCACTTCCCCGAGGCAGAGACCCTGACCGCCCTCAATGCCGCCCTGTGCGCCCACCCCGAGGTGCAGGACGAGGCCGACCTCAAGACCCGCTTCGTGGTGGCCGACAGCTTCGAGATCGGCACCGCCCCCGCCCACCGCGCCTTCGTGCACGCGCAGCTGCGCCTGCTCGCGGGCCGCACGCCCACAGCGAAGAAGGAGCTGGCCGACCGCGTCGCCGCCGTGCTGCGCGAGCGCACGCCCCGGCCCCAGGGCGTGCTGGTGCAGCTCAGCGTGGAGATCGTGGACATGGACCGGCCTTCGTATGTGAAGGAACGGCTTTGACCCTGCTGCTATGGGGTTGATAGCTGCCCGCGCTTGTCAGGCAAGCGCTGGAGCCCGATCTGGCTGGAAACCCGCCCGGCTCAGGACCGCTGGCCCGGCGGCGCGGGCGGCAGGTTGCGCGCGGTGGCGAGCATGGTGGCGCACAGCGACTCCTCTTCGCCCCGGCAGGCATAGACCCGCGCCTCGGCCACGGTGAGCAGCTTGGCGGCCTGCACCACGCGCCCGCGCGCCACCAGCCGGTCGCCCGCGGCGGGGCCGACGATCTTGAGCGTGCAGTCGATGGTGGCATTGGCCCAGCCCGGCGGCAGCAGCGTGCCCGCCGCCGCCACGGCAGCGAAGTCCGCCGCCGCGAAGATGGGCGTGGCCTGCAGCTGGCCGGGGCGGAAGCTGAAGGCCTCCTGGTAGGGCAGCGTCAGGTCCACCTCGCCGGGCGCGACGCGGTCGAAGCGCAGGCCCAGGGTTCGCGCGGCGGGCATGGCCAGCACGTGGTCGCGCAGCGTGTCGAGCGCGGGGGAATCAGTGGTGCCTGCGGTCATGGCTTTCTCCTTGTGCGGGGGCGTGGAAACGCGGTTTGCGCAGGGGCGGCCTGGCGGGCATCGGCCTGCCGCTGGCGCGACTCGAACCAGGCGACGTGCTCGACCAGCCGCGCGTGCAGCGCCTGCTGCTCGGCGATGAGCGCCTCCACGGCGGCGATGCGCACGCCCAGCCGCTCGATCATTTCGCCGGTGGTCAGCATGCGGGCGCGGTAGCGCGGCAGCAGGTCCGCCAGATCGCCCAGCGAGAACCCGATGTCCCGCCCCATGGCGATGAAGCGGGCGTCGCGCACGGCCTGCGCGTCGAAACGGCGGTAGCCGCCCGGCCCGCGCGTGGACTGGAGCAGCCCCTGGTCGGCATAGCGGCGCAGCCGGTGGACGGAGAGGCCGGTGGCGGCGGCCAGCGCTGAAATCTGCATGGCACGGACTGTAGCCACCCTTGCACAGTGCGAGGGTTGCGCCATCGGCAAAAAAAGCGGATCTAAGCCAAATAGGCCTCCAGCGCTTGTCCTGCAAGCGCCAGCAGCTACTTATCCGATAGCACCAGCTCCGCCGCCAGCCACCCGCGCAGGCTGTTCACGAAGGCCCATTCCTCCACGCGCGGCGCATCCTCCACGCGCAGCACGGCCTCCGCCACGCGGCCCTCGCGCAGCGCCAGCGCACGGCCCACGCCGGGCAGCAGGCCCGACGACAGCGGCGGAGTCACCCAGCGGCCATCGATGCGGGCGGCGATGTTGCCGAAGGTGCCCTCGGTGATCTCCCCGGCCTCGTTCCAGAGCACGGTGTCGAACACGCCGGCGGCCGTGGGCGCGAAGGCCGCGTAGTGCTCGCGCCGCGTGGTCTTGTAGCGCACGAACTCGCCGTGCGCCGCCTCGAAGGCCTTGTCCGCCAGGTGCAGCCGCACGGGTTCGGCGGTGGGCTGCAGCGCGAAGGCCTCGGTGCGCGAGCTGCCGTCGGCGGCCAGCAGCAGGCGCACGCGCCAGGCGCCGTGCATGTGCTGCAGCACGGCGATCTGCAGTTCCTGCCGCACGGCGTGCGGGTTCCACGGAAAGCCGAAGTGCGCCGCCGCCTCGCCCATGCGCTGGACGTGCAGGTCCGTGTGCTGCAGCCTTCCGTCCCGCAGCGCCAGGGTTTCCAGAATCTCGAATGGCATGCTGGCCCGCTCCACGAAGGCGCGCTTCGTCGCCCACTCCCGCCATTCTGCGCCCGCCTCGGAGCCCGACGTGATGCCGCTGCCAATACCACAGCCCGCCGCCATGGCATGCGCCGCGCCGCCGCGCAGCACCACGGTGCGGATGGGCACGTTGAAGGTGGCGGCCACGCGGTGCAGCCCGTCCGGGCCCGCCGCGCCGTGCGGCCGCACCACGCCCACGGCGCCGCAGTACACGCCGCGCGGCGCGGGCTCCAGCGCATGGATGAGCTGCATGGCCCGCACCTTGGGCGCGCCGGTGACGGAGCCGCAGGGGAACAGCGCCGCGAACACGTCGGCAAGCGTGGTGCCCTCGCGCGTGCGCGCCCGCACGTCCGAGGTCATCTGCCACACGGTGGGCAGCCGCTCGGTGGCGAAGAGCGCGGGCACGCGCACGCTGTGCGGCTGGGCGATGCGCGAGAGGTCGTTGCGCAGCAGGTCCACGATCATCACGTTCTCGGCCCGCTCCTTGGGCGCCGTGCGCAGGTGCTCGGCGTTGGCGGCATCCTCCCCGGGCGTCGCGCCGCGCGGGGCCGTGCCCTTCATGGGGCGCGCCAGGATGTCGCCGCCGCCCGGCGCGTCGCGCCAGTCGAAGAACAGCTCGGGCGAGACGGAAAGCACCTGCTCGCCGCCCGCATCGATGTGCGCCGCGTAGCCGCCGGGCTGGGCGCGCTGCAGCGCGGCGAACAGCGCGGCGGGGCTGCCCTGCAAGCTGCCTGCGAGCGGCGCGGTGTAGTTGACCTGGTACAGCTCGCCCGCGCGGATGGCCTGCTGGATGCGGGCCAGGGCGGCGTCGAACGCGGCGCGGTCGTGGCCGCCCTGCCAATGCACTTGCGCGCTGCCTTGCGGTCCATCATCCGGCCAGGGCTGCGGCGCGTCGTACACGGCGAACCAGGCCAGCGGGCCGTCGGCCGCATGCACCCGCAGCGCGGCATCGAAGGCGGGGGCGGCCTCGTAGCGCACGTGGCCCACGCACCAGCGGCCCTGCTGCGCGGCGGCATGCACAGCCTGCAGCACGCCGCGCACCTCGTGCAGCGCATGGGCGGCCAGCACCTCGCGCGGGGCGCTGAAGCTGTGGCGCAGGCGGGGGGCGGCGGGGTCCAGCGGCTGGGTGAAGTCGATGCGCGCCGTGGTCATGGTGGGGGTCAAATCGGCCTCCAGCGCTTGTCCATCAAGCGCCGGTTGCTATCCATAGTGAAGCTATGCGGCGCCAATGTGCGGCACCAGCCCCGCCGCGGGCTGCCCGCTCTTGAGCGCCGCCGTGAACGCCAGCATGCGGTCGATGGGCTGGCGCGCGCGCGGGATCAGGGCCGGGTCCACGTGGATGGCATTGGCGCCCGTCTCCAGCACCCGCGCCACGTCGGCCAGGCCGTTCATCGCCATCCAGGGGCAGTGCGCGCAGCTCTTGCAGGTGGCGCTGTTGCCGGCGGTGGGGGCCTCGTAGAAGGTCTTGCCGGGGTTGAGCGTGCGCAGTTTGTGCATCATGCCGTTGTCGGTGGCGACGATGAATTCGGTGGCGTCCATCTCGCGCGCGGCCTTGAGGATGGCGCTGGTGGAGCCCACGGCGTGGGCCAGGGCCACGACCTCGGCGGGGCTTTCGGGGTGGACCAGCACCTTGGCTTTCGGGTGCTGCTGGATCAGCAGCTCTAGCTCCAGCGCCTTAAACTCGTCGTGCACGATGCAGGCGCCGTTCCAGAACACCATGTCGGCGCCGGTTTCGCGCTGGATGTACGCGCCCAGGTGGCGGTCGGGCGCCCACAGGATCTTGTGGCCGCGCTCTTTCAAGGCGCCCACGATGTCGAGTGCGCAGCTCGACGTGACGAGCCAGTCGGCCCGCGCCTTCACGGCCGCGCTGGTGTTGGCGTAGACGACCACGGTGCGATCGGGGTGCGCATCGCAGAAGGCGCTGAATTCATCCACCGGGCAGCCCAGGTCCAGCGAGCAGGTGGCGTCCAGGTCGGGCATGAGCACGGTCTTCTCGGGGCTCAGGATCTTGGCCGTCTCGCCCATGAAGCGCACGCCGCTCACCACCAGGGTCTGCGCGGCGTGGTCGCGGCCGAAGCGGGCCATCTCCAGCGAGTCGCTGACGATGCCGCCGGTCTCCTCGGCCAGGTCCTGCAGGTCCGGGTGCACGTAGTAGTGCGAGACCATGACGGCGTTCTTCTCTTTCAGCAGGCGGCGGATGCGGGCCTTGAGTTCGGCGCGCTCGGCCTGCGTGGGCTCGGGCGGCATGCGCGCCCAGGCGTGCTTGGTGGAGCAGACGGCGCCGCCTTCGGGCTGCTCGTACTCCACTTCCTTGAGGGCCATCGTGGGGGTCATGGTGTTCTTTTAAATATCTTGCAGGCGCATCGAGAAGTCGGTGGCCTTCACGTCCTTGGTCAGCGCGCCGATGGAGATGCGGTCCACGCCGGTCTCGGCCAGCGCGCGCAGGCCGTCGAACGTGACGCCGCCGGAGATTTCGAGGATGGCGCGGCCACCGTTGATGCGCACGGCCTCGCGCAGCGTGGGCAGGGGCATGTTGTCGAGCAGCACCATCTTCGCGCCGGACTCCAGCGCCTCGGCCAGTTGTTCCAGCGTCTCCACTTCGATCTCGATGAACGCCGCCTGGGCGGCCACCCGTTGCGCGGCCTGCAGCACGGCCGTCACGCCGCCGGCGGCGGCGATGTGGTTCTCCTTGATCAGCACCGCGTCGTGCAGGCCGATGCGGTGGTTGGTGCCGCCGCCCACGCGCACGGCGTATTTCTGCGCCAGGCGCAGGCCGGGCAGGGTCTTGCGCGTGTCCACGATCTGCGCGCGCGTGCCCGCCACGGCATCGACGTAGCTGCGCGTCTTGGTCGCCACGGCGGACAGCAGCTGCAGGAAGTTCAGCGCCGTGCGCTCGGCGCTCAGCAGGGCGCGGGCGTTGCCTTCGATGCCGAGCACCACCTCGTCGGGCGCGCAGCGCTGCCCCTCGGCCACGTGCCAGGTGAGCTGCACACCAGGGTCCAGCGCGCGCAGCGCGGCCTCGGCCCAGGGCGCGCCGCAGATGACGGCGGCCTCGCGCGCGAGGATGCGGGCGCGGGCGCGGCGGGCGGGGTCCACCAGGGCGGCGGTCAGGTCGCCTGTGCCCACGTCTTCGGCCAGTGCGCGGGCCACATCGGCCTGCGCCTGGGCCGCCATGTCGTTGTCTTGGGACTGTCGGTTCAAAAGCGTCATGGGGGCGAGCATACCGGGAACGCCAGGGCCGCAGGCCACCCGCGCAGGCGCTGCGCAAGCGATAAGTACACCCATTATTGGTCGCATAGACTCGCGGCAATTTTTTGCCCTGCCAGTTCCATGACTGCCTCCAGCACCGCCGCTCCGACCACGCCCTACGGCACCCTGCCCCCGGCCTCGCCGCTGCCGCAGCGCCGCCCCATGAGCCTGCCGCGCCTGGCGCAGATGCGCGCGGCGGGCGAGAAGATCGCCATGCTCACGGCCTACGACGCCACCTTCGCGGCCGTGGCCGACGCAGCGGGCGTGGAATGCCTGCTGGTGGGCGACTCGCTGGGCATGGTCTGCCAGGGCCTGCCCAGCACCGTGGGCGTGCAGCTCGACACCATGGCCTACCACACGGCCAGCGTGGCGCGCGGCCTGCACCGCGTGCAGGGCACGGCCTGGCTCGTCGCCGACCTGCCCTACGGCACCTACGCCGAGAGCCGCGAGCAGGCCCTGCGCAGCGCCTGCGTGCTGATGCAGGCGGGCGCGCACATGGTCAAGCTCGAAGGCGGCGGCTGGACGGCGCCCACGGTGGAGTTCCTGGTGCAGCGCGGCGTGCCCGTGTGCGCGCACCTGGGCCTCACGCCGCAGACGGTGCACGCGCTGGGCGGCTACCGCGTGCAGGGCCGGGACGAGGACGCGGCCCGCACGCTGCGCCAGCAGGCCCATGCGCTGCAGGACGCCGGCGCCGCCATGCTGGTGCTGGAGATGGTGCCCGCGCTGCTGGCCGCCGACCTCACGGCCGAACTGGCGCACTGCCACACCATCGGCATCGGCGCGGGCAGCGGCACCGCCGGCCAGGTGCTCGTGCTGCACGACATGCTGGGCATGAACCTCGGAAAAATGCCGAGATTCGTGCACGACTTCATGCGGGACGCGGGCAGCGTGCGCGGCGCCATCGCGGCCTATGTGCAGGCCGTCAAGCAGGGCCGCTTTCCCGACAACGCTCTCCACGCCTGGTAAACCCCATGCAAATCGTCCACACCATTCCTGACCTCCGCCAGGCCCTGGCCCCGTACCGCCGCCCCGCCTTCGTGCCCACCATGGGCAACCTGCACGACGGCCACCTGGCCCTGGTGCGCCAGGCCCGTCCGCTGGGCGACGTGACCGTGGCCAGCATCTTCGTGAACCGCCTGCAGTTCCTGCCGCACGAGGATTTCGACAGCTACCCGCGCACCTGGGAGGCCGACTGCGCCCAGTTGCGCGCCGCCGGCTGCGATGTGCTGTTCGCACCGCGCGAAGCCGACCTGTACCCCGAGCCCCAGACCTTCAAGGTGCACCCCGACCCCGCCCTGGCCGACCTGCTCGAAGGCCACTTCCGCCCCGGCTTCTTCATCGGCGTGAGCACGGTGGTGATGAAGCTGTTCGCCTGCGTGCTGGGCGCCACGGGCGGCGTGGCGGTGTTCGGCAAGAAGGACTACCAGCAGCTGCTGGTGATCCGCCGGATGGTGCAGCAGTTCGCGCTGCCCATCGAGATCGCGGCGGGCGAGACCTGCCGCGCGGCCGACGGCCTGGCGCTGAGCTCGCGCAACGGCTACCTGGGCCCGGCGGAGCGCGCCGAGGCCGTGGCGCTGCCGCAAGCGCTGCAGCAACTGGCACGGCACTGGACCGGCGATGCCGCAGCGGAGCAGCAGGCCCTGGGCGCACTGCGCCAGCGCGGCTGGCAGCCCGACTACCTCACAGTGCGCCGCCGCGCCGACCTGCAGCCGGCCACCGCGCAGGACGCGCCCGGCACGCTGGTGGCGCTGGGCGCCGCGCGGCTGGGCGGCACGCGGCTGATCGACAACCTGGAGTTCTAAACTCCTGTTTTCATAGCTGCTCGCGCTTATCCAGCAAGCGCTAGCGGCCGATTTGCCTCATATTTTTGTCCAGTGCCCCAGCCACTGCGCCAGCAGGCCGCCGACGGCCTCGGGGCGCTCCATGGTGAGCATATGGCCGCATCCGGGCAGCAGGTGCAGCTCGGCGCCCGGCACCAGCGCCGCGATCTCCTGCGCGCAGTCGGGCGGCGTGAGCTGGTCGGCCTCGCCGCAGAGCACCAGCGTGCGGCAGGCCACGCGGGGCAGGTGCAGGCGGGCGTCGGGCCGGTGGATCACGGCGCGGTTCTGGCGGATGAGCTGGGCCGCGCCGGCGTCCAGCACGAAGTCCAGGTAGGCCTGCACCAGCGCGGGCTGGGCCGCGTTGTCGGGGTGGAAGGCGAAGGCCACGTTGGGCTCGATCACCTCGCGCAGCCGGCCTTGCTCGAAGAGGTCGATGGCGGCTTCGCGCAGCGCGCGCATCTCCGGCGTCTCGGGCCGGGCCGTGGTGCCCAGCAGGGCCAGGCCCGCCACGCGCTCCGGCGCCTGGCGCGCCGCCTCCATGGCGAGCATGCCGCCCATCGACGCGCCGGCCAGCACCAGCGGGCCCGCGTGCTGCGCCAGCAGCTGGGCGGCGATCTCTTGCAAGGACTGCAGGGACGCATCCTGGTGGGCCGTGGCCACCGTGGGCCGCAGGGCGGCGGGCAGCTGCGGCAGCACGCCGCGCCACATGCGTTCGTCGGCGGCCAAGCCGGGCAGGAGCAGGAGTTGGGGAGGCAACAGGGACATGGCAGGGCAGGACGGCAAGAAGTTGTGTCACCAGATTGGTGCATGGCTGGGCAGCGGGACGGGCACATCAAATGTCATCCACGATGGCTCGGGACTTGCTAGCATGCTTCGCATATGCCCATCCACGCCGCACTCCACCACGTCACGCATTATCAGTATGACCGGCCCGTCAGCCTGGGGCCGCAGATGGTGCGATTGCGGCCCGCGCCGCACTGCCGCAGCAACGTCATCGCGTACTCGCTGAAGGTCGAGCCCGCGCAGCACTTCATCAACTGGCAGCAGGACCCGTTCGCCAACTACCAGGCGCGGCTGGTGTTCCCCGAGAAGACGCGCGAGTTCAAGGTCACGGTGGACCTGGTCGTCGAGATGGCGGTGTACAACCCCTTCGACTTCTTCCTGGAGCCCGAGGCGGAGACCGTGCCCTTCCAGTACGCCGAGCTGGCGCGCCAGGAGCTGGCGCCCTACCTCGCCGCCGAGCCGGTGACGCCGCTGGTCCAGAAGTACCTGGACAAGATCGACAAGGGCGAGCAGCGCACCATCGACTTCCTGGTCAAGCTCAACCAGATGGTGGCGGGCGACATCCAGTACCTGATCCGCATGGAGCCCGGCGTGCAGACGCCCGAGGAGACGCTGGAAAAGGCCAGCGGCTCCTGCCGCGACTCCGGCTGGCTGCTGGTGCAGCTGCTGCGCCACCTGGGGCTGGCGGCGCGCTTCGTGTCGGGCTACCTGATCCAGCTCGCGCCCGACGTGAAGGCGCTGGACGGCCCGAGCGGCACCGAGGTGGACTTCACCGACCTGCACGCCTGGTGCGAGGTGTACCTGCCCGGCGCCGGCTGGATCGGGCTGGACGCCACCAGCGGCCTGCTCGCGGGCGAGGGCCACATCCCGCTGGCCTGCACGCCCCAGCCCTCGGGCGCGGCGCCCATCGAGGGCCTGATGGACGAGGCCGAGGTGGAGTTCAGCCACGAGATGCGCGTGACGCGCATCCATGAATCGCCCCGCGTCACCAAGCCCTACACCGAAGAACAGTGGCAGGCCGTGCTGGCCCTGGGCGACCGGGTGGATGCCGACCTGCAGGCCGGCGACGTGCGCCTGACCATGGGCGGCGAGCCCACCTTCGTGGCCGTGGGCGACCGCGACGCGCCCGAGTGGAACACCGACGCGCTCGGGCCCACCAAGCGCGGCTTCGCCACCGAACTCACGCACAGGCTGCGCGCCGAATACGGCCAGGGCGGCTTCCTGCACTTCGGCCAGGGCAAGTGGTACCCCGGCGAGCAGCTGCCGCGCTGGGCGCTGTCGATCTGCTGGCGCGCGGACGGACAGCCCGCGTGGAACAACCCGGCGCTGTTCGCCGACGAGCGCGATCCCTCGCACTACACGGGCGAGGACGCGCGCCGCTTCATCCACCACCTCACGCGCAAGCTCGGCGTCACGGACCGCTACATCCAGCCCGGCTACGAGGACACCTGGTACTACCTGTGGCGCGAACGCCGCCTGCCGGTGAACGTGGACCCGTTCGACGCCCGCCTGGACGACGAGCTGGAGCGCGCCCGCCTGCGCCGCGTGTTCGCGCAGGGGCTGGACAGCGTGGTGGGCTACGTGCTGCCGCTGCAGCCGGGCGCGGGCAGCCCCGCGCTGGGCGGGGGCGTGTGGAGCACCGGCCCGTGGTTCTTCCGCGACGAGCGCATGTACCTCGTGCCCGGCGACTCGCCCATGGGCTACCGCCTGCCGCTCGACTCCCTGCCCTGGGTGAGCCAGTCCGACTACCCCTACCTCATCCCGCAGGACCCCACCGCGCCGCAGCAGCCGCTGCCCGCCGCCACCGCCCTGCAGGCGCGCTACGCCCAGCAGGCCGTGCCCCGGCCCGCCGAGGCGCGGCGCGCGTTCCAGGCTGGCGAAGGCAGCAGTGCGGCACTGCAGAGCGGCCAGCCCGACCCGTACGCCGCCGCCCTGCCCGCGCGCTTCGCCTCGGCCCACGGGCTCACGCGCACGGCAATGTGCGTCGAAGTGCGCGACCCCAGGCGGGCCAACGGCCCCAAGGCCGAGCTGGCGGGCGAGAAATACGGCGTGCTCTACGTCTTCATGCCGCCGCTGGCGCGGCTGGACGACTACCTCGACCTGCTCGCCGCCGTGGAGGCCACGGCCGAGGAGCTGGGCGTGAAGATCGTGCTCGAAGGCTACCCGCCGCCGCGCGATGCGCGCCTCAAGCTCCTGCAGGTCACGCCCGACCCCGGCGTGATCGAGGTCAACATCCACCCCGCGCACGACTGGCGCGAGCTGGTGCAGCACACCGAGTTCCTGTACCACGCGGCCTGGGAAACGCGCCTGTCGGCCGAGAAGTTCATGACCGACGGCCGCCACACCGGCACCGGGGGCGGCAACCACTTCGTGATGGGCGGCGCCACGCCGGCCGATTCGCCCTTCCTGCGCAAGCCCGAGCTGCTGGCCAGCCTGCTGCTGTACTGGCACAACCACCCGTCGCTCAGCTACCTGTTCAGCGGCCTGTTCATCGGCCCCACCAGCCAGGCGCCGCGCGTGGACGAGGCGCGCAACGACCAGCTGTACGAGCTGGAGATCGCCCTGCGCGAGATCGAGGCCAACCGCGCCCGCTACGGCCAGGACATGCCTCCCTGGCTGGTGGACCGCACGCTGCGCAACATCCTCATCGACGTGACGGGCAACACCCACCGCAGCGAGTTTTCCATCGACAAGATGTACTCGCCCGACAGCAGCACGGGCCGCCTGGGCCTGCTGGAGCTGCGCGCCTTCGAGATGCCGCCGCACGCCCGCATGAGCGTGGTTCAGCAGCTGCTGCTGCGCGCCCTCATCGCGCGCTTCTGGAAAGCGCCGTACCGCGCGCCCGCCGCGCGCTGGGGCACGGAGCTGCACGACCGCTGGATGCTGCCCACCTTCATCTGGCAAGACCTGCGCGACGTGCTGGTCGAGATGGGCGAGGCCGGCTACGCGTTCGATTCCGCCTGGTTCGCGCCGCACTTCGAGTTCCGCTTCCCGCTGATCGGCGCGGTGCAGTCCCTGGGCATCGAGCTCACGCTGCGCAGCGCGCTGGAGCCCTGGCACGTGATGGGCGAGGAAGGCGCCGTGGGCGGCACCGTGCGCTACGTGGATTCGTCGCTGGAGCGCATCGAGGTGCGCGTGACCGGCCTGAACGAAAGCCGCTACGTGGTCACCGTGAACGGCCAGCCGCTGCCGCTGCAGACCACGGGCACGCAGGGCGAGTTCGTGGCCGGCGTGCGCTACAAGGCCTGGAACCCGCCGAGCGCGCTGCACCCCACCATCGGCACGCACGCGCCGCTCGCCTTCGACATCGTGGACACGTGGATGGGCCGGTCCCTCGGCGGCTGCCAGTACCACGTGGCGCATCCGGGCGGGCGCAACTACACCACCTTCCCGGTCAACGCCTACGAAGCCGAGAGCCGGCGCCTGGCGCGCTTCTTCCGCATGGGGCACACGCCGGGGCCGCTGGCCGTGCCGCCGGCCACCATCGAGCTGCCGGGCAGCCGCGAGTTTCCGTTCACGCTGGACCTGCGCCGCAGGATGAGGCCCTGAAGCCGGGTAAATTCGGCCGGTGGACACCCCAAACGACAACCTGTTCCCCCCCGATGCGCAGGACACCGCCGCCAGCCTGGCGGCGGCCCTGGCGCCCGCCGCGGCGCCCGGACACTTCGACGAACTGCGCGGCGCCGTGACGCCGGATGCTCCTTTTTCAATAGCTTCCAGCGCAGTCGTATCAAGCGCCTGGGGCACTTTCTTTGAGAACCTGGGGCGCGACGGCTTCGAGGACCTGGACCGGCGCCTGCTGAGCCTGCAGCGCCAGGTGCGCGACAACGGCATCACCTACAACGTCTATGCCGACGCCAACGGCCCGCAGCGGCCCTGGTCGGTGGACCTGTTCCCGCTCCTGCTCTCGCCGCGCGACTGGGCGCGCATCGAAACCGGCGTGCTGCAGCGCACGCGGCTGCTCGACCGCATCATGGCCGACGTGTACGGCCCGCAGGAGCTGCTGCGGCGCGGCCTGCTGCCCAGCGCGCTGGTGCAGGGCCACCCGGGCTACCTGCGCGCCATGCACGGCGCGCAGCCGGTGGGCGGCACGCACCTGCACATCGCCGCCTTCGACATGGCGCGCGATGCGCAGGGCGACTGGTGGGTGGTCACGCAGCGCACGCAGGCGCCCTCGGGCCTGGGCTACCTGCTGGAGAACCGGCTGCTCATCTCGCGCCTGTTCCCCGAGGCCTTCGGCCAGATGCAGGTGCAGCGCCTGGCCGCCACTTATCGCGCCCTGCTCGACGGCCTGCGCCGCATGAGCCCGGCGGGCGCGCAGGCGCGCATCGTGCTGCTCACGCCCGGCCCGTACAACGAGACCTACTTCGAGCACGCCTACCTGGCGCGCTACCTGGGCCTCACGCTGGTGGAGGGCAGCGACCTCACCGTGCGCGACGACCGCCTGTACCTCAAGACGCTGCACGGCCTGCAGCCCGTGCACGGCCTGCTCAAGCGCCTGGACGACGCGTTCCTGGACCCATTGGAGCTGCGCAGCGACTCGCGCCTGGGCGTGCCCGGCCTGCTGCAGGTGATCCGCGCGGGCAACGTGCTGGTGGCCAACGCGCCGGGCTCGGCCTTCCTGGAATCCGCCGCGCTGCTGGGCTTCATGCCCGCGCTCGCGCAGCACTTGCTGGGCGAGGAGCTGTCCCTGCCCGCGCTGCCCACCTGGTGGTGCGGCGAGCGCACGGCCCTGCACGAGGTGCTGCCCCAGCTGGCGCGCAGCGTGATCCGGCCCACCTGGCCCGGCGGCCCGCAGCGCGCGCCGGTGCTGGGCGGGGCGCTATCGCCCTTGGAGCTGGGCGAGTGGTCCAGCCGCATCGCGCGCCAGGGCGACGAATACACCGTGCAGGCCCACCTGCCGCTGTCGCAGATGCCCACCTGGCGCACCGGCCACCGGGGCAGCCACATCGAGCCCCGCTCGGTCATGCTGCGCGTGTTCGCGGTGAGCGACGGCCCCCAGTCCTGGCGCGTGCTGCCCGGCGGCCTGGCGCGCATCGCGGGGGACGAGCGCGAGATCGCCTCCATGCAGCGCGGCGGCAGCAGCGCCGACGTGTGGGTGCAGACCGGCCAGCCGGTGGACACCACCACCCTGCTCGCCCACCCCCAGGCCGCGCCCGCCGCGGTGCAGCGCAGCCGCCAGGTGACCAGCCGCGCGGCCGAGAACCTGTTCTGGCTGGGCCGCTACACCGAGCGCACCGAGAACACCACGCGCCTGGCGCGCACCGCGCTGCAGTGCTTCAACGGGGAGGACCGTTCCTCCCAGCCGCTGCTGGCATGGCTCTCGGACCTGGTGGCGGAACAGGGCATGGTGCTGCCCTCGGTGCCGCCGGCCACGCAGGCGCGGCGCGTGTTCGAGCGCTCGCTGATCGCGGGGCTGGCGGAGGGCTCCGGGCAAATCACCAGCGTGGGCTACAACCTGCGCGGCATCCTGGGCGCGGCCTCGGCCGTGCGCGACCGGCTGTCGCAGGAGCACTGGAACCTCATCGTGCGCGCCGAGGCCGAGTTCTTCGCCCAGGCCCCGGCCGGCGCCGGGGACGGCGACTACTCGCCGCTGGAGGCGCTGCGCCTGCTCGAATCGCTGGTCGGCCGCACGGCGGCCATGACCGGCGAGCAGACCGACCGCATGACGCGCGACGACGGCTGGCGCATGCTGTCCATCGGCCGCCACCTGGAGCGCCTGGGTTTCCTGGCCGGCGCGCTGGAACAGGGCCTGCAAACCGGCGCCGTGCTGGAGGAAGGCGGCTTCGAGGCCCTGCTGGCCCTGTTCGACAGCACCATCACCTTCCACGCCCAGTACCAGCAGCGGCGCGACCTGCCGGCGCTGCTAGACCTGCTGGTGATGGACCGCGACAACCCGCGCTCACTGGCCTGGGTGGCGCAGACGCTGCAGGGGCGCATCGCCAAGATCGAGACCGCAGCCGTCACACCGGGCGATGCGGCGGGCGCCGGGATTCCCAGCGCCGCCGCCCTTTCGCTGGAAGCGCTGTGCGCGCGGGACGCAGAAGGCAAGCATGCGGCGCTGGCGCTGTACCTGCGCGGCTGCCGCGAGGGCGTGTGGCAGCTGTCCGACGTGCTGGCCACGCGCTACTTCACCCATTCGGCCGACGCGCTGCGGCACAGCCTGGGGGCATAGAACGTGCTGCTACGCGTCATCCACGAAACGGTGTACGAGTACCGCCCGGCGGTGCAGCACGCCCAGCACGTGGCCCACCTGCGCCCCCGCAGCAGCGCGACGCAGCTGCTGCTGTCCCATGCGCTGCAGGTGGAGCCCGAGCCCCGGCAGTGCGAGGTCGCCGAGGACGTGTTCGGCAATGCGCGCACCTTCTTCAGCCTGCCCTTCACCCACGAACGGCTGCGCGTGCGCGCCGAAAGCCTGGTGCAGACGCAGGCGCCCGCCGCCACGCCCGCCGGTCCGCCCTGGGAGGCCGTGCGCGACCGCATGCGCTACCGCCAGGGCATGCCCTTCGAGGGCGCCGCCGAATTCGCCTACGCCTCGCCCTACATCCCTCGGCACGAGGATTTCGTGGCCTATGCGCGGCCAAGCTTTCCGGCCGGCCGGCTGCTGGTGGAGGCGGCGCGCGAGCTGACGGCGCGCATCCACGCGGACTTCGACTACGCGGCGCAGGCCACGGATGCTGGCACGCCCGCGCTCGAATCGCTGCGCCTGCGCCGCGGCGTGTGCCAGGACTTCGCCCACGTGATGATCGGCTGCCTGCGCGGCATGGGCCTGGCCGCGCGCTATGTGAGCGGCTACCTGCTGACCGAGCCGCCCCCGGGCCAGCCCCGCCTGGTGGGGGCCGATGCCTCGCATGCCTGGGTGTCCGTCTGGTCGCCGGATGAGGCTGGCGAGGGGGGCGGCGAGTGGTTCGACCTGGACCCCACCAACGACCGCGCCGCGGGCGAGGACTACGTGACGCTGGCCCTGGGGCGCGACTACTCCGACGTGTCCCCCCTGCGCGGCGTGATCCAGGGCGGCGACCACCACGTGCCGCACGTGGCGGTCACCGTCGAGCCCGCCTCGGAACCATGAGCCAAAATGGCCTCTAGCGCTTTGCTGGCGCGGGCACCTTGCTACTCTTTTTGCGTTTTGGCGTAGGTATGGCGGGCACCGGCGCCGCCGCCTGCGCCACGCGCGCGGGCGTGGCGCGGATCACGTCGTGCACGAAGCGCAGCTTGGCCACCACCGGGTTCGAGACCGCGAAGGGGTACGCGTCGGGGTGGCCCAGGCTGCGGGTCAGGCTGTTGAGCAGCAGGGTGAGGGGCACCCAGCGCTGCAGCATGGCATCGAAGTCCGGCGCCGGCTCGCCAAACGGGTCGATGGCCCGGGTGCGCAGGGCGCCGTCCAGGCCCGGGGTCGTGACCTCGGTGCCGTAGCTCGCGGCGGTCTCCAGCAGATCGACCATGTGCAGGTAGTGGGCCCAGGTTTCCGCCCAGTCCTCCCAGGGGTGTGCAGTGGCATAGGCGCTCACGAACTCGTCACTCCAGTCGGCGCGCGGCCCGTTGGCGTAGTAGGCCTGCAGGGCCTGGGCGTAGTCCTGCTGCTCGTCGCCGAAGACCTGGCGGAAGGCCTCCAGCTGGCCGCCGCGCAGGATGAGCACGTCCCAGTAATAGTGCCCCGATTCGTGGCGCAGGTGGCCCAGCAGCGTGCGGTAGGGCTCGCCCAGCGCCACGCGGCGCTGGGTGCGCTCGCCATCGTCGGCCTCGGCCACGTTGAGCGTGATGACGCCATTGGCATGGCCCGTCATCACCGGCGGCTGGCCCGGGATGTCCGCCAGGAAGTCGAACTGCGCGCCGGCCTCCCCCGGGATGGGCTCCAGCCGCATGCGTGCCAATTCATAGTAGAGGCGGCGCTTGGCGTCCTCGGCCAGGCGCCAGCGGCGCAGGTTGTCGGGCACCGCAAGGTCCGGCAGGGTGCGCGTCTGCCGGCACGACACACACAGCGGCCCGTCGCTCTCGGCCACGGCGAAATTGCAGGCGTCGTGCAGCGCATGGTTGGCGCACAGGCGGTAGCGCAGCGGCGCGTCGGGGGCAGCGGGAGGGTCGGCGCGAACCACTTCCCAGAGCGCGGAGCCGTCTGCCGGCGGGCTGGCAGCTCCTTCGGCCGCGGGCGCGTCCACGGGGCGTACCGCGGCCATGTCCAGCGTGTCGGGCAGCACCGCGAGCGCGTGCCCGCAGTTCACGCAGACCACGCTTTCGAAGAAGACCAGGTGTTGGCAATGGCTGCAGTGGAAGGTGCGCATGGAAAACCGTAAGGGGTGAGGGTTGCCGGGGGAGTATGAACGGAAAGAGCCAACCCGCACGCAGGCGGATTGGCTCTTGGGTCCAGCCATCCGGGCCCGCGCGGCGGATCCGGGTGGAAGGCGCGCTCTGATGGGCTTATGGACGCACCACGATGCTGTTGCGCACTTCGCGCACGTGCTTGGTGTTGCGCGCGATGGCTTCCGCCTGGTTCTTCTCGGCCTGCGACTTGGCGAAGCCCGACAGCTGCACCGTGCCGTTCAGCGTTTCCACGCTGATCGAGGTGGCGGACACGGATTTGTCTTCCGCCATCTTCGCCTTCACGGCGGTGGTGATGCCGGCGTCGTCGACATAGGCGCCGACGGTCTGCTGGTTGCGCGCCACCGAGCAGCCCGTGGCGGTGACGATGGTGACGCCGGCGACAGCGGCAAAAGCGAGGGCACGTGCGTATTTCATGGTGTTGTCCTTCTTCAAGAATGGTTGGGAACGCGGGTGCTGGGGGAGAGCAATCCGCCGGTCTGTTGCACCCTCCGCGACCGGCGGACTGTAGGGTTCTTCTTTGTCGAGGCTGCGTCAATAGGCCCGGCGGCGCGACATCCACAGCACCAGGGTCGCCAGGGCGGCGCCCGACGCTGCGGCGATCACCAGCGACTTGCCGGGCTGCTCGGCGACGTACTTGGTCGTCGCGTCGGCGGCCTCCTGCATCTGGCGGCGGGCGCGGGCGCTGGTCTCGGCGCAGTAGTCGATGCTGCGGGACGCGAGTTCCTGCGCACGGGCGGCCAGGTCGTCGATGACGGGATCCGTCTGGCTGCGCAGGGCGCGCACGCTCTGCTCGGCCTTTTCCAGGGAATTGTTGGCGGCATCGCGCGTGGACTGCACGGCGTCCTGCGCGCTTTGCAGCACGTCGTCGGCCACGTGGCGGGCGCTATCGGCAACTTTTTCGGTGGCGGTCTTGATACTCATGGGAAAAGCTCCTTGGGATGGTGGTGGCTGAATGCAGGCCGAACGCGCGTCAGCCCCGCTTGAGCAGGCCCAGGACAAAGGTCACGACAGCCATGATCACGAAGACGAAGAACAGGATCTTGGCGATGCCCACCGCGCCGGCAGCGATGCCGCCAAAACCGAAGAGCGCGGCGATCAGCGCAATCACCAGAAAAACCACTGCGTAGTGCAACATTTCCTTCTCCTTGTAGGGGCCGGGGTGCCGGCGGTTAGTAGGGCACCTCAATCTCAGCGCCTGGGATCCACTGTAGGCAGGCGGCGGCCCGCTGGATGCCAGTGCCCGGCGCGCCCCCCTGTCGGCGCCGCAGCGCGGCACCTGTAGGACGCGGCCCTACGGGAAAACGATGCCCGCGGCGGCGGCGTCAGGCCTTGGAGGAGGATGCGGGTGCGACGGGCGCCGGCCCTGCGGTGCGCTGCGTCGGCAGCACGGCCGACACCAGCGTGCCGGTGCCGGGGCGCGAGGTGATCGACAGTCGCCCGCCCGCCGATTCCACGCGGTGGCGCATGCCCGAGAGGCCGTGCGAGGTCGGCCGCACCGCGGCAGGGTCGAACCCCTGCCCGTTGTCGCGCACCTGCACCGCGACGTGCGTCGGATAGGCGTGCACCGACACCAGCACCTTGCTGGCCTTGGCGTACTTGCCGATGTTGGTGAGGGCTTCCTGCACCATGCGGTACACGGTGAGCTGCGCGGCGTCCGGCAGCTTGACGGGCTCCAGGCTGGTTTCGACCTCGATGCCGGCACGCTCGGCGTACTCGCGCGTGAGGATCTCGATGGCGGCCGTGAGCCCCAGGTTGGAGAGCGACGAAGGGCGCAGGTCCTCGATGATGCGGCGCTTGAGGGCGATGCCGCTGTTGAGGGTTTCCGTCAGGTGCTGCAGGCGCTCGGCCACGTCGGGCACGGATGCGTCGATCTTGGACTTGAGCCGCGCCACGTCGAGCTTGGCCGCCGTGAGCAGCGCACCCAGCTCGTCGTGCAGTTCGCGCGCCAGGTGGCCACGCTCCTCTTCCCGCACCTGCTGCAGGTGGTTGGCAAGCTCGGACAGGGTGGCGGTGCGGGTCTTGACCAGGCTTTCCAGCCGGTCCCGCTCGCTCTCCAGCAGGGACTGCTCGCGCTGGTTGGCCACCAGCAGCGCCTGCGTCTGGCGCAGGTACATGTAGAACGCCAGCAGGCCGATGACGGTGACCGTGGCGATGCCGATGCGCGAGAGCATGAGCGACTGCTCGATCTGCTCCTGCCCCTGCTGGACGTGCTCGTCGGCGCGGTCGATCAGCTTCTGCGCGTGCAGGCGGATCGCCTCCATGTGCTCCTTGCCCATGTCCGTGTGCAGGATGAATTTCCAGGCGTCCTCGTTGCCCTGCCGGCGCAGCCGCAGGCTCAGCTGCATCTCGGCCAGCTTGCGCGATACCTGGTGCGATAGCAGGCTGAATTCCTGCATGTCGGCAGGGGTGTCTATGAACAGCTGGCGCAGCCCGTCGAGGTTGGCCTGCACGGTGGCCACGGCCTTGTCGTAGGGCTCCAGGTAGGTCTCGTTGCCGGTGAGCAGGTAGCCGCGCTGCCCCGTCTCGGCATCGAGCATGCTCTGCATGAGCGTGTTCACGGCCTTGCGGGTATCCTGGCCGTGCTTCATCTGCTCCACCGCATCCTGCGAGCGCATGTGCCCCGTCTCGTTGATGCCCACCAGCACCATGGCGGCGAGCAGGGCCATCGGCAGGCTCAGGGCCATCCGGCGAACTTTGGGCAACCAGTGGCGGGTGTTTTCTTTGAGGCTCATACGCGTTATTCTGGATAATGCTTGATGGCCCGGGCACCGAACTGCCACCATGCAGCGATGCACCGGGAACCCGTGCAACCAACCAGCGTCATGGGCGGCATCACCGCCCTGTGAAAGAAAGATCGATGATCAAGATTGGCATTGTGGATGACCACGCGATTGTTCGCTCCGGCCTCAGGCAGTTCCTGTCGGAGCATGTTGACCTGCGGGTGGAGGGCGAGGCCGCCAACGGCCGCGAAGCCATCGATCTCGTGCGCAACAAGGAAATCGACGTCTTGCTGATGGACCTGTCCATGCCCGGCCAGAGCGGGCTGGATGCCCTGGCCATGCTGCGCGCGAAGGCGCCCGACATGGGCATCCTGATCCTCTCCGGCTACCCCGAGGAGCACTATGCGATCAACCTGATCCGCCAGGGCGCGAGCGGCTACCTGAACAAGGAGTGCGAGCCCTCCGAAATCGTGGAAGCCATCCGCACCATCGCGCTGGGCCGCCGCTACCTCACGCCCGCCGTGGCCGAACTGCTGGCGCAGCAGCTCAACCGCAAGGACGACGCGCCGCCCCATGAACAGCTGTCGGAACGCGAGTTCCAGGTGTTCCTCAAGCTGGCCAAGGGCGAGACGGCCGGCGACATCGCCAAGGCGCTGTCGCTCAGCGTCAAGACGGTGAGCACCTACCGCACGCGCCTGATGGAGAAGATGAGCCTGTCGTCCAACAGCGACCTGACCTACTACGCGCTCAAGAACCGCTTGATTGATTGAACACCCCCCTGAGGCCCTTCGGGCCTTCCCCCCGCTCTCGCATCGCTGCGCGATGCGGGCAGGGGGACGACGCCGGCGGCCTGGCAAAGCCAGTTCCGCGGCGCCTGCAGGCATGCGAAGCGCCAGTTTCAACCGGTGTGGGTCAGAGAGAAGGGCCGGATGCTGACATAGCCGCGCCCGCATCCATGCTTGCCGGACTGGCACTGTGCTGAATGCAGTAATCCACCAGCGCATCGATTTCATTGGACTTGTCGAACACCGCGTCCACGCCAAGCTGCGCGCAACGCATGCGCACGTCCGGCGTCGCGTAGTTGCTGAGCACCACCATCTTCTGGCCGGGCCGGCGCGTGCGGCAGGCCGCCAGCACGCCGAGGCCGCTGCCCTGGCGCAGGAAGAGATCGACGATGGCCAGGTCCCACTGGTCGCTGTGGGTGGACAGCCACTGCTTGCCTTCGTCCTCCGCATCCGCCACTCCCACGGCCTCCACGGACGCCAGCTCTTCCAGCGTACCGATCAGGTTCTCGCGGATGGTGGCGTTGTCTTCAACGATGTAGGTGCGGAGTTTCACAGGAGGATCCGGTTTTTTCTCGATCCATGCAGGGATGCGCTGATCATGAAGCGAATTTATCTGCTCGGGTCACCGGATTTTGCCAGCCGCCACGCGCGCGGAATGTAGGTGTATTCCTACCGCGCCGCACAGATTGCGCACCCGGGAGACCGGCCCACGTGCATCGTGCTCCACTCCATGGTCCGGCCGTCGAGCATCAGCAGGCGCCCCGCGAGCGAGGTGCCCACCCCCGCCAGCAGCTTGAGCGCCTCGGCCGCCTGCATGGCCCCCACCACGCCCACCAGCGGCGCGAACACGCCCATCATGGAGCACTGCACCTCCTCGAAGACGGCCTGGGGCGGGAAGATGCAGGCATAGCACGGCGATTTCGCATCGCGCGGGTCCACCACGGTGATCTGCGCATCGAAACGGATCGCGGCCCCGGCGACCAGGGGCTTGCCATGGCGCATGCAGGCGGCGTTGACGGCATGGCGCGTGGCGTAGTTGTCGCTGCAGTCGAGCACCACCGTGGCATCGCGCACCAGCCCATCCAGCAGTTCGCCTTCGGCGCGGGCCTGCACCGCCGCCACCCGCGCGTCCGGGTTGATGGCCGCCATGGCCGCCGCGGCCGATGCCACCTTGGGCTGCCCGATGCGGGCCGTGGTGTGGGCGATCTGGCGCTGCAGGTTGGTGAGGTCCACCACGTCGTCGTCCACCAGCGTGATGCGCCCCACGCCGGCGGATGCCAGGTACAGCGCCGCGGGCGAGCCCAGGCCGCCGGCGCCAATGATGAGGGCGTGCGCGGCCAGCAGGCGCTCCTGCCCTTCGATGCCCATCTCATCAAGCAGGATATGGCGGGAATACCGCAAAAGCTGGTCGTCGGTCATGGTGAAGAAAAGGGTTTCCGAAAAAGACGAAAGGCCGGATTCCCGCTGGAATCCGGCCTTGATCAGGGCTCAGGAGCGAAAGCTCAATTTTCTTTCTTTTCTTCCTTGCGCTCCGTCAGCGTCTTGCTCACCAGCACGGCGCGACCCTTGAGCTGGTTCAGCGCCTGCGCCAGCTGGAAGTCCTTGTCCGAGCCGAACTCCGGTATCTTGCGGTCGGCCGCCGGCTTCTTGGCCTCTTCCTCCATGCGCTTGAGGGCTTCCTCGCGGGCCTTTTCACGGGCCTCGTCCTTCTTCTCCTCGCCCTGGCCGCTGTTCAGGTGCTTGTCGAGGTCCGCCTCGCGCATGCGCAGGGCGGCGAAGGGACTGCCCTCTTCCGAGTCGTCGATCATCACGTCGGGCACGATGCCCTTGGCCTGGATGGACTTGCCGCTGGGCGTGTAGTAGCGCGCCGTGGTCAGCTTGATGCCGGTGTCGGGCCCCAAGGGGCGCACGGTCTGCACCGAGCCCTTGCCGAAGGTCTGGCTGCCCATGATGGTGGCGCGCTTGTGGTCCTGCAGCGCGCCGGCCACGATCTCGCTGGCCGAGGCGGAGCCCTCGTTCACCAGCACCACGAGCGGAACCGACTTGACCGCCGCGGGCAGGCGGCGCAACGGATCGCCGCCGCCGCGGCGCTGGTAGTAGTCGGGCGAGGCCTTGTAAGTGGCCTTGCTGTCCGCCAGCTGGCCGTTGGTCGAGACCACCGTGACGTTCTCCGGCAGGAAGGCGGCGGAGATGGCCACCGCGGCATCGAGCAGGCCGCCCGGGTCGTTGCGCAGGTCGAGCACCAGGCCCTTCAGGTTGGGTTCCTGCTTGTAGACCTCTTCCACCTTGCGCACGAAGTCGTCCACCGTGCGTTCCTGGAACTGCGACAGACGGATCCAGGCGTAGCCGGGCTCCACCACCTTGCCCTTGACGGACTGGGTCTTGATTTCCTCGCGCGTGATGGTCACGGGGAAGGTGCGGCTCTCGTCCTTGCGGAAAATGGTGAGCGTGACCTTGGTGTTGGGTTCGCCGCGCATGCGCTTGACGGCGTCGTTAAGCGACAGGCCCTTGACGGCCGTTTCGTCGATCTTGGTGATCAGGTCGTTGGTCTTGAGGCCGGCGCGGAACGCGGGCGAGCCCTCGATGGGCGAGACGACCTTGATCAGGCCGTCTTCCTGGGTGATCTCGATGCCCACGCCGACGAAGCGGCCCGAGGTGCCTTCGCGGAATTCCTTGAAGGACTTCTTGTCGAAATACTGCGAGTGCGGGTCCAGGCTGGACACCATGCCCGAGATGGCGTCGGTGATGAGCTTCTTGTCATCCACCGGCTCCACATAGTCGGTCTTGACGAGGCCGAACACCGCCGACAGTTGCTGGATTTCCTCCAGCGGCAGCGGCGTCATGGCGCCGCGCGCCACCGTTTGCAGCGATACCGTGGTGAGCGCACCCGCCACCACGCCTACCGACACCCATCCCGCAATTTTGAGTTTGTGGCCCATACGCTACCTTTTACCGCCTCGAATCAATATACACCTTGGAAGGACCCAACCCTCTGCAGTTCCGCATGGGCACTCAATTTGGCAGGGGGAGTGGCAGGTTTTCCCCGTCTTTACGCGCTCTTTACGCCTTGCCCTGCGACGCCACGGCGGCCGCGGCCCTGGCGGCGGCCTCCGCGTCACCGAGATAGTAGTGACGGATGGGCTTGAGGTCCGCATCCAGCTCGTATACCAGCGGAATTCCGTTGGGAATGTTCAGGCCCACGATCTCCGCATCGGAGATGCCGTCCAGGTACTTCACCAGCGCGCGGATGGAGTTGCCGTGGGCGGCCACGACCACGCGCTTGCCGGAGCGGATCGCGGGCGCCATGGCGTCGTTCCAGAACGGCAGCACGCGGGCCACGGTGTCCTTGAGGCATTCGGTCAGCGGCACGCTGTCTTCGGCCAGGCCGGCGTAGCGGCGGTCGCTGCGCTCGCTGCGGGGGTCGGCGGCCTCCAGCGCGGGCGGGGGCGTGTCGTAGCTGCGGCGCCAGACCAGCACCTGCTCGTCGCCGTACTGCTTGGCCATGTCGGCCTTGTTCAGGCCCTGCAGCGCGCCGTAGTGGCGCTCGTTCAGGCGCCAGTCCTTGACCACGGGCAGCCAGGTGCTGTCCATCTCGTCGAGCGTGTACCACAGGGTGCGGATGGCGCGCTTGAGCACGCTGGTGAACGCCAGGTCGAACTCGTAGCCCTCGGCCTTGAGCAGCTTGCCGGCCGACATGGCCTGGGACACGCCGGTGGGCGTCAGATCGACGTCGGTCCAGCCGGTGAAGCGGTTTTCAAGGTTCCAGGTGGATTCGCCGTGGCGGATCAGGACGAGCTTGTACATGGTTTCCCTAGTGGAGTCAGGCCAAAACCCGCCATTCTAGAATTGCATGGTTCGCCAACCCAAGGAATCTTCGTGAAATTCATCATCGACAACTGGTATCTGATCTTCGTGGCCCTGGCTTCGGGCGGCATGCTGCTGTGGCCGGTCCTCAAGAACGCCAGTGGCGGCACGCTCAACCCCGCCGGGGCCGTGCAGCTCATCAACCGCGAAAAGGCCGTCGTCATCGACGTGTGCGAAGCCGAGGAATTCGCCGCCGGCCACGTGGGCGGCGCCAAGAACGTGCCGCTGGGCCAACTGGAAGAGCGCCTGCCCGCCGTCGTCAAGAACAAGGCGCTGCCCGTGGTGCTGGTCTGCGCCAGCGGCGCCCGCTCCAACCGCGCCGTGGCGATCGCCAAGAAACTGGGCTACGAGAACGCCCAGTCCCTGGCCGGCGGCCTCAAGGCCTGGCGCGAAGCCAGCCTGCCGGTGGAAAAAGCCTGAAACGGCCCCATCTGCACAGCCAAGCCCTTTTTTTCTGACACCGTTTGCCCAGAAAGGATCGCCGCCATGCAACCCGTGAAGATGTACACCACCGCCGTCTGCCCCTACTGCATCCGGGCCAAGCAGATCCTCAAGTCCAAGGGCGTGGAGCAGATCGAGGAGATCCGCGTCGACACCGACCCCGCGGCCCGCACTCACATGATGGAGATCACCGGCCGCCGCACGGTGCCGCAGATCTTCATCGGCGCCACCCACGTGGGCGGCCACGACGACCTGGTGGCCCTGGACGGCCGGGGCGAGCTCATGCCCCTGCTGGGCGCTGCATAATGCTGCCCCATGTGCCCGCTGCGGGAGCTGATCCCCGGCGGGTTTTGTTTTGCTAGAAATTCTTCGTAAGAGACTTCACCACCATGGCCGACCAAGAAAACCCCGTGTTCCAGATCCAGCGCGTCTACCTCAAGGACCTGTCGCTGGAGCAGCCCAACTCCCCCGGCATCCTGCTGGAGCAGGAGCAGCCCAGCGTGGACATCCAGCTCGGCGTGGAAGCCACGCCCGTGGCCGAAGGCATCTTCGAAGTGGCCGTGACGGCCACCGTGCAGACCAAGATCAAGGACAAGACCGTGTTCCTGGTCGAGGCCAAGCAGGCCGGCATCTTCGAGATCCGCAACATCCCCGAAGACCAGATGGGCCCCATCATGGGCATCGCCTGCCCGCAGATCGTGTACCCCTACCTGCGCGGCAACGTGGCCGACCTGATCAACCGCGCCGGCTTCCCGCCCGTGCACCTGGCCGAAATCAACTTCCAGGCCATGTTCGAGCAGCAGCAGGCCCAGGCCGCCGGCGAAGCTTCGCCCATCATCACGCAGTGATCTGAAAATGGGGGCCTTTTCGGCCTCCAGCGCTTACCACACAAGCGCAAGCAGCTATGAAAATCATAGTTCTCGGTGCCGGTGCCTGGGGTTCGGCGGTCGCCATGAGCGCGGCCCAGCATCCCGCCGGCCATGCCGTCACGCTGTGGGCGCGCGACGCCGCCCAGGCGGCCGGCATGCGCGCAGCGCGGCAGAACGCGCGCTACCTGCCGGGCATCGACTTCCCCCCGTCCCTCACCGTAGCCGATGGCAGCTTCGCGCCCTTGCTGCCCGGCGCCGATCTCGTCATCGTGGCCACGCCCATGGCGGCGCTGCGCGGAATGTTGCAGGCGCTTGCCGGCTGCACCGCGCCCGTGGCTTGGCTGTGCAAGGGATTCGAGGCCGCGCCTGAATCTTCAGGGTCTTTTGGGCTGCTGGCGCACGAGGTACAAGCGCTGGCAGCTCCTGATTTAATAGCAGGCGTCTTCAGCGGCCCCAGCTTCGCGCAGGAAGTGGCTCTGGGCCAGCCCACGGCCCTGGTGGCCGCCAGCCCCCATGCCGCCGTGCGGGACGGGCTGGTAGCGGCATTCCACAGCCCCAGCGTTCGCGTGTATGCCAACGAGGACATCGTGGGCGTGGAAGTGGGCGGCGCCGTGAAGAACGTGCTGGCCATCGCTACGGGCCTGTGCGACGGCCTGGCGCTGGGCCTGAATGCCCGCGCCGCCCTCATCACACGGGGGCTGGCCGAAATGACGCGGCTCGGGCTGGCGCTGGGTGCGCGGCCCGACACCTTCATGGGCCTGTCGGGCCTGGGCGATCTGGTGCTGACGGCCACGGGCGACCTCTCGCGCAACCGCCGCGTGGGCATGCTGCTGGCCCAGGGCCGGAGCCTGCCGCAGGCGGTGGAATCCTTGGGGCACGTGGCCGAGGGCGTCTACAGCGCGCGCACCGTGGCGCAGCGCGCGGCCCGGCTGGAGGTGGACATGCCCATCACCCGGGCCGTGGTGGCCTTGCTGGACGGCCACCTGCGCCCCGCCGACGCCGTGGCCCTGCTGATGGGCCGGGGCCCGGCGCAAGAGATAGTCTGAACGGCTGCCGAACCGGCAGCGGTGCCCGTCAAAGAGCAGGCAGGTTGGGCACCTTGACCAGCAGGCGGGCATTGAGGTAGCGCTCAACCTCGGATTCGTTCTTGAGGCTGGTGTCGAGGAATTCGAGTACGAACACCAGGCCCAGCCCACCCACGATGCCGCCCAGCAGCACACCCACAAGCACCATCCAGAGCTTGGGGCTCACCGGCTTCTTGCTCACCTCGGCCATGTTGATGACCGAGACGTTGCCAATCTTGGCCGATGCCTGGTCGGCCTGGAAGCGGGTTTCCTCCGCCTTCTCCATATAGAGCTGACGGGTGTCGCGCAGCACCGTTTGCTGCTGCATGGCGCGCTTGTATTCAGCCTCCTTGGCGTTGATGGTGTTGAGCTGCTCCTGCAGTTCGCGCTCCACGCGCCCCCAGCTTTGCAACGACTGGCGCATCCCTTCGCGCGCAGCCTCTGCCTTGAGCAGATCGTCCTGAATGCGTGTGGCCAGGGGGTTGGGGCCCTGCTCCGTCGAGGCGTATTTCTGGTTTTGCTGCTGCGCCAGCATCTCACTGACCACCTTGATCTCTTCCCGGAGTGCGCGCAAACGCGGGTCGTCTCCTGAAAAACGGCTGACGATGTCGGCTTCGCGCCGCTTGAGGTCCGTCAACTGCTTGCTGATTTCGCTGATGGCAAAGTTGTTCGTCGACTCCGCACCGACCAGCCGCACCGTCGCGGGCACGCCTGCGGACTGGGCCTTGAGCGCAGCAATGCGGCTGTCCGATTCGGCCAAGGCAACGCGCAACTGGTTGATCTGGCTGCGCGCGTCCTCCAGCTTGTCGAGCTTGGAGCCACGCTGGCGATCCACATCCACCACGTGGCCTTCGTTGCGCAGCCGGTCCACCAAGGCTTCCGTTTCACCCAGTTGCGCCTCGAGCTGCTTGAGCTGCTGCACGAAGAAACCTGACTGCTCGCGCTGGTAGATGCGCACACGTTCGCGCAGATAGCGCGTCACCAGGGCGTTCACGCCCAGCGTGGCAGCCTCGGGCGACTTGCTGCGCAGGGACACTTCGATGACATTCGAGCTTTTGACGGCAGCGGCAGTCAGATCGCGCTGAAAGCGGTCCACGGCCTGGTCTTCCAGCCCCCGGTCAGACGACAAGGGAAAGAAGAAATCCTCCATCGAACGATACAGGTGCGTCGCCATCTGCATCACGCCTTTGGGCGTGTACCAGGGGTGCTGGGCATCGATGCCGGGAAAGAGAATCTGTGGCGTGAGTTCGTTCACAACCTCATGCGCGAGCTTGGCGCTGGTGAGGATGCCGGTTTCCGAGCGCAACTGCTCTTCGCGCACCACCGACATGATCGGGGTACGGAACTGGCTGGTCGGCAGGACGGGCATGAAGATATCCTCCTGGCCGATGCGCACCAGCAGCCGTGCCGTGGCCTCGTAGGTGGGGGCGATGAGCTTCAGGCCCGCGTAGCCTCCCACGACCGAAGCAAGGAAGAACAGTATCAGCACCCACTTGCGCTTGAAGATCGTGTTGAGTATGTCTCGTAGCGTCATAGAACCACCTGCTGCTGCCATCAACGAACAAAAGCCCTGAAAGCCCTGGCGGCATCGCGCTCGCCACCATCAGGCCGGACCAGACCGAAATTGCCAAACCCGTCGGGCGACGGATAGTCCTCCAGAGAGAACCAATACACGCGCTGCACATTGGCAGGCAAGGCCCGCGCACCGCTCCCATAGGGGGTGGATGTGAGCCGCCGCTCAATGAATTCCAGGGTCTTGCGCAGGCGCTCGGCCTGCCCCGCCTCGGTAACGCCCAGCTTGTGACGCGCGATGAAGTACCCCATCTCCGTGATCCAGATGGGCTTGCCTGGAGCGCCGCGCAGCGTCATGAAAAGCTGCAGGTTGAACACCTTGCCAAGGAAACCTGGGTCCTTGAGACTGCCCACGAAACCCATGCGCGCAGCACTGGAGTCGTCCGCATCCATGTCGTCCGGTTCGCGAATGCCGTCCCTGCCATCAAACAAGTAGGGGTGGACGGCCAGAATGTCGAAAGTGTCGCCATGGCGCGGATTGGCGCCCCAGAGCTGCCACATGAAACCGACATCTGCCTTGGACAAGCCTGCATGCACCAGCTTGACCTTTGAACGCACCGGCGCCAGCGTGCGCTGCACGGCCTGCATCAGGCGCGTGAACGCTGCAGGGTCTGGCCGCGGGCCCCAGAACTGACGGATGTTGGGCTCGTTCCATACCTGCCAGTGCACGATGGGCGTGAATGGGAAAGGGGCGTTGCCCTGGGGGCCGTATCGCTGGACCGACGCAAGCAGAAAGCGTGCATAGTCTTCGTATGCATCGCTGGCAGGCGCCATCTGGTAAACGTCCTTGGGTTTGCTGCCGGGTACCAGTGCCCAGTCGGGTGCATAGTGCACGATGGGAAGCAGTTCCACCCCTTCTTTCTGAGCGATTTGAACCATCACGTCGAGCCGGGACCAGTCATAGCTGCCCTTGCGCGGCTCCACCACGCGCCATTCCCAGTCGGTACGCACCTGCGTGACGCCGAGCGATCGAGCCAGTTTGAAGCGCTTGGACAAGGCCTGCGCATCGCCAGGCGGCCACAGCACGTTCACACCGTACCCCATCGCCGCCTGTGCGGGTGCCGCGCCCAGCCACAGCCCGACGCACACGATGCAGGCTTGCAGAAACAAAGAGAACGCGCGCATTGCAATGCTTCAGTTGCTGTTGCTATTGCGGTTGCGGACATAGTCATGGCTGAAGCCAAGCTGTATGCCTCGGAAGAGAACGAGATCGACGATGTACTGCTGGACCCACCGGTTGGCGTTGGCAATCGGCGTGCGAGGGACATAGACGATGTCGGAAGGCTGCAGTGCAACCCGCGAATCGACCTTGCTTTCGGAAAGAGCGCTTTCGCTCAGGTCCAGGTGGTAGGTGATGGGACGGCCGTCCTCGCCTTTGCGCACCAACAGCACGGAATCGAGCCGTGCCGTGGGCAGGCTTCCGCCAGCGGCATAGAGAGCTTGCAGCACAGAGACGCCGCCATCGAGGTTCAGCGTTTGCGGCACGCTGACCTCTCCGCCAACATAGGCACGATGCCCCTGGAACGACCGCACGATCACGGAGAGGTTGGGTTTGTCGAGCGACTTGGCATAGCGTGCGGTCAGGTCCTCGTCCAACTGCAGCGGCGTCAGACCCGCTGCCCGCACGTCGTCCACCAGTTGCAGCGAGATGAAACCGTCTGGCCGGACCTTGACGGCCTCATTGAGTTCAGGGACATAGAAGAACTTGATCTGCAAGTCGTCGCCAGGGCGAATGATGTAGCTCGATTCGCTGGCATAGGTACCGGTGCCCACGAGGGGAAGCGTGTTGCCGGAGGGAAGCTTGTCCACCTGGATGGAACTACAACCGGCAAACACCGCGCAGGCTGCCACCATGCCGCAGGCAAGGGTTCGGCGCAATTCGGGAAGGAACCACATGATCTACTCCTGGTGTTCTGAAATGGCTCAAAGCAGGCGATACGCCCAATCGGGAATGTGATTGACCGAGCGGTTGAGCACGACACCCATAAGGCGGCCGCCGCTGTGTTCGATTTGTCCGCCCACATGCTGGGCCACCTGCCGGCGCGTGCGCTCGGACTGCGCCACGAGGATGAAGTCAGGCACTTGCTTGGTCATGACGAGGGCTACGGGCGTGACAGTGGGAGGCGGCACATCCCACAGGACCAGCGAGAAGCGTTCCAGCCATTGCAGGAGCTCCTTCATCCGCTGGCTTTCTCCCCCGGCACCGAACAGTTCGAGGCAGGCAGCATGGGACATGCTCATGCGCATCGCTACCTGTCCTTGCGCTGCGGGAGCGGGCGATGCTGCGGGAGCGGGCGGGGCCTGGTGATCGGTCACTTCGACGACCAAGACGGAAGAAAAAGCCATGCCGAGCTCGGCCGCCAGCTGGCGCGTGACAAAGCTGTTCCCCACACCGCGTGCCGCGCCCACGACCATGATCTGCAAGGACGAAGCATCATTCGCCTTGCGCAGCACATGCGTCATCAGGCTTTGCATCGGGATGGTCAGCCGCTGGTCCAGCGGCGCCACGGGTTCAAGGTGTGTTGCGATGGATGGGGTGGTCATGGCTCTTGCTCGGTGGTGTTATCGAAGACCTTCTGCCTGAAAGCAGCTTGCCCATCTCGATGATGGGTTTTTCCAGCAGAACATGGGTGAGTAGACCCACGCCCAGGGTCGCTGCGGCGGCCAGCCCCACGTAGAGGACATTTGCCGTCGGCGTGGATTCCAGATGCGGAAACAGTTTGCCGAAGCTGCCCAGCACAAACGGATGGCTCAGATAGATCGCGTAGGACGCATCACCCATCCATACCAAGGGGTCGCGCCGCGTGGCGAACCGCCCCGCAGCTTTTTGCGCGCGCTCAACATTGAGTAGCGCCAGCAGCAGCATGCTGTATGCACCCCCGAAGGCAAGGACCCGCAAAGGCTGCTCCTGGTTGATACTGCCGGATTCGGCTAGCAACACGCCCGCCAAGAACAGCGCCACGGCGATGCATCCAGGCCCGAACCAATGGTTGCGCGGATGCGCCATCCAGTACCGATAGACCGAAGCGCCCATGGCGAACTGGATCATGTACAACGATGTGAGGTGCAGATCCCATATCTGCGTATCCGTGGCCTGCTGGTACAGCCATCGCACGATGGCCAGGGCCGACAATCCCCAGAGCACGCCAGGCAGCCAATGGGGCCGCAGCAGCCACGCGGTGAGGAAGACGATGGCGTAGAAGACGATTTCATGTTCCACCGTCCAGCCGACGAACAGCAGCGGCAAGCCCGCCTGCGGAAGAATGAACGTGGATTGCAAGACCGTGGACATCGTCTGTGGCCCAGAGCCCATGGTCATCGCTGGATTGTGGAGCCACAGCATGGCCACCATCAGCGTGAAGAGGATGTACATGGGGTAGATCCGGATGAAGCGGCTGACCAACCACTGCCGCGGCCGGAAGGGTGCGCCCAACGTGATGTACGTCATGATGAAGCCGCTGATCACGAAGAACATGTCCGGCCCGGAGTAACCGATGCGCTGCGAGAAGAAACTGTGGCTCTGCACCCAGTGCGGCAGGCGCATCGCCACATCTTCGAGATGGACGACAAGCACCATCAACACAGCGATACCGCGCATGCGCTGCACACACAGCAGCTCGGCCTTGTGGATCGGAGGCCTGGCCATCGCACTGGCGTAAATCTGGCGTAGCTTCTGGAGCATGGGGCTGGTCCGACTACTTGATCGCCAGCAGCATGGGCTGAGCCTCGCCCTGCACCGTCATGATCGATGCACGGCGAAAACCTGCTTGCTTGCACATCTCGATGAGAAACGCTGATTCATACGCCACCGCCGCCTCGGGGTTCTTGATCGACTCCACGCGCGCAGCACCCATGGTGTGCGAGAAGGTATGGCGATCGTTCAGCGTTGGAGGCGGGTAGTCGATGCAGAACGTATACATTGCCATTGCCTTCCCGTCGCCCAGAATGCGGTAGGCCTCGTTTGTGTAATTCCGGAGCTCCTCTTCCAGCAAATGCGTGTAAAGCGAGGTCGAGAAGACGAGATCGACGGCGCCATCGTCCAGCGGTATGCGGAAAAAAGACCTGTCGCTGTCCTGGTTCAGATAGGTCGCGCTCTGGTGCGATGATTTGATGAACGAGAAACGGCCGGCATCGAACTTGTTTCGGCACCATGCGAGCATTTCGTCGTCGATGTCGATGCCGTAGTAGTGTCCAGCAAAGCGCTGGCCCTTGAATTCGTAGTCGCGCAAATGGTGCGCATAGCGCCCGCAACCCACGCCGATGTCCACAATGCGGGAGTCGAGGGTGGCCAGCTTCTGATCGAAGATGAAGTACCAGAAATTGCGTGCGGCATTGAGATAGACCATCTGGTTGTGGAACAGGCGGCGCCCGGCCCCGATGCGCACCCGCATGTAGTTTGGCGGAAGCCCCCTGAATTCGCTGAAGAACAAGGGGGGCAATACATCGCCAGCGGCGAGCACCCCCTTGAACAAGGGGTTGTAGCTCAATGTGGCAAGCGAAGGAACATAGCGCCGGACATAGTGCTGCAATTTCATGTGCACTCCTGGGTGACAACGGAGGATGGAAGGGGGTACGCCACGCGTTGGTAGATCCGTCGCACGGCATCGACATGGGCTGCACGCGTATGCCGCGCTGCTATCAACGCGCGGCTGGCACGGCCACGTTCGATGATGAGGTCCGGGTCGCGCATGGCACGCTGGAGAGCGACGCTGAGCGCGGGCACCGACACTGTTTCGGCCAGCCAGCCCGTCTGTTGATCGATCACATAGTCCGGAATGCCGCCGACAGGGAATGCCACCACGGGCGTCTCGAACGACATCGCCTCGATGCCGACCAGCGGGCCGGGGTCATCCCACACCGATGGCAGCACAAGCAGATCGGCATGGCGGTAGTGACCGGCCAGCGCCTCCTGGGGCAGCCAACCCACGAACGTGATGCGGTCCTGCAAGCCAAGCTGAATCGCGAGGGCCTGTACGCCTGCCAGTTCGGGACCGGACGTGACGGCTACGAGCCGCCACTGCCCGTGCACGCCGGCAAGGGCCTGCACCAGCACACGCAGTCCCTTGCCCGCGACGGCCTGCCCGCTGAAGAGCATATGGAACGGCCGGTCGACCCCTGCCCGCCCCGCAGGTTTCTCAGGCATGGCAACCAGCCCTTCCGCCTGGGCATGGAATCGGCTGAAGTACGGCACCATGTTCAGGCGTTGATCCGCAAAGCCGTTTTTCAGCAACACGCGGCGCATGTGCTCACTACCCACGATGGATGCGGAAAAGGACTGGTATATCCCACGCTCATTGAGCTTGGCCGGCAGGTCGGCAAGACTGACAAGGCGACCATCTGCCACCGGCGGACCAATGAGGCAGCCAAAGAAAGCGCAGGAGAGCCCCAGGGCGCGCTGGCAACGGTCGCCAGGGAAGCGCCTTCGGCCTCGGCGCAGGCATATGGAAGTGTAGTCGTGGTAGGAGCGGACCGTCGGGATGCCTGCGGCCAGCAGCGTCTGCAGCGCATGGGGCTCGCTGCACAGGTGCACGTGCACGATGTCAGGCTGCCAGTTCCGCAGCAGCACGGCGAGCGGGTCCGAGGCTTCGGACCGCGGGCGTGCGGCGAGCAACTCGACATCTGCCACGTCGAGATGCCCAGGCACCTCTGCTCCCAGGTGGGCGAGCGCCACGGTATCGCCCGCGTGGCGCAGCGCCCGCGCCAGATCGAGCACGTAGTTGGGCAGGCCGCCTACCGACAAGGCCTCGACGAGCAGCAGCACCCTCATGCCGTTTCCTTGCGCACTGCCGACATGGCGGCGGAGATACCAGGTGCTGGGGCCTGCTGGTGTGATAGGCCCAGCGTCAGCACCGTGACGAGCAGCATGTGCATGTTCTGCAGCAAGAGCATGTCCACCATCGCGAATACGACATATGCACCCAGCGCGCCGAGTGCGGCCAGTGTGAACACCTGCGACGCGGAGTCCTTCGCTTTCCATAGCCGGACCAGATGCCGGCCCACCATGCCAAGAAAAAACAGATAGGCGGCCAGCCCGATCAGGCCCGTGCCCGCCAAGATCTCAAGGAAGGTATTGTGGGCATGCACGGACGAATAGCCCAGTTCCACGTGGAGCTGGACACCGCGCGCAAAGAATTCGTCGCGGAAATTGCCCAGGCCGACGCCCAGCAGCGGATGGGCTTGCACCACATCCAGCACCACGCCCCAGATGATCAAGCGATCAAGCACCGCTTCGGGACGCCCTGGAACCAGGCCCGCTACGGTGCCATCCCACTGGGGCACCAGCGCCAATGCCAGCGTGAGCGCAAATGCGACCGCAACAACCAGGGCAACGGCAATGCGGGTCCATTGCGGGCGCATGGCCAGCGTCAACACCAGCACGAGGACTGCCGCACCCAGCAACCCGCCGCGCGACTGCGTGGCCGCCAACCCTGCCGTGCAGACAACGGCACTGACAAGCGCCAGCAGGCGCATACCCTGGGAAGGTGGGCGCAGAACATGCGCAAGAACCACGCTCATGCTCATGACCAGGTACATGGCCAGGCCCTGTGCGCCCCCGAAGGTGCTGCCCGCACGCCCCGATATGTCGAAGGTGTGGCGTATCTGCTCAAGGCTGCCTTCCGGCAGCGGTACATCGATGCCCATCATGTGGGTAAGCGATTGCCCATTGAGCGCGACCTCAACCAGGCCATCCACCGCAAAGAAGCATGGAATGACCAGCAGCATGACGCTGGCGAAATGCCAGTAGCGCCGCGTGGGCCGGAACACCAGCACCAGCACAGGAAGCACCACGAACCACTCGATGATGCGCAGCCCCTGCTTGGCACTCGCCATCGCGCTCATGGACACTGTCTGGGACAACGCGACTGCTAGCAAAAAGGGAGAAATGGCCTTGACGATGGTGGGAACCGTGAGCGTCCTCAAGGACGGAGTGTCTTGCCGCAACAGGATCAGCGGCCACAGCACGCACCAAAAGACAAGCAATGCATCGGAAGCGTTCACAGGAATGCCAGCGACCGTCTTCTGCACGGGAATGGCCAAGCTGGCGGTGAAACAAAACCAGACCCACTGCGGCCTGCGCACGAGCACTACAGCACCACCGAGAGCGAAAGACAGGGCCAAACCGATCATTGGCCAGGCCACGGTCAGCAGGGCGATGCCGAATCCGAGCACCACGGCGATCAACAGCGTGGCCGTGCCCTGCGCGGCAGCAGGCGCCAGTCCGGCGCGATGGCGCTCAAGTTCAACGGCTTGCATGGGGTGGCCGCTCCAGCGCGAAGGGATTAAGTGCCAGGATCTGGGCATTGGCGTACAACATGCGGCGTCCCGATGCGCGGCGTGCAGGACTCAGCAAGGCCAGCGCCGGCCGGATGCTGGCGGCCAGCATGGCAAGGTCCGTCATCAGCTTGAGGGCCCACAATTCCCAGCGGGGACGGTGCTTGCGGTAGAGCCGGTACCTGCTGCGGCGCAGTTCCAGCCGCATGCGCACTGCGGTATCGCTCCATTCCCGGCCTGATCTCTGCCCGCTGGGTGCTCGGTCCGACGACTTGCCACCATGGTGCAACACCTTGCTGGTCGGCACGAGCCAGAGCTTCCAGCCTGCATGGCGCGCACGCACGCACCAGTCGACATCCTCGTCGTACATGAAGAAACCGTCGTCCAATAGTCCCACGGTGTGCAGAAGCTCGCCCCGAATCATCATGCACGCACCATGCAACCGCTCCAACTCCACCGCCCGGGTCTGCCCGATGGCCGGGAATTGCGGGCCTTGCACCGCGCGTCGGACCATTTCCAGCAACGTGGGAAAGCGATGGGGAAAGTCCTGCTCCGCGCCGTCCGATGCATTGACGATTCGGGCGCTCACGGCTCCCACGCCATGGTGGTCTCGCAACGCGGAGAGCAACGTATCGAGCGTCCCGTCGAGCACCAGTGCATCGCTGTTGAGCAGCAGCGCCCATTCACTGCTGCATTCACGCAGCACAAGATTGTTTCCACCGGCAAAGCCCAGGTTGGCACCAGCGTCCAGGAGCCGGATATCCGGATGCGCCTGGGCAATCTGCTGCAGACTGCCGTCGCCGGAGGCGTTGTCCACCACGGCAATGTCGAGCTCCACGCCGGTGGGAGGGAAGCGCTTGAGCGAAGCCACGCATTCGGCCACCAGGGCGGGCGTGCGGTAGTTGACGATGGACACCGTGAGCCGCTCCATGCCATCACCCTCCTGCAACTGCGTGCGCGCGCGCTTCACACAAGTGCTGTCCGACAGCGTGGCAGGCTGCGCGGAGCTGTTCCAGCGTCAGTGTCTTGGTGTCGAAGGCTGCCCGCGTGCGCGCCATGTCCAACCAGAATGCGTCAAACTCACGCACATTGGTCACCAGCAGTTCACCGCTGCCAAAGCCTTCGAGGATCCACTGCGAGATCTTCCCCACAGGTACGCCAAAGCCCGCGCCCAGATGGAAGATCCCACCATGCAGCTGGCGCATTGCGCCGGCCAACTGATCGGCACAGTGTTCCACGGGGAGGAAGTCGCGTTCGACGAACGGACTGATGTCAAGGACGATGCGCCCTTGCCCGCGCAGGCTGCGCAGCGCCTGAGCGAAGAAATTCCGCCGCCCAGGCAGATCCTCGTGGCCAAAAATGTTGCTCAACCGGAAGATGGTCAGCCGCTCGCCCAGCATCTCGGCAAGGGCTGTCTCGGTTTGCCACTTGGCCTTTGCATAAGGACTGCGAGGCGCGGCAGGCAGGTGCTCATGCAGCCGCCCGTCGGCAGGCGCCGTCCCATAGACGGTGCGCGAACTCAACATGACGTAGCGCAGATGCGCTTGCGGCAAGACGGAACGGGCGAGCCGCAGATCGATGTCCAGGCTGGGCTGATATTCCGCATCCTTGAGGCGGTCATCAAATGCGCAGTTGAGCACCACGTCGCTGTCGCGCGCCCAAGCAGTATCTGCCAACGCCTCGGCATGGCCCAGATAACGCCAATCCGTGGCCGCCGCGCAGCGGCGCAGCGCCTGTGCGATGAAGCTTCCCGAACCAACGACAGTGACTTTCATTGCGTCGTCCAGAACAATCGATGCATGCCGAACCTGCCGCGCACGGGAGATGGCAGCCAACGGTAGCGCTTACCGAGCGAAAACCCGCCGAACTTGGCGAACACCCGACCCAGCACCGCCAGCTTCTGCATCGGGGAACGGGCGGCAGCCCATTCCGCCCGCGCATAGCGCTGCCCCTCGCCAGCCGTGGCTCGGTGCAGGCGCCGCAACTCGGGGTCCATCACCATCAGCGCACCGATGTCAAAGTAGCGCTGGAATTCCTGGCGCAGACTGTATGCATGACTGTGGATCACCATCGCGCTGGGCTCATAGGCGCGCCGGTAGCCCCGCTGTACGAGCCGCAAGGCGGCAGACAGGTCCTCGCCCAACGGCAGGACCTCGGGAAACCCGCCGATGACCGCCAACGCATCGGTACGGTATGCCGCGAACGAGTTAGAACAAAAAACAGCCTTGATACCCCGGGTGCCCAGGTCTTGCACCGAGGTTTTTTCCGCGGGGCCAGCGGGATAGTTGAACTCGCGCGCAAAGCGCTCGTGCAAACCAGCATCCTCTCTGGGAAGCTGGCGCCCATAAGCCAGCCCGACTGTCGCATCGGCCAGGGGTGCCAGGATGCGCTCCAGCCAATCGGAGCCCACCGGCAAGGCGTCCTGCGTCAAAAAAACGATGAACTCGCTATCGGCGCACAGCCGAACCCCGAGATTGCGCGTTTTACCGTGGCCGAATTCCGCGCGGTCGATCCTGTGCACCGTGTGGCCTGCCGCCTGCGCTAGTTCGGCTGTTGCATCCTCAGAAGATGAGTCAATGAAGAGCACGCGGCACGGAGGCTCGGGTAGCCGACGCAGGGCCGCGAGCAAATCGGGCATCCAGCGCGCCGCGTTCAGCGTGAGAACAACCACACTGGCGCGAGCGCAAAGTGGCGAGGCCTCAGAAAGCATTGTGCCCCCGGAACCCGCCCAGGGCGGTCTTCAGAATGATCCAGAGATCCAGCTCAAAAGACCAGTTCTGGATGTATTGGATATCGTGCGCGAAGCGCTCAGTGAGGTGCTCCTCCGTGAAAGTGTTCCCCCGATGGCCGTTGACTTGTGCCCAGCCGGTAATGCCTGCGGGAACCTTATAACGCTCGATGAATTCGCTGATCACACTTTCGTAGACGCGCTCTCCGGCCTTGACTCCCGGCGGATGGGGACGGGGGCCGACAACGGACATCTGGCCTAACAGGACATTGATGAACTGCGGAACCTCATCGAGGCTGGTGCGGCGCAAAAAATCTCCGATGGGCGTGACACGGGCATCCCCACGCCGGGTCAGCTCGATGCCCTTGCTTGCCTGCGCAGGATCATGGGTCATGCTGCGGAACTTGAAAACGCCAAAGAGCCGATGGCCCATTCCGTAACGCTGCTGCACAAAAAATACAGGTCCTGGCGAGCCAATCTTGATCAGCAGCGCGATGGCCAAGCCCAAGGGCAGGAACATTGCAAGGGCCAGCAGCGAGAAAAAGATATCGAAGAGCCGCTTGACGATCCTGCTACCCAACGGCAGGTTGTCCATGCCCAGCAGCATGAGGCGATGCCGCTCCGCTTGGGGATGCCTGGCCATGCTGCTCTGCAGCACCGCCAGATCGGGGGCCAGGTAAATGCGGCCACACCCACGACGCAACGCAACGGCCAGCGCATGGATGCGCGCACCAGCCATGTTCGGCAAGGCAATGACCACGCCATCTGGCTGCGGCTGCAAATGGTCCAACTGGGCTGTGCTTCCCAGCCAAGGAGCGGGCAGCTCGGACACGAGCGTGCGCGTGCTGCGGTCATCCATGAATCCGACCACCTTGATGTGGGGGGTGGACAGCGCAAGATGCCGGGCTGTCAGAATTCCTTGCTCACATGCACCAATGATGACGACGCTCTGGGTGCGGTCGACACGACCCAACCCATGGCGGATCAGCGCGCGCATGGCCATGACCAGCCATGGCATAGAGGCCAGCAATGCCACGGCATGCGCAAAGGGAAGACGCGGCGCATTGAGCAGCCACGATACGCATGCCACGATGCCGATGCCCAGGCAGACATTCAACACCGCACTGGTCCACTGCAACGCTTTGGCCGCACCAGCGTCGGCGAAACCATGGTAGTGCCGCACGGGCAGGATAAGCATGGTGCATGGCAGCAGCACTGACCAAAGCGCCGTGCCGCCAAAGGCCGGCCCGTGTATCACCGAGTTCAATGCAGGGTCGACGCCGCGAACAGCCAGAAAGGCGGCAACGGCCGTACCGGCACGAAGCAGCAGCAGCTCAAGCTCCTCGAGCGCACTGGCATCCAGCTTTCGGCGCCGCTCCGTCACAGCGGGCGTTGCCGTGTGGAGCGGTGATGCCTCGGCCGGCAAGGGTGGGGAAACCTCGGAATGCATGGGAAGCGCTCACTGCCTATGCGGCGGGATACGCTACGGCGATGGGCCGGATGTGGCGACCTATTTCCCCAAGATCGCCTGGAGGGGTAAATGCGCCTTCTTCGAGCGACCCCTCGCCAACCTGGGCGCCAGCGAGCATGTCGGCATAGCGCGGCAACTGCTCGGCGTACCAGGAGGCGATCTGGGGCATGTCGTCAGCGAGTCGATGCTGCGGCTTCCAACCCATGGCTGACAGCTTCTCCCAGGAGATGGAGTAGCGTGCATCGTTGAACGGGCGATCGGGAACGAACTGGACCACGTCCTCCGCAGCCTTGCCAAACTGCCGGGCGATCATGGACGCCACCTCGAGGTTGGTGTATTCCTCTACCGTGCCGATGTTGTAGGTTTCGCCCATTTGGCCGGACTGACCCAGAAAGACCACCGCGGCCGCGAAATCCACGGCACTCAAGTAATGCCGGCGGTTCATTCCGTTGCCATGCAGGGGCAGGGGCCGGCCCAGCAGCATGTGGCAGACGAAGCGAGGAATGATCTTTTCGGGGTACTGCCGAATACCGTAGAGATTGTTGGCCCGCACGATCAGGACGGGAGTCTGGTAGGACTGGAGATACCCGCTGATGATCATTTCAGCCGCCGCCTTGGACGACGAGTAAGGATTGGTAGGGCGTAGCAGGCTGCTCTCGTCCGCAGATCCAGAAAGTACCTCGCCATACACCTCGTCAGTACTGACGTGAACGATACGGGGAACACGCTCCTGCCGGCAGGCCTCCATCAGGCTGTGGGTGCCGAGGACGTTGGTGCGGGTGAATTCAAGCGAGTTGCCAAAGGAATTGTCAACGTGGCTTTCCGCCGCAGCGTGGATGACAAGCGATGCCCCGCGAACGGCTCTGCGACACCCGTCCAAATGGGCGACATCGCCCACGATCAGTTGAACACGCTGCTGCATCAGGTGATGAGCGATGTTGCGCACATCACCTGCATAGGTCATCTTGTCGTACACGACAACCTGCGCATCCGGGAACTGCTGGCATACCTGGTCAACGATATGCGAGCCTGCGAAGCCCGCCCCCCCTGTAATCACAATCTTGCGCATGCCCGCATCCTCCTGAGCCTATGGCTTCATTGAAATTCTTCCCTGCTCTTCATCCTCGGGCTCAAAACCCCTGCACTACGCCACCTCGTGTGGCATAGCCTGCCCAGAGCCCTTCGCAGTCATAACATGGCGATCCGAAAAAACTATCGACACTCTGCGCATCAATGGTAAAAAATTATCGCGCCGGTGTACAGAGATTTTGTGCCAGGGATGCAAGCGGCTGGCCATGGTCAAATCCAACGCATGAATGGCAAGGGCGGGAAGCATCGTGATGGCTGGTCGAAGGCAATCTCTGGTAGCCGATGGCAGGCTGTATTGGCGCGTGTGCCGGGAGTCCTGTGGGTACTGCTAGGGCAAGCGCTGCAGAGCGCGACCAATTTCCTCACCATCGCGGCGATGGGGCGCTTTGCCGGGGTGGACGAGTTGGGCGTTTTCGCGCTGGCCCTGTCATGCTACTTTTTTGCTGTTTCCGTCGCCGATACCCTCGTCGCCACCCCCTACACCTATCTGCACACCCACGCCGATGCCGAGGCGCACGGCGAGCTGACGATCTCCGGAATGGCCAGCGCAGCGCTTGTCGGCGCCGTGGCCGCTACCCTGCTGACCGTCGTGTGGTGGCTGGACTGGACTGCGCTGGCCAAACTGTGGCCGATGCTGCCCTGCGTGGTAGCGCTGACAGTACTGCGTGAGTTCTTCAAGCGCCATTTGCTGGTCACGCAACGCTATGCAGCGCTTTTCGCCATGGATGCAGTGCTCTGTGCGCTGCAACTCTCAGGCTTGCTGGTGGTGACGCTTTGGGAGCATCTTTCGGCACACAGTGCAATGGCGGTGATGGGTGCGGCCACAGCTTTCTCGCTGCTACCTGCTTTGTCGCGCCAAGCTCTGTCCTATAGTGACGCAGAGCATGCGCTGCGGCACCTTCCGCGATTTCTGCAGAGCTCCGTTCGCTATGGGCGCTGGCTATTCCTGGGCGGAATGTGCCATGTCGGCAGCGTGCAGCTGTATCCCTGGCTTGCGATGGCCAGTGGAGGAACACGCGCAGCCGGCCTCTACGCCGCCTGCGTGAGCATCGTCAATTTGTTGAACCCACTGCTCACGGGGCTCACTAACTATTTTCGGCCTCGGTTCATGATGGCCTTACGGGACATGCCATCCAAGCAAGCATTTAGCACCTACGTGATGCATAGGTCCATCGCATTCGTAGCACCGGCATTGCTCCTCGCCCTCGGACTTTCCACCATGGGAGACGGAATGCTCTCGCTTCTCTATGGCGAACACTTTCGTGGGGGAGGGGCTGCCCTTGCGTGGATGGGCTGGGGGACGCTGGCCGTCGCCATCGCAGCGCCCGTGCAACTGGCTCTGCTGGCAATGCACGCTCCTTCCACCAATTTTGCGTACCACGGCTTCAGCTTGTCATTGCTGCTGGGCTTGGCATGGCTTGGCTGGAACAGCGTGGATGTGACCCGCCTGGGCCAGCTCTACGCCGCAATCAACACATTGGCCGCACTGCTTCTCATCGCCTTATGGCGAGGAAGATTGATTTCGCAGCAATGAGCGGGCCGGAGCCGGAGCCCGGCACCGCACTGATGTGGCTACAGGACCCCGAACAGCATCAGCAACAAAACCACGGACAGGGGGACGCCGAGCAGCCAGAGGATGATGGGCATGGTGATCTCCTTGAAATAAAAGAGTGAAGGGGATAGGTGCCTCCACCTTATCCACGCCCCTGCCCCGCCCATGTGCGCCACCACAGCGCACCCGCGTAGGCCCATGCCCTGCCGGGCCGTCATCATCCCAGGCCCTGCTCCAGCGCCAGCAGTTCCTCCACCGTCTGGCGGCGGCGGATCAGGCGGGCCTGGCCGCCGTCGACCAGCACCTCGGCGATGAGCGGCCGGGTGTTGTAGTTTGAGGACATCGAGGCGCCATAGGCCCCCGTGTCGTGAATCACCAGCAGGTCGCCCACCTGCGCGGCGGGCAGCTCGCGCGGCAGCACCACGCCGCCGTCGCCTTGGGTGAACACGTCGCCCGATTCGCACAGCGGGCCCGCCACCACCGTGGGCCGGTCCGCGCCGCTGCCGCCGTCGCGGCGCAGCACGCTCATGGCGTGGTAGCTACCGTACATGGACGGCCGCATCAGCTCGTTGAAGCCCGCGTCCACCAGCACGAAATGGTTGCTGCCCGCGTCCTTGGCGGCACGCACCTCGGCCAGCAGCACGCCCGATTCCGCCACCAGGAAGCGCCCCGGCTCGATCTCCAGTCCCAGCGGGTGGCCCACGATGGCCTCGGCCTGCTGGCGCGCGGAGTTCCACAGGCCGAAGTAGTGCTGCGTGTCGATGGCCGGATCGCCCGCGCGGTAGGGTATCGACAGGCCGCCGCCGGCCGAAATGGCGTGCAGGTCGTGCCCCGCGGCGTGCGTGGCGCGCACCAGGCCCACCATGGCGCCGCAGACTTCGGACAGGTGGCCGTAGTCCACGCCCGAGCCGATGTGCATGTGCAGGCCCACGAGCTTCAAGCCGTGCTGCGCTATAGCCGCCAGCGCATCGCCCAGGCCGGTGTGCCAGATGCCGTGCTTGCTGTGCTCGCCGCCGGTGTTGGTCTTGTTGCTGTGGCCGTGGCCGAAGCCCGGGTTGATGCGCAGCCACACCGCATGGCCCGGCGAGCGCGCGCCCAGCTGGTGCAGCATGTCGATGGAGCCGGCGTTCACCGGCACGCCGTGCTCCACCACGCAGTCCAGCGTCGCGGCATCGAACAGGTCGGCGGTGAAGACGATCTCCGACGGCTCGCCGCCAGCGCTGTAGCCCGCCGCCAGCGCGCGCAGGATCTCGCCGCGCGAGACGGCGTCCACCTTCACGCCCTGCGCGCGCATCAGCTTCAGGATGTGGATGTTGGAACAGGCCTTCTGCGCGAAGCGCACGGTCTCGAAGTTGGACACCTGCGCGATGCGCTGGCGGATGGTGGCTGCGTCGTACACCCACAGCGGGGTGCCGAACTGGTCGGCCAGGGCCCGGAGCTGGGCGGGAGAAAAGGGGTTGGACATGGCGGGTTCCCAGGAAGCAAGCCGCGATCATGCCAAGGGCCTATCATTCAATCCAATGCTTTTTTAAACGGCACTCATTCACTTTGGATATGGATGACCGCATCACCCACCGCCACATCGAGGTCTTCCGCGCCGTGATGGCCGCCGGCAGCGCCACGGGCGCGGCCGACCTGCTGCACAGCTCGCAGCCCACGGTGAGCCGCGAGCTGGCCCGGCTGGAGTCGCTGCTGGGCTACGCGCTGTTCGAGCGCGCGCAGGGCCGCCTGCGCCCCAACGCCCGCGCGCTGGCGCTGTGGGACGAGGTGCAGCGCTCCTGGCAGGGGCTGGAGCGCGTGGTGGAGCGGGCGATGGCGCTGGGGCGCGACGACGCGGTGCAGCTGTCGGTGCTGTGCCTGCCCGCGCTCGCGCACGCGCTGCTGCCCGGCGCCGCCGCGCGGCTGATGCGCTCGCACCCGCATGCGCGCCTGTCCGTCACGCCGCAGGAATCGCCGCTGCTGGAAGAGTGGATGAGCGCCCAGCGCTTCGACCTGGGCCTGTCGGAGCAGACCGCCGCACCGCCCGGCACGCGCGCCGAGGTGCTGCTCACGCTCGATGAAGTGGCCGTTCTGCCCGCCGGCCATGCGCTGGCCCAGCGCCCCGTGCTGGAGCTGCAGGACTTCGCGGGCCAGCCCTTCGTGAGCCTGTCCGCTGGCGACCCCTACCGCCGCCTCATCGACGCGCGCTTTGCCGAAGCCGGCGTGGCGCGCAGCCTGCGCGTGGAGACCCACAGCGCCGCCGCCGTCTGCGCGATGGTGCAGCAGGGCCTGGGCGTCGCCATCGTGAACCCGCTCACCGCGCTGGCCGAGGCCAGCGAGCGCCTGGTGGTGCGGCGCCTGGCCTTCTCCATCCCGTTCAGCGTGGCGGCGCTGCTGCCGCTGTACCGCCCGCCGCTGCCCGAGGTAGCGCCCATGCTGGAGGCGCTGCGCGAGGAAAGTGCATCCGTGGCGGCACGGCTCAAGCTACCAATTTCATAGCTGCCAGCGCTTGTCTAGCAAGCGCTGGAGGCCGATTTGACTTAAAAAATACTCAAGAAGGCGACAGGCTGCGCACTTTCACCGCCAGGCGCTCCTGCACCGAGGGCGAGACGAACTTGTTCACCTCGCCGCCCAGCACAGCGATCTCGCGCACGAAGGTGCTGCTGATGAACTGGAACTTGTCGCTGGGCGTGAGGAACACCGTCTCCACCTGCGGCATCAGGCTGCGGTTCATGCCCGCGAGCTGGAACTCGTAGTCGAAATCGGTCACGGCGCGCAGGCCGCGCACCATGGCCTTGCCGCCGCGCGCCACCACGAAGTCGCGCAGCAGGCCCGAGAAGCTTTCCACCTGCACCTGCGGGTACATCCTGACCGCCTCGCGCACCATCTCGATGCGCTCCTCCAGCGTGAACAGCGTCTTCTTGTGGTGCCCCGCCGCCACGGCCACGATCACGCGCTCGAACAGCTGGGTGGCCCTGCGCACCACGTCCTCATGGCCCAGGGTGATGGGGTCGAAGGTTCCGGGATAAACGGCGAGCACGTTCTGGGCCATGGCTGGTTGTCTCCTGTCTGGCGAATGGACGTTGGCCCGTGGCCCTCCGAAGAGACCCCCTGGCCGCGTGCGCGCATTATGCAGTGCAGTGCAACATGAGCCGCCAGGGCGGACGCGCCGCTACGCCCCGGACGGCAGGGCGTCCGCCGCCCCGCTGCCCGGCGCCAGCAGCATCAGCCGCGCCACCAGCGCCACCAGGTCCTGCTGGCGCTGCGTGCGGGTCTTGAACAGCAGCGCGCTCAGCTGCGTGCGCACGGTGGTGATGCGCACGCCGCGCGCGTCGGCGAAGTCCTGCGGCGTCTGGCCGCGCATCAGCGCCAGCAGCAGGTCGGCCTCGGCCGGGCTCAGGCGGTAGGCCTGGCGGGCCAGCGTTACGGCGGCCTCGCTGCACAGGCTGCGCGGCATCACCACCCAGGCCACGCCCGGCGCGTGGTGCAGCACGCCCAGCGCGGCCAGGTCGCTCAGCGACAGGGCCACCAGCAGCAGGCCGCCGTCCAGCTCCACGCAGCCGCTCTGGCCCTTGAGCGACTGCTGGAACAGCGCGCGCAGGGCCGGGTCGGCCGTGCTGGCCAGCAGCGGGCCGCGCTGCAGCTGGTGCAGCAGGCCGCCCTGCCCCGCGGCGGCCCACAGGGCGCGCACGCGGGCGTTGGCATGCAGCAGCCGTCCCGCCGTGTCGAAGAACAGCAGGCCCATGGGCATCTGCTCCATCAGCGCCTCCATGCCGCGCGTGCGGGCGCGCAGGGCGACCACCTCGCGGTGCAGGTAGGCGGCGTGCTGCACGGCGGAGAACTCGGCCGTGAAGCGCGCCACCTCGTCGCGGGTGAAGCCTTCGCCCTCGCCGTCGCCATGGCGGAAGATGGACATGAACAGATTGCCCACCGGGTTCGCCGCGCCCTGGCTGCCGCCGAACATGCGGGTGCCGATGCGGTATTCGCGCAGGAAGTCGTTGTAGATCTCGCTGCGGCGAAAGCCGCGCGTGGCCTGCACGGGCGCGTCGGTGGCCACCCACACGCCCTGGCGCAGGCCCAGGCCGGTGCGGCGGGCCATGGCGTCGCCCCACAGCGGATCGTTCAGGCGGTAGTGCGTGGCGTAGCGCTGCGCCGCCTCCGGCGTCACGCCCAGGGCCAGCAGGGCGGGCGCGCCTTCGCTCGACGGAGACTGCAGCCAGTAGTCCACCTCGGGATGGGCGGCGAATGCGGACCCCCACTGCGCGAGCTGGTCCAGCCCCTCGGCCAGGAAGGCGCCGCCCAGCAGATCGGCCCCGAAGCTGCCCGCGTAGCGCGCCAGGGAGTCGCTGAACCGTTCCTGCTGCGCCACCGAGGCCAGCAAATCGCCCAGGGCTGGGTGCAAGGGGTTGTCCTTTCGGGAAAAAAGGGGCGGATGGTAGGGGCGCGGGCGGCGCGCGTCATCGTTCAGGTGAATGATGTTGCCGTGCTGCAGCGAAGAGGGGATTTTCATCCAGGTGGGGGATGGGCGGGTCGGGGCGCGATTTCTACATTGGCGCCACTGTTTTTTCACTTCGCACCATCGACCTATGACTACGCTTTTCTCCCGCCGCACCCTGGCCCTGGCCGCCATCCTGGCGGCGCCGCTGGGCGCGCAAGCCCAGTACGCGACCATCAACGGCGTCAGCCAGCCGCCGGGCCAGTTCACCATCACGTGCACCGACTTTCCGCTGCCGGGCCCCGAGCAGATTTGCGCCATCTCGCCAGCGCCCTCCTCGGTTCCGGGCACCACCATATCCGGCAATTGCGGCAGCAGGGTTCGCATGCCCGATGACCCCGCGCGGCCCAATACCTGGCTCTTCCAGGTCGGCCCCCGGCCTGCCAACCCGCCCACCGCCAACTGCAACCTTGTTGTGACCGCCGGTGGCGTCGGACCGGGCGCGGTTAACGCCGCCGCCATCCCCACCCTGAGCGAATGGGCGCTGCTGGTGATGTCGCTCATGGCAGCGGGCGCGGGCTTCGTGGCGCTGCGCGGCCGCAAGAGTATCTAGTCTTTCTGGCCGTCAGCGCTTATCCAATAAGCGCTGGCAGCTATCAAAAATAGAGTATTCGGCTCCGTGTCCCACGACACCACCGACGCCCTGTTCGATACCAGCGCCTGCCTGAACTGCGCCGCCCCGCTCACCGGCCCCTACTGCGCGCAGTGCGGGCAGAAGAAGGCGGGCCGCATGGGCGCGGCCACGGTGCGCAAGGAAGCGTGGGCGCGCTTTCGCTGGTTCGAGTGGGACGCCATCCGCAAGGCCCTGCGCGTGCTGCCCCAGCCCGGAGCGATGGCGCGCGAGTACGTGCGCGGGCAGCGCAAGGACCATCCGCACCCGCTCACGCTGCTGTTTCTCTCCATCGGCTTTTTGCTGGTGGTGCTGGCGCGCACGGACTATCTGCAGCCCGCCTTTCCCAGCGAGGCGGCGGCGCAGATGTATGCGCTGGTCAAGGGCTATTCCAAGTGGTCCTTCTCGCTGGGCGCCGTGGCGGCGTTCGCCAGCACCTGGCTGCTGTTCCGGCGGCAGGGCGGCTACAACGCCACGGAGCTGCTGGCGCTGGCGCTGTACTGCCAGGCGGTGTTCATCGCGCTGCAGATGCTCAACCAGCTGCCGCTGGTGGTGGCGCATTCGCCGGAGCTGCTGCGCTGGCACAAGCAATGGTCGCCCTGGTACATGACGGCGCTGCAGGCGCTGGCCTTCATGGCGGCGCTGCGCCAGTTCTACCGGCTGGACGGATGGCAGGGCGGCTGGCGGCTGCTGCTGGCGGGCGGGCTGTTCGCGCTGCTCAAGTGGCAGGCCACGCAGCTCTACGCGCGGGGGGTGGTGGAGTTCGTGCTGTGGCGCCTCGGTGCGCAATGAACAGCGTGAAAAAAACCCGCTCCCTCATTCACCTGAATGATGTGACGGCGCGCCGCGCCCTCCTACAGTTCACGCCATCCACGCAGCAGCCCCGCACTGGTCGATGAACATGGACTTGAACACCCTGATGGCCGAAAGCCTGGAAGCCCTGGGCGACCTCGGCATGGCGCCGCGCCTGCTGCGCGGCCTGGGCGAGGCCCTGGGCAGCCGCAAGCTGGTGCTGTTCTCCCCCCTGCCCGGCGAGGGCGACCCGCTGGCCGCCCACCAGTGGGGCATGCCGGACGACTTCCTGGAGCGCTACGCAGCCCTCATCCAGGTGAAGGACGCCTGGAGCGAGGCGCTGGAGCGGCAGCACGGCGCGGCGCTGGCGCGCGGCGGCTCGCTGTCGCAGCAGCTCGTGCCCACGGCCGCGCTGCGCAAGACCGCCTTCTGGGCCGACTACCTGCGCCCGCTGGGCATCGACGCCATGGTCAACAGCATCGTGGAAAGCGCGCCCGCGCACGGCCTGCACGTGCTGGCCATGTACAACGACCTGGGCCAGCCCGAGTTCACGCCCGCGCAGTTCGCGCAGCTGCGCGCCGTCACGCCCTGGGTGCGCGGCCTCATGCATGCGCAGCGCCGCCTGCGCCAGGCCGAGCGGCACGGCCAGGCGCTGGAGCGCGCGCTGGACCAGTTGCCCCTGGGCCTGATGCACGTCAGCCCGCAGGGCAGCGTGCGCTACCTGAACGACCACGCCCGCGCCTGGCTGGGCGTGGAAGACGAATGCCGCATCCTGCTGCGCCACGCCACGGGCTGGCACACGCGCCAGCCCCTGCAACTGGCCCAGGCGCATCCGGCGCTGCCGCCCCTGCTGGCGGCCTGCCTGACGGCGCGCACGCCCGTGTCGGCGCGGCTGCACACGCAGCAGCATCAGGCCGTGGTGGCATTGGCCACGCCGCTGCGCGGCCAGGGGCTCGCCCAGTTCGTGCTGGTGCCCGAGGCCCTGCCCCAGGCCGACGCCGCCATGCCTGTGTGCAGCGCCCTCTACGGCCTGACGCCCGCCGAGGCCGCCCTGCTGCCGCTGCTGCTGCAGGGCATGACGCCGCGCGAGATGGCCGCCAACCAGGGCGTGAAGCTGCCCACCGTGCGCACGCAGCTCTCCAGCCTGTACGCCAAGACGGGCACGCGCGGCCAGGCCGAACTCGCCCAACGCGTGCTGCGGGTAGCAGCCCTCGTCCACTGACCCTTTTCAAAAACCCAAGGAGTTTCCACCCATGAAGTACCCCATCCGCTCCATCGCCCTGGCCTGCGCCGTGCTCACGGGCCTGGCGGGCACCGGCCTGGCCCTGGCGCAGAAGGCGGCGCAAACACCCAAGCCCAGCAAGGCGCAGCTGATGGCCGAGCTGGCCGCCACGCTGCAGGCCTGCTCATATGACGGCAGTCCGCTGGCCTTCTCTCCGCCCGATCTGTCCAAGGGCGGCAACAGCGGCAAGCAGGTGGTGGCCGAGATCATGAAATACACCGGCCTGCCCGCCAACTTCGTGGTGGTGGAAGGCCAGGTGCCCAACGCCGCCGCCGTCATCATGCAGGGGCCGGACAAGGTGCCGCGCCGCGTGATCGCCTACAACCCCGGCTTCATGGGCGAAGTGATCCGCGCCACCAAGGCCAACAACTGGGCGCCCGTGAGCATCATGGCGCACGAGATCGGGCACCACCTGTCGGGCCACACCATCGTGCCCGGCGGCAGCCAGCCACCCATCGAACTGGAGTCGGACAAATTCAGCGGCTTCGTGCTCTACAAGATGGGCGCGCCGCTGGCCGACGCGCAGCGCGCCATCGCCACCCTCATCCCCGAGGCCGACGGCCAGACCCACCCTGGCCGCCGCAAGCGCCTGGCGGCCATCGCCAACGGCTGGACGGAAGCCTGCGAGCTGCAAGGCGGCGGGGCGGCGTGCCAGGGCGGCAAGCCGGTGGCGGTAACGCAGGCGCCCGCCGCTGCGCCCGCTGCCACGGCAGCGCCGACACCGGCCGCCACGCCTGCGCCCGTCCCCGCCGCTGCGCCCGCCGTGGCCCAGGTGCTGCCCAAGGCCGACACCGCCGCCCTGCCGTCCAAGGGCGGCCAGTTCATCTACGACGAGTTCGGCATCCTCGACCCCGCGATCCGCGCGCAATTCGAGCAACAGATGCGCGAGCATGCCGAGAAAACCGGCGTGGAGATCGTCACCCTGCTGGTGAAAGACCTGGACGGCAAGACCGCCGAGGAATACGCCCACGCCATGATGCGACAGCTGCGCGTGGGCAAGCTGGACGTGGGCAACGGCGCCGTGCTGGTGGCCGCGCCCGAGCAGGGCCAGGCGGCAGCCGTGCTGGGCGCGGGCGTGGCGCTGGAGATGGGCAGCCACGACAAGGCCGGCCAGCTCGACCGCTGGATCAAGACCGCCTGGCCCCTGTGCAAGAAGAAGAACGCCTGCGGCGGCTGGACGGAGAACCTGATGCTGGCCGCCGACCACATCCGCCGCGACACCCGCCATGCCGACTGGACCATTGCCTACAACACCCTGAGCGAGCTGCAGAAGGCCGATGCCGCCGAAAGCGGCAAGTCCGTCAAGCCGCAGGACAGCAAGACCTGGCACAAGATCACGCGCCTGTCGGGCACCGTGGAAAACCTGAACCCGCCCCCCGGCGTGAAGAGCGCCTACGTGAACGAATCCAAGGTACAGAACGGCAAGAAGGCCGTGCTGCTGCGCAGTGCTGAGGGCCTGACCACCATGCTCTACGTGGACCCGCGCACCGAGGCGCTGATGCCCGGCGGCAAGCTGGAGCAGGGCAAGACCTACAGCGTCATCGCGCGCTCGGACTTCCTCTCGTGGAACCCCAAGGACACGCAGTCGCTGGACCTGCTGAGCTACGCGGCGGCCGAATGACGATGAAAGTACCCGGAATCGCCATGCTGCTTGCGGGCGCCGCCAACCTGCTGCCCGCGCTGTTCTTCCTGTTCACCGCGCTGCTGGGCAGCAACGGCATGAACTCCACGCAGGGCGGGCGCCTGCTGGGCGGCCTCGCGCTGCTGCTGGCTCTGGGCTGGGTGGCGGGACTGTTCCTCGCGCGGCAGATGGCGCGCTGGGCGCAGGAGCGTGGCTGGTCGTCCCTGGCCAGCGTGGCGGCTGCCGGCAGCGGCACCGTGGCGGTCTACACCGTGCTAGCGCTGCTGGCCACCTTCGCCATGCTGCTGGCGGTGGGAGCATAGGCATGAAAGTACGGCTGCACCGAAGCCTCGCACTGGCACTGCTGCCCTGCGTCGCGCTGGCGGCACACGCCACCGGGCATTTCTGCGGCCAGGACAGGCCCCACCCCATCGACACGGCCCTGGGCCAGGCCAGCGCGCGCAGCGGCGGCGTGACGGTGGACCTGGCCAACGCGCAAAGCGCCGCCTGGGCCGCGTGGGACAAGGAGCTGAACCGCGTCTATGCCGCGCTGCTGAAGAAGGCCCCCAGCCCCGAGGCCCTGCGCGCTGCGCAGCGCGCCTGGCTGGCCTACGACAAGGCCCAGGCGCAATGGGACGCCGCGCTGCACGCGGACGAAGGCACGTCCGCCGCGCTGAACCAGGGCGGCGCATCGCTGCAGCGCCGCCGCGCCCGCGTGTGCGACCTGCAGAACGACCTGGACGGCCTGGACGGCCTGGAATGATGCGCCGCGCCTTCCTGGCCCTGTCCGGCCTGTGGCTGACCCTGCGCGCCCACGCCGCCAACGAGATCCGCCTGCGCATCCGCAACGACAGCGCCGAGCCGTTCGAGCATGTCTGGCAGGGCTGGCCCCAACGCGGCACCGACGTGGACCTGGGGCCGCTCGCCCCTGGCGAGACGAGCCGCTGGCACGCCCTGCCCGCCGTGCTGCCGCACTACCGCAAGACCCGCGTGCAACTCGCACGCCGCCAGGTCACGGGCGTGCTGCAAGGCGGCGCGCTGATGCCGGGCAGCTACACCCTGGCCTGCATGCTGGAGAAGCGGGACGGTAGCCTGCGCGTGGTACCGATTCACGAGCCGGAATATCAAAAATGATAGCTTCTTGCGCTTGATGGGCATGCGCCAGGGGCATTTTTTTACTCTAAGAACCATGACCCAAATCCCTACCGCAGTCTCCGCACGCCTGTGCGCCTTGTTTGCCGCCACGCTGCTGCTCACCGCCTGCGGCGGCGGTGGTGATGCGAGCCAGGACAGCACCCCGCCGCCAGCGCCGCCCGCTCCGGCACCAGCACCCACCGTGCCACCGGCGCCTGCGCCCGCTCCATCACCCGCGCCTGCCCCGGCACCGTCACCCACGCCTGCGCCCACGTCGCCTGCTCCAGCTCCAGCCGCGGCCTGGCAACTCACCGCCCAACCCCTAGGCGCCGCGCTGCCCGCCGCCGCCGACACCACCCCCAACCCTGGCCGCGGCTACCACCGCTGGCGCGCCAGTCCGGCCGCCGTGCCCGATCCCCATGCGCCCGCCCCGCGCGAAGCCTTCCAGCGCTACACATGGAAGCAGCTCGAAGGCGACACGCCCGGCAGTTGGAACCTGTCCGCCCTCACCACCGACCGCGCCGCCGCCCGCGCCCGGGGCGAGCGCTTCGCCTTCCGCATCCAGCCCATGCGCGGCTACGGCACGGGCGTGGCCGACGTGCCCAAATACCTGTCGGCAACACCCACCCAGCCCGACTGCATCGCCCCCAGCCCCGCCTGCACCTGGCTGGCCGACGGCAACACCTACGTGCCCAACTGGAACCACCCCTACGTGCTGGCGCGCATGCAGGCGCTGCTGGCTGAAGTGGCGCGCACACTGGGCGGCGACACGTCCGACATCGCCTGGGTGGACGTGGGCCTGTACGGCCAGTACGGCGAATGGGCGCTGTCCGGCACGCAGGTCGACTACGAAGGCGCCACCGCCAAGGCTCTGGGCATGCTCCCCGCCAGCGACGCCACCAAGCGCGCCATCGCCCGCATGCACTTCGAGGCGTTCCCCACCGTGCAGCAGGTCATGTTCATCCCCCGCGCCAACATCGACACGCTGCGCTACGCCTTCAACGAACAGTCCATCACCGCCCTGCCCGTGGGCCTGCGCTGGGACTGCCTGGGCCAGGACGGGTACATGAAGCAGTGGACCGACCGGCCGGCAGACTGGGCGCTCGTCCAGGACCGCTGGAAAACCGCGCCCTGGGTGGCGGAGTTCTGCCCCTTCGGAGCCGGCAGCGCCAACCCGTCCGCCGCCACCGCGCTGCAGCAGGTGCGCGACTTCCACGTCGGCACCGTGGGCAACGCCAACCTGAACTCCGCCTGGGCCGCGTTCTCCCCCGCCGAGCAAGCGGCCCTCGCCGCCATCGGCCGCGAGGCGGGCTACCGTCTGGCCGCCAGCCAGGCCAGCGTGACGCAGCCCACCGCCACCACCCTGCGCCTGGCGCTGCAGGTGGACAACCTGGGCAACGCGCCGGCGTACGAGCCTTGGACGCTGCAGGCGCAGGTGCGCAACGGCAGCGGCCAAGTGCTGGGCTCGCAAGTGCTGCTGAGCGCGGCACAGGTGCGAGCCATTACCGCGGACGCCCCCACGCACATCGACACCACCTGGACGCTGCCCCCCAGCGCCGCGCCAGGCGCGTATGCGCTGCACCTGGCCTGGGTGCGCAGCCCGGCGCTGGCGGGCCAGTCCCTGCACTGGAACATGGCGGGCGCCGAGGCCGACGGCAGCCTGCGCGTGGCGACGTTGAAGAAGAACTAGCCGCCGCGCCGCAGCAGGTGCGCATGCACCGCACCCGCCTTCAGGTGACGGTGGGCGGACAGCCCGAGGGACGCCAGCGCGTCCTCCACCCAGGCGCGCGGGGCTTCCAGGTAGATGAAGCCGTCTTCCGACACGGCCTGTGCGGCGGCTTGCAGCGCGGGGGTGAACAGATCGGCCTGCCCGAACGGCGGGTCGAGCAGCACCAGGTGCAGGCTGCCCGGCGCGGCCTGGCGCAGCGCGGCGGTGCCGTCGCCGCGCTGCACGCGCACGGTGTCGGCCTTCAGGCGCTGGCGCGTGGTTTCCAGCTGGGCTGCCAGGGCCGCATCGCTCTCCACCAGCAGCACCTGCGCGGCGCCGCGCGAGGCGGCCTCCAGGCCCAGCGCGCCCGTGCCCGCGAAGGCGTCCAGGCAGCGCCAGCCCGCCAGGTCCTGCCCCAGCCAGTTGAACAGCGTCTCGCGCACGCGGTCGGGCGTGGGGCGCAGGCCGGGCTTGTCGGCGACGGGCAGGCGCGTGCGCTTCCATTGGCCGCCGATGATGCGGACCTCGCGCGGCGGCGTGGCGGCGGCAGGGCGGCGGCTGGCGGCGGGCATCAGCGGCCCGTGAAGCGCGCGGGGCGCTTCTCGATAAAGGCGCGCACGCCCTCGGCGGCGTCCTCGCTGCTGGCCAGCACCTTCTGCACCGGGATGAAGTCCGCGACGGCGGCGGCCTGCCCCAGCTCGATGGCCTTGAGCACGTTCAGCCGCGTGGCGACCACGGCGGCGGGCGCCTGCGCGGCGATGCGGCGGGCCAGGCCCAGGGCCGTGTCCATCAGCGCGGCCACGGGCACCACCTTCTGCACGAAGTTGCAGCGGTATGCCTCGGCGGCGTCGAACTCGTCGGCCGTCAGCAGGTGCAGCATGGCGTTGCCCACGCCCGCGCGCTCGGGCATGCGCAGCGTGGCGCCGCCCGTGGGCATGATGCAGCGCTGCACTTCCATCTGCGAGAAGCGGCAGTCGTCGGCCGCGACCACGATGTCGGCGCCCAGCATCAGCTCGATGCCGACGGTGAAGCAGATGCCCTTGACCGCCGCGACCATGGGCTTCTGCCGGCGCCGGTAGCCTGGCAGGCCGAAGTCGTGCGGCTCCACCAGGCCATGGGGCGTGAGCTTTTCGCCGCGCTGCATGTAGGGCTGCACGGCGGGCAGGTCCAGCCCGGCGGTGAAGTGGTCGCCGAAGGCGTGCAGCACGCCCACGCGCAGTTCGGGGTCGTCGTCCAGGCGGGTGTAGGCCTCGGCGAGCTGGCGGAACATCGCGGGCGTCCAGCCGTTGCGCTTGGCGGGGCGGTTGATGCCGATGAGCAGGATGTGGCGGTCGATCACCTGGGTGTCGATGCAGCCTTCGGCGGGCGCGGCGGATGGGGCGATGTTGTTCACGCAGGGACTCCTTGGTTGGTCATGGCTTGCCCCCGACCACCACCGTCACCATGCGCCCGGGCTGCAGCTTGCGCGCCATGGCGGCGCGCACGTCGGCCACGGTGAGGGCCTCGACCTTTTTCGTCCACTGGTCCAGGTAGTCCAGCGGCAGGTCGTTCCAGGCGATGTTGGCGACGTTGCCCAGCAGCTTCTTGTTGCTGTCGATGCGCAGCGCGAAGCCACCGATGAGGTTGTCCTTGGCGGCGCGCAGCTCGGCCTCAGTGGGGCCTTCGGCCACGAAGCGGGCGATGACGTCGCGCGAGACCTGCACGGCCTGGGCGGCCTGGTCGGGGCGGGTCTGCAGGCCCACGGTGAAGGCGCCCGCGTGCAGGCCGGCGGCGAAGTAGCTGTACACGCTGTAGGAGAGGCCGCGCTTTTCGCGCACCTCTTCCGTCAGGCGCGAGACGAAGCCGCCGCCGCCCAGGATGTGGTTGCCCACCAGCAGCGCGAGGAAGTCCGGGTCGCGGCGCGCGAAGCCCGGCTGGCCGATGAGCACGTGGGCCTGGGCCGAGGCGAACGGGATGTTCTGCTCGGCGGGCGCGGCCAGCGCGCTGATCTCGCCCACGGGCGGCGGCGGCGCGCAGCCCACACCAGCAGGAGAGTGTGCGGGCAGCCGGGCGAGCAGCGTGCCCACCAGCGCCTGCGCCTGGGCGCGCGTCACGGCGCCCACGATGCTGACCTTGGCGCGGCAAGCGGCAATGTGCTGCTGGTGGAAGGCCTGCATGTCCTCCACGCCGATGCGCATGAGCGTCTCTTCGGTGGTGCGCACGCCGTAGGGGTGGCTGCCGTACACGGCCGAGGCGAACGCATGGGCGGCCACGGTGGCGGGGCGGGTGTTGGCCTCCTTGATGCTGGCGATCCAGCGCGCGCGGTCGCGCGGCCACACGTCGGCGGGCCAGCTTGGCGCGCCGATCTGGCGCGCGGCCAGGCGGGCGGCCTTGTCGAGCAGCGGCGGGTCGGTGAGCGAGCGCAGCGCATAGTGCATGGCGTCGTTCTCGGCGCCCACCTCGAAGCTCGCACCCAGGTCGGCCCAGGCCTCGCCCAGGCCGTTCTCGTCCAGCGCGGGCTCGCTGCCGGCAGCCTTCACGCCCTTGGACGCCATCGTGGCGACGGCGGCGGCCAGGCCCGCCTTGCCGGACGGGTCGCGGCGGCTGCCGGCGTCGAAGTCGATCTGCACGTCCACCATGGGGATGACCGGACTTTCGACCAGGTACACCTGGGCACCGCTGGCTTCCGTCCAGTGCTGGATGGGCAGCAGCGCCCAGGCAGAATTGATATGAAAAATGGTTGCAGCGCCCGCCAGCAAAGCGCGAGCAGCTATGTTTTTGATAGTTTTCATGGATGCGTACGGACTCAGCGGATGGCGGCGCCCGCGGCAGGGGCGGGGCGGGGGCGGGCGGTGTCGAGCGGCTGCGGCAGCAGCGTAGCCACCGTGAGCTGGTCGTCGCCGAAGTACCGGGCGGCCACGGCCTGCACCTCGGCCGGGGTCACGGTGCGCAGCAGGTCGAGCAGGCGGTCGTTGGCGTCCAGCGGAAAGCCCTGGATCCAGTTGCCGCCCAGCTCCTGGGCCTGGCTGAACACCGAGTCGCGCTCGTAGACGGTGGAGGCGATCCACTGCGTCTTCACGCGCGTGAGCTCGGCCTCGCTCACGCCGTCGCGGGCCACGCGGGCCACTTCGGCGCGCAGCGCGTCTTCCACCTGGCTGGCCGTCTTGCCCGCCGCGGGCACGCCGCTGAGCAGGAACAGGCTGGGGCCGCGGCCCGTGACCATGGCGCTGCTGCTGGCGCTGTCGGCCACGCGGTTCTCGCCCTGGGTCAGGGCGCGGTCGAGCCGCGCGCCGTCGTAGCCGTTGAGCACCGCCGACAGCACCATGAGCGCGAGCGCGTCGCGGTCGGTGGCGGCGGGCTGCTCCAGCCGCTCCAGGCTGGGCGCGCGGAACGCCAGCGCTACGTAGGCCTGCTCGGCCGACGCCTTGACGGCGATGCGGCGCAGGCCCTGCTGCTGCGGCTCAATGCGCGGCTTGCGCTCGGGCAGCGCATGGGCGGGAAGGCCGCCGTAGTACTTTTCGGCCAGGGCGCGGACCTGGGCCACGTCCACGTCGCCGGCCACCACCACCACGGCGTTGGTGGGCGTGTACCACTGGCGGTAGAAGGCGCGGGCGTCGGCCGGGGTCATGGAGTCCAGGTCGCTCATCCAGCCCACGATGGGGCGGCGGTAGGGCGACGCGGTGAAGGCGGCCGCGAATAGCTGCTCGGACAGCACGGCGCGCGGCTGGTCCTCGGTGCGCAGGCGGCGCTCCTCCTTCACCACCTCCAGCTCTTTCTTGAACTCGTCGTCGGGCCACTGGTTGTGGGCGAAGCGGTCGGATTCGAGCTTCATCACGTCTTCGAGCCGGTTGGACGGGATCTGCTGGTAGTAGCCGGTGTAGTCGCGGCTGGTGAAGGCGTTCTCGCGCCCGCCCAGCGCAGCCACGCGGCGCGAGAACTCGCCGGGCGGCAGGGTCTTGGTGCCCTTGAACATCATGTGTTCGAGCAGGTGGGCCACGCCCGTGGTGCCGTCCACCTCGTCCATGGAGCCCACGCGCACCCAGACCATGTGCACGGCGGTGGGCGCGCGCCGGTCGGGCTGAACGATGAGCTGCATGCCGTTCTTCAGCGTGAACTGCTGCGCGCCGGAGGCGCTGACGGAGGGTGGAGACACCGGAGCGGTTGCCGCAAGGGCGACCCCGGACGCAAGGCAGGCCAGCAGGCCCAGGAGGGTGAAGGCGCGTTTCATAGAATGCAGTGATTCTAAGAACCCGCCAATGTTCAGTTTTTTCAAGAAAAAACCCGCCTCCCTACCAACCCCGGAGATGCCAGCCCCGGCGGATGCGCCGGCAACGGCCGCCACACCCGCGACGCAGGTCGAGCCGGTGGCCCCCGTGCCCGCGGCGGCCCCGGCTTTCGAGGTGCCGGCGCCCCCTCCTCCCGCACTTGCGCCCATCCCGTCTCCGATATCCGCTGAACCCGCCCCCACGGCCTTTGGCTGGCTGCGCAATCCGTTTGCCGCCAAGCCGCCCGAACTGGAAACACCGCCGGTAGCCGTGCCCGTTCCCGCTGCGCCCGCCCCGGCCCCCGAGGAGCGCAAGGGCTGGCTGGACCGCCTGAAATCCGGCCTGCGCAAGACGGGCAGCAGCATCGCCACCGTCTTCACCGGCACGCAGATCGACGACGCGCTGTACGAGGAGCTGGAAGAAGCCCTGCTCATGGCCGACACCGGCGTGAAGGCCACCACGCACCTGCTGGCCGACCTCAAGCGCCGCGTGAAAGAGGCCAAGGCCACCGAGCCCGCCGCCGTCAAGGGCCTGCTGGCCGATGCGCTGGCCGACCTGCTGCGCCCGCTGGAAAAGCCCCTGGTCATCGGCGAGCACGCGCCCACCGTGATCATGGTGGCGGGCGTCAACGGCGCGGGCAAGACCACCTCCATCGGCAAGCTCACCCGGCACCTGGCCGGCGAAGGCGCGGCCGTGCTGCTGGCGGCGGCCGACACCTTCCGCGCGGCGGCGCGCGAGCAGCTCGGCGTCTGGGCCGATCGCAATACGGTGGAGATCGTGAGCCAGGAAGGCGGCGACCCCGCCGCCGTGAGCTTCGACGCGGTGACCGCCGGCAAGGCCCGCGGCAAGGACGTGGTGCTGGTGGACACCGCCGGGCGCCTGCCCACGCAGCTGCACCTGATGGAGGAGCTGCGCAAGATCCGCCGCGTAATCACCAAGGCCGACGCCACGGCCCCGCACGAGGTGCTGCTGGTCATCGACGGCAACACCGGCCAGAACGCCCTGGCCCAGGTGCGCGCGTTCGACGACGCGCTGCAGCTCACGGGCCTGGTCGTGACCAAGCTCGACGGCACGGCCAAGGGCGGCGTGCTGGCCGCGATCGCGCAGGAGCGCCCGGTTCCGGTGTACTTCATCGGTGTGGGCGAGAAGCTCGAAGACCTGGAGACCTTCAACGCGCGCGAATTCGCCCAGGCGCTACTGACCTAAAGCGCATTTTTTGCGTTTACGAAACGCAGCAATTCCCCCATGATGGGTTCTCCCCCTGGAGCGAGCGGAGGCCCATGTTCATCGAGCTGGTCAAAGGTGTTGCCCTGCTGCTGGCGCTGTGCTTCCTGCACGGCTTCAACATCCGCCTGTGGCGCGATCGCCCGGTCGTAGGACAGGTCTTCTCGGGGCTCATCTTCGGCACCGTCTGCGTGGTGGGCATGCTGGTGCCGGTGGTGCTGGCGCCGGGCGTGATCTTCGACGCGCGCTCGGTGGTGCTCAGCATGGCCGGCCTGTTCGGCGGCCCGCTGGTGGCCTGCATCGCGGCGTCCATGGCCGCCGCCGGCCGGCTGTACCTGGGCGGCGCAGGCGCCGTGGTCGGGCTGCTGGTGATCGTGCTGTGCACCGCGCTCGGACTGGTCTACCGCGAGGGCCGCGCGCGCGGGCGGCTGGGGGTGGAGCCGATCACGCTGGCCTTGTTCGGCCTACTGGTGCACACGGCCGTGCTGGCCCTGTTCCAGCTGCTGCCCGCCGCCGTGGCGCAGCGCATCAACGAGACCCTGGCCCTGCCCTTCCTGCTGACCTTCACCCCCGCCACCATGGTGCTGGGGCTGCTGCTGCGCGACGTGGAGCAGCGCCTGTCCACCGAGCACGCCTTCACGGGCACGACGGCCCGGCTGCGCGCCATCAGCCAGGCCATTCCCGACGTGCTGCTGGTGCTCGATGCCGAGGGGCGCTACGTGGAGGTGCTCTCCGCCGACGAGGCCCCGCTGGCCGCCCACGCGCCGCAGCTCATCGGCAAGCGGCTGCACGAAGTGCTGCCCGTGGCGCAGGCGGACCGCTTCATGGCGCTGATCCGCGACACCCTGCTGTCGGGCAGCACGCACAGCATCGAATACGAGATGCAGACGCTCGCGGGCCCCTGCCACTTCGAGGGGCGCGCCCAGCCGCTGGGCGTCGCCGTGAACGGCCGGCCGGCCGTGGTCTTCCTGGCGCGCGACATCACCCAGCGCCGGCGGGCCGAAGACGCGCTGCGCGAGTCGGAGCTGCGCTTTCGCTCGCTGCTGCGCAACATCCCGTCCATCTCGGTCCAGGGCTACCTGGCGGACGGCACCACCACCTACTGGAACCAGGCCTCCGAGCATCTCTACGGCTACACCTGCGACGAGGCCCTGGGCCGCAACCTGCTGGAGCTCATCATCCCGCCGCCGATGCACGACGGCGTGCGCGCGGAAATGGCGCGCATGTTCGCCACCGGCGTGCCCATCCCGGCGGGCGAGCTGCAGCTGCAGCGCAAGGACGGCTCGCCGGTCCACGTGTTCTCCAGCCATGCCTTCATCCACGTGCCCGGGCAGCCGCCGGAGATGTTCTGCATCGACATCGACATCTCGGGCCGCAAGGCCGCCGAGGACGAGGCCCGCTACCTGGCGTTCTACGACGCCCTCACGCAGCTGCCCAACCGCCGCCTGCTGGTGGACCGCCTGCAGCAGGTGCTGGCCAGCGGCACGCGCGCGGGCCTGACCACCGCCGTACTCTTCGTGGACCTGGACAACTTCAAGACCCTCAACGACACCCGGGGCCACGAGGTGGGCGACCTGCTGCTCAAGGCGATGGCCCAGCGCCTGCGCGGCTGCGTGCGCGGGCAGGACACCGTGGCCCGCCTGGGGGGCGACGAGTTCGTGGTGGTGCTGCAGGGCCTGAGCGGCAACGCCGGCGAGGCCGCCACGCAGGCGCGCACGCTGGGCGAGCTGATCATGGCCCAGTTGCGCCAGCCCTCCGAGCTGGACGGGCACGAGCACCATTTCTCGGCCAGCATCGGCGTGGCGCTGGTGCGCGACCACCGCGATTCGGTGGACGAAGTGCTCAAGCAGGCCGACATGGCCATGTACCGCGCCAAGGACGCGGGGCGCAACACCCTGCGCTTCTTCGACCCCGACATGCAGCAGGCCGTGAACCGGCGCGCGCAACTGGAGACGGAGCTGCACAGCGGCCTGCGGCAGGCGCAGTTCCACCTGCTGTACCAGCCGCAGGTGGACAGCCAGGGCCGCATCACCGGCGCCGAGGCCCTGGTGCGCTGGCAGCACCCCGCGCGCGGCCTGGTGTCGCCGGCGGAGTTCATCCCGCTGGCGGAGGAGTCGGGCCTGATCCTGCCGCTGGGGCACTGGGTGATGGAGACTGCCCTGCGCCAGCAGGCCCGCTGGCGGCAGGACCCGGCCCTGGCCCGGCTGGCGCTGGCCATCAACGTGAGCGCGCGCCAGTTCCTGCAGGACGACTTCGTGGCGCAGGTGCTGGAGCTGCTGCGCCGCACGGGCGCCCACCCGGCGCAGATCAAGCTGGAGCTGACCGAGAGCCTGCTGCTGCGCAACGTGGAGAGCGCGATCACCACCATGCACGCCCTGCGCTCGCACGGCCTGGGGCTGTCGCTGGACGACTTCGGCACCGGCTACTCGTCGCTGTCCTACCTCAAGCGCCTGCCGCTGGACCAGATCAAGATCGACCAGGCCTTCGTGCGCGACGCGCTGCACACCCCGAGCGACGCCGCCATCACCCGCGCCATCATCACGCTGGCGGACAGCCTGGGCCTGGACGTGGTGGCCGAGGGCGTGGAGACGGAGGACCACCACCGGTTCCTGCTGGCGCACGGCTGCCGGGCGTTCCAGGGCTACCTGTTCGGGCGGCCGCTGGCGCTGGAGGATTTCGAGCGCATGGCGCGGCGGTAGCGGCCCGCCCTCAAGTTGCGGCGCCGATCTGCCGATAACCAGGGCTTGCCCTGGCCTTGGAGGCGCACCATGAAGATCGAATCCTCCGCCCTGCAGATGCAGGCCCAGCACAGCGCCACCCGGCTGCATGTGCAATCGAGCAGCCTGGAGATGTGGGTGGGCCGCCGGCCCGCCGCCGCGCCCTCCGCCGACGTGCGCATTTCCGAAGCGGCCCGCCAGGCACGCAGCGCCGAGCCCGCGCAGGTGGCCGCCAAGCCTCCAGCCGACGAAGGCCTGACGCCGCAGATGGCGATGATCCGCGACCTGATCGAGCGCATCACCGGCCGGGCCGTGCGCATCTACACCGGGCCGCAGGCGGACGCCAGCGCCGCCAGCACGCCGGTTGACGGCCAGCGCGCAGGCTTCGGGCTCGTCTACGAAGAACACGAACTGCTGGAAGAGACCGAGCACACCCAGTTCGCCGCACAGGGCAGCATCCGCACGGCCGACGGCCAGGAGATACGGTTCGAGCTGCAGCTCGACATGCAGCGCAGCTACCGCGAGGAATCGTCCCTCAGCCTGCGCCTGGGCGATGCCGCCGTGGTGGACCCGCTGGTCATCAACTTCGACGGCACGGCGGCGCAGCTGCAAAGCCTGCGCTTCGCCTTCGACCTCGACGGCGACGGCCGCACCGAGGACGTGCCCCTGCTGGCCGGCAACCGCGGCTACCTGGCGCTGGACACCAACGGCAACCAGCGCATCGACAGCGGGCGGGAACTCTTCGGCCCCCGCACGGGCCAGGGCTTCGCGGAACTGGCCGCGCATGACAGCGACGGCAACGGCTGGATCGACGAGGCCGACCCGGTGTTCGGCCAGCTGCGCGTATGGACGCCCGAGGCGGACGGCCCCGGCAGCCTGCGCACCCTGGGCGAACTGGGCGTGGGCGCCATCCAGCTCACATCTACGGCCACGCCGTTCGCCCTGCGCACCGCCGGCAACGCCAGCCTGGGCGCGGTGCGGTCCACGGGCATCTACCTGCGCGAGGACGGCGGCGCGGGCACGGTGCAGCAGATCGACCTGAGCGTCTAGACGGCCGCTACTTCCGCATCGACCCAGCCGCCGTACTCGACGGACGCCTGCACGGGCTGCGCCACCAGCTGGGGAAGCGTGTAGGGGTGCTGCGCCCGCAGCAGGGCCAGCAGCGCGGGCACGGCGCGCGGCACGGTCTTGCAGGCCAGGCGCAGTTCACGGTCCTCCTGCAGCGCGCCCTGCCAGCGGAAGTGCGCGGTGATCGGCTCCACCTGCACGCAGGCCGCCAGCCGCGCCTGCAGCACCGACTGCGCGAGGCGCCGGGCCTCGGCCTCGGTGGCCACCGTGGTCGTGACCTGGATGATTTCGCGCAGGGCAGTCGTCGGCTCGGTCATGCGTGTCTCCCGAAAGCACTGGGTGGGGCTGGGCAGTCTGCCATGGCGCCCCGCGCAGCGCCAGCGGGGAAAGCCGCTAGAGTATCGACCTCGCGCAAACTCACCGCCGGGCCCCGCCCGGACCGCTTTCCCCTCGCCTCCCCCTGACCCATGTCCAACCTCGTCGTCCACGGCGGCACGCCCCTGCGGGGCCGCATCCACCCTTCCGCCAACAAGAACGCCGTGCTGCCGGTGCTGTGCGCCACGCTGCTGACCAACGAGCCGCTGCGCCTGCTGCGGGTGCCCGACATCACCGACGTGCGCAAGATCCTGGACATCTTCCGCACCCTGGGCAGCGACGTGCGCATGGACCACGCCACCGGCACGCTGGAGCTGTACCACCACGCCACCGTGTTCGACGCCGCCCAGCACCGCCTGCCCGAGGAGATGCGCTCGTCCATCATGCTGGTGCCGCCGCTGCTGGCGCGCTTCGGCGTGGCGCGGCTGGAGGACAACGTGAAGGGCTGCACCCTGGGCGTGCGCGAGATCGACCCGCACGTGGAGGTGTTCCGCCGCTTCGGCGGCACGGTGGAACGGGCCGAGGGCTCGCTGCTGGTGCGCAACGGCCACGGCAGCGGCCGGCTGCAGGCCACGCAGCACTGGCTGGACTACGCCTCCGTCACCACCACCGAGAACTTCGTGCTCTGCGCCGCCACGGCCGAGGGCACCTCGGTGCTGACCAACGCCGCCTCCGAGCCGCACGTGCAGGAGTTCTGCCGCTTCATGGCGCTGATCGGCGTGCGCATCGAGGGCGTGGGCACCTCGCGCCTCACGGTGCACGGGGGCACGCAGTTGCGCGGCGGCGAGTTCCGCTTCGACGAGGACTTCCACGAGATCACGACCTTCCTGGCCCTGGGCGCCATCACGGGCGGCGACGTGGTCGTGCGCAACAGCGCGCCCGAGAACTTCCCGCTCATCGACCGCACCTTCGCCAAGTTCGGCGTCACCGTCACGCACGAGGACGGCTGGTCGCGCGCCACGTGCGACGGGCCGCTCAAGGTGCAGACGCCGTTCACGAGCAACGTGCTCACCAAGGTGGAGGCCGCGCCGTGGCCGTACTTCCCGGTGGACCTGCTGCCCATCTTCATCGCCCTGGGCGTGCGCGCGCAGGGCAACGCGCTGTTCTGGAACAAGGTGTACGACGGCGCCCTGGGCTGGGCGGGCGAGCTGTCGAAGTTCGGCGCGCACGTGTTCCAGTCCGACCCGCACCGGATCGTGACCTTCGGCGGCAGCCCCCTCACGCCCGCCGTGGTGGAGAGCCCCTACATCATCCGCGTGGCCATCGCGCTCTTCATGGTGGCGGCCAGCACGCCGGGGCGCTCGGAGATCCGCAACGCCACGCCCATCCGCCGCGCGCACCCGCGCTTCGTGGAGAACCTGCGCAGCCTGGGCGTGCAGGTGGAGTGGACCAGCGAGGAGTAGCCATGCAGCCCATGGCGCCGCCAGCGAAAGCACTCTGGCCTGCCGCCCCGCGTTCGCCTATGCTTGCCGGCAGGCACAACCCCACACTCACACCATGACCGCCACCGAAAAAAGCGCCACCTACAGCACCGAAGACCTGCTCATCAGCCTGTGCAACTCCGTCACGCGCGTGCTGGGCGTGGCCACGCACAGCCAGCTCCACTACTCGGGCATGGTGCAGCGCATCAGCAAGACCTGCCTCAAGCCCGACATCGGCTGCTTCGTGCTGTTCGACGGGGGCTTGTCGGGGCTGGTGATCCTCAACTTCTCGGCCCAGTCGGCCATGGAGCTGTACGAGCGCTACCTGCTCAACATGGGCATGTCGCGCGAGGACCTGGCCACGGCCTACACCTCCGACGAAGTGGCCAACGTGATGGGCGAACTGATGAACCAGGTGGTCGGCGACTTCACCGGCAAGGTGCGCCGCGAGCTGCAGACCCACATCACGCAGAACCAGCCCAAGATGCTGGTGCTGAACAAGCAGGTGCAGCTCAGCGTGGACGCCAACCTCGACAAGCCCGAGGCCCGGCGCGTGACCTTCTACACCAGCAATAACAACATCTTCTACCTGGAACTGGCCATCGACCGCACCGAGTTCATCAAGCTCTACGACTTCGAGGCCCAGGAGGCGCCGGACCCCGACGCGCTCATGGCCGAGTCCCAGGCCGCTCCGCCCGTGCCCGCACCGCCGCCGCCCGGCGGGCAGGACGACACGGATGCGCTGCTCAAGTCGCTGGGAATGTAGCGTTCTTCAAAAAAGATAGCTGCCAGCGCTTGCTGGATAAGCGCTGGAGCCGCTTTTTACCAATATTCCCATTGGGCTTTTCTTTTACCCGCCGTCCTACACCGCCCCATCTCCACGGCTTACGGCGGTGGCCCCGCACCTGCCTAGAGTGTTGCCAAGGACAGCACGAAAGGAGCCCCCATGCCCCAAGCCCAATGGAGCGCCAAGCGCGAGCGGCAGTACGAGCACATCAAGGACAGCCTGAAAAAACGCGGCAAGAGCACGGGCACGGCCGAGGAAATCGCCGCGCGCACCGTGAACAAGGAGCGCGCCCAGCATGGCGAGAGCAAGACCGCCAGCCCCAAGACGCTGCGCGACACGCCCGCGCCCGTGCGCGGCGGCCACCGCTCGCACCAGGGCCCGCAGGGCCGCACGCGCGAGCAGCTGTATGAAGATGCCAGGCGCAAGGGCATTGCCGGGCGCTCGAAGATGAACAAGGCGGAGCTGGAGCGCGCCGTGGGGCGCTGACCACAGCCTACCCCTCGAACTGCGGATGCAGCTGCCGGATGCGGCCCAGCGCCATCGCGGCGGCGGCCGTGCGCGTCTCCACGCCCAGCTTGGAGTGGATGCGCTCCAGGTGCTTCTTCACCGTGGCGGGGCTCGCGCCCAGGATGTCGGCGATGTCGCGGTTGATCTTGCCCTTGACCACCCAGTACAGCACCTCGGCCTCGCGCGCGGTGAGCTTGAAGGACAGGCTCATGGATTCGATGATCTTCGCGTCGGACACCTCGCGCATCACGATCAGCCAGTCGCCTCCGCCCTCGCTGTCGCCCGCCTGCTGGTGCAGGCGCAGCGTGAGGCGGCGTGCGCCGTGTTCGATGGCGAAGCGGGGCGGGTCGGCTTCCGATGGCGTGGCGCCGTTCAGCACGTGGCGGCGCAGCCAGGCCAGCACGGCTTCGGGGGCCCAGGGCGCGGCCTCGCCGAAGTAGGCGTGCAGCAGCTCGCGGGCCAGCGGCGTCTGCCAGGTGATGCGGCCGTCGCGGGCGCGCACGGTGATGCTGGCGTAGCCGAAGGCGTCGAGCGCATTGCGGGCCTCGCTGGCCTGGCTGGCATCCTGCCGCGCCCTGCGCGCCGCGCCCAAATGGACGCCCATGCGGGCCATGACCTCGCGGGGCTTGATGGGCTTGGTCACGTAGTCGATGCCGCCCGCTTCCAGCGCGGCCACCAGGTGTTCCGTCTCGGTCAGGCCGGTCATGAAGATGATGGGGATGTGCGCGGTGGCGGGCGCGGCCTTGAGGCGGCGGGCGACCTCGAAGCCGTCCATGCCGGGCATCATGGCGTCGAGCAGCACGATATCGGGCAGGGCCTGGGCAGCGCGCTGCAAGGCGGCCTCGCCGTGGGTGGCGACGAGCACGGTGTAGCCGGATTCGTCCAGCGCGTCGTGCAGCACCGCCAGGTTGTCGGGCACGTCGTCCACGATGAGCACCACGTCGCTGTCGGCGCGGTCGAGGATGGCGGGGTTCATGCGGCGTTCTCCTCCAGCAGGCGGGCCATGGCATCGAACTGGAATTCGCGCGCCATCTGCCGCATGGCGCGCACGAAATCGGCGTGCGCGGGGTGGGTGTGCTCGATGCCGTCCAGCGCGGTGAGGATGCCCCGGTAGTAGCCCAATGACACGGCCTGGCGCAACGGGGCCAGGGCCGATTCTTCAGGGACGGTCATCGAGATTGCGGCAGGTGGCGGCACGGGCTCCGCGTCGTGCAGCCATTGCAGGTTCAAGCGGCGCTCCAGCCAGTCCAGCAATTCCGTGTGGCGCACGGGTTTGACGAAGAAATCCTCGGGGCAAATGCCCACGTCGTTGTCCAGCGCCTTGTCGAAGGCGTTGGCGGAGACGATGGCGCGTTGCACATCCGGCAGGTTCATGCGCCGCAACGTTTCCCAGCCGTCGATGCCGGGCATGGCGAGGTCCATGAAGACCGCGTGGGGCCGGTACCCCGCCGCCAGCAAGTCCAGCGCGTCGTGCCCGCTGGCGGCTTGCCGCAACTCGAAGCCCAGCGGTTCCAGCAGGTGTACCAGCAGTTCACGGTCAGGCTCCTCGTTGTCCACCACCAGGATGCGGCGGCGCTCGCCTGCATAGCCCCGGCGCGGGCGCTGGGCGGCGGGGGTTTTGGTCGGCACGTCTGCATGCACTTCGGGCAGGAAGAGCTTGACGTGGAAGGCCGCGCCCGCGCCGGGCTGGCTGGTGACGGTCAGCTCGCCGCCCATCAGCGCAGTGAGCATCTTGGCGATGGTCAGGCCCAGGCCCGCGCCAGGGGCGGCGGCCGTGGTGCCGCCGCGTGCGAAGGGCTCGAAGATGCGGTCGATTTCATCGGGCGTCAGGCCCGGCCCCGTGTCTTCCACGTCGATGCGCGCCATCTCCCGCGCATAGCGCACGCGCAGCGTGACCGTGCCCTGCGCGGTGAACTTGACGGCATTGCCCAGCAGGTTGATGAGGATCTGGCGCAAGCGCTTGTCGTCGGCGCGCACGACCTCGGGGATGGTGCCCTGCACGTCGAATTGGAAGGCCAGGCCCTTGGCTGCCGCCTGCAGCTCGAACAGCGCAGCGATCTCGTGCAGGCCGTCGGCAAAGCGCATGGGAGCCACGTCCAGCGCGAGCTTGCCCGATTCGATGCGGGCGATGTCCAGCGTGCCTTCGATGAGCGAGAGCAGATGCTCGCCCCCGCGCCGTATCACATGCACCGCCTGCTTGCGGTGCGGCGGCACGCCCGCGTCCTCGCCCATCAACTGCGCGTAACCCAGGATGCTGTTGAGCGGCGTGCGGATCTCGTGGCTGATGGCGCTGATGTAGCGGCTCTTGGCCTGGTTAGCCGCCTCGGCGGCCTGCTGCGCCTGCTCGGCCACGCGGCGCGCCGTTTGCAGGGCCGCATCGGTCTGGCGGTGCAGGGCAATCTCGCGCACCAGCAGGCCCGTCTGGCGGTTGGATTCCTCCTGCGCCACCTGCCGCGTCTTGTGCGCCAGCACCAGCCACCACGCCACGATGCCGGAGATGACCAGCAGCGCCAGGTACGCCTTCAGCAAGCCCGAGCGCAGCGCCGCGTGCGCGACCTCGTGCAATTCGCCCGTGCCCAGCTCCTGGTGGTACAGCAGCCCCATCACGGCGGCGAGCAGCGGCGCGATGACGAGCATGAGCAGCAGAAAGTGCGACAGCCCCGTGTCCAGATACCGCCACACCGCGCGCGGCAGCACCCAGCGCAATGCTGCCGACCACTGCACGGCCATGCTCGCATCCGGCTTGCACAGATCGCCGCAGCGCGCATCCAGCGTGCAGCACAGCGAGCAGATGGCACCCCGGTAGGCGGGGCACTGGGCCATGTCGGGCGCTTCGTACTCGCGCTCGCAGATCACGCAGCGCTGCGTGCCGTGCGCTGGCGTGGCGGGCCGGGCGATGTAGTAGCGCCCCTTGGTAGCCCACGCGATCAGCGGAGCGGCGACGAAGGCCACCGCCATGGCGATCACCGCCGAGAACGCCTGCGCCAGCGGCCCGAACAGCCCCAGGTGCGCGCTGATGGACACGACCGAAGCCAGCGCCATAGCACCCACGCCGACAGGATTGATGTCATACAAATGCGCCCGCTTGAACTCGATGCCCTTGGGCGACAGGCCCAGCGGCTTGTTCACCACCAGATCAGCCACCACCGCCATGATCCACGCGATGGCGATGTTGGAATACAGCCCCAGCACCTCGCCCATGGCGCGGAACACGTTCATCTCCATCAGCATGAAGGCGATCAGCGTGTTGAACACCACCCACACCACGCGCCCCGGGTGGCTGTGCGTGAGGCGCGAGAAGAAATTGCTCCACGCCAGCGACCCCGCGTAGGCATTGGTCACGTTGATCTTCATCTGCGACACCACCACGAACAGCGCCGTGGCCGCCACCGCCCAGCCGTAGCGCGGGAACACGTATTCATACGCCGCCAGGTACATCTGGTTGGGGTCCACCGCCCGCTCCACCGGCACCATGTGCGTGATGGCAAGGTAGGCCAGCAGCGCGCCGCCCAGCATCTTGACCACCCCCAGCACCACCCAGCCCGGCCCGCCCGCCAGCACGCCCAGCCACCAGCGCCAGCGGTTTGCGGGCGTGCGCGCAGGCATAAAGCGCAGGTAATCCGCCTGCTCCCCCATCTGGGTGATGAGCGCAATGCCCACCGTGAGCGCCGCACCAAACAAGGGCATGCTGAATTGCGCGCGCTGGCCAAATTCACCTCCATAGTGCATGACGCCCGCGAATGCACCAGGATCGCGCATCAACACAAAGGCAAACGGCACCACCAGCATCACCAGCCACAGCGGCTGCGTCCACACCTGCAAGCGGCTGATGGCCGACACGCCGTGCGTGACCAGCGGAATCACCACGATGGCGCAGATGAGGTAGCCCCAGGTGGGCGGAATGTCCAATGCCAGCTCCAGCGCATAGGCCATCACGGCGGCCTCCAGCGCGAAGAAGATGAAAGTGAATGATGCGTAGATCAGTGAGGTGAGCGTGGAGCCGATGTAGCCAAAGCCGGCGCCGCGCGTGAGCAGGTCCATGTCCACGCCATAGCGCGCCGCATAGACGCTGATCGGCAGCCCCGCCAGAAAGATGATGAGGCCCGTCGCCACGATGGCCCAGAAGGCGTTGATGAAGCCGTACTGCACCAGCAGCGTCGCGCCCACGGCTTCGAGGATGAGGAACGAGGCCGCGCCGAATGCCGTGTTCGCCACGCGCCACTCAGACCACTTGCGAAAGCGCTGCGGCGTATAGCGCAGGGCGTAGTCCTCCATGGTCTCCGTCGCCACCCAACTGTTGTAGTCGCGGCGCACCTTGACCACCTGCTGGGGCACGGGGTCGATGGCGGCGTCGTTGGTGGACATGGGGGCGTTTGTGCAGGTTCTGTGCCACGACGGGCACGGGGTTTGCGTAGGAACGCGCCATGGAACTCACTCCGCGCGAAAAAGACAAGCTCCTGATATTCACCGCCGCCCTGCTGGCCGAGCGCCGCCAGGCCCGGGGCCTGAAGCTCAACTACCCCGAGGCCGTGGCCCTCATCAGCGCCGCCGTGATGGAAGGCGCGCGCGACGGCAAGACCGTGGCCGAGCTGATGAGCGAAGGCCGGGCCGTGCTCACCCGCGCCGACGTGATGGACGGGGTGGCCGAGATGATCCCCGACATCCAGGTGGAAGCCACCTTCCCCGACGGCACCAAGCTCGTCACCGTGCACCAACCCATCGTCTGACTGGAGACACACCCGCATGCGCCCCTACCTCAGAGCTACTCTTTTCATAGCTGCCAGCGCTTTATCCATAAGCGCCAGCGCCCATATTGGCGCTGAATCGCACAGCCACAACAGTTTTATCGACGGCTTTTTGCACCCGCTGCTGGGCATGGATCACCTCGCCGCCATGGTGGCCGTCGGCCTGTGGAGCGCGCTGGCCGCACGCCGCGCCGGGCCGGACTTGCTGTGGGGGCCGCTGGGCTTTGCCGCCCTGCTGCTCGTCGGCGCGGTGCTGGGCTTGCAAGGCGTGGTGGTGCCCGCCGTGGAGCCGATGATCGCAGCATCCCTGCTGGCAACCGGCCTGCTCGTGATGTCGCGCTTGCGCGTGCCCGGCATTGTCGCCGCGCTGGGCGTGGGCGCATTCGCCATCTTCCACGGCGCGGCCCACGGCTACGAACTGGCGGGCGACGGCCAGGCGTGGCAAACGCTGGCAGGCATGCTGCTCGCCACCGTGCTGCTGCACTGCGCGGGCCTCGCCGCAGGCTGGGCGCTGCGCCAGCGGCACGTGTGGCTGGCACGCGCCGCCGGTGCGGGCGTGGCGGCTTTTGGCGGTGCCCTTTTGCTGCAAATGACATGACGCCCGGCGAACTCCTCATCGACCCCGGCGAACACGCCCTGAACACGGGCCGCCGCACGCTCACCCTCGTCGTGCGCAACACGGCAGACCGCCCCATCCAGGTCGGCTCGCACTACCACTTTGCCGAGACCAACAGTGCCCTGGGCTTCGACCGCGAGGCCGCACGCGGCATGCGGCTGAACATCGCATCCGGCACGGCGGTGCGCTTCGAGCCCGGCCAGGAGCGCACGGTGGAACTGGTGGACTACGCGGGCGACCGCACCGTCTATGGCTTCCGTGGACTGACGCAGGGCAAGCTCTAGAAAATACAAGCCAAATCGGCCTCTAGCGCTTTTCAGACAAGCGCCAGCAGCTATCAAAACAGGACTCAACACCATGGCAACCATCGCCCGACGCGCCTATGCCGAAATGTTCGGCCCCACCGTGGGCGACCGCCTGCGGCTGGCGGACACCGACCTGATCCTGGAAGTAGAGGCCGACCACACCCTGCGCGCAGGCAGCTACGGCGAAGAGGTGAAGTTCGGCGGCGGCAAGACCATCCGCGACGGCATGGCCCAATCCCAGCGCTCCAGCGCCGAGGGCGCGGTGGACACGGTGCTGACCAACGCGCTCATCATCGACCACACGGGCATCGTCAAGGCCGATATCGGCTTGAAAAACGGCCGCATCGCAGCGATAGGCAAGGCAGGCAACCCCGACACCCAACCCGGCGTGGACATCATCATCGGCCCCGGCACCGAGATCATCAGTTGCGAAGGCAACATCATCACCGCAGGCGGCATCGACAGCCACATCCACTTCATCTGCCCGCAGCAGGTCGAAGAAGCCCTGGCGAGCGGCATCACCACCATGCTCGGCGGCGGCACCGGCCCGGCCACGGGCACGCTGGCGACCACCTGCACGTCCGGCCCGTTCAACATGCAGCGCATGCTGCAAGCGGCAGACGCCTTCCCCATGAACCTGGGCTTCCTCGGCAAAGGCAACGCCAGCCTGCCCGGCGCGCTGCATGAGCAGATCAACGCAGGGGCCATCGGCCTGAAGCTGCACGAAGACTGGGGCACCACCCCCAGCGCCATCAGCAACTGCCTCGACGTGGCCGATGAAACCGATACGCAGGTGGCCATCCACAGCGACACCCTCAACGAAAGCGGCTTTGTCGAAAACACCATCGCCGCCGTCGGCGGGCGCGGCATCTGCGCCTTCCACACCGAGGGCGCGGGGGGAGGACACGCGCCCGACATCCTGCGCGTGGTGGGCGAGGACAACTTCTTGCCCAGCTCCACCAACCCCACCATGCCCTACACGCGCAACACGCTGGACGAGCACGTGGACATGCTCATGGTCTGCCACCACCTCGATGCGAGCATCGCCGAAGACCTGGCCTTCGCCGAAAGCCGCATCCGCAAGGAAACCATCGCCGCCGAAGACATCCTGCACGACCTGGGCGCCATCAGCATGATGAGCAGCGACAGCCAGGCCATGGGCCGCGTGGGCGAAGTCATCCTGCGCACCTGGCAGACCGCGCACAAGATGAAGGCGCAGCGCGGCGCTTTGGCGGGCGACAGCGCCCGCAACGACAACACGCGCATCAAGCGCTACGTTGCCAAATACACCATCAACCCGGCCATAGCCCACGGTATCAGCCACGAAGTCGGCTCGGTGGAAGTGGGCAAGTGGGCCGACCTGGTCATCTGGAAGCCCGCCTTCTTCGGCGTCAAGCCCGCCCTGGTGCTCAAAGGCGGCTTCATCGCGCTGGCCGCCATGGGCGACCCGAATGCATCCATCCCCACGCCCCAGCCCGTCCACTACCGCCCCATGTTCGGCGCGTTCGGCGGGGCCATCGCCAAAACCTCGCTCACCTTCGTCTCGCAGGCAGGGCTGGATGCGGGCATCGGCGAGCGCTTCGGCCTTGCCAAGCAACTCAGCGCCGTGCGCAACATCCGCGGCGTGCGCAAGCGCGACATGGTGCACAACGGCTATACGCCGCGCATGGAGATCGACGCGCAAACCTACACCGTGCGCGCCGATGGGCAACTGCTGACCTGCGAGCCTGCGACGGTGCTACCGATGGCGCAGCGCTACTTTTTGTTCTGAACATGGCCCACGACCTGCATATCACGTTGGATGAAAGTCTGAGCGACCCACGCATCGCCGCCTTCCTGGAAGAACACCTCACCGACATGCGCCGCGTCTCGCCGCCCGAGAGCGTGCATGCGCTGGATTTGGACGCCCTGCGCCAGCCCGGTATCCGCTTCTGGACGGCATGGCTGGGCGATGCGCTCGTCGGCACCGCCGCCCTCAAGCGCCTGGATGACGGGCACGCCGAACTCAAGTCCATGCGCACCACCGCCACGCTGCGCGGCCAGGGCATTGCGGCGCGGATGCTGGAGCACACCGTTGCCCAGGCCCGCGCGCTGGGCCATGCGCGCATGAGCCTGGAGACGGGCAGCCAGCCCTTCTTCGCCCCAGCGCGTGCGCTCTATGCAAAACATGGCTTCGAGGAATGCGGCCCTTTCGGCAGCTATAAGCTCGATCCACATAGCTACTTCATGACACGCACGCTGTGATTACCGCCAGCAAACTCATCCCCCAAGCCCAGGGCCTCGCCCCCGTGCTGCTCAAACGCGCCCCCACCGTCGAACTGGATTGGGACGTGCGCCAGAAAAGCCGCTTTTCCGCCACCGACTCCATCGGCCGTGACTTGGGTGTGTTCCTGCCACGCGGCACCCTGGTGCGCGGCGGCGACGTGCTGGTGGCCGAGGACGGCTCGCTGGTGCGCGTGCTGGCCGCGCCGCAGCCGGTATTGGTCATCACCCACTGCCCGCAGCACGGCACGCCGTTCGATCTGACCCGCGCCGCCTACCACCTGGGCAACCGCCACGTGCCCATCGAACTCGCGCCCAGCCACCTCAAGATCGAGCCCGACCACGTGCTGGCCGACATGCTGCGGGCCATGCACCTCACCGTGGTGGCGGAGAACCTGCCCTTCGAGCCCGAAGGCGGCGCCTATGCGGCGGGGCACCACGCGCAAGGGCACGACCATGACCACCACCACCACGGCCACAGCCACCACGCCCACTGAGGGCGCGCTGCCCGCCGCGAGCCTGCTGCAACTCATCTGGCTCGCATCGCCCGCGCTGCCGGTGGGCGGCTTCTCGTATTCCGAAGGGCTGGAAAGCGCCATCGAAAACACCGGCCTCGCATCCGAGGCCGCCGTGGCCGAATGGCTGCTGGACCAGTTGCACATCGCCCAGGCACGCGGCGACATGGCCGTGGTGGCGCAGGCGCTGCACGCCTGGCGGCATGCGGGCCATGGACGAGTCCGCACGCTCAACGACTGGGTGCTGCACACGCGCGAGACGAGCGAGCTGCGCTTGCAGTCCGAGCAAATGGGCCGCTCGCTGGCCGACTGGCTGCGCAACCAACACCAGGGTGACGATGAACGCATGCGCGACGTGCAGTGGCTCGCCGCCCTGCCCCCGACCTACCCCGTGGCCTTCGCCCTGGCCGCCGCCTTCACCCACGCCCCGGCCCGCGACGTGCTGCTGGCCTATGCCTTCGGCTGGGCCGAGAACATGGTGCAGGCCGCACTCAAATCCATGCCCCTGGGCCAGAGCGCGGGCCAGCGCATCCTGGCCCGGCTGGCCCAGGCCATCCCCGCCGCTGCTGAACATGCCATCGGCTTGGCGGATGATGAGCGCCAAGCCTTCTCCCCCATGCTGGCCATCCTCTCGGCCCGGCACGAAACCCAGTACTCACGCCTTTTCCGATCATGACGACGACGCCCCACCTGCACCACATCCCCAACCGCACCAAGCCCCTGCCCCCGCTGCGCGTGGGCATCGGCGGCCCCGTGGGTTCGGGCAAGACCACGCTGCTGGAAATGCTGTGCAAGGCCATGCGCGATGACTACGACCTCATCGCCATCACCAACGACATCTACACCAAGGAAGACCAGCGCCTGCTCACCGTCAGCGGCGCGCTGCCGCCCGAGCGCATCCTGGGCGTGGAGACGGGCGGCTGCCCGCACACGGCGATCCGCGAGGATTGCTCCATCAACCTCGAAGCCATCGACCGCATGTTGGGCGAGCATCCTGACGCCGACATCGTGTTCGTCGAAAGCGGCGGCGACAACCTGGCCGCCACGTTCAGCCCCGAGCTCTCGGACCTGACCATCTACGTGATCGACGTGGCCGCCGGCGAGAAGATCCCGCGCAAGGGCGGCCCCGGCATCACCAAGAGCGACCTGTTCGTCATCAACAAGACCGACCTCGCGCCCCACGTGGGCGCCAATCTGGATGTCATGCATGCCGACACCGTGCGCATGCGCACCAATGCGCAGGGCGTGCTCAAGCCCTTCGTGATGACCAACCTGAAGACGCTGGCGGGCCTGGGCGAGGTGATCGCCTTCATCGAGGCGCGGGGCATGCTGCAGAAGAATCCCGCCCCCACGGCCAGCTAGAATACGCGGCCTCCCCGGAGAGTTGGGTGAGTGGTTTAAACCAGCAGTCTTGAAAACTGCCGAAGGGCAACCTTCCGTGAGTTCGAATCTCACACTCTCCGCCAGGCAGCACACCAGCCAGCAACAAGCGCCTTCGGGGCGCTTTTTCATTGGCTTCCCGCGCCCTCCGTCCGGCCGGAAGCATGGCGCTCCGCCACCGGCGTGAGGTCTTCGGGCCGGCACACTTCGTCGCTGTGCGCCAGGCGGATCCACAGGCCGGTCTTGCGGATGATGACGAAATCCACCGTGACCAACCGGCCCTTGAAGAAGAATTGCGTTCCGGGTTTGTACAGAATCATGGCGGCTTTGTAGCGGGCGGCCATGGCCTCACCATGACAACCCCTGCCCCGTATCGTGCCCCCATATCGCGGCCCCTGCCGGGGGCCCGTGCAAAGACATAGAGAGCGCCCGCTCTCTGCTTGACAGGGGCTGCAGGCCGCACTTTTCCGCTTGCTTTTCTTTCGACCAAAAAGAAGCCCGCTCGAAGCGGGCTGAACACTTGCATTGCGCAAGCGGGAGGGATGTCGAGAGGGGATCGACGGAATGGATCGTAAGGCCGGGCCCGGCCGCGGGCTGTAGGACATCGCCGCGCTGTTACGCGTGGACACCCACCGCGCGGGGGCGCTCCGGTATGGTGGCCCCTTTGTCCGCGCAGGAGCACGCCGCCATGTCCACGAAGATCCCTCCCCTCCCGATCCGCCTGCTCGCAGCCGTGGCGTTCGCAGCCCTGGCCGGATGCTCGGGCTATGGGCAGGCGCCCGCAGGCTCCGCCGCCGTGGACGCGGCACCGCCGCCTGCTGCGGCACCGTGCAACGCGCAGGCGGCCCAGTTCGCGGTGGGGCAGAACAGCACTGCGTCGGTCATGGAGTCCGCGCGGGCGCGGTCCGGCGCGCACATGGCCCGCATCCTGCGGCCGGGGCAGGCCGTCACGATGGAGTTCAACGCGCAGCGGCTGAACCTGGAGGTGGATGCCGGCGGCCGCATCGTCGCCGTGCGCTGCGGCTGAGCCCCCGCGCCTGGGCGTCTTCGCTCAGTCCGCGAGAAAGAGCGCCTGCAGGTCGCTAAGGAAGTCGAAGCCCCGCTCGGTGGGCCGCACCCGGGCCATGTCACGTTCGATCAGGCCCTTGCGTTCCGCCTCCTGCAGCCCCCGGGCGATGGCGGTCAGCGGCAGCCCGGTGCGCGCCATGAAGTCCTGCAGCGCAAAGCCTTCGCGCAGGCGCAGCGCATTGAGCATGAACTCGAACGGCAGGTCGGCCCGCTTCACGTCCTCGTCCTGCGCCACGGCGCGGCCGGCCAGCGCGTGGTCCATGTAGCGCTGCGGCTCGCGAAAGCGCACCTGCCGCACCACGCGGTGGGCAAAGCTCAGCTTGCTGTGGGCGCCGGCGCCGATGCCGAGGTAGTCGCCGAACTGCCAGTAGTTGGTGTTGTGGAAGCACTGGTGGCCGGGCCGCGCGTAGGCCGATATCTCGTAGCGCGCCAGGCCCGCCTGGCCCGTCATCTCGGTGATGCGGTCGAGCATGGCGTAGGCCTGGTCGTCCTCGGGCACGGCCGGGGGGAACTTGGCGAAGTAGGTGTTGGGCTCGATGGTCAGGTGGTAGATGGAGATGTGCGGCGGCTGCAGGGCCAGCGCCGTCCGCATGTCGCGCTCCAGTTCCTGCAGGGTCTGGCCGGGCAGCGCGTACATGATGTCGAGGTTGAAGGTGTCGAACGCCTCGGCCGCCTCCTGCACCGCGGCCAGCGCCTGGGCCCGGTCGTGCACGCGGCCCAGGGCCTGCAGGTGGCGGTCGTCGAAGCTCTGCACGCCCACGGACAGGCGCGTGACGCCGGCCGCGCGGTAGCCGCGGAAGCGGTCCTTCTCGAAGGTGCCGGGGTTGGCCTCCAGCGTGATCTCGCACTCGGGCGCTAGCAGCAGGCGGGCGCGCAGGCCGCCGATGAGCTGGTCGATGGCCTGCGGCGAGAAAAGGCTGGGCGTGCCGCCGCCGATGAAGATGCTGTGCACGCTGCGCCCCCAGACCAGGGGCAGCGCCGCTTCCAGGTCGGCCATCAGCGCATCGAGGTAGCGCTGCTCGGGCAGGTCGGCCTGCCGGGATTCATGCGAGTTGAAGTCGCAGTAGGGGCATTTTTTAAGGCACCAGGGCAGGTGCACGTAGAGCGAGAGCGGCGGCAGGCTGGTCAGCTGCAGCAGGCCGGGGCGCATGTAGTGCTGCACGTCGCGCAGCGCGTGCGCATCGCCAGAGGCCGGGTGGATGGGGATGCTCATGGCAGGGGGGACTATCAAAACAATAGCTGGTCGCGCTTTCTATTCCATAGTTCCAATATGAAATCAATCTGAAACCAAGGATTGGCAAGCGCCAGCAGCTCCCATTTTCATAGCCAATGCGCCCGCATCAGCTCCAGCATGCGCTGCGATGCGCGGCCCCGGTGGCTGTGGGCGTTCTTCACCTCCACGGGCAGTTCGGCGAAGGTCTTGCCGAATTCCGGGATGAACATGACGGGGTCGAAGCCGAAACCGCCCGTGCCGCGCGGCTCGGGCGCGATCTCGCCCGCCACGCGACCGACGGCGATCAGGGGCTCGGGGTCTTCGGGGCTGCGCACGGCCACCAGGGTGCTGACCATGGCGGCGCGGCGGTTGCCCTGGCCCTGCATCTGCTCCAGCAGGGCGCGCACGTTGTTGGCGTCGCTCTTCTCGTAGCCGAATTGCGTGGCGTAGTAGGCCGTCTGCACGCCAGGCAGGCCACCGAAGGCATCGACACACAGGCCCGCGTCGTCGGCCAGCGCGGGCAGGCCGGTATGGGCACTGGCAAAGCGCGCCTTGGCGAGCGCGTTCTCCACAAACGTGTGGAAAGGTTCCTCGGCCTCGCCCACGCCCAGATCGGCCTGGCGCACCAGCTCCACGCCCAGGGGCGCGAGCATGGCCTGCAGTTCGGCAAGCTTGCCGCGGTTGTTGGATGCGAGGACGATCTTCATGGTCAAAAGGGCCTCCAGCGCTTGAGCAGCAAGCGCTGACAGCTATCAATTGGTGAGTGATTGCTTTTGCAACGCCACCAGCTCGGTGATGCCTTTTTCGGCCAGCGCGAGCAACTGGTCCATTTCGGCGCGCGTGAAGGCCACGCCCTCGGCCGTGCCCTGCACTTCCACGTAGTGGCCCGCGCCGGTCATCACCACGTTCATGTCGGTGTCGCAGTCCACATCCTCCACGTACTCCAGGTCCAGCAGCGGCGTGCCCTGCACGATGCCCACCGACACGGCGGCCACGGGCTGCAGCAGGGGCGACTGCGCGATCTTGCCGCTGGCGAGCAGGTGGTTCACCGCGTCCTGCGCGGCCACCCAGGCGCCGGTGATGGCGGCGGTGCGCGTGCCGCCGTCGGCCTGGATCACGTCGCAGTCGAGCTGGATGGTGCGCTCGCCCAGGCGCTTCAAGTCGAACACCGCGCGCAGCGAGCGGCCGATGAGGCGCTGGATCTCCTGCGTGCGGCCGTTCTGCTTGCCGCGCGCGGCCTCGCGGTCGCTGCGGGTGTGGGTGGAGCGCGGCAGCATGCCGTATTCGGCCGTCACCCAGCCCTCGCCGCTGCCGCGCTTGTGGGGCGGAACGCGCTCTTCCACCGAGGCCGTGCACAGCACCTTGGTGTTGCCGAACTCGATGAGCACCGAGCCCTCGGCATGCATGGTGTAGCGGCGGGTGATGCGCACCGGGCGCAACTGGTCGGCGGCGCGCTGGCCGCTGCGTTCAAAGGTCGTCATGGGGTCTTTCAGGCTTTCCGGGCGGCAGAGCGCCGGATGGCCTCGTTGATTTCGGCAATGGATCGCTCGATGGCGGCGTCGTCCAGGTCGTCCACCAGCCCGTCGAGCGGACCGGCCTGGATGGTGGAGGCGAACACGTCGTCGCTGATGCTGTCCGTGGACACGCCCTGGGTGGACTCGAACGCATCGGGCGTCTCCCACTCCAGCGCCACCACGGTCACGTTGTCGCTGCTGTCGCCGGCCTTGCGAAGCGCGTTTTCCACCAGCTCGGGCACCGAATGGGACACCGCGTTGGCCGCGAGCTGCTTGGCGATTTCCTCGTCGCTGAGCGTGCCCCACAGGCCGTCGGAGCACAGCAGGATGCGGTCGCCCTGCTCCAGGTACACCGGGCCGGTGATGTCGTAGATGGGCTTGGTGGGCGAGCCCAGGCAGGTGAAGAGCACGTTGCGGTTGATGCGCTCCAGCCCCGGCGGGGGCGAGTTGCGCAGCTCCATGTAGGAGTGGTCGCGCGTGCGGGTCAGCAGGTCGCCGTCGCGCACCATGTACAGGCGCGAGTCGCCGCAGTGGATCCAGGTGGCCGTGCCGGCCTGCACCACGGCGGCGACCAGCGTGGTGCGCGGCGTGTCGAGCATGCCGCGGTCGGTGGCGTAGCGCAGGATCTGGTGGTGCGCGGCCAGCAGCGCGCCCGAGAGGAATTCCTGCACGTCCTTGAGCTGGGGCTTGGCCTGGCGCTGGAACAGCGCCGAGATGGTCTGCAGCGCGATCTGCGCCGCCACCTCGCCCTCGGGGTGGCCGCCCATGCCGTCGGCCAGCACGAACAGGCCCGACTCGCGCGTGTAGCAGTAGCCCATGCGGTCTTCGTTCTTCTCGCGGCCACCGCGGCGGCTGATCTGGAACACGGAGAACTTCATTTGGGTTTGGCTCCGATTCCGGTGGCCTCGCCCACCTTCTGCACATTCTTCTTGGTGTCGGACACCAGCGTGTCGAGCTGCAGCCGCATCTTCTCGGCCACCGTGAGCTTGGTGTAGCGGCGCTCGCCCTCGCGGCTCAGCTCCTTCTGCAGCGCGAACACCGACTGCGGGCGCGAGAGCGGGTCCAGCGCCATGCACCATTCCACCACCTCGATGAGGTTGTCCGAATACACGCCGCGCAGCTTGGTCAGCGCGAGCGACAGGCGGTCCTTCTCGATGCGCTGCGGCGCCTCGTTGGGCGGAAAGCCCTGCATGCAGGCGTAGATGCAGGCGCCGATGGCGTAGATGTCCGTCCACGGACCCATCTGCGAATCGCGCCGGTACATCTCGGGCGCCGCGAAGCCGGGCGTGTACATGGGGCGGATGAAGTTGCCCTCTTTGCTCAGCACCTCGCGCGCCGCGCCGAAGTCGATCATCACGGCCTTGTTATCGTCGGTGATGAAGATGTTGGCGGGCTTGATGTCCAGGTGCAGCATCTTGTGCTGGTGCACGATGCGCAGGCCGCGCAGCACCTCGTCGA